>Ga0208519_100001_pt1:0-647500 | contig 1063958 bp, 916 predicted proteins | sample LakWasM130_HOW14_2_FD_183940 | JGI IMG/M metagenome (GOLD analysis project Ga0208519, IMG submission 183940) | Freshwater sediment methanotrophic microbial communities from Lake Washington under simulated oxygen tension - Sediment Metagenome... | ecosystem: Environmental > Aquatic >...
GCTGCCATCTGCATTGGCACAGAATACCTGTGCTGATGGGTTGGTAATTACCGGAAGCTCATTATCCGTTACAACTACTGTTTGGGTGGTTGTATTGGTGTTACCATGGATATCTGTTACTGTCCAGTTTACTATTGTTGTACCTACAGGGTAGTTTGCTGATGGATGATCGTTTACCGCACTTGCCACACCGCAATTATCTCCTGTTACCGGTAATCCAATATTTACAGTTGCAGCACATGCACCCGCATCATTGTTTACTGCAATATTTGCAGGGGCTGTGATGGTTGGGTTCTCATTGTCTGTTACGGTTACTGTTTGTGTTGTGGTATTCGTATTACCATGAATATCAGTTACTGTCCAGTTTACAACGGTTGTGCCTACAGGGTAGCTTGCTGATGGATGATCGTTCACCACACTTGCTACACCACAATTATCTGCAGTTGTTGGTGTTCCGATGTTTACTGTTGCAGCACATGCACCCGCATCATTGTTCTGTGTAATATTTGCAGGAGCGGTGATGGTTGGGTTCTCATTATCTGTTACTGTTACTGACTGTATTGCGATATTCTTGTTGCCATGAACATCGGTTACTATCCAGATTACAATGGTTGTTCCTACAGGATAAATTGCTGATGGATGATCGTTCACCACACTTGCTACACCGCAATTATCTCCTGTTACCGGCAATCCGATGTTTACTGTTGCAGTACATACACCCGCATCATTACTTACTGCAATATTTGCGGGGGCTGTGATGGTTGGGTTTTCATTATCTGTTACTGTTACTGTTTGTGTGGTGGTATTCTTATTACCATGAATATCGGTTACTGTCCAGGTTACAACGGTTGTGCCTACAGGGTAGCTTGCTGATGGATGATCGTTTACAACACTTGCTATACCACAATTATCTCCCGTTATCGGTGTTCCGATGTTTACTGTGGCAGCACATGCACCCGCATCATTGTTCTGTGTAATATTTGCAGGAGCGGTGATGGTTGGGTTCTCATTATCTGTTACTGTTACTGACTGTATTGCGGTATTCTTATTGCCATGAATATCGGTTACTGTCCAGGTTACAACGGTTGTGCCTACAGGGTAGTTTGATGATGGATGATCGTTTACCACACTTGCTACACCGCAATTATCTCCCGTTACCGGTGTACCAATGTTTACTGTTGCAGCACATGCACCCGCATCATTACTTACTGCAATATTTGCAGGAGCGGTGATGGTTGGGTTCTCATTGTCTGTTACTGTTACCGACTGTATTGCGATATTCTTGTTGCCATGAACATCGGTTACTGTCCAGATTACAATGGTTGTTCCTACAAGGTAGCTTGATGATGGATGATCGTTCACCACACTTGCTACACCGCAATTATCTCCTGCTATCGGCAATCCGATGTTTACTGCTGCAGTACATACACCCGCATCATTACTTACTGCAATATTTGCAGGGGCTGTGATGGTTGGGTTTTCATTGTCTGTTACTGTTACTGTAAATGTGCCAGTAGAAATTCCTACCGGATTGGTAGCAGTAGCTGTTACAGTAGTTGTTCCTACAGGGAAGAAGCTACCCGGGTTAATAGAATAGTTAATAGTAGATGCTGGTATTGCTGTTGTTTCTGTGGCAGCAAAACTTACATTGGCGCCACACTGACCTGTAGTTGCATTTACAACAATATTTGCAGGACTGTGGATCACAGGTGCCAGACCTGAAACCGTTACAGTAAATGTACAACTGGCTGCATTACCTGATGCATCGGTTGCTGTATGGCTAATTGTTGTAGTTCCAATCGGGAATACAGAGCCACTGGCAGAGCCGGCATTTCTTACAATAGTAACGCCTGAACAATTATCTGTTGCAACAGGCAGGGCATAATTTACCACTGCTCCTGCAGCACTTGTAGCAAACACATTGATATTAGCCGGGCAGTTGATAGTCGGAGCTGTTTTATCAAGTACAGTCACTGTCTGGTTAGCTGTAGTTGCATTACCAGATGCATCAGTGGCTGTCCAGGTAATAGTTGTTACCCCTACCGGATACTGTGCAGCTAATGAAAGGTTGTCACTCCTTACACCGGCAACTGTTGTTGTTCCACAATTATCTGAGGCCTGCGGTGCAGTTACAGCAACTGTAGCCGCACATTGACCCGGATCTGTGTTGGCGGTAATATCAGCAATACCACCTGAAATGAAAACGTAAATATTTTTTGTTGTGTACCCATTGGCATTCGATCTGAATGTCCAATCAGGGTTACCGCTTGGACTGTTTCCAATACCTAAATCAGAGATATTGTTTCCAGCATCTGACCATCTGTTATAGGCAAAAATGGTTTGCGATGCTCCATAATTATGTACCTGGAATGATCCATAACAATCAACCCCATCCCTTCTGTCTCCAAAATCATAAACACTACCTGAAGCACCCGGAATGGCAGCGGCATTGGCAGTACTATAACAATTACTCCAGAACTCAATATTTCCGGTAGTAATATTATTTCCATTTACAACGCCGGCTCCGGCGCTGGATAATACATTGAGGTTATTAACTTTCTGCTGGAAGAAAGTATTGCCCAATGGAATACCGGTTAAAGCAACGTTATTGGTAAACTTATCCATCGACACCCATACCCATTTACCATCCAGTTCCATATAGTAAGCTATCCTGTTAAAATTAGCTGAGGCCAATGATGCCGCATTATTAACAGTATATGGAATAGCAGAACCTGCATCCCAATTGGCCACATTAGGTACCGGCAGTTTATATACCAACTGGTATTGTGATGCCTCCGGAACATTAGCCAGGATATTTGCAGGAACACTGCTTCCTGCTGTTGTTCCGGCGAATAAAGGAGCCTGAACATCTTTAACCGTTACCGTAAATGTACAGTTTGATGTTCCTATCGCATTGGTTGCTGTGGCAACAATGGTGTGTACACCAACAGCAAAGACACTACCTGATGTAACCGGACTTCCGTTCTCAGTATATGAAATAACTGAAGCAGGTATGGCGGTTGTTTCGGTAGCAGCAAAACTTACATTGGCGCTGCACTGTCCCTGAGGCGCATTTACTGTGATATTAGCAGGACAAATAACCTGTGGCACAATACCAGCAACAGTTATGTTGAATGTGCCCGTAGCAGTGTTTCCAACTGCATCTGTTGCAACATAGCTAACAGCAGTTGTTCCGATCGGGAATACAGAGCCGCTGGCAGGAAGAGATACCACTGATACTGTGCTGCAATTATCGGTAGCCAACGCTGATGAATAATTGACAACAGCGCCAGCAGCACTTGTTGCATTTACTGTTCCATCAGGATTGGCAGGAGTTAATAGATTGGGTTGCGTAGTAATTACCGGTGGCGTTACATCTGCCACGGTTATTGAAACCGCGTTTGATGAAGCTGCGCAATTAGCTGAATTGTTTACTGAGGCAGTATAGCTTCCACTAACAGTGGCCGCATAAGAACTTCCAGTTGCACCACTCACAGCCACACCATCTTTATACCACTGATAGGAGCTGATGGTGCCGGTTCCTGATGTGGTGGAGGCATTAAGTGTTACACTGCTTCCGGGACAAACAGAAGTGCCGCCAACTGCAGCAATAGTAACAGATGGCAGTGCATTTACTGTAACCACTGTTCCCAAAGAAGTTGCCGTACAGCCTGAAGTGGTAATATTAACCGTATAGTTTCCGGATGCTGTAGCGTTATAAATTGATGCAGTAGCAGATGGAATAGCAACGCCATCTTTATACCACTGGTAACTGTCACCAGTGCTCGCTGTTAAGTTAACAGAGCCTCCCTGGCAGAAAGCAGTTGCGCTTCCTGCAGCGATGGTGGCACTTGTGAATGTTACACCGTACTTGGCACCCAGGTATTGATTGATCTGTAAAATTTCGCAATCAGTTAGTTTTCTGTTGTAGACAATCATCTCTGCAATATCGCCGTTAAAAGTGCCATCATCTCCATCAAGTCCGATTCTGAGATTTGGCATAGCTGCAAGCGGATCTGTATTATCTGTAAACCTTGTTACTACAGCACCATTAAAATAAATGGCCGAACCATTAACAGTAGATTTTTTATACACTGCTGTCATTAAACGCAATGCTCCCGGGGTACCTGCTCCTGCAATACTAACCGTGTTTCCGCCACCCAACGAAACAAGACCATCGCTGGTAAAATTCCACGAGTTATAAAAGAATCTATCCCATGCCCCATCATCATTACCCCATAAGGCCTGACTGCCATTTACCGGAGCTGATTTATACACTGTAAACAATGTTATCTCAGGATTAATGCCTGATCTGATATCAACATTGTTTGCCAGTAAAGCTGATCCTACAGAAGCAGTTGACCTGGTAAAATGTGCAACAGGCTTTCCATTAACCTGATTAGTTATATACTTAATTGGATTTTGTCCGGCAATTAATGTAGCATCATGCGCCAAACCGGATTTATCTTTCCAGGTATTTAACCCGGTATTATTCGCAGGATCATTCCCTGCATTGCCGTCTGCATCAATATCAGATGCATCTAACCACATTAAGATTCCGCTGTTAATCCCTGTTGGGCCAGCCGGATCTTTTATTAACACTGTAGTTGAGGCTGTTGCAGAACAGTTGCCGGCATTGGTTACTGTAACCGAATAAGTTCCGCCATTTGCAAAACTGGTAATGGCAATAGACGGGTTTTGTTGTATTGATGTAAAACCATTCGGGCCTGTCCAGTTATATGAAGTACCACCCAACGCACTTAACGTTAAAGTATTTCCAGTTGTAACAGGACTGTTGCTACCAGCTGATGCAGTTGGTGTAGTATTTACAGTTACCACAGTAGCATCTGATGTAACCTGGCAACCGTTGGCTCCGGTAACTTTTACCGTATAGCTACCTGTAGTATTTACAGAAATATCCTGAGCCGTAGAAGCACCGGCGCTCCATAAATAGGTAACATCATTCGGCGTTGTTGATACCCATTGTGGGTTATTAACCAGTGTACCATTTGCATTACCTGTAACATCCGCAGTAGTGGTTCCGGTGCCCTCATCAAAACGATAATCACGTATTACACCAACTGTGCCCGCAGGAACAGGTTGATTATTAGCAGACGCAAGGATCTCAGCGCCTGTTCTGGCAATATTCCAGATGCGCAGATCCGCCATCGTTCCATTCAGGTTCCTGTCGTTACCATTCCATGATCCAATATGATAAGGATAGTTTCCTCCTGCTGAAATAGCTACTGAATAAGTTGCAGTATTCACCAGTACCCCATTCACATAAAACTTAACATACTTGCCAGTTTTTGAATAAACAGCCGCAATACGGTAAGTGTTATTGATAGAGAAATTATAAGTTGAATATTGATCTGTTGGCGTATTCCCATTCACAGCAAACTGGAGCCTTCCATCGGGTGCAAACTGAAAGTGAATGGCACCTGTATTCCAGTTATCGTGGTTTGCCACAACATTAAATAAACCCATACCAATTGATTGTGGCGTAACAGTAGCTTCATACGTAATATCATCAGCCACAAAACCATTGGCCACTGCTACTGAACTTTGTAAATTGGGATCAAACAAAATAGCATAGGTTGCTGCAGACAGGCCAACACTGCCTCCTGAACAAAATGTAGTTGGTCCATTGGCGGTGCTATTAGCAACTGGCAATGCATTTACTGTAACCTGCACATTGCCTGAGGTACCGGTACAACCTGATGCATCTGTAGCAATCACCCTGTACCATGCAGAGGAAACAGCAGTTACATTGGCACCTGTAGAAAATGCCGGCGCTGCCGCCAAACCTGCCTGCGTAGAAGCGGTGTACCAGTTATAGGTTGTTCCGCCACTTGCTGTAAGTACTACGGAGCCTCCCTGACAGAAACCAAGAGGTCCTCCGGGCGTAATAGATGCAGTTACGGTATTCACTGTTCCGTTTACAGCTACATTTTGCGTAGCAGCTCCGGCAGAAGCAATAGTAATATTTCCTGAAGGAGTACCTGTTGCGCTTGCACTAAGTCTTACATAAACTGTAGTATTTGCGAGTGTTCCCGATGTTGGTGCTAAACTAAGTGTGTTACTATACGTTCCATTGTTGTTCAATGAAAGTTCAAACCCCACACCTGCAGTAATGTCTACATTGCCTGTAAGATTTGTTCCTGAAACCGTGAACGATTGTTCAGCAGAAACGGTGCCTGCGCAACTTGTAAAAGCAGTAGTTGTGCCGGTAGAACTAATAGCAGGAGCGTTATTCACAGGAGGCGTATAGCCATATAAAAGAATGGTACCAGAATTTCCAACAGCCCAACCCTGTGTGGCGCTCTTCATATAAACACCGTTGAGTGGATTTATTGTACCTGAGCCCTGACTGGACCAAAGCCCTCCTCCATTACTGGTGGCACGAATAGTACCCCCCGTTCCTACAGCCCATGCCTGAGTGGCACCTGGAGCAGACACGCTATTAAAACCATTCGTACCTATGGATTGTGTTGTCCAGGTGGCACCTCCATCAGTCGTAGCCAGAATAGTACCCGATGCCCCAACAATCCAGCCATTTGTAGCATTGGCAAAACAAACACTGGTTAGCGGAAAGGTACTCCCGGTTAGTTTAAGTGTCCAGGTGTTACCCCCATCATTTGTTGAAAGAATTGTACCGCCAGCTCCAACTGCCCAGCCCTGCAAAGCATTAATAAAATAAACGCTGGTTAATTGTTGTGTTGTACCCGATGTTTTTGCTGTCCAGGTATTGCCTCCATCATTTGTTGAAAGAATTGTACCGCCAGCTCCAACTACCCAACCCTGCAAAGCATTGATAAAATAAACGCTGGTAAATCCTTGCGCTACACCCGATGCTTGGGCTGTCCAGGTATTACCTCCATCGTTTGTTGCAAGAATAGTACTGCCACCTCCAACTGCCCAGCCCTGCAAATCATTTATAAAATACACATTCCTGAGCAATGCAAGAGTACCCGAATTCTGAGTTTTCCAGTTGAGACCACCATCGCTTGTTGCTCTGATATTTCCCGATTGTCCCACAAGCCATCCCTTCGCGGCATTCACAAAATAAACACCAAAAAAACTAACATTGAACGCGCCGCTTGTCTGGCGTGTCCAGTTGATCCCGCCATTGTCCGTTGTAAGAACAGTCCCATTTGTCCCCACCATACAACCCTTTGTAGGGCTTGTGAAAAAAATATCCTGTAATGTTTCCTGCGTTCCGGAGTTTTGTGCAAGCCAGGTAGCGCCACCATCATTTGTGACAAGAATGGAACCATTGTTTCCCGCAATCCAACCTTGTGTTGCATTTACAAAAGTAATATCCTTAAACTGGCCTGTCAGCGCAATTTGCTGAGTCCAGTTAATTCCCCCATTGCTTGTGGTTAGAACAACCCCATTTCCAACAGCCCAGCCTTGTGAGGAACTGGTAAAATGTACCCCCCACAAATCTGCGGTAGTACCGGATGTCTGAACGGTCCAGGTAGTACCACCATTATTTGTGGCAAGAATTTTTCCATTCCCGCCAACTATCCAGCCTTGTGAGGCATTGATAAAATAAACCTTGTAAAGAATTAGTAATCCTAGTCCAGGCGACTGTGTTGTCCAGGTGAGCCCCCCATCATTCGTTGCCAGAATAGTTCCGGAAGCTCCCACAACCCAACCCTGTGTAGCATTCACAAAATAAACACTTGTAAGAGTCGCTGTTAAACCTGATGCTTGCGGCGTCCATGTAACACCTCCATTATTTGTTGTTAAAATGGTCCCATTAGTACCTACGACCCAGCCCTTGGTGTCACTTACAAAATAGATGCCTGAAAAAGATTGTGTTGAACCCAGATTTTGGGCAGTCCAGGAAGCTCCACCGTCGTTCGTAACAACAACCCCACCCGTGCCTGCTGCCCACCCCTTTGTATCACTAACAAAATAGGTAGAAGAAAGATGACCGTTAATATAATTTGTACCGCCAATTTGTGCCGGTGTTTGCCAGGTTTGAGATCGTGCGGGGGTTATACTCCCCACCAAAGCAAGAAAGATCAACGCAAGAATGGTACGGGTTGCACACGCAATGCCCGTTTTCAGGAAGGTAGAAAACAAGTTCATAAGCAGTTTTGGTTTAAGGCTATCTTTTTATCGACATTTCCGTAGTATTTAAACTACGGCAAAGCAATATAAAATGTTATTTTTCTTTTTGCAATAGATAAGTCAATATTTGTTTTTAAAATAATCTGATTATCAATCGGTTTTAGTAGATTAAAGCAGTCTTTTAGTAGATTAATTGAGAGATTGTTCATTTTTATCGGCAAAAAAGTTGGAATATTTTTTATAATTAATTGAAATTCATTCAATTACAACTTGCATGTAATACTGTGTATAATTCTATCATTCTGGTGGAAATTTTTTAAACCCGCAACACATTGAAAACAACACAGCGCCAAAGTAGACTTGAGCTATGTAGCAGCGAAACAAAATTGATGAGTCTTTGATACCAGTAGAAAACAACGGCAATTCAGTAGACAAAAAAAATCACACCCATCTATTTTTTCAAATTAACCTACATTTAAACATCTTTACAAAAGCTTAAAAGTCAAATAATTACCTCTTGAATCAGCCAATGAAATACAATTGTATTATAATAGAAGACAATATTCTGGAAAGAGACTCGATGGCGAATAAATTGAAAAAGATCGAGTCCCTGTCTTTAAAAGCGGTGCTGGCTGATGGGATGGAAGCTTTAACTGTACTGAGACAGGTTGATATTGATATTGTTTTTTCGGATATTGATATGCCTTCTCTCTCGGGTATTGAGTTGCTGAAAAGCCTGAAGAAACCGCCGGTTTTCATTTTCATTTCATCGCATTCCGAGCATGCTGCCGAAAGTTTTGACCTTGATGTAATTGATTATATCGTTAAACCTGCTAAAATAGAACGACTGATCAAGGCCGTCGATAAAGCCATCGAATACCTTGATGCAAAAAGAAAAATGCAGGCAGAGGTTCCGGTTAAGCAAACAACAACCCAGGCAGCTACTGATTTTGTGCGCACCATTGATGCAAATGAATATTTCTTCGTTAAAGAAAACAATACCCATATTAAAATAAACATGGGCGATGTATTGTATATCGAAAGCATGGGCGATTTTTCGAAGATCAGCACCACAGTTAATAAATCGCACATGGTATTGATCAGTTTGAAAAACCTGGAAAAACAATTACCGCAGCATATGTTTATCCGTGTGCACAAACAATATATCATTAACACATTGCACATTAAACACATCAGCATATCTGATATCAAGCTCAGCAATAATTTTATCATCCCGGTAAGTATCGCCTATAAACAGGCATTGCAGGATAACCTGATCAATAAAAAAACTTTGACACGTTTTATCGAGTGAGGGGTGGCAATTGTGAATGGTGAATTGTGAATATGTCATTCACCATTCACAATTGCCATTTACGCAGAAGGCAGGTTTAGAGAAAACACACTGCCACTACCCTCTTTACTTATAACATGGATATGGCCATGCATGAGGGCCGCAAAGTGTTTGCAGAGCATCAGCCCCAGCCCTGTTCCTTTTTCTTTACCGGTGCCATGCGTACTTTCAATCGAGCGCACAGTTGTGGAATTGATCAACGCTATTTTTTCGGCGCTCAATCCTACGCCGTTATCTTTCACAGAAAAATCAATACCCCCTGTTTCATCGTGCTGTACTGAAATCAAGAGTATTCCTCCATGTTTAGAAAATTTAACTGCATTGGACAGCAGGTTCCGGATGATCAGTTCGATCATATTCCTGTCGCCCATAATTGTTACTGTTTCGTGCAACTGATTATCGAGTGTGATATTTTTTTTCAGCAATGCAGGTTGTATCCCTTCCAGTACATATGATACAATTGGATTGAGCAACAGTTTCTCCGGCACAGGTGTAAAGCCCTGCATCTGGCTGGCCGACCAGTTCAGCAGGTTCTCCATCATGGAAGAGGTGTGGTCAAGTGTGCCTTTCACCTGGTCGATATATTTGGCCAGCTTCTCCTGCCCTATCTCCTCTTCTTCCAGCAGCGACCCAAATGCTACCAGGTTATTGATAGGTGCGCGCATATCGTGACTTACAATGCTGAATATTTTATCTTTTACTTTTACCAGTTCTTCCAGTTCTGTTTTCTGTTCAGACACCAGCCTGTTGAGTTTTACAGTTTTTGTACGGCTCTGATAAATAAATATTGCCGCAGTTAATACAATCACTGCCAGCGCACCCAGAAACGCAATTAACCACCTGTTAGATACCAGTTCAATATGTTGTACGTGTATTTGCTTATCAAGTATTTTCTTATCATATTCAGCCTTCAGGTGTTCCTGCACCAGTTGGTTAGCCTGGTTTTTTTTCTGGCTTTCCAGTTCTGCCTGTTTCTGGAGAAAAGTTAATCGCTGCAAACTTTTTTCTTTATCACTGAGCTCCAGTTGTTGTTTTTTTACCAATAATTCCTGCTCTCTTTCTCTTGCAAGCAGCACCTGTTGTTTTAATTTAACATCCGTTAATTGCTGGGTTTGTTTGTATTCCCGTTCTTTAATTTCAAAGTCCATCTTCAGTTGTTTCCTTGTGATCTCCTTTTCTCTTTCCTCACCTGAAATACTGTCGCGCACCACCATTGATTTACGGAAATAATACAGCGCACTATCAAAATTCCGGTTCCCTTCATGCATGTCGCTTAAAGCCGTTAACACATCCTGTTCTGCAGCCAGGTTTTTTATTTTTTGTGAAAAGAAAAGTGCATGAAAAAGGATGGGCCCTGCTTTTTCAGTATCCTTCATCTTTCTCAGGTAAAATGCACCGGTTAGTACAAGATTATCAAGATAAGTTTCCTGGCCATCGTTATCGTCTTCATCCTTACTTATTTCCAGTGCTTTCAGAAAATAAGACAGGGCTATATCATTCTTCCCCATCATTTCATTTAACCTTCCAAAATCTGCATAAAATGATGCAACGACCCCGTTATCGTTAGCCATCTTAGCGGCTTTTAATCCTTTCTCAAAAATATCTGTGGCCACGCGAAAACGCGCTGCAGGCAATATAGCTACTTCTGTAAGTTCCTTTTCTGTAGCGCTCAGGTATGTAGACCCCAGCACATCGCAGGCCACTGCAATGCCGCGGTAACTTTTCAGTGCTTCAAAAGCGCTCATTGCTTTCCTTGCATATTCTATCGCTTTTACTCTTTGCTGCATACCATTGTAGATAGAAGCAATATTTAAAAAGCAACTGGTCATATCAACCTGTTCTCCAAGAAAAACATAGAGGTTTAATGCACGCTCATGTGCGTCGAGTGAGGAAGGGTAATCACGGATGCTCATATACAAAGCACCCAGGTTAAGATAAGAATTGGCTTCTATCTTAGTAGCCCCGGATATTCTTGCCGCTTCAATAGATTTTCGGTAATTGGTAATCGCTTCCAGCCTGTCTGAGACATGGTTTACAGCAGCTATGCGTTGGTATATATAAGCCAATACATCTTTACGCGGCAATGCAGCGGCGATCTTTACCGCAGAATCAGCATACAATTTATATTTAGGATAATTCTTTTGAGCTGCATAGGCCCTGAAAATATCTTTCAGGTAAATAGCTTTCAGTGAGTCTTCCTTGTGGTAGCTGTTGCTAAGTGCCAGTAAACTATCCAGTTTGCGTTGTTGCCCGTTGACCGGAATAAAAAAAACAATCGCTAAAACAAAAAACAACAACCCGGCTCGTACCATAAATAGTCAACTTACTCAATTAATTTGGAAGCGCAATAATGCTGAAAAAATACGATAAGTCGTTGAATAAGATGTATTTATTTTAATACCATCCGTATCATTTGGAGTGGTGGATAGTGTTTAAAAATGTATCACAAAATCTGTAACCTGTGGTGCAGTGGTTTCTAGTGAGAAACCAAACCGGTGATTGAGTAAAATTTCCCTAACGAGTGTTAGCCCTATACCCTGCCCATCTTTTTTGGTGCTGAAAAAAGAGCTGAAAATATCTGCTGCCAGTGCTGGTGATATTCCTTTACCCGTATCTGATATCACAAGCGTTCGCGAACTCAACTGCGTGGTAAACCGAACCCTTCCCGGTCCGTCTATTGCCTCAATGGCATTTTTTACAATATTGATGAGCACCTGTTCCATTTGTTGCTCATCGGCAAGTACCAGAAATTCACCTGATGCCAGTTGCACATCAAATTCAATATCAGCAGATGCTGCTTTTTCTTTCATCAGGTTGGATACGGATCTAATCAATTGATGCAGGTCGAATTGTTTTTTAACCGGATCGGGCAAACGAACCACATCAGCAAAATTGCGCATAAACTGGTTCAGGTTATTATTGCGGTTCAGCGCCACCTGTAATGCTTCACGCAAGGATGGTTTGGTAACATGGCTCCATATTTCCTGCGATTGTAAAGTAGAGTCAATGATCGAATTTACCGGGCCAAGTGTATTGTTTACTTCATGCGCCATCATCCGGATCACTTTGCCATAGGCTTTCTTTTCTGCGGCCAGTATTTCGGCTGTCAGCTCTTCTATCATCACAAAATACCTTGGAAAACCACGATCTATAAAATGCGATTTCTGGATCTTGTAAGTATCAATACCATTGGCGCTGAAAGTAGTTGATTCTCCTGAACGCAATTGCTGCAACTGTTGCAAAATGGGGTGATTTATCTCCCGCAATGGTTTTTGCAGAATTGTTTCTTTGGCAATACCGAGCAATATTTCTGCCTTGGGGTTCAGTTGATAAATATTCTCATCATAATCCATGATCAAAATGCCTGTTGGGGATGTTTCGATCATTTTCTCCAGGAAGAAATGTTGTTGCTGCTGCTGGGTGCGTTCCGTTCTCAGTTCATCCATCATCCGGTTATACACTTCAATCAGTTCATCAATTTCTTTTTTTCCTGTGGGCGCAAATTTTACCGTAAAATCCTTATCCCTTATGGCATCAATGCCCTGCATCATTGTTTTTAATGGCTGCAACAACTGCCGGTATAATTGCCAGGCGATGAGCAATGATAGTAAAATGAAAATTTCGGAGATAATGAAAAATAACTGGTCCTGCCTGAATACATAAAATGACAGCACCAGCGCAAGCGTGTGCAGTATGGCTACAAAGAGGATGTATTTAGTCCGCAGCTTCATCGTACGGAAGATTGTATTTTTCTATTCGTCTGTACAAAGCGCTTCTGGTAATACCGAGGGCACTTGCAGCGCGGGCAATACGGTTTTTGTGAAACTCCATTGCTTTTTTGATCATCTCAATTTCCAATGCTTCCAGCGTTACCGTACCAACATCGGGTAATTGGATGCTTCCTTTTTTAATGGGCGACAGTTCTAATTGCGAACGGAAATCCTCAATGCCCAACTGGTCTTTTTTGCTCACCAATACCGAGCGTTCCACCAGGTTTTTTAACTGCCTGATATTACCCGGCAGCAGTAATTGCTGTAGCCATTTCAAAGCATCGGCGTTTACAGAAAGTTCGGGGCGGTTATAAATAGTTCGTAAATTATTGAGAAAGAAATTTACCAGTAACGGTATGTCTTTGGGCCTGTCGCGTAATGCAGGCAATGGTATGGTGATAAGATTGATCCGGTACAACAGATCTTCCCTGAAACTTCCTGCAGCTACCATCTCATTCAGGTTGCGGTTGGTGGCGCATACCACACGTAGGTCTACTGTTTTGGTGCGGCTGCTCCCCAATACTTCATAGGTCCTGTCTTGCAGCACCCGCAACAGTTTTACCTGGCTACCTGCATCCAGATCGCCTATCTCATCTAAAAAAATAGTTCCTTTATTGGCCATTTCAAAACGGCCGGTACGGTCAAAACGCGCATCGGTAAAGGCTCCGCGTACATGGCCAAACATTTCACTTTCAAATAACGAAGATGAGATACCGCCAAGGTTAACTTTTACAAAAGGTTTACTGCTGCGCAAGCTGTTCTGGTGAATAGCTTCTGCAATCAGCTCTTTACCTGTTCCGCTTTCTCCTGTGATCAGCACCGAAGCATCGGTACCTGCAATACGCCCGATGGTTTCCAGTATCTCCAGCATTTTTTCATCTTCGCCAATGATCTGCGAGAAATTGTATAACTGGTCGAGCTGTTTGCGGCTGTGTTTTACTATTTTCTTACCCTGCAGATCAAGTAGTGTTTTTACAGACTGCAGCAGATGATCATTACTCCATGGTTTATTAATGAAATCGCTGGCGCCCAGTTTCATTCCCTGTACCGCCAGTTCAATGCTGGCCCAGCCTGTAATAAGAATGATCGGTATATGCGGATGCTGTTGCCGTATTTCTTTCAGCAATGTCATCCCTTCCTTACCTGAAGTATCAATAGAAAAATTAAGATCCAGAATGATGAGCGAGGGCGTTTGCTTTTTTATTGCCTGCAATGCCTGCTCCCTTCCATCGGCCCCCTGAACAGCAAACCCTTCGTTCTCGAACAGGAGAAGAAGGGAAGTTCTTACGGCGATATCGTCATCAATAACAAGGATCATGATCGCATAAAAATATTTAATTACGGTATTCGATTAATTTTTTTTTACCACAGAATACACAGATTTTTCTGTATCATCTGTGTATTCCGTGGCAAACCTTTATTCCTCGTGCAAAGCCACTGCCGGGTAAATAGCTGCAGCCCTGCTGCCGGGATATAAGGCGCACAGTAATACCAGCACATAAATAAAGATAATGGCCAGCACCAGTGCAATAATATACACACTTGCCGGAAGGTCGAATACATGTAACAACGGGAACTGTACTGCGAAAAAAGTGCCCACCAACAAAGAAAGAGTTGATAACATCAGGGCCTCTCCAACCAGTTGTGCAGAAATAGATTTTGCAGAAGCACCGATAGCCCTGCGCAGGCCGATCTCGCCTTTTCGTTTGTTGATATTGTACCACAATACACCAAATAAACCCAAAGCCACATTAATAATAAGGAAGCCGGCTACTACCAATAAAATGAGCATTGGTACCAGTGTGATATTGTTTTTACTAACCCTTTTTTTGGAAAGATGCTCAATTTCAACATTTGAGCTTTTAAAAGTACCGGCCAGCAATTTGTATAACTTTCCTTCAAAAGCAGCATCTGTATTGGGTGCAATTTTCAGCAGTATTTCATTTACCCAGCGATGATCGCTGGTGTCCATCAACTGGTAATAAGCCGGGTCGATGGAATGATAATCGCCTTTCTCTTTCATATCACCCGCCACCCCTACAACTTTTACTTTATCAGGGCCCTGATTAATGGTGAGCTCTGCACCAATGGCATCGCCGTTACCAAATAATTTTTCTTTCATGGCCTGGCTTAACACCACTGCTTTTAGTTTCCCGGCTCTGTCGGCTGCATTAAACCATCTTCCCTGCAATACAGGCAGTTCCAAAACAGCAGCATAACTTGCTTCGGCCTGGTGAAAATCACCAACCGATTGTGTCTTGTCTGTTTTAAGCATGCTGTTATGCGTACTCATAGAGAATGGCACGTTTGAATTGGTAAAGCTTACTCCTTTTACCTGCGGCATGGATAGTAAAGATTGCCTGAGTACTTCATGAAACTGTACAACTGAATCGGCTTTCATCTCGCCTTCGGGCTGGGTGTAATTTACCACCCAAACATCTTCATAAGCAAAACCCATGGGCTTTTTGTAATTCTGGTAATAATAAACTACCAGTGTAAATACTGCAAACATCACAATAAAAGAAACCAGCATTTCTGCCATCAGCAGGAAATTTTGTTTCTTTTTGTTCCAGATCAGTTTGAATAAATGCTTGATCATATTAATGAGTTAAAAAGATAAATAATTTATTGCGCCTTTAATGCTGCTACCACATGCATGCGCGACATGCGCCAAGCCGGGTATACCCCTGATAATAGTCCAAAAAACAAGCAGGCAAGCATACTATAGGTTAACACGGTTAGATTCAGTGAAAGATGCGCGTTGGCTATCAGGTTACTGTTGTTAAAGAAATATAGGATGATGAGTGAAAGTATTACGCTGATGGCACCACCTATAAATGTAAGGATCATGTTCTCCACAATAAACTGATATACCAATGTTTTGGAAGAGGCCCCGAATGATTTGCGAACGCCAATTTCTGACGAGCGCTCCATAATGCGGCTTGTATTCACATTCACCAGATTTAGTGTTGGCAAAAGCATAAACAGAAATGCCACCAATCCTAAGATTGTATAAAATGTTCCCGTTCCCTCCTTGCGCCCCTGACCAAAGGCCATGCGTGTAAACACAGTAAGGTAGTTGTCGGGAAAGCTATAGATCCTGTCAAACGCTTTATCATTACTTACCAGCTTACTTACCATAGCAGCATATTCTGCTTTGATCTTTGGAATATCCGATTTTGAATTGGCCAGCAGGATAGCGCCGAAGGTTCCACGCAGATCTTTACTATGCAGATCAGCTTTTGATAACGTATAGGGCAGGTACATATCTGCATAACAGAATAAATTGGTAACGGGCACACTTTTTACCACACCAATTACACGATATTGCACATTATCGGCCTCTATATATTTTCCTACAACCGATGGCACATCACCAAAATAATTCCGTTTGGTATCAGCGCTGATCACAGCCACTTTCTCCGCATTCGTGATCTGTTGTTTGGTATATGGACGGCCTTCCAGAAAATCGAACTGAAGCACTTCCCAAAACTGGTCGTTGGTGCAGGAGATATTAATAGCTACTTTTTTGTTGTTTACATAAGCATTAGAAGGAATGAAAATGGTTGAAAAAGCCAGCTTGGCAGGTGTTTTCAGCTTCGACAAATACTGATCGATAAAGTGAAAACTTACCGGGCCATTACTCGTATAGAATTCTTTGCTTGACTGTAAACTGATCACATTTACATACAGTTCCCTGTCGCGGTTCACATCAGGATAGGATGAACTGAGCAGATGATCCAGAAACGATGTAAGCACGATCAGTATCGTTAATGTTAAGCTGATTCCAAACAAACTGATGAAAGTGAAAAACTTTCTCCGCCTGAGAACAGCAATGGCGATTTTGAAATAATTTTTAAGCATATAAATTGGTTCTATTCTTTAATAATTGTTGCTCGGCAGTCGTGAGGCGTGAATCGTGAGTAGTGAGTTGTGAATGGGCAATTGTGAATTGTCAATATGAACGCCCCCTCTCACTACTCACCACTCACGATTCACGATTCACGATTCACGGTTCACGCCTCATCAGCTCACCTGCGATCCGTCAAACAATCTTACCAAACGGTGTGTTTTTCTGGCCATATGTTCATCGTGGGTTACCATTACAATAGTGGTGCCGTCTACTTTGTTTAACTGGAGCAGGATATCCATGATCTCGTTACCCATAGCGCTGTCGAGGTTTCCGGTTGGTTCATCTGCAAGAATGATTTCAGGGCGGCCTACAATGGCTCTTGCAATGGCCACACGCTGCCGCTGTCCGCCGGATAATTGTGTAGGAAAATGTTTTACACGGTTACTCAACCCTACTTTTTCCAACGCTTCCAGTGCCAGTTGTTTTCTTTCTTTAGCAGATGAATCCCTGTATAACAAAGGCAGTTCCACATTGTCCAATACTTTCAAATCGTTGATCAGGTGATAACTCTGGAAAATAAAACCCAGTTTTCTATTACGAAACCTGGCCAGTTTCTGGTCGGATAATTTTAAGGTAGATGATTCATCAATCACTACTTCACCTTTGGTGGGCGCATCCAGCAGTCCCATAATATTCAGCAAAGTACTTTTGCCGCATCCGGATGGGCCCATAATAGAGAGGAACTCCCCTTTGGCAACATCCAGGCTAACATTGTTCAATGCCAGGGTCTGAACCGTATCGGTACGGTAAACTTTTTCAATGTTTCTTAAACGTATCATAGTGTTTTGTTTTTTAATTGCCCGCCTAAGCTTAGCAGGTGGGAAGGCGCAAGGTTTAAATTAATAATAGATTTTTTTATTTTGTTCAAAATCGTATAACGATAAATAACGCAATTGATAATAGGTTGCCCACAGGTCACGCAATGCATAAATATAATCCCGTTTGGCCTGGTCTTTTTCCTGGAAAGCAATACTCAGGTCGGTAATATTCAGGTTACCCAGCACATATCTTTCTTTGGCAATTATGTATTTCTCCGATGCAATACTGTCTGCTCTGGCGGTTAACTGCAACTGTCCTTTCAGCATTTCAAACAAAGTAACCTGCGTATGTATCTCCTGCATAAAATTTTGTTTATCCTGCTCCACCGCATAAGCGGTAAACTGCTGGTTTGCTTTTGCCGTTTTTAATCTCGATTTTGATCTGCCCCAATCCAATATCGGTATGTCAAACTCTATCTGGATCAATTGCTGGTTTTGCGGCGACTGGTACACTTTCGGTATGGTAACGGCGCTGTTCGAAAAACCAAGTCTTGCAGTTAACGAAGCATTCAGTCCGTTATCCCCTTTGGCTTTATCCACATCACGTTTAGCTTCCAGCACGCGGCGTACAAAAGCAATGGCATCAGAACGGTTGGCGAGCGCTTCTGATAAAACCTTATCGGTAGACACTTTCATGTTGATAGTATCCCTGGGCAGATCGAGTGAGATTTTTTCTACATTCTGCAAACCGGTATAGGCTCTCAGGTTCAGCGTGGCAATTTCAAGGTCGCGCTTTGAGATACCAACTGATTTTTGTGCCTTCAGTTGTTCCAGTTCCAGTTGCAGGATTTCGTTGCGGGATATTTTTCCCAGATCATATTTTTCATGCGCTATCCGCAAAATATTTTCTGTATTGCCAAGGTTGGTTTCGGCAATCTGCAGGTTTACCTGTGCCAGCAAAAGTTCAAAGAAATAGGTGTTCGATTTGATGGCGATCTGCTCCATCGATTCAATATATGCCTGCCTGCTTTCATCAAATTTCAATGGTTCAATCCTTTTATCCCATAACATCTGGTTAAACCGGAACAGGGGCTGACTGTAGCCGATGGCATACGGCACACCATTATACAAAATGCTGCTCCTGTCAAAATCATCAAAACGCTGCATTTGAGAAGTAGCAAAAATAGTTCCACCGGTAGAGGCAATGCTTTGGCTCAATGCGAGGTTTAAAGACGAGTTATTATACCGAACTGATTGAAAACTGATGCTGCCATTGGGTTGTATTACCTGTGTGTACGATTTGGTGTATGCAGGCAACACACCATTCAATGAAAGCTGCGGTTGATAATTTGATTTGTATGTTCTGTATTGCCAGTACTTATTTTCTTTTAATGTGCTTGCCTGCTTGGCCGCAATAGATTGCGCCCTTGCCATAGCCACCACCTGTTGCAGGCTAAGCCTAATGGTATCCTGCTCGGCCAGCCCCGGCCTGCAAATGAGTATAAATGACAGTATGCTGATAAAATATTTCATTGTAAAAGATGGTTGATGATCTCCTGATGCTCCCTGGCGTTCCCTTGCGTCTTAGCGTCCTCGCGGTTAAACCCTACCTTAACCGCAAAGGCGCAAAAACAGAAAGCAGCGCAAAGAAGCTTCACATAAAACATGATCAATTTTTTATTGTAATGCTGTTTGAATTTTTATAATCACTCATATCAGACGTGATCACTACCTCTCCCGCTCTCACATTATCCTTCAACTCCACAAAATCAAAATTGGCCAGCCCAGTATGCACCGTTCTTTTTTCTGCCACGCCATTCTTTATTACAAACAGGTCCTGCACATTGGTTCCTTTAAAAGCCGCGCCATTACTCACCCGCAGCACATTGGCTTTAGATGCGGTAACGAGGAACACGTCTACTTTTAAATTAGGCCTTAGCAACTGGCTCTTCTGTTCATCCAGCCTGATATCGAAGGATACAATATTGTTCTGCACCGATGGGTGAATATTTATCACCTGCCCGCGCAATTGTGTTTCGTTAATGCGGATGATGGCCGGCATACCGGTATGCAATTGGTCCGAATAAGTATCAGCAATAGTGCCGCTTACTTTGTAACTGGCCAGATCGGCAATGCGCACGAGCGATTCTCCTTCTTTAATGTTTGAGCCGATATTCTTGTTAACCCATGTAACCACTCCATCCCTGCTGGCTTTGATATCGGCCAGAGAAAGTTTTCGTTGCAGTTCGCTCAGGTCTTTTTCCTGTATCTGTGAAGCAATTTCTGATTCGCGTATTTCCATACGCATGGTTTGCTGCTTACTTTTGATCTCGTTCTCCAATTGTTTTTTCTCCAGTTTAGCTACCTGCAAGTTCAATTGCGCCTGCTCAATAGATTCGCGGGTACCGCCACCTGCTTTGAATAAACGTTTGGCATCAGCCAGTGTGGCTTCCAGACTGTTAATACGCAACTGCTTGATGGAATCGTTGGCTTTAAGATCGTAGAAAGATTTGTTAAGCTCCAGTTGCAGTTTCTGGATAGTGTTGCGTTTAGATTCTAACTGAAACCTGCCTTTCTCCAGTTCTAATTGCGCAACAGCTTTGTCGAGAGTAAGAATAGATTGACCGGGTTTTATTTTACTGCCCGCATCCATGATCACGTTTTGAATAACGGCGTTGATGGGACTTGTGATCACCTGCTCAAACTCGGGCAGTATTTCGCCGGAGGCATTGAGTGTATTTTCAATACTTCCCATCTGTACAGTAGCAGTGGTAAAAGAAGATTTATCAATAGATGTTTTTACAGCCGAGCGCAACAACCATGCTGAAAAGGCAACCAATGCGAGTGCGGCAGCTACAATAAACCAGATTCTTCTTTTCCTTTTACTGATATCCGTTTCAGAAATTGCAATATCCATACTTTAAAAATTTGGTATAGAAGTTGCCAGTTCTGTGCCAAACTCAAAAAGTTGATTTTTAATTACTTACACGATTTTCAGATTCGATTTTTGTCCGATATCGGACAATTTGTGCGGGAATGGAAAAGGCGGGTGCTTTTGCTTTCTGATGAGTGAGAAAAGTATAAATCAAATTAAAAAACTCTGTGCAACTCCTCATCTCCGTGTATTCTGTGTTGAAAAAAACGCCAGAATTTGATTTTTTTCAACACAGAGCGCACTGAGGAACAGGGTTTCACAGAGGATGAAACTATTAAAGCAGAAGAAAATTATAAGCGGTTGCCGTCTTTCGGAAACACCACCACAGGCTGCCAGTTTTTAGCTTCCGACATTTCAACCAAACCATAAGAAATAATGATCACAATATCACCCTCTGCTCCTTTTCTTGCAGCGGGACCATTGAGGCAGCAAACACCAGAGCCACGTTTGCCTTTAATGAGGTAGGTTTCTATCCGCTCGCCGTTGTTCACATTTACCACATGAATTTTTTCGTATTCAACCATCTGCGCGGCATCCATCAGGTCTTCATCAAGGGTAAGGCTGCCTACATAATTCAGGTTGGCTTCTGTTATGGTTGCGCGGTGTACTTTAGATTTTAAAATTTGTATCTGCATAACGCTGCTGTTCTTTACTCGCTGCTTTTTAAATATTTTCAGCCGGCAAACCTACTATAAAAAATGGAACACAAACTATCGGTAAAAGGAATTATTGCCTGCATAACCTGTTGATCAAACCGGCATATTCCGGGAACAAAACACTCAGTTCTGCGGCTTTTGCCAGTTCAAAATCGGCAAAATCAAAGCCCGGAGCCACGGTGCAGCCTACAAAGGAGAATTGTCCGCCCGGCGCTGTTTCCGAAGCAAACCAACTACCCGCAGGCACTACCGCCTGGAAAGTTTCGTCGGATTGGAGATGATTACCCAGACTGATCAGTTCATATTCTCCGTTGGGATGGATGACATGTACATGCAGTGATTGTCCTGCATAAAAATGCCAGCACTCATCACTTTGTATGCGGTGGAAGGCAGAAAAATTTCCCTGCTCCAGTAAAAAATAAATGGCGGTTGAATAATGACGGTTACCTGTAAACCTTTCCGGTAATGCAGCAGCCTCTATCTGCTCTGCAGAACGATACGTTTCTTTATAAAAACCTCCCTCCGGATGTGGGAGCAATGCAAACGTTTCTACCAACTCAGTTACAGTATGCAACATACCAAATGGTGTTTATAAAAAATCCCTCTGTGCAACTCCCCATCTCTGTGTGCTCTGTGTTGAAAAAATCATTTCAACACAGAGATGCACAGGGTTATCACATCAGGGCATCGTATAATACTTCTACCGGATGCAATGCTTTTCTGCCTGTTCCGTCTTTGATCTGGTGACGGCAACTGGTGCCCGGTGCGGCTATAATGGTTTCTTCTGGTTGTTTACGGACAGTAGGCAATAAAACTAACTCTCCTATCTGCATAGATAGATCATAATGTTCTTTCTCATATCCAAATGATCCCGCCATTCCGCAACAACCGGAAGGGATGGTTTCTACTTTGTATTGAGATGGGAGCGATAGTATTGTAACCGATGCAGCAACAGTAGCAATAGATTTTTGCTGGCAATGCCCGTGCAGCTTAACCAGTTTTTTATCTTTTGTAAAAGAGGCTTCAGTGATATTTCCTTTTTTGATCTCGCTGGCAAGAAACTCATCGATCAGGAAAACATTTTTTGATAGCGCTTTGGCTGCTTCCAGTTGTTCATCTGTTGCCAGGTCGGGATACTCATCCCTGAAAGTAAGTATGGCAGATGGTTCAATGCCTATTAACGGTGTTTCGGCTGTAATAACCGGGCTCAGGAATGCAATATTTTCGTTTGCGATTTTTTTAGCGTTCCTGATCAATCCTTTCGACATCCATGCACGGCCACTTTCGGTATGTTTTGGAATAACTACTTCATAGCCCAGTTTCTCCAATAAGATGATGGCTTTTTCGCCAATATGCGCATCGTTATAATTGGTAAATTCATCACAGAAAAGATAAACCCTTCTCTTCCCTTTCTGACTGATCTGTTGCTGGTGTTTGTTATACCAATCCATCAAAGTGGTCTTTGATAATTTGGGCATTGACCTCTTCACATGAAAGCCCGATAAGCGTTTGATGATGCTTCCTGTAACAGCGTTGCTCACAAAAAAATTATATACCGATGGCATTAATGAGCCAAGTTTTGCAGAAGCAGTAAAATTGGCGATCAGTCTTGAACGGAATGGCACCCCGTGTATATCGTAATACTGCTGTAAAAATTCGGCTTTCAGTTTGGCCATATCCACGTTGGACGGGCACTCTGACTTACATGCTTTGCAACTCAAACACAGATCCATCACCTCATAGATCTCTTTATGATCAAAGCGGTTGGGCTTAGAGGAATGTGTTAAAAATTCGCGCAGAATATTGGCACGGGCACGGGTAGTATCTTTTTCATTTCTTGTGGCCATGAAAGACGGGCACATGGTACCGCCTGATAAATGCGTTTTACGGCAATCACCCGATCCGTTACACTGCTCAGCATGCTGCAAAATATCCTGCTGATGAAAACGGAAAATGGTTTTGAACTCCGGAGTAAACTGTCCGGGCTCATAACGCAGCATCGTGTTCATCGGCGGCGTATCTACAATTTTATTGGGGTTGAAAATATTTTCAGGGTCACAACTACGTTTCACTTCCTGCAGCAAACGATAATTCTTCTCTCCCACCATCTGGCGTATAAATTCGCCGCGCAATCTTCCGTCACCATGTTCACCACTTAATGAACCATTGTATTTTTTAACCAGCGTAGCCACATCTTCTGCAATGGTGCGGAATAACTGGTTACCCTCAGTTGTTTTTAAATTAATGATGGGACGCAAATGAATTTCTCCCGAGCCGGCATGCGCATAATGCACAGAATGTAAGCCACGCCTGGTCAATATCTCATTAAACTCGCGGATATAGGCGGGAAGATCATTCACATCTACCGCAGTATCCTCAATTACCGGCACCGCTTTTTCATCGCCGGGCAAATTGCCCAGCAGCCCGAGGCCGGCCTTGCGGAGTGTCCATATTTTCTTGGTATCCTCTCCAAACAAAACAGGGAAATGATAACCCAGTCCGGCAGTGCGCATTTCTGCTTCCACTTTTTGTGTAATAGCCAGCACTTCTTCACGTGTATCAGCAGCAAATTCAATTACCAGGATAGCGCCGGGATCTCCCTGTACAAAAAAACGGTTCTTGCTTTGTTCAATATTTCCTTTGGTACATTCAAGAATATAATGGTCGATCAATTCGCTGGCACGCGGATGGTATTTTAACCCGATCAGGTTGGCGCGCAGCGATTCATCTATCGAATTAAAATGCACACATAATAAACCACTCTCTTTAGGCGGCAATGGGATCAGGTTCAGTTTGATCTCTGTAATAAATGCCAGCGTACCTTCTGATCCGGCGATCAATGAACAGAAATTAAAATCTTTTCCACCCGCTACAAAAGGCGCGGTATCTGCCAGCAGATCGATGGCGTAGCCGGTATTTCTGCGTTCAACAGATTGTTTCGGGAATTCTTTTTTGATCTCAACCTGGTTCTCATAATTACCCAGGATGCTGCGGATATTTTTATAGATCGTTCCTTCCAGATTGTCCTGTTCACATTTCGCATGAAAATCATCCAGCGACAGTGCGCGAAAACTTGTTTCGGTTCCATCACTCAAAAATGCTTCTACTTCCAATAAATGTTCTCGCGTACTCCTGTACACTACTGAATTGGAACCGCATGAATTATTACCCACCATTCCGCCAATCATAGCGCGGTTGGCGGTAGAGGTTTCGGGGCCAAATAACAACCCATGTGGTTTCAGGAACATATTCAGCTCATCCCTGATCACACCCGGTTGTACACGCACCCATTTTTCTTCGGTGTTCAGCTCCAGAATTTTGGTGAAGTGTTTGGATACATCAACAATAATTCCATTCCCTACCACCTGCCCGGCCAAAGAAGTACCGGCTGTTCTTGGAATGAGAGAAGTATGGTTAGCCCTTGCAAAAGAGATCAGTTCACGGATATCGTTTTTTGTTTTGGGGATGGCAACAGCCAAAGGCATTTCGCGGTAGGCGGATGCATCGGTTGCATACAGTGTTCTGATAGTTGTATCGAAATAGAGGTCACCTTCCAATTGTTCAGCCAGTTGCTGCAGCTTCGCCTTCATTGCGTTCCGTTAATGATGTTTAGGATAAGAAACGCAAAAATATCCTTTTTCTGATTAATGAAGGGAGGCATTGTGGGTGAAGTAAGCCACAGATTACACAGACTAACACAGATTAGTTTACCAGAGGCTCTTCTGTGCAAATCTGTGTAGTCTGTGGCAAAAAAAATCAGGTGATCAATATTAGTTTTTGCGGAAGCGAGAAATATTCTGCTTTGATCTTCTCAAGGGTCTCTTTTTTATTGAATAGCTCGTAATACTCATCAACATCAATATTCACATTGTCTTTATTTACATATACCGGCCCGGTAACGGAACTGTTATCGCCATTTTCAAATTTGGCCGTGCGGATGATGCCATTTACAATTGCTTCCTCGTTCAGCGAGCATTTGTTTTTACAGATCACATTACCTTCTATTGTGCCGCCGATCACAATATCGTGGCAAAGAATATCGCCGTTAACAGAAGCTTTTTTGTCAATGATCACTTTATTGGTGCAGAATATAATCCCTTTAAAATCGCCTTCTATCCTGATAGGGGAAGTTGTTTTGATGATACCAAAATAAACACCGCCTGAAACTACCTGTACTGCCGGCAGCATTTCTGTAGGGGGTTCGGTTCTTTTAAATAGCATATTTTGGATTTGGATATGGATATTATTGGGACTTCAATATAGTTAATATTGAACGGTTCCCGCAAAAACACCATTCTGCGCTGATTTTTTGTAAAAAACAGTTATTTGAATGATATTTGTTATCGGAAATTATTAACTTTTCATCAAATTATAAATTTTAGCAAATGAATAAGTTCAGGGAACAATTACTGCACGATCCGAATTCCAGTTTTTCTACACAGAGTTCTCAGGACGAAAAGCAACTTTTTATAACCAGTTCAACCAATATTTCGGGTGTACTGGATTCTGAGAATGATATTATCCTGGACGGTAATTTTAGTGGCGTATTATACAGTAAAAAAACCATCCATATTACCCCTACCGGTATTATCCGTGGTGTGATCATCTGTAACGACATTAAAATAGAAGGTGAATTTGAAGGATCAGTGTACAGCCTGCGTGTAAATCTTTGCAAAGATTCTATTGTGAAAGGGAATATCCATTGTACCATCATCAATACAGAGATGAACCAGTTTGTAGAGGCCAATATCAAATTGCTGAGCCTTGAAACTTCTGTTTTCGAATCAACTTCTTCCGACCTGTTTGCACAGTTGAAAGATGTGTTCAACAAAAACAATAAAGACAATAATTATATTGCCATCTTCCAGGAAAAACTGAATGAAGTAAAACCTTCTACCAAGTTTTACCATCAAACCATTTATGTGGCGCCATCAAACGACACACCAAGAGTGGAAGACATTACACCTGAAGACGGGAATTAATTAACAGATTGAAATAATTTATATTGAAAGAGAGAAAACGCAAATGTTTTCTCTCTTTTTTTGCTCCCTACAAACCGTGCCTTTGTGCCTTGGTGTGGAATAGCCCTCACCAAGGCACAAAGGCACGGTTTGAGTTGTTCAGGTGTTCAAACCAATGAATTACTTATGATTCAAATCACAATTTTCGGGTATAGCAATGAATAGTTTTGATACTAATCTTCAAACAAAATATTGCCATATGAAAAAATTACTGATCGTTTTCGCAGGCTGTTGTTTCTGCCTGCTGCAAAGCTGCGAGAACAAACCCGAATCAAAATCAGGCACTGCATCCATCTCTGCTGATAAAGCAGCCGGTCAATCAGGTGTGCAGGATGATATGTCGCAAAAAAATGTTGTGCAGGTAGCCATTGGCAGCAAAGATCATACTACCCTGGTAACTGCCATCAAAGCCGCAGAACTGGTAGATGCGTTAAGCAATGCCGGCCCCTTTACCGTTTTTGCGCCTACCAATGCCGCTTTCGACAAATTACCCGCAGGCACAGTTGATGGCCTGTTAAAATCGGAGAAAAAGAACGACCTGATTGATATTCTTCAATACCATGTTTCGGTAGGTGTGTATAAAACAGAATCGTTGCAGGATGGGCAAATAATCGGCCAGGTGAATGGCGGAAATATTACTGTGACAAAGAAAGACGGAAAAATTATTTTAAACGGAACAGCCACTGTTATAGCGTCTATACCCTGTTCTAACGGTATTGTGCATGTAATTGACGGTGTATTACTTCCTCCCCCGGCACAAAAATAGTGTTACTTGTTGTTTTGAGTAGAGGCATAGATACAATGTATCTGTGCCTTTTTTGTAGATTAACTATTCTGCTTCTTTATGCTCTTTACGGTATTGCAGGATGCCTGATTCCATTACAGATGCGATACTGGCAGCCCGTTGTTTGGCAAGCGTGGCTTTCTCTCCTTCAAACAAATCATCAACGGTTTGTATGAACAGGCTTACCCATTGCGCAAAATGCTTGTTATCTAACGGACGGATATGGTGCAGGTGTTTATGAAGGTTCATTGGATTTCCTGAATAGGTTCCTGCAAAAAACAACGCATTCTCCCAGAAATCAGCCATCAGTGGCAAATGCTTCTCCCAATTCATTTTCACAATGTCATTGAAAATAAAACCAATCACATCATCTGCCTTCACCCTTTCATAGAATGTGTTTACCAACACTTCTATATCTGCTCTGCTCTCAATATCTTTTTTCATGTGATCAGGTATTAATATGCTTTACTATTGAGTGGTTTTACTAATGCGGTTATGCTTCATTTCAACGTTTTTTAAACACATAGATACATAGAAGAAACATAATCATGCACTACATGTCCTCTTTCCTACCCTATGTAACTATGTGTTTAATAGTACAACTGGTCACTTAATAACTATCCCGTTAATTGTTGCACCCAATGATTTTACAGATCCTTCCTGTTGAATTTCCTGGTTGCCAGCCATACCGGTACTATTCCCCACAACAGCAATACACCAAACGAAATCGTTATCCCCGTTCCTGTTCCGAAAAAATCTTTAAATATCGCGCCGGTGTATCCCATCATGGCAGATACATCCATGTGTAATAAGATCAATATTCTTGACAGATCAATAGGATTTAGTGTACTGATGCCAATCATTGCTTTCTCCATCGGATAATCGGCAAACTGGAAAAGAAGGAATAATACCAGTCCATCAAATAGTATGGAAAAATACAGCCAGAGTAAAATGGCAACGCCTATCCCTTTCGCTTTATCCCTTGTTTGCACGGCAGCCAGCATGGCCACTGCAACAAAGATCACACTCAGCAATATTCCTACACCTATCATCATAAAGCCAATGGCGTTGGCCTGATAAATAATAACAGGTATCCCTGCTCCAATAAAAAAAGCAATTGATAATGAACCTGTCAATCCTGTAAACAGGCTAAGCCAGATGGCTTTTCGCTTCAATGGCTGACTCACCAGTAATTCTATGAACTCTGCACTGTTGTACACATAGATTGTGGAAAAAATAATACTTACCAATGGCACTATCAGGAGGATGATATTCAACAAGCTAAGCAAACCCTTGCTGTTGTTATCTTCCAGACTGAATACGCTGAATGAGGTTACCAGTAAAAAAACAGTATACACCAATACGATCCTGTTTCGCAGGATATCTGTCATTACATATTTGATGATCTTTTTCATACTTGTGCTTTTAACATTACACTGGCAATGGCTTTTGATAATTTTTCTTCACCGGTATCAGCACGCAGGTCTTCAATACTTTTATGAAACTGCAGTTGACCTTCCTGCATGTAGATGATCTGTGTTACCAGCCCGTCAAGCTCACTCAATACATGCGATGTAACAAGGACCAGTTTGCCCAGTTTCTTTTGCAAGATGATCTTCTCTTTTAAGATCTCTGATGATACGGGGTCCAGTCCTGCCGTAGGCTCATCCAATATCAACACCTGCGGGTCGAATAAAAATGCCAGCGAGGCACTTACTTTTTGCCGGGTACCACCCGATAAAGTGCGCATCCTTTTTTTCATCAATGTGTCTAACCCAAATGATTGGATCAGCTCTTCATCCAAAGCCCCTTTATGTCCCCTGATGTCTTTCATCATATCCAGCACATCACCAATGGTCATGTTTTCAGGGTAGCGGCCTATCTGCGGCATATACCCGATCTGGTTGCGGTATTGCCAATTATGCAGAATATTATTGCCGTTAAACGTAATAAACCCGCTGTCAGGCACAACCATACCCAATATACTTTTAATCAGTGTCGTTTTCCCACTCCCGTTAGGGCCTATCAATGCAATGCATTCACCTTTGTTGCAGGTAACCGATACATTATCGAGTGCTTTCAGTTTACCAAATTGTTTAGAAACATTACTGGCAATAATCATAACAATTTATTTACCCGGCTTCCGTATGCTATGGCAACTCCTGTTGCGCTTGTCCCGCCTTTGACGGGATCGCACACTTCAGCTTTTATTTATTAAATAAGCGTTTCATCACCGGCCGGTTATCTTTTAAGCCTTCCGGTGTAAGACTTGGCAATACTTTTTCTGTTTTGTCTAATAAGGACGTAATAAAACTTCTGAACAGCAGCATGGCCGGAGGGTTCTTCTCTACAATCATAGAATACATGCTTACCGGGCGGTATGGCACATCGCCTACCTGATCTTTGTTCAGGTCGTACCCATCGTATTTATCCCAATAATTATTATCAAACGTGTTCATCACCAATGAGCCATTGGTACTTACATCAAATGTGTTACCTATAAAATTATTTTCCGTTACCTCAATACCCATACAGCTTGCCTGTATCTTCAGTCCCCAGCCATTATTGGTAAAATTATTTTTCTTCATTTTCACGCGGCTGGCACCTTCCATATAAATGCCGCTCGTGTTCTTTAAAAAAGTATTCCCTTCAATATCACTGTCGGTTATTTCTTTCAGCAACAATCCATACGCCCCATCGCCCCAATTTTCTTCAAATAAATTGTGATACATTTTTACACCATGCGAATACATCACAGATACACCAGCGCCATTATTTTTGAAATGATTAGCGAGGTACACATCATTATGCGAGAACATAAAATGCAGCCCGTACCGGATATTTTTGACAGAAGTATTGTTCCTGATAACAGAATGAGTAACAAACTCGAAATAGATCCCGTCTCTATGTCCGCTAATGGTATTACTAATTATTTTCATACTGTCGCTCTTCCAGCAATGTATGCCGTTACCGCTTTGCTGTTCTTCTTTGGCGTAGGCGTTAAGCCGGTTATTTTCAATGGTGCAGTTACTGCCATTCTGGGTATAGATCCCAAAAAAAGTATCTTCCAGAATATTATTCCTGATCACAACATTTTTGCAGTCGTATATTTTAATACCGCTGATATCCTCCATGCTCGAAACGCCTGAATGTACCAGCTTAAAGCCATCAATCACAACCCCATTGGCTTTTACACCAATAATCTCATATTTTTTTTCACCATCCAGAACAGGGTAATTGATCCCTTTCAGCATGATACGTTTTTTAACAACAATATTTTTCTCTTTATAGGTACCGGCATCAACCATTACGGTATCGTCTGTTCCGGCTGCATCAACACCTGCGGTAATGGTTTTCAGTAACCGACCCGAACCCACATGTATTGTTTTGGCACCGGCCGTATAAAAAATGAAAAGGGACAGTATTAAAAAAAATGATCTCATTTCTGCATATCCTCCCAGGAAATTTTGTTGCCTTTGAATTGGGGTAATACTTTAATAAGGCTTTCTTCATCTTTAAAAGCAGCAATATTGCCATTCATCGGGCTTTTAAAGGAAGGACTTTGCAGAAAATGGGCATCTTTTACATTGATCAGTTCGTGCGGACTATTAAAATCGGTGAAATAAACGGCTGCTATTTGTTCTTTGTTTATTTTTTGAGATTGCAAAAACGAAACAATGCAATGCTCATCATCAAACTTATATACTTTACTTTTTGCAGTAATGATCTCAGCCCCAAAACGGTTATCGCTGATGGTCATTTTGCAGAACTCACAATTGTCCTGTCCAATGCGGATAGGCTGCGGTGCAGTATTGCAGGCGCTCAACAACACTGTAAGTGAACCTATCAAAGCCAGTAACATGGTGTTTGACGGGATATTTAATTGATTACTCTTTCTCCATTCCATAATTACACAGCCCAGCAGGATGGCGCCAGCGGCAATAAATATCCAGCCGCCGATATCAGGCATTGAATAAGCGCCAAAGTTTAATAACTGTTTAAACCCGATCAATGGCGGCTGGTAAGCCATACCCGGTACAACAATGGCGGCCGCTGGATTTAAATTATGTCCGTAATCGTATTCCCATCTCCAGAAATCAACCATAGCCAACACGCCAAACACAACAAAGAATACGAATAAAATATTCATCCATTTTCTTTTGGCAAGAATGGCAACCAATATAAACAGCACAGAAAAAAATACGATAATGCCCGGCAGAACAGTAAACTCGGCAAAATCATTTGAATGCAGTGTTTTCATGCCGATGTAATGGTTTAATCCGTTGATGATATCAACATTACCTGCCAGTTTATTGGCATAGATCAGCAACCGTAACCCTTCAGGGTATTGCGGGGCATCCAGGTCTATTCTCCAGATGGGAGTGAACAACACGGCCAACAATCCAAGTCCGCAGATAAAAAGTAACAACCGTGTAAAAACTGTAAGTCTGCTATTTTTCATACACTAAATTGAAATGAAAAAGAGATATGAAGCCTGCCTGTAATGATTACCGTGGCATGTCATATCTCTTTTCCATAAATATTATTTTTTAGAAGCGCTATCCACCTTAGGCAGGTTGGTTCCTGTACTAAAACTGAGTGGCACATTGCTTCCTGCAGGTGATACCCTTACATAACCAGACATTTCCTGGTGCAGGGCGCTGCAGAAATCGGTACAATAGAATGGTACAATTGCCGCTTTTTCAGGTATCCATTTCAAAGTAGAGGTTTCACCCGGCATGACCAGTAACTCGGCATTGGCTGCGCCTTTAATGGCAAAACCATGAGGCACATCCCAGTCCTGTTCTATGTTGGTTACATGGAAATACACTTCATCGCCCACCCTTATTCCTTCAATATTATCAGGTGTAAGGTGAGAGCGGATGGCAGTCATGTATACATGTACTTTATTTCCTTCACGCACTACTTTGGTTGTACTTTCTCCTTTTGATACATAGGGGTGGTTATTGTTCTCTATTTTAAAGAACTTAACAGACCTGTCGCGGATCACGCTGGCAGCAACACCTTGTGCATAGTGGGGTTCTCCGATGGTTGGATAGTCGAGTACCAATTGCATTTTATCGCCACTGATATCAAACAACTGTGCACTCTGCGCCAGTTCAGGACCTGTAGGCAGAAAGCGGTCTTTGGTAATTTTATTATAGGCAACAAGGTATTTACCTGATGGTTTTTTAGAATCGCCGCCTGGTATCATCAGGTGACCGGGAGAATAGTAAGTAGCAACCCTGTCTAACACCTTCAGGTCTTTCACATTCCATTTCACCACTTCGCTTGATACAAACATGGTGGTATAGGCATTGCCTTTATCGTCAAACTCTGTGTGCAATGGTCCGAGTCCAGGTTTCTTAACCTCGCCATATAAAGCGGCTTCGTATTTGATTACGGGGATACCATCGTAATTACCTTCAAATGCTTTATCCGCAATGGCTTTCTGAATTTTATCGAAACTGAATACAGGAATTAATGCTGCTAATTTTCCGCTACCTACAATGTATTCGCCTGATGGGTCTACATCACATCCGTGTGGTGATTTAGGGCAGGGGATGAAATAAACCAGCTCAGGAAAATCCTTCACATCCATCACCGTTACTTCTGTTTTGATGGTTGAAGTGGCGGTATGTGTTTTTTCATCATAGCGGTTGCTGGCATATTTAACCGCCTGTTTGCGGCCCTTGCCGGCTTTGGCCAGCTCTGCAGCTTTCTTCCAGTTTACGGCCATAATAAAGTCTTTATCGCGTTTGGAAGCATTTACTTCCAGCAAAGTATTGGCCTGTTCTGTATTGTAGCAGCTAAAGAAAAACCATCCGCTTGATTTGCCCTTACCGGCATGACTCAGATCGAAGTCAACGCCGGGGCATTGCAATTGGAAAGCGATATCCATGTTACCATTGTTCTTATCAACACTGATAAAACTGATGGTGCCTTTAAAGTTTTGTTTGTATGAATTGATAGGAACATCACCGTTTTTATCATCGGGCGGTACGCTAAACCTTGTTCCTGCAACTACATATTCTGTGTTCTCTGTAATAAAAGGAGAACTGTGGTTACCGGCGCTGTTGGGCAGTTCAAGGATTTCAGCAGTGTGAAAAGTAGACAGGTCAACCCTTGCAACACGCGGTGTGTTATTGGCGTTGGCAAATATCCATCGCCCATCCACTTCACCATTGGTTTGAGAGAGGTCAAGGTGGTGCTGATCATCCCACGGAACAAACCCGTGCGATGTGTTTAACATCGGTTTGGTTTCTTCTGAATATCCCCAGCCATTTTCCGGGTTAACCGAAAAAATGGGAACTACTTTCAGCAGTCGCCCGCTGGGCAAACCATACACGCTCATTTGCCCGCTGAAGCCTCCCGAAACAAAATTATAATACTCGTCGTACTGGCCCGGCGCCACATATGCTTTTGCCGCAGCATCAGCACTCACAGCATTTCCGGCGTTTTTGGGTTTGCAGGCCTGCACACCCAGCAATAATGCAAAAGACGCCAGGGCTATCGCATTATATCTTGTTTTTTTCATGCTATATAGTATTAGAAGGTTTAGTTTTTGAAATGAGGTGATTCCTTTCGAGGGGCATCTGTTTATTTAACCCCATCATTTTTTCTCATGAACTCATACAGGTTCCGCGCATCATCATCACTTAAATTCTGGTTAGGCATACGCACTAAGCATATCTCCAATAAAGCCTGAGCCTTGGGGTCTTTGTTGATCATCGCATCTGTATTGGTAATAAAGTTCATGATCCATGGAGCGGTATTCCTTGCGGTAACACCTTTCCAGCCCGGGCCAACTAATTTTTCATCAGTTAGTTTATGGCAACTGCTGCACTTAACACTATAGACTTTAAAACCATTATCTGCCTTCGCAGCATCCAGTTTTTCACTCACTTCAACTGTTTTAAATTTTCCTTCTCCCCTGTTGGGATCGTAAGATGGATTACCATTGCCTTCTTTTTTTTCTTCAGTCGCAGAGGCTGTTGCAGATTTTCCGTTTTGGTTTCCGCAGGCATACAAGGCCGACATGATGATAATTGCCGCAAAAATTTTTTTCATACTTGATTATTTTTTGAGATTTGATAATTGCAAGCACAAGATTAGTTAGCCTTTAATTATCATTTTATGCGTTCAATCATACTGCTGCCGGAAATGAGTTTTACCAATCGCAAAGCCACCAAATACGCTATCTATCAATTGTTTACAAACCATTTTTTTAAAGATGATTTAAATCATATACCTTACTGTCAGGAATCATATCCGAAAATACCAGGGAGAAATAGTTTTGACCATCGCTATTAAAACAAGTAATAAATGATAGATATTGACTTGCTGCTCGCCTGTGGTGCCGCCTATAAAAAGCTTAGTGCCGGTGAGATCATTTTTAAAGAAGGGGCTCAATGCCAGTTCTACCATGAATTGGTAAGTGGCAATATCCGATGGGTGAATGTGGATGATGACGGGAACGAGTTTATTCAAACAATCATTGATCCGGGTGAGTGTTTTGGTGAAATGCCTTTGTTTGATAACGGCCCTTATGCTGCAACAGCTATCGCCATTGAAGACTCTGTTGTAATCAGGCTGCAGAAATCCTCCTTCCTGCAACTTATCAAAGACAATCCCGATATTCATTTTTCATTCAGTCAATTAATGGCCAAAAGGGTACGCTTTAAATTCCTGCTATTAAAATCACTGGCACTACATTCGCCCGAAACACGCATTGCTACCTTGCTGAATTACCTGAAATCAGAAAACAAAAATTTCTGCCCTACCTGCAACCAGCTTAAACTAACCCGTCAGCAGATCGCTGATATGACCGGCCTGCGCGTTGAAACGGTGATCAGGGCCATGCGCCACATGCACGAGAAGGGAGAACTGGTGATTGAAAAAGGCAAGGTGTACTGTTAACTTATGATTGCAATCATATAAATACCCGTGGCGGCTGTTTTACTTTGCGCATAAACGGCAGGCATGCGATCTCAGTTACATTATTGGCTTAAATTCTCTTTCATTAATCTTTTACTGGTTTCTTTTATTGGCACCATTTTACGGTACAAGATCGCTTTCTCACTTCCTTTTATTGATCAGAAACATTTACTGCACGGACATTCGCATTTTGCATTTGCCGGCTGGATCACACACACATTGATGGTTTTGCTGGTATTTTACCTTGCCAGTCATAAAGGAGAATTCGCATTTAAAAAATACCGGTTCCTGCTTTATGCCAACCTGTTTACGGCCTATGGCATGCTGATCAGCTTCCCCCTACAGGGGTATGCTTTCTTGTCAATCAGTTTTTCAACACTGTCCATTTTCACTTCTTATGCATTTGCCATAAAGTACTGGAAAGACCTGAACAGCCTGCAACTAAAGCGCATCAGCCATCTCTGGATGAAAGCATCCCTCCTCTTCAGTGCACTCTCTTCACTCGGTGCTTTTGGATTGGCTTTTATGATGGCCGCTAAACTCATGCACCAGAACTGGTACCTGGCCTCTGTATATTTCTTCCTGCACTTTCAATACAATGGCTGGTTCTTTTTTGCCGGCATGGGATTACTTGTTTCAAGAATAGAACATATCAGCACCATACAAAAGAAATTAAACAATATATTCTGGCTTTTCTGCCTGGCCTGCATACCTGCTTATCTCCTGTCTGCACTATGGCTGCCAATGCACCTGATAGTTTACTGGATAGTTGTATTATCGGCATTTGCACAAGCAACCGGCTGGATCATATTTATCCGGATCATTTCCCGCAACAAACCCATTCTTCCAAACGCACTGACGGGAACGGGCAGATGGCTTCTCATCATATCGGCCATCGCATTATCCATCAAACTATTGCTGCAACTGGGTTCTACCATTCCTTCCTTAAGCCAGTTGGCCTTTGGCTTCAGGCCCATTGTTATTGGCTACCTGCACCTTGTTTTACTGGGTGTGATCAGCATTTTTTTGCTGGGCTATATCATTTCTTTTCAGTTGATAGAGGTAAGCAAACTATTTATTACCGGAGTTTGTATATTCGTGACCGGAATTTTTATCAATGAACTGTTCCTGATGATCCAGGGTGTGGCAGCGCTCAGCTATCACAGCATTCCATTCATCGCCGAAAGCCTTTTCATTGCTGCCATTATCATGTTTACAGGCATCCTGCTGATGAACTTTTTATCTGCCCCGGATAAAAACAAGGAACTGATTTAAATCATAAAACAGTAATTGAGAATAACTGAATTTTGATTTACAATTGATTCTATGCAGAACATACATCAACAAACACTGGCGGGTATTGCATTGTCTAATCATGGCTTTATTCCTGTACTGGAAAAATACAGTCTCGATTTTTGCTGCCGTGGAAAGAAAACACTGGTAGAAGCCTGTGCAGAAAAAAACATTCCCGTTACTGCTGTTGTGGATGAGATGAAAGAAACGATCAGATCAGGCGAGCCACTGATCCCTTTTGCTGATATGACCGCGGAGCAATTAGTTTCGCATATTATTATCCAACACCATTTCTATGTAAAAAGCAATATTGCCACCATTTATGCGCATATCGAAAAAGTAGCCACCAAACATGGCGAGCGTTACCCGCATATGCACAAAGTGCTGGCATTGTTTGCTGAAGCAGTGAATGAATTGCTGCCTCATCTGGAGAAAGAAGAAAAAATACTTTTCCCGAGAATAGTAGAAATCGCAACAAACAAAACACCCGGCGGCCTGGATGCACCTATCCGGATGATGGAAACAGAACACGATGATGTAGGACAGATCATGTTCGAAATAAGAGAACTGACCAATCATTATACGCCACCGGAAGGCGCCTGCAATACACACAGGATCTGCCTCGAAGAACTGAAGGCTTTTGAAGAAAACCTGCACCAGCATGTGCATATCGAAAATAACATCTTATTTCCTATGACTATACAGATGATCTCTTCCCCTAAGCAATAAGGGTGTTGTAGCAATTAGGAAACCTCATCAGCAATGATGAGTTTTTTTTGTGTTTATAAATGTTAACAATCCTGGTAATTAATCTTTATTGCATCGCAGTGCCGAGTTTCTTCTCGTCAGCAGTTGCTGGTTTACCCGTGCCATTGGGCAGGCCCTTGCCTGTTGTAATCAGGCTCAGTAAACTTTGCTGAATATAATGGCTCCATGCATTTGAACAAATATTATAGCACTCAAATTCGGGAACCAGTCCGTGATGGGTAAAACGGAGCTGCGTTTTACCGTTTTTTTCAGTAATATCAAAGCTGATTGTTGTGCCTGTCCACTCAGTTTTATCTTTGGTAAACTTAAAATAGTTGTACTTCACAAACCAAACCACTTTTTTATTTGGCACAACCTCCGTTAGTTTCATCTGGCAATAATGCAGGTCTTCGTAATGGTATGTAAACTCATCATTGAGTTTTGCTGTACCGCCTTCAATTTCTTCCGACCACCATCCGCGAACATGATTGATGGCGTTGAATACTTCTTTCGGGGTTTGATCAACCAGCAGCGTGATGGTAAATTCCGGCGTAGTCATTTTTTTCGGTGTTTGATTAAATTTGTTTTTTGATGAGTTGGGTTGTTGCTGTGAAAATGCCGCTAAAGACTGCAGGGTGCTGCACAACAGCCAGGCAGTACTTATTAAAATAGTATTGTATATTATTTTCATTGATAGTTTGTTGTGTTTTGAAACACATAGTAACATAGGTTAGGAAACAGAGCATATAGTTCAGATTGGATCTCCTTTATATTTTGCCTGACTATGTGCATTCAAAAAAAAGGATACTCACCTCTTTAGAATATTCAGGTATTGTGCAAGTATTTTATTTTAATCCCGGAGCCCCTTTCCCTTCGGTTAATAATTTGAACAGGCTTCCATTAATATACTGGTTCCAACCCTTCGTACAGTTGTTGTAACACTCAATCTGAGGAATTAAACCATGATGTGTAAAACAGATTTGCGTTTTGTTGCCCTGTTCTGCTATTTCAAAACTGATTGTAGTATTTGTCCATTCCTGCTTGTTATCCAGGAAATTCAGTTTGCTATCCGTAACAAGCCATACTATTTTTTTGCCCGGAATAAGCTCTACTAATTTTTGTGTTGAAACATGAACATCGCCAAACCGAACTGTAAATTCATCGTTTAGTTTTTGCGAACTGCCTTCCATGTTTTCTGTCCACCAGGCACGAACATTATTGATGGCATCAAATGCCTCTTTCGGGGACTGGTCTACTAACAGCTTAATCGTAAAATCTGATGTATCCATTTTCTTTGGTTGTTTAATTATTGAAAATTCACTAATCAAAAGTATTGTCTATTTATTACTTACACAGGGTGTTAAATAGACATTATAAGGGGTTGATTTGGACAAAACAATTACGCATCTTTGTATAAACTTTTAGCATGCAGCAAGTAACAATCATAGTTCCAAAAGGAAACGTGAACCTGAGCAGCATAACGGGCTCGTTTGAAATACTTACGAGGGCAAACGCGTATTGGCAAAAGATGGGAAACAAACCATTGATGGAAGTGCGCATAGCCGGCTATGTTCCGGAACTGAAACTGGGCGTTGGTTTTTTTTCGGTTTATCCTGCTAATCTTAAGCTAATAAAGAAAACAGACATTGTAATCATACCTTCTGTTTCATACGACTATGATAATGTGATTAAAGAGAATAAGGAACTTATAAACTGGATCAGGGAGCAATATAAAAATGGCGCTGAAATTGCGAGTATTTGTACCGGTGCTTTTTTACTGGCGGCAACCGGCCTGCTGGAAGGCAAAACCTGTTCTACACATTGGAATGCGGCAAATGATTTCAGGCGTTTGTTTCCAAATGTTGATCTTCAAATTGACAAACTGATCACCGCGGAACCGGGGATATATACCAATGGCGGCGCCTACTCGTTTTTAAACCTGATACTTTTTTTGGTTGAAAAATATTTTGACAGGGCAACAGCGATTTATTGCTCAAAAGTTTTTCAGATTGAAATTGAAAGAACATCCCAGTCGCCGTTTTTCATTTTTCAAACACAAAAAAATCATGGCGATGAATTGATTGATAAGGCACAGACGTATATTGAAGAAAACCTAGGCGAAAAAATTTCCTTCGAGGAACTGGCTTCCATGCTTGCAATCAGCAGGCGTAATTTTGACAGGCGTTTTATCAAAGCTACCGGCAATACCCCGGTAGAATATTTGCAGCGCGTAAAAGTAGAAGCCGCAAAAAGCAGTCTGGAAAAAGGAAGGAAAAGTATTTTTGAGGTAATGTATGAAGTAGGCTATTCAGATGATAAAGCCTTCAGAGAAGTTTTCAAAAAAATAACAGGCTTATCGCCATTGGATTATAAAGCAAAGTTTAATAAGGGAACTGTTTTGGTTTAGCGGGAAATTCAAAAAAAATAAGCTCACATTGACAGAATCAACAGGCGTATATCAACCGCTTGCTTCATTTCCTCAACTGTTTGCAGAACAGAACGTTTGATAAAAGGTTGCAATGCTTCTGCAAAAGGTGTAATGGTGATCCTTTGGGGAGTTGCCAGAATAATAGTAGTACCCTGCTCCAGAAATTTCCGGATCAATACCAGTAGTGGTTCAAATTGGTCAGGAGCATAATTGATATCACTCAATAATACTGTTTCTGTATTAATATCCTCCGGAAAATGATTCCAATCCAGGCACATCGCCTTTACATGCTGCAGGCCCAGGTATTGGATATTCTTTTCCATCAGCGCCACGGCTTCTGCTGCTTGATCACTAATGATCATCTCTGAAGCGTAGTGCGCCATACTGAAAGATGGTAAACCAATGCCCGCACCTAATTCAAGCACACGCTTGCTTTCTATCCAACCGGGTTCAGCTTTCAGCAAGGAACACATGGCTGTTGCAGATGGCCAGATCTTTGCCCAGAAAGGAAAAGGCGTTGCCGCATCTTTTGCCAGTAACTGCTCATACACAGGTTTTACCCATTCGGGATCGGGCACATAAAGTGCTAATCCATCCTGTAACTCCAGTAATATATCAGGGTAAGCCATTTAACTATATTATGCCCCGCAAGATATTCTTTCGGTCTGTAACAGGTTACAAAAAATCGGAAGGAACAGATGAATTTCGAAGTTTTGACATTTCACCAATAGTCTGCTTCTTGTTCAATGTTCTTCTGTTCAAACAACTTCGTTAGGGTCTAATATCAGATCATCAATGCCTGTTCTTATTTTTACGCACAAAAAAATAACCATTGTTATCATGCCTGTTCTGCATAGCTGGTGCCCCGTTGAATATCTAAACCGTCTTTTTATTTCTTCTGATTATTTTTTCCCTGATTTTTTTATACCTGCCTGGATTAATCGTAAGCAACCAATCAGGTATTAATGAGAAAAATGGTAACGGTGTATTCATCTCCTTCAACAGCATATCTACATGGTGAATGGTTCCTGGCATGGTACTAAGTCCACGAGACGCGCCGTTTGGCCTGAACTTCAATCTCCACCTGATGAATTCGGTTCCTTCCCGGATGATCTGTTCTTCCGTTGGTCTGCTTATTCGCCCTTTCAGATACTCACACACCCATAGTGCTGCAAATTCAGAAGAAATGGGACATTGTATGGATGAGTTGTATCCCACAAAAGCAAGCGCAGGAATTCCTGCTGGTAAAATATGATGGTACAGAATATAATTGCCTTGCTGATCCAGCAGTTTTTCCATAAAATAATCAGGCAAAAAGGGAATGGTTTGCTGGAAGCCTACCGCAAAAACAACCATATCACATATTATTTGCTCCCCGCCTGAGAGCGTAACCTCCCTGCCATTAAAAGAAACAATTTCTCCCTGTTTTGCGACAATTTCTCCATTCTTAACTTTTTCAAAAAAACCAGGCGTCTCCAGGGATATCTCTCCAAAAGCCTGTTCCTTAATTCCTGATAACGGAACAAGTCCAAGTTCATCCAGCATTTGTTTTTTACGGGTATATTTTTCCATAAAAGAGACCATTTTTTTAGCTAGTCCTATTTTATGAATAAACCTGTCCATCCGGTTATGCTGATCGGCTGGTGTAATGAATGCTTCGCCCAGCCGGTTAAGCAGCAGGTATTTCATATTGACCCCTTTTACATAACGGGGTATTTTCCATTTAGGCTCTCTGAATACCAGGTTGGTACTTAGGGCTGTTTTAGCAATTTCCGTTACCACATCGGTGGCTGATTTACCATAACCTACCACAATCACGCGTTTATCTTTAGCTAATTCTGTATCACGGAACTGCGTACTATGAAGAATTTTTCCATTTGCTTTAATAAAACTATCCATTCCCGGTATCTGGGGAATAACAGGATCCGAAAAAGTTCCATTGCAAACAATAAGAAAATCGGTTTGTTCTTCAAAAGCAATACCCGCTTTTTTACCCTTGATCATCCATGTATTATTCTGGAAGCTGGTGTTTGTAATTTCATGAGAGAAGCGAATGAAAGGGAATACTCCGAACTTTCTAGCATAAGCCATCAGGTACGATTGTACATGTTCGCCGGTGGGCCATTCCGGAAAATGTTTAGGCATCGGGAAATCGGAGAAGTAATAGGTGTCTTTTGTATTTTGTGTAGTGATGCCGGGATACCTTCGTGAGGCAGACCAAACACCTCCCAGGTCGGCATTTTTTTCGAATAATACCACATCAAAGCCATACTCAAGACAGGTTTTCGCTGTTGTGAGACCACTGAGGCCTGCCCCAATTATTCCGATTGTTTTAACATGTTTCATTAGGTGAATTTTTATTTCTTTTTTTTAGAAAATAATGACCGGCACAGGAAACCTATCAGGCATACCTATGGTACCTGGCATTAAAATTTAACTATCCATAAAACGGGGAGAGGGGAAAAGCAAAATTTACTTCAGCAAGACGGTGATATCGAAATCAATAAAATTGATCTTTCCGTTCCAGACCGGCATATCAGAAAATAGCTCTACAATTATTTTTTTTCAATTGATTTGCCTGATCATCATCATTGGTTATACGAAATGTATATAAGCAGAGGAGCGGCGGCGGGTGCCATAAATGTTTTACTATTTGCATGATCGGTATATTGGATTTTCAAATAGTACTATTTACGTTTTCGTTTGACAAAAGGTTGCCTGAATTGGAATAATATTTCAGCCCATTATTATTTTGAAAATTGCCCGGATAGTCATCACTGAAAATTTTATTTCCCGGTTATGTTTCAGGCTGAATAATTCATCAGCCAATCCCGTGTGATTACCAATCCAATCAGCTCTGCTCTAAAAAAAACCACACTGAAGCATTGTTGTAATGCGTGCCGGTTGATCATACAACAAAGATCTTTTCGGATCCCTAAAGCTTTTGTACCAAAGGGCATAATTTTAGCCAATACCCGGGACGTAATAAAAAAATATACCAATTGGTATTATTTATTCTATATTTGATTTCAATCATGAAAGAATCACTATCAAAAGCAGAGCGCACACGCCGGTTTATTATTGAAAAAACTGCCCCGGTTTTTAATACAAAGGGGTATGCCGGCACATCCCTAGGCGATCTTACGCAGGCTACTGGTTTGACGAAAGGCAGTATCTACGGCAACTTTGAAAACAAGGATGAAGTGGCGCTGGCGGCCTTTGACTACAATTTTGAGAAGATTACTTTATACATGAAACACAGGATCCTTTCAAAAGAAAACGCCATTGAAAGACTTCTCGCCTATCCGATTGTATACCGCGATTTTTTAAAGATCCCGTTTCTGCAACCCGGCTGCCCCATCCTGAACACGTCTACCGAGGCAGATGATACACACCCGCAACTACGGGAGAAAGCCGTAGAAGCATTGGCTTTCTGGAAACGGTCGGTGGAAAACCAGGTTAAAAGGGGCATTGAAAGAAAAGAGATCAAAGCTGACATAAACCCGTCACAATTTGCCGTGATCTTATGTTCACTTATTGAAGGGGCGGTGATGCAGGCAAAAGTTACAGGCAAATCAGGCGACCTGCGCACGGCGATGAACTTCCTGGAAAAAATGATCAGGGATATGGCGCGTTGATTTTTTTTATTTATTAATATACCGATCGGTATATTTTAAAACAATTAAACAAACTATTGTATGAAAGAGCTGAAGAAAACCTTAGAGAGCAAAATGAAGGTCCGCTTTCACGACTGCGACCCGTTTAACCACCTGAATAATTCGCGGTACATCGATTATATCATGACGGCCCGCAGCGACCAGTTACTTGATAACTACGATTTCGATATTTACCGTATTGCACGCGAACAATCTGTTGGATGGGTAACAGCACAAACACAGATCAGCTACATCTCTCCTGCATTGCTTGCAGAAGAACTGCTGATACAAACACAACTCATCGCCTACAGCGACAGAAGCCTTGTATTTGAAGCAGTGATGTGGAACAGCGATCAAACAGTTATCAAAGCCGTGTTATGGGGACGTCTTGTTCATTTCCATCTTACCACGCAAAAAAGTCACCAGCATTCTGAAGCGTTAACACAGTTCTTTAAGCAGATGGTTAACCCGCTCCCGGCTGATACGGCTTTTGAAGAAAGAGTGAGGAACTTAAGAAAAAATGTTTAAAAAAATTGTATGAAAAATTATTCCATCAAAACTTCTTTACAGGTATTGGAACGCACACCCAAAACGCTCTATTCTTTGCTCAACGGTCTTTCAGACGAATGGATACTGCAGAATGAAGGACCGGGCACATGGAGCGCCTTAGATGTGCTGAGTCACCTGATCTTTTGCGAAAAGACGAATTTTTTCGCCAGGATACAGGTCATCCTTTCAAGCGCAGGTGAGAAGGTCCTTCCACCTTTTGATATGAGCACACAGTTTGAATTGACAAAAGGGGAAAATATGACCGACCTGTTAACCGAATTCAGCAACTTAAGGAAACAAAACCTGGAATCACTTCGCGAAAATCTGCTTTCCGAAGCAGATCTCTCTAAAACGGGTTTACATCCGAAGATGGGTGCTGTAACCTTAGGCCATGTATTATCAACATGGGTGGCGCATGATCTTACACATACCGCCCAGGTTGTGCGGGTAATGGCTAAACAGTACAAAGAAGAAGTAGGCCCTTTTATTGAATTTTTACGGATACTAAATTGAACTAACATGAAAAAAATTGGTCTCGTAGGTGGAATCAGTTGGAGCTCCACCATAGATTATTATCGCATCATTAACGAAGAAACAAACAGGATTGCCGGCGGTTTGAATTTTGCGGACTGTTTGATCTATTCAGTAAATTTTAACCGGTTCCATACCTGTAATGCGGCCCACGACTGGGATGGCAGTTTTGCATTGCTGTCGGATGCCGCACTGCAGCTTGAAAAAGCCGGGGCAGAGATGATCCTGCTCTGCGCAAACACGGCACATATTGTTGCGGAACGTGTTGCAGAAACAATACATACGCCATTGGTTGATATCAGGATAGCCACCGCGGAAGCTATTAAGCAAGAAAAATTAAACAAGGTAGGGCTGCTTGGCACCACTTATACTATGGAACTTGATTTTTACCAAAACAAACTCCGCGAAAACGGGATTGAACCGATTGTGCCCGCCAGTAAAACCGACCGTGATTTTATTGAGTACACATTACTGCATGAGTTGGGCAAAGGCATCCTATCTCCCCAAACCAAAAAAGCCTACCTCAGAATCGCAGAAACACTGATCGAAAGAGGCGCGAAAGGTATTGTACTCGGTTGCACCGAAATCCCTTTGCTGATCGGGCAGAACGACATTCCTGTTCCTGTTTTCAATACCACAGAAATTCATGCCAGGGCCGCAGTTGCGCTGGCAATGCCACCATTTACCAACTAACACTCTGCAGCATGCCATTCAAAAACTATTTGCGGGTTAAACCGATCAGCGCTTACAACAGCAACATCAAATCAAGTGAGCTCAACCGAACCCTCGGTAAATGGGAACTTACTGCCATAGGTGTTGGCGCGGTCATCGGCGGCGGCATCTTTGTACTAACGGGTGTGGCGGCAAACCTGTATGCAGGCCCGGCATTAGCACTTTCATTTATTCTCGCAGGTATTGGTTGTTTGTTTGCTGCTTTGTGTTACGCCGAATTTGCATCCATACTGCCTGTATCAGGCTCTGCCTACGCTTATTCATATGGAACCGTGGGCGAATTGTTTGCCTGGTTCATTGGCTGGAATCTGATATTAGAATACATGATGGGCGCCACCACGGTGGCAGTGAGCTGGTCTAAATATTTTGTAAAACTATTACACCTTGCAGGTATCAGTCATATTCCCTTATGGCTGGTAAACGACCCTTTTACGGCGAATGAAGAAGCAGCAAAACTGGGCATCGCTTCTTTCCCGTTTGCAATTAACCTTCCTGCCGGTTTAATAGTGTGGCTTGTGACATGGATCCTGTACCGGGGCATCCGGGAATCGGCAAGAGTTAACAATACAATTGTTGCATTGAAAGTGGCAGCGGTACTGTTTGTAATCGGTGTAGGTGTATTTTATATTGACCCGGCCAACTGGCACCCGTTTATTCCTGAACGTGTTACGGATGTTTCCGGCGCGCATCATTATGGCTTGGGCGGTGTGCTGACCGCCGCGGGCATCGTATTTTTTGCGTTCATTGGTTTTGATGCTGTGTCTACACAATCGCAGGAAGCCATCAACCCTACCAAACATATCCCTTTCGCCATCATCGCTTCACTGATCATTTGTACCACCTTGTATATACTGGTATCGCTGGTATTAACGGGTATGGTGAATTATAAAATGCTTGACCTTGGCGCACCGGTGGCCTCGGCATTTGATGCTGCCGGACTAAGCTGGGCATCGCTGTTAATTACTATTGCCGCGGTGATCGGGTTGATATCGGTGATGCTGGTGATGATGTTATCGCAGACCAGGATCTTTTTCAATATGTCGAAAGATGGTTTGCTGCCACCAAAGCTGTTCTCGGCCATCCATCCTGCGCATAAAACACCATGGAAAAGCACAATACTTGTAGGTGCTGTAGCTTCTGTTGTAGCAGCGGTAACACCGATTGAGAAAGCCACCAAGATGACAAGTATTGGCACACTGTTCGCTTTTGCCATGATCTGCGGTGCAGTGCTGATCCTTCGCAGGAAAGAACCCGGTATTCACCGGCCGTACAAAGTAAAAAATATCAGGCTTGTTGCTCCATTGGGCATTGCATTTAATTTATTGCTGATGTTTAGTCTTGATGGCGCAACATGGATACGCTTTGTGGTATGGAGTTTCATCGGCTTACTGGTGTACCTCCTGTACAGCGCAAAACACAGCAACCTGAACGATAATAAAATAAATCATCTGCCATGATCACACCTGCTACCCTAAATGATCTGCCGGTTATTTACATTCTGTTTGAAGAGGCTATCGCCTACCAGCAAAAGAACAATTATATAGGATGGAAGAATTATGACAAAGCGTTCCTGCAACAGGACGTTGAAGCCCAACTATTGTATAAGATTGTAAACAATGAAACGATTAGTGGTATTTTCAGCATTTGTTACGCAGATCCCTTTATCTGGCGTGACAAGGAGAAAGGCGATGCATTGTACCTGCACCGTATTGTTGCCAACCACCATGTAAACGGGGGACCGGTATTTGGGCTGGTACTGGATTGGGCAAAACATTTTGCGCAGGAAAACCGATTGCGTTTTATAAGGATGGATACATGGGCGGAAAACGATAAAATTATCGGTTACTATAAAAGTTACGGCTTCTCATTTGTGGAAACCTATAAAACCCCGGATACCTTAGACCTGCCCTTGCAACACAGGAATCTTCATATTGCTTTGTTGGAATTGGCTGTATGATTGATGAATATGTGTATAGGATGGAATTTAGATTGGGGAAGATAGCAAGACAATTGTATTGCAGAAGGGTCTGCTCTTCTTTGATGATTGATTTACTTTCGAAGTCTGTTTTAACCGTTGTACTTGTAATAAAGCTTGCTGATAAGAGATTTCTGATTGTTGTGCAAGTATCCTGTCTCCCCGCAATGATAATTCTTGTAGTGATATTTTTAATTTTCTTTCGGGTATCATTGGACAACATTTTACAGTCAAGTTAATAAAAAAGAAAAGCATATTTATTATAGCTGGTATTACCAAGTGCTCAAGTATAAAAAAGGCCTTGTAGAGTCGCCTTCCCTATTGATAATCTCGTTATTGTTATGTCTGTTTTACTCTATGAAGTACGCTTTCCCCTCAATAGAGTTGTTAAAATCTAATTCTTTCTGAACATAAACTACGCAGAGGCACGGCGCTCTTTTCCCTGGTTTCTATCCAGTTGATCTTTTAACAGGCGTATCGTTTCCGATTGCTTTATGACTCTTTCTTCTAACAGTTTTATCTTTCCGAGGAAGTGGCCTTCTGGTATTGGCCCTGTTCTGAATTGCTCTAAGCTTTCTCCGTGGTCTTCACATATCTGTACTACTAACCACCAATTCGGTGTGATCTCTCCCCGGAAGATTTTATGCAGATTCTGTTCTGTCATTTTCAACCGACTTCTGGCGTAACCCTTAATCTCCGTACCGCGCCTCCTAAAGATCTCGTGTAGAGCCGCGCCAATCTTTCGATTGTCTTTTCGGGGGGGACTATAGGAAATATTTTCGTTCGGTTCCTGCAACAGCATAGACTCAAAACCCAACTGCTGTTGATTACTTACGCCAAACCAGTAACCCGGGTTCATGTCGAACTGCTCTTTTGCTATGTAAACATGATTTACGGTTACGCTTGCTGCTCCAGAACGGAGCTTATTGAAGAATTGGGAGGGATTTTTTGTGCCTTCTAACCCAAAAGCGGCATATACTTTTTTCTTATCTACATCACTTAACCTGACCAACCCATAAAAGTAGTCATGAAAGCGACGAGTCGCTTCATTCTTAAATCTATGATTTTCAGGGTGTTTCATGTTAGAGAATATCGATGTACTCAAGTGCTTGTTAATAGACTTTATCATTACTTCTGCCTCAATAAGTCGTTCTGCAGGATCTGATAGCCGATTAAGCTTTCCATACTTTTTTAAAGGCTTACCACCGGTTGGATTAGGGTATTGGATATACCATGGGGAATTCATGTTTCGATCCAGTGGATACAAAACAGCTAAATTTTGTTTTTTAATCATAGCACTACTTTTAAAATTATCAATAGTGCTACACACTTAAATTTACTCTATAGAGTGATTTGATCACTCTATAGAGTTCTTTAAAAAATCTGAAACCCTTTTGCAGTAAGGGTTTCAGAGGCTTTTGTGGAGTCGAGGGGAGTCGAACCCCTGTCCAAACATCGCTACCATTAGCTTTCTACATGCTTATTTCATGATTATTTGTCGGCATTCTGCAGGACATGAACAAACCAACAGAACACTTAGCTGGATGGTCTTAGGCAACAGTCACAGCCTTCTGTTGCAGCGTCTTCTTTTGTTTTGAGTCGGCGGCGGCACATGGAAAGAAGCGAACCTGTGCGGCGGCCCAAATGGTTACTTAATCACTGATTAAGCAGCCATGGCATACTGTGTATTGCCATTTGAAGTTTTCGCATTCAGATTAAAGTGCTGACCGCGCAACGCACTGCATGCTTACACCAACCGCAACCTATGCTGTCAAAACCAATACGACCCCGGGAGCAAGTTTGTAGTCTGTAGTCTTTGGTCTGTGGTCTGTGGTCTGTGGTTACAGATTTGTGAAACTTTATTGTCTGTTCTTGAATTTGCTTCCTTTAACAGAAGACAAATTTAAGTAGTTAATTAATCCTGTTATTCTTCTCACCAGTTCTACTGATTGATTTAACAAATCGGTGAATATTGTATCATCTATCAATTCCTGGTCCTTACAACGGTATAATTGGGACCTTATTTCTTCTGCAGATCCTTTTGCGATTGTAAGGTGATTAACAAATTCGTTTTTACTCCCCCTTCCAAATCCTTCTGCAATATTATCCATGATTGAGCCTGATGCATTTTTCATCTGCTGTTTCAGCCCAAACTCATTACCAAATGCTTTCGTTTTTAAAATCTGCCCAATCTCTTTTGCAAATACTCTTGCCAATTGCCATATCTCTAATTCTTCCAAACAGGTAATGGTTGCCATCTCAGGTCGTTTTCACAAAACTAAAAAGTGCATCCAGGGAAAGAATAAGTATAAATACGCTTTTCTAACCATTAAACACCCAATTTCAAACAACCAGAGACTTCTTTGTTTGTAGTCTGTGGTCTTTGGTTTGTGGTTGTTGGTGGTTTTTGATGAATGATTTCTTTAACAAATCAACCACAAACTAAAAACAACCATAGACTACAAACCACAGACTTCTATGTTTGTTGTCTGTGGTCTTTAGTTTGTGGTTGTTAGTGGTTTTTGATGAATGGTTTCTTTAACAAATCAACCACAAACTAAAAACAACCATAGACTACAGACTACAAACCACAGACTTCTATGTTTGTAGTCTGTGGTCTTGGGTTTGTGGTTGTTAGTGGTTTTTGATGAATGGTTTCCTTAAAATCAACAAAACAATCAACCGCTAACTATAAACAACCATAGACTACAGACTACAGACTACAAACCACAGACTTCTATGTTTGTTGTCTGTGGTTGTTAGTGGTTTCAGTGAATAGTTTCTTTAACAAATCAACTACACACAAAAAACAACTACAGACCACAGACTACAAACCACAAACAACCTCAGATCACAAACTATTTAAAAAGTCTCCAAAAGTCTAACCCCAAAGCGTATGCCATTAATCCTAACAACAGTATCATGCCTGCCATTTGAGCATATTCCATGAACTTATCGCTGGGTTTTCGGCCACTGACCATCTCGTATAATGTAAATAAGGCATGTCCGCCATCCAGGGCAGGAATAGGTAATATGTTCATGAAGGCGAGGATAATGGAGAAGATACCGGTTAATGTCCAGAATTTTTCCCAATCCCATACTCCGGGAAATGTGTTGCCAATACTGATCACACTACCCAATGAATCGCTGGCTGCTACTTTGCCGGTGAACAATTGTTTTAAACCTGTTACATAACGGTTCAGCGTTTCCCAGCAACGGTTAAAGCCTATTGGAATAGATTCAAAGAAAGTGTACTCTTTGGTAACGGTACCAAACAGCACCAACGGACTCACCGCAAAAAAACCAATGGAACCTTTACTGTTTACTTTCACGCTTACCGTAACAGTATCGGCACCTCTCAGTACAGTAAGATTTACAACTGAATCCATGTATCCCTTTTTCAGTTTATCAAACTCATGATAAAATTCAAAAGGTTTATTATTTAAAGCAATCAGCTTATCCCCTTTCAATAATTTATCTTTTCTGAAATCGGCTGTTTTAGAAACGCTGTCTATCAACACCGGGTATCTTGGATAAACCAGTCCGCTGAATTTTTTATTCTTGATAATTTTCTTCATGAATCCATCAGGAATAGGCAGGTTGATGGTTTGGCCTTCTCTTACCACCTGCAATTGCTTTGCTTCTTTTAATACGATCTCCGACTCCAGCGTACCGAAGTTTTCAATGGTCCTTCCGTCAATGGCTATAATATTATCACCGTCTTTAATACCCATGCTTCTGGCAAGTGAATCTGTATAAACACCATACTTCAGATTTTTAACAGGCAGGTTCTCTTCCCCCCAAACCCAGGTAATACCAATGAATATTACAATGGCCAGCAGTACATTCACTACCACTCCTCCAATCATAATGATCAGCCTTTGCCAGGCCGGCTTAGAGCGGAACTCCCATGGCTGTGGCGGCGTTTTCATCTGCTCCTTATCCATGCTCTCATCAATCATGCCGGCGATCTTTACAAAGCCGCCAAAAGGCACCCAGCCGATACCGTATTCTGTTTCGCCTTTTTGTTTTTTCCAAAGACTGAACCATGGATTGAAGAACAGGTAAAATTTCTCCACCCGGCATTTAAACCACCGTGCAGGAATAAAATGCCCCAACTCGTGCAGCACTACCAATATGGAAAACGACAAAATAAATTGTCCTGTTTTAACACCTACACTTACCCAGTCGATTGCTAATAAACTCATACTCATCTCACCCAAAGGGGATTTATTTAAATGTGTTACTGATTGAATTAATTAAACTACATATGTATCAGAGAAGCCGCGAAGTTACGGGCCTCCCCGTCGGTTTCAAAATACTCTTCCAGCGTGGGTTTTTCGAGGAAAGCTATCTTTTGCATGGTTTGTTCCACCACTTCTGTCATATCAAGGAAACCAATACGGTTTCTTAAAAAAGCATAAACGGCAATTTCGTTGGCGGCATTTAAAATACAGGGCATATTACCACCCTGTTTCATCGCTTCCATGGCCAGCGCCAGGTTACGGAAGGTTTTAACATCGGGTTCTTCAAAACTCAGGGTGCCGGGTTTCTTAAAATCGTATCTCGGAAAATCGTTCGCGATCCTGTTGGGGAACGACATGGCATACTGGATAGGCAGCTTCATATCGGGCAAGCCCATCTGCGCTTTAATACTGCCGTCTTCAAACTGAACCATACTATGGATGATGCTTTGCGGATGCACCATTACCTGTATCTGGTCGTAGGTAAGGTTAAATAACCATTTGGCTTCAATCATCTCCAGCCCTTTATTCATAAGGGTTGCAGAGTCGATGGTGATCTTGGCACCCATGCTCCAGTTGGGATGCTGTAATGCATGGTCTTTCTTAACGTTCACCAGAAAATTAGGTTTTTTACCAAGAAACGGGCCACCGCTTGCGGTTAGAATGATCTTCTCTATCCTGTTTCTTCCTTCACCTACCAGGCATTGAAAAATGGCAGAATGCTCACTGTCTACCGGTATGATGGGGATTCTTTTCTCCATCGCTTTGCGCATGATGATATCTCCTGCAACCACCAGTGTTTCTTTATTAGCAAGGGCAATGGGCTTACCAATTTCGATGGCGCGCAAAGTGGGTTTTAGTCCTGCATAGCCAACAATGGATGCCAGCATCATATCATAACAATCCATGGCCGCTACTTCTTCCAGTGCTTTTTCTCCGGCAAATACTTTACAATCGGTATGTTGCAAGGCTTCTTTAACGGCGGGATATTTTTTCTCATCACCGATCACCACCATATTGGGATTGAACTGGAGCGCCTGTTTAACCAGTAACGCGTCATTGGTCTGCGCAGTAAGTACCTCAGCAGAGAATAAGGATGGATTAGCTGCAATCACATCCAATGCCTGCGTTCCAATAGAACCTGTTGAACCAAATATCGCGATACGTTTCTGAGTCATCTCTTGATCTTAGTATTATTTAGCTTAGAACTACAAATTACGGTATTCTTTGATAAGGATTTTGGAATTGGGAAATTGGGAAATTTTCCCTTTCAATTTCCCAATTCCAAAATTTCCCAATCACCCCACAAACGCTTTCAGCCCATCCGCCACCCCTCTATCATTACTCAACCTCGGCACCTTATTCTGGCCGCCTAATTTTCCAACCGATTTCATATAATCGATAAATCCGTTTTTCCTGATCCTTCTTATTTGTAACGGCATCAGGATATTGCCTTTGATCAGGTCATCATAATATACATTCTTCTCCCGCAAATAAGTATCCACTTTCCAGCTCAATCTTTCCATATCAGCAGGCTCACTTTCAAATTCAATAAACCATTCGTGGTAGCTTTTGCCTTTGCCCTGTTCTACCATTGGCGCTACGGTAAACTCTGTAACCTTAACTCCTTCTTCGGTAGCAGCTTTTAATAAAGCCTGTTCTACTTCTTCTCCAATCACATGTTCACCAAAAGCAGAGATAAAATGTTTGATGCGGCCGCTAACCACCAAACGGTAAGGGTCGGTGCTTACAAACTTAACAGTGTCGCCCAGGTTATAGCCCCATAAGCCTGCATTGCTATTAATGATCATGGCATAATTCTCGCCAGGTTTCACATCTTTCAAAGATAAACGGGTAGGGTTCTCTGAAAAGATCTCTCCTGCAGGCACAAATTCATAAAAAATGCCGCTGTTGGTATTCAACAAAAGCCCTTCCGCCTCCTGCGAATCCTGGAAAGCAAAAAAGCCTTCGCTGGCAGGGAACAGTTCTATCGTATCCACTTTTCTGCCAATGCTTTCAAACAGCCTTGTTTTATAAGGTTGAAAATTTACGCCCCCCTGTACCATCACGCTGAAATTAGGGAACAGGTCTCCTATTTTTTTCCCGCTTTTCTCCATTAACCTGTCAAAATACATCTGCATCCATGGCGGTATACCGCTGATAAGGGTCATATCCTTATTAATAGTCTCTTCCACGATCTTATCGAGCTTGGTTTCCCAGTCTTCAATACAATTGGTCTCAAAACTGGGTAGCTGGTTAGACCTGAGGTAACTGGGTATATGATGATTCACAATCCCGCTTAACCGGCCTGTAGGAATATCGCCTATGCGCTCCAATTCGGGCGAACCGCTTAAAAAGATCATTTTCCCGCTGGCAAAAGCCGCATTTCCTGTCTCGGCCATATAACAAAGCAGGGCATTGCGGGCTGTATTAATATGATTATCAATTGAATCTTTGGTAATGGGGATATATTTTACCCCGCTGGTGGTGCCGCTGGTTTTGGCAAAATAGATGGGTTTACCCTTCCAGAGCACATTTTGTTTGCCTTCTTTAACCTGATTGATATAGGGTTTGATCTGCTCATAGTCCCTGACAGGCACGGCTTGGGCAAATGAAGCGTGGTCGGCAACCTCCTCCAGCTTATGATCTTTTCCAAAAACGGTTGATTTCCCGGTCTTTAGAAGCATTTTCAGGATAGCTTCCTGGTTGTTAAGGGCGGTTTGCATCCCTTTGCGGGTCTTATTATATATGTAATTGGCAAATGGTTTGGCCAATAAGGATTTCAGATTCATAGCTTTCAGATCGTAAGGCTGGCAAAAATAGAGGAAGTTTGGGGTTTGGGGTTTGGAGTTTGGGGTTAAAGCTGATATTTAACTAAAAAAAGTCTTTAAAACCCAGGCCCAAACTCTAAACTCCCAGCCCTAAATGGCTTTTCCACTTTTGGGGACAAGATTTATTTCAAAAATGTTTGCATTTTTCCGGCACGAAACCTTACCTTTGCCGTCCTAATTTTGGTAGCTATGTTAGCAGTTGTAAAAATCGCAGGTCAGCAATTTAAAGTACAGGAAGGTCAAAGCCTGTATGTGCCTCACCTGCAAGGTCAAACCGGAGACAAAGTTGAGTTCAGCGAAGTGTTGTTAGTTGACAACAGCGGAACGATTTCTACTGGCAGTGCTGTAAAGGCAGTTGTTAAAGCAGAAATAATCAGCGACCTGGTACAGGGTGATAAAGTGATCGCCTTTAAGATGAAAAGAAGAAAGGGCTTCCGCAAGAAGCATGGTCACAGAACCCATTACACAAGAATTAAAATTGAAAGTATCGCTTAGTAAGCGCTAACGATTAAAATTTAGAACAGGAAGATCCGTTCTGCTGTATTTATTTTTTAGTCTTTAAAACAAAACACTATGGCACACAAAAAAGGTGAAGGTTCCGTAAAGAACGGCCGTGATTCACAAAGCAAACGTTTAGGTGTAAAAATATATGGCGGTCAACCCGCTTTCGCAGGTAATATCATCGTGCGTCAAAGAGGAACAGTTTACCATCCCGGCAAGAATGTTGGTGTTGGAACTGACTTCACTTTGTTCGCTTTAACTGATGGTGTTGTTGAATTTAAAAAAGGCAGAAACGATAAAACCACTATCTCGGTTTCGCCCGTAGAAGTGACTGCCTAAAAATTTTTTTTTGTAGTTCCAAATAAGTTTTTACTTTTAAGGTATTAACTAACCATTAAATCTACAAAAACATGGCAACTGCAAAGAAAGCCGCAAAGAAAGCCGCTCCTAAAAAAGCTGCAAAAAAAGCTGCTCCTAAAAAAGCTGCAAAGAAAGCTGCTCCTAAAAAAGCTGCAAAAAAAGCTGCTCCTAAAAAAGCCGCTAAAAAAGCTGCTCCTAAAAAAGCTGCTAAGAAAGCCGCTAAAAAATAGTAGCCTTCTTATTTCTAACGCAGAAATAGATTTAAGTCCCGGTAAACGCCGGGACTTTTTTATTGCCTACCTTCGAAACCCAATACCAGCAACGATATGGACAACTATGCAATAGCAGAGAACTTCTCCTTATTATCCAAGTTAATGGACATACATGGCGACAATAGTTTCAAAGCAAAGTCGTACGCTTCTGCTGCTTTCACCATTGATAAACTACCTACCCCGTTAGCAGAATTACCGGTAGAAAAAATATTTTCTATCAGGGGCATTGGTGATGCTATCGGCAAAAAAATTGTTGAACAAATAGAGACGGGACAGCTCGCTGTTTTGACGGAATACCTTCAAAAGACCCCTCCCGGCATTTTAGATATGCTGGGCATCAAAGGTATCGGTCCGAAGAAAATTGCCACCATTTGGAAGGAACTGGAGATAGAATCGCTGGGCGAACTGTTATATGCCTGTAACGAAAACCGCCTTACCCTTTACAAAGGTTTTGGAGAAAAAACGCAGCGGAACATCAAAGAAGCGATTGAATTTTATCTGGGTGCACTGGGCAGTTATCTATACCAGCAGATCGCATCATTTGCAGAGACAGTTGATGCAAAACTGAAAAACACCTTTGAAGGAGATCAGTTTGAATTAACAGGTGAGTTCAGGCGACAGATGGAGATCATTAATACACTTGAATGGGTGTCTACTGCAACCATCAGTCAATTAAAAAACTTCTTTACATCAAATGAGTTTGAAGTTGTTACAGAAACAGATACATATATTTCTTTCAAAGGAAAAGAGAATGTAACGCTGGGCTTTTATTATACGCCAAAGGAATATTTTACCGCCAGGGTTTTTCAAACTGCCTGCAGTGAAGCGTTTCTTAGCGCATGGAATGACATAGGCGGATGGGATCCGCTCGGTGCCTATAATTCAGAAGAAGCCATTTTTTCGGCAGTCAATAGTCATCCTATCCCGCACTTTCAAAGAGAGAATCCGGCAATTATTCAGCAGGCCAGATCGGGGAAGCTGCCTGAAGTGATCCAATCCGCAGATATTGCAGGCATCATACATAGCCATAGCAACTGGAGCGATGGGGTGCATACCCTTGAGCAGATGGCCAAAGGGGCTATTGAAAAAGGGCTGCAATACCTTGTTATCAGCGATCACTCCAAATCTGCTTTTTATGCCAATGGCCTCACGGAAGAACGCATCAGGGCACAGCATCAGCAAATTGATGAGTTGAATGCCAAACTGGCTCCATTTAAAATTTTCAAAAGTATTGAGAGCGATATACTGAATGATGGCAGCCTGGATTACAGTAATCCTGTATTGTCCGGCTTCGACATCGTTATTGCTTCCGTTCATTCCAACCTGAAAATGAACGAAGAAAAAGCCATGATGCGTTTGTTGAGGGCGATTGAAAACCCCTACACCTCCATTCTTGGCCACATGACCGGCCGCTTACTGTTAAGCAGGAATGGATATCCTGTTGACCATCAAAAGATCATTGATGCCTGTGCGGCCAATAATGTGGTAATTGAACTGAATGCACACCCGCGGCGATTGGATATTGACTGGCGATGGATTGATCAGGCGTTGGTGAAAAATGTACTGATCTCCATTAACCCCGATGCGCATGCGATTGACGGATTTGATGATTGCCGGTATGGCGTATTGGTGGCGCAAAAGGCCGGATTAACCAAAGAACGCAACCTGAGCAGTTTTTCTTTACCTGCATTTGAAGCGTTTGTTCGCAATCAGCAGGCTAAAAGAAAATAAGAAACTTGCTTTTTTGCGCCTTGGCGCCTTGGCGAGAAATAATTGCTCGCTAAGGCGCAGTTTATTTCTTCTCTCCTGCCATTGGCAGTTTGATGTAGAACGTAGTTCCTACCCCTTCCTCCGATTCGAACCAGATATGACCGTTTGCTTTTTCTACAATGCCTTTACACATGGCAAGCCCCAGGCCTGTTCCGGATGATTTGGTTGTGAAGTTGGGGGTAAAGATGTTCTCTTTCATTTTATCGGGGATACCACCTGAATCGTCTTTGAATGACAGGAGGATCTGGTCATTTTCTGTTTTCTGGCTGATCACCAGGTTGATGATAGCTGACGAACCCTCACCTGCTTCAATCGCGTTTTGCAGGAGATTAGTGAACAAGCGGTTCATCTGGGCCCTGTCGGACAGGATCTCATAATTACCTTCTTCCTTATACCATTTGATATGTATACGTGGATTGGTACTGTAGAGCCTGATAAGTGATGCCAATACTTCGGTGAGGTCAAAGCGCTCAATTTTTACATTGCCGATATTGGCAAACTGAGAAAAATCGCCGGCAATCTTTGATAACTGATCTATCTGCTCGATCAGGGTGATAGCCATATTGGAAGACAGTTCTTTTACATTTGGTGCTCCTTTCTGAATGGCATTCTGCAAATACTGTATGCTTAATTTCATTGGTGTGAGCGGGTTCTTGATCTCATGGGCCACCTGGCGGGCCATTTCGCGCCATGCACCTTCTCTTTCACTCTGTGCCAATGCCTGGGCACTGAGTTCGAGTTTCTTCACCATCTTATTGTATTCATTTACCAGCATCCCTATCTCATCATTCCTGTTCCACACGATCTCTTCATTGATCTGGCCCAGGTTCATATCCTGCATTTTTTTACCAATCAGGCTGAACGATGCAGTGATACGACTGGTTAAAAAGAAGGCAATAGCACCGGCAACAAGGAAGATAAAAGCATTCAGGTTGATCAGTGTTGCAAGGAAACCTGAGATCTCCTGGTTCAGTTCGCTTTGCGAATTAAGGTATGGGATGTTCAGGTAAGCATAATTATTCCCCTTCTCATCTGTTAGCGGAACATAAATACTCAGGTATTCGAGTGAGCCTACTTTTTCTGACTGCAGGTAATGTATATTATGCAGCGACTGTAATTGGCGATAGGCCTGCGGCTCCATGAGTGAGTTAAGCAGGTGTTTGTTATAAATATACGGCTGGGTAGAGATAACAAGGTTGCCGGTAAGGTTGTAATAATTGATGTCAACATTATGCAGGTCGGATATTTCGGCAATGGTTTTTTCGAGGCCGGAACGGATGCCGATATTATCGGGCAGGTCATCAAAAGCCGACAATGAATTCATCTTATTGTTCACTTCATTGGCCATTACCTGGATAGATTTCGACAGGCGCTCTTCATTATTACGGTGAAAGCGGAGAATGAAGAAGGAAATGGTGGCGATACCGATCACAATAAAAGAAAATACGCTCAGAAATATAATGGTGGCCTGAATTTGCGAGCGGATATTGAGGCGGAACATTTGCCTGAACCCCGCCCATTTGAACCTTGTTTTCAGGATATCACTTCCCAGGTGAAAGACAAGGATAATGCAAAGAAAAAAGCAGAAAAGATAAGCGAATAAAGTAACCGATTCCATCAGCCAGGCACTCCGTTTTACAACAAGCACCTGTTTATTATTGCCACTGTTGAACCAAAGCTCACTGAAGTTTTTAACCTGTTTATGCGAGAATTCGAATACTGGTATCTGGTCTTTTGATAAGACAGAGGGGAACCCATAGGTATTAAAATGGTTGATGAGCCGCCCATTGTTATACACGGCATAAGCATAGTTCGTGTTCAGGTCGGAAGCGATATCCTGCACCTGGTTGAATAATTCGGGATACAATGCCTCGCTTTTATAACGTTTGGATTTTACGGTTACAAACAGGTAACCGATGATGCCGGCTGTATCTCTGATCTCTTTCTGGTATAGGTAACTGAACCCTTCAGTCGGGTTCTCATAGCTGTACAGCCCGGGAATAACCGTTGGTTTTGCCTGGTTAAGCAGGATTGTTTTTAAAGAGGCATAACTAACAGAATCTTCATTATACAGGGGATGAAACAGGCTGTCGTAGGTGTTGATTCGGGTATCATATTTATTGAGGTAGCCGGAGAAATTCTGGTTGATCAGGCTGTCTTTGATAAACTTATTGGAATACTCACTTCCTGCCAGCCGGTGAAAATTATCAGCAAGAAACTGATCATCAAAATTGGTGGCGGCAATATTCAGCAGGTTTTCTCCGGAAGGGTCCGTTTGTAAGGCGAGTTTTTCTGCAATCCTTTTTCTTTGTCCGAATTCAACAATCCGGTTCTCGTAAATAACCATGGCGGCTATGGACATGGCGAAGATCATCACCCAAAAAATAAAGAAAGAAGAGCGTGATAATGTAATCCCAAAATCAGCCTTCCTGAAATTTAATAAACACAGGTATGCCAATAACCAGGCCAGCACACACAAATACATTGGCACGTCTGCAGACGAAGGCATCAGGATCAGGAAAATAAATACATAGATCGCTACCGCAAGGCATTGCTGGTATAATGGCATATCAGATTTTACCACATTCTTCAGCAGAATCTGAGAAAGGTTAAAGAAAGAGAGCACCAACAGGCAAAGGATCACAAAGCTTGTTACACTATAAATGTTCAGGCTGAAAATATTGGTAACATCGAATGATATTTTGGAATCGCGTACCAGGCTGATAATGCCACCTGCCATCAGAATGCAGATCAGCGTTAACAGAAACAGGTTGATGTAATGACCCCATTTTGGAGGAATACTGAATCTGAACCAGGGCAGATGATCGTTATGGGTTTGATAGAAAGTAACCAGCCATAGTAAGAGTATGGCATTCACCAACAGATCACCCAAAGATGGATGCAGAAAATTGGACGCATATACCGAGGGGTCGAACAGGGGTAATTTGCTGAAATCAAAAGGGAATGAGAACCGGTAAGCAATCAATCGCAGCAGCACCACGGCAAGAAGCAGAAAGATAAAACCTGTTTTGAAACGATACAACCCAACCAGTTCCTGTGCTATGGTATGTAAAAAAATCAATAGCAGGATAATAGACAATACCCGCAGAATAACCGTGATCACATCGTATGAAATAAAGGATTTGCCGGGCTTCAGCTCAATCCTGAACATTTCTGCGCCACTCACAGAATAAACAGGAAGCGCATTGGCATTGCTGCTTATCTCGTATTGCTCATCTAAGCCGGTATGCCCTGCAAAATCTGAACGGAGGTATTTATTCTGGATAAAATAGGACCATCGCACGGGCAACATGGCAAATACGGCGAATGTTTGTCCGCGCAGTGCTATGGTCCTCTTGATCATCTCAAAATCGCCATTCTGGTATTCTACAAAGTAGCGGTTGTCTTTACGATACAGATCATCGCTGTTGATATAAATGCGGTTGGTATTCCAATAAGCAATATCGGGTGCTATCTCGCTGCCCCTCATCCTGTATAAAAACAATCCCATATCCTCTGTAACCGGGTTGGTTATATTTTTAGCGGGGCTGAGTAAAGATGAAAGTGTTGCAGTATCGGCAGCTATTGCATCAAAACGGCGCTCCATTGCCTGGAGCCTGTTCTCTAATTTGTTCCTTACTTTTTGGGGAGAAGAATGATAGCTCCAATAGTTAATAAAAATAAAGGAAAGGGTATACAACCATGCGGCCGTAATAACCAGGTAACCGTGTTTATACGCTGCTTGTTTGAATGAATTGATCAAGTATGAGCGGTTTGCTTTTTCACTTCGTTCCAGATCTCATCCATTTCGGTAAGCGACAGGTCTTCCAGCTTCTTTCCCTGCGCTGTGGCAATGGTTTCCATCTGTTGAAAGCGATAAATGAATTTTTTATTGGTCTTCTCCAGAACCCCTTCCGCATCTACATGCAAAAACCGTGCATAATTTATCAGGCTGAACAAAACATCCCCGAACTCCTCATCTATCTTTTCTTTTGAGTCCAATTGAATGGCTTCTTTTAACTCACTTATCTCCTCTTCTACTTTTTTCCATACATCTTCTTTATTCTCCCATTCAAAACCTACCTGTTTGGCTTTTTCCTGTATACGGGTTGCTTTTACAACAGCGGGCAAAGAAGGTGGCACCCCGCCAAGCACAGAGGTCTTTCCTTCTTTCATCTTCAATTTCTCCCAGTTCCGTTTCACATCCTCTTCATTGGCAACTTTAACGTCTCCGTAAATATGCGGGTGGCGAAAGATCAGTTTCTCGCAGATCCCATCTATCACTTCTTTTAATTCGAATTGCTTTTCTTCCTTCCCTATCCTTGCATAAAAGAGGATATGCAGCATCAGGTCGCCCAATTCTTCTTTAATTCCTTTCCAGCTATTATCGGTAATCGCATCGGCCAGTTCATAGGTTTCTTCTATGGTTAAAGGTCGGAGGGTATGAATGGTTTGTTTTTTATCCCATGGGCATTGCTCGCGCAGTTCATCCATGATCTTTACCAATCTTAAAAAACTATCAGCAGTGTTTTGCATATAAACGGTTTAAATGGCCATAGCCGAGAAAATAAAGAACAGGGTAAATAAAAAAGCCATAATAAAAATTGAGAGCAGCAGTACCAGGAAATATTTAAGGATGGTTTTACCACGCCGCTGTTCATAAAAATTACGGAGCGCTTTGTACCAGTAGAAAAATCCTGCCAATACAAACAAGCCTCCCATCCAATCCGGGTATTTGCCAAAGATATTCCATAAAGATTCTATGGCAATATTGGCCAGGATAATAATAAATGTTGCGCAATACAGATGTATGGTAAACACAACATGGTTTACATAAAAGAAATTTTTGCGTCGCACGTACAATAACTGCAGTAATAAAGCAAACAGGGGCAACGATACAAACAGCATCTGCGGGAAAAAGTGTTTAAACTTGCTCAGAATGGCTATCCATATTGCTTTTTCGTCTCCGTTGTATTTTTCTTTCAGGTGAATATTCTGTCTTGCAAAACGCCGTTCTATAAAATTATCCCTTTTTGCTGCAGGCAATTGTTTCTGAACAGAATCGTACGCATCAAGTGATTTATAGGTGAGGTTGTCAGTAGAAAAAGACAGCATATTAAAAGAGTCTTCCAAGGTTTTTAATTTGTCTTTGGCGGTGGTGTCTCTTTTAATCAGGGCAATATCACTATCAGTGGCTGCAATTGCAGCAATTAAAGACCGTTTGGCAATAAGAGGCATGCCTTCTTCAGCCGTATCTTTTACAAGTGAGGCTTTTTTCTTTTCTAATTTGTGCAGTAATTGGGCAGCAGTAGGATTGTTTATATTCACTTTTGCTACCTCATCTTCCTTATGCAGGCTGAAAAAAATAAGAAAAAAGATAGCCGAAGTAAAAACATACATCCTTATCGGGTGCAGATAAGATGCCCTGCGACCCCTGAGGTATTCGTGCGAAAGGAACCCAGGCCTGAACAACAGGTATTGCAGCGTACTGAAAAACTTGCCATCAAAATGGGTGATATCGTACACAAAATGTGTAACCAGGTGCCAAAAACTTTCTTTCGGCTCTATATTTTCCTGGCCGCATACATGGCAGAATCTTCCATGAATAGCAGCTCCGCAATTTAAACAGGCCTTCTCTTTGCGTTCGGGTAAATGTGACACTTGTTAACGTTTGACTAAAAATACAGAACTAAATGATTGCGGCAAGTACAATTACACAGGATGTTTTTGGATTGTTGAAAACTGTACCTGTACATTTGACAAAAATATAAGCGTTCATGAGACTATTCCTGTCCTTTATCTGTGCAATTCTAATCACCAATGGTTATAGCCAGTATTACTTCAATGATATGGTTTCCACACAGCTTAGTAATGATCAATATAAATTACTCAGGGCAAATAAAATCAGGAAAATAAAAGCCATCAGTTATGAAGCTGATAATTCCGCAACCGAAGGTTTTGCCCTTGAAGAAGAGATCAGCATGGACGGTAAAAAGATCATATTAAGCACGGCGCTTTCTGGCGGCAAATCATCTGTTACCACCCGTACCTATGAGTTAGGTAAACTGAAACGGACCCTCTCAGCCAGCAATGGCATTGAAAATAAAACAGAGTATAGCTACACAGATAAAGGCCAGATCCAAAAAATCCTTTTCACAACTACAGATACCGCTATGAAAAGCGTTTCTACCGAGGCGCATGAATGGAATTACAATGAAGCAGGGCAACCGGTGTTTATGCTTAAAATAAAAAACAGGACAGACACCACCCTGGTTGAATTGATCAAAGATGAACAGGGGCTGGTTATTGAAGAGCATTGGAAGAAAAAGAACCGCAACCTGGAGACTTATTATTATTACTATGATCAAAAAAATCAGCTAACAGACATTGTACGATATAATGCCCGGTTGAAGAAGCTTCTGCCCGATTACCAGTACGAATATGATGCAAATGGAAAGATCAGTCAGATGACGCAGGTATCGATGAGCAGCTCAAGCTATATTATCTGGAAATACAGCTACAACGAAAAGGGATTGAAGCAGAAAGAGACCGGCTTTGATAAAGAAAAAAAACTGGTAGGCCGTATTGAATATACTTACGAGTAATTAATCTATTCCGGCTCTGAAGCAATATTGTATTGATTAGGAACCGTTAAAGTGAAAGTTGTTCCTTTACCGAATTCAGATTTTACAAATATCTCTCCTCCAATACGTGTGAGGGCTTCTTTTACGATATACAAACCAATTCCCAGGCCGTTCTTGAAATCTGTGCTCCGGAAGAATATCTGGAAGATCTTGTTCACATGGTCTTCAATAATTCCAACGCCATTGTCTTCTATATTGATCCTTGCCAGTTTTTCATCTACCAGGGCCGTCAGCTTCACTTTAGGATTGGCTTCATCTTCACGTTGGTATTTTACGGCATTGGAGATAAGATTATTCAGGATCAGCGACAAGCGGAAAGCATCACAACTGAAAGGCACCTGCTGTTCTACCGTAACCTCGAATTTGATCTGCGGGTTCTGCATATTGCACAGCTCAATACTGCTGGTGAACATCTGGTCAAGGTCTACATTCTCATTTACCTCATCCAGGCGGATCCCTTTGTAATATTCGATGATCTTATGGATAAACCCATCCATTTTGTTCACGCAGTTCTCGATCATGTCAAAGTATTCCGTTGGATCGCTTACCGGATGTTGCAGCTTGGCCACATTTAAAATGCCGAGGATATTAGACAATGGTGATCTAAGATCGTGCGAAGTGCTGTATACAAAACGGTTCAGCTCGTCATTGGTTCGTTCCAGTTCAGCAATCTTGTCTTTCAGTTCTTTTCTTGTCTGATATAATTCATAGGCATTTTTGATGGCATTCATCAATTCTATCTCATCCCATGGTTTCTTGATGTAACGGAAGATTTCACCTTTATTAATCGCATCAATGATAGCTTCCAGATCGGAATACCCGGTAAGCAGGATTCTGATAGGATTAGGGTGGACTTTCCTGATGATATTAAAAAATTCTACCCCGGTTGTTTTGGGCATACGCTGATCGGCTATGATCACGTGTATGTCATCGTTATCATTAAGAATACTTAAGGCTTCAGGAACAGTGTTGGCGGTGAACACATCATAATGTCTTCTGAAACCTGCCTGGAATGCCAGGAGGTTATTGGATTCGTCATCCAGGTACAACACTTTGATCTTTGAATCGGTATAATTGTTCATTAGGGGGAATTGGATTAATCGATTGCTGATTCCGGCAGCTTATGAAATAAAGTTATTAAAAATTCTGCACCATTTCCTTTTGAAGATATAACTTCTATTTTACCTCCGTGTTTTTGAATGATCTTATACACGATAGATAATCCCAACCCCGTGCCCTCTCCTACATCTTTGGTGGTAAAGAACGGATCAAATATTTTCTGCTTCACTTCATCGGTCATACCCATACCTGAGTCTTTAATACTGATCAGGATCTGGTCGCCCACATCTTTGGTAGAGATCACGATGGACTCATGATCAGACTGTTCTTCTTTCCCCTTCACAGCCTGTAACCCGTTGCTGAGTATGTTCATGAACACCTGGTTCAGCTTACCGGGGAAGCATTCTATATCGCCTGTTGCCTCAAAATGCTTTTCTATTTTAACATTATCCGGGATCACATTCTTTAACAATACCAGTGTTGAATCCAGCCCTTCATGAATATTAACGGTTTTTACTTCGCTCTCATCCAAACGGCTGAAAGTTCTCAGTCCCATAACAATTTCAGCGGTACGTTCTGCTCCTTCTTTAATACCTTTTACCAGGCTGTCTATCTCCGTTTTTACGTAGTCAATATCAATTTGTTTTTTCAGCTTTTCAATACTGTTCAGCTTATTGGGTATATCATCACCGGACGCAGTGTGTAATTTTTCGTACTCCTCAATCACTTCAAGCAGGTCTTTGATATCCAGTTGTAAGGGTTTGATATTTGATTTAACAAAATTGATCGGGTTGTTGATCTCGTGGGCAATCCCCGCCGTTAACTGGCCCAGGGAAGCCATCTTCTCAGCTTCCACCAATTGTATCTGGGTATCTTTCAGGTTCTGTAAAGCGTTGCTCAGGTTACTGTTGGATGATTGGAGTTCTTCCGTTCTTTCGGCCACTTTTTTCTCCAGCATCACGTTCTGGTCCCTCACTAATTTTTCATTGATCTCCAGCCTGCGCAAACTTTCGGCCTGCGATTGTTCTTTCTCTTTCCTCAATACATTGATCTTATCAGCCAGGGCGATAGAAAGCAATGCGATCTCCATGGCAGAACCAACATAAATAATATAGGTGGTGAAATTATTATACGGTAATACAGCGAGGTTCCTTAAAATAAGGATGATAAAAGTGAACAGGAAAAACAACCACGCCGTGAGATAAAAATAGGCCGGCCTGAAATGTTTTTTGGCGATATAGAAACTGGTTGACAATACAGATACCACACCCAGCAATCCGTTGTAGTTAAGTATCTGGTAACTGAGTGAAAGATTGGAAAATAATCCGCTTATAATACCCACTACGTAAATAACCGCCAGCAGTTGCAACCACCTGTGTACTTTGGGCGCGTAGAAAGATGTTCGCAGGAAATGCATGCTGAACAACAATCCCCCCAAAGCCGACATGGAGGAAGTAAGCACAACTGAATAATTATTTATTCCGGGATGATTGGGCCATAGATACCTGTATGCATAGCCCGCAATAGTGGTTTGGGCCAGTCCAAGAAAGAGTATATAAAGAACATAAATGAGATAGCTGTTGTCTTTAGTTGCAGAAAACAGGAAAAGATTATACAAAAACATCACTGCCAGAACGCCGAGGTAGGCACTGGTAATAATGTCCTGCAGGTTAACAGACTCATACAAGGCATCATGCGTAAGGATCTTTGCTGGAACAATGATCGGGTGTTGACTATAAACATGCAACAGGTATTGCTGCGTTGAACCAGGCGATGATTTAAGATCAAAAACAATATTGGGTGATCCTGCAATATCCTGGGAAGCTATTACATCGTTACCTGCCTCACCCAATAAACTTACCCGCTGTGAATCTACTTTATACAAACTTACACGGGAAAGATTGGGATAGGCAATATCCAGGAACAGGGAGGATGAGGCCGACCGGTTAGCTGCAGAAAATCGGAACCAAACGCTTTTTATATTATTGGGGAATATAGGGATCTTACCATTTGTATTGATGAACCTGCCTTTTTGCATTACCTGTTCTGCGGTTGATACACCGGCACTGTCAATCATTTCTTCTATGTTGGCAGAAATGGTGTAAGACGGATTTTCATTTGTAACAGTTGCAACCTGTGCAAACGCAGTATGCGTGAAGGATATTAAAGAAACGAGAAAAAACAGGATTCCTTTTATTACCTTCTCTTTAACAGAAGGTTGTTTGGAATTGGTATTATAAAACAGGGGGGGGCCGTTTTTAGAAAACATACGGAATAATCATTTTGGTATCTTTTTTATACGCCAGGTAATCATTGCCAAAACGGGCAACCAGTTCTTTTTCCTCGATTCCGATTCTTACGTAGTAAGCAATGATCATGGCTGTACAAGATATAATAAATCCTGCTAAACTTTCAAGGATAACTCCACCGGCAATAATAGCCAGGAAAGCGCCGGTATAACTGGGATGGCGTACAATACGGTAAGGGCCGGTTTTTACCAGCTTATGATCTTCCTTTATCTGCACGGTAGCTGTGAAATATTTCCCCAGCGAATTAACGGCCCATGCACGAAAAGAAATACCTGCAACGATCATGAGTATCCCCAAAAAAGTAAACACGCTAATACTGCTGCTATGGCCTGAAAAATAAGCCCAGTCTACCACCGGCACCACCACGCTTACCAACGACATCAGCAGGATGAGCACCACCGAAAAACGGTCGCTGCTTTTTTTGTCGCTGGTTTCTTTCATCGAAACAGGGGGCTGCGTAAGCCACATACAGATACTCCCGACTATGATAAAAAGGATTTTTCCATTCAGCATAAGGGCAGGGTTGCCCAGCAGCGGTAAAACGATCATCAATATATTACTGATGGAGGCGAGGACAATTTTTTTCATGTTGCTTATTACTTTTTATCCTCTACCAGGAAAGGTTCATAATCTATCTGGAACTCTTTGGGGTCAACATTGGTTAACTGCAAATCGTAATGGATATTGGTAAGATGATTTTTAAACGGCGATTTTTCAACAGCCACATGTTCCAGGTTATTACGCAGGTACATCACTTTTTCTCTTTCTCTTGGATGCGTGGCAGAAAGGTTAAACATATCTTCTGAATACAAAGCCGTGGCCAGCAGGTCGATTTTAGGATAATAAAAAGTACCGTTGATGCCTACCTCATCCAGTATCTTCCCCCCCATCCAATCTTTAAAACGTACCGTGGTAGGAGAACATAACGTAAAGAAAGTGTTGATACCAAGCTGCGTTGCCAATGCAACAGCTACGCGTGAAGGAAAGAGACTGCCAATACCTAAACCCGCCACTTCTTTTGAATTCCATAAACCCGATAATTCTGCTGCTCCTGTTCTGGCATGCTGCCTTACGATATCATATATTTTGGGGTCCATTTTACCGGTGGCATCTTCTATCGGTAATGGATGAATACCATCGGCGATCTGTATCCTTGCCCCGCCATATAATTTATTTCTGTCCAGCGATTCAACTACAATGACAAATATGGAACGACGATTCACCCAATCGTCTGTATTGGTGGTAATATTTTCAATTCCGTAAATAGATAACACTTTTCTGTGTCCTTCAATAAATTTGCGGCAGGTTTCCGGATCATCAGGTGCTCTGAATGCACGGATCCGAATATCAAAATCTAACTTCGTTGCTTCATTCATTGCCGCCCTGCTTTTTTATATGTAAAAAAATGAAAAAAATGCGCCTTTTCAGCATAATTATTGGAATAAATCATCAATTCACTAAATTTAACTATCAATCATGTTTTTAACCCCCGAAAAAACCATGGAAGGAAAAGACATAAATGTCTTGTACATTGACGACGAGCCCAATAATATAACTTCTTTTAAAGCCGCCTTTAGAAGAGTTTTCAACATATTCACAGCCGAGTCTGCAGAGGAAGGAAGAAAAATAGTAGAAACAGAGACCATACATGTGATTCTGAGCGACCAGCGAATGCCCAAAATGACGGGTATTGAGTTCTTTCAATCCATCCTTGAAACACATCCTGATCCAATCAGGATATTGATCACCGGTTATGCAGACATTAATGCGGTGATTGATGCCATCAATGTAGGACAGGTGTACAAATACCTTTCCAAGCCATGGAATGAGGAGGAAGTAAAGAATACCATCTTTAAATCCTTCGAAGTATTGGAATTAAGGCGCCAGAACAGGGAACTGACTGAAAAGCTGATGGATGCCAATAAGAAACTGGAGTTTCTTGCCAGGCAGGGTTTGTTATCGTGATTATTCAAGCCATCGTTACATCGTTATAAAAACCAAGGGCTATTGCAGCCTAACCGGGGCCAATTTGTGGCTGGTCGGTGCGTGTATTTGCCTGATGGGCAGTTGCAAAATATGTCTTTTATAATCGACAATTATGTATTATATTTGTCTTTTACAAACTACATTTTGTGGAAATACTTATTGATTTTCAGGACCGGTTACTCCGCGGTGTGACAAATGATTTCAGACGATACCTACATGGCAGTATCAATTGGAAACAACGGATGATTGGCATTAAAGGGCCAAGGGGTGCTGGAAAAACGACTTTATTATTGCAGCATCTGAAATTTGATCTGAAGATGCCAGACACAGCTTTATATGTTACGGCAGATCATACCTGGTTTTATAATCATTCCTTATTAGAAACAGCCGGAGACTGGTATCAGACAGGCGGCAGGTTATTATTTATTGATGAAGTTCATAAATACCCGCATTGGTCAAGGGAACTCAAAAACATTTATGACGGGTATCCTGATATGCAGGTAGTATTTTCCGCATCTTCTGCCCTCGATATTTACCGTGGCGAAAGTGACCTGAGTCGCAGGGTGATCCATTACAATTTGGCCGGGTTTTCATTTAGAGAGTATTTAAGTTTTACCACGCAGAAAAATTTTGCAAGCGTTAGTTTCTCCGAGATCATTAATAACCACAGGCAACTCTCAGCCAACATTGTGGAACAGTTGCATCCGCTACCGTTATTCAAAAAATACCTGCAATATGGCTACCTGCCTATTACAGCGGAAGGTGAGGCAGAATACCCACTTAAACTAGGCCAGGTAGTTAATGCGGTTGTAGAAACAGATCTCGCCTTTATTGAATCTTATAGTGCGGGAACGGCCGGAAAAGTAAAAAATTTATTGGCCGTAATTGCAGAGTCGGCTCCCTTTAAGCCCAATATTGCAGCCCTCGCACGTAAATTGGATATCAGTCGGGATAGTGTGTACCAATATATTACCCAGCTAACACATGCAAGGTTGCTCAATACCCTGCAGGCAAAAGGTAAAGGTGTATCTACCTTGCAAAAGCCTGAAAAAATATATTTAGAAAATACAAACTTAGCTTATGCCCTTAGCAGCCATGCAGATATTGGTAATCTGCGTGAAACCTTCCTGCTGAATCAACTGATTAATGCGGGGTTAACTGTTCACGCCCCTGCTGAAGGAGATTTTATTACCAGACATTGGCATATCGAAGTTGGAGGAAAGAATAAAAATGCCAAACAGGTGAAACAGCAAAAAAATTATCTCGTGGCAGCCGATGAAATAGAAACAGGAATTGGCACTAAAATCCCTTTATGGCTGTTTGGTTTTTTGTATTAAGATTTTTCGGATGCAAATAAGTGCCTACTCACAACACCCTGCTTACAATTCACAACTAACAAAACTCCTAACAAAAAAGCCGCTCATTACTGAACGGCTTTTAAAAGTGCCCCAGGCGGGAATTGAACCCGCACTCGCGTTGCGGCGAACAGGATTTTAAGCCAAATATTAAACCTAACTCCGTTTTATCCAGCTAAACCTACTTTAACTAACTAATTGATTTTCATTTATTTATAACATTTTTGCTTACCTGGATAAATATCCTTTTGCGATCTTTAACCTGCGTTTGTAGGCAAATCTGTAGGCAAATTTTGTGGAGATGATTTTGTGAAAATGAAAATTATTTAGTTATGTCAGCATCAATTATTGTCATTCTCGACAAGAGGAGAATGAAGAAGAAAACAGGCAAGTATCCTGTAAAACTACAAGTCACTCATCAGCGCATTCAACAGCGTTACCAGACGATTCTGGAAATATCGGATGAAGATTATAAGAAGATATACTCCTCAAACATCGGCGCAAATCTGAAAAAACTCAGGCAGCAATTGGAGGTAGCTCAACGCGGTGCAGAAAATTTTATAGGCGAAATGGAAAACTTCAGCTTTTACGTGTTTGAAAGAGATTTCATAAATCGCAACAAATTTTACAAGCCAAAAAAACTAATTGCACCCGAAGCGGAAGTGCATTTACCGGATGCATTTGACTACGGGCCATATTTAAAAAGATTTACTGTCCTTTCAGAGGATCATTCCAGACATGGCTGCATTTCTTTTGTATTTGCAAATTATATAAAAGTTTTATTACAGGAAGGAAGGATAGGTACAGCCATATATTATAAGGACTCATACAATTCCTTTAAGAAATTCATGGGCAATGTACTTTTCTCTGATATTACACAAAGCTGGCTTAACCAGTACGAACAATGGATGAAAAAACGAGGACGAACCCGCACTACCACCGGTATTAAACTAAGGGCACTCCGAACTATGTTCAATGAGGCCATTGAAATGAATATTATCAAAAGAGAGAACTGTTATCCTTTCGGTAGGCGAAAATACCAAATACCCACTGGCCGTAATATCAAGAAAGCGCTCCCGCAAAAGACAATCAGTGACATCTATTATGCAGAAACCACCTGCGACCAGGAGCAAAGGGCAAGAGATTTTTGGTTGTTTTGCTATTTTGGCAATGGCATGAACCCAAAGGATATGTTATACCTTAAATACAAAAATATCCAAGATGAATTCATCGTTTTTGTCCGCGCCAAAACCGAAAGGACTACACGAAATGACCCCAAGCCTATTTCTGCCTATATTACTGATGACATGAACGAAATAATGAATAAATGGGGCAACCCAGACAAAAAGCCGGATAGTTATATTTTTCCGATCATGGACGATAATCTCAACCCACTCGATCAATACAAAGTTGTCACGAGTTTCACCCGCCTGATCAATGACTGGATGGAAAAAATCGGCGAAAGATTAGGTCTCGAAAAAAAAGTTACAACCATCGTTTCCAGGCACAGTTTCAGCACACACATGAAACAAGGAGGGGCGAGTACAGAATTCATTCAGGAAGCGCTCGGACATACGGACAAAAAAACGACAGAAAATTATCTTGACAGCTTTACCAACGCAGTGAAAAAAGAATACGCAGCGGTATTGACCGCCTTTAAAAAGGAGACACAGCCATAAAATACCCTAAGTTCCCGAGCTTTTTTCCCTACTTGGTCAGGCATCGCAACGAATCTTAGATAGAAGAATGTTTACCTCAATATTATGTAGGATCTGTTGTCGCAAGCAGGCCTTTAGATAGGCGCATAAGTTTTATTTATGTCCTCACACATTTTATCAACGCTGTAATACAGCGTTTCTGAAGTTATATGACTTTTGGTTTGTAATTCTTTTCTTATTTCGGGAAACAATGATACTGGAATTGTGAGCTTAGTTAGCTGCTTATAATTTTCATCTTGCTTATCAAAAGGTAATGAATAGTCAATTTCATCAAAATAGTGAACTGTAAACCAACTTGACTGACTTTGTATTCTGTGATTATTTTTGTGAGGTGGCTTAAAGACAATTGTCTTTTTAATTGCAAATGGGTTTGATGGCAAGTCTTTATAGTCGACAATTTTATTATGGTTCACCGTAAGAATATACACAACTCCAAAGGTACTTGAAGATTCTAAACTTGTTGCGAACCATAAAGCAACATATGGATTTATACTCCAATCTAAAAGTCTTGTTTTTAACCCAAAATGTTGAGCTAAGATTAAAAAATCCCAATCATTTTTTGGATTTGAATCTTTGTATTCTGGAAATCTTTCGAATCTACTTCTAAAATTATCAAAAACTGTTCTTTCAGCATCTAATAAATTTTTCCTATTCTTTTGGCGAGCTATTCCTGGCTTTAAATCATAATCTTTATTTTGTCCTCTGAATAATGTTTGCTTTAAATTGTTTTCAACTTTGGTCAATTCTCTAAAATGTAAAAACGACTGCACGCTGATTGAAGTAATTTCACTTTTCATACTCTTCTCTTATTATAAAGTAATTTTTTGAAGGCAACGGTCTGGGTGAGAAAAGTGGTGCAGGGCATGAACTTCCGTCGCCCCGGGCTAACCGTAGCTGAACTAAAGATACAAAAGCTGATGATATATTCTATTGACTAGCCGAGTTGGGTCGTGCTGGAACTGCTGCCTGTTCAAAAAAGCTTTTATATCTTTAATCACATGAATATACAAAACGCAATAAAAACTCATCTTTGTCTCAATAGTGAAAGGGATGAAAATGGACGCATATATGAATCTAGTTTAGTTCATGCGCTTAGAAATATCAGATTAATTACTGGGCGAAACGAAGAAACGGGTGTTGCTGAGCCAAATGGCTACTTGGGAAATTGGATTGGAGCAATTGGATATCTAACCTTATTAGATCAAATTGGTAAATGTTTTCGCCCCAAGAGCGAGCTACATCAAGAGTATCAAAATAATACTCCTCCAATAAAAAAGGCGCTCATGAATTTTAATCTAAATAATTTAACAAACGATGAAATAAATGCGATTTACGCTTTGCGGAACGGATTTCACCATGATTTTAGTTTACTTAATATTGAATTAAAAAAAAACACAACTCAAATTAAAAATGCTCATCATTTTGCAGTTGAAGTCGGTTCAACAAATCCTGTCGTAAAACTACCTAAAATACCGTGGGATGGAGAAATAGCTAATCGCACAAAAGAAAATGTTACTTATGTAAATCTTCAAGCATTAGGGGATATGGTTGAGAATATATACAAGCTTCTTTTGGAACTTGAATCTAAAAATGAACTTTTACTAGAGTTGCTTGGCGGTGAATCTGAATTACGGGCGAGATATATTTTTAGTCATTGATTTTAAATGAGAGTATAACTTATTTAGGTGTATTTAGGAAGTGTCGCAGTCATGAAAAAGCATTGAGTTTCCTGACTTTTATTATCCTACTTCATCAGGTATTCCTTCGTAATGAGGACGTGGAATGACGAGATTTATTGTAAGAGCAGTCAAATCTCCTGCAACATCGGCAGCACTGGGCGGGCAAACTCCCTGCCTTTACAACCGGACTCCCATATAGAGATGATTATTGGGATCATCCTTTGAATACAGGTTCGTGGTTTTTACGATCTGAAGGACATCATGTTCCGCCGCTGGTAATGCGCCCCGGCCTAACATTCTTTGTTTGAATGAGTCGGTTAACATGGTTAGATAGAGCGAGTAACCATAATGTTCTGCTGTTAAAAAAATGAGCCATAGCATCCGCATGCCTAGACCCAGGCCCCTCATTTCATGAGGAAGCAACATATTGGGAATATAGATTGATCGGTTAGTTTCACGAACCTCTGCTTTAATCATACAGGTTCTCTCGCCGGTAACACTTATAGCTGTCGCTTCAATCAGGTCTTTTTTTTCGACTTCAAACTGTAAGTCATCAATTTGTACGAAACTGAAAAGTTCAGTTAAACGGTCAATGATACGGCACTCAATTTCATTCATATCAGTTAGCATATTTGGTTTCAGATTAGGTTCTTGTCAGCCGAATCATCCATTTTGCCAATCTCTTCCATCATCTTTTCATAAAGTCTTCGGAAAATCAGGTAGTTGATCGGTGATTCTTCTTCGGAAGAATACTCTTCAAGGAAAACAATGTTGACTTCATCTAGGATTCCAATGGTGAATTGCAGCGGGTCTATCAATGAAGAAAAAGCAAACCCTTGCGATGCAATCCGACTGATGTATAGTGCATTGTCTTCGGCAAAATGATAAATGGATGTGTAAGTCGGATGCGCATATTCAGCGGTCCAGATATAAAATGGCCGGAAGCGGTTCAGGCCCACATGTTCTTCCAGTTCACGCAGGGTGACCTTCTTTTTATCAGGAAGCAGCGCATGCGCCCAGCCATATTCGCTGTCCAGGAATTTCTTACCGTACCGGTCATTGATCTCTTTGATCTTTGCATCCAGGTCGTCAAGAATGTTTTCGTCCAGGGGCTTCCATTTCAGCGCCTCGTAATTCTGCCCGAAGCTCTTTGTTCTTTTATTCCGGCCGCGATACCGGTGATCTGAAAACCGGTCGAAAAGTTCTTTATTATCGTGGTATTTGAGAAAAACAAGCAGTATCATCGCGTGTTCATATAGCGACCTCCACAGTCTGAGGGCGGCATCCATATGCCCATGTTGCAGCATAGTACCGATCTGGTCGGCCATCCTGAACACAATACCATAAAACGGAATAATAACCTTGTCCGTGTGTTCGATCTTTTTGTCGATGGTGAACTTTCTTATGCTCTCATAGACCGTAAATCCGCGGCTGAGATAGCCGAAATAGCCAATAAAAATATCTTTATACTTATCGGAAATGGTCTTGGCGTTCTTTGCACTGGCATCTGTATTCTTTTGATACGCTGCTTCATCACCTTCCATTGCTGTCTTCACAAAGAACTCATTGTAATCCTCGATGGCCTTGCTGGTGTAATCATCATCCATTGCTTTTCTGATATCTTCATCCGATATGCCTTCTTTGCGGAACGTTTCAACCGTTTCGGCCATCATGTCTTCGAAGTCTTTAGCGACATCCCGAAAAAGTAAAGCTGGGATTTTCATAGTAAAAAATTATGACTGATCTTAACTTAAGATTTCCGCAAAGCCTGAATAGCCTGCATAGCACCCTTGAATGCAAACTTTTCTTCGTTGATCACTTTGATAACATAGGATAACAATGCATCGATATGCCTTGCTTTATCTGCGCATTGTTCCTCAGTAAGTCCGTGAATCCCTTCTGACAATTGCTGGTGCAATAATTTAATTGGGTTATCTCCCAGCCGGGTCAGGCTGCCCGGCAGATGTTTATTCAGGGCGTCAATCATCGGTGACATCTGATGATCGGTCTCATATTTGAGGAAAGCCTGCTTTATCATATCAACCCCGTCAAATTCAAGTTCGCTTATACTTTTGATCAATCTCTGAATTTCGTTCTCAATAATCCTTCGGAAATATGCAAAAGCACCGATCCCATAGTTTTGGGAAAGACTTATCATAGCCTTCTTATAAAATGACAGATCATCTTCCGTAAGGTATTTTGAGACCTCTGTCTGCACCTCGATGGAAAAAGCAGGATACTGGCCGATCTTTTGCATATACAGGCTTGCACCGGCAGTTGTAGGGGTCCATTCCATATCGGTAAATGCGGTTATGATGATATCAATCCTGTGGCCGCAGGACTGGCATTCTCCTGTCAGTGAAAATGTTTTAGCAAACAACTTCGTCTTCTCATCAAACCCATCAGGCAGACTATTGTCTTCCACTGAGCGGTACATCAGGCTTCCATCATAATAACCATCAAAAGGCATCGTCCTGAAGGTCTGAACAGACTTTTCAACCGGACACTTAAAAACAAACTTTTTATCACAGTAATCAGCAATCTCACACCAGGCTGGCTGCCGCATGTCGATATTCTCCACTGCCCTGACCCTATAATACAACGGACTTTCAACAATAAACTTTGCGAAATCCTCGTTAGACATTGAATTGGTTCCAGATATTGTAGTCGTCCTTTTCATGTAAAAGTTTTTTAATACCCCGACGGTAAAATTCTTTATTATTTTTCTTAATCAGGTTTCTTTCTCTTATTTCTTTTCCTGCGCTACTACTTTTTTTACTTCCTCAGTTAGCCTGTCGTTAATTGGTTTAAGCATTGTCAGCTCTATTGTTCCAGGCTGTTGAAAACGAACACTCAGCTCACTGCCGATGTTGAAACTGGCAGGTATGTAATAATTGCCCTCAGTTTCAAGAACATAACTCATTACATTAACATGACTTTCGAATGAATAGTCTTCCCCAAGACTATCGAAATCTTCATTTCCTTTATAATTGAAAGGCGCAACTACAAATTTCCGGCGGTGTACTTTGTCACTTCTGATAATATAACTGGTGTCGGCTTCCTCTGTTGTTCCAGATAACGGCCTGAGAACAGTAATCAGCAGTAATTCTCCATAATATTTGTAATTCATGATGATAGACGGCACCGGCACGTCCGGAATACCACCTGCTGAATTGTATCGTCCCCAATTTATCACGTAGGTTATCTCATCAACCTTACGGAATCGGCTACCATCGTAATAGATCATTTCAAAACCGGCGCCCCAATGATGCTTCACCGTATTGAGCGTTTTGCGCTCGTTGGCCAATAGCCTGCCTATCGTGATAAGATTTGCCTGGATGGTAAACTCAGCGTCATTCATCGAAAAAGTGCTGAACAGCTTTGCATTTTCCTTGGCTTCTTTCAAAAAGTCTGTTGCTCCGGATCCTGTCGCCCAAGCTTCGCCGAACAGTTCTGTTTCGGTATGTATCCACTGACCGTGGACGAATTTACAAAGTGATATTTCATTTACCTCTCTTTCAGTAACCAGAATAACGAAAGAAGTTTCTTGCCAGGATTCTTCCGCGCTATGTTGTTGCAGAAACCATTGCATATCTAAAGCTGAAACCTGATCCTTGGCTTTACAATAAATGGTTATATCCTCCAGAAAGCTTTTAATTTCCGCAACACCCCCTGCAAAACCGATGCATACATTCTCTTTGAGTATATAAATTTTCTGATCCAGACGGAGCGGGTGGAGAGACGCGTCTGCTGAAAGGTATTGAGTGACATCTTCTGATAACACAGGCAGTTCAATACCTGTCACCTTGATATCCGTTGATATCAGCAGATCACCGATAAGTACCGGTGTTGCCTTGTTCAGCGTACAGGCGATCATTGTCATTGCCGAGAGTTTGATACAAGTTACTAAACCTTGAAAGGGGTGGGCAACTTAATATTAGATCCGGTTATTCATTTCGGATTCTTTCTTACCGGCGGAAACTTAAGTATGTTCCAGCGCTTGGAATGCCAATCGTAGAAATCCTGTTCCGGGTATCCCCAAGCAAAAAGACCAGAAGAAAAGCCGCGATTACCAGCAAATAAGTCAATAATTGTTTATTGGCAGCCTTTCAGCACTTAAAATAAATGCATAGGCAAAATGTTTTTTTTGTCAAACTCTGGCTTGCCACATAGGCAGCGTCCATTGTATCTTAAAATATCGTTCAGAAGTATTAAAATCTATTTTTGTTTATCCAACAAATTTTGCAGCAATTCAATCTTTTCTTTTTCACTTTTTACCAAAGCCTCATATAGTTCCACTATTTTGTCAATGGGATTAAATGTGCAGTGATAATTTACATTACTGGTTGAATTGTCATGGTAGTTGTTTCCAATTACATTTATCGCCGCCTCTTCATCAAAATTCTTAATCGCTTCTACCGGCACTTTCAAGACCTTGGCCACTTCAGCCAGTAATTCATCTTCTATCACTTCTTTCTGCTCAAGCAGTGAAATTTTCCGCTGGTTCCAGTCCTCGCCCAGTTCCAAGGCAAGTCCTTCCTGTTTGATGCCCAGCATTTCACGGAAGCGTTTTACGTTACGGCCCTGGTGTATTGTCTTTTCCATAGTAGATAGATTAGTCTTTATACAAATATATTGAAATTATCAGACCGGTAAAATACCTGATCCAGGGCCTTTGTTTCCGGTAATTTACCGCTTTCTGGTATAGTTTACCGCTATTAATCGTCGGAATTTCAGCCCTATAAATCTAAGGGTATGAAAACCAGTACTAAACTTGAGGAGCCAACCCGGCAACCCTCTATCATCCGCTTCCGGGACGATCAATACCAGCTAACAATGGACGAACTACGGGAACAGACGGGCCACAAAGCCGGTTTACCCCTCACGTGGTGTCCTGCCAGTTTACAGTTTATTTCCTATCAGGATGGAATGTTGCATTTACGCAATACCTGTAAACAGGAGTCCTATCTGCTTTCACTGACCATGAAACCCGAGGGTTTACAGGTTACCTGCGACTGTTCTGACAACAGTAAACCGTATTGTGATCATATCTACGGTGCTTTACAAACCCTGATCGGGACTTTGGGAGAGAGTTATTTTAAAAAACTATTGCCGGAGGGAGCCATACAGCTAGCGTTTAAACACAGGCTCTGCTTTGATAAAATGGAATCCAGTGCTGGGCTGGATGTGTCGGTAAGGGAAGAATTACAGACCGTTTTCTGGTTGGATAACCTGATTGTGGTAACTGACCTGTCAGCCATGCTAAATCTCCCGGCAGATGGTCCAAAATCGGCAAAACCGTTCATAGCGCAGGAAGATAAAAAGCCAGGTGAAGATGGCATTTGCTATCTATGGATTGTCCCTTATCGCAATAGGTTCCAGCCCTTTGTGCTTCCTTGCGCCGGTAAAATGAACAAGGCGCAAACAGAGGTTAAACAGTTCTACGGTTTTTTAAGTGCTTTGCAGCAACCCTATGATAGCTTACTGACAGAGGCCCAGCAGGAATTGAATAAAACCTGTTTTGCCCACTGGCAACTGGCGGAAACGCTACCCGGCAGGCTTATCAAAGAGGGACTAGTTCAATGCCAAACCCATCCATGGTTCGAGATACTGAACTACTGGCGAAGCCTGATCGAGCAATTATCCCAGCAGGCATTTGTTTACGCCTATTTTCTGCACCGGGTAGATCAGTTAAAGAAAGACAAGCCTCACAAACAAAGGGCTACAGGGATTTTCGTTTCTACCGATGTGCCTGTGGTAACCTTCAGTTTAACAGACATGGGTGTGTACTATCAGTTCAGACCGGAGATATGGATAAATAGAGAACGAGTTCAGGAATATGAGGCCGATACGAGTTTTTTTGTCACACACAAGAATACACTCTATTTACTCGGGTCATTGCGTGACGCGGCCATCTTGCAGTGGATGGATCAACTGGAGGGGGTGATCACGGTTTTTAAAGAGCATTTCGCCGCATTTGAGCAAACCATCCTGGCACCTATCCGGCAACATTACACCGTAACCACCAACAAAACCAACTAGCCATGAGACCTTTTACGATCTACCAGGCAGCTTTTGACAATTTTCAGCATACAGGAAAGAGGATTATAGACCTGATCGGAGAACTGGTGGAAGCGGACAGGATTTATTTGCTGGGAGGATCATTGTATAGAAGAAGAACAGAGAGCCTTTTTAATCAACTGGTGCCTTCGCTGCAATACGTGGCTGATTGTTATTACCTGATCCTGTTGCCTGATACAAACACTACCCGCTTAGTACAATTGCAGGATCAGATCGAACAGCATTGTGCGAGGATCCTGCCTATGACCGCCATCGTACTGAGTACCAAACAGTTCGATAGTTGGTTACAGGATGGACATGCCTTTGCCCTGCGGGTATATAATAGCGCGCCCTTACTCCTGCAAAAAGATGCCGGTTACCAGGGAACCCTGGGAACGATAGATGAGGTGGCAGAATTAAAGAGACTCGAGATGACTCATGAGGAAGGGCTAAAAAGGGTTGATGCGTTTCTGGCTGGGGCAGAACTGTTCTGTCTGCGTAAAGAAAACCGGATGGCAGCGTTTATGCTGCACCAGGCAGCGGAACAGGCACTCAGTACCCTTCTAAAAACAGCTACCGGCTACTACTGCTGCACCCATAATATTGAGCGGCTCCTGCGATACGCGGGCATGGTTACCCACCGGGTTAACGAGATCTTTCCCAAAAACAATGAACCGGAAAAACGGCTGGTAAGCCTGCTGCAAAAAGCCTATATCGACAGCCGATACCGGGAAGATTATGCCATCACCGAAGCGGATTTACGGGACCTGTTGGGAAGGGTTAGCGAACTGCGCCAAATATTGATGGAATCAGCTGAGGCATTGAAACAAAAAAACTGACTGCGATTTCACCAAGAAATACCGATTCTTCATTCGGTAAGATATTTCTGCATTATTTTTTGATTGGCTTTAGATTGTTGTTCGTAAAGGGTTTCCCAGGCCTTCTGGTACTTATTGTTTTCATATTCCTGTGTAATCCATTTGTCCCCCAGTAGGTAGGCATATTTGGCAATAAAAAGCATTACCAGCCAGAACAGTATTCGACCGAAAACCACCTTATAATACTCAGTTATTCCATGCTCCGGGAACAGCAGGATCCGGAACTCTCTTTTAACGGGCTTTGCATGGCTTTCCACATGCGCAGAAAACGCCTCCATTTTCTGCATCAAAAACGTCTTCAGTTCCTCATTTTGCCTGGCAGATTTTTCTTCCATCCGTTGTAAAATCAGCACCTGTTCTTCTAAAAATTGGCCGTTCTTCTGAGCCAAAAAGTTGCTTCGTTTCTGTTCTTCCAAAACTTCGGTAAGTACGGTTTCAATGATTTCGTTTTCCATGGGACTATTTTATAAATGAAGGGATTGGTTTTTCTTTCTTTTCTTTTCCAATAATTCATGCGGGGTATATTCAAATTCAAGCTCTGGTCGCAGTAAGATTTCAAGGGCTTTGGGTAAATCAGGGAGATAGTCGGGTAACCTACTTTTGGACATTTCAGGACGGTTGATTTTGGGATCCGGGATCAACCTTTTTTCTTTTCGCAGATCCTGGTGAATCTGCAATTTTTTTTGGGTCAGTGTCAACTGTAAAACCTTTTCAATTTTTGACAAGGAATACCCCAGTTCACTACCCTTAGCATACATCTTTTTGTTATCCCGAAAAGCAATACCCCTGGCTTTAATTACTGCATAGCCCTTTTGCTTCATCCGGCTTTCAAATTCCGCGTAGGATTTGCTTTCTAAAAGACTGATCCGCAGATCGGTTTTCATGGCCTCTTTGCGGCTATCCAGCCGCGGGATATTGCGTTTCTCTTTGGGCAGGAAACGTCTTGGACTTTCCACCTGTTTTAGGTTGTATTTCAGCTCCATTTTCCGGCAGCAATTGGCGATCTTTTTGTAGTTATTACTGTCACTTAAAGTCTTACCATCAAATCCTACCCGGTTAACCACGATATGGAGGTGCAGGTGGCCAGTATCATTGTGCGTTACAAACATGTACTGATGTTTGTCAAATCCCAGCTCTTTGGCGCAGTCTTCTGCCATGGCTATCAGGGTGGCTTTGTTTGGTGTTTCACCGGGTGCCAGGCTCAGGATGACATGCATCACCGGCTTGGCCAATCGGGGGTTCAAAAAGCGTACATCATTGAACTGCCGGATCAGTTCCTTTTTATCGCCAAAACACTGGTTAAAACTGATCAGTTCTGCACGGTTCGTGGGATCAGATTTTAGCACAGCATCTAGCTTGTTTTCAAGCACATAACTGATACAGCCACGGAAGGATTTTCCGAGTATGATTTTGCCGATCATTTGAGGTGATTTTTAATGTCTACCGCAAGCTGTTTAACGGACAGGCTGAGCTGGTTTAATTGGGCTCTTTCCAGCGCATTTAGTTCATCCAACTGATTTCTTTTTTTAGCGATCTGGTTTAGGTTGGCGGCCAGGTGGTTGAGGGTGCCGGTGAATTGCAGGATCTCTTTGGGCATCCTGATTTTCCGCATGTCAATTTTACTGCCTAAGCCGAGGGTGCGCAAGTATTCCGAAACGCTTACTGCGCTGTATCTGGCTTTGGCCTCAATGGTTCTCTTTTCGACAAGGGTGCATTTTACACCCAGTAGCTTATTGCGCTTAACGGCTTTGGGTAGCCGCCCACCTTTGTTTCGGTTCGGTGATTTGGTTTCTGTCACGGTTATCATATCTCACTTTTCATTGTCCTCGATTCAGTTCCCTTTATGAATCCCGCCAGCGGCGGGATGAATAAAGCCAGCGTTTCGGTAAAACCGAAACATAGCTGGCTCCCGAAAAATTAAGGCCTCATACCTTTCCTTTGAGAATGGCTCTGATCCAGATGCTCTTTTATCAGATACTCGTTTAAGTCCTTATGATTCTTATACAACTGACTTTTATCCTGGTACTTACTTCCCATTGCCAGCAAATCTTTGGTAACAGATAACCCCATATTGTCCCGGTCAAGGTAAAGGTGAACGGAGGGATATTTTTCAAGTCCTGGCTTGATCTTTTCAATAAACCCAATGGAGTTTAGAATCAGGAAATTGGGCTGCTGTTTTGGCAGTAGGATCAGTTTTCGCTGGTGGATGGTCTGGTAAGAAAGGAAGTCGAAAAAGCCTTCAAAGAGTAGGATACTTTTAGAAAAATCTTTGCCAAACAATGTCACTTCCTTGGGGCTGCTGCTACCTTTAAAATGCGCATTTCGTAACTCGTAACCACCCGTACTGTTTTTGAACCCAATGGCGGTGATTTTCTTACCATATAAAAGGAAGTCAACTTCCCGGCAGAAATGGTTGGCAATCGTTAGCGGGATTTTCCTCAAGGATACGTATTCCTGTAATGACCTTAATTCGATGCTGTTTCGAATATCCGTAATGGTGATCTTCCCCTTTTCATCAGCCTGGGAGTGTGCTTCATTTTTGGGTTGAGAAAGTGGCTGGTGAAAAGAGAATGGACTATGTTGACTCAGTTTATCTAATAGTTCACCCACTGAACATTTGTAATACAGGGTGCCAAAATCAACCAGATTACCCCCTTTGGAAAGCCCAAAATCGTACCAGACATTAAATTTTTTGTTAACCTTAAACGAAGGTGTTCGTTCATTCCTGAAGGGGGAATAATACCAATAATCATTTCCATGAATTCTGGTCGGTTTGTGACCTAATGATAAAAGGTAATCAACTATCTCCAGTTGTTTAAGTTCTTTACAGTTCATGACAAAGAATTAAAGATTGGATATTTTGTTGCCATGCCGGATAATAGCTTCAATATCCTGCCGGGAAAAATAGCGGCGGGATTGGATCTTAAAACTGGCAATTTTATTCTGTTTTAGCCACTCGTAAAGTGTGGGCTTGGATATCTGGAAAATGGTGCAGACTTCTGAGGCTTTTAGAAGTGCCTTTTCCGGTATCAGGGTGGGGTTTGAAGAAGTTGCAGTAGAGAGTTTGGCTTCCACTACTTTTTCCACTACGCTTTGCATTTTGTCCCAGAACTCAGTTTGAGTCATGGGGACCATCATTGGAAACTCTGTCATAAGAAATGTTTCCAACTCAGTAGCAATTCAGGTGACAGGATGCATTTATGTATACATCATCTTACCTGTTTTATATTCATTAACATTATTCCGCTATTCTGGCATTAAATGGCAGGCGGTTTTTTTGATACAAGCAGATCGGTCTGAATGTCACTTAACAAACTGACAGCTTTCATATTGCCGGTGGCTGAAAAATATTGACCTGCTTTTTTAAAAGCATCAGCCATCTCGGTATCCATACGTTTGCTCGGCTTCCAGTCAGCATTAAGTACACTATTCAAAGCATCATGGAAACTCCGTTCCGAAATGCCATAAAGCTTTGCCATTTCATCTTTGGAAATCTTACCGCCTTCCTGGACCGGGAATCCAGCCAATTTATTAGTTACAACATGAATTAACACAATTGTAATGGCACTATACTGAGCCTTTTTTACATCATCGAGTTCCTTTAGATAAGCCCCGCTTAAAGTTTCAATAGCATTGTTTAACAGCGGCACAAATTCATCCATATAAATTGGATTGTAAACCCAAAGCCGCAAACTGAAATAAACTATAACTGCTGCTATGGAAATAATGGCCAATACTTCGGTTACATTCTGCTGCCGGAATAAAAAGAAAAAATATAAAGTTAAGACGATGCAAAAGAGAGTGAAAAGATGAAGCGGTACAACTCGGGTCCAGTATGCGGAAAGAAGCTTTTTTTTGGTGGATTCATAGCTCCATTTGGCGTATCGGCTGACCCATTTTTTATGGTGTCGCTGAACCATTGCATTTATGTAACCCGAATCCGAATAGCCCGACAAGGTAATAAACCGTATCAACTCTTTAAAGTTCTTCATAGATAAGGCAAGTTAATCAGAACAAAAATAACCAAAACCGGCACTAAAATAAGGGGAGCTTACAATGATTGAAAAACTGATGATGAAGATAACAACTAAAAGCTAAATAGATAATGTCCAGCCCGATATGAAGCACAATAGAATTACAAAAAGCCGAATATAACTTCCGTCAGCCCGTATTTTGGCAAACCCCCTGTTGTACGTTCGCCCTTCGTCTTGCTCTGTCAATCTGCATACTGTGTCCAATGAAGCAGGGTGTGTCCCAGGAAGCGTAGGAACAAGGCAGGCTCTTTTGCAAGGTTGGCTTTTGTGTGTCTGCTTTGTGTGCCTTGCAAATGTGCCTGACTTGGTGCGACGGCTAAAGTATTTTAGTGCTCCCTTAATGCTTAAGCCAATGCTTCGTTTAATTTTACTTCAAAGTCAGGTATTGAAAATAGAAATTCAAAGTATGAGTGTCGCAACATACCAAATGGAGAAATTAGTTTTTGATATTCTGCATCCTCAATTATTTCACTCATGAAAGCGGCAAATGACGTTCCTTTGTTTACTTCTCTTTTGTATCTCATTACCAATTCATCATACCATTCGGTTTGATAACGCAAAACGTTTTCAGTGTATCGCCTTTTGATATGAAAGATTTCGTCCCATGAAGTTAGTCGTGGGTCTGCATTTCCAGCAAGTGAAATTGTATAGTTCCAGTTAATATCGTAAAGAAGTGTTTTAAAATTAGCTGGATTATATTTCTGTGTTGGAGTTACAGTAATTGTAAGCTGGTTACATTGATAGGTTGTGTCAAGCGGATAAAATACCTGTCGTCTGGCTGCTCCGTTATAAAGGGTGTCTGTAGTTTTTTTTTCGTCACTATTGCACTCATGACAAATCGGGAAAAGATTTTTGAAGTTAATAGAGATGAATGGGTAAAATGCTTTCGGAATGTAATGGTCATATGCATCACGGTTAATACTTTCAGAAGTCTTCAATTTATTTAAACCACAAAATGGGCAAACCAATGCTCTTTGATGTGCTGATGAGAGAAAGTTAATAAAATGTTCCTGAACTGTTCCGCAATCAGCTTCAAGTAAATCGTTCAATGGAAAATCTTCCCAAAGTTTCGTTAGAAAACTTTTGAGAAGTTCTCTAATTCCATTTGGCAAGGCATCATATTTTACTGGTAATGCTGTGATGTCTCCACAAATATTTTCAATGTTTGCATTTGAAGTGAACGCTTGTTGTACTTGCAGTTTTTCAGCACCACTCAAAGCATGATAGGCAACTGTGATTGCCGATAAGTTATTTTTCAATGAAACTCTCGAACGGTTTACAATTGGGATAAATGCTGGTTGAAGCAAAACATTTTCATCATACACCGCCAAATCATTTGCGAACAGTTGTTCAAAGAAGTGAACAATGTTTGCATGAAATCTTTCAATTCGATGTGGTAAATGTCTATAAGTGTAAATCATTTTTTACTGTCAAGGTCTTTTTCAATTTGTCTCAGCAAACTATACAAGTCAAATTTCTCAATGCTTTCTCCAAAGTCAACAAGTTTTGCTTTTGTTTCTTCAATCTTGGCTCTTATTGCTTCTGGTGTTTTCAATTCCTTCAATGCGTTTCTTAATTCATCCAAATCAAAATTTGATAAATCAGAAATAGAAATTCTCCTATCAAAGATTTCCTGTAAGAGCAAACTTACAGATGCTCCATAAGTTTCTACTTTAGGATTTATATAGGTTACTTCTCCTTTTACTTTGTCAAATTTGTAAACATCTTCCCTCATGCTATCACTTATTATAAAAGGAGAGTGTGTCGTAATAATAATTTCCTGCTCTCTCACCGCTTCGGCTTTCCCTTTTGAATCAAAACTGTAAGCTGTAACATGATTTAGCATTTCAATCATCTTTGCTCTCCACACAGGATTAAAGTGTGTGTCAGGTTCATCCAGGAGGAACAGGCAGCCGGCTTGTTCCATCATCAGCACAGAGCCGATTATTTCGTTGAGCTGGTGTTCTCCGTCTGAAAGTCCTTTGTAGTAAATTGTTCTTGCTGGTTTACCTTCTTCCACAATTTTATTGATATTGATTTTCTCGATTCTGAAAATCAATCTTGAGGGGTCTGGTCTGGGCAACTCATCTGAAATGTTCAGAGACTTGTGTGCTTTCAAAATCAAACCTCTTGTGTCAACAGGAACAAGATGCAAATTCAAATTATCTAAATCATAAAATGCTTTGAATAACTCGAAAGAGGTTTTGAAATGGAACTTAAATGCTTCATGTGTTGCCGCATTAACTCTGAAATCGAAAATCAAAAAATCTTCTTTGCCGTTCTTTCGTTCAATCCATGATGTGGCACATAATTTTAGTTTTTGAATATTACTTTCTGTGCTTTTACTGAATGTAATTTTGTTTTTTTTGTAGTTTACTAAATTGATGGTGATTCGAAATGTATGCAAATCTTCAACCCTGAAAATATCAGTAAGATATTTCAGTTTGTCAGGACTTGCCAATAGCATGTTAGAAACGAAAATTGAAAAATTGGAACTGTTATCAAGAAAGAACATGCGGTCATTTTCAAATAGATTTCTATTTGCCTTTGTTTTATTCTTTTCAACTTCTTTGAAATAGTGATAGCGAATTTTATAAAAGGGGTTGCTCAATAGTTCGTTTTGCCCTGATGTGTAAGCAATCACTTTTTTAGGTAATAAATTTTCCGTTCCTTTTTCAATTCGTTCAAACTTGCTATTTGCGTTTTCGTATACCCTGCATTGAAATTCAGGCAACTCACCGGGATATTTTAAGATTCGGACATGGTTGTGATAATCTGTAATGTCCATTTTGGGAAGGTCTTCTGCAATAAAATAGTCTGAACCTGTGTAGGTTTCAAAGCTCCATTCTTTCACATCTTTTGGAATTATGTATTCAATTTCAAAACCAATGTTCTGTCCTTTTTTTTCAGAAGCTTCAACAGTTTCCATGTGTAATTTTTCCAAGTAGAAAAATATCTCTGCAAGCAATTCCAGGAAGTTGGACTTGCCACTTCCATTCAGTCCGGCAAATATTTTCGGAGTCAAACGGCTTTTACTCTGTGTTACATTAAACTGGTAAAGTTTATTGTTTGACAAACTGCGAAAATCATCGCCTAATATTTTTACACTTATTATCTTCATTTTGAAACTCGCAGGTAAATTCCTGTCCTTTCCTGTCTTGTTCTGTTTTTTATCAATTCAAAATCTTCATCTCGTAAAGTGAGATTTATATCGTCCATTTCAGGATTGTAAAACACTTGCTCCAATTTTAGAAATGGATTTTCATTATTCAGAGCAGAGAATATGAGTGTTTTTAAGTCATCAGCATCGTTTGCTTTAGGATTCTTCTTTAATTCTTCCGATGAATAGTAATCGGGAAATAAAACATGTTCATTCATTAGATAACGAACAAGCATTTCACTTGTGAAATGAAAGCCTGTATAATTTTCTATTATCCAGTTTGCTGCTTGTTGTGTAGAAACTTTCTCCCAAGTGAGTTTTGGTTTTTTCTCATCCTTCTCTTTTTTCTCAATCGGCTTTTCTATAGGTGTGAGAACTGGCTTACCTGAAATAATTCGGGTTTTGAGTTCCTCTTTCTTTTCTTCTTTTTGTTCATTTTCCAGTATTGGTTGACTTCCTTTTAAAATTCTTATCAAATTTTCCTTTTGGTCAACTTCTTTTTTATGTTCACTTAACTCTTTTCTCCAAAGCATAGCCTCTTTTTCCTCGGTAGCATTGGATAGACCTTGTGCCCCAATACTGCCGCCATACTCCATTAAAGCCAATTCGCCATCTATAGAGTCAATAATGTTTTGAGTATTTATTTCCAATTCTCCTTTAAATGCTCTCTGATTAAGCGAACCATAGAGATTTTCTAACTCAATCAAACTGTTTTTGAATTGCGCTTTCAGTATTTCCGATTTCTCTACAATTTCCGAAAACTGCTTTTGTGATTCCATTGGTGGAACTGGAATGTCAATGTTCTTGATTTGCCCCAAACTTAAAAACTGTTGTGCACCACCTGACGAATTCATTTCTAAAATTCTATTTCTTCTGCTGGGTAGATTTAAAACATGCTCTAAATATCTCGATGTGATTAGTGTTTGATTCAGTTTCAGTAAGGCTACATTTTTCATGCTGAACTCATAGCGCACATTATTCATTGCAGCAGTTCCAAGATTTACTCCAATGTTTGTATAAAGTATATCGCCAAATTCAGGATTACATCTTCTGTAAATTTCTTTGTGGACTTCTTTTGTCACATAATCTGAATTTTCAAAGTCAATAATATAGGGTCGAATGTGTTTACCGGTAATGAATTTTATCCCTTGCTTTAACCTTTCGGGTGTGTCGTGTGTTCCGTCTGTAATTTTTGTGCAAAGCGTTTCAAGTTTTTGAGAATTAGCTTTATGAAAAAACTGAAAGAACATTTTAAGAAAAGTGCTTTTCAAAATGTCTTCAAGCAAGTCAATACTCTCTTTGCGTTGTTTAATCAATGATTCTGCTTTATTTAAAACAGTAGCAATTTTGATTTGTTCCGATAGGTCTGGGACAGGAATCTGAAACTTTTCAAAAGTTGATTTTGAAAGTTCTTTAAATGTTGTACCGGTTCCTAAGTCGTTTAATTGCCTTGAGTTGTATTTTAGGATGTAATAAATATATAAGGGATAAAAGCCATCATTTAGGATAATACTTTTGAAGCCTTGATTTGTAGAAACATTTATATCTGCAATTGCAACTAATCCAATTGGGGCACGGGATGTAAATAAAATACTCCCTTTAGGCAATAGAGTTGTAGAACATGATTTAAAACCTGTCTCTGTAATCTTGCGTTCTGTATTTGTTAGGTAAGGAGAATCCAACTGACTTATTTCCTTTGGAGTAACCCATGATATGTCTCCGTCCCAATATTCTTTAACATCGGTTTTTGGAGTAGCACCTGAAATAACTCTTCCAATATCTTTTATAGTCAGTATCCTCATTTTAATATGCTTTCCAATTCTTTAATGTTCGCAAAAATATCTGTCTCTACTGATGAAAGATTTCTCAAAATCACTTTGGGTTCTTCATATTTCTTTTCCAAATACACTTCATTTTTGTATTTATTCAAACTCAAATCGTAATCGTTTTCTTCAATCTCCTCTTTAGGAATAAAGAAATGCTGTTGGGTTCTATCGCTTTCTTTTTTTGGATTCCGCATTCTATAAGCATCAAGTATTAAATGCAAATCACCAAAGTCACGAATATTGTCAGCTTTGTAAAGTGGAGTTCGTTTATCATCTAAGCTCCAACCATCACTTTTCATTTCATAAAACCAGACATTGTTCGTCTCACCACCTTTTGTAAAAATCAAAATTGCTGATGCTACACCGGCATAAGGTTTGAACACCCCACTTGGCATACTTATAACTGCTTTCAATTCGCATTTGTCAATTAACATTTTCCGAATGTCTTTGAATGCCTTTCCTGTTCCAAACAAAACTCCCTGCGGAACTACAACTCCTGCTGTTCCACCCATGCGAAGCATTTTGTAGATGCGTTCCACAAAAAGCAATTCTGATTTTGTTGTTGATACAGTGAAAGTTTCATTCAAATCGCCCTTGTCAATACTTCCTGTAAATGGCGGATTCGCCATTACAATTTCATAAGCATTGTCCTCATTGTAGTTTTTGCTTAATGTGTCTTTGTAATCAATTCTCGGTTGCGTAATTCCGTGCATCATCAAATTCATCAAGCCAATTCTTATCATGGTTGGGTCAATGTCAAAGCCAAAGAATGTTTCTTCGTTTAACATTGCTTTTGCTTTATCGTCAACTAACTTGTCCGCTAATGTTCCTCTTATAAAGCCGTTGTCGTCCGCTTGCTTGTATGTGTCGCTTGTGAATTGTGTAATGAGATATTTGTATGCACCCAATAAGAAACCTGCCGTTCCACTTGCAGGGTCAGCAATTCTGTTTCCTAATTGCGGTTCAACTAATTCAACAATCAATTCAATTAAGTGCGTTGGAGTTCTAAACTGCCCATTCTTTCCTGACTGGCGTAATTCATCCAACAAGTATTCATAAAAATCTCCCTGTGCATCAATGAACCGATTTTCCTTTTCTAACTCTGCATAAATTTCATCAATCGTTTTTGTTGCTTCTGTCAACATTCTGCCGCTTGGAATTAAGAACGCTGCGTTTGCCATGTGCTTTGTGAAGAATGAATTAACTTCTTCCAACTGCTTGATAAATGGAAAAACTTTGCTTTGCACATGCAGTAGCATTTCCTCACTTGGCATCCGTGTAAAATAACTCCAACGTAAAGTTTCTTTTTGTACTGCGTTCTTTGGGTCTTTGTCGTCAACACCTGGGGGAAAATATTCTCCTGTAAAAATGGAAGTGAATTTCTCATTGAGAAAATCTGCATTGCTCACTTTGCGTTTATCTGTTTCATCCAACTGCTTCATAAAAAGCAAGTAGGTGATTTGCTCAATAGCATTGAGAGGATTTGAAATACCTCCACTCCAGAACTTGTCCCAAAGCGCAGCAACTTTATTTTTTAATGATTGTGTAAGCATATTTTAAGCAGCTAATTTTTGTATGAATGAAATAATTTCTTCTATCTCGGGGCTTGAAAAGACTCCACGAATACCGTCAGGATGAATTCTTGTGAAAGGTGCTGAAATCAAATCTCTTTTTTCCACTTCACCTTTTTCAATCAGAAATGTTTGCAGCAGATTCAGAAAATCTAACTGACGGCTGTTAAGATAACTGTGTTCAACAATAAATTTTTCAAAAGATTTGCAAACTGATTCGGGAAATGAGTGGAGAATTTCAATTCTCAGAATGTGTTTTACAAACTGAATCAATTCCGCTTTACGGTGATTGTAAACTTTTCGAAGCAAATCAATTGTGATGTGTGGGTGTTCGTTGTACAATGCTTCTGCAAGTTGTTCCGCTTCTGTTTGTGAAAGTGGTTTACCGTCTTTCATTTTTTGCAAAAGCGGATTGGATGAAACTAAAGCGTTTACTTTTTCTTCAACCAATTCTTTATATCGTGCTATGCTCACCGCTTCGTGTTGAGGTCCAAACTCAACTTTCTCTTTACTGAAAAGTAAATCTTTCAAATTGAATTTTGCAGGTGCTAACGGAATAACAGAATCACGGAATTTCATTAGTGGAGAAAGTTTCTCAATCAACTCGTCAAACTTTTGTTCTGTGATAGTTGCCCAAAACTGGTTGCTCTGTGCTTGGCGAATTATTTCTTCTTCTCTTGCAACAATGTTTACGCTCAAAGGTAGTTCTCCAATTTCTTCAATGATGCTGTCTTTGAGTGTTTCAAATTTGGGTTTCTCATTTGACAAATGAGCCAGCGAAACTTCAACAATATCTTTCTCAAAACGCATGGCTTTAAAGTCAGCGTTTGAAATGGTTCTTAAAAGTGGCTTCACGAAATTCCGTAAGAATTCAATTTTCTCGTTGGTGAATTGAGTAAAGAAATTTTCATCTTCCAATCTCTGTAATTCATGTTGTGCATCTAAAATCACAACTGAATTTTTGGGAAGCATTTCAATTTGCAGTTTTAGTTTTGAAATTTCCTTTGTTACAATTTCAGTTTCCTTTTTCTCAATGGCTTTTTCAATCTTGTCTAAACGCAAACCAAATAAGCGAACTGGCAAAGGGATTTGTGGATTTAATTCTTTGCCTTTCGGATTGAGTTTGAAATAATCAAAGTTGTCCCAACAGTCAAGGATGAGAAAAGAATCTTTGTGAGTGCACCAAGGTTTTATTTTTTCTTGTTCTAACAATCTTGTTCCTCTGCCTATCATCTGCCAAAACTTTGTGTAGCTGTAAACTGGTTTGGCAAAAACAAGGTTTGTAATTTCTCTGATATCAATTCCTGTATCAAGCATGTCCACACTCAGCGCAACTCGTGGCATATCGTTGTTTGTGAACTGGTCAAGTAATCCGCCTTTGCCGTGAACTCTTGGGTCTTCGCTTACAATTACTTTTGCTAACTCACCTTTGTATTCAGGATAAAGTGAATCAAAGATTTCCTCCATTCGCCTTGCATGAGCTTTGCTTATGCAAAAGAAAATTGTTTTCCCTGGCAATACTCCGTTTGCATCTTTGATAGACTCCTCCATGAACTCACGAACTATCAAAGCATTTGTTCCCCGATTGATTACACTTTTTTCAATCTCTGTTCCTTCAAAATTTATTTCTGCAATTTCTTTTCCTTCAACAATAAGTTTCTGTTGGTCTTCCAAAGAAATTGTCCGTTTGCTTATTCCTTCCTCTTGAAATTTCGTTTTGATTTTCATTACTTGAAAATCGCTTAGATAAGGTGTAATGTGATTGACTGCTTCCTCATAAGAGTAAGCGAATGTTGGAACTCCATCTTCGCAATCAAACAACTGAAAAGTATTGTGGTCAATTACATCAGTTGGTGTTGCTGTCAACCCTAAAGTGATTGTGTTGAAGTAGTCAAGTATTTCCTTATAAGTATTATAAATGCTTCGGTGGCTTTCGTCCACTACAATCAAATCAAAGAAGTGAGGCGATAGAGATTTTTCTTCATCACGAATGATGTTCAACATACTTGGGTATGTTGAAACATAAATTCTTCTATCGGTTGCAATTTCTTTTTCGTAAGGCTTTGGGTATCGTGGTTCATTTGGCAAATATTCTTTGAACGCATCAAGCGTTTGATTTTGCAAAGCGATTCTGTCAACAAGAAATAAAACTCTCTCTGCCCAACCTGCTCTCATGAGTGCATCCACAAGGGCAATGCACACACGGGTTTTACCCGTGCCTGTTGCCATTACCAGTAAAAAAGTTGACCTGCGTTTTTCAACCGCTTCCATTACGGCACGAATAGCACGAATTTGATAATCCCTGCCTGCAATCTTTGTATTGATAAGTTCACCTGCTAAACTCTTTCGTGCCTTGCGTATGTAAGAATATCTTTCAAGGTCATCACGGGTTGGAAACCCGTGAACTTTTTTCGGGGGGTAATTATCTAAGTCCCAAAAGAAAATGTCGTGTCCATTTGTGTAAAAGCAGAAAGGTAATTCGCCATTATGTTTCTTTTGAATATTAAAGCAGTACTGTTTGGCTTGCTCTCTACCAACAGCGGCGTCAGCCGCTGTTTTTTTTGCTTCAATAACAGCCAAAGGTTTTCCGTCTTTGCCTAATAAAACATAGTCGCTAAATTGATGTCCACCGTATGGTGTTGCTGCTTCTTGAACTAAATTGTCGTCAACAATAATGTCGAACTCCTCAATTACCTGTGTCCGGTCAGTAACATTCCAACCGGCTTGTTTAAGTCGGGTGTCAATGATTTCTTTCCGTGTCTGTTTCTCGTTTTTCAAAAATTGAGATGAGTGCTGATTTAATATGGGATGAAGATACTTAAAATGAGTTAGTTATAAATTTAATGACTGCTGTCCTGTTGAGCAAAGAAATGTTGCTGAAGTATCGAACAAACGATGATAGATATTCGTCAGCCGGGGTGGGTGGGCTGTGCGTTGGCATTTTTAGCTCTTTACAAGGCTGGCTTTGTGTCGGGGTTTTGTGTGCCTTGCAATGTGCTAAAAATAGCGTGGGGTCGTGTCGGCAAAGTCATGTTAGCTTGAATTTTAGTAGGATGCTGTTTAGGGTGACGTACAACTCATAAATATAAGAAGGTTTTTAAAAATCCCGGATTGCAGATTTTTCTCTTAACTTTTTGATCATCAAATAATCCGGGTATATTGTATATGACAAATAAACTTGCGCAAATATAATTAAGGCAGGAAGGATCAGGATTGAATAGAGCGAAATCATTGATGGGATAATGATGAACATACGGCCAGTATTCTTACCGGAATTAATCAGCTTTTATCTGCGAATTAAAATTTTATAAAAAAAATTATTTCAGGTTAACCTATTTTCTATCACTCTTACTATTTGATAGTTGGTTTTACCCAAGTTTTACCTTTAATAAAAAAGACCTACAATTTATATGTAAGTCTTTGATTATCAAGTGGAGAGTATCGGGGTCGAACCGACGACCTCTTGCATGCCATTTTATTGACAGCTACTTAAATTCAAGAGGTAAAAGATAAGAACATGATTTTTCGCAAACTATACCAGAAAATTTAAAGGCAAAAGTCTGAATCTGAGAGTAATTCGTATTTTAGAAGTATAAAAGTTCTTTCACATCTTCGCTTTCTTTGCTATAAAGAAAGTCAATTAGCTTAGTCGAATTAGTTGTAGGCAAATTGTAGGCAAATTTCCCATTAAAACAAAAAGAGACCGCGTTATGCGATCTCTCTAAGTGATTGTAAATCAAGTGCCCCAGGCGGGAATTGAACCCGCACTCGCGTTGCGGCGAACAGGATTTTAAGTCCTGCGTGTCTACCAATTCCACCACCAGGGCTTATCCCTTTTGAGGAATTTGCCTTCTGTAGAAGGCGTCCCAAAAAAAAGTCCCATCCCGACTTTGCCGGAACGGGACTTTTTTAGAGCGAAAGACCGGGCTCGAACCGGCCACCCCGACCTTGGCAAGGTCGTGCTCTACCAAATGAGCTACTTTCGCGTACCTGTTTAAGAACTATTGGGCTGCAAAAATAAACATCCAGAGTTCCTGACAAAATTTTTTATTAATTTTTTATTTGTACTCAGGTTTATACTGAGAACTTTTTTGCACTTCTACATCGGGTTTACCCTTATAACGCTGGTTGTACAAACGGTAACAACCGCCTAATACAAATGCTAAAATGCAGAACACCTGCAGATAAAACAAAAACCTTGATGAATTTACCCAGCTTTTGGTAAAATCTTTTTGGGTGCTCCCGTTAGTTTCGTGTGACATAGTTTTTAATTGCTGTGCAAAAATAAGGTACGGCAACAAATTATCCGTTCTTCTTTCCAAGAATTTCACGGAAACCTGTTTTATGGTTAACAAAATATTGCCAAACAACCGATCCATGGTACACACCATCCAGTTGTTTTAATGGTTTGGCCGAAGGGTGGGCACGGCGGTAATCGGTAACAAGACGCTTTAAAAAGGCCATATGCGCCCAAAAAATAGCTTTAAAGAAATCCACATCGCCGGTAAGCAGGCCTTTCCAGGCAGAAATGGCATCTAATCCTATCCTTACCGGTATTTTCCATGCTTTTTCCTGGCGGGGCAGGTTTTTACAGAGCATTACCAGGTTATTCCGGAAATTGAGGTACACTTTCCTACCGCCACGGGGCAGCGTTCCGGCGCCCACATGGTAAACGACCGATTGGGGGCAGGCCATAATATGATACCCCGCCAGTTGCATACGCCAGCAAAGATCAATTTCTTCCTGGTGAGCAAAAAACGAAGCATCCAGTCCACCCAGTTCATGATAAATGCTGGCTTTCACAAACATGGCCGCGCCCGATGCCCAGAATATGGGTATCACTTCATCATACTGACCCTCGTCTTTCTCACATATATCAAATACCCTTCCCCGCGAAAATGGATACCCCAATGGGTCTATCCATCCGCCACATGCGCCGGCATATTCAAACATATCCGGCTGGCGCCAGGAGAGCATTTTGGGCTGACAGGCCGCAACGGTGGGATTGGCTTCCATCAATTCAATAACAGGTTCTATCCATCCCGATGTAACAGCTACATCAGAATTTAACAGCACATAATAATCAGATACCACTTCTTTCAGGGCCCAGTTATATCCTCCTGCAAAACCTTCATTTACCGGATGAGTCAGTATTTCAATGTTGGGGTAAGTATGTCTTAAAAAATCCAACGAGTCATCAGTAGAGGCATTATCAGCTACAATAATACGGAGGTTGGCATAAGTAGATGCTATTACAGAAGGCAGAAACGATTGTAAATACGTTCTGCCATTGTAATTAAGAATAACAACTGCAACTTCGGGTAATGCCAATGGAATTATTTTGTGCGAAAATAAGGTGCTTATATTAATACTTTCAACTATTCAATCCCCAATTGATCAAATACCTTACTTCTTTGGGTATTGTACGAACACGTTCGGGTGAAGTACTCTTGCCCAAACGTACGATAATTGTTTTTTTAGATGGAATAATGATAATGTATTGTCCCAGTATTCCCCGCGCATAAAATATTTCGGGATGTACGGGATCGATCCACCACTGGTAGCCATAATAATCGCAGGCATTGCCTTTTTTATCTGTAATACCACAGGGTTTGATGGATTGAGCAAAATAAGCACTGTCTATGATTGGGGTACCCTTCCATTTGCCCCTATCAAGCATCAGTTTGCCAATGCGCGCAAAATCGCGGGTATTGGAGTTAAAACAGCAATAAGCTTTTTCATTCCCTTTCTCATGATCGGTGCTCCACAAGGCAGGATGCTCAGCTCCCACAGGCTGCCATAATTTTTCAGAAGCGTAATCACTCAAAGATTTGCCGGTTACTTTCTCCAGTATTAATCCAAGCAACTGAGAATCGCCACTTTTATACGAATGCAGTGTTCCGGGTTTGTTTATCACTTTTACACTGGTGGCCGTTTTATATACATCCGAACCATAATACGCTTCAGAAGTAACAGAAAACATATTAATGTAAGATTCATTCCAATCGGTACCACTGCTCATGGTAAGCAGGTCAACTATCTTGATTTTTGATTTATCGCCATCTGCAAATTCCGGCAAATATTTTCCAACAGGATCCTGTACCGAACCGATCTTTCCTTCTTTCAGGGCCACACCGATCAATACACTTGTAATACTTTTAGCCATAGAGAAAGAGCCAGACAGGGAACTGTCGCTATACCCGTCCCAGTATTTTTCAAATACAACAGAATCATTTTTAACCATCAATACCCCAACTGATCCAAGGCTTTCCAGTAAACTGTTTAATGAATCGGGATAGGCTATTTTATTGTAATCAGCTGATATATCCCATGGTTGTGGTTTAGCAATGGCCACTGTGTTATTGCTGAATTTCTGGTAGTCGTCGATATTGGCAAAATTGTAAGCTACCGCCTTAAACAGAAATGTTTTACCACTCACCCATGCATAGGCAGAAAAAATAATAACAAGCGCCGCAACAATAAGAAATACCCTTTTTAGCAGTTTCATAATTATGATCTGGATTAATGATAGCTGAAATTAAAGATTAAATTAGAAATAATCGTACCGAAGAATTAACTTGCCAGTCAATTAATATTATGCGTTTTCTCTGCCTCAATTTAGACTTTCTTGATCACCCTGGGAACACTGCAAGCAAGGGTAGTTATTAATTAGTAATTAGAAGTTAGTAATTAGTAATTTCTGATCTTTTATTACCCGCTATTCTCCGGTTTCCCGGCTTCCCTGTTTTTCAATTTTTAATTTCTAATTTTTAATTATATGTCACAGACATTGTCTGACAAAACCTCTGTTTATCTTGAACTGGAAGAAAAATACGGGGCGCATAACTATCATCCATTACCTGTTGTTTTAGAGAGAGGTGAAGGTGTTTTTCTTTGGGATATTGAGGGCAAAAGGTATTATGATTTCCTGAGCGGTTATTCTGCCGTTAACCAGGGGCATTGCCATCCACGGATCATTGAATCACTGATTGCGCAATCAAAAAAACTCACGCTTACTTCCCGTGCATTTCACAATAATTTGCTGGGCGAATACGAAAAATTTATCACCGGCTATTTTGGCTATGCTAAAGTGTTACCTATGAATACCGGTGTGGAAGGTGGTGAAACCGCCATCAAACTGGCAAGACGTTGGGCGTATACAAAAAAAGGCGTGCCGGAAAATCAGGCAAAGATCATTTTTGCGGAAGGCAATTTCTGGGGGCGAACACTGGCTGCTATTTCAGCCTCTACAGACCCCAGCAGCTACCAGGGTTTCGGTCCATTTATGCCGGGGTTTGAAATAGTTCCTTACAACAATTTAGTGGCGCTTGAAAAAGCTTTACAGGATACCAATGTTGCCGCATTTATGGTTGAGCCCATTCAGGGCGAAGCTGGTGTGGTATTACCGGATGATGGATACCTGCAAGGTGTTCGTGCATTATGCACCCGATACAATGTGTTGTTTATTGCAGATGAAATACAAACCGGACTGGCACGTACCGGTAAAATGCTTGCCTGCGATCATGAAAATGTGCGGCCTGATATATTGATTCTGGGCAAAGCGTTAAGTGGCGGCGTATTACCTGTATCGGCTGTTTTGGCTGATGATGCTGTTATGCTGAATATTAAACCGGGCGAACATGGTTCTACCTACGGTGGTAATCCTTTGGCCTGTGCGGTTGCCATCACTTCATTAAAAGTGTTGAAAGAAGAAAAGATGGCAGAGAATGCAGAAGCCATGGGACAACTGTTAAGGGCTGAATTAGCTAAGCTCTCCTCTCCTTTTATCACCACTATCCGTGGCAAAGGGTTATTGAACGCGATCGTGATCAAACATGCTAATCCTGATGCTTCATGGGATCTTTGCCTGGCATTAAAAGATAACGGGCTTTTGGCAAAACCTACGCATGGAGATAAGATCCGTTTTGCACCGCCGCTATTGATCACCAGGGAGCAGGTACTTGAATGCGTGGATATTATTGGAAGATCACTTGAAACACTTTCTTAGAATATCTCTGTGAAACTCCAACTCTCTGAGCCCTCTGTGTTAAAAGATTTTTCTCAACACAGAATGCACGGAGTAACGGAGTTTCACAGCGTTTTATTTGTTGCTCACTTGTAATCTGGGGAGCAGTGTCATTAGCTGTATTACTACTGCAAGGCCGATCAATAAATATAATGCGGGCTTTTTTTCGGGACACTCGCCCATCATGCAGGCGGAGAGCAATAAATAATTTCTGAACGACCAGGCAAGGTTGATCGCCCCAACAAATACATTGGTACGTTTTGACCATATGGCCGGCACGAGGAACATAATGATCATAATAATTCCAAAAACAAAATTAAACAGCCCGGGTTTCCCATAATTGGTTCCGGCGGCACCAAAGCCTGTTACGGTTATTTGGTGACTGGCAATAAAACTCCAGGGTAAAAAGCAAATGGTCATCATTGCCACTGCAGCAAGTATTCCGATAGATTGAGAGTATTTCATTTGTTGTAGAGATCGTCTGCTACAAACCTATGATATTTTGGATAAAAGCTGATCAGTTTGCTTTGTTATCCATTCTGCTGCTTGTGCATTTAATTATTCATAAGCCGATCATTACTTTATTCACATTCGCGGTATACTGATCTCAAATAAAGTACCCACGCCGGGTTTTGAAGCAATATTCATGCTGCCGTTAAGACCATCCAGTAAATGCCGCACCAATGATAATCCGAAACCATATCCTGCCTCACCATGTGTTCCTTGAGATGAAGTAGCTGTACCATCTTTGATGTATTGAATACTTTGTTCATCCAGTCCAACGCCTGAATCATTTACAAGGATATGGAGTTGCTTACCGTCTTTGGTTATGGTGAGATAAAGATCAACCGTAACTTTCCCATGTTCCGGGGTGAATTTCAAAGCATTGGAAATAAGGTTACCTGCGATCTGCAATAGTTTGTTTTTAGGGAAAGGGATAGCGCCATTATTGTCTTTACAATTCACAGTAAAATCGATGTTCTTATGATAAGCCTGCGGAGTAAATAATTTTTCCAGCTTGTCTTTAAATATATCCAGTGTAAATTCATGAACCGCAGCCGTTTCAGATGATCTGGGTGTTATTTGTCTTTCAATGGATAATATTTCATCGGTAAGTTCGAGCAGTGATCTGCCGCTGGTTTGAATAAGGTCGATAAATTCGAGTACTTCCTTCATTTTATTACTATCACCCTGTATGCTGATAACCTGTGCAAGATTAATAATACCACCCAATGGCCCCCTGATATCGTGTGCCACCCTTCTTTGCGATTCTTTGGCCTCAGTAACCCTGTTTTTTAGTTTTTGCACTTCCAGGTTGATCATTAGCCTGTTCACTATTTCATGGGCTATTATCTTCAGCAATTCTGATTTTTCTGGTGTGATGCTCTTACCTGTTTTATCCAATACACATAAGGTTCCGATATTAAATCCATCGTCTGTTTGCAGCGGAACGCCATAATAATAATCCAATCCTGTTTCTTCTGTTACATAATAGCAGTGAGTAAACCTATCATCTTTTGCCAGGCTTTTCACTTCCATGCTTTCATTGGCAAGGATCGTGTACTGGCATACAGATTCTTCTCTGCCAATCTGTTCTATTGGTAATCCGTAATTACAAACGGTCCATTGTGTAAAAGAATCAATGAGGTTGATCAGCGACACAGATGTACCGGCCGCTTTTGCAGCCAGTTTGGCCAGGTCTTTCAACGGCTCCTGCATTTCCGAATAGTCTATATTAAAATCGGATAACTTATTATTCCTTTCAATTTCATTAATAGGTACTACCGGCAAGCAGTTCTGACAAAAAACAAAATCATCACATGCCTGTGTGTTATCTTTTTTGGTGATTACTATTTGCTGTATCATATAATTTCATTTAAAGGGTGGCGGGATACTGATATCATCTGCCACTATAAAGAGATGAAATTTAACAGCAGAATCTTATAGTCTCAATTTGAAAAAGCTGTAGCAGCACATAACAATCAGGTTCGGAATAAAACTCAAATTAATTAGTACAAATTCTACATATCCCAAAAAGCTTGTGCCGGGAAGGAAGAAACACTAGGAAGGACTTATCTTGACAAACAGAAGCAGCCTTACATATTCGCCGCAGGGGGCATTACAGGCGTAATTTGAGGGATCAACTTATGTTGAAGCTACTACAAAGCAATGCCCGTTTACTGCAGTAAACGGGCATTGTATGGGCGTTATAAACAGAACCAGCGCTATTTCACCAGCTCGTTAATTTTTATGGGATTATTTCAATTTGATTAATTGCAGCACTTTCCTTTGAGGCCCTTGAATTACTTCGGCAAAATAAGATCCTGCCCGATAGTTATGGCCTATCTGCAGGGTAGTATTTGCTGTCAGTTTCGATTTTGCATCTACCACGCGGCCAAGTGCATCGGTTACACGGAGCATGATCGGAGTATTATATTTACTCTCGAGTTTCAGCGTAAAATATGCAGAAGTGGGATTAGGTGCAACAATAATTTTTAATTCTTCGGGCATAGATTCTGTTTCCCTGATTGTATTCCTGCTTACCAGGGCATCAGGTTCTGTAGCATTCGATTTCCTCCTGGTACTGCCCACTTTAACAACTACTTTTTGTATTGCACTGGCTGTGTTACCGCTCAAATCTGTTACAGTCCATGTAACATAGGTAGTACCCACATAATAAGTTGCGGGGGCATTATTGGTTACACTCTTCACTCCACAGTTATCTGATGTTACCGGTGTTCCAAGATTAATACCTGATACACTGCCACTGCTTTTACTTACATACACAGTTATGGCAGATGGGGCTTTGATCAAAGGTTTTTGTGAATCGGTTACTGTTACGGATTGAACAGCCGTATTCGTATAACCAGCCTTATCAGTTACAGTCCATGTTACCAAAGTAGTACCTGTAGGAAAGAAAGCTGGGGCATTATTAGTGACACTTACCACGCCGCAATTGTCTGCAGTAACCGGGGTTCCGATATTTACTGCTGCTCCGCATTTGCCCAACTCGTTAGATACCGAAACATTGGTTACCTGGATAGTTGGCAATTCGTTATCGATCACGGTTACTTTTTGGGTAGTTGTGTCATAATTGCCTGATGCATCTGTTGCCGTCCATATAACAACGGTTGTGCCCACATTAAAATACGCAGGCGCATCACTTGTAACGGTTACCGGCGACCCGTTTACATCATAGGCATATGGGGTGATCAGTTTTACAACAGCACCACATTGCCCGGGGTCGTTCACCACTCCTATATTACCCGGTTTTGAAATAACAATATTATTTAAAATGCCTTCCCCGTTGATGGGGTATATTCCAACAACCGGTTTGCTGGCTGAAGAAGCAGTAGTTGCTGTTTTCCCCTTGGTATCTGTTGCAAAAGAGGGAACAGAAGGGGTTAACAGAAAAAACAATACAAGAGTAACTGCAGATGCAAGTAGCGCTTTCTTCATACTTAGGGGTTTTAAGATTAGCAAACAACCTGATTTTTGGCATAATCAGATTATAATAATACAACATCTAAGTATAAACGCCTAAAAAGGAATCCTATTGCGTACTAATGGAGGGGTACTCAGACAAAAAAATCAGGTTTGGGAGTACCCAAAATGAAAAGCCGCTTAAAAAGCGGCTTTCATTGTATTGATATAGTATTGAGTATCGTTATCCTCTTACTTTGATCAGTTGTATCACTTTGCGGTGGGTTCCCTGGATCAGTTCAGCATAATAAGTGCCGCTGCTGTAGTTATGTCCAACCTGGATGGTACTGTTTGAACCGATCTGAGATTTGGCATCTACTACCCTGCCACTGGCATCCATCACACGCATATTTACCGGTGTTTGGTATTTGCTTTCCAGTTTCAATGTGAAATAAGTAGTACTTGGATTTGGCATAACGGTTATTTTCAGCTCTTCCTGTGTAGTTACAGTTTCTGCTGTTTCTGAAGCAACCTGTTGTTTTACCACAGTAACAGTTGTCATAGTTGGTATTGCCGGTGCTGCCGCACTGCAATCGTAATTACTCCAGATCACTGCATTACCCTTACTCTCTACCTCTTCTGCTATAAATAATCCTGTCATGTACACATTATCACCACAATTAGAAGCATCGTGGGCTTTGTGATCACAGTCGTTGTGGTCATGACCCTTGTGCGAACAATTTTTGGCATTATGCGCTTTATGGTCGCAGGCTTCATGATCATCATCGTTACCATCATGATTTTCATATTCATTATGCCCGTCATGATCATCTTCTTCTTCAGACTTACTTGCTGTTACGCGTAACTTACCATCCGGCATATATACATTTGCGATCACCCTTGTGTCTTCGCCTTTTACAGTAAACTTCTCTTCATCATGGCTTAGATCACTCATATAGAAAGTAACCCGGTTGCTCTCAGGGTTTACTAATACCTGGCTGCCAATACTTACTTTGGATTTAACCCTTACACTTGTATTTGGAGCAAAGCGGATATAGGTATAGTTAGTATTCTTAGCACCTCTGTAAGCTGTTAAATTGTCAATATTCAGCACAGAACTCAGGAAACGGATACTTGCACCTTCTTCCAGCTTAATATTTCCAAAGGTGGTTCCTGATACGGTTACACTTACGCCTCTCTTAACTGTCAGGTTTTTATAATTACCAGACAGGTTTGCATTATTCTGTGATGCGGTATAATTAGGCAGGTTATACGTGCTGGCTGTATTAAACTGCATGGTTGGCAGGGTAACAGTTGCGGCACCAATAATCTGGTTAGGGATATTGATTCCTGATCCGTCTTTATCAATCTTAGGCGCTTTAACAAAGGCCCCGTTACCGTTTACGGCACTATAGCTCTTGAACTCGGCCTCACCTTTTGCACTCATTACACCTACACTGCCGGAAACTACTTTGTTGTACTTATCAAATTCCGCTTCTTTATAAGCAAGTATGGTATAGCTGTTTACCAGGTTTTGTTTCTGGAAGTTGTAAACAGCAGGTACACTGGTACATCCATTAGCAGTTACGTATAATTGGTAAATGCCATCACCTGCAGACTGATCAAGTGTAATTTCCTGTGATGTACCAATTATTGCAGAACCAGATACCCATTTATAAGTTGCACCGGTTACTGAGCTTGATCCTGTAAGAACTATGTTATTACAGAATGTATTTGCACTGCCAGTTGTGATGGTGGCTACAGGTAATACATTACAAACAGGTACGTCATTTATTGTAATTACAGTAGTTACTGTGGTTGTGCAACCGGTGTTATTGGTAACCGTGTAACTGATCGTAGTTGTGCCAGCTGCCACACCTGTTACAAGACCGTTGCTGTTTACAGTTGCATTAGCATTGTTGCTTGACCATACACCACCCGGTGTATTATCAGACAATTGTACAGTAGCACCCATGTTAACACTTGAATTACCGGTTATTGGGTTTACTGCAGGCAACAGGTTTACATTAACCGCTACTGCAGCAGAACTTACTGAACATAAACCATTAGATACAGTAACACTATAGTTGCCGGTTGTACTAACTGTTATAGACTGTGTTGTAGCTCCATTACTCCATGTATTACCGACCGCTGAACCAGAGGTTAATACCACTGAACCAGGAGCACAGAAGGTAGTTGACCCACTTGCCGTAATTGTTGGAACAGCAGGCGCTGCATTTACAGTAACTGTTACGGCAGCAGAGCTTGCTGAGGTACAGAATCCATTAGTTGCTATAACACTGTAATCGCCAGATGTATTTACGGTAATTGACTGCGTGGTTTCGCCGGTACTCCATGTATTGCCGGTTGCAGCACTTGAGGTTAATACAACTGAACCCGGTGCACAGAAAACAGTTGGCCCGTTTGCTGTGATTGTTGGAACAGCAGGTACTGCATGTACGGTAACAGGCACAGATGCAGATGTTGCAGCACAGTTGCCATTAGATACTGTAACACCATAATTACCAGATGCACTTACCGTAATAGATTGTGTGGTTGCACCGGTACTCCATGTATTACCCGTTGCTGAACTTGAGGTTAATACAACTGAACCCGGGGCACAGAAAGTAGTTGACCCACTAACTGTTATTGTTGGAGTAGCTACTGACGGATTCACGGTTACAGGTGTAACAGCAGATGTTGCTGAACATAAGCCATTAGAAACCGTAACACTGTAATTACCGGATGCACTTACTGTAATAGATTGTGTTGTTTCGCCGGTACTCCATGTATTACCAGTTGCAGAGCTTGAGGTTAATACAACTGAACCCGGTGCACAGAAAGTGGTTGATCCGCTTGCCGTGATTATTGGAGTAGCCGGTGTTGGGTTTACTGTAACAGGCACTACAGCAGATGTTGCTGAACATAAGCCATTAGATACAGTAACACTGTAATTACCAGATGTAGTTACTGTGATTGATTCTGTTATTTCATTAGTGCTCCAGGTATTTCCGGCTAAAGAACTTGAAGTTAATACCACTGAACCGGGTGCACAGAAAGTAGTTGCACCATTTGCTGTTATTGTTGGTGTAGCTGGCGATGCATTTACTGTAACAGGCATAACAGCAGATGTGGCTGAACAGAAACCATTAGATACTGCAACACTATAATTATTAGAAGCACTTACTGTTATTGACTGTGTGGTTGCGCCATTACTCCATGTATTACCGGTTGCTGAACTTGAGGTTAATACAACAGTACCCGGTGCGCAGAAAGTAGTTGGTCCGTTTGCTGTAATTATTGGTGTAGCCGGTGTTGGATTTACTGTAACCTGTACTGAAGCAGAAGTTGCTGAACATAAGCCATTGGATACAGTAACACTATAATTACCAGATGTACTTACCGTAATAGACTGTGTTGTTTCATTTGTACTCCATGTATTGCCGGTTGCTGAACTTGAAGTTAATACAACGGTACCCGGCGCACAGAAAGTAGTTGGTCCGCTTACTGTTATAGTTGGCGTAATTACAGCAGTATTTACAGTAACAGGCACCACAGCAGAAGTTGTTGAACATAAGCCATTGGATACAGTAACACTATAATTACCAGATGTATTTACTGTAATAGACTGCGTTGTTTCAGTGGTGCTCCATGTATTACCAGATGCAGAACTTGAGGTTAATATAACTGAACCGGGGGCGCAGAAAGTAGTTGCACCACTTGCAGATATTGTTGGTGTAGCTGGTGTTGGATTTACTGTAACAGTTACTGCAGCAGAAGTTGCTGAACATACTCCATCAGATACGGTAACGCTATAATTTCCGGATGCTCCTACTGTAATGGAAGAATTTGCATCTCCGTTACTCCATGTATTACCGGTTGCAGAACTTGAGCTTAATACAACTGTACCCGGCGCACAGAAGGTAGTTGCACCGCTTGCGGTTATTGTTGGTGCAGCTAATGTGCTCACAACAACAGTAGCTGAAGCAGTAGCACCGCATTGATTAGTATAAATGATCGTAACACTACCAGGAGTTATTCCGGTAACAACACCTGTAGTTGCATTAACTGTGGCAATAGCCGTATTACTGCTGCTCCATGCACCACCGGTTGAAGTAGTAGCTAAAGTAGTAGCAGAACCCACACACACATTAGTAATACCTGTAACAGGAGCTACTACAGTAGGCAGTACGGTTACGGTAAAGCTTCCTGTTGTTGTGTTTGATGCAGCATCAGTAGCCGTAACAGTTACAATTGTATTTCCTGTTGAGAATAAGCTTCCGGAAGCAATACTATAAGTTATGCTTACAGGATAACCTGAATTATCGCTGGCCGTTGCAGTAAAATTAGCAATCGTCCCGCAAGTAGCCAGATCAGCAGACAAAGTCTGATTGGCAGGCAGGTTTAATACAGGTGGAATATTATCAGCAGCCTTTACTACATTGATCTGCTGGATCTGTTGAATTGTATTTCCGTTCCTGTCATCATAAGTCCATGTAATGCTATAAGTTCCAACAGCATTAAAACTGATGGGATCAGTTGTGGTACCAGTGATCGTACCGCTACAATTATCTATAGCTTTTGGATATTGAGATGGAGAAACAACCGCAGGAATATTCGCTCCGGGAATTTCTACAGTTAAGATTGGCAACTGTGTAACAACCGGCTGTGGCGCCAGGTTATCTATCACTGTGATTGTAATAGGTACAGTGACCAGTATGTTATGACCATCATCAACAGTAACTGTATAGTCGCCGCTTTGTGTAGCCACATAAGAATTAGCAGTAGCTCCGGAGATTGCCACATCATTTTTATACCACTGATAAGCAACTCCTGAATTAGATGAAGAAAGCGTTACAGAACCTGAAGGACAGAAAGTAGTAGGTCCATTGGCGCTAATAGGCCTTAAAGCAGAAACTGTAACCCTTGTACTTGCCTTAACCTCACATTTAACAAATTTTGCAGTTACGGTATACACACCACTTTCGCTTGGCTGGGCATTAATAATGCTTGGATTTTGTATAAAAGATGCGTATGCATTAGGACCATCCCATATAAAACTGATTGGATTGGTACCACCATTTGCAAATAATTTAATAGTACTTCCAATTCCAAAAACAGAACCATTGGCAGTTGCTGTTACCGGAGGGTCTGTTAACACAGTACAGGTTCCGTTAACCTGAAAGGCAGTCCAAGTAGAACTGGATCCCTGTAAAGCAAAATTCTGTAATGTTCCGTTATTAGCATTCGCACTTAAATCGGTAAGTGTGGTATAGGCTGAGTTATCCTGGTCAACAAAACCTTCATTAAATTTATAGTATGCGGCAAGACCATTGGTTGCTATTGGAGAAGTAACATCGATCTCACAGGTCATGTTATTGATGATCTCACACTGGTTCAATGCCCTGTTCCAGATACGCGCTTCTTCGATCTTACCACCGAAAAATTCTGTAAACCCGGGTTGCTGGCCAATTACGAGGTTATTGCTATTCTGATCTATACTTCCGCTAACCTGCTGAGAGGCAGCCAAAGTACCATTCAGGTAAACCCTCATATAAAATCCATCATAGGTTGCTGCCAAATGATGCCATTTGTTAAGTGGATTGGCCGGTAACGGGGCTGATAATTTTTGCCATACCCCATTTACATGGAGATAAAATACAAAAGACCTCCAGCCATCATCTGTTCTGGGAAAAATATATCCATCATTTTTCCCCATATTAGCGTGTACAGATTTACACATTACATCCTGCACTTGCCTTGTACCATTAGTTGGAAAAATCCATGACTCCAGAGTGATCTCATTAGTAATATTCAGTGAAGGTTTTTGAGAACTTACCGGTACAGTAACCATATCATCTACCCCATCCAGATCCAAAGTACCTGCCTTGTACGCTACAATAATATTTGTTCCCAGCTGCAAAGTACACCCGCCGGCACCTGTAATGGTAACAGCATAGTTACCACTGTGTGTGGTCTGTGCATTAGGTATTGAAATGTTTTGCTGGTTAGAAGTAAATCCATTAGGCCCTGTCCATAACCATCCGGTACCGCCGGTGGCCGACATAGTTAAAGTTGTACCTACTTCTATAATCGGGCCGTTACTGATAACAGTTGCAGTTGACGGATTAAACTGACCACAGGTACTATTATTAACAGCCCCACCAACTATCCAGTTTGAGGTGATACCATTTAATGTAAACCCATGCAGCGTACCATTGTTATGATTGGCACTGGAATCGGCCAAAATATTTAATGCATTAATATCTACACCTGATAAAGCAGTAAGCGAATTATTATCTACTGCAGCTAATCCCTGATTAAAGCGGTAATAAGCAGCAAGGCCAGTTTGAGAAGCCAGCCCCAACGGATTGGCTGCATTTACTCTTCCGCTTAATTGACAATTAAGGTTATTCTGGATCTCACACTGTGTTAATGCTTTATTCCAAACACGCAATTCATCAAGCGATCCATTGAAATATTCAAATAATCCATCCTGCTGTCCAATAGTAATTGTATTGGAATTAGTTGTGATGGTACCTGCGATAGATAAAGTATTTGACAATACCCCATCCAGGTATATTTTCATAAAGAAGCCGTCATAGGTAGCCGCAATATGATGCCATTGATTTAACCCTGGGAATGGCGCTGAGATTGCTCTCCACTGCCCATTAACATGCAACCAGAATGAAAAATTCGTCCAACCATCATCTGTTCTTAAGATAAAACCATTGTTAACAATATTTGTTGAATTGGTTATTACATCCTGAATAACAGGCGCATTACCGGTTGGATACACCCATGCTTCAATAGCCAGGTTTTTGGTACTGTTAAATGATGCGTTACTGGGAACTGTTATGAAATTATTTACCCCATTAAAATTTAAGGCACTACCCAGATCAGCAACAGTAAGGGATGTACTGGCAGTAGCCTGGCAACCGTTGTTATTAACCACTACATTATACGTGCCGCTGTGATTTTTATTTACAGTAGAAAGAACAGGATTTTGTAAAGTTGAAGTAAACCCGTTAGGTCCTGTCCATGCATAAGTCCCATTTGCTCCACCGCCTGTTGCAGATAACTGCACATTTCCATTGGCAGCAAGGATAGCAGGTGTGCTGGTGGCAGTAGCCGATACAGAAGTTAATGCCCCGCAGGTACCGGATACATTTCCACTGGCCCAGTTAGAGATGGCCCCTGTTAATGCAAAATTGGTAAGGGTACCATTGGCGCCATTGCCGCTATCATCAATTAATTGAGTAAGGCCGGTATTATCAGCATTCTCAAAGCCATTATTAAACTTATAATACGCAGCCAGGCCGTTTTGTCCGGCAGGCAATTCACAACTCATGGTTTGCGCGATCTCGCATTGCGTTAATGCCCTGCTCCATACTCTCACCTCATCAACACTACCTCTAAAATATTCATTAAAGAAACCTGATTGACCGCTTATTACTAATGGATTATTATTAACGGCAATCGTACCTACAAATAATTTTGAACCGGCAAGCACCCCATCAATATAAATCCGCATCTCAAAGCCATCATAAGTAGCGGCAAGATGGTGCCACTGGTTTAACTTAGACATCCCATACGGCACTGAGAGCAACTGCCAGCCGAATCCATTAATACTAACCAGGAATTCTAAATTGTTCCACCCATCAGTGGTTCTTGGGAAGACGTATCCATCGTTCACATCAGCGGAAGATTTACAAACAACATCCTGAACACCAGAGCCATCGGTTGTTCTGGGGAATATCCATGCTTCAAGTGTAATGGCAGAACTGATATTTAAAGCGGGCTTTACAGGAATGTTCACATAATCATCCACCCCATCAAAACTCAAACCTCTTGCAGGCACCTGGGCATAAGAATAACCAAAGGAGAAAATAGCAACAAAGAATAACACAAGGAATTTCCTCAGTGAAGACAGCAGGCTTGTTGATGTTTGGTAGAAATACAAATTCATAATTTTCAAAAAAAATGGAATCAATTATGTAATTGATATCCGATTGATTTAATCGTAATTAGGAATTGGATTATAAAACTTAGAACATCAAAATCTGAGCGCTACACGATAACTTCCGGTGAATACACCGTATCACTTGTAGATGTTATACTACAAATGTAGTAAAGTTGCTATTTAAATAAAATTAAAATTTGCATTTTCTTAAGAAATCTTTTCCACAGTCTGCGCCAGGACCTGAATAGAGAAAATAAAGAAGGGCAATAATTGCCAGGGCGTTAGATATTATATTATTATAAAACTTATAAATAACTGATATAAAACACAAAAACCCGCATAACTGCGGGTTTTTATTCCAGGTTCTTGGGAGGTCCCGAGCGGATTCGAACCGCTGTGGAAGCTTTTGCAGAGCTCTGCCTAACCACTCGGCCACAGGACCTTATTAATAGAACTAATGTGTAAATATAACACTACAACGGTAAAAAAGACCAACCATATAATGGTTAATCGGGGAGCGAAAATAAAGCAATCGAAGGAAATTTAAAATTCTAAATATGAAAAGCCGAAATTTGGCGACCAAGAAAACAACGCATGAACAAGATAGCAGAAAGTGAATTGATTATTAATAGCCGGGGAGCAGTATACCATCTGGACCTAAAACCGGAAGAACTGGCCGGTACCGTCATCACCGTTGGTGACCCAGGACGGGTTCAGGAGGTTAGCAAACATTTCGACAGCATCGAAGTAACCAGCAGTCACCGCGAGTTCATAACCCATACCGGCTATTTAGGCAAAAAAAGGATCTCTGTTGTTTCTACAGGAATAGGCACCGACAATATTGATATAGTAATGAACGAACTGGACGCTCTGGTTAATATTGATTTTGCCAGTCGCACCATTAAACCATCCCTCACCCCTCTCACTATCATCAGGGTAGGAACTTCGGGCGCATTACAGGCAGATATACCTGTAGACAGTTTTGTGGCCAGTACACATGGACTCGGGATTGACAACCTCCTTAATTTTTACCGCAGGGAAAACAATGAAGAAGAAATTCAGATACTGCAGGCCTTTACCATAAAAACACAAATGGGGAACCAGTTGGCTGCACCTTATATAGGCTCGGCAGGACCTTTTATACAAAAGCATTTTGTGGAAGGCTTTCATCACGGTATTACCATTACCTGTCCGGGCTTTTATGGCCCGCAGGGAAGAGTGCTACGACTGGGGCTCACCAATGCTGATCTTGTTGATCAATTAACAGAATTCAGGTATGGTAACCACCGCATTGCTAACTTTGAGATGGAAACCAGCGCTATTTATGCTTTGGGAAAACTGTTAGGCCATCATTGTTTAAGCCTGAATGCCATTGTTGCCAATCGTGTACAAAAAACGTTTAGCAAAGATGGAGGAGCAGCAGTTGAGAACCTGATCACTAAAACACTCGACATATTAGCCGGTATCGCATAACCCAAAAATCAGCAATAATTAAATGACACTTACTTTTTATAAATACCAGGGCACCGGCAATGATTTTGTTATTCTTGATAACAGGAACGGGGATATAGAACTGACCAAAAGCCAGGTAAACCATTTGTGCGACAGAAGATTTGGTATTGGAGCCGATGGCTTGATGCTGTTGAATACACTGGAGGGCTATGATTTTGGAATGAAATATTATAACGCTGATGGCAATGAAGGTTCTATGTGCGGGAATGGCGGAAGATGTTTGACAAGGTTTGCTTATGACATGGGCATACACAAAGAACACTACCATTTTATGGCAATAGATGGAAAGCACGAAGCCACCTTTGGAGAACATGGTTGGATCCATTTAAAGATGGGTGATGTAAACAAAGTGGAGAACCACCACGGCGATTTTGTGCTGGATACAGGATCTCCTCATTACATAAGACCTGTAGGCAACGTAGTAAAACTGAATGTATTTACTGAAGGGCGGAACATCCGTTACAGTAAAGAATTTGAAGCAAAAGGCATCAACGTGAATTTTGTAGAGCAAAACGAAAAAGGCATTATTGTAAGAACCTATGAACGCGGTGTAGAAGATGAGACCTTTAGTTGCGGCACAGGTGTTACCGCATCGGCATTGGTTTTTGCGCACAATGAAAACGGGTTTAACCGTATAGAAGTGCAAACCAAAGGTGGGCACCTGGCGGTTGAATATGAGAAAACAGGTGAACAGACCTTTGAAAATATCTGGCTTTGCGGGCCTGCCGATTTTGTTTTTAAAGGAGACATAACACTGGCATCATAAAGCTGAAGACCAAACACCACGCGGGTTCGATAACAACAGGTAATATTCAACATTCCAAACAGTCCTTACATGATTCAGTACTTTAAAAATATTAACGGGCAAACATTTGAGATAGATAAACCTGATATGGGCGTTTGGGTTAACCTTGTACCACCCTTTAAGGAAGAAGAATTTATTGAACTGAGTGAAGACCTTGAGATACCCATTGAGTTTCTCCGCGACTCACTGGATATTGACGAAAGGCCACGTTACGAAACGGAAGACAATGTAAAATTCGTGGTCATTAAAACCCCTACGGAGAACAACTCGTTTAACGACAGCGACGCATTCTACATCACCATCCCAATCTGCATTATCTTAACGCATACGCAGATTGTTACCGTAAACTCTTTTGATAACGGTGCCATCAAAAAATTCCTGAACTCATTTCAGAAACGTCATCCCGACAAAAAGAATATGATGATCCTGAAAGTGTTTGAGAAAGTGGTGCAGAATTTTATGGAGTTCCTGAAAGAGATCAATCACAGGCGTAACCAGTATGAAACCAGTTTGTATAACAGTAACAGCAATGAAGATTTGCTGAACCTGATGCGGATACAGAAAAGCCTTGTGTATTTTGTTACCGCACTCCGCAGCAATGAAATGCTGATGATGAAATTAGAAAGAACCAACTTCTTAAGTTTGAATGAAGAAGAGAGAGAATTTTTGCAGGACTTAATTGTAGATACCAGCCAGGCCCTGGAGATGGCCAATATCTACACCAATATCTTAAGCAGCACCATGGATGCGTTTGCAAGCATCATCAGCAATAACCTGAATACGGTGATGAAACGCTTAACATCTATTACCATCATTTTGTCGCTCCCTATTCTTGTTACAAGTATTTATGGGATGAACGTTGATATACCTTACCAGCATTCCAACCATGCGTTTTATATCCCCGTTGTATTGTCTTTACTGATCTCTGTGGTGATCAGTTGGTATTTCATGAAGAAAAAATGGTTTTAGTTTATGGCATTGTTTAATATCAGGGTATACGGAATTTTGCTGGACGAGAGCAACCGGTTGCTGGTGAGTGATGAATTTATCCGCGGCAATTATTTTACCAAATTACCCGGTGGCGGATTGGAATTTGGAGAAGGCACCCGTGACTGTTTGAAAAGGGAATTCATGGAAGAAACAGGATTGGAAGTGGAAATTGGTGAACATATCTACACCACAGATTTTTTTCAGATCTCAGCCTTTAATAACAAAGACCAGATCATTTCTATCTATTACCATGTAAAAGCAAAACACCCCATCGAAATAAAAACCAATACCACACCCTTTGATTTTGCCCCGCACCAGGTGGCAGACCCCAATGGCGAAAGTGAAGTGTTCAGATGGATTGAATGGGATCAATTAAATGAAGAACATATGTCGCTGCCAATCGACAAAGTAGTTATCAAACTAATCAGAGAACAACTACATCTCACAGGCAACAAAAAACACAGCTCCCTTTAATTGCTGACTTCTATCCTATGTGCTATTAAATTACAGCAGTACATTTTGGTTTCAATAAGAGAAAAACGAAGAAAAAGAGTTAAAAAAGAACTTACGGAAACACTTCTTTTCTTCTGTCCTTCTCTTATTGAAACATTGCCCGAAGGGATAAATAATGACTTTATGTAAACTTTTTTACCCGGCGGCTCAGCGGTGAAACCCTATTGTTTAATCGCCAGCCTGCTTTAATCACTGATGAGATTCACCGCAGAGAACAGGAGATGCAGAGTAAGCGCAGAGAAACTTTTTTTCAAATTGACGTTTTTAATACCACAACACATCAATTACTAATTATCCCCTACCCCGCCGCAGGCAAATTGGTAAACAATTCTTCTTCTCTCCCCATTGCTGCGAGTTTCATTTTTTTGGCGGTATCATGACCCACATATTTTTCGATCTGCTGTTCGATCAGGTAGATCAGTGGCGTTAGAACAATGGCCATGGTAAATTTATACAGGTAATTAACAAGGCAGATGGCCAATACCAGTTGCCAGCTCCAGCCATTGCCTATTTTGAAAGCAATGAAGAGAACCACAAAACTATCTACCAATTGCGACACCAGCGTAGACCCTGTTGCACGGAGCCATATCCATTTTTCGCCAGTTACTTTTTTAATACGGTGAAAAACGGTTACATCAACGATCTGGCTTACCAAAAACGCAGTAAGGCTTCCGAGAATGATCCACATACCCTGACCAAAAATGCCGCCAAAAGCATCCTGCATATTGGGAATACCATTGGCTTGTTTGGAACCGATCCAGAAATCTGCCGGTGGAATTTTCATGGTAGCATAAAACATGAGAAAGGCATAAGAGATCAGGATGATAGCGGTGTAACTGATCCGTTTAACAGCTTTTGGGCCGTAATATTCGTTCACGATATCAGTGATAATAAACTCCAGCGGCCACAACAGCACCCCACAGGTAAGATTAAAGGATAAACCTGATTGCCCGAAAATGGTGATATTGGAAGCAGGTATGCCCAGCAATTTTTCCAGCGAGAATATCTTCCCCCCAATACATTCTGCAATTAATGCGTTGGCCACGAAAAATGCAGTGATGCCAAGGAACAGTTTGGTTGGTTTATTTTTCAGGATATTATGTATCATCAGGCGAGTATGAAATGAACAAAAAATTGAAGTAAAAGAAATAATAAATTGGTAACAGCCAGCCAAACGGGAAGGTTAACCGTATGCTTACCTATGCGCTTTACAAGGTACCAGATATTTACCCCCAGGTTAATAAAAGGAGCCAGAAACCAACCCAGGATAATAACCATGCTTTTTATCTCAGGAATAGTGATAAAATCCTGCGTTCGCTGAATAACCAGGCAAACAAGAAAGAGTACATTGCAGATCAGTGCCAGCCTGGCTAAAAATAAAAGCCCCTTCATAAAAATTTTCGTTCAAAATAACATTAATTTGCTGCACTTAACCCTTTATAGATGAAAAATTTTCAATGGAAAAAATTGCTGCCACATGTGATTGCCGTGGTTGTATTTGTAGTGGTTGCCCTTGTGTATTGTAAACCAACCCTTGAGGGAAAAGTTTTGCAGCAACATGATGTTACGCAATGGAAGGGAATGGCCCAGAACTCATTCGATTTTGAGAAAAAACATGGGTATTTTCCTTTATGGACAAATGGCATGTTTAGCGGTATGCCCGCCTTCCAGATTACCAGTGTGGGCAGCAACCCGGTTTCCATTATCTATGCAGGTAATATACTAACATTGAACCTTCCTAAGCCTGTTAGTTTTTTCTTTCTTGCATGTGTTTGTTTTTATTTCCTCAGCCAGGTGCTAAGAGTAAACCCATATATTGGTTTATTTGGTGCGCTTTCTTATGCTTATGCAACTTATAACCCCATTATTGTTGCAGTAGGGCATGATACCAAAATGCAGGCCATTGCTTATTTGCCTGCATTCATTGGTTCATTGCTTTTATTATATGATAAACGGTATCTCTGGGGAACTGCATTAACAGCCTTGTTTACAGGCTTACTGATATCGGCCAATCACCTGCAGATAACTTATTACGCCTTCCTCATTGCTCTAATTATGAGCATCAGTTTTGGTATTAAATGGATCAAAGAAAAAGATTTCAAACGCATAGCAACAGCAGGAGGCCTTGCCATTGGCGCAGCTATCCTCGGCATATTGGTAAATGCAGTGATGCTGTTTACTACTTACGAATACTCTAAAAGAACCATCCGTGGCGGCAGCCAGTTAGGTGATGATAAAGGAAGCGTTACCAAAACCGGTTTAAGTAAAGACTATGCGATGAGCTATAGTATGTACAAAACCGAGCCATTGGTTATGATGTTTCCGCGCATGTATGGCGGCAGCAGTGGTAACCTGGAAGTTGCAGAAGACAAATCAAAAGCCATTGAAGCATTGCAACAAATGCCTCAACAGTTGGGTCAACAATTACAAGGCGCCCTGCAGTTTTATTGGGGTGGCATTGATGGTGCCGGTGGTACATCGGGCCCACCCTACTTAGGTGCAATTGTTTGCTTTTTAGCATTACTGGGTTTTGTAGTATTAGACGGGAAACACAAATGGTGGATATTAATTGCCTGCGCACTTACTATTCTGATGAGTTCAGGTAAATATTTTGAAGGGTTTAACGGATTGTTCCTGAAATACCTGCCCATGTACGATAAATTCAGGGCGCCAAGTATGATATTGGTTGTGCCAACCCTGTTGTTAAGCATCATGTCTGTTCTTACACTCAATAATATCCTGAATGAAGCAAACAAAGACCTGCTTTTTCAGAAATACAAAAAAGGCTTACTGGTTGTAGCGGGTGTGTTTGTGGCGGCACTGCTTGTTTATGTTACAAGCGATTTTACCGGGGAAGTTGATAGAATGGTATCGCAGAATATCAGCGCCATTAGCGATCCACAACAAAAAGCAGCCATTGAGCAACCGGTACGTGCTTTTTTAAATGGTTTAAAGGAAGACAGGCAAAGCCTTTTCCTTGGAGACCTGCTCCGTTCATTCCTGTTCATCCTTGTAGCCGGTGCAGCTATACTTTTATTCATTAAAAAGAAACTGAATGCAATAGCGGTGATACTTGCGGTAGGTATTTTTGCTTTTATTGATGTGATGGCCATCGACGTTAAATACCTGAATGCGGAACATTTCCAGGAAGCTGCTGATTACGATAATACTTTCAAACCCACAGCAGTTGATGAACAGATATTGAAAGATACCGGTTACTACCGTGTGTTTGATGTATCGCAGGGAATTAATGCGGCATTTAATGGCGGCGCACTCACTTCCTATTTCCATAAATCTATCGGTGGCTATCACCCGGCCAAGCTGAGCATTTACCAGGATATCATAGAAAAACAACTCTATAATTTTCCTAACTGCCTGCCGGTGATTGATATGCTCAATACCAAATACATCATCACTTCTGCACAACAGAACGGGCAACAGTTAATGGTACAGCAAAACCCGGAAGCACTGGGCGCCTGCTGGTTTGTAAAGAGCCTTGATTATAAAAAAACACCGGCAGAGGTGATGAAGGCTTTAACCAATTTCAATCCCAAAGACACGGCCATTATTGAAGAATCATTAAAACAAAACCTTGCCGCCAACCCGGTAAAAGACAGTGCCGCGTACATTAAACTGGTGTATAACGATAACGATATCATCGAATATAAATCTTCATCCAAAAGTCCTGAGTTTGCCGTATTCAGTGAAGTCTATTACGATGCGGGCTGGGTAGCCACCATTGATGGCAAAGAAAGCCCTATCATCCGCACCAATTATGTACTACGTGGTTTACAGGTGCCGGCTGGCGATCATAAAATTGTATTCGAGTTTAAACCGGTTTCGTTTTATAACAGCAGCAAAGCGGCTATCGGTGCATCGGCAATTATCTGGTTGTTATTGTTAGGTTCTGCTGTTATCAGTATCCGTAAATCAAAATCAACCGCCTGATATGAAATTACCATCTGTACTGGGCATCGTATCATATAAAGTGTTCCCTGCACAGATGGGCGGCCAAAAATGTGTGGCAGCCTTCTATACACACCTGGCTCAAAAAACAAAAGTGGTACTGGCAGTATCCAAAACCAACGAAATACCTGAAGACAAAACGCTTCAGGTATTTCCGTTTCTATACAATCACAACTGGGCCTTTGCCAACCTGCGTTATATTTACAGGCTGTTTAAGATCATCAAACAACAGCATATCGATGTAATTGCCATTGAACACTCTTATTTTGGATGGATAGGTAGCATGCTCAGATGGCTTACTAAAAAACCATTCATCATCCGGTCGCACAATATTGAAGCGCTGCGTTTCCGCGATATGCAACGGGTATGGTGGCGTTTATATGAATGGTACGAAAAAACAGTGCACAGGCAGGCCAATTTTTCTTTTTTCATCACCGCAGAAGAAATGGCATGGGCCATTGAACACTGGCAACTGGATGAAAAAAAATGTACCGTGATCACCTACGGTACCGATATCCAACAGCCTGCCCCTGCTGCAGAAAAAATGGAGTGCCGCAGGTGGTTGATCGCAGAAAATGAATTGCCTCCCGCTACAAAACTATTCCTGTTCAATGGCTCATTTGATTACCTGCCCAATACAGATGCCTTGCGCGTGATCATCAGCGAGATATTACCTGCCCTGCATGCTGTTACCCTTAATTTCAGGATATTCATCTGCGGCAGATCCATCAATGAACAATGGCAGGGTGTATTAAAATCGTACCCCGAAATCATTTACAAGGGCATGGTAGATAATATTGAACAATACTACAAAGGTGTTGACTGTTTTATCAATCCCGTTACACTCGGAAGCGGTATTAAGATCAAACTGATTGATGCGCTGGCCAATAACCTCACTGTGATATCTGCCAAAAACGGGGCAAGAGGCGTTTCGGCCGAACTGGTTGGCCCCAAAATGATTGTTTTGGAAGATTACGACTGGCAGGGCTTTGCCCGGGCGATGGCTAACCCCGATACATTTACCCCAATAAATACCCCTGACGCATTTTACACAGCATTCAATTGGGATGCGATTGTACAGAAAGCTCTGTTATCTTTGCAGACCTTATGAGCGATCCTCTCAAAATATCCGTGGTGATCTGTACTTATAATCGTTGCGTGTATATCAAAGACGCAATGGAGAGCCTGTACAATCAAACCCTTTCCAAAAATGCTTTTGAAGTAATTGTTGTAAACAACAATTCTACCGATAATACGGAACAGATCTGTCAGTCATTCATCGCAACGCATACCGACGCCCATTTTTATTATTATAACGAAAAGCAGCAGGGTGCCTCTTTTGCACGGAATACGGGTGCATTCTACGCCCGGTCGCCCCTGCTTTGTTTTATGGATGATGATGCGATTGCGGATAAAGACTACCTGGAAAAAATTGTTGTTTTTTTTGAACAGCATCCCGATGCCGGTGGCCTGGGCGGACGGATCATCCCGCGTTATATTCCTGAAGAACCCAGGTGGATGAGTCATTTTGTATCTTCCCTTGTAGGCCATTTTCATTACAGCGAAACAGTGAGTATTTTTAAAGCCAATAGGTACCCGCTCGAATCAAACATGATCATCCGCAAAGCCGATTTTGATGCCATCAAAGGCTTTAATACGGCATTACCCGGTGTAGTAGGCACTTTGCGCATTGGCGGTGAAGGAAAAGATTTCTTTTTCCGGTTAAAAGAGCTGGGAAGAACCATTTACTACGACCCCGCCATCCGCGTGCAGCATGTGGTGGAAACAGTAAAACTTACCCGGGAATACATGTACCGTGTAGCCAGTGGCATAGGGCGTGGAGAAAGGGTAAGGATGAAAGAAAAAGGCAACTGGGCTTTTTATAAAAAGATCATAGAGTATATTTTTAAACTCGGGGCATCCTTTGTACTCGGAATAAAATATACATTGCAGGGCAGGCCGTCAAAAGCATGGCCGGTTATCCGTTTCAGGATTGATGCTTTAAAAGGATTATTAAATCATTGATAAAAATAAAATGGGTTTACAACTAACATTAGAAAGAAAGATCAAAGGCACATTGGGCAGATGGTTCGGCATTAAATTCAAAGGCCCTTCTGAAACATCCAAAGTGCGCCATTGGGTACTGCCCTACTGCACCGGCAAAGGTTGCGATGTGGGTTTTGGCGGCGACAAAATCCTCAAAGTAAACTGCGATGGCATCGATTTTGAGCAGCCTTACACCTATACCGGCAAAGATAAAGTAGATATCCCCTGCGATGTGATCAACAACGAGATCCCTGTGCCGGATAATACCTACGACTATGTGTATACAAGCCATCTTATTGAAGATTTTGTAGATACTACAGATGCTTTACGAAAATTCGTCCGCATACTGAAAAGTGGTGGCAACCTGGTGTTGGTTTTCCCTGATCAACCCAAATATGAAGTGTACTGTAAAGAAATGGGCGTTCCCATGAACCCCTACCATGTACATGCCGATATGGGATACAATTATATGCTTGCACGGATGAATGAATTAACCGGCATTTCTTATGAAATATTATACAGCAATAATTGTGAGATAGATTATAATGTAGTGATGGTTCTGAAAATAACGAAACATTCTTAATGAGCTGGCTGCACACCATATTTAACAACTGGAAGACTGAGTTCAATGTTCGTCAGAAAACAACTCAGTTTATACATGGCCTGCAACACGTACCCGATGTGTTGCACCCGCAATCAATTGATGAAGATGAGATCAGTTTTTCGCATAGCGGCCATGCAGGCGATATTATTTATTCCATACCTGCCATGTATGAGTTGGCTGCCGGCAGAAAGATCAATCTCTACTTATCCCTGTACCAGCCCAACCGCGATTTTACCAAAAATATGCGGCACCCCAATGGCAACGTAATGCTCACTGAAAAAAGTGTGGAATTATTTGCACCATTGATCTTATCGCAACCACAGTTTAAACGTTGCGAGGCATTAACCGATCAAAAGATTGATTACGACCTGACTGCTTTCAGAGAATTCCCTTTCGATTACCGGATGGGAAGCATTACCAGATGGTATTTCTTAACATACGGCATAACACGCGATCTTAGTAAAGCCTGGCTGCAGGTTACACCCAATACCTTATTCAGTGATGCTGTAGTGATTGCGAGAAGCAGCAGGTACCGTACCCCAATGATTGATTACAGCTTCCTGCAAAAATATCCAAAACTGGTATTTGTGGGGATGCCCGATGAATATGCCGACATGAAAAAACAATTGCCTCACCTCGTGCATCAACCCGTTCCTGATTTTCTGGAACTGGCTGCAGTAATTGCGGGCAGTAATTTGTTTATCGGCAACCAATCTTTTCCCTTCTCCCTGGCAGAAGCGCTGAAAGTAAGAAGGGTGCTGGAAGTATTCCCGCAATGCCCCAATGTAGTAGTAGAAGGCGATGGAGCGTATGATTTTTGTTATCAACCACAATTCGAAAAAATAGTAACCGGCCTGCTGGGTTAATAAAAGAACAGACTATGAGACAAATGATCCGGAATGTATTGAATAAAGTTGGATACGACATTGTAAAAGTGAACGTACACAGCGACAGCAAGGCTCACAAAATAAGCAGGGTAAAAGTGGGTAAGTTTTTTGTGGATATGCCCGGCAATAATATGCAGATCAGCAATTATAAATACGAGCCGGAGGCCAATAGCCAACTGGGCAGGTTGTCGGCCTGCATTGCCAAAAAATATCCATCCCTTACAGTGATTGATATTGGTGCCAATGTGGGCGATACAATTGCCATCATCAAATCGGCCATTGAACTTCCGGTAATTGGCATTGAGGGAGATGATATTGCCTACCGCTTTCTTGAAAAGAATACTGCGCAGTTTAAAAACATCACACTCATCAAAGAATTTCTGGGCGAGAAAAAAGAAACGATGCATGTATCGCTGGAGAAAAGCGGCTGGAACACAACTATTGTTCCTTCTGAACAAAGCGGCCAGGTTGTTACCTTAAAAACATTAGATGAAGTATTGGAAGAACATCATCTTGCCTCATCAACACTAAAATTATTAAAGATAGATACTGAAGGCTTTGATACCATCATCATCCGCGGGGCGAATGGGTTACTTGAAAAACAAAAACCGGTTGTTTATTTTGAATACAACCGGAGCAATATGGACGCCATTAAAGAAGATGGCCTTTCAACCCTGTTTTCTTTGGAAAAGTTTGGCTACCATTCAGTGATCTTCTTCGATAATAAAGGCAGATATGTTTTAACAGCAGACATTAAGGATCGTAACCTGATCAGGCAATTACATAATTATTCCGACGAGAAGAAAAGCGGCATCGCTTATTATGATATCTGTCTTTTCCACGAATCGGACAGTGAGATAGCCAAACAATTCATCGATCAGGAACTAAACAGAAATTAAATACATTTGAGGATGAGCGAACTGAAGACTTTCCTGGTAAAAATAAAAGGCTATTTCAAAAAAAGAACGCCAGAGCAGCAGGTATTGAACAGGTTACATACCCAGGAAATACTGGGCACCCGTTTTAAACTGGGCATGTCGGGCTACGGCCCTTTTTTCACTGCTTACCATCCCGATTCTTACTATGCTTTCCGTGCGCATCCTGAGTTTGATGAGCTGTTCCCAAAATTTACTTCACACAATGCGGTTAATAATGGCGGGGATATTACCAGGCTCTGGTCGTTTATATTAAACTGCAAACAGGTCTTAGCAGAAGGTATCCAGGGTCATTTTGCCGAGCTGGGTGTGTGGAGAGGCAATACCGCTTCCATACTGGCAAAATTTGCAGCAACAGAGAACCGTAAAGTTTTTTTATTCGATACGTTTGAAGGTTTTACAGAAACCGACCTTACAGGTATTGATGCCCAAAAAGAAATGGACTTCAACAATACTTCTGTTGACCTTGTTAAACAGGTGATTGGGAAAGATGATGCTACCTGCGTTTATGCCAAAGGTTTTTTTCCAGACACCATCACCGATGAACATAAGGCCAGTCAATACGCTATTGTAAGTCTTGATTGCGACCTGTACGCCCCTACAAAAGCCGGGCTCGCCTTCTTTTATGAAAGAATGCCCAAAGGCGGTATTTTCTTTTTACATGATTATTCCAGCCTGCATTGGAACGGTTCCAAACTGGCAATAGATGAGTTTTGTAAGGAATATGGGGAATACGTGATCCTGATGCCGGATAAAAGCGGGAGTGCTTTTTTTAGGAAATCAAAATAAGAAAAAGAATAAGAATAAGCGTCAGGCCGCTTTAGCGTCCCGACACTATCGCCCCGACACTATAGTTGAACTTTTCTGGGATGTCCCGGCGTGGTGTACAAAAAATACTTTGGTGATTCAAAATGGTTTTCTGCGGTGAATGGGCCGGTAAATTTATCTGCTACTAAATCTTCCCGCACAAAAAATGCATTCACGCCAGAGAAAGAACTGGCTACCAGTTTATATCCTTTCTTTAATCCCAGTTGATACAGGGCTTCCAGACTGGCGCTGGTATTGCTGGTTCCGTCCCACATGGCATTGGCATCATAATCTACCACAAAATGGCAACCCGGGCGGAAGATGGAATTATATTCAATGATCACCACACGTGGTTTATAAGAAGTAATCGCTTCCCAAACATAATAATCGTTCCGGTCGATATCAACGGATAAGAGATCAAATTCAACCGGCACATTACCCTGTTTAAATAACTGTTCAATATTTTCAGCAGTAATAAAACCCTGGATGGCACTAAGGTTCCCTTTGGCCATCGTTTTCGAAAAATGCTGGCGGATGCTTTGAATATTTTCTTCGCTCCCATCAATCCATAATCCTTTCCAATCATTGTAGAGCAGGTAAGTGGTATTGGTTTCAACACCTGTTTCAACGCCAAACTCAACAAAATAGCGGTTGGTAGTACCAATCCTTCTGAATATTTCCTGGATAATGCCATCTTCCCCAAACTGGGAAAAGGCCTGGAATTCAAACCTGTTCAGTTTATCCGGCGCCTGGTAACGCGGGTTATTAAACAGGTTGCGTTGCAGGTAATCATCAACCAGCAGGTTGTTCGACTTTGCCAGTTTCAGATCAATATTTTCCAGGAACAGGGTACGCCTGAGTTTGATGTATAACCTTTCCTTAAACCTTCCGAATATGCCCATTTTTATTCAATGAATGAATGAGTGAATGATAGATTGATTGGATGATAAAAGTAAACTAAAAATGTAAAGTTCGTTGTATTGCCGCGACCTTTACATTTGTATCCTATGAACAGGCTGAAAGGCATCATATATGAGATCATTGGCTGGTTGGCATCCCTTGGGATGCGGAACCGCGGCAGGGCAAAGAAAATACTCATTGTAAGGATTGATGAGATAGGCGATTATATGCTCTGGCGGCCTTTTCTGAAAGAACTCGTGCAGGCCGAAAAATACAGGGGATACGAATTCCATTTCTGCGGAAACCAAAGCTGGAAAAGCCTGTTTACCGGTTTTGACAGCGAAGGGATTGTTCAAAGTTTTTGGATAGATAAAGTACGCTTCAAAACAAAGATGGGGTATCGTTACCGGTTTTTGAACCAGTTTTACCGCCAGCAATACGATGTAGTGATCAACCCGACTTTTTCCCGCGATAAAAGATATGACGACAGTATTGTAAAAGCTGCCAAAGCCCCTGAAAATATTGGCATGAAGGCCAACCTGGAAAGTGTACAACCGTATGAATTGGGTTATGACCGCAATTTATATACCCGTTTATTTGATCAACCCATAAAACCCATCTTCGAGTTTGAACGCAATAAACAGTTCACTGAATTTGTTACCGGCAAGGCATCCTCTGTAATTAATACCCGTGTTGACCTGCAACGTTTACCTTCTTTCCCTCTTGCATTGCCTGATAAATATTTTGTGGTATTTCCGGGTTCAAGAAGCAAGGCGCGCATCTGGCCAACTGAACATTTTGTGCAGGTTAGCAATTATCTTTTTGAAAACTATAGCTGGACCGCTATTGTTTGCGGAACCAAATCAGACGAAGCATATACCCAGGCATTCTGCAACAGTTACAAACATCCATTGGCCGACCTTACCGGGAAAACTGCACTAACAGACATGCTCACTGTTTTTGCAAAAGCCCAATGCCTGTTATCTGTTGACACAGGCTCCGTACACCTTGCAGCGGCAGCAGGCTGTACTGTATTTGGTATTTTTAATGGATCGCAATTCAAACGTTTTGCACCCTATCCCACAAATATGGCTCCCAACTTTTACCCTGTTTACCCCGATGCTGTTGAGCAGGAATTAAAAGAGGAAGAAATGGTAAAACAGAAATATGAATTTGTTGTGAGGATACCTTACAGTTCAGTGAAGGCGGAGAAGGTTATTCTGGTTATTCATCAGCATTTTAAGGGGGAGTAGGAAATTGGGAAATTTTGGAATTGGGAAATTGGGAAATTGCTTTGGAGGGGGATGATGGGAAATTTCCCAATTTCCCAATTCCAAAATTCCAAAATCCTCACCCTCACCAATTCTCCATCCCCATTCTTTTCTTCAATCCAAACAACCATTTTCCTACAGCCGTTTGCAGCAAGTAGTGCAATAGTTTTAACCTGATCTGCCATATTACCAGCAGCCATGAAAATCCAAAATGAGATTCGTATACTTTCCTGTTTTCTTTTAATGAATCAAGGTATTTGGTACTGCTGATGCCGGTGTCGTCAAATATTACAATCACTTTGTCAAGGTAGGCATAGGGCTCATCAGCAATGCGGCACATGAGGTCGTAATCCATGGCTATCTTGTATTCGCTGCTGAAAGTGCCGATTCGGCTATACACTTCTTTTCTAACAAACCAAGTAGGATGAGAAACACTTCTCATGCCACGGTATAGTTTTTTTCTTTCAAATGGTTTACCTACCACAACTGATTTACCGCCGCGGGTCATTTGAATATTTCCGCTGATCCATTGAATGGCCGGATACCGGCTGAAGATCAGAACAACCTCTCTCAATACATCATTCGAGGCATAACAGTCGCCCGAATTCATTAAATGCGTGATCGATTTACCAGCTTTTGCAATGCCTTTATTAAACGCATCCGAAATGCCTTTATCTCTCTCATTGATCCATTTACGATACGGTGGCTGTTGCGTATGTAATAACCATTCTTCAATATCTTTTGTAGTAGACCCATTGATCACCCAATGTTCTTCCGGCAAATGCGTTTGTGTATCAATAGACACACAGGTTTTTTGCAGGTCGGCCAGGTTGTTGAAACAGATGGTGATTATTGAAATGCTGGTCATACGGTAAAAATATCAAATACCTGAACATAGATCAACTCTAAACCGCGCCTTTGTGTCTTGGTGTGCAAATAAATCTCACACTAAGGCACAAAGGCACGGTTAGCTGATGTCTTTTAAAGACTATTCAGCTTTTCCAGGAATAATGCCAGGCCTTTTCTTTTCTGCTCATCCAAACGATAGCTGATATTTTGGGTGTAATATTTTTTCAGGTCGTACACATCATACGGGTTTTCGGCCACTACTTCATCTATATGAGTAATGCCATAACCGGTGGCACGATTAAAAGCATCCGTAAAATCATCTCCCAGTGGTTTATTGGCCACCCAGGCCGCAAATACAAAGGGTAAACCGGTATGGGCTTTCCAGGCAGAACCCAGATCATAGGTGTAGGCTGATATATTTCTTTGTTCCAGCGCCCTGTCGCCAATAACAATACCGGCCGTTGTTCCCAAAATACCGGCCCTGAAATCTTCCCGTGCATCTTCCAGCACTGGATTTTGTTTCCAGTACTCCTTTAATAAGATTTTAGCCAGGTTTACCGAGGTACGGCTTTGATAATCGAGTAAAACGGTCTCCACCTGTTCTACAGGAACTTCGCTGAAAAGCGCTACAGAAGCTACTTCCCCATCGGCGCCGATACAATAATCTGCTACAATATGTGCTTCTTTTAATTGCGGTATAATGGCAACTGGCACCAGTCCCACATCAATCTCATCATTCAATAACATGGCAGCCACCAGGGAGGGATATTCTTCCACCAGTTCTATCCTATCCATCAGTCCCGAAAGCTTCAAACCAAACAATAAAGGCCGGGTATTTAAATAACTTACTGCCCCAACGCGTATTCTCTTGTCCAATTCGGTTAATTTTGCACAAAGAAAACCAATAGTAATTAATAATTAGTAATTAATAATTAGTAATTACCGGGGCAGTAATGTTTACCTGCCGCATTCAGGGCATCGCACTATGAATGTTTTGGAAAATATTTTGAAGATGATACAGTTATCTTCGCAGCTAAATAACCCAATTACTAACTACTAATTATTAATTACTAATTATCATATGGAACTCAGCAACCTCACTGCCATCTCCCCTATTGATGGACGTTATCGTAAGCAGGTAAACCACCTCGACGAGTTTTTTTCTGAATATGCGCTCATCAAATACCGGGTATTGGTAGAGATCGAATACTTTTTCTTCCTGGCCGACAGGAAATTTTTCAAACTCACCCCCAAGGCAAGGCTGCAACTGAAAAAAGTGATGGATGAGTTCAGTATCGATGATGCGCAGCAGATCAAACAGATCGAATCCATTACCAACCATGATGTGAAGGCGGTAGAATATTTTCTGAAAGAGCAATTAGACAAAGCAGGCATACCGCAACTGAAAGAATGGATCCATTTCGGACTTACTTCGCAGGATATCAATAACACTGCTATCCCTTTAAGCTGGAAGCATTGCATGGAGCACGAATACCTGCCCTCTGTTATTAACCTGCAAAACCATTTATACCAACTGGCTGCGCAATGGAAAAATATTCCTTTGCTGGCACGCACACACGGGCAACCAGCATCGCCAACAAGACTGGGAAAAGAATTCATGGTGTTTGTGGAAAGACTGAATAACCAGGTAGAACTGTTTTCAAGTATTCCGTATGCTGCCAAATTTGGCGGCGCTACGGGCAATTTTAATGCACACCATATCGCCTTCCCTAAAAAGAACTGGGTGGTATTGGGCAATCAATTTGTGGAAGATGTGCTGGGCTTACAACGCATGCAGTTTACCACACAGATTGAGCACTACGATAACCTGGCTGCACATTTTGATGCCATCAAACGCATCAATAATATCCTGATAGATCTGTGCCGTGATATCTGGACCTATATCAGCATGGATTATTTCAAACAGAAAACAAAACAGGGCGAGGTAGGTTCATCGGCCATGCCGCATAAAGTAAACCCGATCGATTTTGAAAATGCTGAAGGCAACCTGGGCATGGCCAATGCATTACTGGAACATTTATCAGCCAAGCTACCCATCAGCCGGTTGCAGCGCGACCTTACAGACTCTACCGTACTCCGTAATATGGGTGTACCGGTAGCACATGTGGCGCTCGCACTTAAATCGCTGGAGAAAGGTTTGGGCAAACTTGTATTGAATGAGGCCAAAATAAAAGCCGACCTTGAAAATAACTGGGCGGTAGTGGCAGAAGCCATTCAGACCATTCTGCGCCGCGAGAATTATCCTAACCCATACGAAGCGCTGAAAGACCTTACCCGCGGTAATCATACCATCGACAAAAAAGCGATGCACGATTTTATTGGCACATTAAAAGTAAGCGCCGCAGTCAAAAAAGAGTTAAAGGCAATCACTCCTTTAAATTATGTTGGGGTAAATCCTGAGTTTTAATATTCAAAGTTTTAAACTTTTGGAAAGTTTAAAACTTTCCAAAAGTTCCGCATATCTGCTATGAAAAACATCCTCATCACCGGCGCCAATGGCATGATCGGGAACCTGATCCTGGCCTATTGTTTACAAAGAACCGATGTGAACAAAGTAACCATTATTACACGGAAGAAAACCGGCATTCACCATCCGAAGCTTTACGAAGTGCTGCATGAGAATTTTTTAGATTATTCAGCAATTACGGAAGAACTGAAAAATAAAGACATCTGTTTCTTCTGCATTGGCGTTTATACCGGACAGGTACCCAAAGACGAATTCAGGCGCATTACTGTAGATGTTACCGCTGCATTTGCAACGGCATTAAAAACAAACAGTCCCGCTGTAAGTTTTTGTTTTTTAAGTGGACAGGGCGCTGATCTTACCGAAAAAAGTCCGGTTATGTTTGCCCGTGATAAAGGCGCTGCAGAAAACATACTGATCAATTTAAACTTTAACCATCTCGCCATTTTCAGGCCGGGTTATATTTACCCTGTAACACGCAGAAAAGAGCCCAACCTGATGTATCAACTATCCAGATTATTATACAAACCTGTTCTTAGCAAACTCTACCCCAACATAGGCCTTACATCAGAGCAATTGGCCAAAGCCATGGTGTATATCGGTTTTAACGGAGGAGATAAGATGATCTATGAAAATAGAGAAATCAGACAATTACAATTAGCGAATTAGCGGATTGGCGGATTACGGATTGACGGATTATTTTCATTTCACAAACAAATCCGCTAATTCGCTAATTCGCCAATCCGTAATCCGCCAATCCTAATATTTTAATAGCGCATACCCTTTTAACTGGTATGTGGTAAGTGTGGTAATAGCCGATAAGGCAGGACTAACTTCGGGCGCAACATTTTCTTTCGGGATATTTCGTTTGTTCAGCGACTGCCCGCAGACAAATATTTTCACACCAGCCTCTTTTAATTCTTTAAACAACGGGATATTTGGGTTAACCGTATTGAATTTCTTTTTGTACTCTTCATCTGTAACAACATACTGTGCTGCCGGGCCATGTATCACCATTACCACATGCAACTTATCGGCGGGTACACCACCTAATGCATGCAGGTTAACAACAGCAGCTACTTTTTCAAAAAACTCATGAACCTCTTCCGGTTTTTTATTATCAGAACTCACTTCTACCACAACTTTGTAATCAAGTTTTGTATCGGGGTTCTCAACAGAAAAAGGTACTTCCGTTACGGTACCAAAGTTTTTGATCACAGGGTTCACTTTTGCCTGAGCGTTTGCTGCAAGTATTGTAAGGAACAAAAAAGATGTGACTATTAGTTTTTTCATGGCTGATGATTGTATTACAAGATAAGGAATTTGTAATCTCTGATCAGGAATAAATAAGCCACAGAATACACAGAAAGACGCAGAAAAAATCTGTGCCCATCTGTGCAATCTGTGGCTAAAAAAACTACCTACCCTACTTCCCAAACTTCTTCTTTAACAAGCTCAAAGCATCTTCCACACTCATTTCCACCTCCCTGTTAACCTTTGGCTTCTCACTTCTCGCCTGCCTCGCAGGCCCTTCCTCAGTTTGTTTAATCGACAATGCAATCCGTTTCCGTACCACATCCACTTCCAGCACTTTTACATTTACTTTTTGTCCAAGTTTTAACACCTCACCCGGGTCGGTAATGTATTTATGGGCTATTTCGCTTACATGCACCAGGCCATCCTGTTTTACACCAATATCAATAAAAGCGCCGAAGCGGGTAAGATTGGTAACAGAGCCGGGCACGATCATGCCAACCTGTACATCTTCTATTTTATAAATATTGGCAAACTCAAACTGTTCCAGTTCACTGCGCGGATCAAGCCCGGGTTTCTTTAACTCATTCAGGATATCCCTGATGGTAAGCTCACCAAATTTTTCAGAAACATATTTTTTAGCATCGATCTTTTTCAGCGTTTCTTCATTACCGATCATTGTTTTCAGGTCAACACCCATATCTGTCGCCATTTTTTCAACCAATGGATACGTTTCAGGATGCACGGCACTCGCATCTAAAGGGTTTCCTCCTTCCTTAATGCGTAAAAAGCCCGCACACTGTTCATACGCCTTACCGCCTAAGCGTGGCACTTTCAGTAATTGTTCCCTGCTGGTAAATTTTCCTATCTCACTGCGGTATTTTACAATATTATCCGCCAGTGATCCGCCAATACCGCTTACATAACCAAGCAAATGCTTACTGGCTGTGTTCAGGTTCACGCCTACACTATTTACGCAACTTACCACTGTCTGGTCTAATCTTTCTTTCAGCCGGAATGCATTTACATCATGCTGGTATTGCCCAACCCCAATACTTTTCGGATCTATCTTTACCAGCTCCGCCAGCGGGTCCATCAGTCTTCTTCCAATACTTACCGAACCTCTTACGGTAACATCCTGATCGGGAAATTCTTCGCGGGCAGTTTCGGATGCTGAATACACAGAGGCCCCGTCTTCATTCACCAGGAAAACAGGTAACCCGAGATTCATTTTTTTAATGAACTGCTCCGTTTCTCTTCCTGCTGTTCCATCACCAATGGCAAAAGCTTCAATTTTATATTCGCGCACCAAAGCCTGTATTTTGTATTCACTGTCCGGTATGCGGTTGGCTTCGTGTACATAGATGAGGTCGGTCTTTTTCAGTTCTCCTTTTTCATCAAGACAAACCACTTTACAGCCGCTTCTGTATCCGGGGTCGATGGCTAAAATTCTTTTACTGCCCAATGGTGAACTCAATAATAGCTGGCGCAGGTTTTCTGCAAACACAGCGATAGCTTCTTCATCTGCTTTTTGTTTTAGTGCAGTTCTGAATTCGCTTTCAAGACTTGGCTGCATCAAACGGCGATAGGCATCTTTGACCGCTTTTTTAACATGCTCTGTGGAAGGTGTTAATGCTTTTACATATTCTTTTTCTAATAATTCCAGCGCCTCTTCTTCGGCAGGTGCAATAGACATCCGCAGAAAGCCTTCTAAAAAACCACGCAACACAGCAAGAATACGGTGTGAAGGAATTTTGTGAACAGGCTCAGAAAAATCAAAATAGTCTTTGTATTTAATGCCTTCTGTTTCTTTATCTGTAAGCACTTTACTTTGCAGCGCAGCCTTGTCCTCAAACAGTTTACGCAGTTTGGCGCGGAGGTTTACGTCTTCATTCACTGTTTCAGAAATAATATCACGTGCACCCTGCAATGCCTCATCAACCGTTTTTATTTTTTCATTGATATATTTTTCTGCTTCCGCAGTAATATCAACAGCGGTTTGTTCCAGCATCAATAAAGCCAATGGCTCCAGTCCGTTCTCGCGGGCTGTTTGCGCTTTTGTTTTGCGTTTTGATTTGTATGGCAGATAAATATCTTCCAGTTCAACCAGTGTAGTGGCTTTATTAATTTTATCCTGTATAGCCTCTGTCATCTTTCCCTGTTCGGTAATAGATTTTTCAATAAAGGCTTTTCGTTCTGTAAAATCCTTGAAGAATTTTGCCTCATCCTGTATCTGCAATATCTGCACTTCGTCCAGTCCGCCGGTCATATCCTTACGGTAACGTGCTATGAACGGAACAGTGGCGGCTTCAGCAAACAATTGTAATACAGCTTCTACCTGTTTCTTACTGATATTTATTTTGGAGGCAATGAGAGGTGCGAAATCGAACATAGGGAATTTTGGAATTTTGGAATTGGGAAATTGGGAAATTGGGAAATTGTTTTTTTTGGGAGGCGAATGTAGGGGGTGCAAATGAAAAGAAAAAATCAGAAAGAAAGATGTGACTAATTCGTGGCCAAAAAGAAAAAACAGTCCAATTACTAACTACTAATTACCAATTACTAATTTTACCCCTACGCTATCCTCACCACTTTCCCCGGATACCTTTCTGCAAAATTGCGGATCATAGATTTGATCACTTCATTTTCGGGATATTCAACAAGCTGTTCCTTGATATTTTCTAATGCATCAATCTCTATATGCTGCGGAATCTGGCCCATACCATAAAACTTTCCTCCTTCCACCAGCACACATCCGTCTTTATCCCTGATCAGGAAAGTTTCTTTTTGTGCATCTAACCAATTGAGCGCTTTTTGTACTGATTGATTATACTGCTCAATATCAGGCAAACTATGACCGGTAGTATTATCCAAAAAACAAAGTACCGGGTGCAGCTCAAACTCTTTTACTAATTTCCACAACTGCCGGTGCGCATCTGCCAGCAAAGCAAACGAAGCTACGGGTGAGGAATACTTACTTTTTTTATCGATGGCCAGGCGTAGATATCCCCTGCTATCTTCAAAACGGTAAATACCCCATAGTTGTTCATATCGTTTCTGACTTTTATTATAAATGGGCCAAAGCCGTTTTATCTCTACACTTTCAAATAAACACGCAATAAATTCGGTTGGGCAAACGGTGTGGGAAATGGAATGAATATTTCTTAAAAAATCCTGCCGCTTTTTAGAGATATCCAGTCCGGTAAAATGACTCACCACTCTTTTCTTCAGGTTCTTTGCCTTACCCACATAGATCACTTTCCCTTTAACATCGTGAAAATAATATACGCCCGGCTGGTCGGGCAAAAGTTTTACCTGTTGTTCGGCAAGATTAGGCGGCAATAGCTGGTTTTTGTTTTCTTTCTTCAGCATTTCAGCTATTACCATCTGGCCGTTGTTCTGCAAAACAAGATCCAGCACTTTAGAGGTAGCCAGCGCATCCCCATAAGCACGGTGTCTGTCTTCAATGCGGATACCCAGTTCGCGGCATAAATGTCCCAGCCCATATTTTCTGAAACCCGGAAACACTTTACGGCTCAGGCGGATGGTACAGAGTTTGGGCGTTTGCAAATGAAAACCAGCTTCCTGCAGGTGGTGTTTCACAAACGAGAAATCGAAATTCACATTATGTGCCACAAATACCCTGTTCTGTAGCAACTGGAAAATGCGGGGAGCCACTTCCTCAAACGAAGGAGCCACGGCCACCATAGCGTCCGAAATACCCGTCATATTCGCAATAAAAGGCGGAATGGGTTGGTGCGGGTTAACCAGGGTCTGGTATTTCCCTTCAATCTCGGTACCATTGTGCAATACAATGGCAATTTCGGTAATACCGTGTTGCTGCGGAAATCCGCCCGTAGTCTCAATATCAACAATAGCAAACTGCATGGGTGCAAAATAACGCTTGCAAATTCGTCAAATAAAGATTATTTTACATTACTATTTTTTCTGACCGGCATTAACCTGAGCAACCCCATGCCCGGCACAAAAGCCAGATTACTAAGGCAAGCTGGAAAACAAAAGGCATTTGTCAGAAAAAAAACTCCCCCATGTAATAATAAGCAGGACCGGTACACTAATACTAAAATGGATCAGGCTGTAACTTTTTATTTAAACAAACGTTAATCATATTTAACAATGATTAACCTGTTACCGGTCAGATCCTGTATAATTTTGATACCGAACAAAACTGATATGAAACCGATTTTTTCACTTTTGCTGATTATGCTGCTGATGACAGTTAGCTGCCGCCCATCGGCCAATACGGCCCGGGAGATTGGCAATACCGTGAAAAAATGCTGCGCCACCCTGTCTATGGCCAAAGACCCCAAAAGCCTGAACAGGCCTGCAACTACCACTACCGAAGGCTCAGCCCCTGTTTCTGTTTTCTCAGCTTCGGTCCTTGAAAGAAGCAGCCAGATACTTACCTGGTAGCATCTGCAAAAACATAATCTGTAAATCTGCCTTTGCCAGCAGACAGGTCTGTGCCGAATATTTGTATTTACCCGGATAAAACCACCCGTTTACCTCCTTTTCATCCACGCCCTACACGGCTTTTCCTTACTTTTGCAAACATTTTAACGCTGAACGCTGAACGCTGAACGCTGAACGCTGAACGCTGAACGCTGAACGCTGAACGCTGAACGCTGAACGCTCAATGCGGAAAGTGGAAAGCGGAATAATTGCGTGGAAGAACGCAACCATAAATTTTCCTGGCGTTTCGCGTTACGCGTTATGCGTTATGCGTTCAGCGTTACACCCTTAAGTATAAAAAATGGAACTGAGTAAAAATTATATCCCGAATGAAGTTGAAGCCAACTGGTACGAACATTGGCTGAACAAAGGTTATTTCAGCAGTAAACCCGATGACAGGGAGGCTTATACGGTGGTGATCCCGCCACCCAATGTAACCGGTGTGCTTCATATGGGGCATTGCCTGAATAATTCCATCCAGGATATCCTGATCCGCCGGGCAAGGATGCATGGCAAAAATGCCTGCTGGGTACCCGGTACCGACCATGCTTCTATTGCTACCGAAGCAAAAGTGGTGGCCATGCTGCGCGAAAGAGGCATCACCAAATCATCCCTTAGCCGCGATGAATTTCTGGCATATGCCTGGGAATGGAAAGAAAAATATGGCGGCATCATTTTACAGCAGTTGAAAAAATTAGGCTGCAGCCTTGATTGGGACCGGACTTCCTTCACCATGGACCCTGTGTACTACCAATCGGTTATTAAAGTCTTCATTGATCTGTATAACAAAGGAATGATCTACCGCGGCAAACGAATGATCAACTGGGATGTGAGGGCGAAAACGGCCTTGAGCGATGAGGAAGTGATCCGGAAAGAAACCAATCAAAAATTATATTATCTCCGTTATAAGATAGAAGGAGAAGATAAACATGTAATCATTGCCACCGTTCGTCCCGAAACCATTATGGGTGATACGGCCGTTTGTGTGCACCCAAAAGATGAAAGATATTTTTCATTACACGGTAAAAAAGTGATTGTGCCGCTGATAGGGCGCAGCATCCCCATCATTACCGATGAATATGTAGCGATGGATTTTGGTACCGGTGCATTAAAAGTAACACCGGCGCATGACATGAATGATTACCAGCTTGGAGAAAAACATGGTCTTGAGGTAATTGACATTTTTAATGATGATGGCACACTTAATGCAGAGGCACAGATATGTGTAGGCGAAGAAAGATTTGCTGCACGTAAAAAAATTGTACAGTTACTCGAAGAAAGCAATTTCATAGAAAAGACCGAAGATTATACAAGTGAAGTAGGGTATTCAGAAAGAACGGATGTAGTGGTAGAGCCCCGCCTCAGCCTGCAATGGTGGGTAAGTATGCAGAAAATAAGTGAGCCCGCTTTGCGTGCAGTGATGGATGATGAAATACATTTTCACCCCGCTAAATTCAAGAACCTCTACCGCAACTGGATGGAGAATATCCGCGACTGGTGCATCAGCCGCCAGTTAACGTGGGGGCATCGCATACCTGCTTACTATTCTCCTGATGGAAGATTTGCAGTGGCTGCAACTAAGGAAGAAGCCCTTCAACTACTCACTACTCACGATTCCCCCCTCACGATCGACGATATCCGTCAGGATGATGATGTGTTGGATACCTGGTTCTCCAGCTGGTTATGGCCGTTTGAAGTATTTAAAGGTTTATCTGATCCGGGCAATGCAGAAATTAAATATTATTATCCCACCAACACACTGGTAACCGCTCCTGAGATCATTTTCTTCTGGGTGGCAAGGATGATCATGGCGGGCTTTGAATACATGGATGAGAAACCATTCAAAGATGTTTATTTCACCGGCATTGTGCGGGATAAGTTGGGAAGAAAGATGAGTAAAAGCCTTGGCAACTCACCCGACCTGCTGGGCTTGATTGACCAGTATGGTGCAGACGCGGTGCGCTTCGGCATCATGATCGCCTCTCCTGCCGGTAACGATATTTTGTTTGATGAATCAGCGCTGGAGCAGGGAAGAAATTTCAATAACAAACTATGGAATGCGCTGAAATTAGTCAGGAGTTGGGAGTTACGAGTTAGGAGTCAGGAAAACAATACTCCAGACTCCAAACTCCAAGCTTCAGACTTTGCTATTACCTGGTTCGAAAACCGCCTCAACCAGGTAAAAACCGAGGTTGATGAAATGATGGTGCAGTTTCGCCTCAGCGAAGCGTTAAAAACCATTTACTCTTTGGTATGGGATGACTTCTGCAGTTGGTACCTTGAGTGGGTGAAGCCGGGATTTGAACAGCCTATCGACAAAGCTGTGCATGAAAAAACCGTTGGTTATTTTGAAGAGTTGATGCAGTTGCTCCATCCTTTCATGCCTTTTATTACAGAAGAGATCTATCATTTGCTGAAAGAACAGAAAGACGATCTGTGTATTAAACAGGTGGATCCTTTACAGTCGTTTGATAAAGAGATACTCGGTGCAGGTGAATTGCTGAAACAGGTTATTTCTGCTTTACGCGATGCCAGAAATAAAAACCAGATCAAACCAAAAGACCCGATCAAGCTGCATATACAGGCAAATGAAATTTCAGGTTATAAAGCCATCGAAAATATATTGACCAAACAGGTTAATGCAGAGTCGATAACTTACACAAGCGCTATTGTTCCCAACACTATTGTGGTGGCAGTAGAAAAAGATAAGTTCTTTATTGAAACAGAAAAGCAATTAGACAGTGAAGCCCTGAAAGCAGAATTATTGAAGGACCTTGAACACCAGCAAAAATTCCTGGAGAGTGTAGTTAAAAAACTGAGCAACGAAAGGTTTGTACAGAATGCCAAACCGGAAGTGGTAGCGCTGGAAAAAAAGAAACAGGCCGATGCGGAGGCAAGGATCAGAACCATTGAAGAAAGCCTGCAGAACCTATAAACCATACCTGATTCCTGACAGTATAATTGCAATATCACCAATGAAAACAAAGCTGCGTTTCAAAAGCATAATCCTTTCTATAGTTTGTATGGGGTTTACCCTGTCTGGTTTTGCGCAGGCTGGCTGGGAAGCAGATTTTGTAAGAGGGATCAATGTCAGGTATCCCGATAATCCGGGTTGGAAAACATTAAGCTCCACAGCAAAACCTATTTCCGTAGCTATTCCTTTTGGCATGCTGGCAGTATCACTGCTATCAGACAATAAAAAATTAGAAACAGGTGCGTATGAAGCGGTAGCGGGATTGGCCATTGCTTCAGTTGCTACCGAGGTACTAAAAGTAGTAGTGAAACGTCCACGCCCTTATAAAACCTACGATAATATTTACCCCGACCAGGTTGACGATAGTTATGCGTTTCCATCAGGTCATACCTCTGTTGCCTTTGCCTCGGCTACTTCTCTTTTTCTGGCAACTAAAAAATGGTATATCGGTGTGCCCGCATTGGCATGGGCTACGGGTGTTGGCTATTCAAGAATTTATCTTGGGCAGCATTACCCTTCTGATGTTTTTGTAGGTGCGGTGGTTGGTGCAGCCAGCGCCTATGCCAGTCATTGGCTGAATAAAAAATTCTTTTCGGGGAAGAAGAAAACAACGGAAAAAAAATAAGCAAAAAAAAGTTAGCCACAGATTACACAGATTAACACAGATTTTTTTCTGTGCCAATCTGTGCAATCTGTGGCAAAAAAAAATGCCGCCCAGTATTCCCCCAGTCGAACGGATTGCGACGCAACAGACGATGCCATACTTACTACTGCCCGTACCAACCTCCTACTCACTGTCACTTCAGCGTTCAGGCCGCTTTAGCGTCCCGACCGCAGAATCAATTGCCCACTCACCACCTAATGCACCAGCACATGCGTCTGCTTAATAATCCCCATCACAAATACACTCTGCACATGCCCGATATTTTCGGCCTGGCTTAATTTATTTACATGAAAATCGTAGTAGGCATCCATGCTTTCGGCCACCACTTTCAGCATAAAATCAAACTCACCCGAAATATTGTAACACTCGATCACTTCATTCATTTGCTGAATGCTTTTGATGAATTTTCCACCCGCAGTCTTGTCGTGCTGTTTTAACGAAACATAGCAGATCACCATCAACCCCTTCTTCACTTTTGAATGATCTACCAATGTGGCGTATTGCCTGATCACGCCCGTTTCTTCCATCCGTTTAATTCTTTCATGCACGGGTGTGGTACTCAGGTGTACTTTGTCTGATATTTCCTTCACCGTTGCCCGGGCATTTTGTTGCAGTATGCGAAGAATGGCCATATCCTTTTCATCGAGCGAAAAAGAGGCATTAGTGGATTCGGCTGTTTTAGGCTGTTTGGGCATAGCAAAAATTAGTTTTATGCTACATAAAGCTATATAAATAGCATATTTATTCCAAAATAAATAAATAATATACATTTTTATTCTATGAAATTACTTTTGTACCATACAAAACCTATCATATGTCTATACTGAACAAAAACATCGATTTCAGCCTTGCTTACAAAGTAGCTGATATGAGTTTGGCCGAATGGGGTCGCAAAGAGATCCGTCTGGCAGAAGCAGAAATGCCCGGCCTTATGTCTATCCGTGCAGAATACGGTCCAAGCCAGCCTTTAAAAGGCGCCCGTATTGCCGGTTGTTTACACATGACCATCCAGACCGCTGTGTTGATTGAAACATTGGTCGCATTGGGTGCTGAAGTAAAATGGAGTTCTTGTAATATCTTCTCTACGCAAGACCAGGCTGCTGCTGCTATTGCTGCTGCCGGCGTGGGTGTATTTGCATGGAAAGGCCAATCACAGGAAGAAGCTGATTGGTGTATTGAGCAGACTTTGTTCTTTGGCGGCGCTGACCGTCCGTTGAACATGATCCTTGATGATGGTGGTGATTTGACCAATATGGTGTTTGACGTGTATCCTGAACTGGTACAAAACATCAAAGGTTTATCAGAAGAAACCACCACTGGTGTACACCGTTTGTATGAGCGTATGGCGAAAGGTACTTTACCAATCCCTGCGATCAATGTGAACGATTCTGTTACCAAATCTAAATTTGACAACAAATATGGTTGCCAGGAATCATTGGTAGATGCGATCCGTCGTGCTACTGACGTGATGATGGCTGGTAAGATTGCTGTAGTTGGCGGTTATGGCGATGTGGGTAAAGGTTCTGCCTTATCACTAAAAGGTGCGGGCTGCCGTGTAATTGTTACCGAGATCGACCCTATCTGTGCTTTACAGGCTGCTATGGAAGGTTTTGAAGTAAAACCAATGGCTGAAGCTGTGAAAGAAGCTGACATCATTGTTACCGCTTCCGGTTGCCGCGACCTGATCACCGAAAAACATTTCCGTTCCATGAAAGACAAAGCGATCGTTTGTAACATCGGTCACTTTGATATTGAAATTGATGTTGCCTGGTTGAACAAAAACTACGGTCATACCAAAAACACCATCAAACCACAGGTTGACCTGTATACCATTGAAGGCAAAGACATCATCCTGCTGGCTGAAGGCCGCCTGGTTAACTTAGGTTGTGCTACCGGTCACCCTTCATTTGTAATGAGTAACTCATTCTCTAACCAAACACTGGCTCAGATTGAATTATGGAACAACCATAAAAACTATGAGAACAAAGTGTATGTGTTACCTAAACACCTTGATGAGAAAGTGGCCCGCTTACACCTTGCCAAAGTTGGCGCTGTATTGGATGAGTTAACCGATACACAAGCTGCTTACTTAGGTATTTCCAAGTCTGGCCCTTACAAAGCAGATCATTACCGTTATTAATAGTCGTCAGACCATAGTAAAGCCCGCTTCAAATGAAGCGGGCTTTTTTAATGTTGAATATTGAATGTAGGATTAGGCATTACAAGCGCAGACCTGTTCCCAGATAGCGTTTACGCTATTTACTTTTTTGTCTTGATACAAAAAAGTAACAAAAAAGATCAAGGCTGCTGAAAAAAAGCTAAAATTTACTGCATTACGCTAAAATGAACGAAGTCTAAAGCCGGGCTTTAAAGCATCAATTGAACAAATTTGTCCTTCATCATTTAGTCAAAGCCCGGCATCGTTCATTTCTTAACGCTCCATTCCGTAAATTTCTTAACGCTTTTTTTCAGAGGCCAGCACGAGAATCAATAGAAATCCTGCTCTGCCTTTAATCTATCTAATCCTATATTAGATGCTGAATTTGAGATTTCACGAATAGCTTATCAGGGCGGAGAAATAACACTGTATATTCAGTGTTCCCTAATGTGTATTTTTACTGAAATAATTACTTGTCACTACTCAACCCATATATAAGAACTGTTTTTTGCGTTCTACTTGTTTGTATCATCTGGCTGGGTGGTACGCCGGCCTTTGCTTATGATGCAAGGAATACAGATACAACGCCGGTATCAACAAAGAAAGCCGCACTTGATTACCTGGCAAAGCACCGGCAATTACCTGAAAGCAAATACTGGCTCAATGTAGACCCTGATCGTTTTGTACAAAATCTGAAAAACAATATTGAGAACCCGCTGGGTATTTACGAAGGCAGAAGTACCAATTTCTGTGCCTATGCGGCACTCTCCTATCTGCCGCTGCACCACGATCCGTTGGGTTATACCGTCTTCATGATCGAATTATACCGGAACGGAAAGGCGATGTATGGCAAAGAATATTTTGAACCCTCAAGGGAAGTAAAGTTAGCCGCAGGCACACTCACCTTTAAAGGCGAACTGGATGTGAGGCCCGCAGACCAGCTCTGGTTTATGGCGCTGGCAGATCATTTTAAAGGGTATCTGAATTTTTTCGACAAGAATTATAACAGTGGCGATGAAAACAAGCTGTGGGCTGCTGTTAACTTCGCCAAATTTAACCGGATGATACGCAGGCTATTTAATTACGATGTTGTTGCTGTGGGCTCAGACCTGTTCAGGCCGGGTATCAGGGATATTTATGAATATTTATCAGACAGGCTGCAAAAAGGCACAGTGGCTTTATTTGTGAATAATCTTGACCTGTACAAGAAAAACCATACAAGTTTAAAAATAGATGTCCCTACCCATTTTGTGATCTTACTGGACGTTGAAGAAGTAGACGATGATAAAATTGCGGTTACTTATTGGGATTATGGTTTTAGAAGCAGGCAGATCCTATCACCCAAATTCCTGAAAAAACTCATTTTTGGTATTGCGCTCTGCACTAAAAAAACAGCAGATGGCAGGTAAACGGATAACCATATTGCCTTTTGTATGTTTTGCAATACTCCTTTGCTCCTGCGCATCCCGGAAAGTATTTACCACCAACTATTATTCCGGGAACGAAAAAGTACTCACCAGTATTGAACAATCGTACAAAAAACTTTACCAGCAGAAACATTTCTCGGTTGCTTTTACCGACAGGTCGTTCAACTATGTTTCTTTCGAGATCCTCACAGATTCTATTAAATACATTTATGAGTTTGATATCAGGGAAAACAAACTGCATGACACACTGATAAAATACAATTTTCCCGCACCGGAGGTGATCAGCCTTGTGATGCAGATGCGCTCTATCCAATGCAGTTGGATCCATAATCTCGATTATTATACTAATAACCAAAAGCAGTCGATGGTATTTATGTCTATCAGGCACATCTCCTTTCACCTGCCTTTTACCAGCGAAAAATATTATATCCTCACCTTTTATTCGCAGCCACAGTATTACGACAGTGAAGGGCGGTTATTAGCCAACAGGCGCTTAAGAAAATTGAGAAAGATCAATGACGATATTTTTCACCGGATCAATGATAAGGTTTGCTATACGGTTTCGGAGAGGTTTAGGTAGGGCGATGAGAGACTGATAGAATGATAGAATGCGTCAGGTGAGGCAGTTTGATTTATCTTACTCCAAACCGTGCCTTTGTGCCTTTGTGCGAAAAAAAACTCACACGAAGGCACAAAGGCACGGTTTGACGGCTGTGGACAAATATTCGTTACACCATACGTCCTCTCCACATTTGAGGATAAATAAGCGGTTGTAACAATTATCACCCTGCCTATCTTTGAACGGAAATAATGTATTTATTATGAATTTACTGAAAACCATTGCCGGCACAGGGATATGTGTTTTGGCACTTGCAGCAACAGGCTGTAAAAACAATTCATCAGACAGCAAACAGGGGGCAGATTCTGCTAAAACAGTTGCAGCTAAACCTGTTCCTGGCTCAGCCATTAAACTTGACAGTTCTAAAAGATATATTTACCTCACATGGGACGATTCGCCACAGCCACCCGGAACAGTTAACTGTAAAAACGTATTCCAGGCCGAAGGCATTAAGGCCACCTTCTTTTCTGTAGGCTTTAACCAGGTTGGACCATTCAAAAAACGCCTGATCGATTCTATCCGTAACGGGTATCCGCAGTTTTTATTGGCCAACCATAGCTTTAGCCATGGCTTTAATGATAAATACAGCAAGTTCTACAATCCTGCCATGACCGACAGCGCGCTGAATGATTTCCTGAAAAACGAAAAACTGCTGGGTGTTCCCGTTAAGATCATCCGCCTCCCGGGTAATAATACATGGGCATCTAATGGCAATATCCAGGGACAAAAATCAAATTCTGAGCTGGTAAAAAGGCTTGATTCATTAGGTTATAAGATTGTTGGATGGGACCTGGAATGGAGCCAGCAGGGTAAAAAGAAAGAACCAAAAGAAAGTGCTGAAGAAATGGTAAAAAGGGTTAACCAGAAATTTGAAGACGGGAGCACCAATCAGCAAAACGCCATTGTGATCCTTTCTCACGACAGGTTATTTGAGAAAAAGCAGTTTGCCGATTCGCTGAGCCGCTTTATCTCTATCCTGAAAGCCGATAAAAGAAATGTATTTGAAACAATAGATCATTATCCATCGATACAGCAGAAGTAGAATGATAGAATGATAGAATGATAGAATGATAGAATGATAGAATGATAGATGGGAACAATAAACCCCGTTTCATATTGTGAAGCGGGGTTTTTATTTATGGCAAGCATCCCAATCTTTAAAAATCTGTGTAATCCGCGGTTTTGCTCACCGATGGGCTGACCGTTCATCCGAAAGCGGACAGTTGTGTCAGTTCGTCCATCCTACAGAAAAGGGCTTTAGGATTTTATTAAGAAACCTGCCAGAACCCTTTCTGTTATTGAGTTTAAGCCATTCTTTAACCTGCATTAACATTCGCTTTAACACCGTTCATAATATGGCTTTCTGCAAGGGTGTAACTAATCACAATGTGTTTCGTCTGGCTATTGTTCGTTTCTACTTTTGACTTATCAAACTGAAACAAAAACAATATTCATCATAACATTAAAACAAACACAATGAAAAAATTATTCATCACGGCTTTAATAGCCCTCGCAGTTGGGACCACTGCTTTTGCAGCACCGGGAGCCAGCAATTTAAAAGTATCAGAGCATTTTGCCGCTTTTTTCAGTAAAGCAAAAAATGTATCATGGAAATCGGACAGCAGGTACGAAAAAGTAAGTTTTGAACTGGGCAATGAAAAAGTGAACGCCTTCTACGACCTGGGCGGCGAACTGATCGGCACCAGCAAAAACGTTGCTTTTGATAAATTACCCAAAGCTGCCATTGAAACCATTACTACCAAATACACTTTCCCGGTTTACCAGGTGAAAGACTGTATTGAATTTGTGAATGCTTCCAATGAGAAGAACTATTATGTATCATTCAACAAATCCGGCGAAACTGTTGTAGTGGAAATTACCAAAAGCGGTATGGTAAGCCTGTTCCCTTCCGGTAAGAAGTAGTCCAGTCATCCTTCTATATATATCCAAAGTCCGGCGTTCTTGCGCGGGACTTTTTTATGTACCTGCGTGTCTGAGAACAATGATTAAATAAGTTTATGCCTGTAAGCATATTTAATAATACCAATCACATTGTTGGTATCTGTTTTGCGCATGATATTTTTCCGGTGCGTTTCAACCGTTCTCTCGCTGATAAAGAGTTCTTCTGCAATCTGCTTGTTTGAATACTCTTTTTCAATCAGCCTGATAATGTCTATTTCTCTTGCTGTAATATGGATCTCCTGTTCTTTTCGTTTGAATTCATCGTAACCAGCTAATTCGTCTAATATAGATGTACTGAAGTAAATACCGCCCGATGCAATTTTTGTGATGGCGGCAGCCAGTTCTTCTTTCCCAATATTTTTCAACACATAGCCTGAAATATCAGACTGGTTGATCATTTCGTTCACTATCTCACCCTGGCCGCTCATACTCAACGCAAAAATTTTTATTTGTGGAAACAAGCGTTTTACCTCTCTTGCCAGTTCCTGCCCATTCATTTCGGGCATAACAATATCTGTGATCAGGATATCAGCAGTAACATTTTTTAATAGCTGAAGCATCTCCTTTGCGGAGGTAGTGCTGGCAACAACATAGAAACCGGGATTATTTTCCAGAAGGGAAAGAATACCATCAATAACAATTTGATGATCGTCTACAATAGCTATTTTAATAACAGGGGGCATATTACAGCCCCTAAGATACAGCTTTTACGTAAGGGATGTTGACCACCACTACGGTACCCTTTCCCGGTGCAGAATCCCATTCTACCGTTCCTTTTAAATAGGCAACACGTGATTGGATATTCTTCAGCCCGATACCGTCTTTCCCCGCAATATCCGAAACAAGAAATCCTTTCCCGTTGTCTTCAATGGTAGCGCTGATGGTATCCCCTTCTCCGATCAGGGAAATATCCAACTGACTGGCTGCTGCGTGTTTGATCACATTATTAACCGATTCCTGGATTACGCGGTATAAAACTGTTTCTGTATTTGAATCTATCTTTTCGTCCAGCCCGTCAACATACAGGTTCACACGGATAGAGCCATCTTTCATGTTATCAAGAAAAGTGCGCACAGCAGTGCCCAGCCCGGATTTCAGCAATGCATTGGGCATGAGGTTATGCGAAACGGCTCTTACCTCGCTGCAGCTTTCATCAACCAATGAAATTGCTTTATCAAACCTGCTTTTCTGATCGTCGTTCACAAAAGGGATTTCACTTTCTATGGCACTTAAATTCATTTTAGCCACGCTCATCATCTGTCCCACACCATCATGCAACTCCACCGCCACTCTTATGCGCTCTTTTTCTTCCGCGTCCAATACAGCCCTGGCCGCCTGCTCCTCTGCTTTCCGGAGTGTAGCCTGCACCTCAGCTTCTCTTTTCAGTTTTTTACGATAGCTGAGTGCAAAAAACAACAGTCCCAGAAGTACAAAAAAGATAACCAGGCCAACTATCAAACTATTCCGTTTACTTATTTCCAGTTCCTGCTCAACAATTCTTTTTTCTTTTTTAGACGATTCATATTTTGTTTCCATTTCTGCAAGCTGCTTCGTGGCGGTGCTGTTCAGTATGGAATCTTTTACCACCTGCTGCAATTCTGTAAAATGCAATGCCTTCACATAATCTCCTTTCTGTTTATACAATCCGGCAAGCTGTGCGTAGCTGAAGGAAAGAATATCTTTTAACCCAATGGGTACGGCAATACTGATGGCTTTATTGTAATAAGCAATAGCCGTATCTGCCATACCCTTTACGCCATAGGCTTCTGCCAGGTTGGCCCAGCTAATGGCAATTGTACGTTGATCATGTATTTTTTCGCCTATGTCTTTAGACTGCCTGTATAATAAAATAGCGCTATCCATTTTATGCAGATAAAATAAATAGGCACCTGCGTTGGAATAATCGAGTGAAGCAAGAGACAGTTTGTTCAGTTTTAAATTAATTGCCAGGGCTTCTAACTGTTCTGCCAAAGCCTGTTTAAAATTGCCTTTATTGGAATAATAAACAGAGAGATTGGTTTTGATAAGCCCTAATTCATCTTCTAAATGATATTGTTTTGCAATTGCTTCTGCTTCCTTTAAAAACCGTAGTTCGGCATCTGTTTTTTTCAGATGACCATATACCTGGGCTATATTGTTTTTACTCAACATAATACCCCGTGGATCCTGCAGGGATTCCCAGATAGCAAGACTTTCCAAATAATGGGCAAGGGCAGCAGGGTAATTACCTTTCTGCACTTCGATAGCGCCGAGGTTAGTAATAGAGCGGGCTTCAGCTCTTTTTGAACCCAATTTTTTACTGGCACTAACAGCCTCTTTAGAGTAGACATATGCCTGATCAGGCATTTCTTCCCTATGCACAAAACAGTAATTGATCAGCCGGTTAAGTGAAGCAGTATCATCCTTCGAATGTGCTGCATAATATGTCAGGCTGTCGATATTGTTTTGAGACCAGGCTGCATATTGGATAAAAAAAATACAAAGAAATGTGCCGGCTAATTTCATGATATCGATCTGGTGTATTTAACTGTTTAAATATAAGCAAGAAACCCTAACCGCCTTCTCCGCCCGATTTTTTAATACAAAGAACCTGTTTCCCCTTCCCGCTAATTTCAATATACAGCAGGTCGCCCGGCTGGTATTGATCAAACCCTTCGCGGGGGAAATATAATTTATGAATTGTGGGGTCGGATACAACAAGGCAATACGCTTTTTTGTGAAATACAGGTCTTCGCTTTTTTCGTACAACCAGCGTATATACACTACGTTTATTATCTGCTTCGCAGGCCATAGAAATTCTGCGAACAGTTCTGGCATAGTCAATTACCATAAACCCAATAAAAAAGAAACTCATATATAACAATGCCATCCCATAACTCATGTCGTTGATCAGGGCGTCGTTACTGCCTATATGACCCAGATAAGGTGATATGAGCCAGATAATGAAGAAAATGATAAACTGCAACCTGAACTCGCTCTTTGCTAATTTTAGTTTAATCAGCAGTTGACTTTTATCAGATTCCGTTACCGGTAATATGGTATGCATATCGATCGTATTCATGAATCAACTATGATTTTTTCTTTAACGGGGTACGTAAACGATGCCCATATCTTCTGTAGATAAAATATGAGCCCAGCACCAAACCGATGATTGCCCAGAAACGGATAATAAAAAGGGCCAGTTCCTCCACCCTGCTCCAGCCTTCAAGCAGAGCATCGATCATTCTTGTGCCAAAGCCCGGTGTATGCGCTTTTATATTAGCCGCATTGGCTATCACGGTTCTTTTTAATGATTGCCTTTGAGAGATCAGCAGGCTTACCGTGCTGTACGAAAGCTGGTCGCTCAGGTATAAGTTGGACACTTCCGCATTATCTGCCTGCTCCCGGTTATTTTTTTTATTACCAGCAATGGAGTGCTTAACTGCCAGATCATTGGAAAGCATTTGAAATGACACATCATCCGCTTTCACAATGCGGTAATCAAGAAAATCTGCCAATGCCTCTACCTGCTGCAGCACTGTATCAAACCTCACTGTTGGCACACGAAATGTAATGGTGTTGCCAATAGTATAGTAAACTGTTTCGAGCGAAGAATCCCGGCTTACAGAAACAACAGAGGTATTATCTACTGTATTAGAAAAGTTGGTATATATAAGAAACCCTTTTTCCTTCTTAACCATTTCTTCAATGGCCCGGGATGTTTTATGCAGGTCTTCCACCCTGAATTTAACTTCTGCTGAGCGTATAAATTTTCGGTTAGCGGGTTTAGTTAGCTCCGATGCAGTTGAATCATCTATTGCAAGAGGCATTGCTGAGCTATGTTTGCTCTTCTCAGCATCCTGCTGATGACATCCCGCTAACAGTAGCAGAATTATTGGTATTGCGATCAATATTCTCATCTTTATGCTTACTTAATCGTTAACTCCTTCCCGTTTTTGTCAATAATCATTTCCCTGCCCTGATACATTACCGTTGCATATCCGTTATTGAACTGGCTGGCGTTTTCGTATTTAAAATCGAGGATTGTTTTTCCTGTTGTGTCAATATATCCCCATCGGCCTCCTTTTTTAACAAGTGCAATTCCGTCCAGGAATGAGTATCCGTCTTCATATTGCAGGGGTATTACTTCACGCCCTGAAACATCCACATATCCCAGTTTTTTCTGAAATTCATCAGTACTGAAATGCAGTTTTTCTTCATTGTAAACCATTGCCAGTCCGTTAACTGCGCTGCTGCAATCACTATACTTGCCGTAAGGAACTACCATTTTTCCGGCGGTATCGGCAAGGGCCCATACATAGTTTTTCTGGTCACCCATTTTTGATATAGCCGCTAATCCGGATATATATATCAATTCGCTTGCATCGTAGGTATGCAATAATTTTCCGGCAGAATCATATATCCCCCATATACCATCATTACTCATGCAAAACATTTTATTATCGGTGGTATATGTTTCAATCAGGTCAAACTGCAAACCTGCTAGCCTGTTATTCCCTAACGAATCAATGAGTGTGGCTTTGTCATCCTGAATTACCCGAAATTTGTTCCTGCCAACAACCAGCACACTTTTATATACAGGTTTGATCATTACCCGGAACTGACGGTTTAGCAAACCATACTTCCCGTTTTTATCTTTGAAAACGGCATGGCCAAAAGAATCAAATATGTCTATATAGGTTATCCCATTCGCTGCAGCATCAAAAACAACATTCCCTTTTTTATCAAGGTATGCATGGTGCCTGTCATCGCCGGAATAGGTTACCACCGCATATCCATTGCTGAAAGAACTAAGCAGATCAGCATTCTTAACAGAAAAAACAATGTTACCGGAAGTATCTATGGCACCGCAAGAGGAATCAGTTTCAAAAATGGCCAACCCTTCAGCAAAATCCAGCAGGCTGTTAAAATTGTTTTTATATAAATAAGTAAGCCTTTTCTTTTCTAATTGCTGCTTTTGTTCTGCTGAGATAGCGGGATCATTCTCATTCACCCCCTGTTTGGGTTTGCATGAATATGCGCTGATCAAAAGCAGAAAAAAGAAAAAATATTTCATTGGTAACTTATTTTATTGAGATGATGCTTTGGTTCAGTGCAAAAATAATTTGCACACGAAGGCACGGTTTATTGACAAATTTGCTTTCTGATCCTTTACCCGGGTCGCTACATTATTTTAATTCCCCGGCAATAATATCAGCGGCATCTGCAACCTGTATGACGATTCTTTTAAGATTGGCAGCTTTTGCGCCGTATGCATATACTTCGGCCCTGATATAGAAAAAATCCTGGGCTTTATCTGCTTTATCAAGCGAGATCTTAACCACATCGAAAAGATTATTCTTTTCAAGCAGGTATTGGTATTTTGTTGCATCAAGCTTACCCGGCAGCGCTTTGGTTAAATTGAAATAAACGATATACAGATCGTCCACTTTACCCAGGCGAACTTTAATAGTGGGAATATTGGTACCCTCAACAGGTATTTCAGCAAGGCTATCGGATATTTTTTCATATTCAAATCCTATATCATTCAATACTTTTTCAAACGCTGAAGGAACAGGTTTTGCAGTTGATTTTTGTTTGCTTTGTGCAAAAGAAACGCTGGCACACAACAACAAACACATCAGGTATACTAATTGCTTTTTCATGATCTATTTTTTTGAGTAAAGAGTACGTTTTATGATTTAAGTAACTACAGGTTAATACCCAGCCCAAACCCAAGACGGAAAGAATTTACAGAGGATTTGGTATTTAGGCTATTGGTCCACGAATATTTCCTGAATCCCACATCCAGATGGAAGCTTGTTTTTCTGCCTATCGCTAATGCCGGTGTTAAACCATAGCCAAATACGGTGGTGGTTCTTATCACATCAGGTGTAGGTTTTTCAATTAATGCAGCATGTGCGAAGCCCATATCAATATAGGAACTATGTAAAATGACCAATCCTAGTTTTGCCAGAAAACCCACATCCTGACCAAGCCTCGAAGCACTTTCGTCTACCTGATTGGGGTCTGCTAAAGAGCTTAAATGTTTGGTAGTAAAAGGGTATATCCTTAAACCGGCAGAAGTAAAATTGGCATCTAACCCATCGGTAATAAACGCATCATCAGTGAAATTGGCTTTTTCATGATCGAGGAAAGCGGCAATTACAGCACCATGCTGTTGTTTTTTTCCATAATCTAAAAAAACAAACGGCGCATCCACCCCATAATACAACTGCATGGCATTGCCGAATGAGTAACTTGATTTTAAAGCGTCTTTGGGACTTGCAAAAGCAAGAGAGGCCCATACATGCACTTTTTTTATTCCGATCCTGCTTTGGGCATTGGCAGGTATAACCCATCCCAGGCTAAGCAATATGCTTAAAAGGCCGGTGCAGATTTTTGCTGAGAAATATTTCATTTTGGTCTTATTAATTAGTCTGACAAAGAGACTATTTAATAAACCTTGTGCAATACCGTGTAGAGGGTATTTTAGGTAATTACAAGCATTGTGTTAAGAAGGAAAACTGATCTTACCCATACTTACCGAAGGAATATCTGCTGTACCATTACCAATGAGAGTATTACCTCCTGCTACACATTCGTTGGCCAATACGGCAAAGAGCAGGGCCTCTTTTGCATCGGGATTGATTTGCAATTCTTCCGTAGTATGAAAATGGCAACCCGGCAATAATTCCTGTAAATGCTGCATCAATATAGGATTATGCATACCGCCCCCACTGGTGTAAATAGTATAGGATTGATTTTTTTGCAGGCTACGCTTTATCGCCTCTGCAATGGTAACTGCGCTGAAACGGTTAAGGGTGGCCATCATATCAAAATGAGAAATAGAATTAATTCCGGCCGCCGATATAGCATTATCTATGTAGCGAAGATTAAATAATTCAGGCCCGGTTGTTTTTGGAAATCCTTTCTCAAAAAAAGGATGCTGCAATAACTGGCGCAGTAGTTTTTCATGCACATTTCCCAGTCTTGCCACTGCCGCATTCTTATCAAACGATAACTGAAAATGCTGCCTGATATAAGCATCCATTAATGTATTACCCGGACCGGTATCGGTACTAAAAATCGCTGTTGCGTCAAGGTTTCCGGGCAAATAAGTAAAATTGGCTATGCCGCCAATGTTCAGCATAATGCGGTTTTCGCCTTCTTTACTAAACATAAAATAATCGCCATACACCGCCAATGGTGCACCTTCTCCCCCTGCCGCAATATGTTTCTGCCTGAAATCACTGAGTGTTATAATGCCCGTTGAAACAGCTAACTGGTCGCCATCCCCTATCTGTAAAGTGGCATTTCCAAAACGGTCTTCAGGGTGTGATGATTTTGGGGCATGATAAATAGTTTGGCCATGACTTGCCAGCAGGTCAACCCCGGCCGGACTTACATTCCATTTATTCAGGCATGAGAGAACCATTGCTGCATGTTGTTGTGCCACCCATCGGTTAAGTACACATACTCTTTCAAGGTCTACACTGCGTTTTGAGAATACAGACCTGATCTCTTCTTTAAAATCATTCTCATACGGCACTGTATCAAATTGAAGTAATTCGATTTTTGTTGCCCGTCCGCTGCCTGTAAAACGGCATAAAGCTATATCCAGTCCATCAAGAGAAGTACCGCTCATTAACCCGATAATTACCCGGGAATCACCAGAGCCGATACAGCATAACTTATGTAAATTTTTGTTCATTTTTGCGGCTTTTTGTTGACTTTATTGGCAAGCCGTGCAACAATTTGCGGTTTTTTATTTGTTTTATAAAGAATTTAGTAGAAATTAGTTTTTTAATAACGTGCTTTCATGCTTAAAAAAGAACGCCAGGCATACATTTTACACCAGGTAAGCCTGCATAACAGTGTATTATCGGCTGATCTCAGCAGTTCCATCAACGTTTCTGAAGATACTATTCGTCGCGATTTGAACGAGCTGGCAGAAAGCGGCAAACTGATAAAAGTGCATGGCGGGGCTTTATCCAAATCTTTCAACAGCTTTTACCTGCGGTCGGATGTATATAATGTTGACAGTAAGAAAATAGTAGCACAAAAAGGAGCTTCCCTCATTAAAGATGGCATGTTCATACTTACGGGTGGCGGAACCACGATCGTAGAGATGGCCCGTCTGCTGCCAGAGAACCTGAAAGCCACTTTTTTTACCGGCAGCATACCCGCCGCTTTTGAATACTCACAACACCCGAACATAGAAGTCATTTTTATTGGTGATAAGATCTCCAAGAAATCACAGATCGCTGTGGGAGGGGAAGCCATTAACAAGATCAGGCATATTAAGGCCGATCTATGTTTTCTTGGTATTAACGCGATAGACCCGGAGCATGGCATTACAGATAACGACTGGGACGTGGCGCAGCTAAAAAACGCCATGGTAGAATCTGCCTCTAAAACAGTAGTTATGACGATCTCGGAAAAATTAAACTCCCATCAAAGGATCAGGGTTTGCGGGGTTAATGATATTGATATCCTTATTACCGAACTCGATCCCCACGATAAGATACTGGACCCGTTCAGAATGGATGGGCTAACCATACTTTAATGATAACGCTTTACAGATGGGTATTCAAATACCCTCCCCTAATAATCCACCATCCTAAAACAAGACTGATAGGAAATCAAAACAGGAAGCCCCGTTAATAGCGGGGTTTCTTGCTTTTAGACACCCAACGTTTGATACTTCTCCTGTCTAATTAATTTTATTTGAAATAATTTCGGGTGATATTGTAATCAGGTCAATCACCGAAACAGCTATGCTCCCATCCCAACAAATCAGTTTTGCAACAGAAAAAGATATTGCAGCACTTGCTGTTCTTGTTAACAGTGCCTACCGGGGCGAAAGTTCTAAACAGGGCTGGACAACCGAGGCCGATCTTTTGGGAGGGCAGCGCACCAATCCCGGTATTTTACAAAAACAGCTATCGGAGCCGGGCTCTGTGATTTTGCTTTATAAGGATGACAATGCCCTATCCGGCTGTGTGTACCTTAAAAAGAAAGAAAACAAAATGTATCTGGGCATGTTAACAGTTGCGCCCAACCTGCAGGCAAAAGGAATTGGGAAGCAATTATTGACCGCCGCAGAACATCATGCAAAGCAAAACAACTGTGAAGTCATTACCATGACCGTTATTTCTGTGCGGCATGAACTAATAGCCTGGTACGAAAGACAAGGATACCGGCCAACCGGAGAAACAGAGCCCTTTCCTACCGATCCTGAATTTGGCCTTCCAAAGCAGCCATTATTTTTTATTGTGATGGAAAAAACGTTAAAGTGATCTGAATAACGTACATCAACCGGTTTAACACTATACAAACTAACATCCATCATGTTGAGTTACAGTTGATTTAGTTACCTTCAAAGCGTTTTCTAATCTCAGTACTGATTTCTAATGATGCAAAGGCCCATACAACATATCATTAAACCGATAGTATGGTTTTTGCTGGCAGGTATCAGCATTGAGCATCTATCTGCACAGGTTACCGAACCAACAGATACTGTTTTTTTTCTTGCAAAGAAAAAAGGGCTTTTAGGGAGATTAGGACGGGCCCTCTCCGTAAATAATCCCGAACCCGTACTGCCAGGCGATGGTGTTATTAAGAACGAGGAAATGTTTAACCCTTACAGGGGAAAGATCATTCGCAACATAGGGGTACAGAAGATCAGTTTCAACCGATCGATAAATGATACAACAAGGGTGATCAAAAATTTTTTCACCAATGTAGGTGATGCATTGCATACCACTACCGGGAAGAAAACAATCCTTAACAATCTTTTTTTCACTCCCGGCGATACCCTATATCCTTATTTGCTGGCAGACAATGAAAGGTTTCTGCGTGCGCTCTCATTTTTGCAGGACGCGAAAATAGTAGTGAAGTATGCTGCCCCGGGTTCAGATTCGGTAGATGTGATCATTCTGAGCAAAGATGTATTTCCGATAGGCGGCAGCATAGATGAGGTAACGGGAAAATTAGCCAGCTTTGAATTTAATGATGATAACCTTATGGGAACGGGTAACCGTATCCAGGTCAGAAACCTGTTCGACGCAAACAGGCACCCCAATTATGGTATTGGTTTTGAAGTTTTAAAAAGAAATGTGCTGGGCAGTTTTATCAATCTGGCTGTAGGTTATCAAAACCAGACCCCCGCTTTTAACAGCGGACGAAGAGAAGAAAAAAATCTTTACCTGCAGGGCGAACTGCCACTGGTAAGTCCCTACCATGTTTGGACCGGCGCCTTTGAGATAGCCACGCATTTTACACAAAACGCATACGTATCCGACTCATTATACCGATCTGATTTCAAATACAAATACCGGGTGTTTGATGTATGGGCCGGTTATAATATTGGTGCAAGAAGGCAGTTGGAGCAGAATTTCAAATCAAGATATAAACGTGTTATCTCTCTGCGTGCCATACATAAAAATTTTCAGGACGTACCCGATCTTTTCAAAAACAATTACAATTATAATTATTCTGATCTTGTTTCAGTACTCAGTTCGTTCACCATATTTGAACAGGATTTTTACCGAACCAATTTCTTATATGGCTTTGGGCGAAACGAGGATATACCGGAAGGGTTCAGCCTTTCATTTATCTCGGGCTGGAGTAACCGCAACCTGGTGTCGAGACCTTATTTTGGGTTTGATTACCAGCGTAATTATTTCTCCAACAAAAACAATTACCTGAATTATAATATCCGCCTCGGAACTTTCTTTAACAAAGGAAGCCTGGAAGATATCAGTATGTTAACCAGTCTGGAATATTTTACCAAACTTCGTAAACTGGGCAGGAGTCGCTGGTACCTCCGTCATTTTTTAAGTGGCAGCATTACACAATTATTGAAAACGCAGATGAACGACCCTTTGCGTTTATCCAGCGACTATGGCATTCCCCAGTTAAACAACCCAGATATTAAAGCATCAACACGCATTAGTTTTAATGGCGAGTCTGTTTTTTATAATACATGGAGATTTGTTGGGTTTAATTTTGCGCCTTTTGCATTTGCCAATATCTCTTACCTGAAACCTATTGGCAGTTTGGTTAAAAACGGACAGATATATGCTGCCATTGGTGGCGGTGCACGAACCCGCAATGAAAACCTGGTATTTGGAACCATGGAACTGAAGGCTTATTACTACCCGCGCACCTATGGCACGTTAACCATGAATAAATGGAACATCACATTTAATACAGACCTTCGGTTCAGATATATCAGCCAACTGATTAAAAGGCCTGATTTTGCAGTTACAAACTGATTTAACAAAACTTGTCTCTTATTTATTTGTGTGACAACTTTGCACAGGTATTTTGCAATTATACATCAAGACTGATTTTTTTTTAAATGGTACAAGCTTATAATTTTTTAGCCGGCTGGCAATTGTTTCCGGAGAAATGTGATTTTCAACACGGACTCACGCCAAAAAGCGGCAACTATAAAATAGAAAGTATCCGTAACGGCCATGCACTAAGCATTAGTATTAACTGGGTTAGTCTTGATAATGAAGCATTCTACTCACAATACGAGATGGTGCCGGATGATGAACTGCATCCTTTTGAAAACCAGGATATGGCAGATACGATCAAATCCAGCATCCTTAATGCCTCTACCCTGCAAACCATTTTCATCAAAGAGGATAAAACAATACTGGAAGTAACCAATGAGATCTTACCCAATGGTTATATGAAAGTAACGCATAAAGGAACCACCAAAGAAGGTGAACCATTTGTAAATACGGAGATCTATCATAAGCAGATGAATATCCTTCCCTATGCTTCATCGGTTGGCAGTGTGGTTATCAGGCCAACCAAAGAAGGCGTAATTAAACACAAGGCACTTTCTGCCATGGAGGAGCAGACCAATATGCAGCTTGACCAGATCAGGCAGCAGATAGAATTACTGGCAAAACAGGCACAGGAAATACGCAAACGAAAAGAGCTGAGTATGATGATCTATGAAGCAAGATTAAGCTTCAAACCGCAGATCGGGCATACCTATCATTTATACGAAAAAAAAGATGGCACGCATATGCTGTCATTGGTAGCACCGCACGAATGGGGTGGCGCCGGGCCGTTCAAACAATTTATTTCTTCAGTAAGATTATTGGCAGATCATACATGGGTGGAGGTTAATGCTTAATTAAGAATTAACTTGTTATGCTATTAAATACTACTTGATATCGTACTTAATCTCACTTAATACATTAAGCAAAGTTATTGAAGCTGTGGTTTAAAGCCGTACCGCAAAGTCCGCTAAGAGCCGCAAAGCACGCAAGGAAAATCTTTGCGCACTTTGCGAAACCCCTGCGGGCTTTGCGTTCCCGCTTTTATTCCGCATATATAAACTAAAAACATTCAGTATTTCTAAGGGAGACAAAAATATCATTCATTTCAATAGCACAACAACTTAAATGATATTTCAATAGAAGAGCCTTCCACCAGGAAGGCAGTTTATAAATGATCAACAATATCCTTCACTGAAGGGCGCATACGGTAATCAGGATTGAAGAAAACATATTTGATCCGTCCGTTCTTCCCAATGATATAGGTAGCAGGCACAGGCAAATTGGCCCCGTTATTGCCGTTGGCAACCGAGAAATCGATGCCATACTTTTTATATTTATCCTGTGTGGCCTGGTCAACTTCAAAAGCCACCTGGTAAGATTTCATGATAGACAGGTTCGCGTCACTGATAATAGAAAATGATGCTTTGGTTTTACCGATGGTTTTGCCAACATTCTCAATGGTTTCAGGGGTTACCGCCACCAATGCTGCACCTTTGGAAGCGATCAGTTGCAATGAATCGTTGAGGCCGCTTAATTGTTTATTGCAGTATGGGCACCATTGTCCGCGATAGAAGATCAGCACCACCTCTCCTTTTTTCAATTGTTGTTCAAGTGTAAATGCCTGTCCCTTATTATCCTTTGCAGTAAAAGCAGGGGCTTTATCTCCAACTGCTAATCCTTTGGGGTACGGTTGGGCAAATACTGAAACAACAGAGAATAGCATGCACAAGATGGGCAAAGAGGTCTTTTTCATAGACTTAAATTAGAATAGTTAAATTAAATTTATTGCTAAGACGGGGTCTTCTGTAAAATCTTACAAAGTGATCCACCTATTTTATCCCATACAAACTACCGCCTTTTGTAAATAACCTGTCAACACGCTTTTCAACAGCCGGTTCCTTTTCAAGTGGAGGGGCATGGTGGGGTTTGATACGGGCATCAATGACCAATGGTCCGCGGCAGCCCCAGTGTTTGTTTTCTGTAAAGGCATCAATGCCATATATATCATGCGATGGATTACAACGGGTATAAGTTACCCAGAGATAATTCCGGAGGTTTTCAGCAGTAAATACAGCATCATCGCAAACTACCAGGAGAGCAACACCTTTCAATGCGTCTTGTTTTGTTTGCAATTGCTGATCCAGTATCGCCATTTCTTTATGGGCCTGCTCATACGTACTAAACTTACCTGTTTGCAACGCAATTACGCCGGGCATCGCTAATCGCGGGTTTTCAAATGAAGATAATTCTTTCAGCACCTGAGGCACATCCCTTGCAAGATTTCTTTTCACATCACCATACGCTGCAAATACCACTTTACTGCCACTATTCAATCCTGAACCGGAATAATCTAATGTATCAATGGTGGTATTGGTGTGAAAATGCACATCACGATTAAAGTCTATCCGCTCCAGCACATATTCCATGAACAACTGTACATGATGCGTACTGAGCTGATTGGTATCGTCGGCCGTAATGAACAGGAATTTGGCAAGACTTAATTGTCCTGTTCCCAAAACATGGTTGGCAATGGTTAATATTTCGGCAGGTTGTTTAGCAGGGGCATAAGGTGTATAACGTTCGCTGCCAATAGCAAGCAGTAATGGGTGCACACCGGCTGCATCTACGGCGTGCACTTCTTTCAAACCGGGTACTTCCTGTGGTATGGCAGCGCCTGTTAACTCGTGGATCAATTCACCAAAACTGGTATCTTCCTGCGGTGGCCGGCCTACAACAGTAAAAGGCCAGATGGCATTTTTCTTTGCATACACTTTGTGTACGCGCATCAGCGGGAAAGGATGTTTCAAACTATAATATCCCAGATGGTCTCCAAAAGGGCCTTCCATTTTATTTTCTCCCGGATATACTTCTCCTGTTATCACAAAATCTGCATCGGTGCTGATGCAAAATCCATCACGATAACAATAACGGAATCTTCTCCCACCCAATAAACCGGCAAAACTCATTTCGCTGATACCTTCCGGCAAAGGCATTACCGCGGCCACTGTATTTGCCGGCGGTCCGCCTACAAAACAACTCACTTTCAATGGCAGTCCTTTGGCATTTGCTTTGGCCTGGTGCACACCAATACCACGGTGTAACTGGTAATGCAGGCCTATTTCTTTATTCAGTTCATAATCGTTCCCTGTTAACTGGATGCGGTACATGCCAAGGTTGGCTTTCATTATTCCCGGCTTATCCATATCTTCTGAGTAAACCTGCGGCAATGTTACAAAAGCGCCGCCATCCATAGGCCAGTGATGTATGTGTGGAAGATCAGCTATCTGTATCTCTTCGTACAAAACAGGTTTTCTGAGCGGATTTTTTAAAGGGAATGCCTTGGCCGCAGCCAATCCTACCTGCAGGTTATCCAGCGGATGCTTTAATGCCTTAACAGGATCATCTTTTAAAGCAATCAGTTTCTGAACCAGTTGAAAAGTATCCCTGAAAATAAATTTGCTTCTATCAAGCGTACCAAAAATATTGGAAGCTGCACGAAAACGTGCGCCTTTTACATTCTCGAATAATAATGCAGGACCACCAGCCTCATATACACGCAAATGAATAGCCGCCATTTCGAGATATGGATCTACTTCTTCTTTGATCCGGATTAAATGACCATTCTTTTCAAGGTCCAATAAACATTCTTCTAACGAAACATAGCTCATGCGATACTATCAAAAGGTTTACACAATAGTTGTGATCAGCTTCTTTTCCGGTCGCCGAAAATATAATAAATGATCAACCCGAATACCGGCGCCACAACAATAAGGATGGTCCAGAGTAATTGCGTGTTCCGGTCCATATCATCTCTGTCAAAGATACCCCTGATCGTATAAATGATAATTGCAAGCCAGAGAACACTCAGCAAAAATGCCTGCATAACAGATTTTTATACCTCTAAGCTACGCCATCATCGTCAAATACAAAGTATCTGCAATCCACAATTCCACAAACTACAGATGAACTTCGTATTTTTGCCGCATGACAAAACTCAGTGTAAACATCAACAAATTTGCTACCCTGCGCAATAGCCGGGGTGGCAATAACCCTGATGTGGTAAAATCGGCCATAGATGCCCAGCGTTTTGGAGCAGATGGTGTTACCGTGCATCCGCGCCCTGATGAAAGGCATATCCGTTATGATGATGTGAGAGCCATCAGGAAGATCATCACTACAGAATTCAATATTGAAGGCAATCCCACTGAACAGAAATTTGTTGACCTCGTACTGGAAACCAAACCGCATCAGGTAACCCTTGTTCCTGACGCATTGGGCCAGTTAACCAGCGATCATGGATGGGATACCATCAAAAACAAACAATACCTGATTGATATTATTGATGTTTTTAAAAAAGCAGGCATACGCGTATCCATTTTTGTTGACCCTGTTATTGAAATGGTAGAAGGCGCTGCACAAACAGGAACAGACAGGATAGAATTATATACCGAAGGATACGCCGGCATGTACGCCGCCGGTAAACACGAGCAGGCAGTAGCACCTTATGTTATAGCTGCCTTAAAAGCAAATGAGCTTGGATTAGGATTGAATGCCGGGCATGATCTCGATCTGCATAACCTGAAATTCTTTAAACAACATATTCCTACCCTTGATGAAGTAAGCATTGGCCATGCACTGGTTTGCGATGCCATTTACCTGGGCTATGAGAATGCGGTGCAAATGTATAAACGGCAATTGTTGTAAAGCAATATGCCTTAAAAAGGCCCGTTACATCAGATCCTCCGTATATTAGTTTCTCAAACAGTGTTATGAGAACCTATTTGCTGCTCCTGTGTTGCATTGTAACAACCTCCATCTTTTCGCAATCCATCAAACCATTGCCTCCATTGCCTTCCAAAGAGCAGTTGCAATGGCATGAGAAAGAATTTTACCTGTTCATCCATTTTGGTCCCAACACTTTTACTGATAAAGAATGGGGAGAAGGCAATGAAGATCCTTCCCTCTTTAATCCTACCGCTCTTGACTGTGAACAATGGGCACGCATAGCCAAACAGGCCGGGGCAAAAGGCATTATATTAACGGCCAAACACCACGATGGTTTTTGTTTATGGCCAAGCAAATTCAGCCAACATACAGTAAGAGAAAGCAAATGGCAGAACGGGAAAGCTGATGTGGTAAAAGCTTTATCTGATGCCTGTAAAAAGATTGGGATTGATATGGGCGTGTATATTTCGCCATGGGACAGGAACCACCCGCTTTACGGAACACCTGCTTATAATGATGTGTACATCTCAACCATGAAAGAGTTGCTGACCAACTATGGAAAGTATTTTGAATTGTGGTGGGATGGCGCCAATGGCGAAGGACCCAACGGTAAAAAGCAACAATACGATTTCAGGCGTTTTGAAGATTCAGTATTTAAATGGCAGCCCCGGTTAGTAGTATTCAGTGATATTGGTCCGGGCATACGCTGGTGCGGAAATGAGAATGGCACTATCAACAACACCAACTGGAATTTATTAGATACGGCTGGTTTTAAAAGAGGCCTTGGCGCCCCGCCAACCGATACTTTGAACACAGGTAATGTTAACGGCAAAAACTGGATACCCGCCGAAGCTGATGTGTCTATCCGCCCGGGATGGTTCTATCATGCAAAAGAAGACAGTAAAGTAAAATCGCCGCAAACATTATTTGAGCTCTATCTCCGGTCTGTTGGTAATGGAGGAAATCTTTTATTAAATGTGCCGCCCGACAGAACCGGAAGAATTAATGCAGCAGACTCTGCCTCTCTCATAGGTTTCAAAAAACTTCGCGATGAAGCATTTGCAACCGATCTATTGAAAGGCGCTAAACTCAGCACCAATGCATCCAACAAGAAATACCTCGCTAACCTGACCGATCATAATATCCAAACCTATTGGGCTTCATCACAACAGGAAAACACGCAGTTATTTATCACACTTCCAAAGAAATCAACAATTAACACCCTGGTACTGGAAGAAATGATCCGTTATGGCCAAAGGGTTAGTTCCTTCAGCATTGCATCATTTGACGGAACCCGTTACCAAACAGTTTTTACAGGCACTACCATCGGCCACAAAAAAATAGCCAACTTCGCGAAACAGGAAACACAAAAGCTGCGTATTACAATTCATTCCTCAAAAGCAGCGCCTGTGTTGAGGGGGATTTCGGGGTATTGGGTGGGGGAGTTAAAGTAGTTAAAAGGGGTTAAAATGGTTAAAATAGTTCAGGAGAAGCAACTCCAAACTCCAAACCCCAAACTCCCCCCACCATCCATCCCCAATTTCCTGCACTAATCACAAACCTCACTCCATTAATCATATATCTCTCATCAGTGCAATCTGCGATCATTAGTTTGTATTTCTAAAACCCAAACACATGAAATATTTTCTACTCGCAGCATGCCTGTTTACCGCAACTGTATTGCAGGCACAACGTCCGCTTACTACCACGCCCAGTGGTGGTAATAAAAAAGCCATGGTTGGCGAAAGAGTGGGCTTAACTGATATTACCATTAATTACGACAGGCCTGCTGTAAAGGGCAGAGAAGGGAAAATATGGGGGCAACTGGTACCGGTAGGTTATGCCGACCTTGGTTTTGGAAACACCAAAAAAGCTCCATGGCGTGCCGGCGCCAACGAATGCACCACAATTGAATTTAGTACCGATGTAAAAATTGAGGGACAACCTTTGGCAAAAGGCAAGTATGGATTTTTTATTGCTTACGGACCTGAAGAAAGTACCCTGATCTTTTCAAAAGACAATACTTCATGGGGCAGTTTTTATTACGATCAGAAAAAAGATGTGTTGCGTGTAAAGATAAAACCTGTAGCTACCGAACGTTTGACAGAATGGTTGAAATATGAGTTTACCAACGAAACAGAAAACACAGCTACCATTAACCTGCTTTGGGAAAAACTTTGTTTCCCTTTTAAAGTAGAGGTAGACCTGGTTGCTACACAAATCGAATCGTTCAGGAATGAATTGAGAACAGATAAGGGATTTTTCTGGCTTGGCTGGCAAACGGCAGCGCAATGGTGTGTTGACCATAACACCAACCTGGAAGAAGCATTGCAATGGGCCGATACAGCTACCAACCCCAATATTTTGGGTGAAAGAAATTTTGTCTCTCTCTCCACCAAAGCAGCCGTGTTAGACAAACTGGGAAGAACAGATGAAGCAAAAGCGATCATGAAAGAAGCTGTTCCATTAGGCACTATGCAACAAATACACCAGTATGGGCGGACTTTACTAAGCAGTAAAAAAACAAAAGAAGCACTGGATGTTTTCAAACTTAATTTTGAAAAGAACCCGAGCCAGTTTACTACCCTTATGGGACTGGCACGCGGCTATTCCGGTGTGGGTGATTATAAAAAAGCATTGGAGTATGCAGAAAAAGCCTTGCCAATTGCTCCAAACGCATTGAATAAAAACAATGTAGAAAAATTAATCAGCCTGTTGAAGGAAGGAAAAGATATCAACTAATCCCCCCCTACAAAACCGTGCCTTTGTGCCTTTGTGTGCAAATTGTCTCACACAAAGGCACACCGCGCTCGCCTAAGCTCTGCGGGCGAGAAGGCACGGTTTTTTTTAAGTGAACTGGAATATTGTCAGTGAAAAACATCTATTTATACGTATAGAAATAATATTTTTGTCGTATAAATTAAAAACATGGATGCAAAAATCACGCTGAGCTTCGATGAAGATGTTATTGAACGGGCTAAAAAATTTGCCGAGGCAAATAATATCAGCCTGTCAAGGCTTACAGAATTCTTATACCGTAACATCACTACAAAAAATTATCGTTCCTTAGAAGATCTGCCTCTTGCCGATTGGGTTTCTGCAGTAGCCGAAGGCCAGGCAACGTATGTAACCAAACATAAAGGCCGCAAACAACTGAAACAGGCATACTATCAATCTAAAAAAACGAAATGAAGGTTTTTATTGATTCCAATATCCTTGTTTCGGTATTGAATAAAGAATATCCATTATTCACCAAATCTGCGCGGTTATTGAGCTTGGCTGATCATAACTCTTTTCAACTGTACTCATCCCCTATCTGCTTCGCCATTGCCTTTTATTTTGCTTCTAAAAAAGGAGGCGATGTTCTGGCAAAAAAGAAAATCGCCATTCTTGCAGGTAAAATAAAAATTGCCGGAAATAAACAAACCGATGTTCTTGCCGCCGCCACCCACAAAAAAATACTCGATTTTGAAGATGGACTGGAATATTACGCTGCACTAAACGAAGGCTGTCAGTGTATCGTTACAGAAGATACCGGCGATTTTCATTTTTCGGAGATAGAAGTCTTAAACAGCGAATCTTTTCTGAACAGGTATGTGCTTGGTTAAATAGCTTAAGCTACCCAAACCGTGCCCTGGTGCCTTTATGCGAGATAATTTTCACACACAAGGGCACACTGCGCTCGCCTAAGCTTAGCGGGCGAGAAGGCACGGTTATCAGGCTTCCGGAAAATCAAGTATCTTGCATCAGAATACTTTTAATTATGGCAACATCCACCCCACTCGTAGGTATTATAATGGGTAGCGATAGCGACCTGACTATTATGCAGGCTGCAGCCGATATCCTGAAACAATTCGATATTCCATTTGAACTAACAGTGGTTTCTGCCCACCGCACACCAATACGGATGGTTGATTACGCCACAACTGCCAAAGACCGTGGTTTAAAAGTGATCATTGCCGGCGCCGGTGGTGCCGCACATTTACCGGGTATGGTTGCATCTATTACGACCTTACCTGTTATTGGCGTACCCATCAAATCATCCAACTCAATTGATGGCTGGGATTCTGTTTTATCTATTTTACAAATGCCTAATGGCGTTCCGGTAGCAACAGTAGCATTGAATGCCGCTAAAAATGCAGGCATTCTTGCAGCACAAATTCTTGGAACCTCCGACGCCAAAGTATCCGCCTCTATTGCACACTACAAACAGGAACTGGGGCATGAAGTAAGTGGCAAAGTAGCCAAACTGAAATTAGATTGGCCCAATAGTTTTGATGAATAAGTAAAAACGCTCTGTGTACCTCTTTATCTCCGTGATCTCTGTGTTGAAAAAAGTACAGAAATCCGGAGTGCTTTTTCAACACAGAGGACTCAGAGCAATGGAGTTCCACAGAGTTAGAGGGTAACCACGCCAAATCCTTTATTCAATCCGGTAGAAACATCATAGATCATTTGCAGCCAGGCTTTGCCGTAAGTGGCATAATGGATGGAAAAATTATCAACCCTCTCCTGCAGGCTGTTATTGGGGAAAAGCTCGTTTTTGAGTCTGGCTATTTGTCTTCTTTGGTTTTCGTATTTAGAACGTTCTGCGCGCAGGAGTTTCTTTTCGAGTTCAGATAACCGTTTCAACGCTTTTTTCTCTAAAGCGACCAGGTGTTCAGATAAAGTTTTATCAACCGCATCGGTAACTGTTCTCAGATGCGCATAATAATCGTGTGCCTGTTGTATTTCGGTGGTAAGATTTACCTGGTTGGTACTTTCGCGTTTAACGAGGGTATTGATGAGTGTTAGTTCGTCTTTAAAAATATCCGCATCAGTAAAACCTAATTGCTGCATTTTAGTAACCTGTTCGGTTTTCATCAGCATAAAAGAATTACGCAGCAATAGAACAGGATAAGGTATCTGTACCGCTTCAAATACATTTTTCAGCTCCAGCCAATAAGCCAGTTCTCCTCCTCCTCCAATAAATGCAAGATTTGGCAAGACCGTTTCCTGGAAAGCTCCACGCAAAATTACATTGGCGCTAAAACGTTCGGGATGTTCCGCCAGTTCTTTGAGTATCTCTTCTTTTGAAAAACGCAGTCCCAGTGTTTTAACCTCGTATGTTGAACCTTCTAACTCAATCCTTTCCCTTTTATCATCCAGCAAGTAAAACAGGTTGAGCTCTCTGCCCCCGGCCTGTACTTTATAATGTTTCTCTAAATTTTCAATTGTAGCGGCTACAATTTTATGGGAGAATCTTTCTGTTAACTCTTTTTCAACAACAGTCTTAAATGCTGTTTTCAATGCCCCATTATCTGGGATCAATACCACCAGCCCATACTCACCAAATAAGGCATTCACTAATTCAAGTGTAGCTTGCTGAATGGTTTTGCCTTCGCTATAACATCGTTTGAACAGATCGATCAGTTCATTGCCAAAAGGTAGCCCGCCTGTTTGCCCATATATGGCATCAATAAGTTTGAGCAGCTCCTTATCAACCTTCATTCTTCCTACAGCTCCGGTTTGTTTGGTTTTCCAAATCAGTTTTTCACCACCCACATTCACAAATCCCAGTTCATCAAGATCTGCGTCTTCACTGCCCATGTAATACACGGGAACAAATTTGTACTCTGGCATTTGCACCGACAGTTCATCTGCCAGTTTTACCGCATGCAGTATCTTATAAATAAAATACAATGGCCCGGTAAAAATATTGGGCTGATGCGCGGTGGTAATGGTGAAAGTGTTTTTATCAGCAAGAAGCTGAATATGCTGTTTTACTTTTTCAGAGGTGCTGATATTGGCATATTGCTGCTGCAATACATCAACCAGTAAAGTTCTGGGTGTTTGGAAATGTTGCCTTGCGGCGATGGCGTTTTTGATACCATCTATATCCGGCAGGTGCTGATAAAAAGGCTTCAGTGTTGGCGAATGGGACAGATAATCTGAAACGACCCTGGTAAAATACCCTGTGCTTTCGTATGATAAGTAGTTAGCTGTCTGATCCATAATGAAGGGCAAAAATACAATTTACAGGATACCGTAGCATCCGCTCATCATTTAAACATTCGGGGCTTTATTTTGTTAACCGAACCTGTTTGGATTGAATGGAGCAATATCCATGCTATATTTTTCTTCGTTCAGTATCTCACTCACAATTTTTCCGGTGCCTGCGCCCAGACTCAGGCCCACCATGGCATGACCGGTTGCCATCACCACATTTTTCCATTGTTTGGTGCGGCCCAGATATGGCAAACCGTCGGCAGAACATGGCCGGTAGCCGTACCAGATCTTATCAGATGCAGGCATGGGCACTTTAAATTCGGGAAAATATCTTTCCACTGCATTTAAAATACCTTCTACTCTTGTAAACCTTGGTGGTGTTTTGGTAGATGTGATCTCCATTGTTCCGCCAAAACGAATTTTGTTACCATCCATCGGCGTAAGTGCCACACGGCCCTCAATCAATACAACGGGGTGATTAAGTTTATATGGTGAGTCTTCCAGTGTAACTGAATAGCCTCTTCCGGGTACCAATGGAATTTTCACATTCATTTTAGCAGCCAGTTCCCTGCTCCATGATCCTGATGCCACTACAATTGCATCGGCTTCATATATTGCCTTGCCGGTAGTTACATGTGTGAGATGACCATTGTTGCTTTCAAATCCTGTTACTTCTTCATTACCCTGTAACCGAACACCGTTTTGCTTCAAATGTGCAAGCAATTGCTGCATCAGCTTATTGGGATACAAATGTGCATCGCATTTAAAATGCACGGCTCCCTTTGCGTTTATTCTTGTTTGTGGCTCTAAAGCCTGCAGCGCCTGCTGATCAAGCAAAACCGTATCTGTTAAGCCCAGCTCAATCGCTTTTTCCATTACATGTTTTGCATGATCACCACCTGCCTGGGTTTGAAATACTTCTAGTAAGCCCTTGGTCTCATATCCAAAACTAAACTGCGGCAATTGCAGCATTTCTTCATACATCTTCTTACTGATGACAGCAATATCGCGCAGCGGGATGGCAGATTTTTCAACGTGTTCAGGCGTTGCTGTTTTCATAAACTTCAGGCCCCAGTCTATCAGGCTTAGACTCAATCTTGGCTGCACATAAAAAGGACTGCGTGGGTTCCACATCCATTTCAATCCCTGCTTAACGATACCCGGTGTGGCCAGAGGAGTAAAATGACTTGGACAAACATATCCGGCATTACCGTAAGAACAGTTGGCCGACATATCTGTTTTATCAATCACCGTTACTTCATGTCCGCTTTTCTGTAGAAAATAAGCGCTGCTTAAACCAATAACCCCGCCGCCAATAATAACTACTTTCATGAAATACAATTAAACTGCAAACTTCGCGAATAGCGGCGGATAAATAGTTATTATTTGGTATATAATTAGGATTACGGATTGGCGAATTGGCGGATTACGGATTAACGGATTAAGGTGGCTTGGGTGGACGATTGTGTAATTATTTTTACGCAGGCTTACCCCAATCCACAATTCGCTAATCCGCCAATCCGTAATCCGTCAATCTACTAACGGCCCCCGCTGCTTTTTAAACTAATTTTAATGAACATCTGTTAGCTTTTTATCTTAATCTTCTTATTTTCAGGAATCTATTGCTACTATGGAAACTTATGGGAAGATATTATTGATTGCCATGCCTGCATTCCTGCTCCTCGTTTTTTTTGAAAAATGGTGGGGTTGGCGCAAGGGTTATGATACGGTGAGGAGCATGGACATGATCTCCAGTTTAAGCTCTGGTGTTACCAATGCAACCAAAGATGTTTTGGGATTAAGTATTACCATTCTTGGCTATGGCTGGATGGTAGATCATTTGGCTATCATACATATTCAGTCTTCCATTGGGCTATACATCATTGCTTTTTTTGCGATCGATCTTACCGGCTATCTGGTGCATCGCATTGATCACGAGTATAATTTTTTCTGGAACAGCCATATCATTCATCACAGCAGCGAGGAATATAATCTTGCCTGTGCTTTAAGGCAGAATATTTCGTCTATTGTAAGATTGTTCACCATCTTTTTATTGCCTGCTGCTTTACTGGGTGTACCGGCTGCAATTATTGCCGTGGTAGCACCTTTGCATTTGTTTGCGCAGTTCTGGTATCATACCAGGCATATTAAGAAGATGGGATTTCTGGAGAAGATCATTGTAACACCATCACATCACCGCGTACACCATGCTATTAACAAGGAATATATTGATAAGAATTACGGGCAGATATTTATTTTCTGGGATAAATGGTTTGGCACTTTCCAGGAAGAATTACCTGATGTAGAGCCGGTGTATGGTATTACCCGCCCCGTGCAAACATGGAACCCGATCAAGATCAATTTTATGCATTTGTGGTTATTGATCAAAGATGCATGGCGCACAAAAAATCTGAAAGATAAATTCCGTATCTGGCTCATGCCAACCGGCTGGCGTCCTGCAGATGTGGTTGATAAATATCCGGTGTATAAAATAGAAGATGTGTACCGGTTTGATAAATATGATACGAGAACCAATAAATTGTTTTCAGCCTGGACCATATTCCAGTTTGGCATGCTGATATTAATGGTAAGTCACCTGTTTGGCAATATTGCCAAAATTGGAAGCCCAGGCATGTTTGTTTATGGAGGTTTTATTTTTGTGTTTGTGTATGCCATGACAGAAATGATGGACCGCAACCCGAATGCATGGATATGGGAACTTACCAAAGCGGCTTTTGGCATCGGCATCATTCATTTCCTGGGCGATTGGTTTGGAGCTAATGAATATGCAGGCTGGACTAATTATATTCTTATTGCTTACTTGCTGCTGTCTGTTTCAGCAGCATTCTATTTTTCATTTTTTGAGCAGAAGATAAAACTGGTGGTAAGCAGGAATTGATTTTAAAACGCCACAGATTCACAGATTGACACAGAAAAAATCTGTGATAATCTGTGAATCTGTGGCGTTTTAAAAAATTATACTACTTCCCCCTCCAGATCATAATCATACGCTTTGGTGATCTTCACATTTACGAACTCCCCTATTGGCAGTTTTTTGGTTGAGTGGATCACTACTTCATTGTCTACTTCCACACTATCAAATTCAGTTCGGCCTAAATATCGTCCGGCTTCTTTTTTATCAATGATCACTTTAAATATTTTGCCAATCTTTTCGCGGTTCTTTTCGTAGCTGATCTCCTGCTGCACTTCCATGATCTCCTGCGCCCTTTCGGCTTTTACATCAGCAGGCACATCATCCACCATATCGTAAGCAGAAGTATTTTCTTCATGACTGTATTGGAAGATGCCTACCCTGTCAAATTTATGTTCCTGTAAAAACGCTTTCAGTTCTTCTACGTCTTCTTCTGTTTCGCCGGGGAAGCCGGTTATCAAGGTGGTTCGCAAACAAATACCGGGAACTTTTTCGCGGATGGCATGTATCAGTTCTGTCATCTCCTCCCTTGTAATATTCCTGCGCATGGCTTTCAGCATATTATTGCTTGCGTGCTGCAAAGGCATATCCAGGTATTTGCAGATATTATCGCGTTCCCGCATTACATCCAAAATCTCCATCGGAAATTTACTCGGGTAAGCATAATGTAAACGGATCCATTCTATTCCTTTTACATCAGCCAGCGCATGCAATAGCCTTGGCAGGTCTCTTTTCTTATAAAGATCCAACCCGTAATAAGTTAACTCCTGCGCAATAAGCATGATTTCTTTCACACCTTTCTTTACCAGGCCTTCTGCCTCTGCCACCAGTTCTTCAACAGGTTTACTGATATGCTGGCCGCGCATTAACGGGATAGCGCAAAATGAGCAGGTACGGTTACATCCTTCACTGATCTTAAGATAGGCGTAATGCCTGGGTGTACTTAATAAACGCTCGCCTAATAATTCGCTTTTATAGTCTGCATCAAACTGTTTCAGTATCAAAGGCAGTTCCATGGTGCCAAACCAGGCATCTACTTCGGGCATTTCTTTTTCAAGGTCTTCACGGTAGCGCTCACTTAGGCAGCCGGTTACATATACTTTATCTAATTTACCCCTGCGCTTAAGTTCCAGTTGATCAAGGATGGTATTGATGCTTTCTTCTTTGGCCTTATCTATAAAGCCACAGGTATTAATCACAGAGATGTTGTGATCAAGTTTGGTATTCTCATGCACTACAGTAATATCATTGGCGACCAGTTGCCCGCTAAGCACCTCACTGTCTACCAGGTTCTTGCTGCAACCAAGGGTGATGATATTTACTTTGTCTTTCTTGAGCGTTCTTGCTTTCATAAGGAGGGCAAAAGTACAAATAAGCCTGCCAAAAACCGTGTATCTGTATTTCCAGCATTTTTTTCTCACACAAAGGCACGAAGGCACGGTTAAGAACCCGGTATTAATTCCTATGTTTAGTGGGCAGCAGCGTTTGCCTGTTCGCGGGTAATGGTGTAGAGATCCAGAATTTTATCGTGTTCTATAATGTGGCCATTGGCCAGCAGGCCTGCTTTCAGCAATACTTTCTGCGAAGGTGCGTTAGCCGCTTCGGTGATGGCATAAAGCGTTTCTTTGGAAATGGCATTAAAAAAGTAGCGGATCCCATTTTTTACCAGTTCTGTGGCATAACCTTTGCCCCATGCTTCTTCTACCAGCGCATAACCAATATGGAAATTCTCGGCGTCAGAGAGGTAGAGAAAGGAAAATGTTCCAACAAAAGATTGATTTGCTCTGGCAAAAACAGCAAAACGGCCCACTATGGAGCCGTTCTGGTATAAATTGAGGTTCTCAGTTAAAAATGAATCACTTTCTTCTCGCGACTTTACAGGGCGGATATACCGCATTACCTGTTCATTGCCATTGATACTGAAGAAGGCATCCGCATCGTGCTGCGTAAACCTTCTTACCAGCAGGCGCTCAGTTTCAAACAGCAACATTGGCCTGTTGTTGAGGGTTGATCTCAGCGCTGATATGCGAAACAATTTTTTCTGCGTGGTCTCTTGAGTTTTCAATAAACAAACTATGTGTGTTCATACCACCACAGATAACACCGGCAAGGTAAATACCTTTGATGTTTGTTTCGTGTGTATCCTCATCATAGTTGGGTTTGCAGATCTCATCATCCGATAATTCAATACCCATATTTTCAAGGAAAGCCAGATCGGGCTTATAACCTGTCATGGCAATCACTTTATCATTTTCTACTGTAACCAACCCGTCCGGCGTTTGTATATCTACTTCGTGTTCGCGTATTTCGGCAACGGTTGAATTGAAATAAGTTTTGATAGATCCTTCTTTGATCCTGTTCTCAATGTCCGGTTTGATCCAGTATTTTACTCTCTCACCTATTTCGCTACCTCTGATCACCATGGTTACCTGCGCGCCTTTGTGCCATGTTTCCAGTGCCGCATCTACGGCAGAATTGTTTGCACCAACCACCACTACTTTCTGGAAAGAGTAAAAATGCGGGTCATCATAATAGTGGGTAACTTTTGGAAGCTCTTCGCCTTTTACATCCAGCATATATGGCTTGCCATAGAAACCGGTGGATACGATGATGTTTTTGGTTTTATAATTTCTTTTCACTGTTTTCAGCGCAAACAGGCCATCAGCCCTTTCTATCTTTTCCACTTCTTCAAACAGGTGAATATTGAGCCCTGCAGAAACGGCCACTTTACGGTAATATTCCAGCGCCTCATTGCGGGTTGGTTTTGGATGACGGCTCATGAAGGGGATATTACCTATCTCCAATCTTTCTGCTGTAGAAAAGAAGGTCATATTTACCGGGTAGTTAAAGAGCGAGTTAACAAGACATCCTTTTTCGATGATCAGGTACCTTAGTCCGTTAGCCTTTGCATGTAATCCGCAGGCCAATCCTATCGGGCCTGCTCCAATGATGATGATATCGTAAGACTGTGAGTGCATTTGAATCTTATTTTATTTGTTATTATGATTTATGTATTTCGCTTGAAAAATGAAATGTGATATCCGGGTTATTGGTGATCTCTGTATTCAGGAACCATTCACTTTGTGCAAGGTACACCGGATTTCCATCTTTATCCTCTGCCGAATTTTGTTGTTTAAATCTAAGGAAATCTTCCAGTTTTTTGGCATCCTTACTGGTTAACCAGCAGGCTTTGTAAAAAGGGAGCGACCTGAATTCGCAGGCAGCGCCATATTCCTGTAATAAGCGGTATTGTATTACCTCAAATTGTAATTCACCCACACAACCAATGATCTTTTTATTACCGCCAAACTGCGTAAATAACTGGGCAACGCCTTCGTCTGTAAGCTGGCTGATGCCTTTCTCCAGTTGCTTGGTTTTCATCGGGTCTTTATTCACCAGTTCTTTAAAAATTTCTGGTGAGAAAGTAGGTATCCCAACAAAATAGAAATCTTCACCTTCGGTTAATGTATCGCCTATTTTAAAATTTCCTGTATCAAATAAACCAACAACATCTCCGGCATAAGCATCTTCAATAATGTCTTTACTGCGGGCCATGAAACTGTATGGGTTACTGAAACGCATGTCTTTATTCAGGCGAACATGGTGAAAATATTTGTTCCGTTCAAACCTGCCACTGCATACCCGCATAAATGCGATCCTGTCGCGGTGCTTGGGATCGAGGTTGGCATGTATTTTAAAGATGAACCCGCTAAACTTATCCTCTCCTACTTCTACTGTTCTGGCTGATGTTTCCCTGCTTCTTGGTACAGGAGCAATCCGGATAAACGTATCCAGCATTTCCTTCACACCAAAATTATTTACGGCGCTACCAAAAAATACCGGGGCTATTTTACCCTGCAGGTAATCTTCCGGATTCAGGCTTCCGTAAACGCCATCAATCAGTTCCACATCTTCGCGCAATTGATCGGCATCGCGTTTGCCCACTTTTTCATCCAATGAATGATCGGAAAGATCGCTGATGGCAATTACATCCTCATCATCTGCCTTGGTGCTTGCGGTAAACAGGCGCAGGCTTTTATTATCGATATTATAAACGCCTTTAAATTCTTTACCACTGTTAATGGGCCATGTCATGGGATGGAGGGAAATGCCCAATTCTTTTTCTATCTCTTCCAGCAGGTCGAAGCGGTTTTTACCATCACGATCCATTTTATTAATGAATACGATCACCGGTGTATCGCGCATGCGGCATACTTCCATCAGCCTGCGTGTTTGCGCTTCTACCCCGTTCACACTGTCAATTACAAGGATAACGCTGTCAACAGCAGTAAGGGTGCGATAAGTATCTTCGGCAAAATCTTTGTGGCCCGGTGTATCCAGCAGGTTGATCAGGGTGTCTTTATACTCGAAGGTCATTACCGAGGTAGCCACCGAGATACCCCTTTGCCTCTCAATTTCCATGAAATCGCTGGTAGCATGTTTTTTGATCTTATTGCTTTTAACGGCACCCGCCACCTGTATGGCGCCACCAAATAACAGCAATTTCTCGGTTAAGGTAGTTTTACCCGCATCCGGGTGCGATATGATGGCAAAAGTTTTACGCCTGTTGATCTCCTTCTCGTATTTCATAATAATGGTCCGAAACACCGGAGGACCGAAAGACAGGCAACCAGCTTTTGGCATTCCTGTGTCCCGGTTACCCGGCTCCTTTTTCAGCCCGCAAAGGTAAGGGATAGAAGGGTTCGGGGAGCAGCTCAGTTCGCACATTATGTGCGTGAGGCGTGAAGCGTGAATCGTGAGGCGTGAGTAGTCAGTGGTGAGTATTGAGTGGTGGGAAAGGGGCAATTTTGCGCTCAAAACTCACGATTCACGCCTGACGACTCACGACAGTGATTCACATGCTATTTAACCCGCCGCTTATCAATTCCCGCCCACATATAGCATTTTATTTGCAAGTTTACAGGGGTAAGCCTTTACATTTGTTGACATTACTGTTCATTTACCATGTTTGGCATCATTTTTAGACAGTATTTAAAAACAGGACGATGAAACAACTTTTTACACTGATTTTCTTGGTTGCATTTTCTATCCATTCGGATGCGCAGGTTTTTAAAGATCTTCTCAATAAAGCAAAAAAGGCAGTATCGGGGCAACAAACTACCTTAAGCAATGATGATATTGTTGCAGGATTGAAAGAAGCATTGGTAACGGGATCGCAAAAAGGCTCATCTGCCCTTTCGCAGGTTGATGGGTTCTTTGCCAATGCAGCGCTTAAAATATTAATGCCACCGGAGGCAAAAAAAATTGAAACTACGCTACGCAAAATTGGTTTTGGCAAAGAAGTGGATAATGCCATTCTGAGCATGAACCGGGCCGCAGAAGATGCCTGCAAAAGCGCCGCTCCTATTTTTGTAAATGCCATTAAGCAAATGAGCTTTCAGGATGCATTGGGTATTTTAAAGGGCGGCGATACGGCTGCCACCGGTTACCTGAGAGGAAAAACAACCGCAGAACTTACTACAGCATTTAAACCGGTTATCGAACAGTCTTTACAAAAAGTAGATGCCACCAAATACTGGAATAAAATAATCAGCACCTATAATAAATTCAGCTTTCAGAAAGTTAACCCCGATTTATCGGCCTACGTAACAGACAAAGCGCTGAACGGTATTTTTTACCAGGTAGCTATTGAAGAAAAAAATATCCGGAAAGACCCGTTGGCAAGAACCTCTGAGATTTTGAAGAAGGTGTTTGGCAATTAGGGGGGTGGCAATTGTGAATTGTGAATGGGCAATGGTGAGTAGTGAGTAGTCAGTGGTGAGTAGAATGATGGAACTGTGAACCTTGTTTCCCAATTTCCCAATTTCCCAATTTCCCAATTCCAAAATTTCCCAATCACCACTTCCCGCATCCTCAGCGTTCAGGCCGCTTTAGCGTCCCGGCCGTATTACCTGAACACCTCATCATCCATCTCATTGGCCTTGGTTACAATGGCTTTGATCTGAAGGTCCAGTTCCTGGGCGCTTTCTATGAGGTGATCGAAAATTTCGAGGCCCTGCAACGCGCCACTGTTCTGCAGTATTTCTATCACACCTAAAATATTGGCCAATGGGCGCCTTACTTCGTGCGACTGGATAAAAGCAATATCGCGCAATACTTTATTCTGCAATTTTATTTTATTATGAACGAGCACATCTTCTGTTATGTCTCTGTTGGTGCCGATAACACTTACGATCTGGCCTGTATCAGATTTTTTGATGATGACATTTGATTCAATATGCCGGGTAGTACCATCGGGAAGAATGATCCTGTATATAGCGCCACTAATCTCTTTCTTCCCGGTTAATAAATTATCAATCGTTTTTTCAACCTTTTTCAGGTCTTCCGGATGAACAGCATTATAGTATACCTTAAAGAGATTCAGACTGGGGTCTTTGGAACATTGATATATTTCGTACATCCTGTCGTCCCATATTACATGTTTATTGGCAAAATCAATTTCAAAAATGCCTATCTCAGCCGAGTCGGTTGCCAGTGTTAAACGCTGCAATAATTCCTGCTGTTCTTTAAGTGTTTGTTTTCTCTCGGTGATATCATTTTCAACGGCCATAAACCCAAGATGCTTTCCATCGGCAGCATACATAGGCTGGCAGTCAACTTCGAGCCAGATTTTATCACCGGCTTTGGTATGACTGATAAATTCGCCTTTATAGGGCAGTTTATTATCCAGGCAGTTCCGTATCTTCTTAAAGGTTTCTGAATCTGTCTCTTCGCCTTCCAATGAATAGCCAATTTTTTTTCCTTTTATTTCTTCAGCAGTATAGCCACTTATCCTGGTATACCCTTCGTTGATCCAGATGATATTCTCTTCCGCATCGGTGATCATTACTGAATTGGTTGTGTTATGTGCCACCAGCGCCAGCCTTCTTACTTCGTCTTCACTTTTCTGCAGTTCCGCTTCTACTTTTTTGCGGTGGGTGATATCAAAAATATATCCATCAATAAAGATCTCATCCCCACCGGGTTCATAATTTACCTTACCGCTTTCAAATACCCATTTAATTTCACCACTCCTGTTCACAATGCGGTATTCTATCTGGAATTTTCCTTTTTCAAGCAGTACACGCCGGTCGTTTTGATTCAGCATTTCCCTGTCTGCTTCATATACCAGATCCGAATAACCATTGGTCCTGTTCTCCATGAAATATGAAACAGGATAGCCCGTTAACCCTTCTATCCCATCACTAAAAAATTCTACTGAAATTGATTCATCACCGCGGCAACGATAAATGGCTCCCGGGATCTGGTTAACCAATGAGCGTACTTTCTCATTATCTAAACCAAACAGTATATCCGTACTAAGGGAAGCATTCTCAGATCCTGTTAATGCCTGCAGGCTGTCGTGCCCTACATGAACAATGCCCTCTATTGCGCCCTCCGTATTTTTAAAAGCACTTATTTCCCATCGCATCCATTGCCCGGTAACACCTGCACGACGAACAGTAACAGAAACGGGTTGACCCGGAAATTCCTTGCTGGTATGCAAGGCCTGTAAAAAAAAGGCCCGGTCGGAAGGATGAATGCTATCCTCAATAGAGGTATTTAATAAGTTTTGGGAGAGATGAGAGAAATGATCCCTGAATAAAGGATTAACATAAAGGCAATGACCATTCACATCAGTAACCACCAGGTAAAAAACGGTTGAATTCAGAAGCCGGTCGGGAAGAAAACTGTGCACTAAAGACTGATTCATATCTGTTATACCGGTTTGCAATTAATCGTATCTCTGATTTATTAGCAAGGGGGATTTGCCATTTGTTTATTTGCTTCTACTTCTATTCTTACTTTAAATTAACGATTTTAAATCATTCAAAAATCAAAAAGGGTAAATACAACAAAAGGAAGACGGTTGCCCATCTTCCTTCTGCATATCAAATTGATATATTATTAAATATCGATCGCTTCTCCGTATGCTGCTGCGGTAGCTTCTTTGATAGCCTCACTCATGGTTGGGTGCGGGTGACTTGAATTTAAAATTTCGTGTGCAGTTGTTTCCAGCTTACGGGCTACCACTGCTTCAACAATAAATTCTGTTACGTTCATGCCAATCATATGACAACCGAGCAGTTCACCATATTTGGCATCATAAATTACTTTTACAAAACCTTCGGTAGCGCCTGCTGCACTGGCTTTACCACTGGCCATGAACGGGAACTTGCCGATCTTTAATTCATACCCTGCTTCTTTTGCGGCTTTTTCAGTATAACCTACGCTGGCCACTTCAGGTGTGCAATAGGTACATCCCGGAATATTATTATAATCCATCACATCAGGCAGATGGTGATGTTTCTTTTCGTTATACGCGATATGTTCAGCAGCATTGATACCTTCTTTTGAAGCAACATGCGCCAGGGCCTGGCCAGGAGAGCAATCACCAATGGCATAAATGCCCGGTACTGAGGTTTGCTGGTAAGGATCTACTACAATTTTTCCTTTTTCTGTTTTAATACCATTTTCTTCCAATCCGATGTTTTCAATATTGGCCACCACACCTACCGCACTTAATACAATATCCGCTTCCAGCACAACAGTGCTTCCGTCCTGTTTTTTTACTGTAGCTTTTACACCGGCACCTGAAGTATCAACCGAGTCAACAGAAGCATTGGTCATAATATCAATACCCTGTTTTTTATATTGTTTTTCAAGTTCTTTAGAAATGTCTTCATCTTCCACAGGAACAATGCGTGGCAGGAACTCAACAATAGTTACTTTGGTTCCCATACTGTTGTAGAAATAGGCAAACTCAACACCTATCGCACCGCTGCCTACAATGATCATGCTTTTGGGTTGCTCTGGCAATACCATTGCTTCGCGGTAGCCAATCACCTTCTTACCATCCTGTTTCAGGTTAGGCAATTCCTTGCTCCGTCCGCCGGTTGCTATGATGATATATTTGCCTTCCACTACTTTTTTACTTCCGTCAGTAGCAGTTACTTCAACCTGGCCTTTTGCCTTGATTTTGCCATAGCCCATTACCACATCAATCTTGTTCTTCTTCATCAGAAACTGAACACCTTTGCTCATTTTGTCGGCCACACCACGGCTACGTTTAACCACACCGCCAAAATCGTGTGCCACTCCGGTAGCATTAATGCCATAGGTAGCACTATGTTTCAGGTATTCATATACCTGGGCGCTTTTTAAAAGGGCTTTGGTGGGAATACAGCCCCAGTTAAGACAGATTCCGCCGAGGCTCTCTTTTTCAATGATTGCCACTTTAAAGCCCAGTTGTGATGCACGAATAGCCGCGGGATATCCGCCGGGACCACTACCTAAAACAATTACGTCGTATGCCATATTTAATGAATAAATGAGTGATTGATAGAATGGTTGGATTAGATTTTACACTAATCAGGCAGCAAAAATACTTGCAAAACAGCAAATGGAAAAAAGAGAGTTAAAGGGGGTGAAATGGGAGAGATTGAAGCTTTTGCGGCAAACTATTCCCGGAATTTTAGAGCAGCACATCTAATTTGGCCCCGCCATCTGCATTTATTTCAACAGTTGCTGCATTGTTGATGGTAAGTGTTTGACAGGTAACAGTGGTAGCTGCCAGTATTGATTTGATGCCGGCATTGCTGGTAATTAAAAAATGAAAGGTAAAAGCGGGGATAGTTTGAGCACCTGCTCCATTAAAATCAACGGTACTGTTCAATACCGTATAGACACCTGCACCTGGCGTAAATACACCTGCTATGCCGATTGTACCGGTGACTGCCAACGTTCTGTTACCGCCTGTTCCGTTCAGATTATTATAATTAACTGCTGCTATTACCGTTGATGCTGCATTGGTATAGTTTACCGTAGATGTACCCGGTGTAAAAGTGCCCGTATTTACCAATGGCGTGCCACTGCCTGTTAAGTTAAGCGTAAAGGAACTCAAACTAAGTGTACTGGGTGAATTAACCGTTAGCACATTACCTACCGAAGTAGTACCCGACAACGTTTTAACTCCCGCACCAGTAAATCCGAGATTATAATACGTAAAGGCAGGTATTGTTTGCGCTGCCGCTCCCGTATAATTAACCGTGCCTGTATTGGCTGTAAAAGTTACCCCTGCACCGCTTATGGCTCCTCCTATATTTAAGGTACTTGTATTGCCCAGTATGGTGCCGCTTGTTAAGGTCCATGCTCCTGTAAACGTATGGGTTAAGCCTGTTCCAAGGTCCAATGTTCCGGCCGCACCATTCATCGTAAATGCACCGCCATTTACATTACCCGTTAATGTAGCGGTGGCGCTTGCTTTTGTCATTGATACCAGTCCGGTAGTTGTAAACGTACCTATGCTTTGTGTGCCTGCCCCCGTAATGGTGATGGCTCCTGTGGAAGCCGTCCATGTTCCGTTATTTACCAGGTTTCCGCTAAATGAAAAAGTATTGGCTCCTGTTGTTAACGTTGAACCAATATTAATGGTTAATGGCACATTCAGGTTAAACACTTTATTACCATTGGTGGTAATGGCACCTGTATTGGCTATGATCACACCCCCTGTGGCTGCAAAGGTGGCCAGCCATTCTGCTCCCGCTGTACGGGCGGTGGTTGTATTGTATTGCAGCGTAGCAGATGCCCCATAGGTAGGGGCTGCAGAGGCTGTAGCTGTTCCTTCCAATGAAAAAATATTATTTACGGTAGTGGTAGAATTGGTTTTAATACCACTATTGGAAAAGGTCAGGTTATAAAAAGTTTTGGTTCCTGTGGCTGATAATGTTTGTGCTCCCGCAGCACCAAAATCTACCGTACCTGTGCCCGGAACAAATACAGTTCCGGTACCACTCCAGGCTGTGGTACTTACTATATCTACATGCAAGGCACTGGACCCCCCATTTAATGTGCCCGCAGTTAAGATCACGGTACCTATTGTGGTATGCACCAGTCCTGCACCAAGATTCATCGTTCCGCCCGTTCCATTCATCGTTATCCCCGTTGAATTTACATTGCCGGTTAATGTAACAACCCCTCCTGTCTTGGTACATGACAATCTTCCCGTGGTAATAAACCCCCCAATGGTTTGGTTAACAGCTGTTCCGGTAATAGTAATGGCAGAAGAACCAAAATTGACATTGGCACTCGTATTATTATTAACAAAATTACCCGTACCAAATGTAATCGTACCCGCTCCGCTGAAAGTAATCGTACCCGTAGCTGAATTGGTAAGCGTTCCCGTAGTTTGCACTAATCTGCCTGTACTTAAACTGATAGATCCATTATTGGTAAATACACCGGTACTGCCCGTTAAACGGCCTGAGGTTCCCGTAACTGATCCATTATTTGTCCAGTTACCAGATATCGTCAGGTTAAACGTTGCCAATGCTAAAATGCCACCCGAATTTATTGTTATCTGGGCAACGGTTTGGGCGGCGCCCAAGGTTACGGTGTGTGTTGACTGAATAATAAATATATCGGTAGCAACCAATGCGGTGGCATTAGTTGGTGTACCGGTTGGACTGGTTGACCAGGTACCGGCTGTAGCAAATGTGCCCGTAACCCTTGAGTAATAAGTAGCCCCATTAACCGCATTCATTGCTAAAAAGAGCGCCATGGAAAGCAGGATGGATTTCATTCTCACAGCCCTTGTAATACCCAATTTACCGGGTATACCTAACTGTAAGCAAACAGGTTGATTTTGAGTTTTTGACAGATGAGTAGTCAAAATCCCGGAACCTGAATTAAAAAAAATGAAATATGTAGCACACATCCTTTGCAAATTCCAACCGACACATTAAAATCAGATTAGAATTGCATTAGAACCGCATTAGAATTAGAATAACATTAGAATTAAATTATAACGAGATTAGTTCCCGGAGATTTCCACTTGTACTTTTCCTATCATTTATTGCCGCAAAAAAAAATGAACTGATTAATCTTTGGCCGGAAATCATTGTCTGATACTTAAAACGAGACTCAAAAAAGCTATTGCAAAACATCCAGTTTGGCACCGCCATCTGCATTTATTTCTATGGAGGATGCCCCTGCAATATCCAGTGTTTGACAGGTAACAGTTGTTGCTGCTAAGATTGATTTGATGCCTGCATTGCTCGTAATCAAGGTATGAAAGGTAAAAGCGGGGATAGTTTGAGCACCTGCTCCATTAAAATCAACCGTACTGTTCAATACCGTATAGACACCTGCACCTGGCGTAAATACACCTGCTATGCCGATTGTACCGGTGACTGCCAACGTTCTGTTACCGCCTGTTCCGTTCAGATTATTATAATTAACTGCTGCTATTACCGTTGATGCTGCATTGGTATAGTTTACCGTAGATGTACCCGGTGTAAAAGTGCCCGTATTTACCAATGGCGTGCCACTGCCTGTTAAGTTAAGCGTAAAGGAACTCAAACTAAGTGTACTGGGTGAATTAACCGTTAGCACATTACCTACCGAAGTAGTACCCGACAACGTTTTAACTCCCGCACCAGTAAATCCGAGATTATAATACGTAAAGGCAGGTATTGTTTGCGCTGCCGCTCCCGTATAATTAACCGTGCCTGTATTGGCTGTAAAAGTTACCCCTGCACCGCTTATGGCTCCTCCTATATTTAAGGTACTTGTATTGCCCAGTATGGTGCCGCTTGTTAAGGTCCATGCTCCTGTAAACGTATGGGTTAAGCCTGTTCCAAGGTCCAATGTTCCGGCCGCACCATTCATCGTAAATGCACCGCCATTTACATTACCCGTTAATGTAGCGGTGGCGCTTGCTTTTGTCATTGATACCAGTCCGGTAGTTGTAAACGTACCTATGCTTTGTGTGCCTGCCCCCGTAATGGTGATGGCTCCTGTGGAAGCCGTCCATGTTCCGTTATTTACCAGGTTTCCGCTAAATGAAAAAGTATTGGCTCCTGTTGTTAACGTTGAACCAATATTAATGGTTAATGGCACATTCAGGTTAAACACTTTATTACCATTGGTGGTAATGGCACCTGTATTGGCTATGATCACACCCCCTGTGGCTGCAAAGGTGGCCAGCCATTCTGCTCCCGCTGTACGGGCGGTGGTTGTATTGTATTGCAGCGTAGCAGATGCCCCATAGGTAGGGGCTGCAGAGGCTGTAGCTGTTCCTTCCAATGAAAAAATATTATTTACGGTAGTGGTAGAATTGGTTTTAATACCACTATTGGAAAAGGTCAGGTTATAAAAAGTTTTGGTTCCTGTGGCTGATAATGTTTGTGCTCCCGCAGCACCAAAATCTACCGTACCTGTGCCCGGAACAAATACAGTTCCGGTACCACTCCAGGCTGTGGTACTTACTATATCTACATGCAAGGTACTGGACCCTCCATTAATTGTTCCGGCTGTTAGTATAACCGTTCCAAGTGTTGTATGGGTTAGTCCTGTACCCAGGTTTAAGGTTCCTCCTGTTCCGTTCCTGGTTATACCTGTTGTATTTATATTGCCGGTTAATGTTATCGTACCGGATGTATTGGTACTCGTAAACCTTCCTGTTGTAGTAAAACCTCCTATTGATTGGGCGGTACCGGACACCGATATACCCGTAGAACCAAAATTTACGCTGGCGCTGGTGTTCAAGTTGACAAAGTTACCCGTAGAAAGCGTTACCGTTCCCGCCCCGGTTTTAGTGATTGTACCCGTTGCAGAATTAGTAAGAGTGCCGCTGGTTTGCGATATGGTACCTCCGGGAATTGTGATAGAACCATTATTGGTTAGAGAACCTGTTGTCCTGACAAACTTACCTGCTCCTGTAAAGTTGATAACCCCATTATTGGTATGCGTTCCGGTATTACCGGTTAATCCACCCGTAGAACCTGAAATAGTACCATTATTTACCCAGTTGCCTGAAACAGTAAGTATCCGGGTTGCAACAGCAAGGGTTCCTCCCGCATTAATGGTTATCTGGGCAACGGTTTGGGCAGCGCCCATGGTTACGGTGTGCGGCGACTGAATAATAAATATATCAGCAGTAGTTAATGCGGTGGCATTGGTAGGTGTACCGGTTGGACTGGTTGACCAGGTGGATGCTGTATTAAAAGTACCCGTAACACGTGAATAGTATGTTGCCCCATTAACCGCACAGGTTACAAACAGAAATACTGTGAGTGGTAGAAAAAAAAGCAGAAAACTGAATGGTTTATCATCCCTGCAAAGCAAATTAAACAGGCTCCTGGCACTTCCATATAAGGAATGAAAATATTTCGGGAACATAACACCACAAATTCATCATGCGTCCTTAGAATGCGATTAGAACACAATTAGAATGGGGTTAATGTTTGAGGGGAGGAAAAATGAATGAGTGAATGATAGAATGATAGAGTGATAGAGTGATAGAGTGAGTGAATAGTCATTCTTATCGTTTATTCAAAGAATATCCGAACTGTTTGGTAAAACCATTTATTATCGGATGCAGAGCCGGATTGCTGCATCTGTTCATTAAATCCCTGGAGACCAAATAAACCGGCCATATTACCATTACGCAGTGCGATCTCGAGATAACCTGCAGAATTAAACCAGGCCAGTTTTTCAGATTCGGGCACAGCATTATAGTTATCGCTGATGGTATCTATTGTTTCATTGCGCTTGAAAACGATCTTGAAGCTCCTGCCCTTTCGTTGCTCTGCAAACTCTTCCCGCTTGATGTTGATGACCACATTTTCAAAATTATCGATGAACAGTATCTGCCCTTCCATCCAGTTAGGGCCAACAGTTGGCCTGAGCGGATATTTTTCAACAATCTGACCAACAGGTGTGCCACCGGCAGATAATTTTCCCGAATCGTGAATGGCCGCTACTTTCCATGCCACCTGCTGTGTTATTTCGAGCAGGGTTTGCTGTTTATCCAGCTCAATAGCAATGATCTCTTTGGGCCGGGTGCCTGCAATCATGGTGAGAATACCATTATCCGGACAAATAAGGTACTGTTCGCGGTATTTGGCAACCAGCAGGTGTTTTACAGACGATTCGAAAAGATTGATAATGATAAAATGAAAGGTCCCGGGCGGATAATACAGAAACGCATTATTACAGGTATAAGCCGCCTGCGGAAAATTGGTTTGGGAGAGGTAATGCGTGATGTCACAGATATTCACTGTTGGCAACAGGTTTACAAACTGTCCTTTGATAGCTCCAACAAGATAATCCCGCTGGCCTATATCAGTTGTCAACGTTAGAATAGGCATGGTGAAAGTTAAACGTTTGAATCAGTCAGTTATTTCACCAACTCCCCGTTTTTAAAGAAAAATTTCCTGACTAACTTATCGGTCAGGGAAGGAAAAAAGCGGTTCATTAAAACAGTTCTCTTTCCGGTAAAAGTGAGTACTATTGATCTTTTTCGTTTTCTGATGGCTGTTATAATATGCCCGGCACACGCTATTGCACTCATCATTTTACTTTCATCCATCGGAGATTCGCCCTGCGATTTCCCTTCTTTATTCAATGCTACGTTGCGGATATTGGAAGCAGTAAAACCGGGGCAAACCCACATTACATTTGTGCCTGTATCCAGCAATTCGGTACGAAGTGCTTCCAGCCAGCCATTTACAGCAAACTTAGAAGCTGAATATCCGCTTCGGCCCGGCAGCCCCCTGTAACCTGCGATAGAAGACACGCCCACAATTGTTCCTTTATTACGCACAATATAAGGCAGTGCAAACTTGGTACAGTGCACCGTTCCCCAGAAATTAATATCCATCACTTTGCGGATGGTATCCAATTCAACCTCTGACACAAGTGAACGCATAGAAACACCGGCATTATTGATCAGAATATCGATAGTGCCAAACGACTGGATAACTGCATCCATAAAATTGAGGCAATCCTGTTCTTTACTAACATCTGCCGTATAGATCATTAATGGTTTGCCGGGATAGCTTGATTGCAGGCTGTATAGTTTATCGTAATTACGGCTGCAGGTAGCTACTTTAGCGCCCTGTTGCAGGAAAGCATCAACCAATGCTTTGCCTATTCCTTCAGACCCACCGGTGATCACAACTATCTTGTTAGTAAATATTGACATATCTCTTATGCGTTAATAAAGCAAAAATAGGCAGTTAGTTGGTCAGTTATTGACGGGATGTGAGTAAATCGCAGAAATTATTTTTATAAAAATTTGGTCAGTTTTCTAATTCACCTATTTTTGCACTCCCGAAGAAAAAAGGAACACCTCTTTTCTGAAGGAAAATGGTCAGATTCCGTAGCTCAGTTGGTAGAGCAATACACTTTTAATGTATGGGTCCTGGGTCCGAGTCCCAGCGGGATCACAACTAAGATTAAAGAAACCGTTCAGACATTGCGTTTGAGCGGTTTTTTTTATGGATTGGGTGTCAAAAGTTGGTGTCATTTTTTTCAAAAATCACATGCCCCCTAACTACTTGTTTTAAATGCGAATTTTTTAATTTCTGCCGGACGTTTCCGGATGAATAGTTTAAAATGATAGGTTGTGGCACCTGTTTGGTTGGAGATACGAAGTTTTTCACCGGTATTGATCACTTCGTAAAATTCAGGCACACTGGTCATATCAATCTGAACATCGTAGGTATTATCGGGAAGATAAAAGAAATACTGTCCCTGATCATCAGTTAATGCAGTGTACATGGTACCATTGGCATCAATTGCGAGGATGCGGATATGGCTAACATGTTCATCTGTCTGGTAACTCAATTCTTCTTTCTGAATTTTTACCGAGCCCGTTAATATGCCAATTTTATACAAAGGCATTTCCAAGCTGGTATTGTCACTAATGTATAAGGCCCTGCTCTCCCCCATATAGCCATCCTGCCTGATAATAGAAAGATTATAACTGCCCTGTAAAACTTTGGTGAACACTACCCTGCCGCTCATGTCTGTGATCATCGACATTTCATTGATCCTGACAACGGTATTGGGAGACACCGGTTCTCCTGCATCGTAGTGCCGGTTTCCGTTCATGTCTATGTACACCAGTATATCCAGTGTAGCATTTTTCTGTAGCTGCGGCCTGCCGGGTGTGTTAATTTTTTTGATCACTCCAATATCCAGTCTCGACTGTGTATTGGTATTCCAGATCAACCGTTCATAACTGTTCTGAAACTGACTGTAATTGGCCACCAACGCCAACCGGGCATTAAAATTATAAGATGCATTTGCAAAACTGTTATTTGACCATAAACGATACATGTTATGATAAGACAAATGATCGCCCAGTGTAAACACCAGTTTTTTAGTGATCCTGATATCTTTCAGTGTGAGCCCGGCATTGATGAGAACATATTTTCTGGAAGTGGTCTGTACCCCTATCAGCTCTGCAGCGTAAAAAGCGCCATCCTGGTAAGTGGCGTTCAGCACAAAATGTGAATGCTGGTATGAGGCAGATGCGCGCCAGTTGAGGTATTGTTCACTGCCGGCCACATTTGATTCGGAATAACCTATATCGCCGCTGATGGTAAGAAAACGGTTCTTCCTCATCTGGAAATTAGCGGTAACATTAAACCGTTTTGATTCCAGGTTAATAGGACCTGTCTGCAAAAAAGTTCTGTAATAATCTGTTGATTCATGATAGAGGGAAGGTTTAAAACTAATAGCAGCTTTCTTCCCGTTAAGGTTAATACCACCTTCGGCAGTCTGAACCAGGCTATTAAAATTCAGCAGTGGTGCATAAGGCGAAAAAAAATCAGGTTGATTTTTATATTGATAATACCTGGCCCATATCATCAGTTTCTTACCCGGCGAATAAGAGATCCGTTCATCCAGGTTTAAAGCGCCTTTCAGAAATCCCGCATACGCATTGGTGCTATAATAGTTGATTGATGACAGGATCAGTTTCCCGAAGGCTCCGTAGTAAGAAAAATTTCCGGCCATGCCTTCAGCCTCTTTCCTTGTAGTACTGAATTGGTAATTATCGGTGCGACTTTTATAAACGGTCCATTGAAATGCGTGTTTTTTAGCAATTCTCCATTCATTACCTATTCCTGCAATAATACTGTTAGCCTGGTTATACGGATCAGAGATCCTGAGAAAATTATAAGTGATCCCAAAGCTTCCACCAAATCTTTTGATACCTTTTGCATAAACTGCATTACTTGCTTCAAAACCATCACTCTTGAAATTGCTGATTAAGTTGTTATCGCTGTTTACGAATCCTGCTTCAAAATAACTTTTTTCATATCTGCCAAACCTGACAGAGGCGCCCCTACCGTAAAGTGGCAGTTCCAGATTTCTGCTGATCTGTCCCAACCTGAGACCAAACCGATCTCTGTTCAATTCAATGTATGTATTCAATAAAGACACAGGCGTGGTAGTACCAGCAAGGGTGTAATAAAAACCATTGATATGATAATGCATTTCTGTTTGACCGATATAATGTTTGAAATCGGTCATCAGTTCATAATAAGGATTGTTTCCGGTGGCGTTACGCATGAACAGGGCAACCGTGTTTAACCCGGTTACACGATTAACATCGTTCATAGGTATGTATTCGGCCTGCGGCTTCAGATTGTGTACTTTCATCAAATTGGAAGAAAAGGTTTGTTCTCCTTCCAGGCGTTTACCCATGATGTGTAATTGCAGGATTTTTTTCTGGTTAAGCGGATGAGGCAATTTATACCTGATACTAAAAATAGTATCTGAAAAAGCGGGAATCACAAAACCACTGATTTTATCATTGGCTGATTCTACGCCATATTCATTATGAACCTGGAAGTACACAGGCTCTGCAGCATTTCCCAGATTTTTACATCGCATCTGAAACGCAATGATACCGGCAGGGTTATCAGAAAACATTTCATTTTGAAAAGATTCAACTCTTATCTGGTGAACCTTGGTAACTTTTATGATCACATCGTTTTGCACAGTCGTTTGTTCGGGAGTATGCATAGACAGGGTAACAGTCAACCTGTAAACCGTGTCTGCATTAATTTTTCGGGGAACAAAAAAACGAACTGGAATCACTTCCTGATCGGTTGGGAATAATTCAATACCTGAAGCAGGCTTATTAAGCAGTCTGATCTCATTCACCGAAACCACCGGCAAAAACTTCTCGATCCGGATACCCGTATTCATTAACAAAACATTCACTAACCCTGTGGAACCGGGTTTTGCCTCAATGGTATCCGCCGGAAAACGGATAATTACCTGCGAAGATCCTGGTAATGAAAGCCCTATGCTGATTATAAAGATAAAGAAGCAATATATCCTGTTTGTATGAGCTAAACCGCACATTGGCTGAATTTGAAATATCACCAATAAATACTACCGGAAAGAGCAGATTCTAATTGTTATAAAGTTACCAAAATCGCTTCAAAACAATATTTTTTTGCCTATTAAAAAAAGCGGAACTTTATAGTGTAATTAGAGATGATCCTAAATACACTAAATACCATTATTTAACACATCCCAAAAACGTTGATTCCATGAAAAAGATTCTAACAGTTATGATGGTTATTTTACTAACAGGGGTGATACGGACTAATGCACAAACCACAGGAGATGTTACACTGAATGTCGTATTGCAAAGTGTTCAATCAATTACAATTAACCCATCTTTTACTACCACTACACTTACTTATTCAACAGCAAGCCACTATACTAACGGTGTAACCTCTGCTACACAAACCGATGCGCTGACTATCTTCAGCACATCTGCTTATACAGTTACTGTAGTGGCCAATCAGGACCTTACCTTAAGTGCCGTTACTATTCCAGTTTCTAATGTAGAGATCACACCTTCCATGACTTCAAAACCTGCGGAAGTAACCGTTACTACAGTTACCATTCCAAAAGTTACGCCAAGCACCATTATTACATCTACCATAGGAACACTGTCGCACAAGTATCATCTGGTATATTCTACTGCCAATTCTACAAAATCAGATTTCCTTGGTAAAACAGCCGGAACGTATACTTCTACCTTAACTTTCACACTCTCTGCAAACTAATTTGTAACTAACAGAAAGCCATCCTCAAAACAGGTGGCTTTCTGTTTATAATATTGATCAGCTATGAAAATTCGTTTTTTACTTTCGGGATTATTGTTACTAATGGGCATTGGATCTATGGCCCAGACAGGCATTGCTGCGAGTCCGTTAAAACTGGAATTCAACCATCAGTCAGGCACCACCCAATCGAAGACCGTTATATTAATGAATCCAACCAGCAGAATTTTGAAAGCCAGTGTGAGTATCGCAGACTGGAAGAGAGACTCTTCAGGCAATCTCATTTTTTTAAATGCAGGCACTTTAAGTGCGTCCTGTGCAAAATACATCAGGGTATTGCCTGCAACTGAAATTACGCTTGGTCCCAACGAAAAGAAAGAAGTAACTGTTGTGCTTGACCTTCCATCCGAAATTATCGACAGCGCTAAAAATGCCATAGTGTTCTTTACGCAAACCAACCCTGAGCCATCTAAGTTAATGAAGGATGGTGTTAGTCTTGGTGTAAACCTTACAGTACGTGTAGGCATACAGGTATTTTACACTCCATTCTCTGCTACAAAAAAGTCAATCGAAATCAGGGAGTTTATTCTGAAAGATTCCAAAGACAGTAACTATGCTAAAATAGTTGACCTGGTTTTGAGAAATAATGGTGAAGTTGAAACAGATGGAAAATTAGGGCTGGAACTGCTCAATGTAAAAACGGGAGAAAAAACAGTACTCCCTGAGCTAAAATTCTATACACTGCCCGGCGCTGTGCGGGTTTTGAATATTCCGATCCCTGCAAAAATGCCTAAAGGTAAATATGTACTTACTGCACTGGTTGATTACGGACCGGATCAGGAATTAAAGATCGGAGAAGCAGATCTTACCTTTTAGAACCCAAAGCACATATTATGTGCTAAATGAAGAAACAGCATTATATACTACCTATTGTTTTATTATTGGCTTCGGTATTTTGCCGGCTGAAGGCAGAAGCGCAGTGCAGCAATTATGTAAACGATGCATCTACTACCTTCAGTTTGCCCAGTGAATTTACCAATGGCAAATCTTTTTCTGTTACCGATGAGATCAGCGTATGTGCAGGCCTGGCTTTAAGCTCAACAACGGTTGAAGTATCGGCTGCGGGCAACCTGACCAATGGTTCTAAAAGTATTGCCTTATCCAAATTTACTTTTTTAATTACCGGGGTAACAGGAACAGGGCTGTGCGGATCAGGTTCAGCAACACAGATCACTTTGTCTACCTCCTATCAAACGGTGTGGGCACTGAACTGTTTGCTGGCATTAGGCACCAGTCCAAAACTAACACCCACTTATACCATCAGCGGAGGAAGTGATCTGTTATTACCTGCAGGCACTTACAGTACTACATTGAATGTACATATCATCGGAAAAAACGTATTGGGACTTATTGTAAGTGATAACACTGTTACAGGCACATTGTCTGTAAACATCAACACCACCACTCAATTAACCATTGACCCCTCCTTTACCACCACCACGATGACCTTTGGCAGTGCCAATGATTATAATAATGGCGTATCTGTTAGCCAAAGCACTGCGTTAAACGCGTTTTCTACACAGGCTTATCATATCACCGTAATTGCATCACAGGATCTGACATACAGCACATCTACCATTCCTGTTTCAAATATTAACCTCACCCCCACTGCCGTGGGTGGCTCAGGTATTACTACCAGTACCAAATCTTTATCTACTTCTGCACAAACTATCATTAGTGCCACTACGGGTACCTTGTCGCAGAATTTTAATTTGCAGTATTACACCAGTGCGGCCAATACGGCATTTCTAACTGTTCCGTCGGGTACTTATACCACAACAGTAACCTATACCATTAGTTCGCCCTGAGTAGTTGGGGATTTGCATAATGCAGAATATCAGGCATTCGAAATCGATGTTGGTCAGGCGACCAACATCGGCATAGGCGACCAAAAGGCAAAAGATTTTCTGTACTTTCTCTGTGCAAATCTGTGAACTCTGTGGCAAAAGAATAATACAAAAGGGTGAAGCCTTACTACACCCTCGAAATCGTTTTCGTAAAGATTATACCTTCAAATCTGCTGATTTAAACAGCTATTCAGCAGGGCTGTCTACCTTTAATACCCACGTTAATCAATGTTGGCGTGCGTAATATTCACTCTCCTTAATTTCGATTGTTATGCAAAAGGTTTACACTCTTTTTTGGGCATTCGCACTCCTTCTTACAACAAGTTTCAGTTCTCATGCGCAGCAGCCCGGCTCCGGTAAATGGCCAAAAGGAATTACTTACGAAATATTTGTTCAGTCATTCGCTGATTCAGATGGCGACGGTAAAGGTGATATCAAAGGAATGGCATCCAAACTTGATTACCTGAAAGATCTTGGTGTAGAAGCTGTTTGGCTAATGCCTATCAACCCATCTCCCTCTTATCATAAATATGATGTAACAGATTATTACGGCATTCATCCTGACTATGGCACGATGGATGATTTTAAAAATTTTGTTAGAGAAGCGCACAAAAGAAATATCAAAGTAGTAATTGATATGGTACTGAATCATTGTTCCAATCAACACCCATGGTTCAAAGATGCGATGAACAATGAAAACAGCAGGTACAGGGATTATTTTGTGTGGACACATAAGGATGATCCGCAGGTAAAGGCTTTTGTTACCAAAACAGAAGAAGATTCCAGAAACAGGAACAGGTGGAATAAAGTGGATGGAAGTGATTACCTCTACTACAGTTATTTTGGCAAACACATGCCCGACCTGAATTTCGACAGTCCCAAGCTGCGCGAAGAAGTGTTCAAAATTGGCCGTTATTGGTTAACTGATGTTGGCATTGATGGTTTCAGGCTTGATGCGGCCCGCCACATCTTCCCGGAAGAGCGGGCACGTGAAAGCCAGGATTGGTGGGTATACTTTTTAAGCGAAATGCGAAAAGTAAAAAAAGACGTTTACCTGGTAGGTGAAGTATGGGCATCAACAGACAAAGTAGCGCCCTATTTAAAAGGCATTCCCGCACTCTTTAATTTTGATCATGCCGCTGCCATCAAAAAGGCAGTAAATGCAGAAAAGGCCGATTCGCTGGTTATTAAGCAAAAAATTATTGAAGACTTTTACGCAACCATCAATCCTGATTTTGTTGATGCCACTTTCCTCAGCAATCACGACCAGGAACGTGTGATGAGTTCATTAAAGAATGATATCAACAAAGCTAAGATTGCAGCCGCCTTATTATTCACACTGCCCGGATCTCCTTATATCTATTATGGTGAAGAGCTGGGGATGAGAGGTAAAAAGCCGGATGAATTTATCCGCGAACCTTTTTTATGGGATAAAAAAGACAAAGACAACACACGCGCCAAATGGGTTACGCCTCGTTATAGTAATGATACAACTATTGCTGCTGCAGCGCAACAGCTAAAAGACGGAAACTCTTTGCTAACTTATTACAAACAATTTATTGCATTACGCAATAGCAGTAAAGCCCTGACATTGGGAACACTAAACCCGGTAACTATTGAATTAAAAGAGGTTTGTGCTTTTGAACGAAGCTTTGAAAATGAGCAATTACTGATATTGCACAATCTTTCCGGAACTGATCAGTCTTTCAGCCTGCCACCATCTTTGAAAGATTACAATAAGATCAGTTTTAAAACAAATGGCAGTAACGCAACAAACGGTGCTGTTCAGTTGAAAGCATATAGTACATTGATTTTAATTAGATAATTTACAGTCAGTTTTTTTTAATACACGTTACAAATGACATCTACTAATGAAGATCAAACCACTGTGCATCTTATTGATCGCCTTTTTAATTAATGGCACATCAAATGCCCAAAGCAATAACCGTTTATCCGTAGATTTTAAAGAACTTACCAATTCTCATGATATCAGTTTGTCAGCATGGGGGCCTTATTCAAAAAAATATGCCGGCATCTCTCATATATATGATATGAAGGCAGGCATGCGTTTTGACTTTTCTGTATTGCCGGGTTTTTACCGCAATAAAATTCTTATCCCAAACGTAACATTTGAATCAGGTTATTTTCCGTGGGATGTGAACAGTGATCTGACCCGTTATACCTACCGGTATGAATTGGAATGGAAAGACAAAGTATTTGTTGATGTAACTTATTCTGTAATTGACAGCCTGACTGTTTTAGTAAGCATGAAATGTGTAAACAATACTTTGCTGCCACAGAACCTTTCGTTAAACCTTGTGCAGGGTGTTGAATATCCCGACACCTATCCTTCTAACAAATTAATTCATTCGAAAAATGCCGTTTGGGTAAATGCCGTAGACTATGCTTCTCTTGATTATGCACAAAAGCGACCCAAAGACGGACTGGTTACAGATGGATGGATGCGTGGTGAACTGCGTGATAATGAATTTATTGACGGCTCTGCTATTGGACAAAATTTTGGCAAAGACAAAGGCGACAGGGTCAGATATAAAATAGATCTGAAGAAAACCGATCAGAGCGGCAGCCTCAGTTTTGTTTACCGGATGAAAGAAAACACATCCTGCACGTTTCGTTTATCAGGATTGACCGATCAGACAGTTACATTACATGGTAATGGAAAGCTGACCAGCATTGATATACCTTTTGAACGAATAAATAAAGAAGAGCAAACGTTGATAGTAACATCTGAAGGCGGGGCCCCTGTTGACTTTAATGGAATTTTATATGCACCTGCAGGAGAAGATGGGCAACTGAAAATAATAGCCAATAACAAAACATACTCGCCCGAAATAACTGCTAATAGTACTGAAAAAAAACTCATAGCAAAATACAAGGACATCCCCATGCATTATGGTATGCGCTGGTTTGGCGATAATGATTTTCGTCTTCGCCAAATTAAAAATGATGAGCTGGATATGTTTTTTCGTCACCTTGTACACAGCCATGTAGACAGTGTATTGAAAGGAAATAACAAAGGAGATTATTCCAATATCTTTATCCGCCCCATAGCATTAGAACCCAAAAGTGAGCAAACTATTTATGCAGCCATCTGTACAGGCAGCATGCAGCAGGTAACAAACAGGCTGGCAGATTTTAGTTCTGTAGAACAAATCAGGCAAAAAGAAGAACAATCAGTCAATAATCCTTTTGCTACTGTTCTTCCACAGGGGAAAAAATATGTGTTCAGTCAGAAGATGCTGAGAGCAACAGTATTAACAGACATTGTATATCCAATTTATACGCAGCGGAATTATATCCGTCATTTTACTCCCGGCAAATGGTGGAACAGCCTGTACACATGGGACCTGGGTTTTGTGGCATTGGGCTTACATGAGATCAATATAAATACTGCTGCAGCATGTATCAATGCCTACACCACTCCTGTTGGCAGTCAATCCGCATTTATCCATCATGGTTCGCCGGTACCGGTTCAGATGTATGCATTTCTGGAACTTTGGAATAAAACACAATCAACAGAATCACTTCAGTATTTCTACCCAAGGCTTAAACAGTATTATGCTTTTATGACCGGCAGTTTGGGTGGTTCTACAATGAGGACACTAAAATCCAACCTGCTTAAAACATGGGATTATTTTTATAATTCAGGTGGATGGGACGATTACCCTGCCCAGGTTGAAGTGCATAAGCAAAAAGCAGAGCCGTTTGTTGCGCCGGTTATCAATACAGCGCAGGCTATCCGAACAGCAAAGATCTTACGCATGGCAGCAGAAACACTGGGAGAAAAAGCAGATATTACCATGTACGATAAGGATATCAAAGATTTCAGTGATGCTGTACAAAAATATTCATGGAATGATACCAGTGGCTATTTCAGTTATGTAGTACATGATACCAAAGGCTATCCTACAGGCAGACTAAAATATACAGACGGAAAAGATTATAACATGGGATTGGATGGCGCTTATCCATTGATTGCAGGGATCTGCACGCCATCTCAGCAAAACGGTTTGATTGAAAAAATATTCTCTCCCAAAAATATGTGGACACCGTCGGGCATTAGTGTAGTTGATCAATCGGCCCCTTATTATAAAATTGATGGTTACTGGAATGGATCTGTTTGGATGCCGCACCAGTGGTTTATCTGGAAGACAATGCTCGACCTGGGCAAACCCGAACTGGCTTTTAAAATTGCAGCGAAAGGACTGGACGTTTATCAAAAAGAAACAGATGAGTCATATTATACGTTTGAGCATTTTCTTGCTAAATCAGGCAGAGGTGCAGGCTGGCACCAGTTTTCGGGTCTTTCAACCCCCGTACTGTCGTGGTTTTCGGCTTACTACAAGCCCGGAACAGTAACCACAGGATTTGAGGTCTGGATTAAAAATCAATCGTTCAACAAAACAAATTCATCCTATAAAGCCAACCTTTCCTTCGACAATGCAACACCGGCTCATAACAGGAGTATTATTGTTTGTTTAAATCCCGGCTATATTTATAACGTAACATTCAATGGCGCGAAAATAAACACTGTTCAAAGCCCTTATGCAGGCTTAGTTCAGATCACCCTCCCTGCTTCCAATAAAGACGGGGTGCTTGAAGTAACAGGCAGGTAATACAATTAAGAGCATACCCCATTTTTAAAGTTGCCTGTGGGTTTCAATAAAAGAAGGACAGAAGAAAAAAAGCGTCTCCGAATTTCGGCAAGCCCCCTTCTTATCTTCTTTCCTTTGTTTCTCTTTTATTGAAACCAATTTGCAACCATGCATTAATTACCAACCATGCTAAAACCATTTCAATAAAAGAACCTCCGTTAACAAACAAAAAAACTTCCTGTAAAAACAGGAAGTTTTAAACCAACTGGTTTGCCATCTAAAAATGCTATATGTAATTCTTCGGGAGGTAGAAAATCATATTACCCGTTACCGGTAATGAATCGCATCAGTTTTGTTCGATATTCGGATTAGCCCTTGTTTCACTATCAGGTATTTTCAGCAATTGCGTTTTATCGTTAAATGCCAGTCCGCGAATTTGCTGTTTCAGCCTTCTCAGTTCATAATACCTGTCGCCTTCCATTGCCAGTTCCAGCCTGCGCTCATTTTGAATGGCAGTGTATAATTCTGTATCGGTTGATGACAGATTATCGGCAGGCAAACCGGCGAGCGCTCTCAGGTTATTATAATCGGCCCGAACATTTGCTGCGGTATACCCTCCTTTTCTAACTGCAGATTCAGCCCTGGTAAGATACATTTCAGCAATACGGATCACAGGAATATTTACAGGGTTATTGCCCTGAATCTTTAAAGAGAAAGGTTTGGCACCTGCTGGAGCGGCGATCAATGAATTACGTCTTGCATCGGTTGCACCAAAAGCTGCATATATTCCTACAGACATTGGCATAAACACATTTGCAGCAACGGTATTCCAGTAATGCCCCCGTATGGTGCCGCTGCCATCATCGCCTGTAACATTTACAATCTGGAAAATAACGCCTCCGTTAGCCTGTGCTGCACCTACGTTTCCAAATGGCGCCTGCACATTGGCACCTAATGTAAACCCACCATTGCTGATCACATCATTGGCATAGGTAAAGGCGTTAGTATAATCAGCCATATCAAAATAAACCCTTGCCAATAAAGCTTTGGCTGCCCATTTGGTTGCCTGTCCCCCGTTAGTAGCGGGCAGAACCTGTTCAGCAGCTTTTAAATCGGCAACCACCTGTGTATAAACAGCAGCAACAGTTGCACGCGATGCAGGGTTTAAAGCCTCACCGGGAGTAGGACGGGTGATCCTTAACGGAACACCTGGATCAGTTGTTGGAGCATTAGAATAAGGCAATGCAAATAATCTAACCAGTGTATGGTGTGATAAAGCCCTTATAAATAAGGCTTCTGCTTTGTACAAAGCTTTTTCAGCATCAGTAGCATCAGCGAATGTATTTTTATCAACCGCATCAATTACAATATTTGCATTGTAAATAGCACTGTAGCCGCTGCTCCATGTATTGCGGCCAACGTTATTGAATATACCGAAGTTTCTGTTGGTGAATGGGCCATAATCCTGGCTGGCAATCAATGCTGCCACACTAAGGTCAATATTGTCGCCATATAATTCGGCAGCTTCTATTGCCTGGCCACCTACAAAATTTCCGGATTGTATCCTGTCGTAAGCTGTATACAATACAGACAGTACATTGTTTTTTGCTTTAAGTACATCAGTATCCGGCTGCTCACTAAGCGGTTTGGTGTCGAGATACTTTTCACAACCTGCGGTAAAAAGAGCAAAACCGGCGAGAATAATTATTAGATATCTGTTTTTCATTTTTTCTTTTTTTTAGATTAAAAACCAACGTTTACACCTATTACAAAAGATTTTGCCTGAGGGGTGGGCAGATACGGTGCATCAAATGCGATGTTTGATTCGCCTGCACTTGATCCATACCTTATCACTTCAGGATCCCAGCCTTTGTATTTTGTAAATGTGAGCAGGTTATTACCGGTGATAAAGATTTTGGCTGAAGCTATTCCCGCCTTACTAAGCAAAGATTTAGGCAGGTTATACGCCAGGTTAATATTTCTTAAACGCAGGTAAGAATTATCAAACAGGAAGCGTGAAGTGTTTCTGTCTGAACCGGTAAATGATGCGCCGGTAATAGTGAGTCTTGGAATATTCGTATTGTCACCCGGCTTCTGCCAGCGGTTCAGCACCTCAGTTCTTTGGTTCCATGTGCTCAGGAATCCGCCCATCTGGCGTTTCGCACCATCATCATATATCTTGCCCCCCTGAGAAAAAGAAAACAGGAAATCAAGTTCAAAATTCTTGTAGTGAATAATATTATTGATACCCCCAAAGAAATCAGGGAAAGGATTTCCTACCGGCTGGCGGTTGCTGGTGATATCGGATTGTTTTAAGGCATCGATGGTGGTTCCATCCAGTTGATAAATCATTTCATTACCTGTTTGCGGGTTTACACCTGCGGATAAGGCAAGGAATGAAATGCCGATCGGATAACCTTTTACTACCCTGGTATCTCCCGCTGCGGCGCCAAAACCATCAGGAGGAATATTACCGGTTTCTAATACTTTATTCCTGTTACCGGCTATGTTAAGTTCTGTGCTCCAGGTAAAATCATCTTTGTTGATGATGCGGAAAGTTAATTCGAGTTCCAAACCGCTATTCCTCACTTTAACGTCTTTGGCATTAACCAGTATAGAACCAATACCTGTTGCAGATATCTGTGCAGGTACGGCTAACAGGGCATCTGTAGATATCTTCCTGTAAAAACCAATACTACCCGAGATCCTGTTATTTAAAATTCCGAATTCAAGAGATGCATCAAACTGTCGTGCTTTTTCCCATGAAAGATCAGGGTTAGGCAATCTTGTTGGGGTAATGCCGGTGTAGCCCAAATAACCGCCGGTGGTACTGAATGTCCCGAGATATTGAAAGTTTCCGATCTCTGAGTTTCCTGTGTATCCATAACTGGAACGCAGTTTCAGGTAATCGATCAATTTATTCTGCTGCATGAATTTCTCATCAGAAATGATCCATCCTGCTGAAACAGCGGGGAAATATCCGAAGCGGTGATTACTGCCAAAACGCGAAGAACCATCTGCACGGAAGCTGGCACCAAACAAATATTTGTCGCTGAGTTTGTAGTTAGCCCGGGCAAAGAAAGACAGGAAGCGATAAGAATCGCGTTCGTTATAACCACTGATTGCAGGACCGTTAACTGCAGCACCGGGCGCATATCCCATATTCCGGGTGGTCTCATCAAAATAATTATTTACAAAACCAACACCCCCACTTGATGGGTTAAACCCTATAGCCCTTGTTACACTGTTCTGAATAGAAGAACCAGCGGTTACATTGATGGTATGTTTTTCTGCAAACGATTTATTAAAAGTGAAATAAGCATTACCGTTCATATTGGTAACAGTGAGCCTGCGCTCCCATCTTGCCGGAAGCCCGGTGGTACCAAAATAACGGTTTACTTTATCATCGTATCTTTCTTCAAACTGGTCAAGCATATCAAGCCCGTACTCTGCACGGAAAGAAAGATTGCCGGAGATCTTTACATCGCCATAGATATTATTGATAACCCGGTTTGATTTTGTTCTGTATTTGTTGCGTAGACGGGCCACAGGATTAGCGCCGGTATTTTGAAATTGTGTTCCAAAAAAACTGCCATCTGCATTGTATATCGGGAAAATTCTTAACGCTGTTGATTGCGCCCCGCCAATGCCTCCATTATATGAAGTAGGCACCTGTGCGTTGTTGGTATAAGAAATGCTCGACTGAATACCGAACTTAAAATTTTTGGTAGCCTGGTTATCAATGTTCACCCTTCCGTTTATGCGGGTGTAATTATTTTCTTTTAAAATTCCTTCTTCGCCTTTGTAACCGCCACCTACAAAGAATTGTGTTTTATCATTACCCCCTCTTGCAGATAATGTAACATCCTGCACATTACCCGTGCGTAGTGTCTGATCAATCCAATCGGTGTTAACATTGGATATCTGATTGTAAATAAAAGTCTGCCCGTTAATGCTGAGAGGCTGACTTGGATCGATAACCGGGTTACCATCATTTACACGGGCCTCGTTATATAAACTCCACCAGTCCTGCGCGCTGATCAGATCTATTTTATGGGATACTCTTGATTGGCCGGCCGAATAACCAAAATTAAACTTCGTTGTACCTGCTTTACCTCTTTTGGTTGTTAGCACAATAACCCCGTTGGCGCCCCTTGCTCCATAAATAGAAGATGCTGCGGCATCTTTCAATACCTCAACCGATTCTATATCGGCAGGATTAATGGTGGCCAGCACATTCGAGTTATTTGCGGCAACATTATTAACACCTCCATCAGGGTTTGAAAAATTACCTGAATAGATCGGCACTCCGTCAATCACATACAATGGATCGCCTGAACCGGTAAATGAATTTTGTCCACGCACCCTTACACGAACTGCTGCGCCAGGTGTTCCGTTTGCCTGTATTACCTGCACCCCCAATGCCCTTCCCTGCAATCCTGCCTCAAAGGTTGGTGTAACAGTACTGTTAATGCGGTTGCTATAATCAACTTTAGCAATTGATCCTGTCAGATCTCTTTTACGTGCAGATCCATATCCGATAACAACCACCTGGTCTAATGAATTTACTTTTACAGTTAATACAACCGTGAGTGAATTATTATCTTTTACAACAACCTGTGCAGGATCGTATCCTGTGTGTGAAAAATTGAGTGTAGAGCCAATACCGGCAGGTATCTTAAACATTCCGTCTTTATCGGTAACAGTAATTGTTTTGGTTCCCTGAACGCTAACAGAAACTCCCTGCAGGGGATTTCCGTTATCTGAGGATGAAACTTTTCCGGTGATCTGCCTGGTTTGTCCTGAAACGGAAAAACCTGCAACAAGTAGCATAATTACAAAGAGTAATTTCTGTTTAAACATAGCAATCGTTTTTGGTTATGATGGGTGGAGCTGAAACAAATATGATGTGAAATTGTGTGAAATTTATACAGCGCAGGTATCGGGAAGGATATTTATTATCGAAATCGTTTTCGAGTAAGCGGCTTTTTTCAAAGCATAAAATGGCTATGAAATCAACATCGATCTGTTGAAATCAGAAGGGAAATTTCCGGGAGAATTTTCAAACAATATCCTTCAAATCAAAGTGTGCTGCCACGTGCTATCAAACTGCTTTTGAGTACAACATGGTCTTTCAGATTATAGAATGATTTCTTTCCGATGGTATTAAAAAGCAGCTCACATGCTTCTTTGCCAATCTCAAATGCAGGCTGCGTGATCGTTGATAGTGAAGGGTTTAACAGCGAGGCTGTACGCAAATTAGAGAAGCTGATGATCTTTACATCGCCCGGAATATTCATTTGCATTTCGTTGCATACATGATATGCTGCAATGGCCAGCTTCTCTACTGAAGCAAAAATACCATCCGGCCTGTCTTTTTTATCAAGCAGTTCCTTAATAACAAGATGGGTATTTTCATTTGTGCATTCAACAATGTCGTTCTCATCTCTTTTCAGCTTATGCATTTCCAGTGCATCTATAAACCCTTGTTTACGTTTATGATTAATGGAAGTATGTTTAGAAAATGATAAGTAATAAATTTTCTTACATCCCTGCTGTATCAGGTGTTCGGTAGCTTTATATCCACTCTCGTAATCATCGGTGGTAACGGTAGGACAATCTGCAATGTCGGCCACACGATCAAAAAACACAATTGGCATCCCGGTTTCTTTCAGCCGCACTAAATGTGCGTAATCTGAAGTCTCGCTGCAGAGCGACATCAGCACGCCATCTACCCTGCCACCCTGCAGGTGTTTGATGGTAGAGAGTTCATTATCGTAGCTTTCGTGCGTGAGGTAGGTTAAAACATGGTAGCCTTTATCCTGCGCCACCACCTGTATCCCGTCGAGTGCCAGTGCGAAAAAATTATTGGCTATTTCGGGAATGACAACAGCAACAGTCTGGCTTTTTCTTTTCCTCAGATTACTGGCGTATGGATTGGGCTGGTAGTTCAATTTTTCAGCCAATGCTCTTACTCTTTGCTTTGTCTCGGCCTTAATTTCCCAGCTATCGCGCAACGCTTTTGACACACTGGAAACAGACAGGTTCAATTCTTTGGCCAATCTTTTCAAATCAATTTTTTCCATACAAAGCGTTTAAATTAATCACACTTCACAGCCACTTATGCCTCTGCCATTTTTCATTCAACTCAATCGGGGGTACAGTACCGTTAGAAACAAATTTGCTCCTTTATCATGTAAAATTTACACCCTATGTGTATAAGTGGCAATATTTTTCTCGAAAACGATTTCGAGAAGGTTTAAGTGTTACGGGTGAGTTTATGCCGGGGAAGGCTATTTGCATAGCCCAAACCCCAAGATCAGTTGAGCGGGTGCTTTTATTAAGCACAGTAAATGAAGTAGTTAGATGCTTACCGGATTATTTTTTGTGTAGGAAAATGTATCGAGATCGTAGTTCCGTTGGCGGAAGTATCAGTTAATTCAATTGTTCCTTTGTGAAGCGATATGATCTTTAAGGCAAGGGATAAACCAAGTCCAAAACCCTGTATATCCCGGACTGATTGGCTCCTGTAAAAGGGCTGGAAGATCATTTTTTTTTCTTCCTCATCTATTCCGGGGCCATTGTCTTTAACTATCACACTCAGGTGTCCGGCAGAAAATGAGAGTGAGATATTGGCAGTATGATCGGCTCCGTATTTACATGCATTGAGTACTACATTTTTTATGGCGCTATACAGCAGGTCGGGATTACCAAAAACCAATAAGTTATCTTCATTTTCAGGGAAGGTCTCAAAATGCATTTGAACCTGGAACTGTTTATTCGTTTTTCTGAGATCAGCAGGCAGTTTCATTAATAATTCGTCTACCCTCACCGGTGTCAGTTCCATTCCTGCAGATGTTCCACTTGCTTTTGCTATTTCCAGCAGGCCCCGTGTAAGGCGGGTAAGATTTTGCACATCTTCATACACCGAATGAATAACCGATTTATATTCATCTGCATTTCTTTCATTCTGCAATGTGATCTCCAATTGACTTGAAATAGAGGTAAGCGGGGTAGACAGTTCATGAGATGCATTGGAAATAAAGCGGCGCTGGATCTCAAAAGATTCTTCGAGACGTGTAAGCAGGTCGTTAAATGTAGCGGACAATTCGTTTAATTCATCTTTAGGCTCGTACAGTTTAATCCGGCGCGAAAGGTTTTGAGAAGATATCTCTTTAACTTCTTTTGTTATTTTTTTAATAGCAGAAACAATGTTGGAAGAAAAGATCAACCCGGAAAATATCGTGATCAGTATCCCTGAAAAAAAGCTGACCATCAGGATAAAACGTAATTGAGAAAGCCGGGCCAATCCATCCCTGTCGTAAGCGGCAGCAACAAGGGTGTATTTCTTACCTTTACTATGGTAATCGATCACAATTATCTCCCGCAAACCCTCAGTATAAGAATATTCCCCGTTTTTTTTATGACGGTTCAATATGGCGCTATCTACTTTTACCGGAACAACCGCACTATCAGCATAAGAATATAATATTTTGTTGAACTCATTATAAATAGCCACGCTTTTATCCTGAATAGAAATGAAGGTACTTTCATCAATTCTCCGAAGAAGATCATTGTCGATTCCTTCAACATCCAGAAGCAGGCTTACCGTGGTAAATGCCCGGTTTCGAAGTCGTTTTTGAAAATCACTTTGCCTGTTCAGGTCGGAAAAATAATAAATAGAGACACAAACCATCAGCAATATGGACGATACTACCAGGGTGAACAGCCATGTTATCCTGTATTTGATCTTCATAAATCACTGTTCTTTTAAAACGTATCCCATGCCAACCTGCGTATGGATCAACTTTGTACTGAAATTTTTATCAATCTTATTGCGCAGGTAATTAACATATACATCAATCACATTCGTTTTTGTATCAAAGTCAATATCCCATACACTGGCAGCAATATCTGCCCTGGAAACTACCCGGTTCCTGTTTCGTACAAAATATTCGAGCAGTTGAAATTCTTTGGCCGTGAGTGATATGATATGATCGCCGCGTTTTACTTCTTTGCTATCAAGGTTAATTTCAAGGTCAGCCACTTTCAGCACATTGCCTAAAGGGAACTGCTGGTTCATGGTTCTTTTAAGTAATGCCCGTATTCTTACCAGTAATTCTTTAAACTCGAATGGTTTAACAATATAATCATCCGTACCCGAATCAAACCCTTCAATTTTATCATCGGTGGCGGTCATGGCTGTGAGCATGATCACAGGTGTGCGCTGATCCTGGTTCCTGATTATTTTACAAAGCTCATAGCCGTTGATCCCGGGCAGGTTTATATCCAATATTACCAGGGCATACGTATCTGCAAAAAACATACGCTTACCTATGATGCCATCAAAAGCCACATCTACAGAATAACCATTCTCGGTTAACCCTTTTTCGAGTGTAGTGGCGATCTTTTTCTCGTCTTCAACAATTAAAATCTTTATCTCTTCCATACCTGTTCTGTTAAACTGTCAAGTAAAGCCATAGCACAGCTATTACCCTAAACAAAGGATAAGTTAAACAAATATCCGAAAAGATTTACTTAGAGATGATAATCATTGCCAGGCCTGCAATGTATAGCACCAGCATACTGTTTAACAGGGTTTTGGTACCAGCCGGGGCCTTATCAAATTCTTTCCAAACATAAATACCCCATAAAGCTGCTACTACGGTGGCTCCCTGGCCTAATCCATAAGAAACGGCCGGGCCTGCTTTGCCGGAAGCAATAATGCTTAACGACATACCTACGCACCAGATAATGCCTCCCAGCACGCCAACAAAATGGTCTTTCAGTGAGCCTTTAAAATAATCTCCGAATGTGATAGGCGTACCGATGAATGGGCGTTTCATCTGAATGGTATTGAAAAGGAGACTGCTGATCACAATACCAATGGCAAAAAACACAAGTGCAGTATAAGGGGTAAGCTTTCCGGCTTCGGGCACATTGAAATTACCCACCATTGAAACAGCTACGTATTTATAAAACAGGCCCATTAAACATCCGCTAACGATTGATAAGATCAATCCTTTCCTGGAAACTAATCCTGTAGCACCGGATTGCAATCTTTGATATGCCCTTGCATTAAGTGTAATCGCTAATGCAATAAGTGCCACCCCGCTAAATATCCATACCGGGTTACCCTGCGGGTTGCCGATATAATTTACAATAACACCCAGTACCAGGGCAATACCAATACCAACGGGAAAAGCTACAGACATACCCGCAATGCCAATAGCAGCAACCAATAATATGTTTGCCAGGTTAAAAACCACCCCTCCGATAAAAGCTGACACAAAATTTTCTGTATCAGCCTGTTTTATGTCTTCAAGGAAAGACCTGCCTTCGTTACCATTACTACCAAGTGTAAACGCCAGCAGCAACGTGGTAAGTAAGATACCAAAACCATAATCCCAATACAGCAATTCAAACCGCCATGTTTTGGAGGTAAGTTTGGTTGTATTGGCCCATGAGCCCCAGCAGAGCATGGTGATTACGCAGAGTACAATAGCTAAGGAGTAATTTTCTACGATAAACATATTGAGGGTTTTTAATTGACAATTTAATTAGTGCTCATTTCGTTTCTGTATGGAACAGATGCCTGCGCTCCCATTCTTGTTACAGAAATGGAGGCAGCTTCCACTGCAAATTTTATGGCGCTGGCCCAATCCTTTTTCTCTGTAAGAGCAACAGTTAAGGCACCGCTGAAAGTATCGCCGGCCGCTGTTGTATCCATTGCCTTTACAACGGGTGCAGCAATTTTAAGCGTGCTGTCAGCATTTTTAAAATAAGCTCCCTGCTTCCCCAGCGTGATGATCACATTCTGCACTCCTTTATTTAAAAACACTGCAGCAGCCTGTGCTGCAGTAGCTTCATCTTCTACTTTAATACCTGTAAGCAGGGTCGCTTCTGTTTCATTGGGTGTGATCAGGAATAAACCATCGAGTAATTCGTCGGCTAATTTTTGCGCAGGGGCAGGATTAATGATCAGCTTTTGTTTATTTGCTTTGGCAATTTTAGCTACTGCCTCAATTGTTTCTATCGGGATCTCCAATTGCATTAAAATTATTTCTGCATCCGACATATTTTTTACCTGCTCTATATCGGGAGGCAGCAATTGCCCGTTAGCCCCCGGGGCAACCACAATACAATTTTCGCCCTCTTCATTTACCATGATCAATGCAGTACCTGAAGGAGTTGTTTCATCTATAAAAACATAATCGGTTATAATATGCTCGTTTTTTAAGCCACTTATAGTTTGTGTTCCGAATATATCATTCCCAACTTTTGCCACCAGCGTAACATTACCGCCCAGCCTTGCTGCTGCAACCGCCTGGTTGGCACCTTTACCGCCTGCGTTCATGAAAAATGTCCCCCCCAATATTGTTTCACCGGGCAATGGCAGTTTTTTTGATTTAACAACCATATCTGTATTGGCGCTGCCTATTACGATTATTTTATTTGTACTCATATCCCAGAAATTAGGTTAGTAAACTATTAACGTGTTGTGCTCCTATTGAAATCAATATGTATTAAGGCATTTTACTTTTAAAAGTATTTACCAATGCGGTTATTCTTTTTTTAAAAATCACTTTTTAAACACATAGGCACATAGGAAAAACAAAAAAGAAACATAGCGTATGAACTATATGCCCTATTTCCTGACCTATGTAACTATGTGTTTAATAGGAGCACAACACGTTAAACTATTAACATTAATTAAATTTTATCCAATCCAGTTTTAGCGTGTTTGATTTAACAAGGACCTTGATTTTATTATTTCTTTTATTCAAATTAAAGTCACCTATCGTTGCCTCGTCCAGTTCCTTGCTGTTTACTGTAAATGCCACCTGTTTATCATTAACACTAATACTTAGTTCTGACGGTGCGAGTCCGGCTGCTGCCCTGATTGTTAACTGGTGTTTTTTATTGTCTACACAATTAAAATCGTATACCACCCATTCAGATTTTTTTAATTCGATAGATTGTTCCGACCAAAACTGGTTGGGGTCTTTGCTGTCAAGCTTTACCTGAACCGGTTCTTTTTTTCTATACGAGGCAGATTTTTGTGCACTGTCTAAAACAAAATAGGAACGATTGTATCCTTTATGACCATAGTTCTCAGCCTCAATTTTCCCGGGTATCCTTGTAAGTATGGCATTGCATATATCTTCAAAATAATCGCAGTTGGCTATTTTAATATTTTCTAAATATTCGTTTAATATTTTCTGAGCCACTGCACTGTCGGGCTTTGCACCGTTTCTTGTATATTCAGCGATCAGATCCCAATCAGCAGGTTTTTTAACCGAATAGGGTGTATTCTGTGTATCCATTTTTTTCCATGGCCAGAAAGAAAAGCCAATATTATTGGTTTCGAATAATTGAGAAGTACTCCAATAAATAGCAGGTCCCTTCTCTCCTGTTTCGCCAACCCAAACCGGTGTATTGAGTTCTTTCCGCTTTTTCAGGTATTCGCTGATATCGTTCAGGTTATCGGGCCTTGCCCAGCAATAATAATGGAACTGGTAAAAAACATTTTTATCAAAAGGCTTATCAAAAAGCGACCAATCGTTAGACCAATCAAACCCTTCCAGTGTGATCATATGCTTTGTATCGACCTTTCTGATCTCTGAAGTGATTCGCTGGTAAAGCGGCACCAGCAAATGTTTGTATTTATTGGCTGCGCCAGTGTTTTTGGGCAGTGGTTCGTTCAGCAGATCGTATGCAGCAACAACAGGTTCATCTTTATACCGCTTAACAATTTTAAGCCAAAGGTCAACAACCCGGTCCTGGTATTTTTGATCAATAAAAAGTTCAGGGATATCATTCGGACTGTCATCAATATTGGCGCCTGTTTGTCCGCCGGGTGCGGCATGCATATCAAGGATCACATACAGTTTATACTTCCTGCACCACGAAATAAGCGAATCAATTAACCGGAACCCTTCTTCCAGGTAAACAGGTTTTTCATCCTCGCTTAAAAACAGTTTTGCATTTAGCGCAGGCCTTACAGAATTAAAACCCAATTCAGCTATCCGCTTAATATCGGCTTCTGTAATAAAGTTTTGCCGGAATGTTTTCCAGAATTGTGCAGCTTTCTCATCCCCGATCATACTAGCTACCACTTTTTCCATTTTGCGGGGACGGTCTCCCAACCCGCCAAATTTCCACATGTATCCTTCAGGTAATAGCCAGTTTCCAAGTCCCACTCCTTTTAAGTAGATCTTTTCACCAGACTCATTAACCATATCCTGGCCGGCAGTATGCAGAAAGCTAATACTGTTTTTCTGCTTCACCTGTGCAAAAGAACCATAGGCGGTGAGGATGATTAGAACCGAAGTACTAAGTATTTTCATTTTGTAAGTTTTTCAACTGGTTATTTGATCACATTCAATGGCAGCCACACTTTCATGGCGCCTTCAGTTTGACTTGCATCTGCAAAGGGAACCAGTACCAATTGTGGTTTTGAAGCATTATTTTTTTTATCCGCGATATTTACCAGGTATGCCTGTTTACCGATCCATTGAACCGGTAATAAAACACTATTGGTTTTTTCAGCAGGCAGCCCAACTGATAATTTCTGATCAGGCGTTAATGTATAATATTTCAATACATCAACATTCAGCAAACTGTCTAAGGCCAATACCTGCGGCCCTCTCTGGAAAGCAACCTGTTCCGGATAACTTTTGCCGCCAGCCAATATTTGAACAGGCATCTGGAATGAAACCTTGATTTTTTCACCTGATTTCCAGGCTCTGTTTATAACCAGGCTTTCATTGGCTGTTCCTTTGAAAGTTTTACCATCAATACTTGCCGTAAATGAGCTACTCCACGATGGCACCCTTAATGCGACAGGGAAAGAAGCTGATTTAGAAGGGTTCACTGTTACAACAACATCCCCGCTTTCAGGGAAATTGCTTTCAACCTGTAATGACAGGCTGATACTCTTCTTGTCGGTGGTAGTGATACGCTCTTTATAAGATGCAGGCTCGTACATCATCAGCGTTGGCATGTTTTTAATATTGCCGAATGTGAAGTAAGGTATCATGGCAATTCCTCTTGGCACGCTCGACTGGCAGCAGGTAATAAAACAGGTATAAGGTTTCTTACCCATCAGCGGCGTGTAATAGCTTACACAGCCTGTGAGTGGATTTTCTGCAGCCAGCAAATGATTATACACGGCTTTTTCAATTTGCTCAGCATATTTTAAATCGCCGGTAAGCGACAATAAATTTTGATTTAACTGGATCCAGGTAGTGGTTACACAACCCTCTCCCATATTGGCGTTAGTACCCGCCGGCAGCACTTCTTCTTCCTGAAAATATTCATGAGAGCTGGTAGTACCGGTAATATAAAGCCTGTTAGCAACAATATCGTTCCAGGCGATCAATACTGGTTTCAATAATTTTTCATCACCGGTAACCCTGTATAGTTTTATTAATCCAACAAAATTGGAAAGCATTTCATACGCTTTACCGTTTCCTACTTTGGTTACTTTTCCGGTAGCCAATAATGAACTGATGATTTTAGGGCCGTTTTTCTGCTCCCATGCATCGAGAATATAATAACAGAAATCAAGGTATTTTTTATCGCCGGTGTATCTGTATAATTCAACCATTGGATCTAACACACTGGTTGCTGCCATACCTATATGCGTACCTGCTAAAATAATATCGCGCTGGCCGGGTTTGTTTCCAAATGTTCTGCAGAGCAGGTCGCCCATTTTTTTACAGGCATCTAATGCAGGTTGGTAGCCGGTTGCGGTATAATAAGCGAGCAGACCATACAAATTGTATTTATGGCTCCACACATCCCAACTGGTCCAGTATTCATCCGGTCCATACGTACCAAGGTATCCATCAGGTAATTGAGAATTTACTAATTGATACATCAATCTATCCATTTGTGTCTTCAGCCTTGCATCACCTGTATTTTTCCAAACATTGCTGGCTGTTTCCAGGTACTTGCCAATATGTTCACCGGCCCATGGATGGTGGCCGGGCCTTTCCAGGTAGCCATCCAATGTTCCGGGTTCATCCAGTTTCAATAAACGTTCAACCAGGTTCTGGTTCATCCGTTTTCCAAGGTATCCGCGTTGCTGTTGATTTTGGAAGGGAATAGAAGTGAACAGATCTTTGGTTTTATTTATAACAACCGGTTTAGGCTCACCCGCAACTTTGATCTTGATCTGCCTGTCGGCTAAATAAAGCTGTTCGTTTGTTACAGATGCGGTGCTGTTATTTTCAACAACATAATATCCAACTTTAAAAATATTTTCATTCAACGGATGATACTCGGAAAAAGCTACTTCATATTCAAACCCCTGTACCGGCTTAACCTGCACCGGTTTTGTTTCGGTAAATAATTCTTTGCCGCTTTTATCTGTTACCCTGTATTTTATTGTTCCCTCAAAAGATCTATTCTTGTTATTTGTAAACTTAACCTTTGTAATAAAACCGTTATGCGCTGTTTCAGATATGGTACTTTGTACCGAAATAAAATCCGACCATTGAATAGGTCCATACTTATATGGTCCCTGGTACATACCAACCCAAACATCAGGACTGAATATCCTTACAGAGATCAGGTTTTCTTTATCCCACTGCACTTCGTTTACCGGGATAACATATAACCTGTCTGCCTGCCACTGGGTTTTGTAATCAGGAGGAAAAGAACCTGATTGGCCGATCAGTTTACCATTAAAAAATGTTTGATCAATGTCATCGATCTTGCCGAGCTGCAATTGCAGTCCTTGCCCCTTTTCAGCGAGCGTCTTCAGGCTTGACGGAATAACAATTTTAATACGAAACCACGCATATATATTAGCCTGAAGGCCTGATTGCAAACTGGCACCCAATTGTGTGGTGCCCCAATCTGCATCGTTAAACGACTGATTGGCCCACGCAGGATCATCACCTATTTTAAACTTACATTTTTGGGGCAATGAAACCAATTGCGCCATTGAGACACAAGAAGTGATTACCAGTAACAAGGCGCTGAAAAGCCTGAGCTTTATGTTGAAAACGGGTTTCATATTTTGTACTTTTTCATTTTTGATTAATGATACTGCAATGCTTTCTTTTTATAAAAATCCTGCAACACATAAAAAGCTTTTTTCTTTATCCCTTTATCAGAAACCAAACCCTTCCTGTTAAATTCGTCCTGTATGCCGGGCAATAATCTTCGCGGTGAGCGGAAATCCATCAATATCCATGGACTGAGACCGCGTATATTGGGCATTTTTTCTATCATAGCCAGGTTCTGTTGGTATAAATATGCCTGGTATTCTTCAGTCCACCTGTTTTCTTTCGGGCCATGCAAGCCCTGCTTTGCATCGCCGCCAAATTCGGAAACCACAACCGGTTTATTATACGTTATAACCCATTTGGCATTTGGTGCATTCTTCAAATCGCCTCCATACCAGCCACGGTATTCGTTAAATGCAATAATATCCATCACCTCTCCAATCTTGTCGTCAACAATATCTACCCCGTTTTGGTTATGGGTTAACAAAGCGGCACTAACCAATCTTGTTGCATCGAGAGCTTTTACATGCTTAACAAGATTTTGCAAAAACAAAACCCTTGGTTCAGACTGCGGCGTTTCGTTAGCCACCGACCAGATAATTACCGCAGCTCTGTTTTTATCTCTTGTAATTACTTCCGACAGTTGGTTTTTTGCATTATTGAACGTTTGATGGTTTGTAAACTCAACTGTCCAGTAAACCGGGATCTCGTCCCAAACCATTAGTCCAATTTTATCTGCCAGTCTTAATGTATATTCATTGTGCGGATAATGCGCCAGTCTAACATAATTGCAACCCAGTTCTTTTGCTTTTGTAAGCAATGCCAGTGCATCTTTTGCTGAATTGGCCCTTCTGCCATTGATCTCTTCGTGAATGCTGATACCCCTCAAAAAAATGGGTTTGCCATTGAGCAAAATATCGGGCCCTTTGGTTGCAATGGTTCTAAAGCCAATGCTATCTTTCAATACCTGGTGCGCTGTTTTAATAAACACTTCATACAGTTTCGGCGTTTCGGGCGACCAGTATTGGATATTATTTACCGGTAATTCAAATTGAACGCTCCCTCCTGCGGTGGTTAGCAGCTCCTGTTTGATCTTAAGTTCGGGAATTTCAAGTGTTAGTTTTTCATCCGCATCCGTGTTGCTTAGTTTGATATAACAGCCAATTGTTTTGGCATCATCCTTTTTAAGCTGAATACTATAATCCTGTATAAAATTTTCGGGTTCCTGCACAAGCAGTACATCACGTGTAATGCCGCCATAATTCCACCAATCAGTATTAGTTGTTGGAACAGCGTCTTTACGGCGCCTGTTATCAACTTTAACAACCAGGTAATTATCCTTTGGCTTTACAATGTTTGTAATTTCAAAATTAAATGGTGTAAACCCACCTTCGTGCACCCCTAATTTTACGCCGTTCAAATAAACATCTGCCTTGTAGTTTACGGCACCAAAATAAACGAAGAGCTTTTGACCTTTTTGCAGACTGTAATCGAATGATTTTTTATACCAAACTGTTCCTTCAAAATAAAACAGTTTTTCTTTTTGCGTATTCCAGTCCCCCGGCACTTTTATTACAGGTGATTTATCAAAATCATATTCAACCAGTTCCTGCTTGTTTTTTGCGTGATAGTTATTGTAATAAGCGGCAGTTGATTTTGGATCAACCTGGTCATACATAGCACCATGAAAACTGTAAACACCGGTTTCATACGGATCAACGATGTAATGCCAGTTGCCGTTTAATGAAGTAGTGTTACGGTTAGAAGTATTGATCAAGAGTCCCTGCGCCAGTATTACAACCGGCGCCAATACCAACAGGGATAGTATTTTCAGCTTTTTCATTTTAAAAAATTTGCAGTAGTTATTGCAAAACCTTTGCTTATTTCATTTTTTCGATCTTGTATTTTTCATCTTTAGTAACATTTTTCCACTGGTCTGTTCTGAACGGTACAGCAGGAAAACCTTCCTTATTAAACAGGTTACAGTCGCTGGCATCTCCCGCCCATCCAAAATGAACTGCAAGCGGATCTGCAACGTTTTCATTAAAAACAATTACTGTATTGTTTTTGATGAAGGCTTTCGCAAAATGAAACACATGGTCTTTCCCGGCAATTTCAAATCCCTTGATGTAGCCGTATTTGTCGGGTGTAACCAATCCTGTTCCTATATTTTCAAATGAGAGGACGATCTGATTGTCTTTTACTTCCATTGATTTGTAGGCCGGGCCATTGCAAACCATTTGCTTATCGTAAATGTTATTTAATGCCAGTGCAGCCAATCGCTTACCCACTTCCTGTTTATTGGTTGGGTGAATATCCCATGGGTTGCCGATATCCGTTGTTACACACATGCCTGTATGAGGCACCTGCAATGTTAAGGCCTGAGCCTCTCTCAGTTCAGCCCAACCGCAGCCTTCATTACTATTGCCGGGGTTATTAAAGGTTGCCAGTTGCACAAAATAAAACGGCATGCCGGGATTACTCCATTTCTGCCTCCAGTCGTTAATTAATAATGGAAATGCTGTTCTGTATTGGTATGATCTTCCGGCATTTGATTCTCCCTGGTACCATAATACCCCCTGGAATGCAAAAGGTACCAGGGGATTGATCATAGCGTTATAACACAACGATGGCAGGGAATTCTCGTTGGTTGTTTTTTTAACAGCTTCTACCTGGAATTTCCAATCGCCGGTTAAAGAGATGGAAGAATTACCCAAGCTTAATTTTAAGTCAGCATCATCACCATAAATACCGCCGCCTGCGCCATTGTCAACCACCCTTACCGCAATTATGTTTTTACCTTCCTTTAATATACCGGCGGGGATATTATATTTTCTTTTGGCATTCCATACATAATTGCTTCCAACTTTTATTCCGTTAACATAAGTAATATCTTCATCATCAATTTTTGCCAATTCCAGTATGGCTTCTTTAGTAAGATCAGCGGCTGACAACTCAACTGTTTTTCTTAACCAAACCACGCCGTCCAGGTCTCCAACGCTTTGTTGTTCCCAAAATCCGGGCGCATGCAACAAGGGCCATTTCGAGTCATCAAACGAAAGGTCTTTAAATAAATCAGGATTGATGTCTTTGAATTTTGTTCCCTGCAAGGCCTCCATTCTTAATTCAATACTCCGCACTTTCATTTTAGAAAGAGAGTCTAAATTTAATTTAGGCATACCCGCGATCATTTCTTTGAATTCATCGCTGCTTTCAAAGCCTTCGCGGCTGATCCATGTTTCAATATTGGTACCACCCCAGGAGGAATTGATCAATCCCACGGGGATATGAAGTTCATTGTAAATATTCTTTGCAAAAAAATACCCAATGCCCGAAAAATTGGCCACAGTTGTTGAATCGCAAATTTCCCAACTGCCGGTTGTAAAATTACTGTTTGGCAAAGAGCTGATTTCATGGGCAATTTTAATATGCCTGATGAATGGGTTATTGGCTGCCGCTATTTCGTTCTTTGCATTTAAAGACCTGCCAACGGTCCATTCCATATTTGATTGGCCGCTGCACACCCATACTTCGCCTACCAGCACATTCGATAACTGGATACTGTTTTTTCCTTGTATTGTTAAGTTGTAAGGTCCTCCGGCAGTTTCCGGATCCAGTTTCAACATCCACTTGCCGCTTTTATCAGCTTGCGCAGATTTAACCTGGTTATGAAATCTCACTTCTATTTTTTCATTCGCATCTGCCCAACCCCATACAGGAATCAGCGCATTTCGCTGCAGCACCATATTATCTGAGAAAATTTTAGGAAGTGTAACTTTTGCATCCAGGCAGGTACAAATGCTGAGAAAGCCAACAAGCAGCAAGCAATACTTTTTCATATTCGTTATTTTATCAATTTAATTCATCTATAAGCATCCAAAAAGTAGAGAAATTTATTCATACCAATCATTTTCCACTCAACTTAATTTGCACAAAAACCGGTAAATGGTCAGATGGGTATTTCAGATCGTACGAATCAGATAGAACAGCATATTTGTTAACTGTAACGTTTGCTGATTTTGATGTGAAGATGTAATCGATCAACATCGTTACAGGTTTATTAAATTCAAAGTTGTTAAAAGTGCCGGCCGGGCCAAATGGCTTTGCTACTGCCACTTCCCTTGAATCATTCATTTTCTTTCTCAGATTCACTATCACATCTGTTTCAGGGGTTGAATTAAAATCGCCCATCAGGAAAACGGGCAGTTTTTTTGTATTAACCGAATCAATCGTTTGTAAGATCAATTCAACACCTTTTGCTCTCGCCACTATTCCGTTGTTGTCGAGGTGTGTATTAAACACCCAGAACTGTTTTCCTGTTTTTTTATCAACAAACAAGGCATAAGTACATACCCGCAAATAGGATGCGTCCCATCCTTTTGAGATTTTACCAGGCGTTTCAGACAACCAGAAAGTATTTTGTTTGCTAACAGCTAATCGGTTAGCATTGTAGAAAATGGAAGAAGACTCTCCTTTGTTCAGGCCTTCTCTCGCAATGCCTATATGCTTATAATTGGTAAGTGTGGTATCGAGGTAATTAACCTGGTTGGGCAAGCTCTCCTGTATTCCAAGAATATCAGGTTCGTAAAATTTAATTTGAGAGGCAAAGACTTCTTTTCTGTTATCCCATCTGTTAATACCATCTACGGCAACATCCAGGCGAACATTATAGGTCATTAAGTTTAAGGTCTGGCCAGATACATTTGCAGACAACAGCAGGCTTGCCAATACAGCAAGCAGGAATTTTCTTGGCATAGCAACTATTATTAAAAAAGCTTATTCAAGCTGATATCTCAATAATCCAAAATAAGATCACTGCTAAATCAATAAAAAATAAATGGAGGAGTAATCACTCCTCCATTTACCTAATAACAGTTTTTTAAAACTGCTGGTGATACGATGATACCTGTACCGGTTATTGTAAGTACCAAGGAATTTTGTTGATTCCATCATACCCGCCAAACTGGTCAGCAATGGCCTTAGTATAATTCACTGGGTTAGTAACCTGCTCATCGGTTGGGTACTTCCAGCGTTTAGGGAATAATGTTTTATCATCAGGATTCATACTGGTAGCCGGATTCAGCGGGAAGTTAGGGTACCCTGTACGAAGGAACTGAGGATAATTTAATCCATTGCCCTGGAAGAAATCAATCAGGTAACGCTGCATCCATATTTGCTGCTCACGGTCTGTTTTAGTACCGGTTGTTGCATAGGCAGCAGCACCTGTGAAATAGTTATCAATATAAGCCTGGTTGATAGCCATTCCATGTGTGCCTGAAGAAGCTGACGGCAAAGTCATGTAATACTTAAGCATCGCTTTTACGCCATTCTCGTAATAAGTTTGTGCGTTTCCAGTAACCCAGCCTTCTTCTATCGCTTCTGCAATAATAAAACATTGTTCAGCATAAGTAAATTTGATCATTGGGTCGCCTGCTTTTACTGCCACATAGCGCTTGTTGATTAAAGAGTATTTACCAGCCTGGTTGTTAAGAGCCAATTGGTCGGCAGATAATTCTGTAGGGGCACCTTCGTACGCTGCAAAATCATTTTCTGTTTTACCGCCGGCAATTAAAGAAGCTGCGGGTTCAGCAAAATAGAACAACCTGCGGTCATTATAATTCTTTAACGCATCAACCACTAATTTAGAAACGCCTATATAAATTCTCCTGTTTTCTCCGCTCCAGAATGGGTGAGATGAGTTTGAATTATCAGAATAGGCTAATTGAAAATTATCCGGGTTGTCGGTCATCAGGTTATTAGCTGTTACAATCGCTGCAAAACGTGCTTTCTGATCAGCAGTTGCTTTCTTGCTCATGGTTTGAATAACCTTTAACTGCATGGCATTGCAGAGTTTGCGCCATTTGGCAACATCTCCGCCATACATAATATCGCCGCCAAAATTCTTGCCAGCTGCAAAAAACGCTTCTGCATCTTTCAGGTCGTTCAGTACACCGGCAAATACATCTGCCTGCTTATCGTACTTAGGCTGGGTAATTCCATCCTCTGCCTTTCCGATCTCAGAATATGGAACATCACCCATGTCTAATGTATTTTGAAAACCATAAGTAGCTTTCATAAATAATGCCAATCCTTTAAATGATTGCTCGTACGGTGTGCCTGTAGCAAACTCAACCATTCTTTTTAAGTCGGTCATTTTTTTATAAGAACCAAATCCGCCGTAAGGCCAGTATGAATAATAGTACTGGTAAGGGTTTGGATTTGTTTCAAGGATCGCGGTATGTTTACACCACAGGTTTCCTGTACCAAAATCGGTTGGATTAGGGTTCCAGAACCTGAAAGCATCTTTTAATACCTGCGTAGCCAACATTTCAGATGTAACCTTGGTTGGTACATTGGGGTCAGTGTTTAGCTCAGCAAATTTTGTACAGGAACTTGCCATGCTGATAGCAAATACTGCAATAAATAAATATTTAATATTTTTCATGTTAGTATTATTAGAAAGTTAATTTAATATTTACTCCAAGGTATCTTGGTGCGGGGTCAGAAAAATCTTCAACACCACCATCCGGATCAGAATATTTGAAGTCTTTAGCTTTCAACAACACATTCTGTCCTATAAAACTTACTGAGGCTGCTTTTGCAATACCTTTTATAAGCGAAGCCGGTAGCTGGTAGGTGATAGATATTTCGCGCAGTTTCAGGAATGTTTTGGAATAAGTATCTGCACGGCTTCCGTTACCGCCCCATGCACTACTGTTATGTAGGTCTGTTATGTATTGCTTGTAGGTAGTATATACATCATTAGCTGCAAAAACACGGGTATCACTGGTAATATTGCCCATCGCATCATAAGTAGCTGTACCTGATACAACTTTTACACCCTGACCCAGGAAGTTTTTAGAACCCGGTGTAGCAACGTCTTTGGCTCTTTCATCTGTAATAGAATTAGGGTGACCACCTGATTGCCACATATAACTTTCAGTTCTGGTATTCATAATACCACCGTTTACACCATCCAATGAAACAAACAGGCTGATGTTTTTATATCTTAAGGTAGAATTCACACCCCACAACCAATCAGGATCGGTATAACCAAACTTAGAATCATAAGAGCTGTAAACCAATCTGCCGTTATTGAAGATCAGGTTTCCTGCAGGGTCACGTAAAAATTCCCTGCTTGGTAATACATCATAACGGGCGCCTTCAGATACCCAAGGTTTCTTAGCTGAAAAGTTAGGATCTACTTTAGTGATATAACGTTTAAAGGTTGACCAGTTTGCACCTACATTCCATTGCAGATCTTTCTTTTTAATAACTGTACCATTCAGTACAACCTCCCATCCTTTACGGGTCAACTCCTCACCTACGTTAATATAGCTGCTGGTATAACCTGAAGAAGCAGTAATAGGAGAATAAGCCAAACGGTCAAAGTTGCGTTTAGTATAGTAAGAAACATCCGCCATCAAACGGTTGTTCAGGAATACTGCCTGTAAACCTGTTTCGAAAGTGGCATTACTTTCCGGACGTGCGTCTTTTGAGTACATATTACTTGGGGCAGTAGCTCCATTAAGAGTTCCCCATGTAGCATTATTGAGAGAAAAGCTACTATTGATCGCATAAATTCCGGGAATAGATTTTGACAGTGTCCATGAACCTCTGAGTTTTAACAGATCCAGCCAGTCTTTAGTTTGACTTGGCAAAAGCTCAGAAACCACAAAGCTTGATGCAATAGATGGATAGAAATAAGAACGGGTGCTGGCCGGTAAAGTTGAGCTCCAGTCATTTCTGCCGGTAGCCTCTACATATACCAGTTTATTCCACGATAATGCCAGTCGGCCAAACACTGAATTTACCTGCTGTGCAGCAGTAGTCTGCGTAACAGTAGCAGGCTGTACTGATGCTTTTATTGAGAAAAAGCCCGGAACAGAAATACCGCCATTGGTATTGGCATACATGTTATCATCCTTCTTGTAGAACATTGTTGCACCAGCCAGGTAGTCTATCTTGAATTTTTTATAAGACCTGTCACCGGTAAGCAACAGATCAGTGTTCATACTTGTTCCTGTATTTTGACCTATTACATAACCACCGGTCATATAACCATTCCATGTATACAGGTTACCCGGTACCGGTGTATTACCGGTATAGGTAGCAGAGCCCCATGAAACTTTCAGTTCACCGATCTCTTTGTAGAAATCAACACCTGAACGCAGTGTGGCTTTTAACCAATCGGTTACCTGGTAATTCATAGAGATATCCGCGTTAAAGATGTCGCGGGATACTTTATTGATTTTTTCGTACCTGTCAAAGTAAGGATTGTTCTCACCTGAACGGTAAGTATAGTTCTGAACCTCACCTGGTTTCAGCCAGTAATTATTTTTGTAATCACGGATATCAAAATCGGCAGCAGACCAGATCAGCAATGAGTACATAGGATCATAAGAGGTATATCCGTTAGATCCCATGTTTGGAGATGCTTTTCTTGAGTAAGACAGGTTAGAACTCAGTCTGAATTTACCTGAAGTAAAATCGCCGCCAAATGTGTAAGTGTACTTATCTAATTTAGAATTAGGATAACGTCCTTTAGTTTCTGTCCAGTTCAGTGAACTTCTTAATGAAATATTATCTTTCTTATAACCAACATTGAAGTTGTTATTGGTGATATATCCCTGCTCTAAGAAGTTTGAAAAGTTATTGGCACCAACAGGCAGGTAAGCATAATCTCTGTAAGCCATCAATTTGGGATCCCATTGGTTTTGGATAGATCCGTCCATTTTAGTACCCCATGAAGCATCGGAGTTTTTATCGTACGTATTATTGCTGCCACGACCATACACTGCCTGCTTTGAAGGGATGGCTAAAAATCCTGCGGTAAACATAGTATTAGTGGTATAATCTACGGTTACACCGGTTTTATTGGTACTTCCGTTTTTGGTTGTAATGATAAGCGCACCGCTTCCGCCACGGTTACCATAAAGGGCCGAAGCTGTTGCACCTTTCAGCACACTGATCGATTCAATATCTTCTGAAGAGATATCAGTGAGGGTTTTATTGGCATACGCTATTCCGTCAATTACCAGCAAAGGTTTTTCACCACGAATGGTAAGGTCAGGAACTGCACCAAAATCAGAAGAGTTTTTAACCAATAAGCCCGCTACTTTACCGGTAAGAGATGTAGCAACATCAACACCGGATACTTTTTGCAGGCTCTCTCCTGAAACTTTCTGAACAGCATAACCGAGGGCTTTTTCTTCTCTTTTAATACCAAGGGCAGTAACCACTACTTCCTGCATTACCTGGTAAGAATCGGCCAATGTAATATTGTATTCAGTTTTGTTGGCAACAACTTTTATTGTTTGATCAACTTTTCCTACATAAGAAATCACCAGGATTACATTAGGTTCGGCTTTAATTGAAAACCTGCCGGCCGCATCTGTTTTTGTACCAAAACTTGTTCCTTTTATTATAACAGATGCTCCTTCCAGTGGCTGTCTTTTCTCATCCAGCACCGTTCCTTTCACATCGATGGTTGCAGGAGGTGGCGGAGGAGCCGGCGCAATCACTTCCGGAACAATTGCTTTCCTTTTTACTACAATGGTATTTTCAGAAATAGTATAGGCCAATTGCTGATTTTGAAAACATAAATCAAGCACTTCTTCAATACTTCCCTTTTTAATATTAACGGTTACATTCTGGGAAGATTTCAGCACTTCGTCTGCATAGAAGAAGTTAAAGCCGGTCTGTTTTCTGATCTCTTCAAAAACCTTTTGAAGGGAGACATTGTTTTTGTTAAGGGTAACCTTCTGAGAATACCCGGCAGCACTCACCTGGAGGCAGGCTGCAACAATGAAGATTGTGGCAAGTTGCATAATCCGAATAATTTTAGTAAACCGCCCGATTTTATGCAGGTTGGGCTTACAAAGAGCAGATAAATACATAAGTTTGTAATGTTTGGGTTAAATAATAAGCAGTCGTAGACAGATTTTGTTTATTATGGCACTCAAATTATCGCCGGATTTCGCCGCAAACGGAATCCGGTATTTTTTTGAGTATTATTCACATAATGCTACCCGTCGGGGACGGATGGAAACAAGAAGTTGTATTTTATTATCATAAATTATTATTTGTTATGGCGATACAATCACTTTTTTTCCGTCAACTTCAAAATGTACACGCACCTCATCGGTTAACACTAATTTTTCGAATACTTTGGATACATTCTGGTTCCTGGTAAGCTGTCCGGTAAAGTGCAGGTCTACATTTCCTTTATATTCAATATCCACATCATACCAGCGTGCTATCTGGCGCAAAATGCTTCTCAGGTCTGAACTTTTAAACTGGAAGCGGCCATTTTTCCATGCCATCACCTCTTCGGTATCGGCATCATCAAACACCTGTATCCTGCCTTCTTTATTGATAGACGACTGCTGACCCGGCTGTAAAAACTTAGGTTGCTGATTGCCCGCTAAAGTTGGAACAGTCACTTTTACCATACCCTCCAGTAAAGTGGTTTTAATAGAAGCCTCATCATTATAGGCATTCACATTAAAATGGGTGCCCAATACTTCTATCTCTGAAGCATTGGCTTTTACTTTAAATGGCATGTTTTTGTTCTTGGCCACTTCAAAATAAACTTCACCGGTTATTTCAACTTTTCTGTCAGCTCCTGCAAATACAACAGGGAAGCGGATTGATGATGCAGCATTAAGCCACACCATCGTTCCGTCGGACAGGGTAACCTGGTATTGACCTCCCCGGGGGGTGGAGATCGTGTTATAAAAAGCTGCGTCTTTTTCTGTGATCTGTTTGCCATTAACGGTGTAGGCAAGCAAACCATTGTCTAATTTCTGAACCTGGCTATTGCCTTGCTGGCTAAGCATACCATTGCTGGCGCTGTCGAGAATGATAATGGAACCATCTGCCAGGGTAAGTACTGCTTTATTACCACCCGGCCGAGCATCTTTTTTAATTGTTACAGGACTATTTTCCTGCTTTGCCAATACCTGTTTTGAGGAACCATGAACAAATCCATAATAAATACCAATGGTAAGAATAACAAGGATTGCAGAAGCAGCAACAGAGAGTTGCCATCTATGTTTAGCGGGCTTATTTTGCGTACGGATAGAAGCAAGCAGACGGTTTCTCATCCGCTCAGCAATCTGTGCTTCATTCTGGCCTTCGGCTACAGTCAACTCAGCCTGTGCGTCATTAAATGAATAATACCATTCATCTAACAAACGCTTTTCATCTGGTGTAGCCGTTCCGGCTTGATACTTTTCTATCAGTATCAGTAAATTTTCTGGAATTTGCATAAGGTACTATATAGGTGTGTTGAAACAGGCAAGACACCTACTCCAACTGAAAATATTTTTTAACAATTTCCAATGCCTGGCTGATGCATGGAATAACAGCTGAGCTACAATATGACAAAATAAATTGTATTTAATTTATAATCAATAACTTATAAATTAAATATTTTAAAGCTTTCTAATTGAAAATGAGCATAAAAAAACACAGGTAATCTCACCTGTGTTTTTTTATGCTTTAACAAATTTCAGACAGATTTTGCAAGGTTGTTATTACAATAATTCAAAACTATCTTTCAACCGGATATCTGCTGAAGAAGCACCGATCATTAATTCAAAATCGCCTGGCTCGGCTCCCCATTGTAACCGCTGGTTATAAAATGACAGTTTTTCTTTTCCTATCACAAAACGGATGGTTTTAGATTCGCCCGCTTTTAATGCGATCTTTTTAAAATCTTTCAGCTCTTTTACTGGCCGAACGATAGAACCCACTTTATCGCGGAGGTATAACTGTACCACTTCTTCCCCATCGTATTTACCTGTATTGGTAATGGTTACGGTTGCTTCTATCTGCTCATTGCGCTTCATTGTCTTTTTGTTCAATTGCAGGTTGCTGTACCCGAAACTGGTATAACTCAATCCATAGCCAAAAGCATATTTAGGAAAGATAGACAGGTCGTTATAAGAAGAATTATAGTTATGATTGGCATCATTTGTTGCAGGGCGGCCTGTATTGAAATAGCTATGATAGATAGGGATCTGGCCAACACTGCGCGGGAAGGTCATTGCAAGCTTTGCTGAAGGATTATAATCGCCAAACAGCACATCGGCAATGGCATTACCTGCTTCACTGCCCAGCCACCAGGTATATAAAACAGCAGGGGCATTATCAGCCGTATAATCAAATACCAGCGGGCGGCCGGCATTGATGAGTACTACCACCGGTTTACCGGTAGCCAGCAGTTCTTTCAGCAATTCTTCCTGTACACCGGGGATGCCAATATTGCTTCTGCTTTTGGCTTCACCACTCATATCTCTTCTTTCGCCAATACTAAGGATAACCACATCGGCCTGCTTCGCAATATTTACTGCCTCAGCAAAACCATCTTTGTTGTTACCATCAATATCGCAGCCTTTTGCATATAGCAGTGTGGTATTGGCACCCACTTTATTCTGCAGGCCTTCCCATTGCGATACAATGAAATTTGAATCTACACCGGGTATCTCCACATCCCAGAAACCTTTGTTTTGTTTGAGTGATTTTACCAGCGGGCCAATAAAGGCAATGGTTTTGGTGTTTTTAGACAAAGGCAGCAGCTTCGCTCCTGTTCCGCCCTGAATCGCATCATTTTTCAACAGCACAATACTTTTAGCGGCCACTTCTCTTGCCACTTTAGCATGTTCGGGATTATATAATTCTTTCTGCTCTCTTTCAGAATTACAAAATTTATAAGGATCATCAAACAACCCGAGTTCAAATTTTTTGAGCAGTATCCTTTTTACCGCATCATCAATTAAAGCAACAGGCACTTTCTTATCTTTTACTAATTGCGCCAGGTGATTTTTATAATTGCGGCTTTCCATGTCCATATCGCTGCCGGCAGTTATTGCCGACAAGGCTGCTTCATATCCATCCTTCACATTACCGTGGTTGATCATCTCTCCAATAGATCCCCAGTCGCTCACTACAAATCCTTTAAAACCCCATTTGCCTTTCAGGATATCGCGCTGTAAATATTTGTTACCAGTTGCAGGCACGCCATTCAGATCGTTGAATGAGTTCATAAAAGTAGCGGCGCCTGCATCAACTGCGGCTTTAAAAGGAGGCAGGTATACTTCCCATAAAAGCCTGTCGCTCATATCAACAGAATTATAATCGCGGCCACCGATTGCGGCTCCGTATGCGGCAAAATGTTTTGCACAGGCCATCACAGAATTGAGATCGCCCAATTTATCCCCCTGAAAACCTTTTACCCTTGCAGCAGCAATAAGAGAACCGAGATAAGGATCTTCCCCTGCTCCTTCCATAACCCGCCCCCAGCGTGGGTCGCGGGCAATATCTACCATGGGCGCAAAGGTCCAGTTAATGCCACTGGCACTGGCTTCTGTAGCCGCTATCCTTGCCGACTGTTTGATGGCATCCAGGTCCCAGGATCCTGCTTCAGCCAATGGAATAGGGAAAGTTGTTTTAAATCCATGTATCACATCCTGCCCAAACAATAAAGGAATTTTCAGGCGCGATTCCATGGCAATCTTTTGCCAGCTTCTTACCCGCACTGTTCCCACACAATTCAACAGCGATCCCACTTGCCCGTTCCTGATCTGGTTGGCTTTGTCATTGTCAACAGTTACCGGTCCGGTAGCTGTCCAGTCGTCGTTGTATTGATTTAGCTGACCAATTTTTTCGGCAAGTGTCATCAGCTTCAATACTGAATCTACTTTCTGCTGAATGGTTTTCTTTTGTGCAATTGCACCAGAAGCATACATTGCTGCCACCAGTAAAAGAACATATTGAAACACTTTCTTTTTCATGATTTCTTATTTAAAACATCTGCTTCAGCAGCAATTATAATACGAGTGTCTGGATGGCATGAGGTAAAATAGAAACCACTGCTGCATTTCTGCCCACGCATAAATTGTAGTCAACTTTTTTATCGCTTTGGTTCATTACGATCACCGCAATTTTTCCGTCTTTATTTTTAAAGGAGGTAGTCAGCAATTGACTCCTGCTTGCGGCGCTGCCGATTCTTTTAGCGCCGGGGCGAACAAATTTGGAAAAATGCCCGATATAATAGTATGAATTGGTATAAATCAGCTCATTGGTTTGCGTATTGGCATGCACCGGCGCAAAGCAGAAATTACCTACATGGTTTGGTCCGCCTTTTTCATCCAATAAAATGTTCCAGTCGGTCCAGCCAACAGATCCGTTATTAAAATCATTGATCATAGAACGGCCATATTTCTCTCCCAGTACCCATGAATTAACACGGTTAAGCTCAAATTTTTCAACACAGCCTTCTGTGAACATTAAATTTTTAGTTGGGAACGCAGCATTCACCAGTCCTACATTCTGAAACATTGGTAAACCGCCGCTCCAGTCTTCATACCAGTGAAAACCCATACCCCATGCATATTTGGCAGCTTCAGGGTCATCAAAGATCACATTAGCTCTTTGAAACATCAGGTCCCTGTTATGATCCCATACAATGATCTTTTTATCAGCCAGTCCCTGTTTCTGCATGGTTGGCCCTAAATATTTTTTCAGGAAATCCCTTTCTTCTTCAGCGGTGAATATGCAAGACTCCCATCGCTGTGTGGCCATAGGTTCATTCTGCACGGTAATGCCCCATACAGGTATCCCTTCTTTCTCGTAAGCCTTAATAAATTTTGTGTAGTAATTGGCCCAGCTCTGTGCAAATGCGGGTTTCAGTTTACCGCCGTGCAGCATTTCATTATTGGTTTTCATGAATGATGGCGGACTCCATGGGCTTGCGTACAAAGGAAGTTTGCCGCCTGCTGCAGCAATAATACTTTTTATAAAAGGGATACGGAATTGCCTGTCGTGCTCAACTGAAAATGAGTTCAGCAAACTATCGCCTTCATTTACATAAGTATAACTGCCACTGCTGAAGTCGCAGCTATGAATATTGGTTCTTGCCAATGAATAGCCAATTCCTTTTTCTTTATCGTAATAAGCGGTCAGAAATTCCTGCTGTTTTTGTTTTGATAATTTGGCAAATGTTTCAGCGCTGGCATCTGTTAATGCGGCGCCTATACCTAAAAAGGACTGGTATGTTTTAGAGGGATCAACAAAAATGCTGACCTCACTTTCAACAGGCTGCGGTAATTCTTTAAACACAACTTTGTCGGTTTGAGATAACCGGAAACTGCTGTTATCAGCGGTAGTGTACACAGTAACTGTTTTCCCTAAATAATTGGTGGAATTACTTTGTTGTGTTTTTTTGTTTTGGGAAAAAGATACAACTGTAATGAAAACAAGTACTGCTGTGAGGGCGGATTTCATTATTACGTTTTTAGTTAATAAATGGAGGTAAGATTGCTGCAATTTAAGAAAGGATACGGCAACTTTAATCAGTAATCTGAAAATGTGTTTGATAAAATATAAACAACAGCTTAAGTGATCAGGTTGTTACAATTGCTCAGAATGAGAAGCTGTTTTTTTGCAAAATTCTGTTTCAGCAGGCAACGGTATCTTATAAAAAGTAAAATGGGAAATAGTGGACCAACTGCTTCCATATTCCCCATTTTTTTTCTACTACCAAATTGCTAAAACCCAACTGCCAAAAAACATTTTAATATACTAAATATTATACAGACAATTATATATTGTGTATCTAAAAAAATACTTTCCTTCAAAATAGCTGTTCGGCCGGGTGCTTTTTACCAGCCAGAACCGGATATCTTTCCGGAATATGCATAATGATACTATATAGGTGTATTGAAACAGGAAGTACACCTACTCCTTCATAAAAAAAATAAAAAAACTATAACGGCCAGATAGGCGCCAGGTACACAAGGAAGCAAACAATGGTTTTAATGGCCACTCTTAAGTGGTTCAGGGCCTTGTTCAGGTGGTTTTCTACTGTTCGGGGAGAGATATTAAGCTCGGCAGCGATCTGTTTAATGGACATTCCTTCGTTTCTGCTGCAGTTAAAGATCAGCCGGCATCTCTCAGGCAGTTTATCCACCTCTGTTTTTACCAGTTCCAGGATACGCTTATAATGCAGGGAGGTTTCAACGGTTAATTCAACTACGGGAACTTTATTAAATGAATTGTCGTAAATACGTTTACGCTCTTTCCGCTTAATCTTGGCCAGCACCATGTATTTGGTGGCAGTTGCCAGATAATTTTCTAAAGATTCTATTTCGGATTTATGCCTGTTTGCCCAGAGGCTGGCAAATACATCGTGTACAATGTCTTCCGCTTCCTGGCTTTCCTGGAACCTGTTATAGGCTATTGCAAACATTTTACGCCAGAAACGGTTGTAAATCTCCGCAAATGCAGATTCATCGCTTTTAGAAAGAAGCTCTAACAGGACGGCATTATCATATGACACATATTCACTCATAGGGGCAAGCAGCGTAAAATTAAGTAATAATCTTCCTACATCAGAGGTTGATTTTAACATTTTTTTCAAAAAAAAGATTGACCGGTTCCCGATCATCAAGATGTATAAATTACACATTAATTTCTCATTGCTTTCGCCCGAATACTGTCTAAAGTGGGGAATCCGCCAAACTATTACTATATAGCTGTTGGCGATAACACAATCATGATCGAAATTTGGGCGTATGAATCTATTGACGGTTTCCGGCATCTCTAAAAAAATTGAAAAGGACTTTTCCTTACATAAAATAAATTTCAGTCAGCCCGTTTTTAAAAAAATAGCCATTGCCGGAGAAACCGGATCGGGTAAAAGCACATTATTAAAGATCATTGCAGGACTTGTTCAACCTGATTCAGGTACGGTTGTATTTGAAGGCCATAGAGTTAAGGGGCCGAGTGAAGAATTGGTACCGGGCCATCCGGGCATTGCTTATTTGTCGCAACATTTTGAACTGCGCACCAATTATCGTGTGGAGGAAGTGCTGGAATATGCCAACAAACTAACAGTGAAGGAAGCCAATACCCTGTACCATGTTTGCAGGATCGATCATTTACTGAAACGGAGAACAGACCAGTTATCAGGAGGTGAGAAACAACGGATCGCATTGGCAAGATTACTCACTACATCGCCGGGACTTTTATTGCTGGATGAACCATTTTCGAACCTGGATATGATCCATAAAAATATTCTGAAAGCGGTTATCCGAGATATTGGGGATCGGCTGAAGATCAGTTGTATCATGGTTTCGCACGATCCGATGGATATTTTATCTTGGGCAGATGAGATCATTGTAATGAGAGATGGCCGCATCATTCAGCAGGGAACACCCAGAGAAATTTACAGGCACCCGGTAAACGAATATGCAGCGGCATTAACCGGAAGTTACAACCTCATTACTCCATCACAGGCCGGGCTTTTTGATGGATCAACTGAAACAAAACCGGAAGCAAAGAGGATGCTGGTACGCCCTGAAAATTTTATCCTCTCAAAAGATAAGAAGCAGGGTGTAAAAGGTGTTATAACCCAGGTTGCATTTTTGGGAAGTCAATACGAACTGGAGGTACTGCTGCATGAGCTGACTGTTACAGTAAAAACCGCATCCCCGGCTTTTATGAAGGGAGATATTGTGCATGTATCTATTGCTGGAGATGAAAAATGGTATGTCTAAGCCCTTTTCTGTTTTTGGTAGCAACGGTATAAAAAATCAACCGTTTGAGTATTAACTTTATCCTGTTTACTTCTTCAGATATCATTACTCCTAAAACTATCAACCATGAGAATACTTCTCATCTCCTGCCTGTTATTGTTTATGTGCATGCAGCAATCATCAGCACAACAAACCCAGAAGCCCCCGCTGCACGGCAAAAACTGGATGGCAGTTACCGGTAAACCGCTGGCCGCCACAGCAGGATCCATCATATTTCAAAAAGGCGGCAATGCAGTAGATGCTGCCTGCGCCATGCTTGCAGCCACCTGCACCATGTGGGATGTGCTTAGCTGGGGTGGAGAAACACAGGCACTTATTTATAATCCCAAAACAAAAAAAGTAATTGCCATTAATGCACTGGGGGTTGCACCATCCGGAGCCACGGTTGATTTTTTTAAAAGTAAAGGATACAATTTTCCACCTGAATATGGCCCACTGGCAGCAGTTACGCCCGGCACGGTGGGTGGTTTATGTTTGATGCTGTCTGAATACGGCACCATGAGCCTGAAACAGGTACTGGCACCTGCCATGCAACTGGCAGCCGGTTATCCTATTGAAGCGCAGACAGCCAACAGTATGGAGCGGGGTAAAGAAATGATCAAACAATGGCCGTATTCAAAAGCCGTTTTCTTAACTCATCCCGGCGAAAAAAGAGAAGCGCCTGAGGCTGGCGAAATTTTTGTTCAGAAAGACCTGCTGTCAACATTAACCAAACTGGTTGAAGCGGAACAGAAAGCCCTGAAAAACAAAAAAAGCCGTAAAGAAGCGATCATGGCGGCTTTTGACCGTTTTTACAAAGGTGATATTGCAGCGGAATTTGTGCGCGGCAGTAAAGAACAGGGCGGACTGATTACGATGGAAGACCTTGCCAAATGGAAGCCTGTGATTGAAGAGCCATTACATACCAATTACAAAGGCATTGATGTTTATAAATTACAACAATGGACACAGGGGCCTATGCTATTGCAATCGCTGAACATTCTGGAAAACTTTGACCTGAAATCGATGGGCTATAACAGTCCGAAATATATTCATACACTATATCAAACACTTAATCTCAGTTTTGCAGACCGCGATTTTTATTATGGCGATCCAAATTTTCCGCCTGCAGAACCGATGAAAGGTTTGTTGAGTAAAGAATATGCAAAGCAAAGAGCCGGATTGATCAACTTTGATAAAAACGATGCAAAGATCGGTCCCGGAGATCCTTATCCGTTTGAAGGAAAAGCAAACCCTTATTCCGACTTATTGAAGCAAAGAGAGGCTTTAACTGATACCGGTTCAAAATCGGGCACAGCTATTCCCAAACATGATCAAACACTGACTATTTCAGATGATCAGAAAAACAGCCTGGCACTGGCTGATGAACAGTATATGGACCGCCTATGGCGCGGCACCACTTCTGTTGAAGCGGCAGATACTTCCGGCTGGGTGGTATCTATCACGCCAAGTGGCGGATGGTTACCTGCAACCATTGCGGGGCATACGGGCGTAGGCATGAGTCAGCGCATGCAGAGTTTTGTGCTCGACCCTGTTATTGATCCATTTAATGTTGTGGAACCGGGTAAAAAACCAAGGGTTACTTTAACACCATCATTGGCATTTAAAGATGGTAAACCATTTCTCTGTTTTGGTGTACAGGGCGGCGATACACAGGACCAGAACCTGTTGCAGTTCTTTTTAAATATGGTAGAGTTTGGCATGACTGTTCAGCAGGCTACAGAGGCAGCCAATTTTAATACAAACCAATTATGGCTTTCATTGGGTGGCACTAAAATGCAGGACAGGAAACCAAGACCGGGCAATATTTTATTATCCAATACCACACCAGAGGCTGTTAAAACCGAATTGAAAAAAATGGGATACAATATCTCTACCGGTAACAGAACCAGCGGCCCTATCAACGCCATCTATTTCGACTGGAAACATGGAAGCCTTTGGGGTGGCAGCAGTAATAATGGTGAGGATTATGGGATTGGATGGTGAGAAATATTGAATATTGAACACGGAATATTGAATGATGAAATAAAAGGGTATTCGATAGGTTAAGTTCAATATTTATTAACCTGTTGGCGGAATTATTCAAAATTTGGCTGGCAAGATTTCCTTTTGAAACTTTTCACCGCTAAGACGCCAAGCCGCCAAGGATCGCCAAATAAGCTATTAATAAAATCCTCGCGTACCATAGCGGCCTTGCGTCTTAGCGGTAAAAACAACAACTATAAAGCGTTAAAATGTACAAATTCAGTAAACGCCATTTATCTCAAAGTCTGGGAAAATCAACTCCGCCAATGGGTTATTTATTAACTAAATGGAACGCGTTAAGTGTTTACAGCTTTTCTCCACAAAATTTGCAATAACGGGCATTGGCATCATGCCCTTCCCTGCCGCAGCCGGGGCAGGCTTGCTGTTGCTGTTTTTTCTTCCGCATGGCAAGTGCCATTTCAGTAGTAAGAATTCCGGTAGGAACAGCAATGATCGCATAACCCAATAGCATGATAACGCTGGCCACAAATTTACCCATCGGTGTTATTGGAGAAATATCGCCATAACCAACAGTAGTGATCGTTACTATCGCCCAGTAAATACTATCCGGTATGCTGTTAAAGCCATTCCTGCCGCCTTCTACTATGTACATAACAGATCCCAGGATGATGACCAATGCAAGAACAAATAAGGTAAATATGCTGATCTTCCTGATACTGCCTTTTATAGCCACTTTTAAAAACTGCATTTCGGACAGATAATGCGTAAGCTTAAATATCCTGAATATTCGTAACAGCCGCAAAGATCTTAATACCAGTAAGGATTGCGAGCCTGCAAAAAAAATGCTTAAATAGCCGGGAATAATAGCAAGAAGATCGATCAACCCAAAAACACTGAATACATAACTCAATGGTTTTTTAATGCATATCAGGCGCAAAATATATTCAATGGTAAACAGAAAGGTAAACCCCCATTCCAGTTCCAGGAAAAAATCACCATACGCCTGATGCCATGTTTGAATACTATCAAGCATCACTACAGAAATGCTTGATATGATCAGGCATAGCAGGCTGATGTCAAATATTTTACCTGCCCTTGTACCCGACTCGTAAATGATCTCGTGTAAGCGTAGCTGCCACGGTGCCGGTTTAGCTGGATTCATAGCAATACTGTATTAATCCAGTATTAAAGGTACAGAATAAACAAGCGATCCGGGGATAGAAATGTTTCACAGTATAAACATCCTGAGAAGGCTCAGTTCTCTAAATAAGTAAAGAGCCCTCGTTCTAATTTTATGTTCAATCGCTGGTAAAATGCCGGCGGGTTAAAATTTATTCTTTTAAACTCAGCCTGAACCAAATCTTTAGCCGCATTTAAATAATCCTGATTTTTCCAGGTAGCAGTTGTTATAACTGTCAGGTTACCTTCTTCATCCCGCTGCTCATAAGTTTCCCCCTTAACAAAACCTGCGAGATCTTTAATGAAATTTCTGTTGTAATTCATTTGTCGTATAAATTCCTCACTGGATTTTTGGGGAATAATAAATTTGTCAATAAAGGTTACTTGTTGGTTCATAGTATTTTTTGCAGTTTGTTAGTATGCTTATCTGGCTACTTATCTATAAAATTGTTGATCTCCTCAATGGCATTCTTTGAAGATGCTGCGTGAATATCATCTAAAAGCCATACATGGGTTTGCTTGTCATAAATACTCAATTTTGTTTTAGGCTGTTTCTCTGCAATTTTTTCGTAAATCAATTTGCTATCATCCAATAATATTTCCCCAGACCCAACCAATATGAGTGTTGGTGGAAAATCTCCAAACATTGTTTCAATGGGATTGGCATCTGATAATTTACTGCTCCCGAGATATAAGGACGTATCCGTTTCTAATTCTTCTTTTGTAAGAATGGGATCTGCGGCTGCATTGGCTGTGATAGAATGACTGCTGCAACTCAGATCAATCCATGGTGAGAGCATCACGAGATGCGATGGTTGATTGATGTTCGCCTTATTCAACCTCGAAATAACTGATACTGCCAAACCCGCACCGGCACTATCTCCCATCAAAACAATATCGGTTATTTGTTTATTGAGAAGTATATCCTGGTAAACCTCCAGTATATCATTGATGGCACATGGGAAAGGGTTTTCAGGGGCCAGACTATATTCAATAAAAAGAATGGGAGTAGCCAATGCTTTACTTATATGCGAAACCATTGCCTGATGCGAATAAATTGAACCAAGGATAAAGCAGCCTCCATGCAGGTAGATAATAATCCTGTTCTCCGGTTTCTTGTCTTTTTCAAATATCCAGTAACAACTGATAGTCCGGATGATCTCTTTTTCGATTATCACATTCTCAGCCTTCGCATATCGTGTTCCAAGTGCCTCAAAACCGGAACGGGCAGCAAGTATTTTATCGTCCATATAACTTTTGTTATCAACTCCATGCCGGAAGTGTATCTACAGACACCTCAACCGGAATAAAAGGGGATTAAAATTACAAAAGTTAAGAGTGCCTATTCTACCGCTCATCCATATCCGGCAGTGCGAAAAATATTATAAATACTCTATCTGCATAATATTATTCAGGCCCCGCTGGTCAGCGTATTTGCCATTTTTCAAACAATCAAAATCCATCGCGATAATTGTTGGTTTTTATGGTGACCTCTAAAAAGGCAAATAGCGTAAACCCTGTCATGAAACGGATTTACGCTAATTATGCCTAATCATAAAACTAAATTGCTCTTTCTACCTTTACGTTCTGCTACTGATAAAACACCTGCAACTATTTAAAATTGTAATCAATTATTTTCAGGCTCTCCCCTGTTTTAACAGAATCGTAATACCATGAGGAACCTACATTTTGAATTGTGTAAAAAAAGCCTGCTTTCAGGACGGAGGTTTCATTGGCAGGCACGGTTTTTTCAACAACTATTTTATGCCCCAAATCAGGGATGTCTTTTAATTCCATCGGCGCCAGTGTAGAATCCCATAATACCTGGTTTGCAGAGTTTTGAATAGATACTTTAAAACTAACACTGTCCTGATTGTCAACAAAACTCTTTTGGGTATATAATACAAACCTGACTTTCCGGGAAACTGCCGGTTGGTTTGAACCTAAATATGTTGTTTGTTTCTCACAAGATGTTGCAATCAATGCAATGAGGATGCACAAAACCGGAAAATATTTCATTTTATTTTTTTTGCAGATAGAACGATTTTCAATTAAGTAAGGTTGCCTCTGTTGCAGAATTTTTCTTTTATGCCAAAGCTGTATCTATCAATGATTCTGTAAGCATGGCAGCTTACCTGATTCATTATTACACAAATGGTTACCACTTATATAAATCCACTTTCAGAAGCAAATCACGGAGGATATCGCTTTAAAACCTGTTGGCAGAGTTATTCAAAATTTAACAGGCAAGACCTCATTTTGAAATATTTAACCGCAAAGACACAAAGCCGCAATGGTACGCAAGGATTTTCTTAACAGCTCACCTCGCGATCCCTGGCGGCTTTGTGTCTTTGCGGTTAAAAAACTAACCATACCACTCTCAAAACTACAAATTCAGCTAACGCTATTTATCTCACCGTCCGCAAAAAATCAACTCCGCCAACGCGTTGTTTTAAAATATTAAAACCTTCTCTTACCGAATGACTATTATAATTGCTGTATCATCTGCATAATATTATTCATACCCCAATGGTCTACATATTTCCCGTCTTTCAAGCGAACAAAATCCATCACATTGATTGTTACTTTTTTACCGGTTGGCTGGTGCCCCATAATTTCGCCAAGATGCGTTGCATTGATTGTTTTAGGTGTTGCAACCAAATCATCCTCTCCTATTTGCTCATGAATAGTTATGGATAAATCGGGGAAGCCTTTATGCAGCATAGCTACAAACTGAATTAAGCCACTCACATCTTTCGGGAAATTGCCCGGGGCTGTGTGGTTAGTAAATGTATCAGCTACAATTTCTTGTAAAACTGCTGTATTCCCGCCTTCTAAAAATTCTTTGTTGAATTTAAGTACCACTGCTTTGTTTTCTGTTATTGACATAATAATGCTGTTATTGTTTTATTTTGATTTTGTAAAAAACATTTTAACTGCCAGCGTTGCTAACACAGTTGCCATAAACCATTTTTGCACTTTCACCCATACAGGATTTTGAGCAAACCAGTTTGCTGCTTTTGCCGCACTGATCACAATCAGAAAATTAACCGTGAAACTAATCGACATTTGGGTAAATCCCAATTCAAAACTCTGGGATGTGATTGAACCCGCTTCGGGTTTGATGAACTGTGGAAACAAAGAAAGATAAAATACTGCCATCTTCGGATTAAGTACATTGGTAAGAAATCCCATCATAAATAGTCTTACAGGCCTATCTTTCTTCAGATCCTTTTTTGTTTCAAAAATATTTTTGCTGCCCGGTTTAATGGCATTGTAAGCGAGGTACAACAAATAAATTGCCCCCGCTATTTTGAGTGCAGTAAATGTATATGGCACTGCAAACAACACCATCGTTAATCCGAATGCCACCATAATAATATGAAACAAAAATCCGCAAATAACACCCGCGAGTGAAATTACACCTGCTTTTTTCCCCTGGGTAATTGAACGGGAAATCAGGTAAATCATATTGGGGCCCGGTGTAATAACCAATGCCAAAGCTGCAAAAGCAAATACCAATAAGTCTGTTACAGGTATCATATGTACGACTATTAAATTTTCAGAAATAATGGCAGCAAAGTAACACTGAAGCCTTTTACTGAAACTTAATCTAGTTTAAGAAATTCACCTGCCAGCACTCTTTTTTCGAAGTGTACTTAAAAATTCTGGCGTAATACCAAGGTATGATGCTATTTGCTTTTGCGGGAACCTTTGTTCGCAGTAAGGATATTTGTTTTTAAAAGAGAGATACCTTTCTTCCGCGGTTGATGACAAGTTAAACGTAATCCGTTCCTGTTGTGCAATGTAAGCGTTTTGAAAACTTAGTCTGAAAAACCGTTCAAATTTCGGTACTTCTTCATACAGTTTTTCAAGATTAATCTTTTCTATCTGCAATACTTCCGTGTCTTCCAGTGCCTCTATACAAAGTCTGGCCGGTTTATTGGTGAGAAAACTGTATAAATCTTCCGCCCACCAATCTTCTATTGAAAATCCAAGCACATGTTCCATACCATTTTGATCTACATAATAAGTTCTCAGACATCCTTGTGTTACAAAGGTTTCGTGCCTGCAAACCTCATCTTCCCGAAGCAGGAACTCTTTGCGTTTGATGGCTTTATATTTTAACAGGGAAGTAAATATTTCCGTTTCCTTTTCAGTTAGCGTTATGTATTTTGAAATGTTTTTTATAATTGATTCGTAGTTCATGATAAAGATTGCGAAACGATTGCTTTGTTTTTGTCATATATTAATTCTACAGCAAAGTTCATGCTATACACTTTATTATTGTTTTCATCAGAACCAAACGAGGCACAAGCTTAACCTCCTTATACGATCAACGGGATTCAGCAAGGTCCTTCAGTGCTTTCAGAATTGGATTTTCCTCTCCCTGCGGTTCTTCCTGCACGGCATGGGGCCTGTTGTCTTCCTGGATTATCTCAAGTTTTGTATGCCCGTTATCATTTGTCAGAACATAACTCATTACAAAATAGTTTTCAGGCTTGTCTTCAAGGCCCGGCCTTGGTGCAAACAAACTATAGCTTACCAATTCATTTGGTCTGAATACCAAAACCTTCCCCCACTGTTCAAACACTTTATCTTCCCATGCTGTTCTGAACCTGATATCGCTGCCAATTTCCCAATTAGTCAGCAGGTCGCTGCCATACTGCCAAAGTTTTACCAGTTCCGGCTTTGTAACCGTTTCCCATACTTTCTCTGCGGATGCATTGATCCTGATAGTTGAAATGTTTGTTGCCATGGTTTTGTTTTGTTTGATATTTTTTTCAGGATATAAAACTGAATTACCAATACCGCCACGCCTAGTTTGCAAAATAAAATTATAAAGGTTTATTGTTACCAGTTGCGTTTTATTTGAGCAGACTTATGTTTAATCCGAGCCTGAGTGTTTTATGAATTTCAGCAACACTATCGGTATGATTGACCAGTTCCTCCAATTGTTCCGGTGTTGCATCCGATTTGATGACCGGCTTATATCGGAAATTGGTTCCTGGCTCGCCTTCTCCACCAAAATCTCCAAAAAATTCAACCCCCACTTCTGATACATTGATATTCTTCTTCGCAGCTTCCCGGTAAATATCATTACAATAACAGGTAGCTAAAGAAAGAAGCAGTAATTCTGCACCATTAACTGAAGATCCATAACCAGATGGCCTGGGTGGAATAACAATCGTTTTTGAATTATCGTTGGTATTTACAACAACCGAGTTTTCATTTTGCCTGTTTTTTACAATTGCCGAAACTTTCATACACGTAATGCTATTTAATAATTAATAGTAAGGGGCGGTAAACAGTGTTTGTAATAATTGGGGGGCATACATCTTACAGTTCCAGTATTCGCCTGTTTCTGCCGGATGCTGTAACAAATATTACCAATATGTTATATCAGTTTGGAAATATTACATGAGCGGGGGCGCTTTATCCGGAACAGGGTATAGCAATATTGTGTTAAAAAAGTTACTTATTCAGTGCAATTATTATCGTCAGTACGCCGATCAACAGGCACAAGGGGGAGTAATATATTGAGTCGTTCTTTCCGAATTTTGTTTGTTTGATTTTTTTGAAGAACCCAACATAATTAAAATCGCCTATGGCACGCAGAATAAAAATGCCGACAATAAACCAAAGCCCATAACTGTTAAGCCATAGAGGCAACGGCACTGAGAGCATCCCGGCCTGAATCAAAATAAAAAATCCAAAAAACAATAAGCCAAATGCAACTATCAATGTGGGTACAAAACCCGGCATGATCACTTTCACATGATCGTCTTTTGTGGGGATCACTGCTCCGCTCCCCCATCGCCCGCCAAGGCCCCAGTAAATATGAATAGCGGATAGGAGAAGGAAGATCAGGAACAGGATGATGGCGATGACGGTAACCATTTTAGTTAAATTGAAAATATTACATACGTTTACTCACAACAGGTATCAGCTATCCAATAGCCTGTTACTATCAATCTCAAATAGTAGATTGATTATGGCCGGGTTTTAAAGTCTTCCGGGAGTATCGTTTCGCAACACTTGATAGCCCCGGCAAAACAGAACCGAATAAATGTACTAAAAGTCAGGGATATATTTTCAGCCTTCTGTCTAAACATTTGTGGCATAAGAAAATGCAATACCACCCTTTAATTGTCGCAATTGCCCTTTTAAAAAAAAGAAAACTGATTTAAGTTTACATGCATGTGCTCAGACATTAAGCAACGATGCATCCCATTCATAAAAAACAATTATATGCTACTTCAGAATAAAAATGCAGTCATCTATGGAGCCGGCGGATCACTGGGAGGCGCAGTGGCGAAAGCACTTGCCGGTGCAGGCGCCAAAGTGTTTTTAACCGGCCGCCATCTCATTTCTGTTCAAAAAACAGCAGACAAAATTTTTGCCTTTAGTGGTAAAGCGGAAGTGGATCAGGTAGATGCCCTGGATGAAAAAGCCATTACTGCACATTTAGAAAAGGTTGTACAAAAAGCAGGTACAGTAGATATATCTTTCAATGCGGTTGATATTCCTGTTGTGATGAATATCCCTTTGGTAGATATGACAGTGGATGATTTTGTTACCCCGATAGCCGTTACCATGCAAACGCGGTTTTTAACAGCAGCAGCAGCCGGTAAACTGATGAAGCAACAGGGATCGGGTGTTATATTATCACTAACAGCTACACCGGGTGGGATAGGCTATCCCTTAACCGGCGGTTTTGCTCCGGCATGTTGTGCGGTGGAAAGTTTTTCGAGAAACCTTGCTGCAGAGTTGGGAGTATATGGTGTACGCGTGGTAAATATCCGTTCAGGAGGCTCGCCGGATTCAAGTGTGTTCAAGAATGCCATTGACAGCAACCCTGAAGTAATGGAGCATGGTATCCGTATGATGGAAGATGATACAATGCTGAAAAAATTGCCGATGATGGCTGATATAGCCAATACTGCCGTTTTCCTTTCGTCTGATATGGCCGGTAAAATAACCGGCGTTACCATTGATGTAACCGCCGGCACTACTGCCGGACTAAATTACAGGGTATCACGCACAGGATTTTAATAAGTACTAAGCTATTTAAGGATTATTCAATAACCGGCAAATTACAGAATAGTATGATCCACGCTATTTGTTATATCATTCGGTTCTTCTATCAGGAAAATATCCGTAATAATGATTGTTCCCAGAATGAGATTGATAACAAAAGACAACAATGAGGTATCATCCAGTTTTTGCAGAAATAACAAAACAAAATAAACAGCACCCAGGCAAAAGTTGGCGCTGCCTGTAAAATTGTAATAAAATGAATCTCTATTTACAAACCTGCCGGCAATTCTTAAAAGCAGTGTAATACCTGCTATACCAGTAGTCATGCAACTTAACACCATAGTCATAAACCATGTGCTTATTCCATAATTAATCGGGTTGTTCTGGTTGCGATATAGTAACCGGAAAGCAACATACGCTGCAAGCATAATCGCAAATGATATGCTGAAATGCAGGTATTTCTTATTTGCATTCATAACAACTTCTTTTACTCGTCTACAAGCATGTTTAAATTAAGAAGTAAGCTACATTTTTTTTTGAACCAGTTATTTGCCTATTCATCATTTTCCATCCTGTTTATTACCGACATTCTCACAAACATTGCTTTATTAAACGTCTATTAATTTTCTATATTCTTTCAAAAAGCAGTTAATCTCTTTTTTGGTATTACTGAATGAGAATACAAACCTGACTTCTTCCCGTTGGCTATCCCACAAATAAAAACGGGCAACGGTTTGCAATTTCTCCCATTGTGATTTCTCCATTTTCAGGAACACTGTATTTGTTTCAACAGGATACACAATTGGTGATCTGCCGGTTTTATTTATTTCCTGCTCAAAATACCTGGCCAGGTCATTTGTATACCTGGCTATTTTTTCCCAAAGCCCATCCTTACATAGTTCAGTAAACTGAACAGCCAGAAACCTGTTTTTGGATGCCAGTTGCATGCTTCGTTTATGATTATAGCCGGAACTGCCAAATCTTTTACTATTGAAGAACACTACTGCTTCTCCAAACATCAGTCCTGCTTTTGTTCCACCCAATGTGAGTGCATCTATCCTGCCGGCCTTAATAAAATCAGCCAATGTGCAATTCAGTGTCACCAATGCATTAAACAAGCGTGCTCCGTCAACATGTAATAAAATATTATTTTCCCGGCAGTGCCTGGCTATAATTTTCATTTCCTGTAAAGTATAAACAGTTCCATACTCTGTGGGCTGGGTGATGGTAAGAACAGATGCAGGTGGCAGATGAATGCCATTCTTTGTGTTCACCTTCAACAGAAGGTCTTCAATAATTATTTTGCCATAAGCACTCTTAACAGGGTAAAGTCTGCACCCCGTAAAGGTTTCCGGTGCAGTGGACTCAGCGGTGTATAAATGAGATACATCAGAACACAGAATAGAACTGCATTTGCCTGTAATAGAACTTAAAGCAAAATTATTTGCACCCGTTCCGTTATAGCAGAAAAACACGTCTATGTCCTTCGTGCCGAATAGCTCTTCAAACATTTCTATAGCTGCTAATGTATAACCATCTTTACCATATGAAGGGGTAAAGCCATTGTTTGCCTTGCTTAAAGCCTTCCATATCCGGGGATGTGTTTTGTCGTAATTCTCGCTCGAAAAATGCATCAGTTTACCGTTTTAAGATATTGCAACGCCGCTTCAATAAACACATCTTGTCCCTGCCGGGTATTCAATTTTACGGGAGATATCAGTACGGGTGGAATATATTGTTCTCTTGGCAACCCGTTAATATGATATAATCTTTCAGCAGGAAAAGTAAATCGTATTCTAGTATCAGGCATTTCATAGCTATATACAGCTCCGTTTAAGGCCGCCATTGGTGTTCCAATCACTTTTGTTCCTGGCCTCTTCAATGCATCAAAACCAATGGTGATCCCTTCGGCAATACTGCCTGTCCAGTGATCACTCAAAATAACCAATGGCTTACCATAATATTTACCTTTTCTGGGCGAAACAATCTCTTCCCAACTGCGTTTTATGCCAAGTTCTTTTTCTTCAGCATAGTATTCATGTTTTTGATAAAAATGATCTTTCTCAATAAACCAACTTATTATGGCTCTTGCTACTGAAGTACTACCCCCACTTGCTGTTTCGCGAAGATCAAGTATGAGAGAAGCGGTATTTTTCATGGTTTGCATTATACTATCAAAAACGGGAATCAGGTCATTATCATACAGGCAGTCGTTTATTTTAATATACCCTGTATTACCAATTAATTTTGATTCCGCTTTTGCGGTGTATTTAATATGCTCTAACAACAACCCAGTTTTATCCGGAAAATAGTCTTTTGTTATACCTTGGTATTTTAAAGTAAATATTCTTGGCTGAAAATGATTGCCGGCAAGCAATAACCTCAGTGCAAAATTTCTGCTTTCTATTGTACCGCGGATTAATGTTTTAGGCAGAAATGTTTTTATTGCAGCCTCTACAGGAATATTATTAACAGCAATCACTTCCATCCCTGCTTTAATTCCGGAAGCCTCATCCCTGAAACTGTTTCTTAACTCAGTAATCATGGGTTTCCCTTCAATATACTCGGCCCAGATATCAGTGCCCGATGGAACAAGTCTACGTGAATTTGGGGTATTGGTATTTAAAACAGCATGGTGATCGTATAGCTCATTAAGTGCTTTCTCAATAATTGTTACAAATTGTTCCCTGGTTTTAACCGTATCTATCATTGGGGAATAGATCTCTTTTACTTTCAGCCAGTTAACCTGCTTTTTGGCAAAATAGCAATACTCATCATTGATATGTGTCCAGAAAAAATTGAAATCCTGCCTGTATTGTTCTGTCGCAAGATTGCCGCCCTGTCCAAATGAAAACAGTTGAAACAAAAGCAGACAGGCAATAATCATTTTTGCTTTCATATTGTAATGTGATTTTTAATTATACACAAAACTAATATGCCCGGAAAAGTTCTTATAGTAAAATATTGCAGAAGCCGGGGTTAGGCACCGCGATAGGCAAGCGGGGTTATACCCGTAATTTTCTTAAAGTATTTACATAGGTGCGTAGCATCGTAAAAACCTGTCCGGATAGCAATATCCAGCAGATCGTCCTGTGTTTGAAGGAGTTCCTTACATTTATCAATCCTTTTAAGGATGATATAATTATTGGGAGTTAAACCTGTTTGCTGCTTAAATAAGCGAAGGAATTTGTATTTATCCAAACCAAATTTAGAAGCTGTATTTTCCAAAGAAAATTTCTCCAGCGCATCTTCTTCCAGAAAGGTGTGAAAGAGTTTGTTTTGATGGCATGGGGTTACCGTATCATTTGCATACCGGGATACCAATCGTTTTAAGGCAATCAATAGTTTTTTTTCCACTTCAATTTCTGCACCATGATGATCCAGGGATAGCGCAAATAGTTGCCTAAATAAGACCTTATCGTTTATTACTTTATCGCGGAAATCAACATACTTTTGATTATTCTGGCTTTTTAGCACTTCCGGCGACACATAGAAAGTAAAGAATGAACTGCCTAATTTATTGTCACAAATTGTAGCATGCACTTCATTCGGGTTTGTGATAACAATAGATCCTGCCGGTGCCTGCAAGAAACGATCAGTGAGTTTTGTAGAAAAAGTTTGCTCAATAACTAAAGTAATATTGAATGTATTGTGTGTATGAAACGGGAAATTCAGGGTATGTCGCCTAGCATCCAGTAATTCCAATCCATCAAGGATGGATAATTTATGATAAGTATTTTGTGCGTTTATTCTCAAACTATCTGTATTTCTGTTATTGTATACTGCTTCAAAACCAGCCTATTTCTACATTAGTTGCTATTTTTATTAGCCGGGCAGCAACATACCTTTACTAACGGAATGATAGATAAAAATACAAAAGTTTACAATAAAATATGTGCTATTAACAGATAGTTACATAGTTCAGGAAACAGGACATCGCGTTCAAAAGCAGGTATGTGTATGATGCAATAAGTATACCCCGCATGAGTACGTATCGTTCTATCCACAAAATTTCTTATCGGGAAACTATGTGTTCACATAATGATGGTTTGTGTTACAAATAGCTTAGCCACCATTTTTCTTTGTGTGTTTGTTTGTATCTGTCAAACATTTTGCATACCGGATATAACAATATAATAATTCCGGCCCAAACAGCGTATACGATCCAAAGACTAAAGCCATACCCTTTCATGTTTGGTTCAAAAGATATGAAAGAGGAAAGCACCATTTTTTGCCAGCCAAAGCCCGAAAGCTGGGCAAACAGCAGTGCAATTATGTGCAGCAGGTAAAGATGCAGCACATAATAAAAGAACGGCACCCTTCCGAAAGTGCAAAAGAAATTCACCAGTTTCCCCTTTAATTTTTCTGTGTTTGCCAGAAAAAGGAAAGCACCGCTTAAAGTCATCAATAAATACAATAATGATGGCGGATACTTAACAGGATTAAAAAAAGAAATAAGGTCTTTAGACAGGCTATCATAATGAGTAAAAGGTTTTGGATCGCCATACAGATTAGTGAGTCTTAAAATGAAAAATATTACGGTGGCAGCAATTCCTATGCGGTTGAAGATTTTTTTTCTTGTATTGCTATCGGTTGATTGATCATAAAATGAACCAAAATAATATCCTAACGACATTACTGCGATCCATGGAACAAGGGGATAAACAACCATCAACTGCAAATGATCTGATAATTTAAAAAAATGCAGCTCGTGGATAAGCGCCCAAAATATATTTCCCGAAAAATGGATTTTATCAAGAAGGTTATGGCCGAAAATCAGCAGCAGACTGAAGATCAGCATATAGCTTCGGGGTATACGAATAAGACCTGCCAAAACAATCATACTGACGCCCAACGACCATATTGTGGCCAGAAAGGGCGCCCTGAAATGGATGTCAAATGTCCAGGCAAAACCTACAATTGTTAACTCAACAAACACCAGCCAAAGCCCCCGCTTTACTAAAAAAGCTGACAATTCATTTTTTGTCTTTCTTTTACCCACCATATAAGCAGATAAGCCGGCAAGAAAACTAAAAACAGGTGCACAAAAATGCGTTATCCATCTTGTAAAAAAAATGGGCAACGTACTTTTTATAGGGTCTGCCGGGTCAAACATAAAAGCATCATAGTGAAAATACACTCGCACATGGTCAAGCGCCATCACAACCATCACTAACCCTTTTAACATATCAATGGATTCTATCCTGTTTTTAGCGCCTGTTGTCATATTTAAAACTTGTTTAAAATATTTTGTTTGCTGTTAAATACTGTTGACGCAGGTTCTAACAGGTTGCTTAAAACACTTACAGTATGCGCCTTTTATGGCTTACCCTGATCCGGAAATATTTGGAATCTGCTGTTTTCAATAATCTCATTTTGCGTTTGAGAGTTAACAATATCTATGTTTAAAGGAGTAGCCATCCCAAATACACAAAGGGCTTACGGGCTGAATTTTTAATACATAACATGTTGTGTTAAATACAACAGTATATTTTGGTTGCAATAAGAGAGAAACGAAGAAAAAAAGTGTGCCCGAATGTCAGAGATACTCTTTTTCTTCTGTCTTTCTCTTATTGAAACATGTTCTAACATATTGTGTTATTAAAAATTGTCAGTTATATTAATTGAAACATTGCCCGAAGGAATATATAATGACTCTGCGTAAACTCTTTTACTCTGCGGCTTTGCGGTGAAAGCACCTTGCTTAATTACCAGCTTGTTATAATCATCTGTTTCAATTCACCGCAGAGAACAAGAGATGCAGAGTAAACGCAGAGGGATTTTTTTTCAAATTGACCAATTTAATTGCACAACACGTTAATACATATACTTTGGAAACAGAACTGTAAGAAGCGCTTGATTCATTTAAACGATAACCGTTACCCTTAAGAAGGTTGCGGAAATGTTTGTAGCATTTTTATCGATGCTAGTATTTTGACTGTTAAACAAGGTTTCCAGTTCATGCTGAAGTTCCAAAGCTTTGCCATTTTTTTCTGCAGCTTCAAACGCGTTCATGGTGGGGCCGTAGTAGTTTCTAAATTTGTTCACCAGCTCAGCAGGCGAATAAGGGGCATTAAATACAAACGTATCCTTAAGGAAAGATATATTTTCTTTTGTCACTCCCGCTTTTACAAAACGTTCTGTAACATGATCTTCCACTCCCCATAACATCGGACTTATAAAACCTTCAGGAGGTGGTGGTGTATAGGCAGAACTGATCTTCAATATCTGCGCCACAAGTGTAGGATCTCCCGGGATCCAGTTACCCATCACTATTCTTCCACCGGGTTTGGTAACACGTACCATTTCTTTAGCAACTTCAAATGGCTTTGGCGCGAACATGGCACCAAAAACAGTAACCACCAGATCAAAACTATCATCACTAAGTTCCTGAAGTGCTGATGCATCTCCCTCCTGGAAACTGCAATTTTCGAGTCCTTCAGCTTTTGCCCGTATGTTTCCCGCTTCAACAAGATTTCTTGCTATGTCTACCCCAAAAACGGTGGCCCCCAGCTTTGCTTCAGGTATTGCTGTAGTGCCATCGCCACAGCCAAGATCAAGAACGGTAAGATCTTTGGTGATGCCCAGGCTGGCTACAAATGCTTCTCCGCTCTCCCGCATTGTTTGAGCGATTTTCGTAAAGTCTCCTTTTTCCCACAGTGCTTTGTTTGGATTCATGTCTCTTATTTTAATAATTGACGCAAAACAAAAGAACCTGGAATCAACTTGCTTTACTGTACAGTCCATTGACCTGACTGATCAGCTCAAAATACTTATTTCTTTTTTCAGTGATGAAGGAGGAACGCCAAAATGCTTGCTAAAAGCACGGCTAAAATGAGAGCTACTTTCAAAGCCGCTTTCAAAAGCTGCATCACCCACCGTTTTACCTGTAATGGTAAGCAGGTGTTTCGCATGGTTTAATCTTTTCTCCATTAACCATTTGCCGGGAGAAGTATGATACAGTTGCACAAAGTCTCTTTTAAACGCGGATAAACTGCGGTAACTTAATCTGGCAAAGTCTTCCATTTTTAAGTTAAAGCAGAAATTATCTTCCATCACAGCCTGTAATGACACGTTTTTGGGTGCATGTAACAGGTAGCAGAAATAACATAGCAATTCTTTGTTTGCCTTATTATCTGCCAATGTAAGTATCAGCTCGCTGAATTTTAACTGCAGCAAGGACTGATCCGGGGCATCTGCTGCATTGAAATACGGCAGCATAGATTTAAAAAAGGAATGCACGGCCTCGCTGCTTTCAATTGGGATGATCGGCTCGTATCTTTTTTCAGATTTATGAAGCGGTGCTGATTTTGTTTTTAATACTTCACAAATAAATTCATCTGAAACAAAAAACAGGTAAAAGCAAAAATGTGTATCAAAGAATTGCTCTACAATACTGGCGCCCCGTCTTATAAAAACACAACTCCCGGGTTGCAGATCATAGGACCCCTGGGAGGTATGCCATATCTTTCTTCCCTCCGCCACATATATGATGTAATTATTGTGGCTCCAAAGGTCAGTCACTTTATCTTCAAGCCTGCAATCATATACTGTAAAAAGCGCATCACCACAACTAAGTCTGTGGCAACGGCTGGGCGTATCTACGATATATTGATTAAGGTTATACAAAGTTGAAAAACTAACTGTCCTGTTTTATTTACTACTAAATAATTTGTGACTGTTGACTCTGTAAATTACACCCAGGGGCAAGGGCCTTAGCGGTTAGGGGAATGTTCCGCTCAGAGCTAACAAGCAGTAAAAATACAAAAGTTTAAAACATATACAAATGAATTAACATACCCTTTATTGGGAAATGCAATTCTATAAAAGCCAGGCGCAAACTCCTATAAATCTTTCCGATCTTGAAACTCTGTGAAACTGGGAAGTAAATTTTAAAACCAGCTTGTTCGATAATTATATTTTCCGCTTTTATTTATTGGGTATGTGCAGTGCCAAATATTCCAAACAAGTCATACGGATTTTCTTTTAACTTATCATTAAATAAGAACACCACCAGAAGAATATAGGCGATAAAAAGAAGAACGATGAGCAACTGAACATTGGATGTTTTTTGAATGGCCTGTTTTGCATTCCTGTCGCATACTTCGCCGGGGCAATACTGTGCCTTTTCTTTATAAAACAGGTTGTATACTTTACAGCCTATGCAAATGCCAAATGCTGATTCAAAAAACAGGAATATTAAACAAATAAGGCAGATAATACCGGTTATAGGGCTATAGGCATTTACAATTATGAAAAAAATAAACATCGTACCTGATAAGATCACACCAATTATCCAGGCGAACTTTTTTTGCCGGGCTCCCACATACTCAGGGTTCTGATTCCTTACAATGAGGCGGCCTAATATTAATGTAGGAGAAAACCTGGGATTAATAAAGACACGTATGAGAAAATCAGTAAAGAAAATTGTTATCACATACTTGATCGGCAAAAAATTGTTTTTAAATATGATTAGCATTAAAGAGAAAAATGTTGCTAAAAACAGGATACCTGCCGCAGCCCTTATTTCCCTTTCATTTAAAACAGGGATATTATATCCTTCCACATCTTCTCCAAATTTTATTATCTTATTCATTGTTTTACGTTTAGACAATATGTATTTAATGAAATGCCATTATATCAATAAATGAAGGTAGGTATAATTGATCTCACCGCTCAACGGGTATCCGGCTCCTTTTGCAGTGCTCTGTTTTAGTTGGTTTATTTTCTTTCAAGGTACCAACTTTTTACAGAATTATGCAGTGATGCACAATGGTTTATGTATTCAGGGCAGGCATTCGGTATCTCCATATTGGGCAATACCATTGTGTGGTTAGTTTGCAGGTTGTTATGTATTTTATCAGGTTGGTTAATCTTCCAAACCTTGTCCGTTAAGAATTTTATCTACATATTTTTCAATTCTTGATTCGCGTGTTTGGGATTGTTTAGCTGAAGAAAAATACAGTAAGTAGCCTCTTTGCCGCCCCGGCGTAAGAGCATAAAAAGCCTTCTTTAATTCGGGCATATCCTCTAATACTTTTTGAAACTCCTCAGGCATTTTGAATGCTGAAGTCTTTTTCATTTCAACTTTTAAACCTGCTTTTTCAACTTCGATGGCTTCTTTGATATAAGCTTTCAAAGTTTTCTTTAGCCTGTCAATTTCATCAATGCCGGCAAAGCGGATTTGCCGTGCAGCCTGAACATTCTCTGTCTGTTGTATTAAAATACCTTTCTCATCTTTCAGTAAAGCGCCCTTGTGAAATAACAATGCACAGTATTTTTTAAACCCATGTATTAAAACAATATTACTGTTCTGTAAAGTGTAACAGGGAACGCCCCATTTCAATTCTTCAGTGAGTCCACACGCAAGGGCAATCGCTCTTAATGCTCCATATTCTTCCTGCCACTTTGTTGGTTTATTAAAAAACCAATCAGTTTTGGTGTTCATACGATTCATTTATTGGTTAATTGAATTTGTTTTCTATCCGCAGGTCTGAAATACCATGACACCACAGTTAGAACGAGTAATAATGCCGGTCCAAACAATTCTTTTGCATGATCATCAATAGCCAAATGAGAAATAATGGCACCTGACATAACGAAGAAGAAACCTGCATACGTCCATTCCTTCAGTAAGGGAAATTTTGGCAAAAGCACGGCTATTACTCCCAAAATTTTCCATATCCCTATTATTGTCAGAAAATAAAGCGGGTAACCCAAATGCACCATCCTATCTGTTTCCTCTTTCGTCCTCATCAATTGAACTATTCCGGTTGCTGACATTCCCAGTGAAAGCCAAATGGTAGCTATCCAATAAATGATTTTATTTCTCTTTGACATGGTATGTTATTTTAATTTATTAAAAACATCCTGTAACCGGTTATGTGCCATGTTGATACCCTGGGCAAATGGCAGTTTCAACATATTGTCTCTATCGGCTACTGATTTATAAATGATATGCATGGTAAGTTTGCTTGTATCATCGGTTATTTTTTCAAACTCCAGGAACTCCAGTTGAACCGGGAAAGCTGTATTTTCCATTTCAAATGTTCTGGTGATTTTTTGATCAGGTACAAATTCGTGGATCGTTCCATTAAAGCCATGCTGATTGCCTTTGGGGTCAGTTGTTACAAACCGGTAGCTGCCGTGTTTTTTAGAATCAAGTTTCAACACTTTGGTACCCATCCATTGTTCAACTATTTCGGGCTTTGTGTGTGCTTTGAAAAGTAAATCTACCGGCAAATCGAATTCTCTTGTTATTACTATTTCCTGCTTGTTATCTTCAGCAAAAATTTTTGTTTTAAGTTCCATAGTGTTTTATTTTTTGGATTTATAAGTCTTCATGACACTTTCCAATATATTAAACCTGTCGTCCCATATTTTGCGGAAAGGCTCTATAAAGTCTGCTACCTCTTTCATCTTTTTAGCGTTGATATGATAGTAAATTTCCCTGCCGTTTTGTTCCTGCCGAAGCAACTTACATTCGGTTAGTATATGCAGGTGTTTTGATACGGTGGGTCGTGCAGTATCAAAGTTTGAAGCAATTGCGCCGGCCGACATGGATTGTGAAGCAACCAACAGAAGTATAGCCCTCCTGGTTGGGTCTGCGATAGCCTGGAATACATCCCGTCTTAAATTCATTATGAAGTTATTTGGCTACAAATATATGTGTAGCTATTTAACTACGCAAGTTTTTTTCATTTTTTATTAAGAAATATTGCTACCCTGACCAAATTGGAGTAATGTTTAGTGATAGGCAACAGAGGGCTAATTACCTTTTTATTTTGTCCAATCCGGCCTGCAACTACGTCATTCGCGCTTAAGAAAATGAAAAAAAGTTAGCGGAGAGATGCTTTATTCTGCTGTTAGCAATTGTTCAAAGAAGGCACCAATATTATTTTGCTTATCCACAAAATGAAGCTCCAAAATCCAATGTCTTTTGTTTCCATCTTTGTCTAATTGCAGTATATCCTTATGATTGTCCGGGTGTACATCTAAACACAAATCAGCAGGGTCATCAGGTTGTTCATGAGGAAAACGACCAACAATATGACCTGCAATTGCATTTCCAAATTCATAACCATAACGTTTAGTAAGGTCGGCAACGTAATTAAAAAATCCGGCGCCGGTAAGATTGTCTTGTTTAAAATACCAGGCATTCGCTTCATGCCATGCTGCTTCTATATCTTTTTTTATCTTTAGTTTCAATGGGTCGTTGCCTAAAACATAGGTCCTTCCAAGATCAGCTTCCCAACCCTCAAAAACGGGATGGAAATCGAAAAACAGTATATCATTTTCCTGAATAACCAGGTTAGGCGGGTCTGCAATAAAGGGTTGCAATGTATTAATCCCTGTTCTCACAATTTTTTTGTGCCAATAATTGTGAATTCCAATATCTTCTTTGGCAACCTTTACTATTTCATCACAAAGTTCTTTCTCCGTTTTTCCGGAAACGATCAATCCTCTTTCTTCCACTGTATTAAATAATTCTTTCGCTTTTTGTTCGGCAAGAACCAATCTTTGTTTTGCGTCGCTCATACTTTTTTATTTTTTATTAATTAATATAGATCCCTCCCCTGCGTGTCAGCTTCTAAAGCGCTGTATAAAAAAGAGTAAACCAATCCCTTATATTTTAAGGAAGCGGTTTTGCACTAATTACTAATACTCTGTATATTAACCAATTGGGGGGGATCACATTACACATGGCCTGCTACCACTGTACTAAATTACAGAAACCAAGTATCTGTACGCAGGCCACCCGGGGTGGGTTGCTTTTGGGCTAAAGTTGGGATTTTGCTGAAATTGAAAGATGTGTGGATATGCAAAATGTTCTAAAAAAACTACCTGTTAAGATAACACCAGTTGAAGATTGGGTTAGTCAGCATACCACCTTTTTTAAAAAGCAACTATAGTTTTGCCTGTTCAAACAATTTGGACACTTATTCCGCCAAAGCACACACTCAGTAAGGTTTTATGCATCCAAACATTCACTCAATTTTTTCTACTAATTGCCTCTTTTCTGTTTTCGCAGTGATCATTTCTTTTTTAAACAGGTTGCTATTTTTTCAAGATATAAATACCAGTTGAGACACAATTAGTGGTTTACTATTACCAGTCCGCTATCACCAATCAGATGTCATCTTTGGTTTTATTTTTCGCTCTCAATTATTGTTTCATAATGTTCCACAGTCGGGAATGGGTCATAATAATGATGCAGCATTTTTTTCCACTCTACATATTGAGCAGATTGCCTAAAACCAATAGTATGGTCTTCCAAATTCTCCCAGTTTACAAGCAGGATATATTTATTGTTTTGTTCCAAACATTTCCTTAGTGAATGTTTTAAATATCCTTTTACAGAACTGATAAATTGTCCTGCGGCAGCAAAGTCTTTTTCAAATTGTTTTTCCTGGCCGCTTTTAACATTAAGTATCGCTACTTCTAAGATCATATTTCATCAATTATTAATTACCTGTTTAAATTATTTCTCAAAACCCACTACCAATCCCCGTGAGATTGACGTTATCGTTTACCAACCAATAAGCTGCCCTTGAAGAATTTCTCCCAAGTTATTTTTGCTTTGTTACAAGAAAAAATTGCAAAGGCCCGCCGGGCAGGTTCGATAAGAGAAGACTGAAGAAAAATAGAGTTGAGAAAGTGCATCCGTTCATTTTTTCTCCGTTTTCTCTTTATTGAAAGATTTTTTTGTCATACAGCGTTCATCTGTAAAGTTGAAGCAAGTCCACCCATCGTGCCTTCCTATCGATACTGAACCAAGATACAAAAATTGAGCGTGTATTTACAAGCCAACCCCTTATCTCAAAATAGTAACCGACCCGCTCACCACAGGCCTTCCGGTTTTAAATTGTATGAGGTAATAATAAGTGGCTACGGGTAATGGTGAGCCATTCAGGGTGCCGTCCCATGGTTTGTTGTAGCCCTGCGACTGGTATACTTTCTGGCCCGAACGACTAAATACCTGCAGCACGCAATCTGGATAATCGCCAAGGTATTTGATGATCCATGTATCATTAATATTATCGCCATTAGGTGAAAAGGCATTGGGTACCTGTGGCGCAAAAAGTACTTTTACAAAAACGCTGTCGGTATTACTGCAGGCATGTAGATCGGTAGCAGTAAGGTAATACATGGTATCTGCATGCGGTGTTAGTTTGGGCGTGAGCGAAGTAATACTGTCGAGATAAATTGCGGGCGACCATAAATAAGTTGATGGATTGCCAATAACTGTTGCCTGCATCTGCACAGATGATCCTTCTAAAACAAAAATATTCGGACCCGCATCTACCAAGGGTGCCGGCCATACGGTAATGCTTCGCGAAGCAGAATCTTTACAACCATTATCTGCATTAAACGTTGCCCGCACAACAAATGTTCCTGCGCCTATAATAGCAGGGTAAAAAGCTCCTGAAGGTGTTACACCTGTGCCACTATACGAAAATGCACCACTCATATCCTGCACCAGCGATGCCTGTGTGATCTGAAACGGTAATGTGTTGTTACATACCGCCGGTATGGTATCAAACAATATTTCGGGACTTGCCAGCAAGGTGATCGTAGTATCAAAAGTTTGCAAACAGGTAATACCCGAGTAAGCAATATACCTTACCTGGAATTGTTTACTTCCGGGCTGTTCAAAGCGGTTGTACCGATTGGCATATCTTTTTCCTGCATAAGGTTTATCATCTGTAAACTTTGTGCCGGGCGCATTTACAAGATCCCAGTAGATTTCAATTTTGGTTACAGACCCAAAATCTACAGAAGAGTTGTCTGTAATAAAAACAGAATCATTACTGCAAAGTACAGTGGCAGCAGGCATTACAAACTGCGCTTTGGGAACAGAACCATTTACCGTAAATATTTTAATTAAACTATCCGAACAGCCATGAGCAGACCTTGCTACAAGCTGCACGTTGTAATTTGCCGCCCTGCTGTATTTATGACCCGGATTTTGCAAAACCGATGTATTAGGATTAGCAGTTGTTGCATTGGCCGCATCATCAAATGTCCATACATATTGAAACGGGTAACTACCCGCATCTTTTGAAGACGTACTATCTGTAAACTGTGCCGTGGCATCATTCAAACAAATAGCTGGTGTGGCAAAAGCTACTTTAGAGCGGGGATATACCGTTGCTGTTACACTGTCTTTTGAATAACAACCCGGGTTACTGGCAAAAGCTGTTTGCACATAATATTTGATGGCGCGTATTGAGTCGGTCATATTATCTGCCAGTAAAACAGGATCAGCAATCGTTGCATTACTCAATCCTTCAGTTGGCGACCATGTGTAGGTATAACCTGTGGTGGTGGTGGTACCGAGTTGTGTTGATGTATTGGGACAAAAAGCGGGAGTCACACCTGAGCTGTTGGCAACAGATGGCGGCATTTCTGTGTAGATCACTACGTTTTTGATGGAATGATTATCGTTAAACCCGCCTGTACTTGCCGTAAAACCAAGGTAGCCCGAAAAAGTAAATTGTTGGTTGCCTGTTAGTAGTACTTTACCATTCACACTTACAGTAATAGCACCCTTATCATATTCAATCTTTGCGTGGTTATAATTATAAGAACGTATCGAATCCAAGCCGCCATTGGTGTTGAATAGTTCTGGCATACCGGTATTGCACTCGTTGTAACCCGCTCCCCACCTAAGTTCTACCTTGGGCATGTCTTTATGATAGTTGTTGGGGTCACAGTTGTTCCATGTATCAAAACATACTTTTAAGCCGTTGGCCGCTGCGGGTATGCCCAGTCCCGAGCCTGTAACAAAGCCCACAGGTGGTACATCCAGAAAACAAAAAGCAATACCATCCGCACCTGTCCCGTCAAACATCCTGAAATCAAATTCGGCCTTCCATTTACTGCAAATAGAAAGGTTGATAGGCTGATTAAAAAAAATGGCGCCGCTTTTATTGTTTGCCCTGTCGCACAACAATATTTCGCTGTTATTGGTGTTGATGATATTTTTAACAGTAGCTGCACCCTGCAGATTCCAGCCGGATGTATTAACGGGAGAGCCTGTTAACTGCGCAAAAATATAATTCTGCGCTACAGCCGATCTCTGAATACCCGCAAGCAGCATAAACAAAACAATCTTTAAAAACAGTGGTCGGCTCATTGTGTAGAAATAATTCCCGGGGTGCTGCAGGGGTATAGCCAAAGTTAGTCTCTTTCAATGAGAAATAATTTAGCCGCAGATTTGCAGATTAGTTAAAAAATCTGCGAATCTGCGGCTTATATATTTTCATCACTAATACTCATCTCCTAATGAGAACACAGGTTTTTCATACATCCACTGTCCGCCGGTAAAATCAGGGAATTCAACTGTTTGATTACCGAGGTCGATGGATCTTTCGCTTAAGGGCGTGATGGCGCTCCAGGTGGCGGCATCGTATACATTCATTGGTGTAGCTATTTTTCGTTTGATGGATTCTACAAAAGCATGTATCACAAAGAAATCCATTCCACCATGCCCCGCTCCTTCCGTATCCTTGCTCCAGCGTTTCCATAATGGATGATCATATTTATCAAGCCATGCTTTTGCATCGTCCCACTGGTGTGGTTTGGCGGATTTTTCCTGGATGTAAATCCCTTTGTTCACATCCATCCACAAACCTTCTGTGCCCTGCACCCTGAAACCTAATGAATAAGGGCGCGGCAGGTTGGTGTCGTGCTGCAACAAAATAGTTTCTCCATTGGCGCACTGGATATTGGTGGTTACCACATCGCCCAGTTTAAAATTTACTTTGGCATTGGGGTGATTCTCTCCTCCCTGTTTTACAATATGATTATGCAGTCCCCTTGCTTTTGACGAGAAAGAACAAAGCGACAGAAAACGGTTACCCCGATTAATGTTAACGTAATGCGCAACAGGCCCGATGCCGTGTGTAGGATACAGATCGCCATTGCGGTGCACAGAATGTTCTGTTCTCCAATGCGCTTCTGAAAACCCTTTTTCGCCAAACTCAACGCCATGTCCGTATGGATTAACCCCATCATTAAATTTCACCTCGCGCAGGTCGTGCTGGTAGCCGCCCTGTAAATGGATGAGTTCGCCAAACAATCCCTGGCGCACCATATGCAGTACGGCCATTACATCGCGGCGGTAGCAAACGTTTTCGAGCATCATTACATGTGCTTTATGTTTTTCGGCTGCCCTAACCACTTCCCAGTGATCTTCCAGTGTAATACCGATGATCACTTCTGACCCAATATATTTTACACCCGCTTCCAACGCGCCAATGATCATGGGTTTATGCCATTCCCATGGCGTGGCGATCACTACTCCGTCCAATTGCTGTTTTTCAAGCATCTGTTTCCATGCATACGCATTGCCGGTAAATATTTCAGGCATTTTCTTCCCGCTCTTGCTGATAATCTCTTTGGCTGAATTCAGCATTCTGTCGCTCACATCGCAAATGGCTGCCAGTTCTACGTCTTTCCTACGTAAAAGCAGTTCAAGATGGTTCTGTCCGCGCAGGCCTACCCCAATAATGCCGATCTTAACTTTTTCTTCAGTGGTGCCGGCAAATAATTTTGAGGTTGGGGTGAATGCAAGTGTGGCTGCTGCAAGGCTGGTGTTTTTGAGGAAGCTTCGTCTTTGCATGGCTATGTTTTTATAGTTTAGGTTTGAGGTATTACAGGATATTGTTTTTTCGTTTCCAACGGATAGCCGATTAAAGATTTAAGGTAATATAGATTTCAATAACAAAGAAGGAATCGTGTATAAAGTACAAGTAAGTAATGCATTGTTATACGCCAAATACAAACCGCGCCTTAGCACCTTCGCAAGCATTTTTTCTCGCAAAGGTGCTAAGGCGCGGTTGTTTGGACGATAGCCGGGCTTAACTAAAGTACTACTCCACTCCTGTTATCTTAACCTTTCTAAATAAACAACATGTGCGTACCTATTCCTGAACCCTGTTTATAAAAATCGCCTACTGTTAATACCCCATCAAGGTCTTCATACATATCTTCTTTGGTGTAGTGAAACATTTCCATGGCTAATTTGCAAGCCCAGAGCCTTACACCGGAAGCTTTTAGTATATCGAGAAATTCACGAACGCCGGGCATGTCTAATTTTTCCATTTCTTTTTTCATCATGGTAGTTGCCAGCGCTTCCATACCGGGCAATCCGCCGATCATAGTAGGCAGGTGCATAGCGGGGTTACCAACGGTTGCAACGTGCAGGTGTTCCAGCTTTTTATTATGCAGTGCCTCCAGCCCAAAGAAAGTAAAAAACATTTCCGCTTCAATACCTTCCATCCTGGCGCCATTGGCCAATACAAATGCTGCATAAACATTTTCTAAAGAGGCTTTAGAAAGAATGATCATCATCTTTCTGATCTCGCCGTTATATTCACTCATTTTTTTTGTTTTTAGAATTACTAATTAAATGCAACTGGCGGGTTTGGGCACACCGGCAATTTTGGTTGCTGTTTTCAATGGCCCTACGGGAAACAATGCATAGAACTCTTTAATATCTACCACCCCGCTTTTGCCAATTTTTCGGATACTGAGCGGTGAATCTTTTTTAAATTCATCCTGTATGTAATTGATCACTTCCCAGTGTTTTGGGGTAAGGCTGATATTATTTTCTTTGGCAATTTCTTCTCCCACTTCTTTGTCCCATTGTGCAAAGTTGGTGAGGTAACCCTCTTCATTTACGAGGATGTTTTTTTGTGCGATCATCTTTTCCATAAAATGGTGTTTTTCGGTTAATCAAATTTTTTACCTGCGATACTCATGTTTGCTGATACAAATGGAATGGCTATTCCCTTCAAAAGCATATGCCAGTATATCCATCTGAAAGCCAGTTTTCCCCAGTGGTTCATCCGGCTTTCTTTTAATAACTGCAATGGCCCAACGCCTGCAAAAGGAAATTTTCCTTCTACCGGCTCATGGTCGTAATTAAAATCTATCAGCAAAGCCTTGTTATTTCCTGTTTCAATGAAACAGTTGGCGTGCCCGTCGAAACTGGCTGACAGTGGTTCTTTGTTTACATAATGCAGAATATTTTCAGTAAGGATCTCTGCCTCAAAGTGTGCTACAGAGCCTGCTTTTGATGCGGGGATATTAGTAGCATCCCCAATTACAAAAACATTTGCATAGTCTTTCGACTGGAGCGTTTCTTTATTGGTGGGAACATAATTCAACTCATCCCCCATTCCTGATCTTTCTATCAGCTCATCACCTTTATTGGTTGGTATTGTTACCAGCAGATCAAAAGGAATTTCTTTGCCGCCATAGTCAACAATGGTTTTCTTTTCATTATTTACCTCGGCAATAGCAAAATCACTTTCGATTGAAATATTTTTTTCGCTGAGCAGGTGTTCCAATGCGGCGGTAGATTTTGGTTTGGTAAAAGCGCCACTTAGCGGTGTTACATAAGTGATACTCACTTTTTCCCGCATTTTCCTGTTTCTAAAATAAGAATCTGCCAGAAAAGAAAATTCCAAAGGCGCTACGGGGCATTTAATAGGCAGCTCGGTAATATGTACCACCAGTCTGCCGCCATCCCAGAAGCGAAGTTTATTGCGCAACGCCAATGCCCCTTCAAAAGTGTAAAAATCGAATACCGATTTTTGCCATTCAGCTCCTTTCATACCTTCTGTTTCTTCAGGGGCAATTTTGGTGCCAGTAGCAATGATCAGCAGGTCATAGTTCAGTTGTTGGCCATCGGCCATCTGAACATAGTTCTCCTTAGGTACAATGCGTTCTATTTTTTTAGTGATGAGGTTTACATCTTTTGGCATGAATGCTTTAATGGATTTGATGATATCTTCCGGCTGGTAAATATCAAAAGGAAGGAATAAGTAACCGGGCTGATAGTAGTGTTCGGTTCGTTCATCAATAATATCAATCTTCCACTCTTCTCTGTTTAGTTTGTGGCGCAGGTGGTTGGCCATCATGGTACCGGCTGTTCCCGCTCCCAGAATTACAAGTCGTTTCATACATGTGTTAGTTTTATTACAGCACAAAGGTCTGCCCATACCACCCGGATAGTGTGTAACGTTGGTTACATTCAAATATGATTTTTATCAGGAAATGAAGGGTTTATAAAAACCAGGGGCTTACACTTTAACGTGTTGTGTTCTTAAACACATAGGTACATAGGTGAGGAAACAGGGCATATTGTTTAAAAGTTATGTTTTATTTGTTTTCCCTATGCACCTATGTGTTAAAAAAATGACTTGAAGCAAAGAATAAAAGCCGTATGAAGGATTGAAAAAGCGAAACCCAGCCGGGAACGGATGGGTTTCTTTGCTTATAACCGAAAAACTGCCAGTATGAACGCTGGCATAAAATTTATGCACTCTTTTTTTCTCGCTTAAACAAACTAAACAGCAAGGCTCCCATAAAAGCGCCATATAAACTGCTGTTTAACGGTTTTGAGGTAATAGGGCATGTGCCGGATGAACAGCCCACGAATTTCCAATACAGAAAACCACCTATCCCTCCTGCGATTGCACCGGCCACATACAGCCAGTTTTTGCTAAACCATTGTTGCACCATATATATTATTTACCGGAGACTGCTCCGGCATGAAACAATTAAAAAGAGTGGATATTGGATTCAACTTATAAAGAGGAACTATCAGAATAGTTTTTCGATGGTACAGGTTACAAATGATTTTGCTTTACTGAATAAACTGTTATGTCCTTTTTCAGAATAGCCAAGTATGTTCAGTTTATCAACAATATCCTTTCGTTCCAACGCAATACCTGTTACACACACTTTACCGTCTTTCAGAAAAACATCAACATCTATCACGCCTTTCATTTTCAACAGATTTTCTCTGATCTTATTTACGCAGCCCATACACTTGATATTTTCTGCATATATCTGATGAGTCCCCATTGGATTTTATTTGGGATCAAAGTTACTGCAGTCTGTTTTTTTGTTACGTAACAATTGTTACACAGGATGAAAAGCAGTGCTGGCATAAAGTAACAATTGTTACAGTACAAACTTTTGCGCGAAACTACTTTTGCATCAAATAAAAAATTAATGAGCAGGAAAAAACATTTTACACCATGGGCAGTTATAGGAAGCATCCTGTTAACAGCAGGTATTTCAAGTGTTTCAGCCCAAACTACCAGCCGCAAATTAAGCCTTGACGAGGCAATTTCGGCAACACTCACCAATAACAAAACCATCCGTTTGGCTGGTATGGATGAGTTGATCGCTTCTTCTAATTATAAACAGACTGAAGCTATTTATCTTCCACAGGTTGGCTTATCCTATACGGGCATGAGCACCAATAACCCGCTCAATGCTTTTGGGTTTAAGATGCAGCAAAAATCAATTACCTCAACCGATTTTAACCCCGACCTGTTAAACCACCCCGCAGGCACTCCCGATTTTACAACCAAACTGGAAGTGCAGCAACCTTTGATCAATATGGATTTATTGTATATGAGAAAAGGCGCAGAAAAACAGGCTGAGATCTATCAATATAAAAAACAAAGAACCAAAGAGTACATCGTATTTGAAGTACAGAAAGCTTACCTGCAGTTGCAACTGGCTTATAAGGCTGTAGCTACGCTGGAAGAAGCGTTGGCTACAGTTAAAGCAGTATACAAATTTACCGACGACCATTACAAACAGGGATTGGTACAAAAATCTGATGTATTAAACGTACAGGTACAGGTATCATCTGTTGAAAACAATCTTGCCAAAGCCAATAGTAATATCAGCAATGCATCAGACTACCTGAGTTTATTGATGGGCGCACCTAAAGGCGTTATCTATACAACAGATGCTGTAGCTGAAACAGCGATCAATGCAACTGATACCATAACAAGCGTATCGCCCACCCGCGCTGATTTTGTGGCTATGAAAAAAGCCATCGAGGCCAGCGACCTGATGATACAATCCAATAAAATGAGTTACCTGCCTAAACTGAATGCATTTGGTTCTTACCAGTTAAATGATAGCCGTATGCTGGGTTTTGGCGCAGGCGCTTACCTGGCAGGTGTGCGTTTATCATGGGATATTTTTAAGGGCAATACAACAAAGAATAAGATCGCAACACAAACACTGGAGCGCAATAAATTATCTGTTCAACTGGAACAGCAAAAAGAGCAAAGCAATACAGAGCTTGATAAAACAAAAAGGGATATTGCCGATATCAGGTTTGAAATAGCACAACATACCAAAGCCATCGAACAGGCTTCAGAAGCGTTGCGCATTCTGCAAAACAGGTACGAACAGGGTCTTGTTACTACAACTGATGTAATGATGGCCACCACACAACTGTCGCAGCAGAAGCTGGCGCTGGCGCAGGCTGTCTTTAATCAAAACCTGACCAAGGCCTACCTGCAGTTTTTAACCACCTCAAACAATTAATAACTTCTTACAAATAAGACTATGTATATCCAAAAACAAAAAACAACAGTATTAACAGCAGCCTTAGGCTTTGTACTATTAGCCGCCTGTTCATCAGAAAAAAAGGAAGATAAAGTAAGCAATACTGATTCTGCCATTACGGTTTCTGTAGCCACGCCTTTCGCAAACGAAGGTGGCAGCATCAGCATCAGCGGCCAGGTGGAATCTTCCCAAACAGCCCAAATCAGCACCAGGGTGATGGGATATATTACCAGGCTGAATGTAAAAGTGGGCGACCACGTAAGGGCAGGCCAGGTGATTGCCAACATCAGTAATAATGACATCGTGGCCAAACGTTCTCAAACCGAAGCGATGATTGCAGAAGCAGAAGCCGCTTTAAAAAGCGCACAGAAAGATTACGACAGGTTTACTGTTTTATACAAACAACAAAGTGCATCTGCCAAAGAACTGGACAATGTAACACTGCAATACAATGCCATGAAAGCCAAAGTAGAAGCGGCCAAACAAATGCGCAACGAAGTAAATGCCATGCTGGCCTATACTACTTTAACGGCGCCTTTCTCAGGCATAGTTACACAGAAACTGGCCGATGCGGGCAGCATGGCCAGTCCGGGCATGCCTATTGTTACCATTGAACAAAGCGGTACCTATCAGGTGGCTGCTGCTGTTGCTGAAACAGATATCAAACAGATCAAATTGGGAGATGCCGTAACTGTTACCATCAAATCGATCAATAAAACGTTTAAAGGAATTATTTCACAAGTCAATGAGTCCTCACAGTTTACCGGCGGGCAATACATGATCAAAATAAGCATCCCCGAAAATGACAAAAAGGGATTATATGCGGGCATGTATGCCAATGTTTCAATCGCATCCCTAAAGAAAACAGAAACTGCTAACACATCAGATGCTGTGCTGGTACCTGTTTCAGCGATCATTAATAAAGATCAGTTAACAGGCTTGTATACCATCAGCACAAACAATACTGCCCTGCTGCGCTGGGTAAGGTTGGGTAAAACCTATGGCGACAAAGTAGAAGTGATCAGCGGCTTAGCAAATACAGAGCCCTACATTATTAGTGCCGAAGGAAAACTATACAATGGTGTTCCTGTACAAGTGAAGAAATAATAAACAGTGAGTGATACTGAACAGACATTAAAATATCATTTTAAATAAACTTATGCAACAAGGATTTTCAGGTAAAATAGCCAATGCCTTCATCAGGTCTAAATTGACCATACTGTTAATGATCGCATTTTTATTGATTGGCGGGTACAGTACCTTCCTGATACCGCGAGAGGAAGAGCCACAGATAGAAGTACCTATTGCCGATATCATGGTAGGCTTCCCAGGCGCACAGCCTAAAGAGGTAGAGAGTAAAGTAACCGCGCCATTAGAGAAGATCGTATCCAACATCAAAGGCGTGGAATATGTGTACTCTACCACCATGAAGGGACAGGCCATGCTGATTGTGCAGTTTTATGTGGGTCAGGATGTTGAACGTTCGCTGGTAAAACTGTATAATGAGATCTTAAAAAACATGGACAAAATGCCACAGGGCGTAACACTGCCTTTGGTAAAAACAAGGGCCATTGATGATGTACCTGTTTTAGGATTGACATTGTGGAGTGAGAAATATGACGACTATGCCTTAAAACAATTAGGCGAATCGGTAACCAATGAAATTAAAAAGATCCCCGATGTTGCCGCTGTAAATATTATTGGTGGAAGGAGCCGCGAAGTGAAGGTGATCCTGGACAAAGATAAGATGGCACAAAACCATTTAGACTTTCTCAGCATCAGTAAGCAGATGCAGGGCAGTAATGCGCAATTAGTATCAGGTACGCTGCTGAAACAGGACACTGCTTTCTCAGTACAAACAGGTAATTTTTTAACCAGTGCAGATGATGTTGCCAACCTGGTAGTAGGTTCTAATCAGATGCAGCCTGTGTATTTAAAACAGATTGCCAAAGTAGTAGACGGACCGGAAACACCCAATCAATACAGTTATTTTGGCTATGGCAAAGCCGATACATCAAAATCAAATCATTTCAAATCAGAATACCCGTCGGTAACCCTTTCTATTGCTAAAAAGAAAGGTGCCGACGCAATGCAGATCTCAGGCAAGATCATGGCTAAAGTAAACAGCCTGAAGAAAGACCTGATACCTGCTGATGTAAACGTAACCAACACCCGTAACTACGGTGAAACAGCATCTGATAAAGTGTCTGAATTATTGTTTCACTTATTCATTGCCATTGTAGTGGTTACCTTGTTTGTAATGCTTGCCATGGGCTGGAGAGGCGGACTGGTGGTGTTTTTATCAGTGCCGGTAACCTTCGCCCTCACACTGTTCTCGTATTATTTCATGGATTATACATTAAACCGTATTACATTATTTGCCCTTGTATTTATTACGGGTATTGTGGTAGATGATTCCATCATCATCGCCGAGAACATGCACAGGCATTTTAAGATGAAGCGGCTACCGTTTTTACAGGCTGCCATCTATGCCATTAATGAAGTGGGTAACCCCACCATTCTGGCCACCTTTACAGTGATCGCCGCGGTATTGCCAATGGCATTTGTATCGGGGTTGATGGGGCCATATATGAGTCCTATGCCAATCGGTGCCTCCATTGCCATGATGTTGTCATTGATCGTAGCGTTAACACTCACCCCATACCTCGGTTATATCTTCCTAAGGGAAAAAGAAAAACCTGGTAAGGAAAAACCACCTGTTCAGTTAGAGAAAACAGGCATCTATAAAATCTACAAATCGTCTATTGAACCCATGCTGGAAACACGCTGGAAGCGCTGGGCTTTTATAGTAGGTATTGTGGTGATATTGCTTGGTTCCATGTCGATGTTCTATACCAAAACAGTAGCCGTTAAAATGCTGCCTTTTGATAACAAGAATGAGTTCCAGGTAGTGATTGATATGCCCGAAGGAACCACGCTTGAAAAAACAGCGGCTGTAACCAAAGAAATTTCAGAATACATTTCACATGAGCCTTTGGTGGTAAATTACCAGGGCTATATAGGTACTGCCGGACCGATCAGTTTTAACGGATTAGTAAGGCATTATGATATGCGCCGTGGCGATAATATTGCCGACATACAGGTAAACCTTGTTAGCAAAGAAGAACGCAAACTACAGAGTCATGCCATTGCAAAATCAATGAGAGCGGGTATCCAAACCATCGCAAAAAAATATAATGCCAATGTAAAACTGGTAGAAGTACCACCGGGGCCTCCCGTATTGTCTACCCTTGTTGCAGAAGTGTATGGACCCGATCATGACCAGCAGGTGAAACTGGCACAGCAGGTAAAACATTTATTTGAAACAACAGAAGATGTAGTAGATGTTGACTGGAGAGTAGAACGCGACCAACCCGAATTAAGCGTGGAAGTAGACAAAGAAAAAGCCATGCGTTATGGCGTTGCCCCGGCACAGGTGGTAGCAACTGTGAATGCGGCTTTATCCGGACAAAACGTAGGCACTTTACACAGCAGCAGTTCATTTAGTACCATAAACATTAACCTGCAGTTAAATGATGCAGATAAATCGGCCATCGACGATATCAAAAACCTGAAAGTGATCAGCCAGCAGGGCAATGCGGTTCCTATTGGCGACCTGGTAACGATTCATAAAGGCATCAAAGAAAAAAGCATTTACCGGAAGAATCAGAAACGTGTTGTTTACGTAACAGCAGATATGGCAGGGAAATTAGAAAGCCCGTCTTATGCCATGAGCAAAATATCCGACAGGCTAAAAGAAGTAAAACTGCCGGCTGGTTATACCCTTGCGGAAGAATACACCAAACAGCCAGACCAGGAAGATAATTTTACCCTGAAATGGGATGGCGAATGGCAGATCACCTATGAAGTGTTCCGCGATCTGGGTATCGCATTCCTGGTAGTGATCATCATTATTTATATGTTAATTGTGGGATGGTTCCAGAACTTTACGGTGCCAATTATTATGCTGGCGGCTATTCCGCTTTCACTGGTAGGTATCATCATTGGTCACTGGATGATGGGGGCATTCTTTACCGCAACATCCATGATCGGTTTTATTGCACTTGCCGGTGTGATGGTCCGGAACTCGGTACTGTTAATCGACTTTATTAATATCCGTTTGAAAGAAGGTATCCCGCTAAAACAATCCATCATAGAAGCCGGTGCCGTTCGTACCACTCCTATCCTGCTTACTGCCGGTGCGGTGGCTTTGGGTGCGATTGTGATCTTATCGGATCCTATTTTCCAGGGCCTGGCTATTTCACTTATTGGTGGAACAATTACGTCAACTTTTCTTACATTATTGGTAGTACCTTTATTGTACTATAAAATGATGCGTAAAAAATATCCCGCCACTCAAAAATAATCAACTATGAAAATGCTTGTAATAACCAGTGTAAAAGAAGACCTGCAGGAAGTAACTGATATTTTCGAAAAATCAGGAATACCCGTGTTCAGCGTGTCAAATACGATCGGCCACAAAGCTGCCCACCATGACTACCTGTTAACCAATTGGTTTGGCCGCGACAATGATCAAACCGATGCCTTATTCTTCTTCAGTTTTACTGAGGATGATAAAGCGTACAGAACATTAGACCTGATCAAAATACACAATGAACTGGAAGAAAGTCTTTTCCCTGTAAGGGGATTTATATTACCGGTTGAAGCTTCCGGATTTTAAAAAAATAAAAAACTATTCAAATTATGCGTGAAAGAATTGTAAGAGCCGTTGCAGGAACCTTTGTGTTAACAAGTGTTGCACTCACTTATTTTGTAAATATTAACTGGTTATGGCTGGGTGTATTTGTTGGCGCCAACCTGTTGCAATCATCGTTTACTAAATTTTGTCCTTTGGAGAAGATACTGGATGCGGTGGGTGTTGAGTGAGTTGTAAGTAGTAAGTAATAAGTGATAAGTATTATTGAGCAGCAGATTCGCAGATTTAAAAATAATCTGCGAATCTGCGGCCTTTTTTATCTGCAATATCTCTAAAACCATTTCGTTAAATTCGCAGACTCCTAAAACCGTTTCACATAGGAGTTTTTGTTAGCGGCTGGCTTTCCTTTTAGTAGATTTACAAACTTACTAGGGAGTTGACTAATGTGTCTACCGATTGAATCACGTTTGTCTTTTGTGATATCGTACAATGAAAAATAGTCCGATACCGATATTGTTGTATCTTTTTCGTTTTCAACACTGTTATCTTCGCTGTCTCTGAGCCAAGTAAAAGCCTTAAAGCCTTGCGTATCTCTAAAAATCCAAGAGTTGATGTTCCGCAAAGCACCTGCATCACCTATAAATTGAGCAAGCTCGTTTGATTCTATTAAGGTATCCTTGCCTAAAGTGTAAATGAATAACTTGATTGATGATGGAAAATACTCGGATGGAGTTCTTGCTATTATGCCAGTTCGAGTCGAATCTATTTTGAATTTATAACAAGCAAATAAGCCGGGAGGGTCTACAAAATGTGCATGAGAAATTTTTTCAGGGAATAGTATAGCATCACTACTATCTAACTTAATACCTTTAAACTCATAATTTTCAAGAGTTACTTCATCATTTAAAGAGTAAACAAATAAAGTGTCGAATGAAATTTCTTTGAATTTGGAAAGCAGTTTATAATATTTCTCACCTTGTGGCACTGGCCTTTTTGTTTGGGCACATCCTAAAAATGTTGCTAAAGAAATAAAAAGCAATAATTGTCTCATCATATAAATAAGATTGTCACAACGGCCAGCGCTTTCTGCTATGCTGCTATTTTGTGTTAATTTCAGCCACACTGTTGCTGAGTAAAGTTAATGCAGTTGAAAACATATTTCCTCCTCCACAGAGTGTTCGTCTATAAAATACAAAAAAGAAAGTTTCTCACAGGTGTCTCCCAAGGGAGAATTTTCTTTTTTATTTTATAAAATTGACACTCCTTCGGAGAAGGAATCTGGGAACCTGCGTTTTTTTGTCTGTAACCGTTCATGTAACCTTCCTATTAGATTAATTGTAAAAGTCTAAATTGTAATGCAATATGATCACCATCAATAATTTCAGGCAGGTAGCGCTTTCTTTTCCGGAAGCGGCAGAAGAGCCGCATTTTGAAAAAATTTCTTTCAGAGTGGCTAAGAAAATATTTGCAACACTTAATGTTACAAATAAACAGGCATGTATTAAACTATCTGAAGCTGACCAGGATGTTTTTTCCGCATTTGATAAGACCATCATTTTTCCGGCACCTAACAAATGGGGCAAACAGGGCTGGACATATATTAATCTTTCAAAGGTGCCAAAAGCCATGTGCGTGGATGCATTAAGAACAGCCTATTGCGAAGTGGCTCCTAAAAAATTTTCTTCACTACTTGATAAAGGGTAAAACTGCATTCCATGGCTTCTCGCCCGATAAGCTTAGCCGTGCCTTAGTGCCTTGGTGTGAGATTTATTTGCACACAAAGGCACTAAGGCACGGTTTTAATTATAGAAAACTATCTGCTTCTCTATACGCTTTTATCAATGCCAGCTCTCCCTCCTTCCCGGGTTTTGATTTACCATGTTCCATCCCTAAAATACCTTTATAGCCTTTATCGTAAATATGTTTGAAAATATTTTTATAATTCATCTCACCAGTGCCGGGCTCATTCCTGCCGGGGTTATCGCCTATCTGTAAATAACCGATCTCGTCCCATGCCTTGTCCATATTCGCAATAATATTCCCTTCATTGCGCTGCATGTGATACATGTCGAATAAGATCTTACAAGCGGGACTGTTAACAGCCTTGCAGATAGCATAAGTTTGATCTGAATGACGGAGAAAGAGGTCCGGCGTATCACTGAGCGGTTCCATTACCATTACCAATCCGTGCGGTTCCAATATTTCGGCGCCGCGGCGCATGGCATCAATTACATTGGCGGTTTGATAGGCTTCTGACAGATTTTTCTCATAATTGCCCGGCACTACGGTTACCCATTTGGCATTGCAACGTTTAGCTACTTCTACTGCTTCTTTGCAATATTGAATAAATTTATCCCGCCATTCTTTTTTATTTCCGGTTAGCGAGGTTGACAAGGGCCATTTATCAAACTCTATCACAAATACACCCATCCGCATTCCCAGTTTTGCCATCAGGTCGCCAATCTTTTTCTGTTCATCCGGTGTACGGCTCATCATACCATTGTCTTCCATAGCCCTGAAACCCACGCTGTATGCAAATCGTATCTGGTCGGCAAAATCATTGCCAGCATAATTTTTAAACATCCCATCGTGTACGGCATAAGGCAGATGAAAGGGCTGGTTATCGTCCGGCATATCTTTGGTACCGTTTTTTGCAAAAGCACCGGAAGCGGTAATAAGGGCCCCACCGGCCAGTAAACTTTGATGCATAAATTTTCTTCTTTGCATGCGGGTGTTTTTTTGTTGCTTAAATTTACTGATAAGACTTAATAAAGCAGAAATTTTGTACAGATACCGTGTTTTACTTTTTATTGTACTATTTGCGGGCATCAATGTAAATGCCCAATGGAAAAAATACCATTTTTCAGCACCTAAAATGGGTTCTCCTTTCAATATCATCCTTGTATCGGATGATTCGTTGAAAGCTGCTGACCTGGCGAAAGCCTCTTTTGCATTGGTAGATTCGCTTAACCTCCTCTTCAGTGATTATGACAGCACCAGTGAGCTGAGCAGGCTGAATGCCCATGCAGGAAAAGGCCCCCAAACAGTTTCTCCCGCATTGTGGCATATTTTAGTTGATTCAAAAAAAGCCTGGCAAAAAAGTAATGGCGCATTTGATATTACAGTTGGCCCGCTAAGCCGTTTGTGGCGCAAGGCAAGAAAAGAAAAAAAGTTTCCTGCCAGTAATATGGTTAGTGCTAAAAAAAAACTGGTTGGATTTCAACATATCATAATGGACCCGGTACAAAAAACCATCACCCTGCCCATTGCCGGTATGCAACTCGATCTTGGCGGCATAGCCAAAGGATATGCGGCACAAAAGGTGATAGAATTATTGCATAGCAAAGGTGTAACACAGGCATTGGCAGATGCGGGTGGTGATATGGAGATGAGTAAAGCGCCTGAAGGATCAGCCGGCTGGTTGGTTGGGGTAAATGTGCCTGAAACAACTGAGGAACTGTTACCTGCCAAACTGGTATTGCAAAATATGGCTGTTGCCACCTCCGGTGATGCCTATCAGTTTATAGAACATAATGGCAAAAAATATTCTCATATTGTTGATCCACGAACAGGATATGGCATTTCTTCTCAACGCAATGTAACAGTGATCGCATCAAACGGAAGCGATGCCGACTGGCTGGCAACGGCCTGCAGCATTTTACCTATTACCGAAGCCAAAAAACTGGTTATAAAAATGAGAGGTGCGCTTTTGATTACTGTTCTGAAGAATGGGAGAATCAGGTACTACAGTACCAAAGGATTTGCAAGTTACTGGAAGCAGTAGGTTATGCGCACAAAGGCGCTAAGACGCAAGAATTTAAATCATCCTTTGCGTGCATATTTTGTAACATAAACATCCTTCGCCACCCTCATTCATGTTGATTAATTTCTTACCTTGACTTACCCAAACAATACAACGTGAAACCAATTGTATTCCTTGCTTTTTCTCTCTTTTTATTTTGTAGCAGCAACGCACAATCACCCAACGATTCATTCAAAATATACGAGCAAAAAATACCCGGCAGTTCTATCAGTTTTAAAATGATCCCGGTTAAAAGCGGTGATTTTTTAATGGGCAGTCCTACAGCCGAAAAAAACAGGGATGCTGATGAAGGTCCGCAACAAAGAATTCATCTCTCTGCATTCTGGATGGGAGCCTTTGAAGTAACACGTGATGAGTTTGATGTTTTCTATAAAGATGAGAGCACCAGTGAGAATGTAGATGTAGACGCCATTACAAGGCCCAGCCCGCAATACGTTGACCTGAGTTGGGGAATGGGCAAGAAAGGCGGATACCCGGTAAATAGCATGTCGCAGTTTGCGGCATTGATGTATTGCAGGTGGCTCTATCAAAAAACAGGCATCTTTTACCGGCTGCCTACCGAAGCTGAATGGGAATACGCCTGCAGAGCAGGAACAACCACTACTTATTTTTTTGGTGATGATATTTCGCAGTTAGATAAATATGCATGGTATGCAGATAACAGCGAAGAGAAGTTCCATAAAGCAGGGCAGAAATTGCCAAACCCATGGGGACTCTACGATATGCTTGGCAATGTGATGGAGTGGACATTGGATCATTACGATGCAAACGGTTATGCCAACTTAACCAGCTTAACAGATCCCATGGCAACGCCTAATCCGGTACGGTATCCAAAAGCTTTGCGGGGAGGCGGGTTTAATGAATTGGCAACAGAATTAAGAAGTGCCAACCGTTTTAAATCAGACCCTGTCTGGAACCGCAGAGATCCGCAGATCCCTAAAAGTAAATGGTGGCTCACAGAAGCCAGTTGGGTTGGCTTTAGGTTAGTGCGGCCCTTATTGCAGCCGGATGCAGAGGAGGTGACAAAATTCTTTAAAAAATATCTTGGTAAATAACCTTTTAAAACCAGTTTTATGAACAACGATGCTTCCAAAAACAATTCACGAAGAGATTTTGTAAAACAAACTTCTTTGCTTGCCGGCGGATTGATTGCGGCTCCTTTTTTTTCGCGTGCCAATTATTTTTCCGGCGCTGATGATGTGATCAAAGTAGCATTGATCGGTTGCGGTGGCCGCGGAACAGGTGCAGCTATGCAGGCCCTCTTAAGCAAACAAAACGTAAAACTGGTTGCGATGGCAGATGCTTTTCGCGATAACCTTGATAGCTGTTACCAATCGCTTACTACCGATGACGGATCTGATCCGTCTATGGCCGAAGTAAAGAAGCGGGTGGATGTTCCGGAAGAAAGAAAATTTACCGGCTTTGATGGATATATGAAAGCCATCCCGCTTGCCGATGTTGTGATACTTACCACTCCTCCCGGTTTCAGGCCCATTCATTTTGAAGAAGCCATCAAACAAAATAAACATGTGTTCATGGAAAAACCGGTAGCCACCGATCCCGCCGGTATACAAAAAGTATTAGCCACTGCTGCCATTGCCAAACAAAAGAAACTGAATGTGGTAGTGGGTTTACAAAGACATTACCAGACCTCTTACCGTGAACTTTTTAAAAGAAAAGAGCTGATCGGTGATATTATTTCTGCACAGGCATGGTGGAACAATGACGGCGTATGGGTTAGGCCACGCAAATACAACCAGACAGAAATGGAATACCAGATGCGCAACTGGTATTATTTCAACTGGCTTTGCGGCGATCATATTACCGAGCAGCATATTCACAACATTGATGTGATCAACTGGTTTAAAGGAAGCTACCCGGTAAAAGCACAGGGCATGGGTGGGCGACAGGTTCGCAAGGGAAAAGACCATGGCGAAATATTCGATCATCACTATGTTGAGTTTGAGTATGCAGACGGATCAATACTTAACAGTCAATGCCGACACATACCCGGCACTATGAGCCGTGTGGATGAATTACTGGTGGGTACAAAAGGAAAAATACAATGTGGTAAAGCGAATATCCTGGATGCCTCCGGAAAGGTGATCTATCATTTTGACACTAAGGGAGAAGCTAATCCTTATCAAACAGAGCACGACGAATTATTTGCAGCCATCGCCAAAGGCGAATACAAATTTGCTGATACAGATAACGGCGCTAAAAGCACCATGACATCTATTCTTGGCCGCATGGCCACTTATAGCGGGCAGGTAATTGAATGGGATAAAGCGATCAACTCCGGGCTTGATATTCACCCTAAAGTGTACGACTGGAATGCGATGCCGCCGGTAGTACCTAATGCAGATGGTTATTATCCAATAGCAGTACCGGGTGTTACAAAATATGTGTAGTAAAAAAATGAGCCTTCTCGCCCGCTAAGATTAGCCGTGCCTTAGTGCCTTGGTGTGCAAATAAATCTCACACCAAGGCACTAAGGCACGGTTTTATAATGTTGATTAGTATTTGAACACTTTACCCCCTGCCATCACTTCCTGCGTCTTTTCATCAAACGTTACTTTCTGGCCGGTGCGGCAGGCAGCATTGGTCATGATAGTAGCAATAGAGTGATTGTATCCCGCCTCCACAGGTGCATTGGGTTGTTTGCGGCTGCGCACACATTCCATCCAGTTACGAACATGTGCAGTAGTTAATGCATCTCCGCCTGTATTGGCGCCAGCTTCTACTTTTACAACAAGGTCGGTCAGATTCAATTCGGGCAAGAGGTTGGGTTGCATTTTCATAGCGGCCGCAGCGTTGGCACGCAAACCACCTTTGGGAGAAACTTTATTGGTTACCAGGTTCAGCTCACCTCCATTGCTGTAATAAATTTCAGCAGGGTTTTCATCACCATTATGCATGCGCGACATAAACACCACCTGGAAACCGGTAGTTGGGTCGTTGGACGGACCGTATTCAAAAACAGCAGTGGTGGTGTCCCAGTTCTTTCTTCCATCTTTCCATTGATAGATGCCACCATTAGCCGTTACACTGCGCGGATGCGCCAGGCCGGAGAACCAGTGCACCGTATCTATCTGGTGGCTCATCCATTGTCCCGGCATACCGGATGAATAAGGCCAGAACAAACGATACTCCAGATATTTTCTCGGATCAAATTGCTCGTAAGGACGGTTCATCAGGTAACGCTTCCAGTCGAGATCAGCTTCTTTACATTGTGCAACAAGGTCGGGTCTTCTCCAGCGGCCGGGCTGGTTTACATTCCATGTTAATTCAACCATGGTAATAGGTCCAAATTTTCCCTGCTGTATAAAATCGGCTGCTGCTTTATAATTAGCGCCGCTCCTGCGCTGCGAACCTATCTGCACAATACTTTTTGAGGCTTTCACTGCTTTTAAAGCGGCACGGTTATCTTCCATTGTTTCGGCAAAAGGTTTTTCGCAATACACATCAACACCCGCTTTCACGGCTTCAATCGTATGTAATGCATGCTGAAAATCTGCCGTGCTGATGAATACAGCATCCACTGTTTTGGAAGCATATAATTCATCGTTATTCCGGTAAGCATTAATATCATGCCCCATCTTGTCTTTCAGAAATGCAGCACCTTCTTCCCTGCGTTTTTTCCAGATGTCTGAAACAGAAACAATATCAAAATTCATTTCTTTATAAAACTTCATAAAGGGTGGAATATGGGAACTGCGGTGGCGGTCGGAAAAACCTACCACACCTACTCTAACCCTGTCGTTGGCGCCAATGATCCTCGCATAACTTTTTGCGCTAAAACCCAACGACGCTATATATGTTCCTGCAACAGCCTGTGCAGATTGTTTGATGAATTTTCTTCTTGTGTTCGACATCTTGGCAATCGTTATAAAGGTGAATAATTATTTCAGCTCTTTTATTTTAATACTGCGGAAAGATACATTGGTTCCGTGCTCCTGCAGCAGGATATGTCCTTTCTGTGCCATGCCAAAATCCTGCATTTTGGCAAACTTGCTTCTTGCCACCAAGGCATAAAAATACTGCGTTCCTCTTTGGTATTCCAATACCTTCCAGCCATTGAGCCAGTGCTCTACACGGCCATCAGGAAATACAATTACACGGCCCCTGTTCCATTCGCCAATTGGTAATTTCTCTCTTCCGGTTTTCTTTGCAGGGATAAGGTCGTACAAAGAAGCCAGTGTGCGGTTGCCGATAGATCCCAGTTTACCATCCGGGTGCTTATCATCATCCAATAACTGGTATTCCAATCCTATTGCCGAACCGGTTGTTTTCTCCTTTTCTGTTACAAAATATTTTACGCCCGAGTTAGCTGTATCAGATAATTTGAATTCAAACTGCAGGTCAAAAGCACTGAACTCTTCTTTGGTTACAATGTCTCCCCCGTTCTGCGATTCTGCACTGTTGCCTTTGGTAACATTCATGGTGCCGTCTTTTACATACCATGTTTTATCCGGAAAATAATCTTTGCCTGCACCTCTCCAGCCATCGGTTGTTTTACCATCAAACAATAAACGATAACCCATCCGCTTTTCATCATCTGAAATATTATTAAGCAAGGTATTTACCACAAAAACATCATCAGATGGTGTTGGTTTCAGGTTCTTTGTCTGGATGCGTACATTTTTCCAGCGTATTTCTTCACCGGCATGTTTGGCATCATTGATCGCATGCACCTGCAAGGCAATAAAACCTTTTGGTGTAGCATCATCTACCAGGTGAGCGCTGGCAATACCATTTACCCATGTGCGGATATTATTACCGATACATTCAATGCGGTAATGGTTCCACTGGTTGTTTTTAAATGCTTTTTTTGCGGCAGGATTATTTTCCATGGAATATAACCAGCCCCTTCTTGCTTCATCATAAATGCCACCACTCCATCCTCTATCGGAGGGATCGATTTCCATTTGATAGCCATGTACCCTTTCCGGTGTTTTCTTATCCGTTACATTGCATTGATCATTCGCATCCTTTATCTCGCTCCTGAACTGAACGCCGGAGTTCATATTATCATTCACTTTAAAGTCCACTTCAAAAATAAAATCACCGTATTCTTTTTCTGTGGAGAGGAAACTATTGGGTTCATTCATCACAGTAGTTCCAACAATTTCGCCATGATCTACAACAAATTTGGCTTTACCGTTTAATATTTTGAATCCTCTCAGGTCTTTACCGTTAAACAGGTATTCCCATTGTTCTGTTTTCTTTTGTGCATCGAGCACACACAGGTTTGCCAGCAACACGCAACCGAGTATCAAAACTTTTTTCATATAGCGGTAGTTATTCTGATTTAGATATTAAAATATTCTTTGGCATTGTAATAGGCAATGTCTTTTAAAATTCCGCCCACCCATGCTTCGTCATTTGGCAATAAGCCCTTATCCATTTCATCTCCAAAAAGATTACAGATAACCCTTCTGAAATATTCGTGCCGGGGGAAAGAAAGAAAACTTCTGCTGTCGGTGATCATACCAATGAAGGTGCTGATAAGGCCCATATTGGATAAGGCATTTACTTGTTTCTCTATCCCATCTTTCTGATCAAGAAACCACCAGCCGGAGCCAAACTGCATTTTGCCTTTGATGCTGCCATCGTTGAAATTGCCGATCATACTGGCAAACACTTCATTATCGGCAGGATTGATATTGTAGATAACTGTTTGGGCTAATTGGTCTGTTTGATCAAGATGGTCAAGAAAATGGGATAACTGCAATGCCTGCGGAAAATCGCCGATGGAATCCAAACCGCTGTCTGCCCCCAGTTTCTGCGTAAGCCTTGTATTGTTATTTCTTACCGGCCCCAGGTGAAATTGTTGTACCCAGTTTTTGGCGTGGTACATCTTACATAATTCAGCCAGCACAAAACCCATAAAAGCATCGGGGTCTGAATAAACGCCTTTTTTATCAGCAACAAAAGAGATGAATTCAGCTTCCTGTTGAGCAGATAAACGGTATTTACCCGGCATCTGCAGCAAGCCATGGTCAGATACACGACAGCCATTGATATGAAAGAAATCTATGCGTTTTTGCAGGGCTTCCAACAGTGACGAAATATCTTTTACCCTTACACCACTTGCTTCTTCCAATAATGAAAGATGCGTAAAGAACTGTTCTTTATTATCTATCATTAATACTTTATCCGGCCTGAAAGAGGGTGACACACGGATAGAAAAATCTTCTGATTTTAATTGCTGATGATGTGCCAGGTTATCCCATGGTTCATCTGTAGTACCTATATATTCTATGTTAAAAGAATGGAGAATTGATCGAGTGCGGTAAGCGGGTGTTTGCAATAGTTCATTGCATTTGCTATAAACAGTATCGGCACTTGTTTCATCCAGGTAGCCGGTTATACCGAAAACATTTTTCAGTTCCATATGCGTCCAGTGAAACAATGGATTGCGGATAATTTTCGGAACCATTTGGGCCCATATCGCAAACTTGGCTTTATCAGAGGCACTGCCGGTAATCAGTTCTTCCGAAACGCCCAGTGTGCGTAATGCGCGCCATTTGTAATGATCACCGTATAACCAAAGCTGTGTCAGGTTTTCAAATTGCCTGTTATTTGCAATTTCTGCCGGCGAAAGATGGCAATGGTAATCGATCACAGGCATTGCTTTCACATAATCATGATAAAGCCTTTGAGCCGTTTTACCCTGCAATAAAAAATCGTCCGAAAAAATATAATTGCTCATCTTCTTATGTTAACGCGTTGTGCAATTAAACACATAGGTATATAGGTCAGGAAAGAGGGCATATAGTTTGAAGCTATGTTCCCTTTTTGTTTTCCTATCTATCTATGTGTTTTAAAAGATTTGAAACAAAGAATAACTGCATTATTAAGTATTTAAAAAATGTATTGCCATATAAATTTCAATGTCACAACATACTGATATAAATATTTATACGCCGCCATAAACAGTAAATCCGCCATCTACCCCAATCTGCATACCTGTTACAAATGATGACGCATCACTTAACAGGTAGATCAGTGCACCAACCAGTTCATCAGGCTTGCCAAATCTTTTAAAAGGCGTTTGATTGATCACAAGGTTTCCTCTTTCGGTATAGCTTCCATCGGGGTTGGTTAATAAGGCCCTGTTTTGATCAGTTAAGAAAAAACCTGGTGTGATGGCATTTACGCGGATCGCATCTCCAAACCGGTTGGCTATTTCTACTGCGGCCCATTGGTTATAGCAATCAACTGCCGCTTTACCCATACTATATCCCAATACCCTTGAAATGGCTGTTTTAGAAGTAACGGATGAAATATTTACAATACTGCCCTTGCCTTTTTGGGCCATAACGGCCCCAAAAATCTGGGTAGGAATGATGGTACCCCACAGGTTTAGTTCCAGGGCTTTTTTCATGCCGTTAATATTCATAGAAAAGATATCGGCTCCGGGTTGCAATACGGCCTCAGGCACATTACCACCTGCACCATTTACCAGTCCATCAATGGTTCCGAATTTATCCAGAATAATATCGCGGGCTTTTACAAGAGAGGTTTCCTCAAGCACATCTGCCATTACAGCAAGGGCTTTGCCGCCTTTATCATTGATCTCTTTTGCCCTTTGTTCGGCTACTGCCACATTACGGCCAAGAATGATCACAGTTCCGCCTGCATGGGCAATTCCTCTTACAAATGATCCGCCTAATATGCCCGTACCTCCGGTTACAACAATTACTTTATCTTTTAGAGAGAACAGATCATTGGATCCCATGGCAGGCAAAAATTTATTTGTGAAAGTGATGTTTTTTCGGAGTATAACTGACTTACAAACTATATTAATTTACGAAAACGATGTAGATGTTTTGAAAGAACTTGTTTTATACGATGATCTCCGTTCCAACCATGTCTTCTCGCCCGCAAAGCTTAGGCGGGTGGGTGTGCCTTAGTGTGCAAATAACTCACACAAAGGCCAAAGGCACGGTTAGGGAAGGTTTCACAAAGGCGATTGCTGCACGGTTACCAGATATAGGTAGCCACTGCCCTTCCGTTCAATTCTATCTTAGACAGTTTGCCTTTATACTGAATATTGAAAGTTTTATTTGCTTTTGTTGTGTTTAACACAATCAGCACAGTTCTTCCATCGGGTGTTCTGAACGCGGTATTGGGTAGTTCCGCGCTGGTATTGGATGCAATCCTCACAGAACCCGGTCTTGCAAATTTAGAGGCATGTGCCACAATATAATAAGCAGGATTGCGTATAACGGTGCTATCCCCGATGGTTACCGCGCCAAGACAATTAACACAACCCCCATTATCTGTATGGGGCCTGTATTGCGGGTCAGAAGCGAGGTTCCACTCAAGTACAGTTCTGCACCAGTTACGGGTTCCGCCAATGATCAGGTTTTCGATATGCCATGGAATATCTCCCGCAAAATCGCCAGGCGCGCCAATCCATTGTTCGGTAAAATAAAGATGCTTATCAGGATGTGCATTATGTACCAGCGATAATGCATCTATTGTTCCGGCATACAAATGAAAAGCTGATCCATCAATATATTTCCTGGCGGCTGTATCATTCAAAATAGAGATCGGGTAATCTGGCCTGTCTGCATTATGATCGTACACAATGATCCTGGTATCAATATGTGCTTTGCGGAAAGCGGGACCGAGATGATTCTTTACAAATTCTGTCTGCTCTGGCGCCGTCATATACAAGCTGGGGGTATTGCCCGGATGCAGTGGCTCATTTTGTACAGTAACCGCGTCAATACGTATGCCGTACTTCCGCATGGCATGGATATACTTCACAAAATATTTTGCGTAAACTGAGTAGTACTGCGGTAACAGCTTACCTCCTCTTACGTTGTTGTTGTCTTTCATCCAAACCGGTGGCGACCAGGGTGAACCCATGATCTTTAATTTGGGATTGATCTTCAGAATTTCCTGCAGTACAGGGATCACATCTTTTTTATCCGGACCAAGATCGAAATGAGTAAGTTCAGGATCTTTTTCTCCATTGGGCAAATCATCATAAGAGAACACATGATCATTCAGGTCGGAAGCGCCGATACTTACGCGCAGGTAACTGATCCCGATGTTTTTATTGTTGGTTGCAAATAATTCTTTCAGCAGGGCTGTTCTTTTTTTTGCAGGAAGTTTGATGATGTTCTGCGCACTGCCACCGGTAAAAGAAAAACCAAAACCATCAATGGTTTGATATCGTGGTGTGTCATTTATGCGGATAGTAAAATTACTTCCGGCATCTTTTTTAGTAGTGAAAAAACTTGCCGGCTGTTGTTCCTGGAAAAACACAGATTTTGCAGGATCCGTAAGCCATACATTGATTGATTTCTTTGACTGGGCATTTACTGTAAAAACAAACAATACAAATGCGAAAGGAAAGCTAAGCCTTTTACTCGTTAGAGACATATGCAAGAAAATTGAAAACCGTTCAGTATTAATTGGTTGGCAAATATAACTACGCCCAGCTAAATGCATCACCTGAAGGGATATGAGTTATACGGATATTTTTCAACTGCGGCTGCAACCATTGCGCCAGCCATTCAAGTCCGGGTTCTTCGCTGGCAATATGGCCCAATACCAGCAGGGATGTTTTGGCCCCGCCTGAACGAAGGTCCCTTACATATTCGCTGGTTTCCCATTCGTCCAGCTCGCCAACTATCAGCAGGTCGGGTTTTTCGCTGGCAATAGCCCCTATCTGCATCCTGCCTCCTGCCGATCCCGGCGCATAAACAATCCGGCTGCAAAGCTGAGCAGGATCTCCAATATATCTTACATGCTCAATACCTAACTGTTTTTTTGCATGTGTTATGATGGATTGAAGTGTTTCGGCCGGTATATGGATGAGGTATGTTTTTTTAGGATCGGCATATTTTTCCCAACCCATAGCGGTAAGCACACCCGCTATCACACCATCAGGTTGATGCGCATGGATATAATCATGAAAACGCCACACAACGATATTATGTTTTTTCAGTAGGGCTGATTTGTATTGATATACTTCATCATTCTCCAGCCATTTAGTATCATCTGCGTGATTATAGAAAGTGGGTTCATGTGCGATGATGAAGTTAGCACCTATGGCTGCTGCTTTTTTAATTACCTCAACAGTCGCAAACATGGTGGTTACAATTCCGGTTACACGCTGGCTGGCATCACCTGATTTGATCGTATCCACCGTTTGTTTAAACGGTGCGCCGGGAATGCTTTTCAGTATCAGGTCGATTACTTGCTGAATGGTCATAGCCCCGTCCTGCCCCATCAAACCCTTTGCCATACCTGCTCCCGGCAGCATCATAAAAACAGAGCCCCCTAAAGCGGCAGCCATTGTTCCAACAAATTCCCTTCGTCCTGTTTTGCGTATCGCCCGTTTACCCATATCCATATTTTGTATAGTGAAAATATATTTTATCAGCCCTCTACAACCTGCATCTTATCCGAATCCCAATGAATGGCCTTATTCAATTCAACACTGGTATTGCAGAGAATAGCAGGCCCTGCGGCGCGCAGGCCAAAAGAAGCATCTTCCAATGTGGCCTTATTTGTTCTAACAGATTCAAAGAAATTGATCATATGATCAAGGCGGCTGTCGTAGTTTTTGGGCGCATTAAAAATAATGGTATCGCCTGCCTTCATTTTCCTGTCTTCTGCACTGTATTTTGCATTATACTCTGCCAGCAAAGATTCCTGCATGGCTTTGGGGAAGCTTTCCAAAGAATCGTATCCGCCAATTTCCGGCGCAACGGGCCTCTTAAAATGTTTGATCTTAATGCTGTTGTATCCAACTTCTATCACACCCTCAGTTCCGATAAAACGGTTGTTCTGCCCGCCACCGGCGCCATCGGCTAGATTCACACGTGTAAAGAACTGGAACCCGTTATGTTCTGCTGTTTTAGGATAACGCATAATACCTGAAACGATATCATACGCATCACGTCCATCCTTCCAGTAATTTAAAGCTCCGGCAGCATAAATAGTATCCGGACCTTTTGAGCCGGTTACAGTATGCAATGCTGTAAAATTATGAACGAAGAGATCACCCGCCACACCGGTACCATACGCTTTATAATTTCTCCAGTGGAAAAAACGAACAGGATCGAAAGGAACTTTGGGCGCATCGCCAAGAAACATATCCCAGTCGATTGTTTTGGTGCTTGCATCTGATGGAATGGTGTATTGCCATGCGCCATTGGCCGAGTTCCTGTCGGTATACGCTTCTGCATAGGTCAGTTCACCAATAACCCCTTGGTTATAATATTTCTGCGCTTCCAGAAACAGCGCAGAGCTTGCATTCTGGCTGCCTACCTGCAATACTTTGCCACTGGCTTTTTGGGCGGCCACCACAGCAAGCCCTTCTTCTACATGGTGCACCATTGGTTTTTCGCAGTACACGTGTTTACCGGCATTTAATGCATCAATCGTAATATGATCGTGCCAGTGATCGCAGGTGCATACCAATACGGCATCAAAATCTTTCCTGGCCAGTATCTCTTTATAGTTGCGTGTAACAAATAAATGATCGCCCCATTTTTCTTTGGCCCTGTCAAGCCTTCCCTGGTAAAGATCTGCCACGGCTACTAATTCAACACCGGGTACTTTCAGTGCGGTTTCGGTATCGTAATGACCAATAATGCCCGATCCTATCAGGGCTATTCTTACTTTATCATTGGCGCTTACTTTAACACGTGATAAGAGTGAACGCATATTGGCGCTTTCGGCAAATGCAGGCAGTCCTGCTAATAGTAATGAACTGGAAGTACCCAGTGTTTGTAAAAATTTTCTTCTGGTAGTGGCCATCGTTAGGGGTTTTTGGAAGAGAAATGTACAAAAAAATCAAACAGGGGTTTATTATATTGGATGAGCTATCGTTCTATTATTTTTTTCCTGCATCTATCCCCAAAAACATAAAAAGCGTATTTTTATTAACCCCGCTAAACCTAAACAAAAAATTATGATTGCCCTTTACATTATCGGAGGCTTTATTGCCCTGGTTCTTCTTGTTGCCGCAGTAGTTGGCACCGACTGGCAGTTTGAAAAATCAATCAATATCAGCGCTTCTCCCGACAGGGTTTGGGAATTCACCAACTCCCTGGCATCCATGAATAAATGGAACCCATGGATGGCGAAAGATCCTGATATCAAAATCCAAACCAGTGGTATTGATGGCACGCCCGGTGCCAGTTTTTCGTGGGTGAGTGATGTTAAGAATGTTGGGGAAGGCTCACAAACCATTACCGGAGTGAAAGAGAAAAAAGAAATGTTATCTCGGGTTGATTTTATTAAACCCTTTAAAGGTACCGGCCAGGGTGCTTTAATTCTTAGTGAAGAAAATGGCGGCACTAAAGTTAGCTGGCGGATGGAGAGCTCCACGCCTTATCCCATGAACATTGTAAAACTGTTTGGGCTGATAGAAAAGAGTATGGATAAGGATTTTGGTGAAGGATTGAATAAACTGAAATCGCTTTGCGAAGGTTGATTTTTTAGCCGCAGATTCGCAGACTAAAAAATCTGCGAATCTGCGGCTATACTTCTTTTATTTTTTCAAAACAGGTTCCCTCGCTAAGAATACCTCCTTCCATATTTTTGATGGCTTACCATTTTTACCTCCTCCTATTCTTCCCAAAGAGCCACTGCCAATTGAAATACCTAATCCACCACCACTGCCAAAAGAACCAAAGCCCAGCCCGCCTCCAATAGATAATCCACCACCTCCGCCGCGTTTTGGCCCCTGCTGACCGGGTATATTTTCAATTATAAAACCAACAGCAATATTTTTTCTGCCAATATTGATCAGTTCATTCCTGTTCAGAAACGAACTGAGTGGTATCATGGCTTCGTAAACCAGTTCATTTGCTGCATTCAAACCAATTCCCAGTTCAATCCCTTCCTGGTTTTTCTTACCGTAATCAAAATTGGCAGGTGTTTTTATTTGTTTGAAACCAAACAGGGAATAATCAGCCACCGCATCAAGCGCCACATGTTTATTTTGTTGCAGCTCCGGTCTGTCGTTCAGTATTTTGCCATCTTTCTTTACCCTGTTGCCCGTTGGAAAACTGATACCTGCCGCACCTGCTTCTTCTTTAACACCGTGACTGTTAATAAAAACCGTTAACCCACCACGCAACACTCTTTGAATAGTTGTTTCGTTTTTACTGGCAGCGCGGATATAAAGATTCTCATTGTCGTTTGAAAAGGCATAAGAAATCCCTTGCTTTTCATCGTTGTATGGCAGCGCTGTTGCCCAATCGCCATCATCGCCATTAATGATCAGGGAATCTTTTTGAAAAGAGATGGTCTGGGCAAGATCTGTTTGCTGACTGTTTTTGGAAGAGCCACAGGCAGACAGCCATGTGGCTGCAGTTAATGCAATGAATAAGATGGGCGTAATGCCTGTTTTCATAATCCACTATTTAGCTTTTACAACAAGATACTACAGATTGCAGGTCGGATACTTTATACAAAGTTAAAAGGACTTAGAAAAGAAAGAAGCAAAGTTTAGTTAATCCTTTAGCATGATGCAGATAAAACATTGCCACAGAAGACACAGATTGCCACAGAATTCATCTGTGTTAATCTGTGCCTTCTGTGGCAAAAATTATACTCCTCAAAACAGCAATCATTTGCCGGCTTGGCTGTAATAATTATAGAACGCAGAAATGCATTTTCGTAAGGCGTGAACCGGTAATTGTGAATATCGCTCTCACGTTTCACGACTGCCGACTGACGGGGTAACGGCAGCTTAGGCCTCTTCTACATGCAGCGGGTTCCTTCTGGAAGGGATAATGGTTTCTTCATCATCACTTAAATACACCCAGAAATCGTACAAAGCAAAAATATCACCGGGCACTTTAGGTCCGTTATTCTCACTGTTACGGTCGTACGAACCCAGCAATTCACCTGAATATTTAAGTTCCTTCAGTTTTTCTTCATGCGATAATCCCTTAAAACTTTCAATTGTCATAAACCGTATTGTTTTTAAAAATCAATCAAATCTGCTGCAAACTAAAACGAAAAATACCAAACTAAAAAACGTTTCTACCCCCATTGTTTACCCATTCCCGGGCCCGGGGCATCAGTTAAACTGAGCTATCGCTTTTTGTACCGTTACGTCATTTATATTGGTTGCTTCAAAATACCCCTCATTGCGCCATATCTGCCTTGCCATCAGGGTTTGGATGCGCTGTAAAACCTCTGCCTTATCTTTTCCTGTTACTGCATTAAGCTGAATGGTATCTTTTTGCTGCGCAAATGCCACCAGGCGTAACCATTCTTTTTCGCCGGGAACAAATTTTTTCACCATATCACCAGGTGAAGTGATCCCGTTAAAGAAACTGCGGTTTTGAATATAATAGTGATACACAAAACTGCTTAAGGTGGCTTTGTAATACATTTTAATTACAGCAGGGTTTTTATGTGTGGTATCAAAAGGAACAAAAACATCCGGGGTTATACCGCCACCGCCATACACCGTTCTGCCACCCGGTGTTTTGTAAGCTTTGCCTGCGGGTTTTGAAGTATCGCCTTTCACCACTTCGCCGTTATGAAAACGTTCTGCCAGTTCCTCTTCATACTGTGCTTTGCCTTTGGTATAAGATTTCTGGATATTTCTGCCTAATGGCGAATAATAGCGGGCAATGGTTAAGCGCACCGCGCTTCCATCAGTTAATTGAAACTGTTGCTGCACAAGGCCTTTGCCGAATGATCTTCTGCCAATAATGGTGGCCCTGTCCCAATCCTGCAAGGCACCCGCCAACACTTCACTGGCCGAAGCGGAGCTTTCATCTATTAATACTTCCAGCTTACCTTTTTCAAAAATGCCATCTCTTTTACAGCGGTAATCGGTTCGTGGCACATGCTCCCCTTCTGTGTACACGATCAGTTTATCATCACTCAAAAATTCATCGGCGATATCGGTTGCCTCTTTCATAAGTCCGCCACCATTACCTCTCAGGTCGAGGATCAGTTGCTGCATGCCCTGCTTCTGCAGTTTTTCCATTTGTTGCATAAACTCCTCATAGGTACGTTCTGCAAATTTATTGATGCGCAGGTAGCCTGTTTGCGGGGTGATCATGTAAGCGGCATCAATGGGAGAAACAGGTATCACACCGCGTGTAATTGTTACATCTTTTTTATCTGCACCCCGTACCAACTGCACTTTCACTTCCGTATTCATAGGGCCACGTAACAGTTTGCGGATATCATCCGGTTTCAGTTTTTTACCGGCAATGGCAATACTGTCGTTCACTTTTAAAAACTTATCTCCTACCTGCAAGCCCGCTTTTTCTGATGGGCCGCCTTTTATTACATTCATCACATTCACCGTATCGTCCAGTATCTGGAATTCAACACCGATACCCTGGAAATTGCCTATCAGTTCTTCATTTACTTCTTTCAGATTATCTGCGGGAATAAAAAGAGAATGCGGATCCAGGTGAGACAATAATTCATCAGCAGCCAATTGGTTAATACTGTCGGCAGATACCCTGTCTACATACTTACCTTTTATCAGCTCAACTACCTCCTGCAATGAGGTACGTTTAGTAAGAGCGAAAAAACGATTACCCAGGGTCTTGCCTTTTAACTGGTAACCAATCACCATCCCCGATATCATCACCAGTGCGAAAAGTATCGGTAACCAAACCTGTAATTTTTTACTTCCCATAATAACACTTCTTGTAAGCTGTATGAACTCTTGCAAATATCATATTAATGTTTGAATGACCGTTTAAAGGTTTTTCATTTGGGATGAAAGGCCCAAACCGGGCTAATACGGCCCAAAGTACAGGTTGCCTGATGCAGCTTATTGGGTTATTCCCCTAACTTCGTATCTGATACATTAAACTTCGTTTTTTACACTTAATAGCCGGGATATGTCCATTATGTTGATTGCAGACAGCGGTGCCACCAAATGCGAATGGAGGCTGGTTGATAATGGTAAAAGCAAAACCATCATTACCCAGGGAATCAGCCCTTATTTCCTAAATTCAGCGCAGATCTCGGCCCTGCTTGGCAAAGAACTGGTGCCCAAACTGAAAAATGCTCAGATAAAGGATATTCATTTTTACGGTACCGGACTAAGCAACAAAGAGAATGCTGCTATCATCAAAAAAGTATTAAAGGGCCATTTTCCTAAAGCCAAAATAGAAGTTCAAACAGATCTGCTGGCGGCCGCAAGGGCCCTTTGCGGGAAGAAAAAAGGGATCGCCTGCATACTGGGAACAGGTTCCAACTCATGCTATTATGATGGAAAAAAGATCGTGAAGAACAGTCCCGGCCTCGGTTACATACTTGGCGACGAAGGCAGTGGCGCTTACTTAGGTAAAAAAGTTGTTCAATACTATCTCTACAACACATTTGATGAAGACCTGAAAGCGAGGTTTGAAAAACGTTTCCAGGTATCCACTATCGAAATACTCGATCATGTATACAAACAACCATTAGCCAACAGGTACCTGGCTTCATTTGCCATTTTCCTGGCCGAAAACCGGGGGCATTATATGATTGAGAATATTATTGAAGACGGATTAAACGATTTTTTCTTCACCCATCTCTATAAATACCGCGAAAGCTGGACCCTGCCCATCCATTTTATCGGCAGTATTGCATTTGGTTTTAGAGATGTATTGAAAGAACTTTGCAATACGTACGAACTGGAACTGGGTAATGTGATCAAAGCCCCTATGCAGGGATTATTAGCGTATCATAAATAAGTAACTGGCATGTCAGATTTTATTAAAGTAACGGAACAGGCGTCTACTTACCGGCATTTGGAGAAAATGTCTATCCATGAATTGTTGCAGAATATTAACAACGAGGATAAAACCGTACCGGATGCTGTTGCCAAAGCCATCCCTCAAATAGAAAAACTGGTTGCTGCCATCAGCGATAAAATGCTGGCCGGCGGCCGTTTATTCTATATTGGCGCAGGCACCAGTGGCCGCCTGGGAATTGTTGATGCCAGCGAATGCCCACCCACTTTTGGTGTTCCTTATGGATTAGTGATCGGATTGATTGCCGGTGGCGAAAAAGCCATTACTCAGGCAGTAGAATTTGCTGAAGACAGTACCGAAGAAAGCTGGAACGATTTGCAGAAACATTTTGTAAGCGATAAAGATGTGGTGGTAGGACTGGCAGCCAGCGGCACAACACCTTATGTGATCAGCGCCCTGAAACAATGCCGTAAAAGGGGCATTATTACCGGAAGCATCAGTTGCAATCCTAACTCTCCTGTTTCGGCAGAAGCGGATTATCCTGTTGAGGTAGTGGTAGGACCCGAATTTGTTACCGGCAGCACCCGCATGAAAAGCGGTACCGCGCAGAAATTAGTGCTTAACATGATCTCAACATCTATCATGATACAACTGGGCCGTGTGGAAGACAATAAGATGGTGAACATGCAACTGAGCAATGTAAAGCTTGTTGACCGAGGCGTTAAAATGGTGATGGATGGATTGAAGCTGAACGATTATGAAAAAGCCAAAGACCTGTTATTAAAACATGGTAGTGTAAAAAAAGCTGTAGAAGCCGCCACTACCGCTTAGGATAGTGTATGCACGATATAGAACCTTTTTACAACTGGCGCCATATTTATATTGCCGAAGAAGATCCCAAATCGCCATTCTTTGGAAGGAAGTACAGTGAGTTTGAATATTCGCAAACGGTTTACAATTATTATATCCACCCGCAATGGGATGATTTTGGAAGCCGTACCCTCTACCTAAAGATCATTTATGTTGATTATGAACTCAACTTCGCCGTCATCGAATTACTGGGCGAATGGAATGATGCCATTGAGAACGATATCATGGAATTGAAAAGAGAAGTGATGGATATTTTATACTATCAAAAAATTTATAAATACATCCTCATCACCGAAAACGTACTCAACTTTCACAGCAGTGATAAAGAATATTACCAGGAATGGTACGATGAAGTAAGCGAAGAAAATGGCTGGATCGTAGCCCTGAACATGCCCGAATCTACCCAGTACGATTTTAAAAAGAAAAAACTCAATTACTACATCGAGTTAATGGAAATACCGGAATGGCGGGTGTATAAACCATATCACCTCTTCAAAAAAATTGATACCGAATTGATGAAGCGGCTGGAGTGATTTTAATTAGCGGATTAGCGGATTGCGGATTAGCGGATTGCTTTTTAACGCGTTGTGCTCCTATTAAAAAGTCTATTTGGATAAAAAGTTTCTCTGCGCTTACTCTGCATCTCCTGTTCTCTGCGGTGATTTGAATTGTTTATTTAAAGCAAGCCAGCGATTAAGTAAGGGACTTTCACCGCTGAGCCGCAGAGTAAAAGAGTTTACGCAGAGTCATTATATATCTCTTCAGGTGATATTTTGATTAATATAACTGACGACTTTTAACAGCACAACAGGTTACTGTTTAATAAACCAATTCGTAATCCGCTAATCCGCAATCCGCTAATTTTTTTCTTCTTCCAGTTTCTTTTCAATCCGTCTGTCGGGGATAAACCATATCACAGCCACCAGCGCATAAAGGCTTAGGCTGATCCAGCCATTGAAACAGGATAATGCGATGGCTATTGCATACACTATTACTGATATTTTTCCTTTAACATCATTTCCAATAGCTCTGCTAATGATAGAATCTTCTCCGTGCAGTTTAACAAGACACCTGACAAGAATATAATACGCCACACCAGCCATTAAAAGAATCACACCAAATAATGCCGTGGGTGCCGCGGCAAAATGATTCTCTCCCATCCAGCCTGAGGCAAAAGGCATAAGCGATAACCAAAAAAGCAGGTGAATATTGGCCCACATCACTTTCCCATTTATTCTATGTATGGCATGCATGAGGTGGTGATGATTATTCCAGTAAATGGCCACATACAAAAAACTCAAAACATAACTGATAAAGACCGGCAACAATGGTTTCAGTACTTCCCAACCATCCCCATGCGGCACTTTCATTTCAAGTACCATAATGGTGATGATGATGGCCAATACACCATCACTAAAAGCTTCCAGTCTTCCTTTTCCCATATAGATTTATTTTTGCGTTAAGCGTTCCGCCTTTCGCTTTCCGCGTATTATTTGAAAATACACAAAATCAACTTAACTTACCATCCGATTCAAAAAGTAAAAATCATTATTATGTCATTACCAGTAAACAATAAAAACAGCGGCAAACCCGGCAGCAAAGGCGCAAAAGGCGGGTTGCAGGGCTCTAAATTTATTGCCAAACCCAATGCCGCCAAACCAATGGGCGGCGGAAAGAAACCGATTAAAACCGGGGGATCAAGGGGAAGCTGAGCCTAAAAGGAATATTGAATATTAAACAGGGAATGATGAATGTTGAAGGAATTTTTCGGCAGGCGTTGTTCCTTGTTTAATATTAGTTGCTATCAATTAATTCCATTTCCTTTAATGTCTCAGTTATTTTTTCGGTGCCCAGAAACAGGTTTTCGTTAATTTTTAAAAAGATGCTTTTTCTATTCTAAAAGCTTACTCGCAAATATCTACTTAATAAACCCAATCCGCTCCCTATCCTTCCAGCTCTGTTGTTCTGCCTTATTATCTAAAAAATTCTCGATCGCCTCATAAATAAGGTTGAGTTGCTCTCCATGATTATTCACTGTTTTGCGTATCACCTCCATATCTTCTGCTAAATCTTTGTAACTCAGCACATTTTGTCGCAAAAACACAAATGTCCGCATGATGATGATATTCATCTGAATGGCTCTGTGATTATTCAAAACACTTGAAAGCATAGCCACACCCAGTTCAGTGAATGCGTAAGGCAAATACCTGTCTCCCCCACGTTTTGAGGTTTCAAATTGAAACCTCAAAGAATTTAGCTCATCCCTGGTAAGCTGAAACATAAAATCGGACGGGAACCTGTCCAGATTTCTTTTTACAGCCAGGTTTAACGATTTGGTTGGCACATCGTACAACCGGGCCAAATCACGATCAAGCATAATTTTATGACCGCGCACTTCATGTATGGTTTGTTGAATGGCAGGAGTATCCATTGTTTACACAGAAAATATCATGTAAACATAGATGAGAGGCTTATAAAAGCATTAGGTATTTATACTGAAAATTCACCGTGATTACACCCTGTTCCGGGAAAATTTACTTCAACCTGTCTGAAATCGATAACCTATTCTTCCGCATTGTATCCAATGCTATATCATATCCCGCATCTGCATGCCTGATCACACCCATACCCGGATCGTTTCGCAAAACACGGGCCAGTCTGGTCGCTGCTTCATCGGTTCCATCTGCCACAATTACCATTCCTGCATGAATACTATAGCCCATACCCACACCACCGCCATGATGCAGGCTTACCCAACTGGCGCCACCCGCCGTGTTTACCAATGCATTCAGTACGGGCCAGTCGGCAACGGCATCAGAGCCATCTAACATAGCCTCTGTTTCGCGGTTTGGCGAGGCAACCGAACCGGTATCCAAATGATCACGCCCGATAACGATCGGCGCTTTTACTTTTCCTTGTTTTACTAATTCATTAAAGGCCAGTCCTGCTCTTTCCCTTTCACCTTGTCCCAGCCAGCAGATACGCGCAGGCAGGCCCTGGAAAGCGATCCTTTCTTTTGCCATCTTCATCCAGCGCTGCAGACTTTTATTTTCAGGGAAAAGATTCATGATCACTTCATCGGTAACAGCAATATCATCGGCGTCTCCGCTCAATGCCGCCCAACGGAAAGGCCCCTTGCCCTCACAGAATAATGGCCGGATGTATGCCGGTACAAATCCCGGAAAATCAAATGCATTTTTCAATCCCCGCTCCTGCGCCCTTGCCCTTAAATTATTGCCGTAATCAAAAGTAATGGCACCAAGTTTTTGCAGTTCAAGCATCAGTTCAACATGCAGTTTCATGCTGTCGTAACTCAGCTCAATATATTTTTCAGGGTCCTGCCCGCGTAATGCATTGGCCGCTGCATTGGTTAAGGTATGCGGCACATATCCGATCAAAGGATCATGTGCCGATGTCTGATCTGTTAACACATCAATCCGGATATTTCTATCCAACAAACGTTGCAATAAATGAACGGCATTGCATAACACCCCAATACTCAAAGCCTCCCCTTTTGTTCTGGCATCAACAGCGCGATCAATGGCTGCATCAATATCTGTGAATTTTACGTCGAGGTATTTTGTCTCTAATCTTTTATCAATGCGCCACTCTTCTACTTCAGCAATCAAACAAACGCCATCGCACATGGTAACGGATAAAGGCTGTGCGCCGCCCATGCCACCCAATCCCGCAGTTACACTCAATGTTCCTTTTAACGAACCGCCAAAATGTTTATCCGCCACTGCTGCAAAGGTTTCATAGGTGCCCTGTACAATGCCCTGCGAGCCAATGTATATCCAGGAGCCGGCAGTCATTTGGCCGTACATCATCAACCCTTTTTTCTCTAATTCAGTAAAATGTTCCCAGGTGGCCCATTTAGGCACTAATTGCGAATTAGAGATCAGCACACGCGGCGCATCCTTATGTGTTTTCAGCATCGCCACCGGTTTACCGCTTTGTATCAAAAGGGTTTCATCATTCTCAAGGTCTTTTAAGGCTTTGATGATCAGGTCAAGACTTTCAAAATTTCTTGCGGCCTTCCCTCTTCCCCCATAAACAATCAGGTCATCGGGCCTTTCCGCCACTGCAGGGTTGAGGTTATTCAACAGCATGCGCAAGGCAGCTTCCTGTATCCAGCCTTTGCAATTGAGTTGTGTACCTGTGGGCGTTTTGTAGGCAATGGGATCATACTTACGGATAGTTGTATTCATGGCAATCGTTTTAAGGAGTCTGGGGGTTGGAGTTTGGAGTTTGGAGTTTTCTCACGACTGACGATTGACGACTCACGACAAACCACTCACGACTCCAAACTTAATAAACAAGATCTTCATAAGCCGCCTGCAATTCATTATACGCATGATTATCTCCTGCCTTCTTCGCCTCCGCCATTCCTTTTTCATACCATTCAATGGCAAGCTCTTTCTGCTCCATTTTTTCGAGCAGTTTTGCCAGGTGGTAGTAAGAACCCACATAATCAGGTGAATCGGTAAGAATACCCTCAAACAATTCTCTCGCCAAAACATCCTCCCCCGTTTTTATATACTCCAATGCCAAAGCATGACGAAGAAAATTGTCTTTGGGATTGCTTGCAAGAAATTCTTTGATCCTGGCTATTCTGTCCATCTTTCAAAGTTAGGGAGGAGGGGGGAGAGTTGGGAGTCTGGAGTTTGGAGTCTGGAGTTTTCTCACGACTGACGACTGACGATTGACGACTCACGACAAACCACTCCCGACTCCTAACTCCAAACTCCAGACTCCAGACTCCCGACTCCCGACTCCCCCAAATATTTTCCCCCAACCCTTTGCCAATATCAAAACCTTACTATATTTGCCAATAGTTGTTTATGCAACTATTTAAACAGGATTAAAATTATACTGATATGAAAATCTTGGTCTGCGTAAGTAAAACACCCGACACCACTTCCAAAATCGCTTTCACGGCTGGAAATACGAAGTTTGATGAAGCGGGTGTTCAATGGATCATTAACCCTTATGATGAATGGTATTCGCTGGTTCGTGCCATTGAATTGAAAGAGAAGGATGCATCCATCACCATTCACCTGATAACAGTTGGTTTGGCCGATTGCGACCCTATCATCCGCAAAGCGCTGGCCCTGGGTGGAGATGAAGCCATCCGCGTTAATGCAGACAGCAGCGATAGTTATTATATCGCCGCGCAGATTGCAGAAGTTGCTAAAAGAGGCGGATATGATCTGATCCTAACCGGTAAAGAAACCATTGACTACAACGGATCATCCATAGGTGGTATGGTTGCAGAAATGGTTGACATGCCCTATGTATCGCTTGCCACTTTATTCGATCTGAACGGCACCACTGCCACCATCACCCGCGAAATGGAAGGTGGTGAAGAAGTGGCAGAAGTAAGCCTGCCATTAGTGGTTAGTTGCCAGAAAGGAATGGCCGAGCAACGTATACCCAATATGCGCGGCATTATGGCGGCACGCACCAAACCCTTACAGGTAGTAGAACCCGCAGCAGCAGATACTTTAACAAGTATTGTAAGCTTTGAACTGCCCCCTGCCAAGGCCGGTGTAAAATTAGTGAGCCCTGATAATGTGGCGGAACTGGTTAGGTTATTGCACGAGGAAGCAAAAGCAATATAAGTTTGGAGTCTGGGGTTTGGAGTTTGGAGTTTGTTTTTTTTGAACCAGGCTTTATTTATCCCATCGGCTTTTGTTGCGTCGCACACTTGTACGTTCAGTTCTTTATTTAACAAAAAAAATCAATTTCCCAATTTCCCAATTCCAAAATTTCAAAATTATCCTATGTCTGTTTTAATATTTGTAGATCACGCAGAAGGCCATATCAAAAAAGCATCTTTTGAAGCGTTAAGCTATGGTGCAAAACTTGCTGAGCAATTAGGTACTTCAGCAGAAGCCCTTGTTTTAGGCACAGTAACCGATGACCTTGCCGCATTAGGAAAATACGGTGTAAAAAAAGTACACCAGGTTAGCAGTGATACATTGAATCATGTAGATTCTCAACTCTATGCCAAAGTAATTGCCGAAGCAGTTACCGCTACCGGCGCTAACGTGGTGGTGTTTTCGCAAAACCAGACCGGCAAAGCAGTAGCAGCAAATGTGGCTGCCCGTTTAAAAGCAGGTATTGTTACAGGCGCCTGCGCCCTTCCCGATACCAGCAATGGTTTTGTGGTTCGTAAAACTGTTTTCTCAGGCAAAGCATTTGCCAATGTAAGTATCAACTCTCCTGTTAAAGTAATTTCTCTCAATATCAACAGTTACAAAACAGTGGTGGGTGAAGGAACAGCCGAAGTTGCCGCATTAAATGTTGCAGTTGATGCTTCTAAAATAAAGATCACAGCAGTAAATAAAATAATCGGTGAAGTTCCATTAACAGAAGCTGATATAGTTGTAAGCGGTGGCCGTGGATTAAAAGGTCCTGAAAACTGGGGTGTGCTGTTAGACCTTGCCAAAGAACTGAATGCAGGTACAGCCTGTAGCCGCCCGGTTGGTGATGCCAATTGGCGCCCGCATCATGAGCATGTGGGACAAACCGGTGTTCAGATCGCTCCAAATTTATACATCGCATTGGGCATCTCCGGTGCCATCCAGCACCTGGCGGGTGTAAACAGAAGTAAAGTGATCGTGGTGATCAATAAAGACCCCGAAGCGCCTTTCTTTAAAGCAGCCGATTATGGCATTGTAGGCGATCTGTTTGAAGTGGTTCCTAAATTAACTGAAGAGATCAAAAAAATGAAAGTATCAGCGTAAAAGCTTTTGGAAAGTTTCAAAACTTTCCAAAAGCTTTTATTCACTCATTGCCTTATAATCTTCTCTTACCGGACAAAACACATCCAGTATCTTACAATCCGTGATCGCCAATCCGGAATGTTTGACATTGGACGGAATCACAATCACTTCGCCCGGACCGAACCGTATGGGTTCTCCATTAAGGGTTAATTCAAACTCCCCTTCCAGCATAATAGATACCTGTTCATTGGTATGCGCATGTTCCGGCAGGGTTTTACCTGCAGTTACGTCTACAAAAGAAAAACTCATATTAGGTGTATGAATAAACCTTGCCAGGTAACCGGCTATCAGCTCTTTGGGCTTGATGGATGATAATTCAATTTTTGGCATCGTTGATCATTATTAGAAAAGCAAGTTACATAGAATACACCCGCGCCTTTGGACTTGGCGTGCATTTTTTCGCGCTAAGGCCTAAGGCGCGGGTGGGTTTCTGTAAACAAAAAAGCATCAGCCATAGCCAATGCTTTTTTTGAATAAATTAATCAGTTACTATTTTGCAAAAATGTGGATCGCTAACTGAACATCATCTGATACATTACCTTTACCGTAGGCAATGCCAATAAGATTTTTGTCTATACTGAGAAAAGCCTGCGCAAAAAATCCTTTCTCATTGTTATTACGGATTTTAGCCTGCAACTTAATGGGGAAAGAAACGCCTTTCAGGGTAAGATTACCGCTGATATCCGCATTATCGGCATTGGTATAATTAACACTGGTGATCTCATAAGTTGCGTCGCCAAATTTGGCCACATCAAAGAAATCAGCAGATTTCAGGTGACCGGTAAGTCTGTCGCCACCACCTGCATCTGTTACTTTCAGGTTAGCGATATCAATTACAAATTTGCCGCCTGTTAATTTACCGCCCTCTACCTGTACCTCGCCGCTTTTCAGAGAGAATGTACCGGTATGAAAATCAGCTTTTTTAGAAGCTACCCAATCAATACGGCTTTTCTCGGTATTAACCGTTAAAGCAGCGGCTGCTTGTTTATTGGTACCGGGTTTAAAGGAATAAGATCCTGCTAAAAAGGCCAGGCCGGCCAGTGCGAACAATACTTTTTTCATAGATAATTTTTGTTTTTCGGTTAATGATATGGGGGCTAAAAGTAAAAATAGCAGAATTAATGTTACAACAATAATAATATCGGTTAATTCTGAATCAACGATTCGCTTATCTTCGCAAAAATTTTTCCCGCATGAACCTCCATGAATACCAGGCCAAGGAATTACTGAAAAAATACAATGTTCCCGTACAGGAAGGTATAGCAGTAGATACCGTTATGGCAGCCGAAGAAGCTTATCGCCAGATCAAAACACAAACAGGTAATAGTTTCGCCGTTATTAAGGCACAGATCCACGCCGGTGGCCGTGGTAAGGGTAAAATTGCCGGAACAGAGCAGAGAGGCGTAGCCGTGGGTAAAAGCCTTGAAGATGTGACGTCTATCTCCAAAAATATCCTTGGCGGTACGCTGGTAACCATCCAAACCGGACCAGCCGGCAAGAAAGTGAATAAAATACTGATCGCGCAGGACGTATATTATCCCGGTCCAAACCCCGTAAAAGAGTTCTACCTCTCTATCCTGTTAGACAGGGCCAAAGGCATGAACGTAGTGATGTACAGTACCGAAGGTGGTATGGATATTGAAGAAGTGGCACACAAAACACCTGAAAAAATATTTAAAGAGTGGGTACACCCGGGCGGTGGCTTACAGGGTTTTCAGGCAAGAAAGATCGCTTTTAACCTTGGCCTTAGCGGCGAAGCTTTTAAAAACTGTGTAAAGTTTGTAACCAATCTTTACAACGCTTATGTAGGATTGGATTGCAGTATGCTGGAGATCAACCCCCTGTTTAAAACCAGCGATGAGAAGATCATTGCGGTTGACTGTAAAATGAATATTGACGAGAACGCATTAATGCGCCATCCTGATGTTGCTGCCCTCAGGGATGTGACCGAAGAAGACCCAACCGAAGTAGAAGCCGGACAATACAACCTGAACTTTGTAAAATTAGACGGTAACGTAGGCTGTATGGTGAATGGTGCCGGATTGGCCATGGCCACTATGGATATGATCAAATTAAGCGGTGGTGAACCAGCTAACTTCCTGGATGTGGGCGGCTCTGCCAATGCACAAACAGTAGAAGCAGGCTTCCGCATTATTTTGAAAGACCCGAATGTAAAAGCCATCCTGATCAATATTTTTGGTGGGATTGTTCGTTGCGACCGTGTAGCGGCTGGTGTAATTGAAGCTTTTAACAAATTAGGTAATATCCACATCCCTATCATTGTTCGTTTGCAGGGTACCAATGCTGTTGAAGCCAAGAAACTGATTGACGAGAGCGGATTGAAAGTGCAATCAGCTATTCAATTAAGTGAAGCTGCAGAACTGGTGAAGAAAGCAGTTGCCTAAAGAATAACACATTACAATAAACTACTGCCCCGGAATTAAAAGCCACAACTTTTATTTCGGGGTTTTTAATGCCCTGAAGTTTGCGGAGATGTTGATTGGAGAAAAAATATTGCCACAGATTACACAGATTGACACAGAAAAAAAATCTGTGCAAATCTGTGTAATCTGTGGCAACCCTTTTAATAAACAGCCGGAGCGGGATTATTTATGCATCCAGTAATCCACTACTGTCACTTTATCAATCTGCGGTCCGGCAACAGCTACAAAATCTTTATGCGCAGGATGTACCAGGTAAGCGTCCCTGTCTTTCTCTGAACTGAAGCTTACAAAAAAACAATGGGTTAAACCCTGGTTTAGTTTTTCCGGACTGTTATTTACACCCCACTCAAAATCCCTGATCAGGCTGATCTTTCCGGGCAATGCGCGAAACGCATCTTCAATAATTTTTACTTCCTTAGGTGTTGCAGCATCTTTGAATTTGAATAATACCACATGCCGTAAGGTGGCAGCCGTTTTATTTTCAGAACCGGTTTGCGCAGTACTGCTTTGAAAAGAAGCAGCAATAATGATTGCAAGTAAAATGAGTTTTTTCATACGGGTTGTTTTAATAAATCTACGATAATATAAGTTGCGTGCCTGTATAAGAACTTGTTGCAAATACCACAAAACACTTGCGCCTTGGCCTTTGCGGGCCATCTTTTCGCGCCAAGTCGCTAAGGCGCGGGTATTATTCGCACTTCTGTTATTGGGCTAAATGTGTAGCGCAGTCCGGTTTTTACTTCCACACATTCAAAACGTTTTCTTCTTTTGGCTCCTTTACGGAATACTTTTCCATTCTCTGTTTGAAAAAGAGCACCCTCGGGTACTTCTATGATGGGATGGTGTCCTTCTTTCTTTACCAGATCATATTTGCGGAGTACTAATAACAATTCTGTTTCGCCATTGGCAGTGGCAGAAGGGTTAATGATGGATTTCTGAAGCGCCTTCTCAATATCTTCCGGAAATACTTTTTGCTGAACAAAATCAACTAATAAAAGGCTGTAATGGTTTTTCCATTCTTTACCATGTGGCTCTACCTTGTTCTTGTATTGCTCGTAGGTAAGCAGGTGGGCCAGTTCGTGCAGCAGTGTGAGCAGGAATTCGTATTTATTCATGTTCCCATTCACACTAATGCGGTGGTTGCCACCCCAACCGGAATGCCGGTAATCGCCCAACACAGATTTGCGTTGTTTACTGATGGTAAGATGAACCCTGTAATGATGAATATAATGCACCACCCGGTCGAAAGTGTTATCGGGCAGAAAATCAGCCAGTGCATGCATCGGATGTTCGGATACCGCCATTATTTTTTGGGCTTCAGCTTTAAAGAGATCTTTACTTCAAGCCAGGTGTATACAATGTAAAGACCCATACTTGCAAAAACCGCATTCACACTCCTGCTGGCTCCGGCTGCTACCAGGTATATCAGCGCGGCTGCGGCTAATCCCATCAATTTTAAAAAAGTACCCGCCATCACCCCCCTGATAACAGCGGCCTGGTTAGGATTATTGATGTTTTTTTGTTGGAAATAAATATTGAGGATACTAAACACAAATAAAATGATATTGGCACCCATTACCACCACCCAATTAATTTTATAGTCTTCCAGTTTTGTCGCAAAAGCCAGTACCACACCGGTTATGATTACAAATATGCTTACGAATGGAATTGACCAATGCCTGTTTTTTTGCTCCATATTATTTTTTTGAAGTGTCTTTGATCACTTTGATCAGCATGCCTATCAATAAAAGTAAAGGTAATAACCAGATCAATATCGGTATGCCAATGTTGATCTTCCGGTCTATCCACATCCCTAACCAAACGGCCAAACCAAGTCCTGCTGCCAATTGTGCAGCATAACCCGCATATTGCATCAGTGGGTCCGGTCGCCTGTTTGTCATGGGCAATTAGTCGTTTGAAGCTTCCGTTTTAGGCAAAGCTGCCGGAATGGTATCTAACTGAGAAGGCGCATTGCCCGATAATACTTTTTTAACCCCTTCCAGATATTGCTCTTTGTACCGGATGGCCTGCTCCAGCGAATCGGTTCTGATTTTCAGGACCTGCAGGGCTGTTCTGCTTTCACGGGTGCCATAGCCCGGGATATAATATTTCAGGGGTGAAAATGCGATCAGAGCGATGGTTAAACCCACCAGCAGCACAAACACGGTACTTAAACCGATATACACACTTAGCCTCGATAATCGAAACGTTACCACCTCCTCGTAGGTGTCGTCGTTCATCACAACCAGACGGTAGCTGTTACGCAGTCGCTTAAGGGTATTATTGATCTCTAAATTTGCCATTTTGTTAAATCAGGCTAAAGGTAATAATGAATCTCGTTTTCGCCATCCCCAATTGAGAAATAACTGTATTTTTAAACACATTTTATGTACCTGATGAAGTTAAGAACACACGAAAGGAGTTATTGGTGGATGACAGCCTGTTGCACATGCGTATTATTTCTCATGCTTTTCTCTGTAGCCGCAGATGCGCAGCCTAATCTTTCTTTTGAAATTAAGAAACCTAAGAAATACGAATCAAGGGTATTGCCATCTGAAAAAACCGGTAATTCAAAATTTACCGTACCCAAAAGATTTTACAATAATCTCGTTAGCCGTTTTAATTATTATTTCAATGCCAATACCAAACTGAACCGTATTATCGATTCGGCAAAATCTCTGTACAAAGACGATTATACCCAACTGCTCTCTTTTTACAATTACAGTCTCGACCAGACAGCGATGGGTGAAATAGATACCATCATCTACAAATGCACCGCCGGCATATTGTTGCACGATCTTCGCAGCGATTGGGTTGATAAGCTGTACCTGCTTTTGGGGAAAGCTTATCTGTACCGGAAAGATTTTGATTCGGCATCGCATGTATTTCAATACATCAACTATGCGTTTGCGCCAAAAGACAATGGTTACGATCTGCCCATTGGCAGCAATGCCAGTAATACCAATGGCGTATTTACCATTGCTACACGTGAGAACAGGAGTTTATGGAAAAGGGTCATGAGTTTTCCTCCCAGCCGTAATGAAAGTTTTATTTTACAGGCAAGAACTTATATTGAGCAGGACGAGTTGATAGAAGCAGCCAGCCTGCTGGAACTGATCAGAACAGACCCCAATTTCCCGCCACGCCTGCAGAACGATTTGAATGAAATGATCGCTTATGTTCAGTATAAACAACAACTGTACGAAGGCTCAGCAGATCATCTGATCAAAGCATTAGACAATGCCACCAATAAACTTGAAAGGGCAAGATGGGAATATCTGGCTGGCCAGTTATATGAAAAAGCAAATAAAGATTCCCTTGCCATAACACTTTATGAACGTGCCATTCAACATACCACCGACCCTTTGATGGAAGTGTATGCAAGGCTCAATGTGGTTAGCCTGGCAGCAGGTAAACAGGAAAATGCACTTCAGAAAAACCTGGATGAATTATTAAAAATGGCCCGCCGCGATAAATACGCCACTAACCGCGACATTATTTACTACGCCGCTGCAGAACTGGAACTGAAACGAAAAAATTATGCCGGGGCGCAAACAATGTTATTGAACAGTATTAAGTATAATGAAAACAACCCCGAGCAAAAGCAAAAAAGTTTCCTGCTGCTGGGCGATATGAATTATACCCGCAAACAATACGCATTTTCACACCAGTTTTACGACAGTATACAGGTTGCATTATTAAAAGATGTTGACCAGCAAAGGGTGCAGGACAGAAAACCGGCTTTAAAGATCATCAGTACCAATCAGGATATTATTTCAAGAGAAGACAGCCTGCAACAGCTTTCCTCGCTTTCAGAAGAAGAGAGAAATACCATCGTAAAAAAATTATTAAAACAATTACGTAAAGCCAAAGGATTAAAAGATGCCGGCAACGAACCGGTTTCTTTTGGTAACACATTGCAATCTGCCAACACGTCTGTTCCACAAGACCTGTTTGGCAGCGGGTTAGCTGAGTTTTATTTTCTGAATAATGCGATCAAAGCCCGCGGACTGGCCGATTTTAAAAGTCGCTGGGGTAACCGGCCTAACGTAGATAACTGGCGCAGGCAGACTGCTGTAAACAGTTCGTTAAGTACCGTTACGCCAACAAACGAAAAAAATCTGGCTGGCACTCTCAAAAAAGATGACAACAAGGACCTGACGATGGAATCATTATTAAGTAATATTCCACTAACAGCTTTGCAAAAAGACAGCTCCAACAGGGCTATCATAAAAGCTTTGCTGGACAATGCGCTTACTTTCCAAAACCAACTGGAAGATTTTCCATCTGCCATAGAAATGTATGAGGAACTAATCAAACGTTTCCCCGAAAGTGCCGAGGTGGAAGATGCTTTATTTAATTTATCTTATTGCTACAAAAAGAATGCACAGGCTGGCAAGGCAGATTCTGTATCTACCCTGCTGCGAACTTCATTTGCAAATGGCAAATTAGCCAGGCAACTGAATAATGCAATAGCTAAATCTGAGAAGAAAACAGACCCGGCAGATAAGCAATACGAAAATATCTATAACCTGTTCCTTTCAGGCAGATTCAATGAGGCCAAAGAAGCTAAATTGATAGCGGACAAGCAATTTGGCAAAACGTATTGGACACCACAGTTGCTTTACATCGAGTCTATCTACTATGTTAAACAAAAAGATGACAGTATTGCTATCGACAGGCTGCAGAACATCATTACCCTTTTCCCTAAATCGCCGCTATCAGAGAAAGCTGCTACTATGATAGATGTGCTGAAAAGACGATGGCAGATCGAAAACTATCTTACCAACCTGACTATAGACAAACCGGCAGAAACAATTGAACGAAGGATAGACCTCAACAACACCAATACACTTGCGGCCAATAAGCCGGTTAAAAAAGATTCGGTAAGCGCACCCAAACAAATACAGGTTGCTAAAAAAGACCTGGTTGATCTGAGTAATACAAAAACCATCTCCACTGCTACCGTTATTAAAAAGGACAGTATTGGCCAGGTAACCAAATTACCGCTTAAGCAACTTGAATTTAACAATGCCGTAAAAGGAGAAGTGGTAAACGACATGAGTTATTACTTCAATGCCGCAGATACGCAATTTGTTGTGTTGGTACTTGATAAGGTAGACCCCATTTTTATAACAGAAGGCCGCAATGCCTTTAACCGTTATAACCAGGATGCCTATTCGGATCAAAGAATTGAGATATTCAGCCGCCGCATCAATAGCCGTTACCAGTTTCTGATGATAGGGCCTTTTGTGAATGCCAGGGAAGCCATGAACTATATTGACAGAACAAGACCACTGGCAAAACCCCGCATTGTACCATGGTTAACAACGGATAAATACAGTTTCAGCATGATCAGCAATTTTAATATGAATATACTGGTGAAGAAAGAAGATGTGGAAGGGTACCAGGTTTTCATTAAACAGGTGTTCCCGGATAAATTTTAACCAACCGGATAGCATGCCTGACAAACTCTTTTTTAGCTTTACACTTTATACGCATTATACTTTATAACAAGTTCTATGACCAAGTCTGTAAAAATATTCTGGCGCATCTTTTTTTATTGCTTTGGGGCCGGCGTCCTGTTGCTGATTCTTATCAACCTTGGCTGGATAGGCGATATGCCTTCTATCGATGATATAGAAAACCCATCTGCCTCACAGGCCAGCCAGGTGTATGCAGACGATGGAACACCGATGGGTAAATACTATATAGAGGATCGTGTAGATGTTTTAAACAAAGACATCAGCAAGCATGTGGTAAATGCATTGGTGGCTACAGAAGATAAACGCTTTTACGATCATAGTGGCATTGATGGCCTTTCATTAATGCGGGCTTTCTTCTATCTCGGTAGTGAAGGCGGTGCAAGTACGATCACTATGCAAACTGCCAAAAACCTGTTTACAGAAAACTGGAGCACCAAAAATTTCCTGCTCAGAAGTATACAGAAATTAAAAGAAGCCATCATTGCCATTAAGCTGGAGAGAAACTTCACAAAAGAAGAGATCATTACCTTATACCTGAATACCGTTGCGTTTGGCGATAACGTATTTGGTATCAGGAATGCATCCAACACCTTTTTCCAGAAAGAGCCTGACCGTTTGAATGTAGAAGAAGCGGCGGTATTGATAGGAATGGTAAATGGACCCGGTATTTATAATCCCCGCACCAACCCAAGGCGTTCACTGGAACGCCGTAACCTGGTACTGAATAGGATGGTAAGCATGAACTACCTCACTGCCGCTGAAGCCACAGCGCTCAAACGCAAACCGATTGAACTCAATTATAAAAAACTGAATGAGAACAATGGTCTTGGTCCTTACTTCCGCATGATATTGGGCGAAGAAATGAAGAAATGGTGCAAGGAACACAAAAAGAATAATGGCGATAATTATAACCTGTACCGCGATGGATTAAAGATCTATACAACCATCAATCCGCGTATGCAGTTATATGCAGAAGAAGCAGTAGCCAAACATATCAGCTACATGCAGAAACTGCTGAACGCACAGGAAAACATAAAAAAAGGCAGCGTTTGGAAAGGATATGAAAATGTACTGGAAGCTGCAGCCCGCCAAAGCGACCGCTGGCGGAATCTTAAGAAAGAAGGGATGGAGGATGAAGACATCCGCAAAACTTTTGATCAGAAAATAATGATGCACGTTTTTGCCTGGAACACTACCCGTGGCAAGGATACCATTATGACACCTTTCGATTCCATAAAATACCACAGGCAAATGCTGCAGGCTGGTTTTATGGTGATGAATCCGCTGGATGGGCAGGTTAAAGCATGGGTAGGTGGTATCGACTATAAAACTTTTAAATTCGATCACGCCAATATCAATACCAAACGCCAGATTGGTTCTACCATGAAGCCCTTGCTTTATAGCCTCGCTATTGAAGAAGCCGGCTTTACACCCAATACTACCGTATACGATATTCAGCAGAGTTTTGGTGGTTTTGGAATGGTACCCGCTACTTCCAAAACCTGTACCGGTGCAGCTATGCCGATGGCCCTCGCATTAGCTAAATCGAGAAACTGCGCTACAGCTTATGTATTGAAACAATTGGATAACAACGGTAATAACGGCGCCAAACGCCTGATCGAGTTTTTACGTAAATGCGATTTCCAATCTAATATACCGGCCTACCCTTCTATCGGGATCGGCGCCTGCGAAATTTCTTTGATCGAGATGATGCAGGGCTACAGTATGTTCCCCGGCAGGGGCTTTAATGCCAAGCCTATGTACATTACCCGCATTGAAGACAGGAACGGAAATGTACTGGCTACCTTCACCCCCCGCCGCAAAGAAATTATTAGCGATGTTACGGCTTACTCAGTTATTAAAATGATGCAGGGTGTAATGACAAACGGAACCGGTGCCGGAATATGGAGTTATGATCTCCCCGGTGGTATGGAGATTGCCGGAAAAACAGGAACCACCAACGATAACAGTGATGCCTGGTTTATGGGTTATACCCCGCAATTACTGGCCGGTGGATGGGTTGGGTGCGATGACAGGTTTATACGCTTCAGTACAGAAAGCAAGAACGGTGAGGGTGGACGTGCCGCCATGCCTATCTGGGCTTATTTTATGGACAAAGCCGCAACAGATCCCAACTGCGGTATTGATATCAACCTCACATTTGCGAAGCCGGAAGGAACCAATGAGATCCAGATCGACTATAGTAATGGAAACACACCGATATTAGAAGGTGAAGGACAGGAAGTTGGTACCGGGAAATCAGACGACTACGAGGTTCCTAAAATAATCAAATCAGACGAAATAGCACCGCCTGAATCGGATCTGAAGATCCTCGATGATACCAAAAAAACAGCAGTTACTCCAAAACCTGCAGATCCCAAAGAAGAGAAAAAAACAACCGATAAACCAGGCACAAATCCGGCAACCATTCCCGACAAAAAAGTGAAAGCGGTAATGCCGCCCAGAAAAGCAGGAACCGGCCAGCTTTAACTATTGCAGGCAGTTTTTGAATGCCTGATTGTTTTTGCCACAGATGATACCAGATGTACATAGATTTTTCTGTGCTAATCTGTGTCACCTGTGGCAACTTTTTTACACACCAGAGGCAACGCCACTACTTATTGCGGAATCTATTACCTACACGGGAAAAGAACATTCCCGCCACCCCCGGAATCGTACATCACAAATGGAGTCAACATGAAAAAATTTTTACTCGCCATTTCGTTCTCCCTGGTAGTTTTAGTGGGTATGCAATCCTGCCAGAAAGAAGTTCCGCAAAGTGAGGTAATTAAGGAAATCACTATCGACACCACCATACAGGCAGGTTCCGATTACTTTCTTAACCTTGCCCCTTACGGGAATGAGGATGATATTGCCACCATACTGGAAAAGGGAAATAATTTTTCGATCAGTGAGCTCGAAGACGAAACAGATATGTTCACTTCTGTCTATCACTATGCCTCATCATTAAAAAGCCCCGGAGCAGATAAAGTTGTTCTCTCCATCAGCGAAAACCCGGAAGGGAAAACTAACTATAGCAAAGATTCCACCATTATCTACATCAATCTTACCATCAAGTAGTGAATGGGCAATGGGCAATGGGCTATTGTGAATGCAGAAGTGTTGATTTAAATTGTGCATCCTCAAAAAAAATATTCACAATTCATCATTCACTATTCACCATTCACCCCCCCTTCCCCCAATTCATGTTCAACGACAACTGGTGAAACATGTTTTGCTGGTAAAATCCGGTGGCATACCTGATATGCAGTTTCTTTAACAGGATGCCGGTTCCAAAAGAAAATCCGTTTAATCCACTGGTTATATTGTAGGCGTTCAGGTCCTGCCTGCGCTGAAAATTATACCCGGCATATACTTCCAGTTTTTCACTCAAGAAAAACTGCGTAGATAATACTAAATGCGAGAACAGCTTTTGCAGTGTTGTATTATTCGCGTAGCCATTCTCCCCTTCTGATGCGCGGAAACTGGTATCATTATAATATGTATTAAATGCCTGCAGGTGATGGGCCGTAAGCGAAAATTGTACCGGCGCATTCTCTAATCTTTTGGTAATGCCTGCCTGAATATCGAATGGTAATTCTTCTTTCCGGTTGCTGCCATCGTAAGTGCGCAGTTGGGTTCCCATATTTTTAATCACCACACTGGCCTGTAACCGGTTTGCTGAATCGTAGTATGTGACACCCATATCAAACGCTAAACCAGACGACCGATATTGTCCGTAATTTGAATTGATGTACTTCATGGTAAGTCCATACCAAAACCGTTCATGGTATTGTTTGGAAGCCATTACCTGCACCACATAATCAACAGGGCGAAAATTACCCAGCACATTTCCGGATGCATCTGTTTGAGCAATTGTACCGTAATCAAAATAATTCACCCCTAACGCAAAATTGGTGTTGATAGCTGCTGCGTGATAAGCGGAGCTAAGACTGAAATTCCGGATCCCGGCCAGGAATGAATTGAAAGAAGTATTTACCTGCTGGTGCATATCATTTCTCAACAGGGCAGGGTTGTGAAACGCCATGCCCACATCATTTCCTATGGATGAAACATTTACCCCTCCCAATGCAGAGAGTTGTGCAGTATTGGGTTGATTCAGAAAATTGAATACCGCATTACCTCCCAGCGTTTGAGCCGGAGAAGGGGTAAACCAGATGATTCCTATCAGCAAAAGATACTTGCGCATGCAAAAAATTCTCTATCAAATCTAAGGGAAGAAAGGCGATGAGCAGAAGCAAAAATCCCCTCCCGTTAAACGGGAAGGGATAATATGCTTAAACGGGTATTCTTTCTATTGTTTATTAAAGCAAAATGAGATTAACCTTACACTAATGCAAGATCGATCACCTGTTGCATTGTTTTCACATAATGGAACACCACTCCTTTAATAAAGGCACTGTCTATCTCATTCACATCCTTCTCATTTTGTGAGCAGAGAATGATCTCTTTCAGGCCCGCCCGTTTGGCCGCGAGTATTTTTTCTTTGATGCCACCTACCGGCAACACCTGCCCACGCAGGGTAATCTCCCCTGTCATGGCCAAAAATGGTTTTACTTTCCGGCCCGTAAAAGCAGAGGTTAAGGAAGTAAGCATAGTAATGCCCGCACTCGGACCATCTTTTGGCACAGCTCCTTCGGGCACGTGAATATGGATGTTCTTTTTGGAAAACAATTCCGGATCAACACCCAGCTTTTTGGCATTGGCCTGCAGGTAACTCAAAGCTGTGGTGGCACTTTCTTTCATCACATTGCCAAGGTTACCGGTTAATTTAAGTTCTCCTTTTCCATCACCCAAAATAGTTTCAATAAAAAGGATATCACCGCCTACATAGGTCCATGCCAGCCCAACCGCCACGCCGGGCATATTGGCTGTTTTGTAGATCTCGTTACTATATCTCGATTGTCCCAGTATCTTTTCTACATCCGCCGCGGTAACTGTTGATTTTACTTTATTCTTCATGGCCAGTTCCTTGGCCTGGTAGCGCATAATAGATGCCAGTTGCCTGTCAAGCTCCCTCACACCACTTTCACGTGTATGCTGTTCAATGATCTTTTCGAGTACTTTATCACTGATCTTGAAATTCACTTTACTTAAGCCATGCGCCTCTTTTTGTTTTGGGAGGAGATGGCGTTTGGCGATCTCTACTTTCTCTTCAACCGCATAGCCACTCAGGTCAATGATCTCCAAACGATCACGCAATGCCGGTTGAATATTTTGCAGGTTGTTGGCTGTGGCAATAAATAATACTTTGCTCAGGTCGTATTCCAGTTCAAGGTAATTATCGTAAAAAGTATGGTTCTGTTCGGGATCCAGTACTTCCAGCAAAGCAGAAGAAGGATCGCCGCGATGGTCACTGCCGATCTTATCAATCTCATCCAGGATCATAACCGGGTTGGATGATTTACACTTACGGATATTCTGAACAATACGGCCGGGCATCGCGCCGATATAGGTTTTCCTGTGGCCGCGGATCTCGCTTTCATCATGCAAACCACCCAAACTTACCCTAACATATTTCCGGCCGATAGCATGGGCAATAGAACGGCCAAGCGATGTTTTACCGATACCGGGAGGACCCAAAAAACAAAGGATAGGGCTCTTCATATCCCCCTTTAATTTCAAAACGGCCAGGTATTCCAATATGCGGGTCTTGATCTTGGTCATTCCGTAATGATCAGCATCCAGCACTTTTTTCGCATTTTTCAGATCATAATTATCAGCCGTATAATCAAGCCATGGCAGATCTAGCATCAGGTCGAGGTGATTGTACACCACCGAATAATCCGGGGTGGTTGGATGCATGCGCTCCAGTTTCTCTATCCCGCTCTTAAAGAGGTTCTTTGCTGCATCAGGCCATTTTTTTGATTCGGCCTTTTTCTTCATTTCGGCTATTTCCCGCTCATTGGTATCTCCGCCTAACTCATCTTTGATGCTTTTTAATTGCTGCTGCAAGAAATAATCCCGCTGTTGTTTATCTATCTCCGTCCTGGTTTTATTCGTCACTTTATCCTTCAGCTCTGCAAACTGAAGCTCTCTTTGCAGAATAAATATCAGCCGCTCTGCACGCAGATGGATATCATTGATCTCGAGAAGTGACTGCTTCTCAGTAAGGTCGCTGTTCAGGTTACTGCTTACAAAATTGATCAGGAAAGAAGGGTTCTCAATATTTTTCAGAATGATGGAAGCCTCGGTAGGCAGGTTAGGCGATAACTGGATGATCTGGGCGGCAAGGTCTTTGATGCTGCTTACCAATGCATCAAAATTTTCTGATGCAGGTAATTCATCATCCGCAAACAGGCTCACTGTAGCCTTGAAATAAGGATCCTCGCTGATCATCGACTCCAGTGCAAACCTTTTCTTACCCTGAATAATAATGGTGGTGCCGCCATCCGGCATTTTGATCAGCTTAACAATACGTGCCACGGTACCCACCTTACACAGGTCTTTGGGTTCCGGTTCCTCAATATTGGCATCTTTCTGTGCCAGCACACCAATCAGTTTGTCTAATTTATAGGCATCATTTACCGCCTTAATGCTTTTATCACGCCCTACTGTAATTGGTAAAACCACCCCCGGAAACAGAACTGTATTCCGCAATGGCAAAATTGGCAGCGCATCCGGAACCACCAGGTTACGGTCCTGCTCACTGTCATTTTCATTAATCGGGATAATAGGCATGAAATCCGTATCCTCATCCGAACGCAAAAACATTTTTTCTTTCAACATACTTTTCATCTTAGGTCAAAATGTCACAAGGCCCAATAGCCCTTTTAAAAAAACAAGTCGGTGAAATTAAGTCAATATTAATGCCGTTCCCCCTGATAAGCGAAAATTGGTACAAACTGGCACAAAAAAAATCCTCCTGGTAAAAAACCAGGAGGACCTTCTTGCAAGAAGTAATATTCAGTAACTAAGTACCTAATTACTTTTTAGTAGTATCTGCTGCAGCTTTTGCAGTATCAACTGCAGCTTTTGCAGTGTCAACAGTAGCTTTTGCAGTGTCAACTGTAGCTTTTGCGCTGTCGGCAGCTGCAGCTTTGTTCTCACCTGAGTTACAAGCAGCCATGAAGCCGGCTACTGCTAAAATTGCGAATACTTTTTTCATTGTACTTATTTTTTGAGTTTTTAAGTTGCGCAAAGATAGTGTCCTATATGAATTTCACAAGTTTTAACGCAATTTTTTTATTTTTTCCTGAAAAATATTCTTATGGGTACACCTGTAAACTTAAAATTTGTTCTTAACTGGTTTTCCAGGTATTTACGGTAAGGCATTTTAATATCATCAGGATAATTGGTAAAAAAGGCAAATGAAGGCACCTCTGTAGGTAGCTGGGTAACATATTTAATTTTTATTGAATTCCCTCTCACAACCGGAGCATGGTAAGCCGCTACCGCTTTTAACATAGCTTCATTCAGTTTTGAGGTAGGCACTTTACGATGCCTGTTCTCGTATACTTCCAGTCCTAGTTCAATCGCTTTAAATATCCGGGTTTTCTCTTTTACTGAGATGAACAGAATGGGCACATCTGTAAAAGGAGCTAATTTTTGTCTTAAAGTTTTTTCATAATCACGTGCCGTATTCGTCTCTTTTTCAACAAGATCCCATTTATTCACTAATACAACAATACCTTTCCCCTTCCGCTCAGCCAGGGCAAAAATGCTTACATCCTGTGCGGTAATGCCTTTAAAAGCATCCAGCACAATCAGGCATACATCCGCCTCATCAATGGCTTTAATGGCCCGGATGATAGAATAGAATTCCAGGTCCTCCTTTTCTTTACTCTTTTTCCTGATACCTGCCGTATCAATCAACATGAATTCTTTTTGGAACAATTTGTAGTGAGTATGAATACTATCGCGGGTGGTACCTGAAATATCACTTACAATGGTTCGCTCCTGTCCGATGAGGGCATTAAGCAACGATGACTTACCAACATTTGGCTGACCGATAATGGCAAATTTGGGGAGGCCTGTTTCTTTCATAGCTTCTTCCACATCTTCTGCCGTAATGGGCTCGGTAACAGCATCCAGCAGCTCTCCTGTTCCACTACCTGAAATACTGCTAATGAAGAAGTTATGCTTGAAACCTAAAGAATAAAATTCAGTAGCCTCCAGCTCGCGGGTGCCATTATCAACCTTGTTTACCACTACATAAACGGGCTTTTTACCTCTGCGCAGCATATCTGCCATGGCTTCATCAAGGTCGGTAATGCCGGTAGCCACATCTACCATAAAAATGATCCCATCCGCCTCTTCAATGGCGATCTTTACCTGCTTGCGGATCTCTTTCTCAAAAATATCCTCGCTGGCCGGCACAAAACCGCCGGTATCGATCAGGTTAAACACCTTGCCGTTCCAATCGGCCAGGCCGTATTGCCGGTCGCGGGTTACCCCGCTCAGATCATCAACAATGGCCTTACGGGTTTCTAAAAACCGGTTAAACAAGGTGCTCTTACCCACGTTTGGCCTGCCTACTATTGCTACTGTATAACTCATAATTCGATTTCTTAAAGGAAAAAAATATTAAACTAAAATATTAGATAGCTAAATTCAATTAGTTCATTTATAATTAATTATACCCATATTCTTTTAATTGCAGTTCATTGTCGCGCCATTTGGGCCGCACCTTAACAAAAAGTTCCAGGAACACTTTCTGCCTGATGAAAGCTTCAATATCGGCCCGGGCACTCATCCCTATCTGTTTGATCATTTTGCCCCTGTCGCCAATGATGATCGCTTTTTGTGTTTCCCTGTTCACAATGATATCGGCCTGTATTTTAACCAGCGACTCTTTCTCTTTAAACTCATTCACCATCACAGCCGTATGGTAGGGAATCTCATCTCCAAACAGTTCATAGATCTTTTCGCGGATGATCTCCCCCACAAAAAATTTGGTGGGCAGGTCGCTCAGGTCATCCTCGCTGTAAAAAGGGCTGCCTTCGGGCAAAAGACTGATGATGGCCTCCAGTAATTTGTTCAGGTGTACTTTCTGCAGGGCAGATATTTTGACAAGCTGTTTGCAATATGGTTTCCCGGCAAAAAAGGTCTCGGCAAGGGCTATCTTGCCGTTGGCAGCTTCGTCAATCTTATTCAGCACCACAATGCAGGGCACTTTTAAGTGCAGGGAACTGAAAATAACATCTACCTCTTCCAGGTTCTCATTGGCATCTACGATGAGCAATGCCACATCGGCATCTTCAAGGGCGCTTTTTACGGAGCCCATCATTTTCTCATGCAGCTTATACCGGGGATCGATGATACCGGGGGTATCGGAAAAGATGACCTGGTATTCACCGGGTTTATTTAAAAAAGCCTTGATCCTGTGCCGGGTAGTTTGCACTTTGGGCGATACAATAGCCATCTTCTCGCCTATCAGTGCGTTAAGCAAAGTGCTTTTGCCCGCATTGGGCCTGCCGAAGATGTTTACGAATCCTGATTTCATAGTTATAAGTCGGAAAGTCCGGGAGACCGGAAGTCCGAAAGTTTTATCTGTTTACCCTTACGTTACGTTGCGACTTTGTGTCTTAGCGGTTAAAGAGGTGCTTTTACCGCAAGGACGCTATGGCGCGAAGGTTCGCGAGGAAATATTTATAGCAGGCTAAAGTTACTTAATAAGGGAAGTGAATGGGAGCCGGAAGCCTTTGTTCCTTTTAAAGGACCAAGCACTTTCGGAAAATGATAACCGCAATTTTGGTATCAACATTCAGTATCCAGAGTAGCCTCCAGCCGAATAAAAAGCCTTTTCTGGCTTTTTGATAAAGTAAAGGCCTCAATTGAGGCCTTTACTTTATTTTCTATGTTGCGAGGGAAGGGATCGAACCTCCGACCTTCGGGTTATGAGCCCGACGAGCTACCGCTGCTCTACCTCGCGATGTTTGGAGCGCGAAGGTAGGGTTGAGAAGACTAGTAACCAAATATTATTTATTGGATTAGGTATAATAAGCGCAAATCTGTTTCCAAATAGCAGTTACGCTATTTACTTTTTTGTCTTGATACAAAAAAGTAACAAAAAAAATCAAGGCTGCTGAAAAAAAGCTAAAATTTACTCCATTCCGCTAAAATGAACGAAGTCTAAAGCCAAGCTATAAAGCAATGATTAGACAAATGGCTTTTTCAGCATTCAGTCAAAGCCCGGCATCGTTCATTTCTTAACGCTTCATTCCATAAATTTCTTAACGCTTTTTTTCAGAGGCCAACATAAAAATCAATAGAAATGCTGTTCTGCGTTTAATCTGCCTGGCCATATATTATTTAATCTAATCGTCGGATTTATGTTTTACTGAAGCTCCGGAGCTGGTGTTGATATCCCTGATCAGTCCTGCCCCCCTGTAGAACACCGTACTACCCCCACTGGCCCCGGCATTCAATTCTTTGTTAACGGTTATTCTGACAGTGGAAGCGCCACTTGCTTCTATTTTGCAGATATCTGTTTTCAGGTCGTAGCCTTTAATACTACAGGCCCCGCTGGCATCAATAGTGGTGGATGAAGCAATACCGGATACTTTAATATTGGATGCTCCGCTGGCATCGAGTTTTAACTGACTGACGGCCACATCACCGGAGAAATCGCTGGCACCAGACATTTCCACTTTAAGGCTATTCTGTTTGATGGTTCCCGTGGTTTTTACATTGCATGCGCCGGAAGCTTCAACGAAAGCCAGTGATTTGAAGGTAACATAGGCTTTCATCTTGTTATTACCCCATATTCTGAAGTTCAGACCATGGCCGTCTAAATAGATACGGAGGGTTGTGCCTTTAAGCTCTGTACGGATCCTTGAGCGGATCTCATCAGAATTAGCGCTAATTGCTACGGCTTCTTCGGTACCCTGTGAGATATACAGGTCGATAGCTCCCGACACATCGATGGCATTGAAACCTGTCACTTTCCTCACCTCGGCATTACCATCTATCACCAGATTTTTTTCATTCTGGGCCTGTGCGCTGAGCAGGCTCAAACCCAATATTACTGCAGCTATTATTTTTTTCATGGGGGTGCTTTTCAGGTTCAACGGTTTGTTTGGGATAAAGTTACAGTTGCAAGTAATTTCCTGAAGACCTATTTTTGCATCAGATCATTCCTCGGGGTGCTTAAGAATTGTGTGTCTCACACAATTCCGCGGCTGAGATAATACCCGTTGAACCTGAACAGGGTAATTCCTGCGAAGGGAAGGTGTCACTTTTATCAGTCCCTCTCCATTAGCTATTCCCTGTTCCCATTATTAACTTTTTAAACCACAAAAAATGAAAAAGTTTTTGGGAACAACGATGTTGGCATTAGTAACCCTAATCGCCTTTGCACAACCCAACAAAAGCCTTGTACAAGGCACCGTTACAGAAAGCGATTCCAAAACCCCGGTAGCCGGGGCAACAATCAGCCTGGGTAACCGTAAAACGGTTACAGACGACCGGGGCAGGTTCAGTTTTGGAAAAATTGACAAAGGCATTTATGAATTGATGGTAAGCAGCCTTGGGTTCAAAGGGTTTAAGCAAACGCTCAGCGCTAAAGAAGCAGAAACACAAGTAGCTGTTCAACTTACGGCTACAGCACTTTTTCTTCAGCCATTGGAAGTGAAAGCGGTTCGTGCATCAGACAGGGCTCCTTTTGCCAAAACCAATATTGCCAAAGACGATATTGTTAAAACCAATCTGGGACAGGATATCCCCTTTATCTTAAACCAAACACCGTCGGTAGTAGTAAATTCTGATGCCGGAAATGGTGTGGGCTATACCGCCATGCGCATTCGCGGCACCGATGCAACCCGCATCAATGTTACATTAAATGGCATCCCTTATAACGACGCGGAAAGCATGGGCACTTATTTTGTGGATCTGCCTGATTTTGCTTCATCAGTAAACAGCATCCAGATCCAGCGTGGCGTGGGTACATCTTCCAACGGGGCCGGTGCTTTTGGCGCTACCATTAACATGTCTACCAACGAGTACAATGAAAAAGCCTATGGCGAATCTAATAACAGTTTCGGTTCTTTCCATACATGGAAGAACACGCTCAAAGCGGGTACAGGTTTATTAAACGGACATTTTACAGTAGATGCAAGAGTTAGCCGCATTAACAGTGATGGTTATATTGACCGTGCAAAGAGTGACCTGAAATCGTATTATTTCAGCACAGCCTATATCAGTAAACGATCTTCTTTGCGTTTGAATATTTTCTCCGGCAAAGAAAAAACTTACCAGGCATGGTATGGAGTACCACAGGATCAATTGCTGACTAACCGTACCATCAATCCTGCAGGATCAGAAAAACCAGGAGATCCGTACGATAACCAGACGGATAATTATACGCAAACTCATTACCAGTTATTATTTAATCATGCATTTAATAATCGCTGGTCGTTCAACACGGCTGCTTTTTTATCAAGAGGCAAAGGGTATTATGAAGAGTACAAGGCTGATCAGGCTTTTTCAAACTATGGCTTGCCTGATGTAACTGCTGGAGGTGTTACAGTTACCAATACAGACCTGGTAAGGCAGCGCTGGCTGGATAATTATTTCTACGGACAAATTGCCTCACTGCAATACAAACACGAAAAAGATGAACTGACCATTGGCGGCGGATGGAGCAAATATGACGGGAAACATTTTGGAGATATTATATGGATGAAAACAGGTACTGTTTCTAAAGATTACCGTTACTATGATTATCCGGCAACAAAAACAGATGCTAATTTCTACACCAAATGGCAGCACCAGTTAAGCGCACATTGGTCAAGTTTTGCTGATATGCAATACCGCCATGTAAATCATGATATGAAAGGCTTTGAAGGTAACCCTGCCCTTAACGTGAACCGCAGTTTCGATTTTTTCAACCCTAAAGCAGGTATCACTTACAACAATAACGGATGGCAGGCTTTCTTCAGTTATGCACTGGCGCACAAAGAACCCAACAGGGATGATTTTCAGGCCGGCGTAAAAAGTCAGCCAAAAGCAGAAACCCTGCACGATATTGAATTGGGTGTTGAGAAAAAAAACAGCAGCTACCATGTTGGCGCCAATATTTACTACATGTATTATTATGATCAATTAGTGTTAACCGGGCAGATCAATGATGTGGGCTCTTACACAAGAACCAATGTTCCGCACAGTTACCGTTTGGGAATTGAGTTACAGGCCGGGGCAGTAGTTGATCAATGGATCAATGTATCGGGCAATCTATCGCTCAGCAAAAATAAAATCAGTTCGTATACCGAGTATATTGATAATTATGATACGGGTGATCAGAATGCGGTTGCTCATAAGAATACCGATATCTCCTTCTCTCCTGCTGTTGTTGCAGGTGCCACTATTAACCTGTTACCTGTTCATAATTTTGAGATCAGTTTACTGAGCAAGTATGTAGGTAAAGAATACATGGATAACAGCCAGGGCGATAACAGGAAGCTCAATGCTTTCTTTGTTCAGGATATCCGCGCTGGCTTAACGCTGAAGAAAGTTTTATTTTCTGAGATACATATTATCGGACAGGTAAACAATGTATTTAACAGGAAGTATGAACCCAATGGTTATACCTATAGCTACATTTACAATAATACTTTAAGTACAGATAATGGTTATTACCCGATGGCGGGAACGAACTATATGCTGGGAGTGAATCTCAGATTATAATGAATCTCAGATTATAATGATTGAGGTATGATTTTTTGGAGCCGCAGATGCGCAGATTATTTTCTAATCTGTGAATCTGTGGCTTTTTTTGATTGAGATTGAATAATGCTCGCAAAGGCGCTAAGGCGCAATAAGAGCGGGTATTTGAAAGCCGCAGATTCGCAGATTTTTTTGATCTGCAAATCTGCGGCTTATTCTTTTTGCAAAAACAGGGTATTATCGAACTAACAAAACTTCATCATTCAAAATTCCCTGTTCAATATTCGATATTCAATACTGTTGCTTATCGTGCAATTCTTTCCTGCCATGCCAGCATACCACCTGCTACATTGATCACATTTTTGTAACCAAGTGTTTCCAGTATCAGGCATGCCTGACCGCTGCGGTTGCCGCTGCGGCAGTAAATGTAAACGGTTTCATCTTTCAGATCATCGATCTCTCCGGTTTCCATGGTTTGCACCCTGCCCAATGGCAGTAATATGCCACCGATATTAAATTCGGCATTCTCATGGGGTTCGCGTACGTCTACGAGGTTTAATTTTTCACCTGCGTCAATTTTTGCTTTCAGTTCTTCTACGGTAATGGTTTGCATATACTATTTATAGGGTTCTTAAAAACTAGTTTTTAGGAGCAGTTGGTAAACTGTCTTTTGCCGGGGCTGTGCTGCTGATATAAACATCCATCACCTGTCCCTGTTTGATTTTATTAGGCACCCGCAATCCGGACGGGCCGATAGAATCGGTAAGCATTTCGGGTGATTGTCTTATAATAAAGGAGGTGGCCGAATCTTTAATAGCACCTATCGATACAATAGAGCCGATGTTTACACTGATGGTAGAAAGGTAATTACGGGCTTCATCTAAGGTCATCCCAACCAAATTAGGCACTTCCATTTCTCCTCCGCCAACACCACTGCCTAATACAAAACTGATAACAGTTCCTATCGGTATTTTAGTTCCCGGCCTGATGGGTTCTCCGTTCCATAATTGTTCCAGCACAGAATTTCGTGCGATATCCGGTTTATAAGAAATCTCTCCCAGTTTTAAACCCATGCTCTGCAAATACATTTCTGCACTTTTGATAGAGAAGCCGGCAAGGTTAGGCATTTCAACCTGTGGCGGAATGGTGCGGTTAATAGTAAGGTAGATGGTGCGGCCCGCTTTTACGGTAGCCTCTGCTTCTGGTATTTGCCTGATCACAGCCTGTTTGGCGATGCTGTCGATATAGATCGAATCCTGGATAACCACATCAAAGCCTTTATCTTCCAGCAGTTTTTTAGCAGCAGCAAAATTTTGCCCGGTAACCAAAGGTACTTTTTCTGTTTTTCCAGAACCGGTGAGCCAGGATAAAGAGGCAAAGAAGAGCAACATCAGGATCACTATTACTCCGATGCCAGCCAGTATATTTACCCAAAGGGGCTTAGATGTGATGAATTTGAACACTACGGGAATTTTGGAATTGGGAAATTGGGAAATTTTGGAATTGGGATTTTTTGGTAAGATAAGTTAATTCCAAAATTTCCCAATTCCAAAATGTCAAAATTAACTAAACGCCTGCTCTATTACAGCCGAATAAAAATCTTTCAGCGTCCAGCCCATGGCTTTAACCTGCTGGGGTATTACGCTGGCTTCGCTTTGCCCGGGCACTGTATTTACTTCCAGCATATAAGGCTGCCCTTTTTCAATATGGTAAATAAAATCTATTCGTACCACACCACGGCAGTTCAACAACTCATACGCAAGTTTGGCAGCAGACTCGAGCTTTTGCCTCATCTCTGCATCTATTGCTGCGGGTGTAACTTCTTTACTTTTACCCTGGTATTTGGCTTCAAAATCGAAGAACTCGTTGCCGGTAAATATTTCTGTAATGGGCAGCACTATCGTCTCCCCTTTGTTTTTGAAAACACCAATCGTAAATTCCCTGCCGCTGATGAATTCTTCAACTAAAACCTGATTGTCTTCTTTAAATGCTTTCTCCAATGCAGGGGCAAGTTCAGCAGCAATGTTCACTTTGCTCATACCAATACTGCTGCCGCCGTTATTGGGTTTTACAAAAGCGGGTAAGTTGATTTGTTTTAATATTTCCTCCGGGCTAACCGGTGTATGTTTAAACAGGTGCATTGATTTGGCTACATTAATTCCGCCAAAAGCAGCCACAGCAACCGTGTATCTTTTATTGAAGGTTAATGCAGAGGTTGCAGCATCGCAACTGGTGTAAGGCAGATTCAGCATATCAAAATATCCCTGCAGTTTTCCATCTTCGCCGGGTGTGCCGTGAATGCAAAGCAGTACTGCATCAAAATTTATTTTATTGCCATTATCAACTACAGAAAAATCGTCCCTGTTTACTTTTGATTTTTCGCCATTTACCGGCTCATAAAACCAGCCTTGCGGGTTAATATCTATGCGGTATACATCGTATTTATCCCTGTCAACATTATTACCAACTGTAACGGCGCTTTTATAACTAATCTGGGCCTCCCCGCTTAATCCGCCCGTAACCAGGGCTATTCTTTTTTTCATGCTCGTGTTTTGTTAACAAATATAAGAGAGAAAGAGGGATTGAGAGAATGAGCGAATGATAGAATGAGTGAATGGGCAATTGTGAATGGTGAATTGTGAATGGTGAATTTTAGGGAGGGGTTAATTGCGGGGGGATACCCGATTGTTAAGACAGCAGGGATAAGAGAGCCATCTTAACCATTCCTCATACCAATCATACCAAAATCCGCGAAACCCGCGCTAAAAAAAGGTGAAGAAACGGCCTGTCTCTTCACCTCACGTTGACGGGAAATATCACCCGCCGTTACTGGTTGTCGCCTTCTTAAGGGCAACAATTATTAATACTGCGATTAATGATACTAAGCTACTAACTCCACTTGTTATTTACAAATTTTTGGTGTTAAAGTTTAGCACATTATCTGTGCATTAGATGTGCATTTTTGCTTTCTTGGCAAGCAGCTCATCAACAGTTTCGCGGTATGCTTCATCAGGCACACAACAGTCAACCGGGCAAACAGCTGCGCACTGTGGTTCTTCGTGGAAACCCTGGCACTCGGTACATTTGTTGGGAGTGATGTAATAGGTGTCTACACTGATAGGTGCGAAACGCTGATCAGTGGTAACTTTTGTACCATCTAACAATGTGAAATCTCCTTTTACGGTAGTTCCATCTGAAATAGACCATTCAACGCCACCTTCGTAAATAGCGTTATTTGGACATTCGGGCTCGCAGGCGCCGCAGTTGATACACTCTTCTGTAATTTTGATAGCCATACAAAATGGGTTTGTTGAGTTAGTGATTCTACATTTGCACACAAAAATACGGCGGCGAAATGATTTTACAAGAACGAATTATGTTGATGGGCCGGTTAGGCCAATATATGCTGGGTAATGATGAAGACTGGGAGGCAGCCAAGGAACGGTCCTTCCGGGAAAACCAATGGTTCATCCCTGAATTTGTTGAGCAATCGGTAAAAAATATTGCCCTGAACTTTTTAAACCCGACATTTTTGCAGAACTGGGCAGCCCAATACCATATCCCGGCAGAACAATCCTCTCCCAAAAAGATTGGTCTGGTAATGGCAGGAAATATCCCCTTGGTGGGCTTTCATGATTTTCTGTGTGTCTTTATCAGTGGGCATTCTGTGGTGATCAAGGCCTCTTCCAAAGACGAGGTACTGATCAAACACCTGGTAAAAAAGCTGGCCGAATGGGATACCGCTATTGAGAACCTGGTATCCTTTGCCGAGCGGCTTAACGGCTGCGATGCCTATATTGCTACCGGCAGCAATAATTCGAGCCGGTATTTTGAGTATTATTTTGGCAAATGGCCCAATATTATCCGCAGAAACCGGACTTCCGTAGCAATATTAGACAACTCAGAAACTCCTGAAGAACTGGATGCATTGGCCCTGGATATCCAGTTGTATTTCGGGTTAGGCTGCCGGAATATTACCAAACTGTTTGTTCCAAAGGATTACGACTTTATTCCATTACTGGATGCTTTACGGAAGTATGCGCATTTTATGGATTTTCATAAGTACAAACACAACTTCGATTACCACCTGGCACTCTTGATCATGGGTAATAAATATTATATGACCAACGATGTGGTGATCCTTGCTGAAAATATTTCTCCATTTTCTCCCGTAAGCCAGGTGCATTATGAATTTTATGAGGATAAGCAGGCCGTGATTGATACATTACAAAACAATGAGGATATCCAATGCGTGGTGGGCCATGGATATACACCGTTTGGCAAAGCGCAAAGTCCTTCCCTGGCAGATTATGCCGATGGGGTGGATACGATGGCGTTTTTGATGGGATTGTGAGGGGTGAGTAGTCAGTGGTCAGTGGTGAGTAGTGAGTCGTGAGACGTGAATAGTCAGTCGTGAGAGATAAGAAATTTTACGATGCCCCTCCCCAAAACTCCCTACTCACCACTCACGTCTGACGTTTCACGACTCACGACTGACGACTGACGATTTTACGCTATCTTCCCTCCCGCCATCACCAAGTACGACAAATGCCGTAAAACATTTGTTAAATGGTGAAGAAGGTGAACTGTCAATTGAACAGCTTCGTTTATTTGCTAACAGAAAGGCATGTTTTTTGCCAGATCATCTCAATAAAAAAGAAATACAATGATGAAACTCAACAACATCTTAGCCGTAGTGGCCATCAGCGCTACCACCGCCGTTTTGAGTGTGTGGGGCTATGGCAAATTTGTAGAACGCCAGAATGCCGGCCTTCAGGAATCGGGGAAGCTGCCTGTAAATTATGCAGGATTTTTTGGCAATAATGCGCCCGGCACTGTTGTAGATTTTACACCTGCAGCTACCAGTGCTACCCCGGCCGTGGTTCATATTAAAACAAGAACCAAGGCAAAACAGGTTAGCAACAACACCACCCGTCAGCCACGCAATCCTTTCTCTGATTTTTTTGGAGATGATTTTGGCGATTTCTTTGGTGGTCCAAGAGTTATTCCCGAACAACGCGCCAGCGGCAGCGGTGTGATCATTACTGATGACGGATACATTATTACCAACAACCACGTGGTAGATGGCGCAGACGAGATCAATGTAACCTTAGCCAATAAAAAATCTTATAAAGCAACGGTGGTCGGCACCGATGCCAGCAGCGACCTGGCAGTGATTAAAATTAACGGAACCAAACTGCCTTACCTGGTATATGGCAATAGTGATGATACCAAACTGGGGCAATGGGTATTAGCCATCGGTTACCCGCTGAGCCTTGATGTAACGGTTACTGCAGGTATTGTAAGTGCCAAATCAAGATCTATTGGTATTAACGACAGGCAGAGCAATACAGCTATCGAATCTTTTATTCAAACAGATGCTGCGGTTAACCCCGGCAACAGTGGTGGTGCATTGATCAATACCAATGGAGAATTAATCGGCATCAACTCGGCTATTGCCTCTCCCACCGGATCTTACGCAGGTTACTCTTATGCCATACCTGTTAATATTGTAAAGAAGGTAGTAACAGATATTGTAAAATTTGGCACGGTACAAAGAGCCTATATCGGCATCCAGTATCCGAAAGATAACCTGACTGATGAACAGAAAAAAGAATATGGTACCGGTTATAAAGAAGGAGAAGGTGTTTACATAAGTGATGTACCTTCAGACGGCGCTGCTGCTGCTGCAGGTTTGAAGAAAGGTGATATCGTAACAAAGATCAATGGCGTTACCGTTACGAGTGGCCCCGAATTGCAGGAGCAGGTAACCAAATACAAACCGGGTGATAAAATTTCTTTGACTTACACACGTAACGGTAAAGAAAATACAGTGCCCATCACCCTTAAAAACAAAGCAGGTAATACGGATATTGTAAAAACAACCGGCATACTTGAAAAATTAGGCGCTGAACTGGCTGCGGTAGACAGCAAAACAGCCGCCGCCAACCAGATTGCAGGCGGTGTGGTAGTTAAAAAAATAGGCGAAGGTTTATTGAAAAGAACCAGGATGCAGGAAGGATTTATTATAACCAGTGTGAATGACCAGGAAATTAAAAACGTTTCTGAATTAGATAAGATCCTCTCACTGAATAAAGGAAGAAAAGTAAAAATTGAAGGAATCTATCCCGGATTTGAAAGCACATATCCATATCCTTTGGATTTGAGTGATGTGGAATAATTAATGAGAGAATGATAGAATGATGGAGTGATAGAATGGATATTTAAAAAAGTCGGCTGTTCATGTTGAACAGCCGACTTTTTTTCGTCCTTGCGAGGAGGAACGACGAAGCAACCTGTGTCTCAAATTAGCAGAGTGTTGGGAATATTAAAAGTAAGATTAGGTACAATGAGCGCAAATCCGTTCACAGATAGCGGTTACGCTATTTACTTTTTTGTCTTGATACAAAAAAGTAACAAAAAAATCAATCCCGCCTGGGGCGGGATGAAAATAATCACTTCACATCCCCTCTCACTAAAAACCATCCCTCACCCCCCTATCTTCTCATACACCACATACTCCCCCGACTGTAACTCGAAAGTTTCACTGCCATCAAACCGGAAGTGTAATCCGGAAAAAATATTTTTAAAATTGCCTTTTAGCCATTCGTGCGATATTGCAGTTTTGATACGGTCTTCATAAGAGAGATTGAGAATAACCAGCACTGTCTCATCATCTTTTCTTCGCAGAAAAGCCATTAACTGGTGCCCCTGCTGGTTGGGGAGTATAAAAGTTTCTCCTTCGCTTATGGCTTTTGACCGTTTTCTTAACTGTAACAAAGCCTGATAAAAACCGTGCAGTTCCAATGGCTCATGCCATTCGATCAGATCTTTGTCGAAAAAAGCGAGGCGCTTTCTGTTCGGACTTTCCTGGCCGCTATAGATCAATGGCATACCCTGCCAGGTACTGGTAAATACGGCCCATGCTTTTGCGGTGTTGCCATATTTTTCATACTCCGTTCCGTTCCAGCTATTTTCATCGTGATTGGAAGTAAAGAATAATTTAATGGCACCCTCAGGGTATTGTGTATAAGCATGCAATACCTGCTGCACATCGTGCAGGCCAGAGGCGCCTTTGGCAAGTTTTTCCGTTTCGTGCATCCACCACCATGCATAGCTGGCATCGAATGCATCGTGATAAGCAACAACCTCGCATTCTGCCAGCCAGAACAGCGGTGTAATGGCATCGCATTGTTTGCGTGCTTCTATCCAGAAATCCAATGGTACCAGGTGGGCCATATCGCAACGGAACCCATCAATACCTGTTTCTGTAACCCAGTATTTCATTGCATCAATCAATGCAATGCGCATATTGTTGTTTTCAAAATTCAGATCGATCACATCGTGCCAGCCATTTCTTTCTGTGAAATTTCCATCAACATCTCTTACATACCAATCCGGATGCTCCGTGGCCCAGTGATGATCCCAGCCTGTATGATTGGCTACCCAGTCGATGATTATTTTTAAGCCTAACTGATGTGCTTTTGTAACAAGATTTTTAAAATCGTCCAGCTCACCAAATTCAGGGTTGATGGCGGTATAGCTGCTGCAGGCATAATAACTGCCCAGCGTTCCCTGTCTTGTGTCAACGCTGATGGGTGTAATGGGCATTAGCCAGAGTATCTCAACACCCATATCTTTTAACCGCGGTAAATGCTTACTAAATGCAGCAAATGTGCCTTCTGCCGTGTATTGCCTGATATTAACCTCGTAAATATTGGACCCTTTGGCCCAGTTAACCACCGATTTTTTTTGCTTCATATTTGTTTTGTCTGCTTACAAAGAAATAGTTTTATGCCCACAAGCAAATGAGCGAGCAACCGAAACTTGAAAGAAAGATAAGTCTTTTACAGGCTACAGCCATCAATATGACCGATATGGTAGGTATCGGTCCGTTTGTTGTTTTAAGTGTAGTAGCAGAGACCATGCAGGGTCCCTGGTTTTTATATGCATGGATAGCAGGCGCTGTTCTATCTTTTATTGATGCCACAATATGGAGCCAGTTGGGTTCCACCTATCCGCTTGCCGGCGGCAGTTATAATTTTTTAAAAGAAGGCTACGGTCCCAAATGGGGAAAGCTGATGAGTTTTTTATTCGTTTGGCAAACCATGATACAGGCCCCGTTGGTTATTGCATCCGCAGCCATTGGCTTTGCACAATACTTCGGATACATTGTTCACCTGAGCGAATGGGAAAGCAAATGCATTAGTGGAAGCCTGGTAATATTAATTGTGGTTTTATTATACCGCAAGATTGAAGCAATTGGCAGGATCAGTGTTTTACTTTGGGTTGGGGTGTTGATCACTCTGGCATGGATTATTGGTGGTGGGGTTTTTCATGGCCATTTTTTACAACCCATCAAAGACATCAATAATGGTTTAGAGGTTAACCATGCATTTGCTGCGGCGCTGGGTTTTGCCAGCGTAAAAAGCGTATACAGTTACCTGGGATATTATAATGTTTGTCATTTGGGCGGCGAGATCATCAACCCCAAAAAGAATATTCCGAAGAGTATGTTCATTTCCATTGCAGGTATTGCTGTTTTATACCTGTTAATGAATGTGAGTGTGGCTTCTGTTTTGCCATTGCAGCAGATCCAGCAAAGCAAATTTGTGGTGAGTGAATTTGTACAGCATTTATCAGGCTCCACTTCCGCAACGGTTGCCACTATATTGATATTATGGGTAGCATTTGCATCTGTATTTTCGGCCACATTGGGTTATAGCCGCATTCCTTACGCGGCTGCCAGTGATGGTGCATTCTTTAAAATATTTTCTAAGCTGCATCCATCCAAACATTTCCCGCATATCTCATTATTGTTTTTAGGGGGTATCGCTTTTGTGTTCAGTTTGCTTTTTAAGTTAAGAGATGTGATAGATGCTATTTTAGCCATGCGTATTTTGATCCAGTTCATCGGGCAGGGCATTGGGTTGATCTGGCTGGTAAAAAGAAAAGGAAAGAAACATTTTGCATGGCGTATGCCGTTGTATCCCCTGCCGGTAATATTGGCTATTCTTATCTGGGGTTATATCTTTTTTTCTACAGGCGAGAAGATGATGATGGGCGGATTAACGGTGATTGTTCTTGGCGTGATTGCTTATTTAATTAAAGCGAAGCGTAGTAAGGAATGGCCGTTTGAGGGGGATAATTAGTAATTAATAATTAGTAATTAGTAATTGGGTTTCTGTGCGTAAACTCTTTTACGCTGCGGCTTAGCGGTGAAAAAAATCTGCTTATTAGCTGGTTTGTTCTGATTACATGATTCAATTCACCGCAGAGAACAGGAGATGCAGAGTAAGCGCAGAGATGGCTCGTTTGAGTTTTTGGTTACAAAATGGGCCTGATGGTGGCTTTTTTGCCTACCCGCACAATTACACAACCGTTTAGGCTTATTTATTTTATGTGCATGGTTAAATACGGGGTTTTTCCCGTTTTGGCGATGGATGGATTGGTGTACTTTGAGAGATACTTAAACTACGCAAAACAAATTCGTGTAGCTGACCTGTTGGGTTGGATTTACGTATTTTTTTAAGAGAGCAAGGAGGTATATTTAAGTGTTAGCGGACATGCTATTTTATATCTACCCTTTCAAACTAAATTCATAGATGGCAGAGACAAGACGAATGCACTATGTTCCGAAAGTTTACTTGGAAAAATTTGCTAAACAGCGAGGTGATGAATACTATATCTGTGCTTTAGAAAAGCAAACAGGAAATACATTTAATCCAAACACTAAAAACATTTGCCACGAAAGAGATTTGTATTTGCTTGAAGGTTCTACAGAGAATGAAAGGCAACTGATTGAAAAACTTTACCATGAATTATTCGAAGATGGATATAATGATATTCATAAAATTCTTGTTGACGATATGCGGGATTCTATAACTATAGAGGAACGTTACAATATCATAAGCTTTGTAGTATCAATGTTCTATCGAAATAATGTTTGGAATACTGGATATAATAAACTTATGGATGAAACATTAGCGAAGGCTTACCATTTGTCTAAAGCCAATGAAAAAGATTCATTTCTCTTTGGCGAACAGGAAGTTTCAATTGCTGGCAAATCATTAGAAGAACTGCAAAAAGAAAACCGTAATAAGGACAGGCAGATGATTGCACTCAATGGTGTTCAAAAAATATTCGAGTTGACACGTTTGCGTGTTATTAATGACGTGGTCACCATTGTAAAAACAGAAGATTTAATAGTAACAAGCGACAATCCTGTTTCCTTTCGAGGAGAAAATGTTAACATTAGGCCAATCCCAATTGACCCGAATAATACATTATCACTTCCAATAGATGATTGTCATTTATTACAGCTAAGACCATGGGGTGATAAACTTGATAATAATCTCACAATGCTAGGAAGGATGTCAGAATTTTCGATTGTATCTGGAATTGTGGCAGAAACAAACAATCAATCCCAATATAAACAAGCCGAACGATTCTTACTAGGAACTGAGGATGGAATTAGAGGCTTTCAATATGACCCTACAGGGGAGCTGTTTAAGAAAAAGATGCAAATAAAATTTGCTTCAAGAATGCCTAAATCTTAAGAGAATGCTATTACTTTATGACGAAAGCACGATCCGCTAACATTGCATTGCAGCGATTGTGGCTGAGGAATAATATTCTTCAACTACATCAAATATCCCGGCATCAGTTCCGGCTGAAGGAATTCTGAACGGCAGTAGAATATATCATGATCTTTTGTAACTTAGTTCAGTGACGGTAAGCCATGGGCGACGGAATAGCATTCCCCAACCGCTTCAATGCTTGGACGTTAGCTGCTATACTAAACATACATCCAATAAATGCTAAATTTATCCTTCGACAATATTGGCTTTCACATAATAATTGCTATCCCGACATTTTTCGTTTTACGATGGCTCTTGAAAAAAATCATTAAAATTAAACTATACAGAATAATAACAACATGGGTCTTAACACTTCTTTTGACACCACTTCTATATTTAGGTGCAGCAATTATTTTCTTTTCAATACTCTTTCATGTGCCATCCAAAAAATTTGATAAAATTTCCTGGAGATATGACACGGGAAAACGTTTTCAAATGTCAGATGACATTATAAAGAGTGAAATATTAATTGGCAAAGACACCGCCCAAATAAAAGATTTTCTTGGTGATACACATCAAAAATATCAAGACTCGAGCAAACAATTAACGTGAATATACGAAATGGGAGAAGGCGGTGGCGGACTTGGCTTTTTATCTCATAGTCTGGGAATCACATTTAAAGACAACAAAGCGATACTTGTTCAACATTTTGAAATTAAAGATTGACAAGCACATGCCACTAACATAGTTGCTTTCAGCAATTGGGGCTCAACAGAATAGCGTCTTTCATCTGCAGTAAAAATCCCGGTTTCAGCTTCAGGGCAACCGGCTTCGCACAATCGACATAATATTTGCCAGGCTTTTGTATCTTTATCCAGCAACGGCAAGCCAAGCGCGACGGATGTGCATTCCCCAACAACTGCTTAAAGCCCTGACCGTTAGCGGCAATTCCCTAATCTCATGAATAAGACAAATAATCAGATAATATTTTTCTCACTTTCTATAATTGCCATTTGCTTTATAGAAATTATAATATTTACTAGACCTGCACTTTCAGAGCAACTCGACTTGACCACAAAAGGAAATATTGGTGACACAATCGGTGGTATAACTGCCCCTTTAATAGGCATTATCTCCTCTGTACTTTTATATTTAGCATTAACAAGGCAAACAGAATCAAATAGAGATCAAAAAATTAAAAGCGAAAGTGATCTAATATTTTTATTGCTAAACCAATTAGATAATGAATTAAATAGCTTTTATTATAAATTCTCACAAGGAAAAGAAGAAAAAAAATATACAGGCCTTGAAGGTCTAAATGATTTTTGCAGGCATTATAGATACGATAATAACATCGAACAATTTAGAAATAAAGAAAATTTTAGTTTTAAAGATTGGTATGAATCCGGTCAAATTGCACTAATAATAGATACATTTAGTTTAATAGAAAAACGTATTGAAATCTCAAATTTATCAAGTGAACTGAAGACGCTTTTTTATACTAAGCTCAATTCGTTTTATGATTGCAAATTGAAGACTCCGCTTACTTCATTGAGTGAAGCTTTTGATATTTATGAGTTTCAAAAAGACAACTACACTGGTAGGATTCAGAGCATTGTAATTCGGTTCGCAAATAACAGCAGCTAACATTGCAAGTACAAAAGTTTGGTTTTTGTACTTGACCCATAGGCTATTGGATTTCTGACTGGGCTTCAGTAATTTGGCTTTAACTAATCGAGTCTTTAGTGGCCAAGCCAGCGACAGGACATCTCCCCTACACTTCGCAAAGCCTGAGCCGTTAGCAGCAACTAAAACGAACATCATGATTTCCAGGAAGTTAATCTTAGAATTTAAGAAATATTGTGATGCTTACGGTTGGTCCTTTGACAATGATTCGTCAGAATTCACTTTTCAATTTCGACTTGGTTGGTTTATCAATGAGCATTTCCCTAATAAGTATGTTATAGATTTTGAAACTAATATTAAAAAGTTAGCCACTTCAGATATACATAAAAAAGAAATTGACATCCATGTTTTAAATAAGACCGACCAAAGTAAACATGCAATTGAATTGAAATTTGTAAAAGATAAAAGTGGCTACGATATTACTTTATTTGAGATGTGCAAAGACATTAAGTTCCTAGAAAAACTTGTAACACTACACAATTTTAAAACTTCTTATTCTATTGCCTTTTCTTCAGTAGCAAAAGCATATACAGCTCCGAAGAATGGCAAATTTAGAAGTACTGGACCAAGATTATCCTTTCATAAATGTTTTCGTGAGAACCATTGCATCACTGGAAATATTTATCGAAATGACCAACAACAATATGACTTTACTAAGGAGTACAAACTTGATTGGTTTGATTTTTCAGACAACATTAAGGCCTGTATTGTCAAAGTTGAGTAAACTGCAGCCTACAACAGCTCCTATGTAAAGCGGCATTCGGAGTCTGCGAATTTGGCAATATGGTTTTAAAGGTATTACATAATTCTGTTTTACACTTCGCTTTGAAATGATTTGGGCCTCTTTTATTGAAAACAATAAGTAGCCATGTTTTAATAGCTCAACACGTTAATTACTAATTCCTAATTTCTAATTACTAATTTTCACCCCCTTCCTGGAAAACGCCTGCAACACCACCCCCAGCAGCACCACGGCTACGGCTCCTACAACATTGAGCCACAGGAAGCCAAGGCCGATGATCTCATATTTATCGAGGAAAAAGAAAGTAATCACGATGCATTCACCAAGGATAGCTGCAATAAATACGGCTTTGCTGCCAACTTTTTTGAAGTAAAAGGCAACAAGGAAAATGCCGAGGATAACACCATAAAACAGCGAGCCCAACACATTCACCGCTTCAATCAAACTTCCCATACCTGTTGCAAACTCTGCGGTGATGATGGAGAAAATACCCCATGCCAGTGTATAATACTTTGAGGCTTTGTATTCATCGGCGCATTGTACCATATTGGTATTATCGTAAGGCAAGCCGCGAAACCTGAGATGAAAATCAACCATTGTACAGGACGCCAGCGAGTTTAATGCCGCTGCAATAGAGCCCCATGCCGCAAGAAAGATGATAGCAATTAACAAACCCACAATTCCTTTGGGCAAAAAATCAACCACAAAACGCAGGAAGATATAGTTGGTATCGCTGTTATCTGCAGCAGGCAAGGCTTTCTTTAAAACCGTTTTGTACTCTTTCTGTATGGCCGATAATTTGGCAGAACCATCCCGCAGGCTATCCTTGTAATTTTCTTTCTTATCAATCACATATGTTTTGCTTAACTGCTGTTGCAGCGTTTGTTGCTGATTATATTTTTGCTCAATCCTGAGTAATGAATCTTTATAAGGCGTTTCCATTGCCTTATTGGCTACTGCCTTGTTAAAGAACACAGGGGCTGTATTAAACTGGTAGAAAGTAAACAGCATGGCACCCAATAACAATATTAAAAACTGCATAGGCACTTTTACCAGGCCATTCATTAACAGCCCAACCCTGCTTTCTGTATTGCCTTTGGCAGTGAGGTAACGGCCCACCTGCGACTGGTCAGTTCCAAAATATGAGAGTGCCAGGAAGAAGCCCCCAATTACCCCGCTGATAATATTGTATCGGTCTTTCCAGTCAAACCCTTTGGATGAGATACCTGTTGTGATCACATTCAGTTTACCCGATGCGCCGCTTACTTTTAAGGCATCTGTAAAACCTACCCCTTCGGGCAAATAATGCACAATGCAATAACCGGCCACAAACATGCCGATAAAAATAATGAGCAATTGCAATTGTTGCGTGTAAGCCACTGCTTTTGCCCCGCCGCTTACTGTATAGATGATCAACAGCCCGCCCATAACAATATTGGTCCAGAAAATATCCCAGCCCAATAAGGAAGAAAGGATGATGGATGGCGCGTAAATACTGATACCGGTTGATAGCCCCCTTGATACCAGAAAAAGAAAAGAGGTAAAAGTCCTTGTTTTCAGATCGAACCTTTTCTCAAGAAACTCGTAAGCTGTAAAAACTTTTACTTTATGGAACAGCGGAACGAATGTGATACACAGGATCACCATGGCAATGGGCAATCCGAAATAGTATTGTACAAACCGCATCCCATCTGTAAAAGCCTGCCCGGGTGCAGATAAAAACGTAATGGCGCTGGCCTGTGTACCCATAATGCTTAAGAGAACAAGGTACCAAGGCATGCTCCTGTCGCTGAGAAAATAGCCTTCTAAATTCTTGGCTGTACGGCTTTTATATAAGCCATACGCTATGATGGCCAGCAGGGTAATGATCAGTACTATCCAGTCCAGTTGACTCATGCGAAATATTTAGTAAACCAGGCAAAGAAAATAATAAGCAATACCAGTACCCCGATAACAAACAGGTACCAGTTGCGCCAGGAAGAGAAAAGCGGTATTTTGTTTTTGTTGGTCATTTTTTTTGCCACAGATGGCACAGATTTACACAGATTTTTTTTGCGCCTTGGCGCCTTTGCGGGAAAAATATGCACACAAAGGCACGAAGGCGCAGTTTTTTATTTTCGGTTTCCTCCGCTGCTCATCATTCCACCGGCCAATAATCCCAGCACAAGCCCAATAACTAAGCCAACTTTTACATTTTTGATGAAGAAGCCAATGCCTAATCCAATCAGTATAATGGTAACAATGCCTATTCTTTTTCTTGGCTGCATAGTGTTATTTGCTTTTGGGTAATGCGATCAGGTTTGCCAGTAAGCGATAAGCCCCGGGAACACCTGCAGGCAGCTCACGAAACAGCACCAAACTTACGTATGCAAAATTACCTTTGCCGTATTTAGTTATGGCCAGGCTGCCATTGCTTTCTTTTTCGCCTTTATCGTTCATGGCCAAAGGCATTTCGTAATGTGCATCTGCCTGATTTACCTGGTAAGTGCTGCGTTCCTGCACCCATCCTTCAAAATCTTTTTCAGTAATTTGGTTAGGGTAATTCAGCACAGGATGTTGCGGCAACAGGAAATTCACTTTCGCATTTTCTTCAGTAACCCTTAAGCTGGCACTGATTGTAAACGGATAGGGACCTATCTTTAAAACCTTAGTTCCTACCTGGTTGCTTTTGATATATTGCGCAATCAGGTTACCGCCATTCTCCACATATTTACTCAACACATCATTTTTATTGGTCAGGAACTCATAAATATTGCCGGCGCGGATACCGGTGATCACTGCATCGTATTGCCGGAGGTTATCCGGTGTGATATCAGCTTCTGTAAGCAGTTTTACTTCATAACCTAATTGTTCCAATGCCTGCGGCACTTTATCGCCGGCACCAACAATATACCCTATCTTCTTGCCTTCTGTTTTGATATTAAGGTTTAACAGGTTGGTTTTGGCCGGAGCAAAATAGGTGATGGTTGGAATATGATCATATGCTATCACTTTAGTACTGCCATTGTACACATCGTTACTAACGGGTACCAGTACCGCTTCTGCCTTACTATTTTCTTCTTTAGAAACGGGAACATATGTAAATATCAAATCCCCGTTAGCATCAGTCAGATCCTTATCCGGCACTGCCTTAAATTGTTTTGGCTCCAAAATGTTAGCACCAAAATTACCTGCCTGTTTGGTATTTTCTTTGATATGAACAGCTACCTTAACCTTACTGCCATTTAATGAAACATTATTTTCCTTTGTAAAATTAAACTCCGCTTTGGGCAGTACGGCCAATGGCTGATAGAGTTCACCTTTAGCGGCATCTACATATTTATATTGTACAGGTCGTTTAATAATGAAATCTTCTCCTTCAATTGTAACAGTATATACTGCTTCAAAAGAGGGATCGCTTTCTGCTTTACCTATTAATAACTGATCACGCACATCAAACATGCCTTCTTCTTTGGGATATGCTAACCAATAGGGTTGTGATATTTTTTTATCAGATGGCACGGGCAATGCCTTATTAAAACTAAAATTGGTATTTGCCTCCAATGCAACATTTAAAGAAGAATCAAAGTTTTCAAGTTTGATATGTTTTACGATGGCATTAATGTTGTTCCGTTTGTTGAAGAAGAAACTCAGGTTCAATGTTCCTCCCTGCACTACATTCTCCTGTGCAGTAGTTGCTTCGCTGAATAATGCAGCACAGGCTTCTATCAGGCCTTGTGTTTCGGCTAATTTTTTATCGCGCCAGTTGCCGGCCGGTAAGGCTTTGATGGATCGATACAGATTCACCAATGCAGGAACAGATGCTTCGGGTTTTTCAAATTGATAATTACTGATAATGCGATTGACCTGTGCCTCTATTTTTTCACCGCCTGCTATCCGCTTCCAGTCAGTTATTATTCCATCCATCAGGTCGGTCTTTGGCGCCTCACCATTAAGTGTCTGGAAAAATTCATATACCGGACCTCTTCTTCTTGGCCTTCCTTCGCCCTGGCTCTTATGCATGGTTCTGGCTTCGCCGCCCAGCTCGCCATAACTTTTCCCGATCAGGGTATTGTATCCCCCTACATCAATTTTTAACTGGTCGTTGGAAGTTGTATTCATCCCGCCAAAATTGAAAGTGTTCCATAATATCCTTTTTGCCTGCCATGGTTGCACTCCATATTTGAATTGTTCAGGAAATCTTTTGGGATCTGCCGCCGCTGTATACGCCTCCTGCGCCAGGATGGATGATGCCGCATGATGCCCATGCCCCGCCCTTGCATCGCCCGGGAAACGGGTGATGATAACATCCGGCTGAAACTTCCTGATCATCCATACCACATCGCTCAATACTTTCTCCCTGTCCCAAACACGCAATGCTTCATCTGCGCTTTTACTAAAACCAAATTCATAAGCCCGGCTGAAAAATTGTTCCGCACCATCAATACGGCGTGCGGCCAGTAGTTCCTGTGTTCTGATCAGTCCCAGTTCAATACCCTGTTCACTGCCAATCAAATTCTGTCCGCCATCGCCCCTTGTTAAACTCATATAACCGGTGCGGTATAATTTTTCTTTGGCAAGCCAGGGCAGAAAACCATTATTCTCATCATCCGGGTGTGCGGCCACATAAAGCACACTGCCCAGTACATTGAGTTTTTTTAATTGCAAATAAATATCAGTGCTGCTGTTGGTTACCGGAACCTGCGCTGTTGATGCCGAAAGCAGAACGCTTAATGCAAGCCCCAGCAGACTGAACGCTTTATTAATTTTAAACATATTACGATCTCATTTATATTATTTCCGAAGATAACCTTACTTGTTTGATTGATTGAACCGTTCAACAAAAAACACCCCCCTCCCCCTCTCTGTGAACCTCTGTTCCTCTGTGCGCTCTGTGTTGAAAAAGAGGTACGCTATTTACGCTGCTACCGAGATTTTTTTAACACAGAGCGCACAGAGGAACAGAGTTGCACAGGGGGTGTAATGCAAAGGTCAGGCACGGGTGCCTGACCTTTGTGTGGTTTAATTCAGATTATTGCCCTACCAGGAATACAGCATTGCAGAATAACAATTTCCCGTTCTCCCAGAAATTCCGGAACAGGGGGTCTTCTGTAAAATAGATCACATTGCCCGAACCCATTTCCTGGTTGCCTATTACCACGCCGTCTTTCAGTTTGCTTTTTAGTTTACTGCCGGTAAAGCCCGTTACATAAGCATCCTGCTTCATCACACCTACATTCCATCCTTCCTTCAAAAATTCAAATACACCACCATCCTGTTTTAATGTAAAATAATAATCAGGATAACCAAAAGCCAACGGATGTGTATTATCCAGTTCCAGTTTATAAATAGCGCCGGGAATGGAGTTGGTTAAAAACTGTGCTTCCCTGTCGCCATATTTTTTTACGTTTATATAGTCGCCTTTTTCTTCTGTTTTATCTTCTTTCAGTTTAATGCCCCAATCGGCGCCGGCCAGTGTGGCAACAGCGTTATCAATAGCAATCAGTTTACCGCCGCCACGTACAAACTCTTTCAGTTTATCGGCAGATGCTTTATCGCCAAGGGTTTTGTAATTACCATCGGGTAAAATAAGTACGTTGTAGTTTTTCAGGTTTACCCTGTTAAGATCGGCAGCGTTAATCAATGTGATGGGATAGTCGAGTTGTTTTTCGAAGAAATGCCATACTTCTCCTGCTCCGCCCGAAGAAGTTTGCTCCCCGGTTAATAAAGCCACTTTCAACGCACTGCTGATCACTTTCACATCGGGCGATCCAAAGTCGGCGCCTTTTTCCATAAAACCGGTTTCAACAGCTATCGCCTGAATATTAAATTTGCTGCAGGCCTCATTTGCCATAGCAAGCCAGTTGCCGGGATTGCTTGTTTTTAAAATAATGAGCGTGCCCCTGTCGTAATTCTTCCCTCCATATACAAATGGTTTTTCTGCAAAGCGAACTTTGATCCCTTTCTTCAGCAAATGAGCCAATACTTTTGCAGCATCGAACGATTGATAAGGGATCAACACCCCATAATTTGAACTCACTGCAGTAACTGTTGTTGCATTTTTAGCGGCGGTAACATCCAGTTTTTCTTTTACAGCATATCCTTTTACACCATAGGCATAAGGCACAGACCATGCGGTGATATCGTAAGTATTGGAATCGCTTACCACTGTTTTGGCTTCCAGCAATACTTTAGCCATTACAGACCTTGATTGATAGGCGCTGATGGCAATATGAAAACCTTCATCGCTGTAAGCCTCGTCTTTGCCCGTGTTATAATTATAGCCACGAAATGATTTGCTGTTTAGTGTTCCATATTCAACACCATTCTGTTCAAGCAAGTTTGCAACAGCATTTATTTTGTTCGCGTCTTTTGATGTGAGCACATAGGTTTTGTATTCGCCTGTTTTACCGTTTCGGCCATCATCAAAATACTTTTTAAATTCCTGCAACAGTTTTTGCCTGTTACTAGAAGCAGTTTCAATAGTAGATAACCCGGTTGTATAATGATGCGTTGCGCGATCAAGTAAAGTAAGTGTGTCTTTATCTGATTTGATCACACCCAAACCACCGCGCGGGCCACCGCCCTGCTCAAAGGTCATGCCGATAGCGCCGTTATAAATGGGATAGGTATCTCCATATGAAGGATACAGCAGATCAAATCTTTCTTTGGTAAAAAACAGCCATCCGTTCTGATCAAAATATTTCGCATTATTCTTACCTATCAATCCCTGGAAATCTTTTTGCCATTGGGTGATCACTTCGTGATAAGGATCGGCAGCCGGCGCAAAATAATAGGGCTCATTAATTCCCTGCTCATGAAAATCCACATGCACCTGCGGCATCCATTGATTGTATTTTTTTAGTCGCTGCTGTGTTTCTACCTGTGTTTGCCAGGCCCAGTCGCGGTTAAGATCAAAATTGTAATGATTGGTTCTTCCACCGGGCCAGGGTTCTGCGTGTTCCCTTGCGGCGGGGTCTGCATTATACTCTTTACCCACCACGCTGTTAAACCAGTTCACATACCTGTCGCGCCCATCGGGATTGATACAGGGATCGATCACTACCACCGTGTTTTGTAACCATTCTTTGGTTTGCGCATTGGCCGGATCTACCAATGCGTATAAAGTAAGCAATGCTGCTTCTGAAGAAGATGTTTCATTGCCATGCACATTATAACTTAACCAAACAATGGCTGGTGCAGATTCTGTGTTGGGGGCCATTTTATCTTTGGCTAATCCCGCCAGGCGCAGATTATTGGTGCGGATGACATCCAGTTTTTTCAAATTTTCGGGGCTCGCTATAAAAGCCAATATCAGTTCCCTGCCTTCATTGGTTTCGCCATATTTTTCAATCTTAACCATATCAGGCTTTGCCTGCGCTACAGCGTTAAAGTATTCCACCACTTTATGATGGCGGGTATAGCGGGTGCCTATCCGGTAGCCCAGGTATTGTTCCGGACTCTGTAAGCCCTGTGCAAAAGAACCGGCAACTGCCAGCAAAAGCGTGGACACGATCAGTATTCTCTTCATATAGTAATAAAATGAATGGTGAATGTAGTCAAGAAACAAAGTATCGCACCAAAAAAGCAGCCTTTTTTTATGAACGTATTGGCAAAATCCGTTCACATGTTCCAAAAAAATGTAATTTTCTGGCATGAGAATATTGACCTTAGTTCTGTTGGCCCTCAGCAGCCAGATACTTGTTTCGGCACAGCCGGTGAAATCAATTGTAGGTGCCGGAAAAGCAATCAACCCTTACAAATATGCTATTGTAAAAAAAGCCAATTTCAGCACGGCATCGGTGAGCAGCGCCCACCCGCTTGCCAGTATGGTTGGTGCGGCCATTATGCGGAGAGGCGGTAATGCCTTTGATGCCGCTATCGCCACACAACTTGCATTGGCTGTAGTATACCCCGGCGCAGGTAATATTGGAGGTGGTGGTTTTTTATTGGGAAGAAAAAACAATGGTGAACTTATTGGCATAGACTACCGCGAGGCGGCACCTGAAAAAGCAGGAAGGGATATGTATCTTGATAAGAATGGCAATGCGCAGGTAGCACTTTCTCAAACAGGTCATCTTGCCTCGGGCATACCGGGTACTATCGCGGGTTTATTTGCCACCCTGCCCTATGCCAGGCTATCTTTTAATCAATTGGTACAACCGGCAATTGATCTGGCTGAGAAAGGATTTGTGATTACTGAAGGAGAGGCCAATGGATTGAATGCAACAAGGGAATCCTTTATCAAATTCAACACACGCCCTACCGCTTTTGTAAAAGAAAACAAATGGAAAGCTGGTGATACACTGGTACAAAAAGAACTGGCCGCTACCTTGAAACGCATTCGGAAAGAAGGCGCTCCGGGATTTTATGGCGGGGAGACTGCCAAACTGATTGTTGAAGAAATGCAAAGAGGCAATGGTATCATTTCTCTTGATGATCTGAAAAATTATACAGCCAAACTCAGGAATCCTTTAGAGTTTGAATACCGCGGCCACCAGATCATCAGCTTCGCGCCACCGAGCAGTGGCGGCATCCTGATTGCGCAGATGTTGAAGATGATCGAGAAATATCCTGTTGGAACTTACGGCTTTCAAACAGCTAAAAGTGTACAACTAATGATTGAAGCCGAGCGCCGCGCCTATGCCGACCGTGCCGAGTTTATGGGCGATCCTGATTTTTACCATGTACCAGTAAAAACATTAATGAGCGATGCCTACTTAGCCCAGCGAATGAGTGATTATAATCCCGACAAAGCAGGTTCAAGCGCAGCCGTAAAAGCAGGCACTATTAAAGAGAGTGAAGAAACCACGCATTTAAGCGTGGTTGATGAAGCGGGCAATATGGTAGCGGTTACCACCACATTAAACGGCGGCTATGGCAGCAGAACAGTTGTTGGTGGCGCCGGTTTTTTAATGAATAACGAGATGGACGATTTTAGCGTAAAGCCCGGCGTGCCCAATATGTACGGCGCTGTGGGCGGTGAAGCTAATGCCATCAGTCCGGGCAAAAGAATGCTGAGTTCTATGACCCCTACTTTGATTCTAAAGAATAACAAACCTTATGTTGTGGTGGGCACGCCGGGTGGAACTACTATTCCTACTTCTGTTTACCAGGCTATTGTGAACCTGGTTGATTTTAATATGACTGCCGATGACGCCATCAATAAACCAAAATTTCACCACCAGTGGTTGCCAGATGTGGTGATGGTAGAAAAAGATTTTGATGCCGCAACAAAAAAACAATTACAGGAGATGGGTTACAAAATCACCGAACGCGGCGGTATTGGCAGAACAGAAGCCATTCGTTTTTTAAGCAATGGCAAAAGAGAAACTGTTGCGGATAAGAGAGGGGATGATTCGGTGGCAGGGTATTGATACAAGCTTTACCCCTGAGCTTTACCCCCCGGCCCCCTGAAGGGGGGACGTCCTTGCGAGGAACGAAGCAACCTGTGCTACAAATAGCAGAGGGCTGGTATTACCAGGCACCGGTTGCTTTGTGCCTTGCGGGCGACGAAGCAAACTATGCTACAAATAGCTGAGAGGTTGATATTACCAGGCACAGGTTGCTGCGTTCCTCGCGGACGATGAAGCAAGCTGGGCTACAAATAGCAGAGAGGCTGGTATTAACAGACACAGGTTGCTTCGTGCCTCGCAACGACGAAGCAAGCTGTGCTATAAATAGCTGAGAGGCTGATATTACAAGACACAGGTTGCTTCGTGTCTCGCAACGACGAAGCAAGCTATGCTACAAATAGCAGAGAGGCTGATATTACCAGGCACAGGTTGCTTCGTGCCTCGCAACGACGAAGCAACCTGTGCTACAAATAGCAGAGGGCTGGTATTACCTGACATAGGTTGCTTCATGCCTCGCAAAGACGACGAAGCAAGCTATGCTACAAATAGCAGAGAGGCTGATATTACCAGGCACAGGTTGCTTCGTACCTCGCAACGACGAAGCAAGCTGTGCTACAAATTGCAGAGAGGTTGATATTACCTGACACAGGTTGCTTCATGCTTCGCAACGACGAAGCAAGCTGTGCTACAAATAGCAGAGAGGTTGATATTACCTGACACAGGTTGCTTCGTGCCTCGCAACGACGCTCATTCAATAAAATAATTACTATGTCACTTGAACAAGGCTTTTTAAAAGATTCCATTAAACGGTTCAGATACTACAAAGAGCTTGGCGATAAAACGTTTGAGCAGTTGGAAGAAGCTGATCTTTTTTATCAACCCTCATCTGAGAGCAACAGCATTGCTGTAATTGTGCAGCACCTGTATGGGAATATGCTTAGCCGCTGGACCAATTTTTTAACCGAAGACGGCGAAAAAGAATGGCGCAAACGCGATGCAGAATTTGAAATAATGAAATGCACCAAACAGGATCTTCTCTCCTTCTGGAATGATGGCTGGAAATGTATGTTCGACACCCTCGAAAACCTCACTCCCGGCGACCTTTCTAAAACAGTCACCATCCGTACCGAGCCGCTAACTGTATATGATGCCATCTTAAGGCAACTGGCGCATTACCCATACCATGTAGGGCAGATCGTTTACCTGGGGCGATTGGTAAAAAATGAGCAATGGAAATCGTTAAGTGTGCCCAAAGGCAAGAGCATAGATTATCTGGAGGAGGTGAAAGAAGCGCAGAGGAAATGAAATGATTGGCGGATTTCGGATTGGCGGATTAGGCAAGATTATTTTATTGCGCTGCAGGTATGGTATCTCATAGAATTTCTGCGGTTGGGGAATATGCTAAAAAATGTAAAAAATCCTGTATATAACTCAAAAACATAGTAAATTTACAAAGCAGTAGCCCCCTCCTTAATTCATCCAGCCCCCCAACTTCTATACTACTGCTGAGGCATTACATATAAGAAGTGGTATGCAATATCATCCCATCATATCCAGACTTTCAAAAAAGGAGCTGATACGCCTTATTGAAGCGTACCAGATTGCTACGCAAAAAACAATATTCTGTTCTATGACAGATGCGAATGGTGTTATTACCTACGCAAATGAAATGTTCTGTAAAACTTCGAAGTATTCGGAAGAAGAGTTGATAGGCAAAACCCATAATATCGTAAATGCCGGTTACCACCCAAAAGAATATTTTAAAGAAATGTGGGATACGATCGCAAGCGGGAAGCCGTGGCACGGGGAACTTAAAAACAGGGCGAAAGATGGAACTTATTATTGGCTAGACTCAGTGATTGTTCCCATGAAGGACGAAAATGATGTGATCACCAACTATTTTTCACTGCGCATGTTGATCACCGAAAAAAAGCAGGCGCTGGAAGACAGGAGTAAATACATAAGCGAGCTGGAGAATATGCTCTTCATCATCTCTCATAAAATGAGGCATTCTATTTCCAATATCCTGAGTTTAATCACACTGCTGGAAGATTATGCCAATAACCCCGATGAAATTTTAAAAATGGCGGGGTACCTGAAAGACTCTGCTTTAATTCTGGATGGTGTTACCAGTGAACTATCCGGTTTCATTTCTACCATAGAACAAAAAAACAAGGAAAGGCAGCAACCGTAATCATGCTGCGTCAACATCAGTTTGCAGCAACAAGGTTTGATTTGATATTGATGATATTCCCGTCTTCCATCTCTATAATACGATGGGTACGCGAAGCAAATTCATTATCGTGGGTTACAATTAAAAGCGACTGCCTGTATGTTTCTGCCAGTTCTTTACAAATATTGAACACGATCTCACTGTTTTTTTTATCAAGGTTACCAGTTGGTTCATCACCCATAATGATCAGCGGATCATTAATAAGCGCCCTTGCAATAGCAACCCTTTGTTTTTGTCCGCCCGATAACTGGTTGGGCTTTTTTAACGCTTCTTTTTCGATACCCAGTATTTTCAGTTTTTCATATGCACGGTGTTCCACTTCTTTTTCTGTGTATTTAGCTAATTTCAAACCCGGCAACATCACGTTACGCAATACAGTAAATTCATTCAACAGATAATGAAACTGGAAAACAAAACCGATCTGTTCATTTCTTACCCGCGCCAGTGCCGACTCTTTTTTATCGCGCATGCTTATTCCATCAATCAATACCTCTCCTTCATAATCAGTATCCATCGTAGAAAGGATATAAAGCAGGGTTGATTTGCCGCAACCCGATTTACCAATAATAGAAACAAACTCACTTTCCTGAACAGAAAAACTGATCTGCTTCAGCACCTGCATGGTTTCAGGGTCGTGAAAGTATTTGGTGATATTTTTAGCTTCAAGTATTTTCCTGCTCATCTTATTTCCCCCTGATAATTACTACCGGGTCTATTTTACTTGCTTTACGCGAAGGAAAATACCCCGCGAGATAAGTTGTTACAATTGAAAATATACTGCCAATCAAATAAAATTTTGGATTGTAATTAATAGGGAATGTTTTAATAGTGGGCAGTGCCGGTGTGTTAAACGGTATATTGTCTATCACATTTGATAGCCCAAACCCGAAAATCAATCCCAACATCCCGCCAAAAATGCCGATGCTCAATGCAATGGTGATAAATACCCTGTTCACATCCCTGCCCGAAAAACCGGTTGCTTTTAATATGGCAATGGTATCCATCTTCTCATAGATCATCATGTTGAGGATATTGTAAATACCAAACCCTGCCACTATCAATAAGGTAACCCCTACAGCATAAGATATCAGTGATCTTACCGAACTGCCTGTTTCAAATTGCGAGTTGGCGGTTTGTATATCAATGGCATCTATACCAAATAACCTGCTATATTCTTTTGCCATTTTAGGAGCGTCAAGAATATCTTTCAATTTTACCTGCAGGTCTGTAACATAGGTATTGGACTCGCCCAACAGTTTTTGGGTGGTAGCAATAGAAGCATAACTCTGCACCTTGTCAATATCCTGGATACCCGATTGAAAATAGCCCACTACTTTTAACTGTATACGCTCTCCTTTTGCAGTAGTTACCTGGATCACGTCTCCAATATCAGCCAGCATTTTTTCTGCGGCCCCTTTACCAAGGATAATACTGTTGGGCACATTTTTCAGATCAATAAAATTGCCGGCAGTTACATAATCCCTGAATTTAAACAACCTGTCTTCCTCTTCCACTTCCACCCCATTGATCGTTCCGGGAAGATCTATGGAGCCAATAGTATAAAAAACCTGTGCTATTATTTTAGGGGCCACACCCAGCACACGGCTATCCTGTTTCAGTGCACGCGTAATGGCACCAACATTATTTATTTCGGGCCTGTCGTCTTTGGGTTTGATGGAACTGATAAAATTATGTCCGTGCCTGTATTGCTCCGACTGGTCAACAGGCTGGTGCATGGATGGATGGATCTCATTATACAAACGGATATGCGGTGTGCGGTTAAGAATGAGCCCATCCAGCAGGTCATTCAGTCCCGTCATAAAACTCAGCAACGTAACAAACATGGTGATACTGAAAGTAACGCCGATGGCTGCAACAAGTGTTTGCCTTAAGCGGGCAAACAGTAATGAGCGGGCAATACTCAGTATCAGTTTAAATTTCATTGAGCAGGTTTTACCAGTTCATCATTGGCGCCGATGCCTGAAAGGATCTCTACTTTCTGATAATCCCTCAAACCGGTTTTAACAACTGCTTTCTCCCCGTTGCTTTTTACAACCATTGAATCATTCAATAAATAATTTCTCGGTATGAGCAGGGCTTTCTCTTTTGATTGTATCACCACATTAGCTTCAAAACTGATATTGGGATATAATGTTTCCGGCTGTTGAATAAATTCAGCTTCTACTAAAAAAGTTTTACTCCGTTCATTCATAATGGGGTCTATCCTGGTTACACGTGCATCAAATACTTTTCCTTTATAACTGTCCATCGTTACCAGAACAGGCAAGCCCAGCCTGATCTTTAATATATCGTATTCATCCACCTGCATCTCCAGTATAAATTTCTTTGCATCACCAATAATGGCCAGCGCTGTTTGCGGGCCAACTATCTCCCCTTTAAATTTTGGAAGACGGTAAACAACCCCATCCATCTCGCTCCTGATGATATAATCATTCTCTATCCTGCCTGAGATCAACACATTTTTCTTTGACTGTGCCGATGAAAAATCGAGTTGCCGCTTCAGGTCATCATATTTTACAATAGAAGAACTGTAGGCATTTTTTGAATTTTGATAGGCCAGCTCTCTTTGCTCCAATTCGTTTTTAGTGCCTATCTGTTGTTGCCATAAGGATAGTTGCCTGAAGTATAAAGCAGAATCATTCTTCATTTTATTCCTTGCCAGGTCGATGCCAGCTTTTGCATCGTTCAATTTACCCTGGTTGGCGTTAAAATCGGAGAACTGTGCAGCAAGCTCAGCATTTTGTTTGTTCAACCGTTGCGCCTCGTTATAAATAGACAGGATAGCGTCGCCTTTTTTAACGGCCTGCCCTTCTGTTACAAACACCTGCTGAATAACACCGTTAACCGTTGCAAATGCCTGGTACTGGTCTTTGCTTTTGAGGGTGCCCGAAGCATAAATGGATTCTGAGATTGTTTCAACGGTGGGTTTTATTTTTTCTTCTTTGGACTTGCATGACAACAAGAAGAAACTACTAATGAAGAGTATTCTGTAAATCATATCCGCAGAAGGTATTGATCGAAGCTAAGTTACTACAAAGTTTTACATTAAAAAATGACAAAATAGGAAGCATCATGATGCAAATACGTGATTGATGTAACTTATTCCAATACATGTGTAACAGTGGCCCCATTACATTGGCATAGGTTTGTGTATTAAATTTTCCTTCAATTAAAAGCACAAAATAATTGGTGACCCGGATCATCAATTCACTGTGCAGCATTTCATTTTACATTCTAATATCACCTTATGAAAAAAAAATTCCACACTATTGAAAGCTCCAGTTTGTATGCATATAAAAGTTTTACAAAACTTTTTAACAGCAAATGGATCATAGCGCTTCTGCTGCTATTTGTTGCAGCAGGGTGTAAAAAAGTTACGGAAGAAACAGGGATTGTGGGACTTTGTCCTGTAGTAGTTTCTACCGACCCAATGAATAACGCTGTAGATGTTGTACTTAACAAGGTTATTTCAGCAACATTTAATACAGATATGAATGCGGCAACAATTAATACCACCACATTCAGCATTAAGCAAGGCACACAGGTTATTACCGGATCTGTTGCTCCTACCACCAATGCGGCGGTTTTTACATTTAAACCGGATGTAGCATTGTTGCCTTTTACCAAGTATACAGGCATCATTACTACTGCAGTAACAGACAAGTTCCGCACAGCGATGGTTAGTGATTATGTATGGACATTCACAACCATCCCGCAGGTAACAGTAGCAGCCAACCTGGCAGCAGGCGGAACAGTAACCGGGGCAGGAACATTTGCACAGGGATCTGCCGTTACAGTAGTTGCTGCACCTAAAACCGGTTATACATTTACGAACTGGACAGATAGCGGATCAACAACAAGTGTTTCTGCAAGTCCCAGTTACCAGTTTAAAATGGCCGGAAACAGGGCGTTGGTGGCAAACTTTACCATCATACCTCCAACACAATATGCGGTTGTATTATCATCAAGTCCGGCAGCAGGCGGATCAACGTATGGCTCTGGTTCATACAATACAGGCACAGCGGTAACGGTAATTGAATCGCCCAATCCGGGCTATACATTTGTTAACTGGACAGAAAGCGGCACCATTGTTTCTACCAGTTCCAGTTACCAGTTTACGTTAACTGCAAACAAAACATTAGTAGCCAACTTTACCATCATACCGGCATTACAATTTGCTGTGATATTATCATCCAATCCTGCAGAAGGCGGAACCAACAGCGGCTCGGGGTCTTATACTTCCGGGGCTTCTGTAACAATAGCTGCATCAGCAAATACCGGCTACACATTTGTTAACTGGACAGAAGGCACAACAGTAATATCAACCAGTGCAACCTATACATTTGCCATTGCTGCAACAAGGACCCTGGTTGCAAACTTCACTATTAATACTTATACATTAACTGTATCTGCCAATCCAACTGCGGGCGGAACTATTACAAAAGCACCAAATCAAACAACGTACAATCACGGAACCAATGTATTGCTCACTGCAACACGTGCAACCGGATATACGTTTAAGAACTGGACAGATAACGGAACAATCGTTTCAACGAGCGCGGCCTATCAGATTTCAATGACAGCAAACAGGACCCTGGTAGCGAATTTTACACTCAACAGCTACACATTAACTGTAAATATTAATCCAACCGGCGGCGGAACTATTGCAAAGAGCCCGAATCAGACATCATACGATAGTGCAACCACGGTACAGGTTACTGCCACGCCTGCTACAGGCTATACATTCACCTCATGGAATGGAGATGCAACAGGTTCAACCAACCCGTTATCCGTTCTCATGAATGCGAATAAAAATATCACGGCCAACTTTACAGTAGATGTACCACCTGCACTACCGGTACCACTGGGAACCGCAGCTAATTTTGGAGCATTTGGCGGAAATGCCGGTGTAACTAACCAGGGAATTAATACCATCATTAATAATGGAGGTATTGGTACCACGGCAGCTTCTACCTTAATAACAGGATTCCATGACGGATTAACGGCTGAGGTTTATACAGAGACACCATTAAATATCGGAAATTCAACCGGTGGTATCTTCACAGCTCCTCCTCCTCCCGGAACTGCGGCTAAATTTATAACTGCGCAAAAAGCTTTGGCTGATGCCAATATCGCTTACCTCAGTATTTCACCCGCATCAAAACCAGGTGGTACTGATCCGGGCGCAGGCGAATTGGGTGGCTTAACCCTGGCACCAGGTATTTATAAATCTGCCAGTGGCACATTCAATATTTCTAACGGAGATCTTACCCTTGATGCCCAGGGCGACCCCAATGCAGTATGGATATTCCAGACAGCAGCTGGCTTAACAGTTGGTATTGCCGGTCCTACAGGTGCAAAAAGTGTATTACTGATTAACGGCGGCCAGGCTAAAAATGTGTTCTGGTATGTGGGTAGTGCCGCTACCATTAACGGCGCAGGTGGTGGTGTTATGACAGGAACCATTATTGCAACTTCCGGCGTCACCTTCTCTACTGCAGGAAATGCTGCACAAACAGTATTGAATGGCAGGGCGCTTTCACTGGTAGCTTCTGTAACCATGGTAAACACAACTATTAACAACCAATAAACAGTAAGCAGCTATTCTGTCAAAAAACAGCATAGCTGCTTCACTAAAACAAACAGAATTAACTTTTAAAATGAACTTTATGTTACAATATAATTCTACAAAACAAAAATTTTCCTTCCTGTTTCTGCTGCTGATTTTTGCAGGCATCACAGGTTCTGCACAGGAAACAAAACGGGTACAACCTGTTTGGTGGTTCGGCGCTTCTGGTGCAGCAAATTTTAATACCTATCGTGGAACCACGCAGGTACTAAACCAAAGTTTAACCGTACCCACCGCTTTTCATAAAGGCAAAGGCATTAAGCCTTATGCTTCTTTACTGGCCGAATATCGTCCGGGTAAAGTTTGGGGTGGTATGCTTAACATAGCTTACGATAACCGCGGCGGCAAGTTTGATGAAGTGATTGCCCCCTGTAATTGTCCGGCTAACTTAACAACCAATCTCGGCTATATTTCTGTTGAACCCAGTTTACGTTTAGCGCCGTTTGCTTCTGCATTTTATGTATTTGCAGGACCAACAGTTAGTTTTAATGTAACCAAAACATTTGACTATACACAGCTTAAACAACCGGATACAAGGGCAGACTGGAGTGACTTGCGCAGCCCCGTTATAGCGGCCCAGGCAGGTTTGGGTATTGATATACCCGTGTCTAAAAAAACAAGCGAAACACAAATGACACTCTCACCATTTGCCTCTTTTCAAACAGACCTGATCAACAGTCCGCGTAAAGTAGAGTCATGGTCAATCTATACCATTCGTGCAGGAGTTGCCTTTAAGTTTGGCACCGGTAAAAAAGCTGCTGTGCTGGTACCGGCACCTGTTACTATTACCAATACCATTATTACACCGGCTCCTGTTGCAGAAAAAGAAGTACAGTTCTTTGTTCGTGCACCAAAAGTAGTTCCGTTGAACCGCCAGGTAAAAGAAACTTTCCCTTTGCGTAATTCAGTATTCTTCGATATGGGTTCATCTGAAATTCCTTCGAGATACATTGCATTAAATACTGCACAGGGTGCTTCATTTAAAGAAGTACAATTACAGGAAGATCAGCCCAGTAACCTCTCTACCGGCCGTTCTGCAAGACAGTTGGCGGTATACCATAATATCCTGAACATTACCGGAGATCGTATGCGTGCCAATCCGCAAAGCACCATCACCTTAACCGGTTCTTCTGATAATAATCCAACAGAAGGGAAACTAATGGCAGAGAATGTAAAACAATACCTTGTTTCTGTTTATGGAATTGACCCTTCCAGGATTAGTACAGAAGGAAGAGACAAACCCGTAATACCTTCAGAACTACCCGGCGCTACCAGGGAACTTGCTTTATTACGCGAGGGAGACCGCAGGGTAGATATTACAAGCACCTCTCCTGATTTATTATTACAGGTGGGAGGAGCCAATTCAGATTTTTTAAGACCCGTACAAATAACAGCTTACCAGGAAAATCCATTGGATAGCCATGTGATCTTTACGGTTGAAGGCGCCAGTGATTTGCTCAGTTCATGGAACGTAGAAGTAACTGATGAGCAAAATAATGCGCAGCATTACGGACCATATACACAGGACCAGGCCTCCGTTTCAGGTAAAACTATTTTGGGCAGCAATACCCAGGGTAACTATAAAATTGTAATGACCGGACAAACAAAAAGCGGTCATACCATCAGAAAAGAAAGCTCCGTAAGTTTAATGAAAGCAGAAGATCCAAAACAGGAAGGATTAAGATACAGTATACTCTTCGATTTTGACAGATCTAAAACCATCGAATCGTATGAAAAATTCCTTACCGAGATTGTAACACCATTAATTGGTGATAACGGAACAGTAATTATACACGGACACACCGATATCATTGGTGAAGAAAAATATAACCTGAACTTATCTATCAGCAGGGCTAAAACTGCTCAAAGAATTATTGAGCGTGCACTATCAAATACAGGTAAGAAAGGTGTGAAATTTGAAACCTATGGCTTTGGTGAAGATGCAGCGATGGCTCCATTTGAAAACAATCTGCCCGAAGAACGGTTTTACAACAGATCAGTTATTATTGATATAATACCCGCAAAGTAGTAATATCCGAAGTATTACCAGCAAGCACAGGCACTCAAACCGGTTTACCGGGTTTGGGTCCTGTGTTTTTTATTTTAGGATGGCTGTAACATACATAATGCCATATTACAGAACAGGTTATTAAGCAAATAACATAAACACCGGCGGGATTCCCGGCAATAAAGAAGTCATCATATAATGAAATTTACTACGGCTACCGGGTGCGTGGTCAAGAAATAATGGTTCTGCATCATATTTTTATGGTAACTTGTTATGATTAAAGATGTTAACCTTATTAAATATTCTTAAAACCCGGTTTTTCAGAAAAACGGTGAATGTTTAGTAGTGCAGTTAGCTAAGGATAATTTACCAGCGCAATACAGGACATACTGCTTAGTCTACAGGCAGAAACGCAAACACTTTCAAAGAAAGATATCATATTTCCCGGCTAACGGCTTAATCAGGAAAAGTGGAATTTGTCTTACCAAACTAAAATCTGTGTGCCTAAAACAGCACATTGAAAATAGTATATTTTCTGACAGTACCGATCCTGATACCTGTATACAAAATTCATGAAACGTTTATGACTGTCAGGTTCATCAATGATCCAATATGAAGCTGTATATCAAATATATGGTTAGCCTGCGTTGCAAAATGATGGTAAAAGAGGAATTGGCCAGACTCGGTCTACATTATGTAGTTGTAGATCTTGGTGTAGTTGATATCCTCGAAAACATAACACAGTTACAGCACGATCTGCTGAAAGAAAACCTGTTAAAATCAGGATTAGAGCTATTAGATGATAAAAAGAGTGTACTGATTGAAAGAATAAAAAATGTGATCATCGAAATGATCCATTATTCTGATGAATTACCGGAGGTTAATTATTCTGATTATATAAGTGAGAAACTGAATTATGATTACACCTACCTCTCTAACCTGTTTTCAGAAGTGAAAGGCATTACCATACAACAATTTATCATCATACATAAAATTGAAAGAGTAAAAGAACTGCTGCTGTATAATGAGCTTAACCTCACAGAGATCTCATACCAGATGCATTACAGCAGTGTTGCCCATTTATCCAATCAATTCAAAAAAGTTACCGGCCTCTCTCCTTCCTTTTATAAACAATTACAACAAAAAAGAAAGGAGAACCTTGAAAACATGTGATATATGTAAGATTAAATGCCAATTATATAACACTTCTTCCATTGAATAACGGGAATTTTGAAGTAGCTATACCAATTATACAATGGCCATCAATCAACTGCATGCTTTTGTGAGGTAATATTTTAAAGTAAGGACATTAACGTGTTTTGCAATAAGCATATTTTGAATTTCCGGACCCCACTGACTCAAATGAGCCACTATCAAAACAGGGAAAACAACTATTCTAACAGCCCCCCACGTTATGCGTAAGTGACTAACTGATTATTTTGAACACCTATTTATCTCATTGATTCAATTTAAACTTGCCCATTGGAAACGCCGGAATTAGAAAAATCGAAAGTATTTATCATAGTAGAAATACTTGAATACATCCCCAACTCTGTCCTGATCAAAACAATCATCAGAAAAACAACCGGCAATGTAAGCGCCGTTTCTTTTGATTCAGGTGAGGCTCTGACCGAGAAAATATCTCCTTTCGACACTTTCATCCAGGTAATTGACGGGCAGGCAGAGGTGGTGATTGATGATCACTCTCATTTACTGGATACCGGTCAATCCATTATTATACCTGCGCATACCCGCAACACCATTAAAGCTAATGTGAGGTTTAAAATGATTTCAACCATTATTAAGAGTGGTTATGAGGAAGTAAGTTAACAATGGCGGCCCCTTAAGCAAATAACATATAATGCAGTAAAACTTTACGCATTTAACAAAAACATTTATTTGAAACTATACATTAAATACATGGTTAGCAATCGCTGCAAAATGGCCGTGAAGGAGGCATTAAAATTATTTGGGCTGCATTTTATTGTTGTTGACCTGGGTGAAGTGGAGATTATGGAGACCATAGCCGGAGAACAACTGGAAGAATTAAAAAAAGCGCTGTTGATTTCAGGACTTGAATTAATGGATGATAAACGGGCGGTATTAATTGAGAGAATCAAAAATGTGATCACCGAGATGATTCATTATTCAGATGAGGCACCGAAAAACAATTATTCCAGTTATATCAGCGAAAAACTGAATTATGATTACACCTATCTGTCTAACCTGTTTTCTGAAGTAAAGGGGATCACTATCCAGCAATACATTATTATACATAAAATAGAAAGGGCAAAAGAACTGCTTTTGTACGATGAGCTTAACCTGACAGAGATATCCTATTTGCTTCACTATAGCAGTGTGGCACATTTATCTAACCAGTTTAAAAAAATAACCGGGCTTACCCCATCTCATTTTAAACAATTAAAAGACAGGCGGCGTAACCCGATTGAAGAGATTGGTGATTCAAATATCACAACCACACTATTAAATTAATTTTTCAAAGCATCACAAATGGATATGATAAAAAGACAGGAATCACAATACGCGAGAAGCCTGATAGAAGCCAGTCTCGACCCTTTGGTTACCATCAGTACCGAAGGCAAGGTTACTGATATGAACCAGGCTACCGTAGATATGACCGGTGTTACCCGCGAGAACCTTACGGGCAGTGATTTCTTCGAATATTTTACAGACCCCCAGAAGGCCCGTGAAGTGTATCAGGAAGTTTTTGCCAAAGGTTTTGTAGCTGATTATCCGCTAACCATCAGGGATCATAAACTAACAGAAGTATTATTTAACGGCTCTGTTTACAAAGATGAAAAAGGCAATGTGCTGGGTGCAGTGGTGGTGGCAAGGGATATTACAGAACAAAAACGGATCGAGAAAGAACTTACAGAGGCCAAAATTTTTGCCGAACTGGCAACCCTTATTGCAGAAGAAGCACAAAACAAAGCTGAAAAAGCGACCGGCATTGCCGAAACAGCAACAAAAACAGCAGAGAATGCTACAGGCATAGCCGAAAGCGCAACAAGAACAGCAGAAGATGCGGTGAAAGCAAAACAGCAGTTCCTGTCAAATATGAGCCATGAAATACGCACCCCCATGAATGCCATCATTGGGTTTACAAAAGTGGTATTAAAAACAGATCTCACAGCAAAACAGAAAGAATACCTGACAGCCATAAAAATGAGCGGCGATGCGCTGATTGTTTTGATCAACGATATACTTGACCTGGCAAAAGTGGATGCGGGAAAAATGATATTTGAAAAAATACCGTTCCGGTTAGCTGTTTCACTGTCGGCGATGCTTCATTTGTTTGAAACAAAAATACAGGAGAAGAATCTGCAATTGATAAAAGAGTATGATACCAATATACCGGAAATATTACTGGGAGATCCAGTAAGGTTGCACCAGATCATTTTAAACCTGTTAAGTAATGCGGTTAAGTTTACTGCAAAAGGGAAAATAACGATCAGTGCCCGTTTACTTAGCCAGGATGAAGAAAAAGTAAATATTGAATTTTCAGTTGCAGATACCGGCATTGGAATTGTCAAGGAAAAGCTGAATAAGATATTTGAAAATTTTCAGCAGGCTTCAAGTGGCACTTCCCGCCTGTATGGCGGAACAGGGTTAGGACTGGCAATTGTTAAACAACTGGTTGAGTCGCAGGGAGGAAGCATCCGGGTTAGCAGCAAAATAGATGAAGGCTCTTTATTCAGTTTTGTTTTAGAATTTCAGAAAACAAAAGCGGAAGCAGAAATAGAAGCTGCTACCCTGGAGCTGGATACTACCATTAAACACATTAAAGTATTGGTGGTAGAAGATATGGCGCTTAACCAGTTACTGATGAAAACATTATTAGATGATTTCGGTTTTGAGAAAGACATAGCCGAAAACGGGAAAATTGCGATTGAAAAACTGCAAACAACATCCTACGATATTATTTTAATGGACCTGCAAATGCCTGAGATGAACGGGTTTGAAGCCACCGAATATATCAGGAATACCATGCATTCCAATATCCCTATTATCGCTTTAACAGCCGATGTAACCACCGTTGACCTTGCCAAGTGCAGGGCAGTAGGCATGAACGACTATATTGCCAAGCCGGTAGATGAAAAACTGTTGTTCTCGAAAATACTAGGGTTGGTAAAAAAGCCGGCTCTTTCAAAATATAGTGAGGCAATAGACAACGAAATAACCGATAGTAAAAAAATAAAATGCATAGACCTGGAATACCTGGAGCGCCGTACCAAATCGAATCCAACATTAATGATGGAAATGATTTCAGCGTACCTGGAACAAACACCCACCCTGATCAATGCTATGCGCAAAAGTTTCCAGAATAAAGACTGGGACTCACTGTATGCAACAATACATAAAATGATCCCGTCATTTTCCATCATGGGCATAAGTTCAGATTTTGAAAAAATGGCCAAGAAGGTTCAGGAATATGCCAGCACACAGCAACAGGCAGAAGGAATTTCAGAATTGGTTTTGCAATTAGGCAATGTTTGTACGCAGGCCTGCAGGGAACTGGAAGAAGAGTTTAACATCATTAAATTAACAGTCAAATGAACACAACGAAAAAAATAAAACTGTTTCTGGTAGACGATGATGCCGTATTTCTAAAAGCATCAGAAATTGAATTTCTGCAGAACGGAGATTTTATTATTGAACCCTATGCAACGGGTGAGTTGTGTGTTCAGAGCTTATCACACAACCCGGATGTGATTATTTTGGATTATTACCTCAATGGCATCGACAAAAACGCAATGAATGGAATAGATACGCTCGACAGGATAAAGGAAATAAATTCCGGGATACCTGTCATCATGCTGTCATCCCAGGATAAAATTGACGTAGCCATTAACTGTATGCACCACAAAGCTTATGATTATGTGGTAAAAAGTGAAACTGCTTTTGTGCGTTTACAAAAAATTCTCACCCGCATTTTTCAATACAAAAAAATCGAAAAAGAGCTGAACTGGTACATGGAGAGAATGTAATGTATAACCAGTGCCTCCCCTGCCGTAATACGTGAATCTTGCAACTAATTCCTGCTGTTCTGTAATACTTGCCGCATCAAAGCTGCTGATCTTTGTTCTGTAATGAATAAAATCTACAGGCATACCGAAAAAGTATTTGAAAAACTTACCTCTCTTGCCACATCCATACTCGGCAATTCCATCACATTCATTATCGCTTTATGCACAGTAATTTATTGGGTAAGCAATAAAGAATTTTATATGCAGGGGGTACATCACAGAATTGGAGATGTGATACTGGGTGTAACTTTTTTAAGCCTGTTCATCATACAAAAATCATTTAACCGGTTTTCGGGTTCGCTTCATTTAAAAGTAAATGAACTGGTGGCTTCACACGAACCGGCAAGCAATGCTATGATCAATGTTGAAGAAAAAACAGAATATGAAATAATTGAGCTTTCAAAGGAATATGCAGAAATGGCCGTACAGGCGAAAGAAGAAATTGAAATAAAGGAAGCGATGAAGGAAAATCAGATCATTAATTAAACACCCGTTTTGAACCATATTAATCTAAAAACATTTTGGTCTTATACATTAAAAATATTTTCCACGATGCAGGCAATATAACCCTGTTTATCGCCCGGTTTTTTAAAGAGGCCGTACAACCTCCTTTTGAAATCAGGGAAATGATAAGGCAATGTTACCTGATAGGTTATAAAACCCTGCCGATAGTGGGTGTTACCGGTTTCATTATGGGCCTGGTATTAACCATTCAGACAAGACCCACTTTAGCCGGATTTGGTGCAGAATCCTGGTTACCTGGAATGGTAGCTCTTTCATTGATCAGAGAAATTGCACCGGTAATTACGGCTTTGATATGTGCAGGTAAAATTTCTTCGGGTATTGGCGCCGAACTGGGATCTATGAAAGTAACAGAACAAATAGATGCTATGGAAGTATCTGCGATCAATCCTTACAAATTTTTGGTGGTTACCAGGATAATGGCTGCCACCCTAATGGTGCCCATTTTAGTTGTTTTTGCAGATGGCATCGGAATTTTGGGTGGCTTCGCCGGAATCAATATCCACAGCGATGTTAGTATTGCCAGGTACATCGCCAAAGTACTTGAATCGCTGGCTTTCATTGACATCTTTCCTCCTACCATTAAAACTTTTTTCTTCGGATTCTTTATTGGTGCCATCGGCTGCTATAAAGGGTATACCGCTGCCAATGGTACAGAAAGTGTGGGCAAAGCGGCCAATTCGGCTGTAGTAGCGGCATCACTCACCATTTTTATCATTGATATGCTTGCAGTGCAAATAACAGATCTTTTTTTCTAAGAATGAATAAGGAAGCAGTACATATTACAACAGAAAAAACCGATGCAACAGCGCCGGTTATCAGTATAAAGGGATTACATAAATCTTTTGGGAAAGACAAGAATGTATTAAACGGACTTGACCTTATTGTTCACAAAGGTGAAAACCTGGTAATATTGGGCAAGTCGGGTTCAGGAAAATCAATAGCCATTAAATGCCTGGTAGGATTAATCGGGGCAGACGAAGGTGAAATCAAAATGTTGGGGTCTGATATCGCAAAACTTAACAACAAACAACTGAATGAGATCAGGTTAAAAGTTGGCTTCCTGTTTCAAAATTCGGCTTTATATGATTCGATGACAGTTCGCGAAAATCTTTCTTTTCCGCTAAAAAGACATGTACAGAATTTATCCAAACAGGAAGTAGAAGATACCATAAGAGAAGAACTGGAAAGTGTGGGTTTGGCAGAAGCAATTGATGAGATGCCATCCGAATTATCAGGTGGCATGCGCAAAAGAATCGGGCTTGCCCGCACCCTGATCTTAAAACCGGAGATCATGCTGTACGATGAACCCACAACGGGTCTCGACACCATTACCTCCCGGGAAATAAGTGAACTGATCTTATCTATCCAGAAAAAAAATAAAACAACTTCTATCATTATTACGCACGATATGGCCTGCGCAAAACTAACCGGCGACAGACTGGTGATATTAAAAGATGGTGTAATTAATGCAGAGGGAAGCTATGAAGAATTAGAAAAAAGCAGCGACAAATGGGTTCGTTCTTTTTTTAGCTGATCATTCAATAAAAAAATGTTATGACAAAAGAATCAGGTTTTACATGGAAACTGGGAATGTTTGTGGTATTGGGTTTGGGGCTGTTTTTTTTGACAGTTTATTTTATTGGCAAGCAGAAAAACATTTTCGGCTCAACCTTTCACTTAAAATCAAAATTTAAAACTGTTAGCGGTTTAAAACCCGGGAATAATGTTCGTTTCTCAGGCATTAATGTGGGTACTGTAGACGAGATAACCATATTAACGGATACCTGTGTAATGGTAAGTCTTGTGATAAAAAACGAGGTGCAGCAATTTATTAAACAGGACGCACGTGCCAGTATCAGTTCTGATGGATTGATGGGCGATAAGGCACTTACTATCTACCCCGGCACCATGGATAGCAGCGCAGTAAAAGACAACAGTTTTATTCTATCAAAGAACCCAATAGAAATGGATGATGTGATGATCAGTGTAAAAAGCAGTGTTGATAATATTGATATTATAACAGACCAGCTTGCACAGTTTACCTATAAGCTTAACAATGGAAAGGGGGCGCTATCCAAACTGATGAATGACGAGAAATTTGGCAACACACTTGATGCCACTATGACCAACCTGAAAACAGGCTCAAAAGGCTTAAGCGACAATATGGAAGCCGCAAAAAGCAATTTTCTGTTAAAAGGTTTTTTCAACAAAAAGAAAAGAGCGGAGGAAAAGAAGCAGGCCGATCTTAAAAAGCAGGAAGAAATAAAAAAAGAAGATGCGCTGAAGAAGAAAGTGGATTCGAAAAATACAATTGAGAAAAAGAAAAAAGACACAACTGCCAGGCAACAATAAATGCAGGCAAAAAACTGACTACCAGTTTATACCGGAATGGGTCTTACACAACAAAGAACATTCACTACTAAATACTTACAAATGAAAACAGCAGGATTTATACTGATAGGCCTTGGTATTATCATGATATCTTATACCAGTTTTAATTTTGTTACAACAGAGAGAGTAGCTACCATAGGCCCGATCAAAATAAACCATGAAATGAACCACCCTGTTCAATGGTCGCCAATTGTTGGTGTAGTATTGCTTGTTGGGGGTATAGTGATAGTTGCACTGGAAAAAAAGGCTAAGATTTAACAATCCCATCCCCACTCCTGAATTTTACTGCGAGTCGCATAGTATGAAAGATCCGCGCATTGTAAAAATTGATGATGCTTATAATATGTGAATGATATAACTTTTATCGTTCATTCTGTAACAGCCGTCAATCAGAGATCGTGCAACTTTGTACCATAATTATTTATTGACAATTTGAATTTAAAAATCATGATTAATCTAACAGAATTAAAAGGCAGCTGGAAAGAGACAAAAGGAAAACTAAAACAAAAATTTGCCATGCTTACGGATGACGACCTGCTGTTTGTAGAGGGCAAACAGGATGAGATGCTGGGCAGACTTGAGGTAAAACTGGGTAAATCGAAGGAGGATATCCATAAAATGATCTCGGACCTCTAATCAAATTTTTTGTAACAAAATCCAATTGAACACCACCCATCAAACCAAAAAAAATGAAAAAATCAATTTTGATTTTCGCTGTATCAACAGTACTGGCCGGGGGTACCATCCTAACAGGCTGCAACACATCAACGTCTGCAGAGAAGCTAGAAACTGCCCAGGAAAAAGTTGCCGATGCAAATAAAGACCTGGCAAATGCCAATGAGGAATACCTGGGTGATATGGCAAAATACAAAACAGAAACTGATGTCAGGATCGCAGCAAATGATAAAAGCATCGCCGAGTTTAATGCGAGAATAGAATCGCAGAAGCAGGAAGCCAGGGCCGAGTACAAAGAAAAAGTGGCAAAACTGGAAAAGAAAAACAGCGATATGAAAAAGAAACTGGATGATTACAAAGAGAACGGAAAAGATAACTGGGCTAAGTTCAAAGCAGAATTCAGTCACGATATGGATGAGCTAGGTAAAGCATTCAAAGATTTAACTGTAAAAAACGTCAAGTAGACTTAAATAAATAAATAAACTATGAATCAATCAAACAACACCGGGAAAATAGCAGGCGCTTTATTGATAGGCGCGGCTGTAGGTGCAGCACTCGGAATTATTTTTGCGCCGGATAAAGGCAGCGAAACAAGAAAAAAGATATTGACCGGTGGTGAAGACCTGACCGATGCAATGAAAGAAAAATTCCAGAGCTTTCTTGAAGAAGTGAAGAAAGACATGGAACTTGTTAAAAACAAGGCAAACGCGGTGATAGGAAATGGTGTAACAAAGGCAGAAAAAATTGAGGTAAAATAATCACCAGGCAACCATATTTTGCAATGCTACGATGAAGGATATGGCTGCCTGCTTTAACAGCTTTATACTAATTCTAATGAATTATAACCAAAGCAGGCAACCTGCACAAACAGATGTTTCGGAACAAATAACCATGCTTTGCATAGGAATAGCTTTCGCCCTTTTACTGTATGGATTATTTAGTATTGTATTGTTGTTCCTTTAGGTATCATAACAATCATCAGCCAAAACCGCTTATATGGAAGCACAAACAGGATTGATAGCACCTCTTTTAGACAGCGTAAAAGAGTACAGCACAACCAGTTTCGAATTACTGAAACTGCGGTCGTTCAATAAAACTGCCGATGTGGTTTCTACCTTTACTTCACGTTTGTTGCTGGCAATGATCTTTGCCTTCTTTTCAATCACCTTAACTATAGCCGTAGCGCTCTGGCTTGGTGATCTCACGGGAAAAAATTATTATGGATTCCTGATAGTTACAGCCATTTATGGCATTATCGGGATAACTATCTATTTCATGCACCCGACGATCAAAGCACGCGTTAACGATTCTGTCATCACTGTATTGAGCAACTAATCTGTTATGCAAAGAATTACAACAGCAGCCGAATTAAGTACAGCCATCCGGCAACTTGAACAGAAGCAAGCCATTGAATGGAACTTGCTGAAAGAGCAGCTTATTCTTACGGGAGAAGGTTTGCAGCCCTTAAATATATTAAAGCGTTCATTCAATAACGCCATCAGTTCACCTCCTTTAAATAACAGTATAGCAGGTACTCTTTTGGGATTAACTGCAGGCCTCGTGTCTAAGGCACTCATCATTGGCGTATCACACAATCCCATCAAAAAAATATTCGGAGCCTTATTGCAACTGAAAGTTTCAAATGCTGTTTCAGGAAATGCTGAAACAATCAGTTTACTGGGCGGAAAACTGTTAAATTATTTCAGTAAAAAGAAATCAGGAAATACAAATATTAATTAACCGCGCCCTTCCTTACGCTGTATCCCGGCATCACCCGGGCATTATTATTCGCAAATTATTTACTACTGTTTGCACTATTAAATACATAGCTGCATAGTTCAAAATCTATGTTTCCTTTTGTTTTTCCTATGTGTCTATGTGTTTAAAAAAAGAGGAAAATAAAGAATAACCGCATAATTAAATATTTTTGAAAGTAAAACAAATCAATACAGATAGATTTCAAAAGAACAACACGTTATTTGCTATACATTTGGTTGTGCGATAAGCTGCCGCCAAACAAGTAAATCAATGAAGAAAAGTTTTGTTTTTACCATCCATTCAATGGCAGGTTTGATCAGTGGCCTGTTTATGCTGCTAATGTCGTTATCAGGCGCAGTCCTTGTTTTTCATGAGGAGTTGGACAGTTTGCAACATCCCGTGATTATTCAGCAGGATAACGGCCCCGTTTTATCCATCGACAGTTGTTACCGCAGTTTGCAAAAGCAGTTTCCCCATGCGCAGATAAGCAGTGTGAGTCTGGCAGAGAACATACACCAGCCTTTTATTTTCGTTACACATGATTCTTCTTACAGGCAGGGCAAAGAAACCATGCAGGTATTCATGCACCCGCAAACAGGAAAAGTACTTGCCATAAGAGGTGGCAGCAAAGATATTACCGGCAATTTCATGAGCTGGCTAACTGCTTTTCATAATTCCTTTCACTGGAAGAAAAAAGGAGAATGGTTACTGGGGGTGCTATCTGTTATTTACCTGATCAGTATCGTCACCGGCATTATCCTCTACCGGAAAAAAATACGCTACGTTTTACTGTTTAAGAAAGGGATTTTCGGCTGGAATAATCTTCACCAGCTAATTGGCGTATACGCCTTACTCTTTAACCTCATGATTGCCGGTACCGGTTTCTGGATGCAGCGATACGTTTTCAAAAAAGAATTTTATGCAACGCAGAAACCGTATACACCAGTTTTCAAAGCCTCTCCTTCCCTGTTTTTTGGTTTAGACAGCGCATTGCAGCAGGCAAAAAAACAATACCCCGATTACACCGCTTACATTATTTATTTTGCAGCAGCCAAACAAAACAATACGGCTGTGTATGGAAGCCTGAGCAGCAATGCTTTTATCCATTCCAAAAAGTTTTCGGACGTATTGTTCTTAGATAGTACCGGGGCTATTGCCAAAACAGCTTTTGTGAATGATATCATTTATGAGAACCGAAGGGATATCATCAATGCGCAGGTTCATTACGGCAGGTATGGCGGGCTGCCCGTAAAGATCCTGTATAGTTTATTTGGATTAACGGGTGGTGCACTCAGTATTACCGGTTTTTTATTGTGGATCAAAAGAAGAAAAAGAGAACATTGATCCATCATTGTATCTACGTTCATTGTCAGAAACATTTTGCACCTTTGAAACCATTGCTTAAATACCTTGTTTACAAACTTCATTTGGCAGAATGGCTGGATGCCTGCCTGTTCCAGATAGCTAAGTTTAAAAATAATCGTACCAACCGCATATACCTGGCACAACATCCCGGCATTATCATTCCACCTGATTATGCGCTTTACGAAACCTATCAACTCAATTACCAACAATTTATTGACGACGGTAAACTGGCCGCCACAGAGATCATTGCATGGACAAAACCATACATCCATTCTGAAAGCCCTGTTATGTTAGACTGGGGCTGTGGCGTGGGAAGAATCATTCGTCACATGCATACATTGCAACCACTGGCAGTTCTGCATGGCTGTGATATTAATGAAGAGATGATTGATTGGGATAAACAGCATTACACCAATATTGGTTTTTCAACAATTCGAAACACTAACACTTCTTATACTTCTTCCTCTTTCGACCTTGTGTATGGACTATCCGTTTTTACCCATATCGATACTACTGAGCAGTTATCGTGGCTTACTGAGCTGCATCGCATACTGAAGCCGGGAGGCATTCTATTCATTACCACACAGGGCAGCAAGTACCTGAACAAGCTATTACCGGTTCAAAAAAAGATGCTAACCAAAAACGGCATCTACACACAATATTATCAGCAGCATGGCCACAGGATGATGTCAACCTATCACCATGCACCATCTTTCAGAAAAATGCTTGAACAGTTTTTTGTGGTGAAAGAATTTTATGAAGGCAGAACAAACCCTGCTAAAGCTGGCGGGCAGGATACTTGGATACTCCAAAAATAACCGTGCCCTTGTGCCTTTGTGTGAAAATTATTTGCACACAAAGGCACTAAGGCACGGTTGGCTTTAAACAATCATTTACTTCATCAATCAATATTCATTATTCAATATTTCTCACTTCCTTTCCGCTTCTTTCTTCGCTCTGTATTCAGGGTCTTTTGCAATTTTTTGTACTTCATCCAATTTGGCAATGTAAAGACTGCGGCCATGGGTACCCAGTATCAATTCGTTCTCACGCGGATGTATCGCAATATCGTGCACCGGCACACTGTAAGGCAGGCCTTTATTCCACATCATAAAGCTGTTGCCTCCATCAATGCTTATATACAAGCCGCCGTCTGTGCCTGCGTATATAATGTTTTCGTTGGCAATATCTTCTTTAACCACATTAATGGGCTCATTGGGCAAATCTTTACCAATCGCTTTCCATGTGGCGCCATAATCTTCACTCACATACAGATAAGGAAGAAAATTATCGTTCCGGTAACCATTTAATGAAGCATATACCCTGCTCTCTTTAAAGGCACTGGCGGTAATGCGACTTACATATAATCCTTTAGGTAATTTCTTTGTAACCAGTTCCCAGGTATAACCACCATCTTTGGTTACCTGTATATTACCATCATCTGTGCCAACATAAATTAATCCAAAACGCAAGGGGCTTTCACTGATAGTAGTAGCGGTACCAAAAGGCACATCGCCCTGTTTGGGATTGGTGGTAAGGTCTGCACTCATTGCAACAGAACTATCGCCTTTATTAAATGAACGGTGAAATTTATTGCTTGCGTAATAAAACACATCCTGGTTATGGCGGCTTAGCAAAATAGGTGTTTGCCAATTATAACGCAAAGCAGGTTCCCCAAGATCGCGAAAAGGCCTTACCGATTTATTTTCCGAACGGCTGCCGCCCAGTACCTGTCTTGTATAGGCGCCAAATTGATAACCACTGTAAACAGTTTTATTATCTCTCCAGTCTACCTGCACCTGCATACCATCGCCGCCATTAATGCTTTTATAAGGGTTTTCACCAGAATCGTACCATTCATAACTTTCGCGTGTATTACTGGCAGCATACCATGTTCCGTTATCCTGCAACCCGCCATACACATGGTAAGGACGGGCCATATCGAACGTGATATTATAGAACTGCCCAACAGGCGGCGTATTGGCTTTAAACCAATGTTCACCATTATCATAAGTGATGTTACAACCACCGTCGTTACCAATAACCATATGGCCATCTTTTTTAGGATCTATCCATGCCATGTGATGATCGGCGTGTACATTATCGCCGCCAATAGATTTAAATGTTTTACCGCCATCGGTACTCAGTTCTATATCATATCCTGTAAGCACTACTTTATTATCGTTTAACGGACTCACAAATACTTTCCCGAAATAGTAGCCATAGGTACTGTAGATGGTAATTGGCTTTGTATTTGTTTTTTTCCATGTTTTGCCTGCATCATCACTTCTGTATAATTCGCAGCCGATGATGGGTGTTTCAAACAATGCAGTGTTGGCATCAAACAAATAATCCCAGATAACGGATGGCGGGAACTTATCTTTTGCAACAGCCTCTTTAATTGAGGCGGCCGTATATTTTGCCGGAATACCATTACGGCGCGAGCTTACAAAAGCATTAAGTCTTTTATCATCAAGCGCCAGAAACTGCTCTTTGCTAAGATCTCTAAAATCGCGAAGCACATAGCTGGCAGAATCTGTTTTCTTTAAAGCTGTGTCAGGTTGATGAAACTGGTTGTCAACCACAGCATAGATCACGTTACTGTTTTGCTGCGACATGGCCAAGCCTATCCTGCCCACACCCTCTCCCGATGGAAAGCCACTACCCTCTTTTGATACCAGCTCCCACCGATCGCCGCCATCGGTACTTTTATAGATACCACTGGTTTTGCCACTCTCTTCAAAATTCCATGCCCTGCGTGTGCGGTACCACATAGCTGCATACAATATATCAGGATTTTTGGGATCGGCATCCAGATCAATACCACCGGTATTTTCATCTATATACAAAGTATGTTTCCATGTTTTACCGCCATCGGTTGTTTTATAAATACCACGGTCTTTATTGGGTGAGTACAAGTGCCCCAAAACAGCTACCCAGGCAATATTGTTATCTGTTGGATGCAGCACTATTTTACCAATATGATGGCTCTCCGGTAAACCGAGATAGCTCCATGTTTTACCATTGTTTTCTGAGCGATACATGCCAATTCCTGCATAAGATGAACGGCTGCTGTTTACCTCACCCGTACCCAGCCAGATGGTCCCTGTTTTCCAGTTAACAGCAATATCGCCGATCGTGATCACATCTGCCGAATCAAACACCGGCACAAAGCTTTGTCCGTTATTGGTTGTATGCCATAAACCACCCGAAGCATACGCCACATAAAATTCTGTTGGATCATCTGGATTCACATCCACATCTGCCACCCGCCCGCTCATAATGCCGGGCCCAATGTTTTTGAAGGGGATATGATTGACTAATGATTTTTGCGATAAAGTCTTTCGTTGTTCCGTCGTTTTTAAACGTTCCGAAGCCGGTGTGGGCTTAACCTGCGATCTGACCGAAAGCGTTAGCAGCAATAACAAGGGGATTGTTAATTTTCTCATAGCAGTATTGAATATTTGTACATTAGAGTACCGAATTTAGGCATTATGCGATTTCTCCCGATACCATTGCTCATAATATTGTTTTCCGTTACAGCTAACGGCCAGTATAAATCATTCCGCATCAGTTCCGGAGGCGATACGCTCGACAAGGTTGACCTGAAAGGCATAAAACAGGGTAAATGGATCATTCACGTAAATGCCTTACGTGGAGAGCCCGGTTTTGAAGAAGAAGGCGTGTTTGTAAACAACCGGAAAGAAGGTATCTGGAGAAAGTTTAACCTGATGGGCGATTTGCTGGCAGTTGAAACTTATAAATGGGGCAATAAGAACGGCACCTCCCGCTATTTCACCATTGCCGGCCCTGAGCGGGAAGAAAACTGGCGGGCAGTAAACCCCGAAAAAGCATATGACACCATTGATGTGAGCGACCCTAAAGATCCGGATAAAATTGAGCGGGTGGTGATTAAAAATGATGGTAATTCGATGCGTCACGGTACCTGGAAATATTATTATCCACCCAGTGGGCAACTGATAAAAACCGAGCATTATTTTCTTGATAAACTGGTTGAACCCGGAAATGAAGACACTCTCAAAGGCCTGCCCAAGACAGCCAGCGACACATCAAAAATTAAAACCCCTGTAAAACCAAAGCCCAAAGAAGTACTGGAGTTTGAGAAAAAAACATCCGGCAAGAAAAAGGTGGTGAGGGATGGAAGAACAGGCGGATAAAGAATGTCGAATTTTGAATTTTGAATTTTGAATTTTGAAGTGTTTTAGCGGGCGGTTGATAGTGCCTGAGGGGTAAAATAGGCACAGATGGCACAGATTAGCACAGATTTTCTTCTTGAGAGCCGGTTTTCTGTGCCAATCTGTGTAATCTGTGGCTAAAAAACTCCCGAATTCTCTTAAATAGCCTCCATTTACAGGCAACCTTTCCTGCTCATATTGCGTATTTGGGGTAATCAGAGTAGTTTTAGAACTATTTGAACCAATTGTTGTATCCTACTAAAGAGAAAATTGCCCCGGGAGATACACCAGATATCGAACCTAATTACCGGTTGCTGTAAAAACGACCGGAACAGCCAGAGAGACCTGTATCACTGGCTGTTCGACTATGCTATGAAAATCAGCTTCCGTTATGTGAGCCGCCAGGAAGAAGCGGAGGAATTAACCAATGAATCCTTTATCAAACTATTTAAAAACATCCATCAGTTTGACGGGAACCGCGCCGGAGAAACAGAGGCCCTGTTGAAAGGATGGTTTAAACGGATAGTGGTGAATACCTGCATCGATCATTTACGGAGAACGCACCTGAAATTAGTAAGCCAGGAGATCAGCGAAGAAAGTGAAACATTTGCCGATGTGCAGGAAACAGGGATTGATAAACTGATGTACGGCGAGATCATTGAAGCCATAAAAAAACTGACACCCGTTTACAGAACAGTGTTTAACCTGTTTGTGATAGAGGGATACAGTCATGAAGAGATAGCCGCACAACTGCATATCAGTGTGGGGGCATCCAAATCAAACCTGTCGAAAGCGAGAAATAACTTACGGAAAATCATTACACAACAAACCGCATACAAAGCATATGTATAATCTTGGCGACGATAGCGAGTTGGACCGATTGAGCAGGGAAGCAGCCGGAAGATACAAACCATCCGGCAGCCCTAACTGGCAGGCTCTCAGTAAAGAGCTTGACAAAGTAATGCCTGTAGAAAAGAAAAAGAGAAGGTTCTTGTTCTGGTGGATACTCCCTGCCCTGTTATTGGGCGGCGGCGTAACATATTTATTGGTAAACAAGAATACTGCGGACAGTTCAATCATTGGAAGAAAGTCGGGAAGCCCGGAAGTCGGAAAGTCGGAAAGTAAGACACCTGTTGAAATAAAAGCTAAAGATGATGCCGGGAATAAGGCAACCGAATCAAAACAAACACAGGCTGCCGGTTTACCCGTAACAGATCACCCTGTTAACAAAATAGCTTTTACAAAGAAAGAAAGAAATACAGGCTTATCAGGTGTTGATTTAACTACTGTACAGGCAGATACTAAAACAAAGACTGCAATAAATGTGGTTATCGAGACAACAAAACCTTCTGAGCAACAGGCGGCAATAATTTCTCCTGCTGTTGCCCCCTCTAAGGCATCAACTGATGTTCAAAAAGATATCGTAAATGAAAATAAACAGGATGATCTAAAAGTTGAGGAGCAGAAACAGACTGCTACGTTAACGCAATCAATCGAAAAAGAAGGGCCGGCAGAAACTGTACCTGTTGAAAATAAACCTGCCAAAACAAATCCAACATTTTCACCACGCGGAAAAGGGCTGAGTTTTAGCTTATTGGCAGGAGTTGATAAGAGTACTGTTAAATTCAAATACGGCTATACCCCCGGTATTAATTTAGGTTTACTGGTGGGGTATCATTTTAACGATAAATGGGCCATAAAAACAGGGGGTATTTACACTCAGAAAAATTATAAGCTTGCCGGTGAAGATTTCACAGCTCCCAAAGGAACCTGGGTAAGTTTATATAAACTGGAAGAAGTTGAAGGCTACTGCCGCATGTGGGAAGTGCCTTTGCTGGTAAGTTATACCATTTCCAATACAGCCAAAAAAAGCGTTACCCTGAATACGGGGCTTTCCTCTTACTTTATGACAAATGAGAATTATGACTATTCTTATTATTACAATGGTTTACCTATAACCAGGGGTGCTTCATACAACTCAACCGATACGCATGTAATGTCTATCGTACATCTCTCTGCCGGATTTGAAAAAAGAGTGAGCAATAAGATGTCGTTACTGGTAGAACCTTATGCTAAAATACCATTGGGCGGTGTAGGTTTTGGCAATATCAGGCTGAGCAGTTTTGGAATTAATTTTTCTGTACAATACAGGCAACCGACAAAAAAATAAATACGTATCTGGTTATAATAAAGCTATACTGATCGCTTATTGATCATACAACTATTTAGTGCAGAGGCAACTGCAATGATTTATTAACGGGGCTTCATTGTATTGGCTGCATTAAAGAAAAGCAACTCTTAATTGAGTTGCTTTATTTTTTTGTAGGAACTCCGTCAATCGTGAGTTGGCAATGGGCAATGGTGAATGGTCAATCGTGAGTCGTCAATCGTCAGTCGTGAGTTGACAGTAGTGAGCTACACATAAATTCGCCATTCACAATTGCCCATTCACCACTAACCACTCACGATTCACGTCTCACAATTCACGATTCACGATTCACGATTCACGTCTCACGTCTCACGTCTCACATCTCACGAAAAAAAAGTCACCTGAAAACACTCAGGTGACTTTTTCCATTTAACCCAAACACTGATGACTATTTTTTCTGCAACGCGTTCTGCATCGGGTTAACGCCTTGCGATTGGCCACGTCCGGCAGCTCTTGCTTTAAAGATTGTAAACTTGCTTACTTCCGGTTCAGCAGCAGTTGGCCAGATGTTATTTTTTTCATTGATATCTGCTGTTTCCCTTAACGGATCCAGTTTAATGCTGGTTGCCTTTTTCATGGTCAGGAATACTTTTGTTACGTTGTTTTCATTTTTCCTCCAAACCTGGGCAGGTATTCTTTCCAGTTGTTTGCTGCCATCTTCAAATGTGAATTCAACAATGATCGGCATTACTAATCCGCCTTTATTTGAGAAAGCAATTTCGTACAGGTGAATATCCGCATATTTTGCTTTTTCAGCATCAGTTACTGCTTCAGGTGTAATGCCACCACCTGCAGGAGGGGTTATTTTAGTTACTGAATCGTAAGGTTCAAGTCCCCTGTCGTATCTCCAGTAAAAATCGCGAAGGCTTGTATCAGCATCTGTTAGAAACACAATTTTTTTGTCTTCCCTGTTACGCACTTTAGAGATATCATCATACAATGGCAGTACCGGTTTATCAATACCACGTGGGCCGGGAGTAAAACCCTGTCCGAATCCTCTTCCACCAAATGCAGGCGCACTGGCTGCTGCAGCAGGATCGTATACGGCATGCTTTACAGAATCTATTGCAATATCGCAGGGGTCAATGCTGTAGAACCATCCTCTCCAGAACCAGTCAAGATCCTCACCACTTGCATCTTCCATGGTACGGAACAGGTCTGCAGGTGTTGGATGTTTGAATGCCCAGCGTCTGGCATATTCCCTGAAAGAAAAATCAAACAGGTTACGTCCCATGATAGTTTCGCGTAAAATATTCAAACCTGTTGCTGGTTTGGTATAGGCATTAGGACCGAAATTGATGATGTTTTCACTATTGGTCATAATAGGCTCCAACTGCTCTTTCGGCAAACGCATATAATCTGCAATGGTTGCTGCAGCGCCTTTGCGTGAAGGGAATTTGTTATCGTATAATTCTTCGGTAAGGTATTCTACAAAAGAGTTCAGGCCTTCATCCATCCACGACCACTGGCGTTCATCGCTGTTAACGATCATCGGAAAGAAATTATGTCCTACTTCGTGAATGATCACACCCAGCATACCTAATTTGGTTGCTTCGCTATAGGTGCCGTCTTTTTGTGTACGGCCATTATTAAAGCAGATCATAGGATATTCCATACCATTGGCAGCTTCGATGCTTTGCGCTACAGGGTATGGATAGGGGATAGAAAATTTAGAGTAAGATTTTATGGTATGCGCCACTACTTTAGTTGAGAATTTACGATACAGGCCATAGGCTTCTTTTGCATAGCCACTCATACACATGATTTTCTTTCCTTCAACATAAGCGGGCATAGCATCCCAGATATATTTACGGCTGGATGTCCATGCAAAATCACGCACATTGGCAGCTTTGAATAGCCATGTTTTCTTTGCAGCGCTTTTTTGTTTTTCTGCTTTCACCGCTTCATCCAGTGTTACCACTTCAACAGGTTCTTTGGCAGTCTGGGCTTGATTCCATCGGGCAAGCTGTGCGGCAGATAATACCTGCGCATAATTCTGGCACTCTCCTGTTCCCAATACTACATGGTCTGCAGGAACTGTGATCTGTACATTGAAGTTTCCGAATGTAAGGGCAAACTCGCCACGACCGGTAAACTGGCGGTTCTGCCATCCCTGGAAATCGCTGTACACGCACAGGCGCGGATACCACTGCGCCATAGTGAACAGGCTGTTGCCATCTTCAGGAAACAGTTCATATCCGCCACGTCCGCCAAATGTGAGGCGATCGGGAATTTTATAAGTCCAGTCAACATTAAAAATAAATTGTTGCCCTGCTTTTAACGGTGCAGGCAGGTCAATACGCATCATGGTTTTATTGATGGTGTAAGACAATGCTTTCCCGGTTGCATCGGTCAGTTTACTGATGATATCACCATAGCCATTGTCTTTTTTCTGATCCAGCATCCTGTCGATGTTTGCAGCAAATACCGATTTGCCCAACACGTTGGCATCCTGGTAATTGGCATTGTTAACGGTGCTGTGTTCGTTTTCATCCAACTGCAGCCAGAGATAGGTTAATGTGTTTGGCGAGTTGTTGAAATAAGTAACCGTTTCGCTTCCTTTCAACAGTAAATTGGCTTCGTCTAATTCGCATTTAATGTTGTAGTCGGCTCTTTGCTGCCAGTATTTGGGGCCCGGGGCGCCACTGGCTGTACGGTATTCATTGGGGGTTGGAAGAATGGTACCCAGTTCTTCAAACTTATTACCGTGATTGGAAGTGGGGTTGTTACGGATATTCTGCGCATTGACCGCAGTAACCGAACAGACCATCGTAAACAGGAACAGAACTTTTCTCATTTTGTATCAGTTTAGTAAGGGATGTAATCTATCAATCGCCATTTGAAGCGCAAGGGCAAATATACCCGCGGATATCATCAGCGTATATTCTCTGCGGTTAAACTTCAGTATATGAACGAATATGAACGAAATCATTAAAATACCTGTCACGATCAGCAATTGCCCCAGTTCCAATCCCACATTAAACGCCAGTAATTGCCAAACCACATTATGCTCGCTTCCCAGCATGCTTTTCAGGTAGCTGCTAAAACCCAATCCATGCACCAGGCCAAAAAACAGGGCCAGGAAATAAATGAGCGGAAATTTGCTTTTAAAAACAAACTTCTTCACAAATAAGTTGCTGACAGCCGTAATAACAATGGTTACCGGTATCAGGAACTCGATCCATTTAACCGAGTATTGCACCAGGTTAAACGCGCTCAATGCAAGCGTGATGGAATGCCCGATGGTAAAAGCAGTTACCAGTATCAGTAACTTACGCCAGTCTGAAAACTGGTAGCGGATACTGAGTGCTGCAACAAATAGAATATGATCAATAGCGCCTAAACTGGCAATATGCTTATATCCTATCTCGAGGTATAGTCCAAAATCATTCATGAGCAGGGTTTCAAATTAATCATGACATTTGCAGTAATAAAAAAATCATGGCTGAATGGTAAATATAATGGTTCAATGGTTGATGACGGGATTGGTATCGCTGATGCACCCTTTTTTCGTATCTGTTATAGAAATAAATCATAATACGAAAGAGGCTACTGTTGAGATTAGTGTGCGTGTATTTACTGAGGATCTTGAAAAAACACTACAGAAATATGCTACCGCCAGGGTGGATATTGTCAGCCCCGCCAACAAAGATTTTCTTGATAAACAGATCAGCAACTACCTGTCTCAAAAAATCAAACTGAAAATTAATGGTCAGCCGGTGGTCTTTACGTATCTCGGTCACGAAATACAGAAAGAAAGTGTGTGGAGTTATCTTGAGATCCCCAAAATAGCCGTGATAAAAAAAATAGAAATAGACTGCACCCTGTTATACGATTTTGAAAAAGAGCAGAGCAATATTATTCATGTGAAGGGTAAGAATATGGATAAGAGTTTTAAGCTGGATAATCCGAAGAGTAATACGGTGTTTGAGTTTTAGGGATTAGAAGATGATTTTGTAAGCCGCAGATTCGCAGATTTTTTACTAATCTGCGAATCTGCGGCTTACCCATTTTTTAAAGTTCAATCAACATCTTTTTCTGGATTCACTGTTACCAGGATCTTATCAACGCGGTGGTTATCCATGTCGATGATCTCAAACACGAATATTTTCCATTCTAATTTATCACCGGTAACGGGTATTTTTTCCAGCTCATGAATCATAAAACCGGCCAGTGTATCAAAATCCTGGTCGCCTTCCATCATCCATTCTGTTTTATCAAAATGCACTAAGAAATCATAAAATGGGATCTGGGCATCTACCAGGAATGACCCATCCGATCTTTCTTTGATCTCATAATCTTCATCTTCTTCCTGCGGGATATCGCCTACAATCGCCTCCAGTATATCATTCAAAGTCATTAAACCCTGCACACTTCCATATTCATCCACAATAAAACATTGGTGTATTTTGGTTTTCTTAAATTTTTCCAGCACCTGATAGGCCGTATTATTTTCAGGAACATACATCGCTTCGCCCATGATAGAAAAAATAGTGGCAGATTCTTCTGCAGAAAAAAGGTCTTTAATAGTTATCACACCTTTAATATGATCGATATCATCTTCACAAACGGGATACACCGAATGCACAAACTCTTTCATCGTAGCCCTTAGTTCTGCAACGGTCTGGCTGCCATCTATCCACACAATATCACTCCTGTGTGTCATTAAGGAGGTAATGTTCCGGTCGCTTAAATGAAATACCCTTTCAATAATATCCTGCTCTGCTTCTTCAATGGCCCCATGTTCTGTTCCTTCATTAATAATTGCTTTGATCTCTTCTTCGGTAACCTGGTTATCGGTACTCTTGATATTCATCAGCCTGATCAGAAAATTGGCGGTGAGACCTAATATCCAAACAAATGGAAAAGTGATCCATGATATGATGCGCATGGGTGCTGCGGCGGCTTTGGCAATTTTTTCAGGACTGCTTAACCCGATCCGTTTAGGAACCAGTTCCCCAAGCACCATGGAGAGATAGGTTAACACGATTACGATCAACGTAGTGGCAATGGTGCTGCTATACGGTTTCAGAAAATCGAAACGCTGTAGCCATTCCTGCAAAGGAATTTTAAAACTGTCGCCCGAGTAAATGCCAGTTAACACCCCAATTAAGGTAATGCCTATCTGTACTGTTGATAAAAATGTTTCAGGATGATTGGCTAATTCAAGGGCTCGTTTGGCTTCTGCATCACCTTTGATAGCCTGTGCCTCCAACCTCGCTTTACGTGCCGAAACAAGCGAGATCTCGGCCATGGAGAATAATCCGTTGATCAGGATCAAAACCAATATTATAATTACTTCTGTCATATTATTACCTCAAAACTAATCAATACCCACGAATTACTCAGGGTTTCCCGTTCAGGGCAATGAGCAGGTATTTGGGCACTTCTTTTTCGCGGGTGTCCGGATTAATGAAAGGAAGTGATAAAGCAGTTACGCCAAAATGATTCCCCTCATGTAAAACACGCAGTTCGGGAAAATGTTGTTGAAAAACAGGAAGGCTGTCTTTTGAAGTGATCACAATATCAGCAGGCCGGATATCCTGCAAACCTGCTTTTTCAGGAAAAATATGTTTTCCATAAAAATGCAGGGCCCTGCCTTCGTGAATACCATAGATGCAGATCTTGTCTTTAGCTATTTTTTGCTGATCGATGAACGCGGCCGCATCATTACCTAATTGGTATTGGAGTACATTAGGATAAAAAGCTGTGTCCATAAAAATATTCACACCAGTTACAGTGAATAATGCACCGGCCAGTAAAACAGGCAGTTTGATCTTTTTAGAAAAAACGATCCCGAAAAAAGCAAGCAGACATAATCCAGCCAATGCAGCTACAAACTTGGGTATTTGCTCAAACGGCCATGCCATCAGGATTACAACCGCTACCCATAACAAGGTAAAAATGAATGTATGAAAAACGAGCAATGGTTTCTTCCAGCCTTTTAATTCAGCTGTAAACAATAAGCGGTACAGGAACTTTGCAGTAACTATGGCGGCCAAAGGAAATACAACAAAAATATAATGTGGCAACTGTGCCTGGCTTCTTGCCAAAGCACAATAGGTAAGAATAAATCCACCGGCAGTGATCCATTCTTCATTGGCCGACAAGCGGAATTTTTTAGAGATCAATTCTTTTACTGAAAAGATCAATCCCAAAAGAAAGAAGAATATCCACGGTAAAAAACTCCAGAACATATTCTCCAGCAGAAAAGTGAAATGATTCATTTCGTTAAACACATTTTCACCGGTGTATCGGCCAAAGCTTTGTGTCCAGTAATAAAAACGCAATCCGGATTTGATGGGTACACCGTTGATCATTTTACCGGGATGCAGATCAAATTGTTGATACAACCCAATACTCATAGGTATCAGCAAAATGGCTATGATGAGTGCACCCAGCAGGTATTCCCAACGGAACAATTGTTTCCATTCCCTGCGCAGCAGAAAATGTGGCACTAAGGCAAATGCGGGAACCATCAAAGCGATGGGACCTTTTGTCATCATACCTCCCGCAATGCCAATAAATGCCAGCAGAAAATGTTTCCACGAATTGGTTTGGTACCATGCCGCCATTTGCCAGATGCTGAAAGCAACCCATCCCATCAACATCGTATCGCAACGAACATCATGTGTAATTAAAAACATTGCCTGCGATGATGCCAGCACAATAGCACTCAATCGTGCAATTTCTTTGATATAAAATAATAAGGCCAGCCTGTAAGTTGCATACACTGCCAGAATTGCAAACAGGAAAGAAGGAAACCTGTAAGCCCAGTCGTGCACCCCCAGTAATTTCATACTGATTGCAGATAACCAAAACAGCATAGGGGGTTTATCAAGATAATCATGCCCCAGGTCGAATACCTGCAGATAGCTTTTGTTCTCCAGCATTTCGCGGCTGATGGAGGCATATTGTGAGGCATCGATATCCATCAGCGGGATGAATATTACGCCTAACAAAGCTGTGATACCACAAATGATCAGTATTGTGTAAAAATTGCGGGTAGTAATCATGTGAATGGGTTCAGTGGCAAAAATAGCAGTTTTAAGCACCCCTGCCCTCTCTGCTGAGCAAAGAAGCGTGGAGAGAAGCTTTGTTGGGCCGGGTTAAACAGTCAGCGGGCCGTTTTTCTTAGTATAAACAGTGGCAGTAATATACCCAATGCCACAGCCTAGTAAACTGCCGAAAAGCACATCAACCGGGTAATGTACACCAACATAAACCTGTCCGTAACAAATGGTGGCTGCCCAAACAAAAAACAGGTAGCCCCATTTTTTTAAGATGGGCTTAAGGGTGATGAAAGTAAACATGGCGAACCCGAAATGGTTGGTGGCATGTGAAGATGGGAAACTATATCCACCGGAACAATTGTTCAGTATTAAGCGGACATGTTCCATAAAAAACGGGTCGCGGCAGGGCCTTGGGCGGGCCACCCAGTTTTTAATGAGGTTGCTGCTGATTTGGTCGGTAAGTACCAGGGTAATAACAACGAATAATAACCATAGCAATGCTTTCTTCTTAAAATTCATCAGCACAAAAACAAGCAGGAACAGGTACAAAGGCACCCAGGCATTGGCCTCGCGCCACCAGGGAAAAACACTGTCGAGAAATGAATTGGTCCAAACGGTATTGATCTTCAAAAACAGGTACGTATCCCACTGTTCAAGCACAGCCCATATTTTTTGGAAGAAACTCATCAGCAGTATGGAAGATTGCATAGATATTAAAGATACAGATTGTATAAGAAACCCAAACCTCCAACCGTGCCCTTGTGCCTTTGTGTGAGAAATAATTTGCACACTAAGGCACAAAGGCACGGTTTTAAGCGGTTAAATTTTTACGGGCAATGATGATCATCCGTGGCGATGTTTTTACATCGTACCTGTTTAACTTATAATCCCCAAAAACCTCCTGCACCTGCATACCCTGGTAGGCAAGCATATCGGTAAAATCGCCGAGAGAAAATTTGGCTACCCTTTCTGTGTATAAATGTTTCGGCGTTTTATTTTCTGTGTCTGTAACCTGTATCTGTTTAAAAAAATGTTCCTCATCCTGCCACTTGGTAATATGAAAAGTAACGCCATCAATAGTGGTAGTAAATAATTTTTGCAGTCGCTCTTCTTCGTAATGCACATTCAGGTAATCAATCACAAAAATGCCGTTAGCGGTTAAACTCTGCGCAATGGTGCGGATGGCATTATCATGCTCCCTTCTTGTTTTGAAATACCCGAAGCTGGTAAAAAAATTAAATGCGTACTGATAGTAATTTATCCAGAAAGGCAGGCGCATATCATGCTGGTAAAAATGCAGGTGCTCATCTTCTGTTTTTTTCGCTTCATCAATAGAGGCGGCGGAAAGATCAATCCCGGTAACGTCAAAACCCATATCGGCCAAAACCCGGCTATGTCTGCCTTTTCCGCAGGCCACATCAATCATGGTACTGCCCGGCGGCGGTTTCAGGTATTGAATCAATGTATGGATAAACTGCAATGCCTCATCATCATCCCTGTACTGGTACAAAATATGATAGTAGTGCGAATTAAACCAATTCTTATACCACGCTTTATCCGGCATATCATCTCTTTATGATGCAAAATTAGGGGCAAGTGGCAAACAAAAAATTTCTATTATGTTTGCACAGGACATAAATCCGTTTTCATGGCACTGATCAAGAGTATTTCCGGCATACGGGGAACCATTGGAGGTAAACCCGGTGATACATTAAGCCCTATCGATGTGGTTCGTTTTACAGCCGCTTTCGGAACATGGCTTACACAACAATCTGATAACCGAAAAATCATTATAGGCCGCGACGGGAGAATCAGCGGCGAGATGGTACAAAGACTCGTGGTGAGTACCTTGAATGCATTAGGACTGGATGTAGTTGATCTTGGCTTAAGCACCACCCCCACTGTTGAGATGGCTGTAGTATTTGAAAAAGCAGCGGGCGGCATCATTCTTACTGCCAGTCATAACCCGAAAGAATGGAACGCCCTGAAACTGTTAAACAGCAGCGGAGAATTTATCAGCGGAGAAGTTGGCGCCAAAGTGTTGGATATTGCTGCCAAAGAAGATTTTGTTTTTGCGCCGGTTGATCAGTTAGGATCATACACAACCAACGACCATTTATTACAGCAACATATTGATGCAGTGGTTCATTACCCGTTGGTAGATGTGGCTGCCATCAAAAAAGCGAAATTCAAAATTGTTATTGATGCGATCAACAGTACGGGCGCTATCGCCGTTCCCCTGTTGTTAAAAGCTTTGGGCGTAACAGATTTTACCGTTTTAAACAGTGAAGTAACCGGAAAATTTGCCCATAACCCCGAACCCTTGCCCGAAAACCTGCTCGAATTATGTAATGAAGTAAAAAAACAAAAAGCCGGTTTGGGTATTGCTGTTGACCCGGATGTTGACAGGCTTTGTTTTGTTTGCGAAGACGGAACTTTGTTTGGTGAAGAATACACACTGGTTGCCGTGGCAGACTATATACTGCAAACAAGAAAAGGAAATACGGTAAGCAATATGTCGTCTACCCGCGCACTGAAAGATGTAACCATTAAACATGGCGGAGAGTATACACCAAGCGCTGTTGGCGAAGTAAATGTGGTGAACAAAATGAAAGCAACCAATGCTGTAATTGGTGGTGAAGGCAATGGCGGCATCATTGTTCCCGACCTGCATTATGGCCGCGACGCGATTATTGGTATCGCTTTATTCCTAACACATCTGGCCAAACAAAAAAAATCGGTTAAGCAATTGCGCAATACTTATCCTGATTATTTCATGAGTAAAAATAAGATCGAATTAACAGCAGGGTTTGACCTGAAAAAAATCTTCGATCATATTAAAAAGAAATACAAAAAATACCCCATCAATACCGAAGATGGTTTGAAAATTGAATTTGAGAACGACTGGGTTCACCTACGTACCAGCAATACCGAACCCATCATCCGGATCTATGCTGAAAGTAATTTTGAAACCACTGCTGCTAATATTGCGCAGAAGCTGATGCAGGACATCAGGGAAGCGATGTAGATACAGTTAGGAGTTTGGAGTCTGGAGTTAATTGGATAAACCGGGAAAGCCACTTCATTTTTTACCCAACCAAACCGTGCCTTTGTGCCTTTGTGAGAATATCCTACCCGCAATTGCGCAAAGACGCAATTTTTATATTACCTGAGCAGCCCCAAACTCCTAACTCCAAACTCCAGACTCCAAACTCTTCCCCTCCTTCTTGCGCAGGATTTTCTATTTTTGCACCCATTATGGATAGAATTTACTTTGATAATGCCGCTACCACCGCTCTTGATCCGCAGGTATTGGAGGCTATGATGCCTTACCTGACCACTCATTTTGGTAACCCTTCCTCTATATACAGTTATGGACGTGAGAGCCGGATGGCTATTGAAAATGCGCGTAAAAGCGTAGCTAAAATACTGAATGCCCATCCTGCCGAAATATTCTTTACCAGCGGTGGTACTGAAAGCAGCAACACCGCCATCACAGCCGCAGTGCGTGATCTTGGGTGTAAGCATATTATTTCTTCCGTGATCGAACACCATGCCACAACCCATACCGTAGAACACCTGTATCATACCGGGGAAGCGGCATTAAGCTATGTGAAACTCCTGCCCAACGGTCATATAGACCTGGAAGACCTGGAAAGATTACTGGCCGAAAGTGAAGAAAAATGCCTGGTAACCCTGATGCATGCCAATAACGAGATCGGTAATATGCTCGACATCCATGCAGTGGGTGAATTATGTAAATTATATAATGCTATTTTTCATAGTGACACGGTACAGACCGTAGGACATTTTCCTTTCGACCTGCGTAATACACCGGTACATTTTGTTACCGGCGCGGGACATAAATTTCATGGCCCCAAAGGCGTGGGCCTGTTATACATTAATGAGAATGTAAAAATCAAACCTTTTGTACACGGTGGCAGCCAGGAAAGGAATATGCGGGCCGGAACAGAAAACCTGTATGGTATTGTAGGATTTGCCAAAGCCCTTCAAATAGCCACAGATAATTATGAGCACGACAGTGCTTATGTAAAAAGTCTGAAAGTGTACATGATGGATAAGCTGAAAAAAAATATCAAAGGCGTAGCTTTTAACGGAGATCCGCTGGGCAGAAGTTTATATACGGTGTTAAGTGTCAGCTTCCCTAAAACAGAAAAAAGCGAGATGATCCTGTTTAACCTGGACATCAACCAAATATGCGCCAGTGGCGGCAGCGCCTGTACCAGCGGGGCTGATCAGGGTTCTCATGTGATCAGAGCCATCAATAACAACCCGAACCAGGTTACCGTTCGTTTCTCTTTCAGTAAACACAATACCAAAGAGGAAATTGATGCGGTGGTGGAGAAGTTGAAGGAGCTTATTTGATTTTGGAATTGGGAAATTGGGAAATTGGGAAATTGGGAAACCTAGGCTGCCTACGGCAGCCTGTCTGTCCTCAGACAGGCTGGGAATTGGAGCAGTCTGGATGCAACCGGACTGTCCTCAGGCAGGTTGAACTAAAATTTAAATTGTACCAATGAATACCAAACATTTGTCACTTTTAATTCTTTGCAGCGTTTTTCTGGTTGCTGTACAGGCGCAGAAAGTTGATACACGTGCAGTTAAAAATGTTTACCTCGAATTGGGTGGACCGGGGTTTATTTCCGTCAACTACGATCAGCGCTTTAAAGGTGAAAAAGGATTGGGCATCAGGGGTGGAATAGGCGTACTACCTGTTTCCAGCGCCAGCACGGGAAGCAGTTCTAGTAGTCATCTCATTGCCAATTTCCCTGTGGCGTTGAACTATCTTGCCGGTTCCAAAGGTAATTATGCAGAGTTTGGGGCAGGCGTTACAGCAGTGAACTTAACAGACCCAACACTTAATTATTCTTTTGATGTAACATCCGCCAGAGCAGTAGGCCATCTATTGCTTGGCTACCGTTATCAGCCGGTTAAAAAAGGGTTTGCATTCAGAATATTTCTTTCCCCTGTCTTTGTTCAAAAGAAGATGTATTTCGGCTATGGCGGATTATCGCTTGGTTTAAATTTCTAACCACTCCCGGCTTAGCTGGAGAGAAATTGGGAAATTGATATTTTTTGATAACTGACCGGAATTTAAACTGTATACTATAATTGCAAACAGCCGACACTTTTCATTTTCAAATTTTCAAATCCTCTCATTTTCAAATTACCTATAATCCCCATCACTAAACTCATCCCCTTCCAGGTCAAGGTTGAGCGAACCTAAATTCATCATACTGCCCATTAAATCTTTGAATTCTGTTTTTCCATCCACTACTTTTTTGCTGATGATAGAATAAGCAGAAAGTCCGTGCAGCACAAATTCCATCAGCAAGGCATTTTCTTTTGGATTGGCATGCGGGAAATATTTTTTTACAAAACCATATAGTCCATCCACTTTATACAGTGTGGCTATTTTATCTGCATCTTTCATGTCGAGTAAAATATCCAAGTGGTTGCCTCCGTCAAACCATCGGGTGATGGCTTTATAAGGGTTCTCCACTTCTTTTTCTTCCACCGATTTCTTGCCGGTATTTCTTTTCTTTTTTGCCTGTTCGGGATTGGGAAAATATTGGATAAACTGCGTTCTGATAGATTTGTCAACCAAATTTACAGCCACCTGGTATGGACCTTCCTGCTCGCCTTCATATACCAATTCAATTTTTCCGGTAATAGCAGGAATGATGCCCGCAAGATCGCTGATCCAAACCTGTGTCTCCGCTTCATTATGAATGAGGGCTCTTCTTTCTGCACTGCTGACAGCATTCTCAAAAGCAGCAATGGTTAAACGGGCACTTACGCCGCTTTTCCTGTCAACATACTCATTGGCCCTTGCTTCAAAAGCCACCTGTTCTATCAGTCGTTTGATGAGGTCGCTCACCGCTACTTTTTCTTTTTGCGCATCCGGTATTTCTGCTTCCTGTTCTGTAATGGCAAGTGATGTTTCGATATCTTTTGGATAATGCGTGAGTATCTGACTCTCAATCCTGTCTTTCAACGGTGTAACAATACTTCCCCGGTTGGTGTAGTCTTCCGGATTGGCCGTAAATACGAACAGGATATCCAAAGGCATGCGCAGTTTGAAACCACGTATCTGTATATCACCTTCCTGCAAAATATTAAACAGCGCCACCTGTATCCTTGCCTGCAGGTCGGGCAGTTCATTGATCACAAAAATGCCACGGTTACTGCGGGGGATGATGCCGTAATGGATCACTTTCTCATCGGCAAAACTGAGTTTCATGTTGGCGGCTTTAATGGGGTCTATGTCGCCAATCAAATCGGCAACACTTACATCCGGTGTTGCTAATTTTTCGCCATAACGCTCCGAGCGGTGAATCCATTGAACCGGCGTTTCATCCGCATGTTCTGCCACAAGGTCTTTGGCAAACTTGCTCAATGGTTTCAGTGGGTCATCATTTACTTCACTGCCTGCGATAATGGGAATGTATTCATCCAGCAGGTCAACCATCTGCCGCGCCATACGGGTCTTGGCCTGTCCGCGCAGTCCAAGAAACAGGATATTATGCCGGCTCAGCAAAGCCCTTTCTGTATCGGGTATCACCGTATCCTCATAACCCAGAATACCGGTAAAAGGGTTTTCTTTATTACGGATATGTTCAATAAGATTATCGCGTATCTCTTCCTTTACCGTTTTAGAACGATACCCGCTTTTCTTTAACTGACCTAAGGTTTTTATTTTTTGTATGTCCATGATGTTTTTTTTGTGAATTGTCAACTGTGAATTGTGAGTGGTCAGTGGTGAGTGGTGAGTATTATTGCCTAACTTTTTTTTGTCATTCACAACTCACAATTCACAACTCACAATTCACAATTGCCCACTCACTACTCACCACTCACTAATACACTGTCTTCCGTTTCCCGCTTTCAAAATCTTTGAACACAAAGGCTCCCAGTTTATCTAATGAGGCAAAGAATGCTTTTCCATGATTCATTTCGGTAAACTCCTGTACAAAACTTTGCAGGTAAGGATCTGAGGCGATCATGAATGTGGTGATCGGTATCTTTAATTTTTTGCATTGGGCTGCCAGGTTCAGGCAGCGGTTCACTACTTTCCTGTCGAGGCCAAAACTGTTTTTGTAATATCGTTTACCAATCTTCAAACAGGTGGGTTTACCATCTGTGATCATAAAGATCTGTTTATTCGAATTCTTTCTTTTACGCAGCAGATCCATAGCCAGTTCTAATCCTGCAACGGTATTGGTATGGTACGGCCCCACCTGCAAATACGGAAGGTCTTTTACTTCTATCGGCCATGCATCGTTTCCAAACACAACAATATCCAGTGTGTCTTTGGGGTATTTGGTGGTGATCAGTTCGCTCAATGCCATCGCTACTTTTTTGGCGGGCGTGATCCTGTCTTCACCATACAATATCATCGAATGCGAGATATCGATCATCAGCACAGTAGAAGTTTGTGTTTTAAAATCGCTCTCCCGTATTTGCAGGTCATCTTCCTGCATGGAAAAACTTTCCACGCCATGATTGATCTGCGCATTGCGTATGCTTTCTGTAAAATCGATCTGCTCGGTCATATCACCAAACTGGAACGGCCTTGTATCTGGATTCACTTCATCGCCCTGTCCGGGTTTAAAGGTCTGGTGATTACCCTGTCTTGTTTTCTTTAGTTTCCCGAATATTTCTTCCAGGCTTTTTTTGCGGATGGTTTGCTCCGATTTCCCGGTAATGGAGAGCGTTCCATCCTGCGGATTTTCCTGCAGGTAGCCATTCTCTTTCAGGTCGTCAATAAAATCGCCCATGCCGTAATCATCGTTGGTAAGCTGGTATTTTTTATCTAATTCGTTCAGCCATTGCAATGCTTCGCCTGCATCTCCGTTGGTGTAGGTGAGTAATTGCATAAACAGGTCGAGCAGTTGTTCAAATTTGCTCTTCCCGTTTGCATTGGGGTCAAAATGGGTAAACCGGTGGCCGATCATTGTTGTAAACTACTAAAAAATGGTAAATACAATATTAACGAAGTAGCGGGGTTTTGGTTTGCGGTATGGGAAATAAAAGGTATTTGACGAATGATGCAACCGAAATATTTGAAAATTAACAGTACCGCATTCCGGAAATCGGCTTTAATCATACATAAATGTTATAATTTTACAATACTCCCCCTGCTTATAGACCGCTCAAATCAACCTAAACTAAGTTGTATGCGTTTAAGTATTAAAGCAGGCATTACACTGATTGTCTTAGCAACACTGATAGCCTGTACAAAAACCAATGAACCATTCCAGATAACTGTAAAACCCGGACTTGACTCTCTTACACTACAGCCCATACAATTTTCAGCTATTACCTCTGAAGCTGCTGATAGTTACCTATGGGATTTCGGAGATGGGGGTACTTCTGACATTCCTTTTACACAGCATATTTACAAACAGATGGGCATTTATAATGTTTCCTGCACAGCTACTATCAGGGGCAAAAAATATATTGCTGGAATAAGATTTGAAGTAAAAGGTGATAGCAGGATGGTTGGACAAAGGAGATTTTATGGAACTCATTATTATAACCAAACCTTAGGTCCGTTGGGTTCCCCATTGGATTTTGTGACAAGAAATATATCGGATACTCTATTGACTTTTACTTTTCCAAGTCAATTTAACATCGCGGTTAATGGCAAACTGTTTGGTATGTGGCAGCATGATAACGGAACAGATATTCTTTACCAGTTACTATCTACCACCACCTACGGTAAATTCCGTACTTATATTTTTTACTATCCTGCCAATGACAGCATGTTTGTATATAATTCCTTTGGCGATAATCCCCGCTTCGGAGATCGTCAGGAATACAAACTCTCTCAAAAAAAATGAACTATTACGCTTTGTAAACAAGAAAGCCGGTAAAAAATACCGGCTTTCTTGTTATTGATTATTCAGTTGATCTTTATTTTTTCTTTCCGTTATCTTTCGCTGCAGGGGAATCCGCCGGTGCCATCAGTTTACCTGGTATCTGAATACGTGGGTTGAAAATGGTTTCGATCTGCTGGATATTCTGAAGATAGCTTTCTGCCGATCTTTTTTCTTCGGCCATATTATCTGCTTTTTCTCCACTCAATGTATTGTAATACCGGATCTGCTGTTGCAGGTCTTTCTTAACCGAAGCGGATACTTTTTCAATCAACGCTTTATCCTCTGCCATATAACAGGCCTGCAAAAATGCCAGTGAAGTGGCGTTGTGCATATTACCGCGGCTCGTCATGCCATAGGCAAAGTTTGACTGATCAATCATCTTATCTACTTTCTCCAGCACTTTTTGGGCATCTTCCTTACGTCCTTTTGATGCAAGATCCATGGCCAGTTCGGCATAAGCGGTACGGATGGTATTCAGGTGTCTGCGGTTCTCTTCGTCAAAATACACTCCTTTTACATTGGCATTGCCAAAACCAAATTTGTTCATTGCCTTATCCATCATCCAGTCTGTATTTACCCGACTGTTTTCAACAGGCACCAGGCGGAAACTCAATCCATCCCTGCGGATAAACCGGTCGAACCCAAGATCTGCTCTAGGGCTGGTAAAATAAATCGGCCTGTTCCATTTGTTTGCAGCAATAATATTCAGCAGGGCCAGGTCATTTTTAACCAATGCCCCTTTAGAAATATCAAAGCGCATTTCGCTAACCACACTATCAGTAGCATTGGTTGTTCCATTCTTTAATACCAATGCTTTGTCTACCGGAACAGACACTTTTTTAACAGGATAAGTATTTAATCCTTCTCCGCCACGGGTATTATCCATTTTGGCCGGATCATCGCTGCCCACATAATTTTTCATCAGGTCGTACAGGTCGTAATACCTGTCTTCCGGAATGGTTTCCTGCGGATGATATAAAATATAATCACGCTTACCTCCTTCTATTTGTTCCGGTGTCCATATCACATCAATCGGATCACTCTGATTTACTTTATAACGCAGCTCGTTAATGTACCAGTCGATACCCAACAAACTAAAATTGATCACACGGATATCCGGGCGGATACCTTCCACTTCCTGTGCATACCACAAAGGATAGGTATCATTATCACCATAAGTGAAGAGGATAGCGTTTGGCGCGCAGCTTTCGAGATAATCTTTGGCAAGATCTCTTGGCAATACTTTCTGGCTGCGGTCATGGTCGTCCCATTCCTGCTGCGCCATCAGTGTTGGTACTGCCAGCAAACATATAATGGTTGCCAAAGATGCTGCAGTGGTTTGCGCCAGTTTTGATCCTAACCAGTCGCGCACTTTTAATACCCCCAATCCTATCCATATAGCAAAAGCATAGAAGCTTCCTACATAAGCATAGTCACGCTCACGTGGCTGGTAGCCTGCCTGGTTAAGGTAGAGGATGATAGCAAAGCCTGTAAAGAAGAACAGCAACATACTTACCGTACCATCATCACCTCTTTTCTTGAATTGGTAGAACAGGCCCAGCAATCCCAGAATAAACGGCAACAAAAACAGTTTGTTATTGGCTTTATTGTTTTTCAAGCTATCAGGCATCGCACTCTGATCGCCATACAACAGGTTATCTACCGGAGGGATACCTGTGATCCAGTTACCATCCCGAACATTGCCTGCAAACAGGCCCTGGTTATCGTTTTGTTTACCGGAGAAGTTCCACATGAAGTAGCGGAAATACATCCAGTACACCTGATACCCCATAAAAAATTTAACGTTATCGACCTGTGTTGGCGCCCTTTCGTATTTACCATCTTTCAGGCGGTTAATGCCGAGGTAATAGGCATAGTAATCGGCATGATTCTGTTCGTTACTGGGATCCCATACCCTTGGGAATACCATTTTATCTTCGGGCAGAAATACATAATGCCTGTCGGGTCCCAGCTCAATATATTTATCTTTTGATTTTTGATAACGCATACCGCTGCTTTTCAGATCAACCGCTTCAGAGGTAAATTTCTGTCCATAAAACAACGGGAAATCGCCATACTGGTCACGGCCAAGATAACCTACCAGGCTAATCGGGTTATCCACGTTATACATGTCTACAGAAGGGTTGGCATTACTGCGTATCATTGTTGTTACATAAGTACTGTAACCAACCAGCATAAATGTAAAGCACCAGATCCCCAAACGGAGATAGGCCCATGATTTTTTAGCAGCAAATTTGAGTCCGTACCAGATCAATACCCCTACTAATACAAAGAAGAAAGTAAAGCCTGAGAAGAAAGGCAGGCCAAAATCGTTCACAAACCAACGATCAAAAGTACCCGCCAGTTTTACTGAATATTGTATCACACCTACCTGTACCAAACCGGTGATCACACAACCGATGGCGAAGAAAATATAGGTACCGCCATTATAGGCCTTTTTCTCTTTATTAATACGCTCTATCAGGAACAAAAGCCCGATACCAACAAGGGTACCAAAGAATACTAATCCGGCCATGGTTCCATCAAGCGGGATATTCTCGTTCGATTCGCCGGCAGCCATTGCCAGGGAGCCGATAAAAGCAAGTACACCTCCAATTATTGCCACACGGAGAAACCATTTACGGATCACCGCATAATCAAATGTTTCTCTTCTGCGGAAATAATACACCATCACAATAGCCGGGATGGTTAAGAGGTTCAGCAGGTGAACGCCTATTGACAGTCCCATCAGGAAGAATATCAAAACAATCCAGCGGTCGGCACCCGGCTCATCGGCATGGTTTTCCCATTTAAGGATGGCCCAGAATACGATGGCGGTGAAGAAAGACGACATTGCGTATACCTCGCCCTCAACAGCGCTGTACCAGAAAGAATCACTGAAAGTATAGGCCAAAGCACCTACGGCACCAGCGCCCATGATGGACCATATTTGTGAAGTAGTAACGGTATCACTTGTTTTTACATTCACAATGCGCCTTGCAAAGTGGGTGATGGTCCAGAAAAGGAATAAGATGGTAAAACCACTGGCCAGGGCGCTCATCACATTCACAGCTTTTGCGGCTGTGAGCGGGTTATCGCCAAAAAGAACAATGAACAGGCGGCCCAGCATAACAAATAAAGGGGCCCCCGGCGGGTGGGGTATCTGTAATTTAAAACAACTGCTTACAAACTCGCCGCAATCCCAGAAACTACCCCCGGCTTCTGCGGTTAAAATATAAACGGTGGAGGCAATCAGGAAAACTACCCATCCAACAAGGTTATTGATCTTCTTAAACTGCATTGGTTTTGGTTTTTTAAGACTGGCAAACATACCTTATTAATCGTAAAATGGAAAATGGGGATGAGGGAAAACTGATTTTTAAGAAAACGTTATACATGCATGAGTTTGTGGTCTGTGGTCTGTAGTCTGTGGTTAGTATAACCAGTAACAACCACAGACTACAGACCACAGACCTCAGACCACAAACTCTCCCCCGATATACTATCTTTGCCCCCTCTATGGAAAAAAAGCGTACCGTAGCCTTTCATACACTGGGTTGTAAATTAAATTTTTCGGAGACCTCTACCCTTTCCCGTTTGCTGGAAACGGAGGGTTTTGAAAAACGGGAATTTGACGACATGGCCGACGTGTACGTGATCAATACCTGCTCTGTTACAGATAATGCCGACAAGGAATGCCGACAGTTGGTGAGGCGCATCCAGCGGAAAGCGCCGGATAGTTTTGTGGTGATCACCGGTTGCTATGCCCAATTAAAGCCCAAAGAGATCGCTTCTATACCGGGGGTTGACCTGGTACTGGGCGCTGCCGAAAAGTTCAATATTGCCCAACATATTGGCGAACTGGCCAAAGGCGATGCCGCTAAGATATGCAGTTGTGATATTGAGGAAGTGAGCGGGTTTAACGCTTCTTTCTCGCAAAACGACCGTACCCGTACTTTTTTGAAGGTGCAGGATGGCTGCGATTATAATTGTTCTTTCTGCACCATCCCTATGGCAAGGGGCAAGAGCCGCAGCGATTCTGTGAGTAATGTGGTAAAGCATGCAGAAAAACTGGCGGCAGACGGCGTAAAAGAGATTGTTTTAACCGGTGTTAACCTTGGCGATTTTGGTAAAGGCCCCGATGGCGAAAGCAAACACGCAGAAAACTTCTTCGACCTGGTAAAAGCGCTGGATGCTGTTAAAGGAATTGAGCGTTACCGCATCTCTTCCATAGAACCCAACCTGCTTACCAACGATATTATAGCATTTGTGGCCAACAGCGATAAGTTTATGCCGCATTTCCATATTCCCCTGCAAAGCGGCAGCAATGAAATTCTGGCGCTGATGAGAAGGCGTTACAAACGGGAATTATACGCAGAAAGAGTGCAACTCATCAAAACCCTGATGCCGCATTGCGCTATTGGGGTAGATGTGATAGTTGGTTTCCCGGGCGAGACAGATAAACATTTTACAGAAACTTTCGACTTCCTGCATTCGCTGGATGTATCTTATTTACACGTATTCACTTACTCCGAGCGCGATAATACCAAAGCCCTTGAGCTCAAACCCGTAATTCCCATATCCGTAAGGAACGAACGGAATAAAACACTGCGCAACCTTTCTTACATGAAGATGCAATACTTTACCCAACAACATAGCGGGCAGCAAAGAAAAGTATTGTTTGAAGCGTTTGATAAAAACGGGATGATGGAAGGATATACAGATAATTACATCCGTGTTATTACGCCATACAGGAAAGAATGGGCGAATGAAGTGGTGAGTTGGGAGTTGTGAGTTTTTTTTTGTGAATGGGCAATGGTGAATGGGCAATAGATGGGATTAATTATATCAATTCACCATTCACAATTCACCATTCACAATTGCCAACTCACTACTTCCCCTCCGCGAAATCATACCTCCAATCATACTAAATCCGCGATCGCTGATTGATATGATTTAAGGTATGATTTCGCGGATTTTTGCTGTTGTCGGGTCGGCAAAATTTCATTAGAAAAGCCGCAGATTCGCAGATTTTTTTACTAATCTGCAAATCTGCGGCTTCATTATTTCGAATACAATAAGGCTAAACGTAATAACAAATTCCCCTCCGCGAAATCATACCTCAATCATACTAAATCCGCGATAAATACTCGGCCGGAAACTCAACAACCATCACCTGTCCCAGGCTTTCTAATTTTACATATATTTTTTTCTTGCCGCCTCTTAATACCGTGCCTTCATTGCCCATGAATACACCGTGGTTCACTTTAATTCTTGTTTCTTCTTTAAAGCCTTCCTGCGAGAGAATATAAATGCTGGCATCTTTTTCAGCAAGGTATCTTTTAATGGTATCAACCTCATCGTCTTTAATAACGGCGGGCTTGCCCAGGTAATGAACAAAGTTCAATATACCGTCGGTCATTAACACTTTTGTGCGCTCAGTAGTATCTATCCGCACAAATATGTATGATTTGAAGAGGGGCTCTTCCACAACCTTTTTACGGTCGCTCCATTGCCTTTCAATTTTTTGAAGAGGGCACCAGCACTCAACTCCTTTCCTGACCAGTACACCGTCTATTTTTTTCTCCCACCTCGGTTTTGTATATAGGGCATACCATTTTTTCTCAGGCTCCATCTGTGCATCAAATTTTGATAAAAGTAAGCATTCCTTTGTACTCTTACCCTGCTGTGTTATTTCAGCACGGTCTGCACCTGGGCGTGTACGAGGTCGCTTACAACAGATACAGACTCGTTAATATGCATGTCTGATTTCAATAATTTCAGCCATGCCTGGTAACGTTCGCCTTTTTGTTTATCGGGGTTGTTATAAAACTTGTCTTTATCAGCTTCCAGCGACTGTACATTCAACTCTTCTTTGGTTTTCAGGAGGCTGTTATTCTGGTTTACTGTAGAAATGATCTGCTTCTGGCGATCGCGGTATTTGTTAATATTCAGGCTTACCGGCATCTCTGCATTTTTAGCCAGCCATTGCAGGTTACTGTTCAACAGGTTCAGCGATGCGTTATTCCTGATCTTTTCATTCTCTTTACGAATAGCTGCGTCGTAGCCTGTATTATTCTCCCATGTATTATATGGAACTTTGGCGATCTCATCCCATGGCAATGCTTCCGGGTTATCTTTTTCACGGCCTTTATAATATTCCAGGGCATCTGGTAATACTACATCAGGTGTAATACCTTTCAGTTGCGTAGAGGCGCCGCTTACACGATAGAATTTCTGGAAAGTAAGTGTCATGGCGCCCAGATCGGTGCGGTTGCTGTACAGGTCGTTACGGTTACCAAAAGGGATCTGTCTTTGCACGGTGCCTTTGCCGTAAGTAGACGTACTGCCTATAATAATGCCGCGTTTATAATCCTGGATGGCGCCGGCAAATATCTCGCTGGCAGATGCGCTGAATTCGTTTACCATCACAGCCAGCGGGCCATCATATAAAACAGATTCATCATTATCTCTCCATGTATTCTGATCAACTTTACCGCTTCTTTCTTTTACCTGCACCACAGGGCCGCTTTTAATGAACAACCCTACCATTTTCACCACTTCATACAAAGAACCGCCACCGTTATTACGCAGGTCTATTACAATGCCTTTTACATTCTCCGCTTTCAGTTTTACTACTTCTTTGGCTACATCATCTGCACAATGGTGGCCATCCGCGTCTTCAAAATTGGCATAAAAATCTGGCAGGGAAATATACCCGATCCTGTCGGCGCCATTTTGTATCACAGCGCTTTTAGCGTAGCCTTCATCCTGCACTACTTTTTCGCGGGTCATGGCTACCACTTTAATAGAACCATCCTGTTTTTTCAGGGTAAGCCTCACTTCTGTTCCCTTATTACCGCGTATCAGTTTTACCGCATCCTGTGTATCAAAACCAGATACATCTACCGGTTCTTCTTTGCCCTGTGCCACTTTGATGATCACATCATTCACCACGATCTCTCCCGATTTCCATGCAGCGCCTCCGGGAACAATACTGGCTATTTTAATACCATAGTCATCTTTCGTCAGTTGTGCCCCTATTCCATAAAATTCACCGCTCATCCGCTCATCAAATCCTCTTTTTTCAACCGGTGGAAAATAATCACTGTGCGGGTCCATCAGGTTAGTGATCACATTTACAAATGAATTGAAGCGTTCATCTTCTTTAAAAGTTTTCTGGATGCGTTCGTAGGTTTCATTCATCACCTTTAGAACTTTGGCCCTGGCTTCTTTCTCCAGTTCCGCATCGGTTTTTACAACAAAATCTTTCTGGCCTTTGTTTTTTTCGCGGGTATCAACAAGGTCAACATATCTTTCCAGGGTAAAGAATTTGAGTTTTTTTCTCCACCTGTCTTTGCGTTCTTCTGCTGTAGCAACATAAGAAAGTTTATCGCCTTCCAGCACCGTAGTTTCATCTTTCAAAAACTCAAACGGCGTTGCCAGTATCTCTTTGTATAAAGCTATTACTTCAGTGATCCTTTTATCGTAAACGGCGCTTACTGCAGGTACAAATTCAATTGGCCCCCCATGTATCTCATCATCTATGCTGGTTTCATATTTCTGAAAGCCGGCAATATCTGACTGGAGAAAATGGCTTTTATCGCCATCCAGTTCATCCAGGAATCTTTTGAATACCTGCTTTGAAAAGGCGTCGTTGATATTTTTGGGGCTGTAATGCAGGTCTTCCAGGATCGATCCCACACTGGACAAAAGCCTTTGTCTTTGCGTAACCACAATATCCGTATTCCCGAATCCTGAGTTCTTAAAAGCAAAGAACAAGCCGCCAAATAAAACAATGGCCAGCAATAATAGACCTTTTCTACTCCTCATAAATTGCGTAAATTTTTGCATGATAAGTACCAAAAATAACCTAAAAAGGTATTTAGCCCATCACCCTTTAACCCCAATTAACAAAGGTTTTGATAGGTGGTATCCAAAAAAGAGTTGAAAAATCAGTTTTTCATGAACCTGAATTGCCTTATTTTTGCCGTCCAATAAAACGGAGAGCGTAGCTCAGTTGGTTAGAGCGTTAGTTTGTGGCACTAAAGGTCGTGGGTTCGAGACCCATCGTTCTCCCGGAAAAAACCTATCCCGCCTTTAGTGCAGGATAGGTTTTTAAATTTTAAGACCATGCATTACGGACTGTTGCTGATCCCCCTTATTTCGGCCTTTATTGGCTGGTTTACCAACTGGATAGCCATTAAAATGCTGTTTCACCCCCGTGAGCCCCGGAAAATACTGGGGGTTACTTTACACGGGATCTTCCCCAAAAGACAGAAACAATTTGCTGAAAAACTGGGGAAATTAGTAAGCGATGAATTACTTTCTTTCGGCGATATTGAAGCAAAGATCACCCACCCTGAGAACCTGAAGAAGATCATGCCCCTGGTTGAAGGGCATATTGATGAGTTCCTGCGCGTAAAACTGGCGCAGCAGATGCCCATGATCAGTATGTTTATTGGCGACAAAACAATTGCCGAATTAAAAACGGTATTTACAGCCGAACTGGAACTGCTTTTTCCGGTGATCATGAAAAACTATATGGGCAGCCTGCAACAGGAACTCGACCTGGAAAAAATAGTTATTGAAAAAGTAGCCGGTTTCTCTTCCGACAAGCTGGAAGAGATCTTAAACAGTATCATGTCTAAAGAATTCCGCTTTGTAGAGATCATAGGCGGTGTACTGGGTTTTGTGATCGGATTATTGCAGGTTTTAATTACCTGGCTGCAATAATCACCGATAAAATCAGGCGGTCACCGACAAATCACCTGATTCTACCCCCCATGTTACAACTTTACCCACTCAGATTTGTCATATTACCGTTGGTGTAATGGAAAGTACGGCAGGCCCGGTTGCGTCTGAACTTTGCACCATACAATCATAGAAAACCTATCATGAAAAATATTTTTACAGTTGTTATTTTGAATTTAGTGTGCCTGACGGCTTTCCCGCAAATGCCCACCGGTGGATTCAGGCAGGGCGGCGGTAGTCAGAATATGAATATTGGTCATTTTTATGGAAAAATAGTTGACAGCAAGACCAACAAAGGATTGGAATCAGTTACCGTTCAGTTACTGGGCAATAAGTTTGATACGGCTACCAAAAAAATGAAAGAAGTTATTCTAAACACAATGATCACCAAGGCAAACGGTGATTTCAGTTTTGATAATTTAGCCGTTTTCGGGAATTATAAATTAAAGATCAGTTCACTGGGCTATAAGGCGCTGCAAAAACAGATCAGTTTCGGAATAAAAATGCCACAGGCTGGCGGACAGGCAGGCAACAATATGCAACAGTTGCTGGGTATGGTTGATAAAGACCTGGGCAATATTAAAATGGAAGAAGATGCCACTAACCTTGGCAATGTAACCGTTACCGCTTCTTCCAGGCCGCAGTTTGAACTGGGTATCGACAGAAAAGTATTTAACGTAGATAAGAACTTAGTAAGTACCGGGCAAACGGCTACTGAGATCATGAAAAATATCCCTTCGCTGAATGTGGATATTGACGGGAATGTTACACTGCGCAATGCCGCTCCAACCATTTTTATTGATGGAAGACCCACCACCTTAACACTCGACCAGATTCCTGCAGATATTATTGATAAAGTAGAACTGATCACCAACCCATCTGCCAAATACGATGCATCTGGCGGTAATGCGGGTATACTGAATATTGTTTTGAAGAAAAACAAGAAGACAGGTTACAACGGCGGTATCAGAGCCGGTATTGATTCAAGAGGCAAAATAAATTTTGGAGGTGATCTGAACCTTCGCCAGAATAAAGTGAACATCAGTTTGAATGGCAATTTTGGCGAAAGAAAATCTGTTTCTACCGGCATCACCGAACGGACAAATATTTTAAGTACACCAAGCAAAGTATATAACAGCACAGACGGAACCGGTAACGGTAATTTCAAATTCCTGCGCGGCGGGGTTGATTATTTTGTTGACAACCGGAATACTTTTTCTATTGCCGGAAACTATGTAAAAGGAACATTCACTAATGATCAAACGCAACGGGTTGATTCAACTATCAAATCTATTTTCACATCGTATAACAATATCCTGACCAACAGCAGCATGCATTTTGAGAATGTTGGCGGGCAGTTTAGTTACAAACATAATTTTGCCAAGAATGGTCATAACCTATCAGCGGATGTGAATTATAATTCAAGCAAAAATTCCAATAACTCATCCATCAACACACAAACCTATAACGCTGATAATACCACAAAGGGCCAGGCATTATTGCAACAAACAGCAGGATCGGGCACCAATAAATTTTATACTTTCCAGGCTGATTATGAAAATCCCATTAAGGATGATTCTAAATTTGAAGCCGGTGCCAGGGGCGCTGTCAGGGATTTTACCAACCTCAGCGATCAGTACAGGTATAACTATGCAACCGGCCAATATGAACTTGTTCCCACCATCAGCAACAGGTACAAGTTTAACGACCAGGTTTATGCCGCTTATGCCACCTATACTTTTAAAGCAGGTAAACTGAATTACCAGTTAGGTTTGCGTGCAGAAAGCTCTCAGTATACCGGCACTTTATTAAATGCAAAAGGGGCCGATTCGGCAACATATAAAGTAAGTTTCCCTTTAAGTTTATTCCCCAGCGCATTTATTACTTACAAGGTTACAGACAAGCAGGATTTCCAGTTTAACTATTCACGTCGGGTAAACCGCCCCAACTTTTTCCAGTTAATGCCTTTCCCTGATTATTCTGATCCGCAGAATATCAATATTGGTAATGCAGGTTTAAAGCCGGAGTTTACCAACTCATTTGAGATCTCATACAACAATGCCTACAAGCCGGGCGCTAATTTCTTAGCCAGCCTGTTCTTTAAACACAGTACCGACCTGATAACAAGGTATGTGTACCGCGATAAGAATGCGCTGACCAATGGCGACAGCGCTTATTTCAACACGTATATTAATGCAGATAACAGTTATATAACCGGACTGGAATTGACCAATAAAATGCCGGTAGCCAAATGGTGGGATTTAACATTGAATGCAAACCTGTTTTATTCGCAGATCAATGCCACCACTGCTGCAACAGGATCAACCCCTGCACAAACATTGAGCAATTCATTGGTAAGCTGGTTTGCGAAAATGAACAGCACTTTTAAAATCGCAAAAGGTTTATCTATCCAGTTTAGCGCAGACTACCAGGCTAAGAGTGTATTGCCTCCCAGCTCTGGCGGTGGACGTGGTGGCATGGGCGGTGGCGGTGGTATGATGTTTGGTGGCCCGCAATCAACCTCGCAGGGTTATAACCTGCCGCGGTATGGATTTGATCTTGCCATCCGTAAAGACTGGACATGGAAGAACGGACAAAGCGGCTCGTTAACATTAGGCATGAATGATATTTTCAGAACACAGGTTTTCAAATCTTATTCTGAAAGTACGTTCTTCACCCAAAACAGTGAAAGAAGAAGGGATCCGCAGATCTTACGCTTAAACTTCAGCTACCGTTTTGGCAAGTTTGACGCAACGCTGTTCAAACGCAAAAACACCAAGGCAGACCAGAGTGGCGGACAGGATATGATGCAGCAGTAGGGTAATTAGTAATTAGCAATTAGTAGTTAGTAATTGAAGAGCCGCTTGAGTTTGATCAGGCGGCTCTTTTTGCAGGGGGTTGGGAGAAGTATTTTGTACAACTAATTTTTCATGAAAATGATCCAATCCCAATCTGCCGGGTTACCTGCTCCTACACTTGGTGTATAAAGAAATAATTTTACTGCAGTATTTGGGTTAGCGTTTAAATAGTCGCGCACTTTAACTAATTTTTGTATTGCAAACCAAATAGGTGTATACTCAAATGCATGATTGTTTGGATTAAAAACATTTTGAAAACCTGCAGTTGGCATTACAATATTTGTTGTTGCAACACTATCAAATTGGTTAGCCGGCAACATATTCTGTGGGTACTTAATGTTTCCTCTACCCATCCAGATTATGTCACCATCAAATATTATTTCATTTAATTCCTGATATTTCAATTTTAAGTTACCAAAGTCTCCCGGAAAAATGTATTGACTTGTAATTGTGAATGTAGAAGAATTTACAGGGTAACTTGTTTCGTTTCCACCTTCAAAAGTATTTGTCAGGTAGTCTACCTTAAGCGTTAGTACTTTGTTGGTTATGTTACCGTTTGTTTTATCCTCTTTTGAACAAGAAGAAAAGAAACTTAACACTATTAAAAATATAGGAACACTTTTTTTCATAGTTGATCCTTTATAAGGCTATAAAATATTGCTTCATTCTTAATTATGGCAACGTCACCATTTTAGTCAACGGCTCAGTATTAGCGAATTAGGGGGATATTCTCTCGCTGGCCTGGTCACTAAAGACTCGATTAGCTGAAGCCAAATTACTGAAGTATGGCCAGAAATCCTACAGTTAATTGGCGATATTCTTCAGTCCAATTTTTGTAAAGCTGGTGTAGCGGTCCGGGCATTTATGTCAATTCCAAATTTCATTCATTTCTGTTAACACGATTGGCTTTCCGTCTGTAACCACAATGGTGTGTTCGTGCTGTGCCATAAATCCACCTTTGTTTCCAACCATTGTCCAACCGTCATTAAGTGTTTCGGCATACGTTGAAGTTGTTGTGATAAATGTTTCAATGGCAACAACAGAGTTCTTTCTAAATCTTGTCAGATTAAAACGGTCTCTGTAATTTGCTATCTCGCTTGGCTCTTCGTGAAGACTTCTGCCTATTCCGTGCCCTGTTAGGTTCTTGATTACTTTGTATCCACGTTTTTTGGCTTCTGTTTCAATTAGAAGTCCTATGTCTGAAATACGAACACCGCCTTTTATGTTATGGATTGCCTTATGTAAAATCGCTTTTGAAGCGTCTATAAGTTTTTGATGTTGGTTAATGTCTTCTCCAAGCACAAATGAACCTCCGTTGTCCGACCAAAAGCCGTCAAGTTCGGCTGAAACGTCAATGTTCACCAAATCACCTTCCTTCAGTATTCTGTTGTCAGACGGAATGCCGTGACAAAATTCATTGTTCACACTTATACAAGTCCAACCCGGAAAGCCATAAGTCAGATACGGTGCTGATTTTGCTCCAAAGTCTGAAAGTACTTTTGCGCCATAGTTGTCTAATTGTTTTGTCGTCATACCGGGCTGAGCATAGTTTCGCATTTCTTTTAAAGTATAAGCAACCGCTTCACTTGCTTTTTTCATTCCGATAAGTTCTTCGTTTCTTGTTATTGACATAGTCGTTTAATTCGTTTGTTCATTTGTTTGCACGGTCGTCCGTTGTCTGACCGCTAACATTTAAATATACGCAAGCACTCCCTAAAAACATACGTAAATCCCACCCCAAAAGGCAGATACACGCATTTTTTTTTTGCGTTTTTTAAGTATCCCTAAAAGTACGCCAATCTATCCATCGCCATACCGGAAAAACCCCATATTTCCCTTCGCCGCAGGGTGTTCTTCTAAAAACACAAAAAAGAAAATTCTATGCAGTCATTATATACCCCTTCAGGTAATATTTTGATTAATATAACTGACGGCTTTGATAGTACAACGCGTTAAAAAACGTTTCAATAAAAGAAAGACAGAAGAAAAAGAGCGTCTCTGAAATTCGGGTGCACTCTTTTTCTTCGTTTCTCTCTTATTGCAACCAAAATACACTGCTGTATTCAATAGCACTAATGTGTTGTGCTCTTAAAAGTATTTAATAATGTACTATTCTTTATTTCAAATCATTTTTAAAACACATAGCTACATAGGAAAAACAAAAAGGAAACATAGATTTTGAACTATATGCCCTGTTTCCTGACCTATGCAACTATGTGTTTAATAGCAAAACACATAAATTACTAACTACTAATTTCTAATTATCGGTTCTTCCCCGTCAGCATAGGCACAAAAGAAAATTGTTCAAAGGCTTCTTCTTTTACGGTGCCATCTTCCAGCTTGGTTAAGCGGAGCATTCTTTGTGATTCGCCTTCATCTACGGGGATCACCATCATTCCGCCGGGTTTAAGTTGCTGTATCAGTTTGGGTGGGATAAAAGGCGCTGCGGCTGTGATGATGATCTTATCAAAAGGCGCAAAAGTGGGCAGCCCTTCAAAACCATCCCCAAAAAAGAATTTAATATTGGGGTATTTGTTTTTGAAGTAATAATTTTTCTGAAGATCATATAATTTTTTCTGCCGTTCAATAGTGTACACCCTTGTACCCAGTTCGGCCAGAACGGTTGACTGGTAAACACTGCCGGTACCTATCTCCAGCACTTTTTCAGATTTTTTCACCTGCAACAACTGGGTTTGGTAAGCCACTGTGTATGGCTGCGAAATGGTTTGCGATTCCCCTATCGGAAAAGCCCTGTCTTCATAGGCTATCTTATCAAAAGCCGAGTCGAGAAAATAGTGGCGGGGGATGGTGTTAATGGCAGTGAGTACCTGTTCGTCGGTAATTCCTTTCTCTCTTAATAAATCAACCAGTTTTTTACGGAGACCTTTGTGCTGGTATGTGTCCTCAAATTTTCTCATAGCATAGCGAATATACATCTAAGAAAGAACAGAGTAATACCGGATCGGGGTAGTGCAAAAAGAAAATGTGCGGGGGAAGTTATTCAGGGTATGATGATTTTTGGGGTTGATGTGCTTGGGAAGGGAAAGGTAAAACCGCAGATTCGCGATGCCATCTGATGCCATTGTTGTCGTCTGACCAACAATGAATCAAATAACGATGGTTGTTGGTCAGCGACCAACAACGGCCGGGCCACCAACAACGGCTGGGAATAGCCTACCATTCTGACAGGATTATAACCGGTTATACATTTTTTTGTTTGTCGTAAATTTTCAGGAACGCAACTTGCGGGCATGAAAAGACTTGTAAAACAAATATTATATCTTTTTTGTGCGATGTCGCTGCTGCTGTTTTCCTGCACAAAAGAGAGTGTACAATCGAATAGTCCCAGTTTTAGCGCCAAAGTAAACGGACAGTTAATGACTTTCATGTCTCCGGTAACAGCACAGTCTGTAAAAAATGCCAATGGTAATTTTGAGCTGCATATTCTCGGAACACAACGCATTACTAACGACAGCAGCGTTATCATCAAATTTGTAATCCCCGATTTTACGGTTGCAGGCGGCAGTTCGGCCAACCACCAGTTAAACCCGGATTTCAAAGGAAATTTCATCGAATGGAAATCTGTTCCAGGCAGTGCGCATGCTCAATATTATTTTTTCCAAAACGGACAGTTATCGGTGCAACAGGATGCACGTTCAAACCTGAAAGGCAGTTTCAATTTTACTTATTTTCTTTTTGACCGCCAGGCAGTTAAAACCGGTGAAGTAACGGTTACGGAAGGGAATTTCTCTGATGTGATTATTGAGAGGTAATCAGTAATTCATAGTCTTGCTGTTGGTCAGCGACCAACAACGGCGTGAAAAAATTGCCACAGAAGGCACAGATTTTCACAGCTAATTTCTGTGGCAATCTGTGTCTTCTGTGGCAGGATATTATTTGTTGTTGGTCAGGCGACCAACAACGGCGCGGTCCAACCACGGCTACTTCAGATTCATATCCGCAATAATGGCTTTGATCTTATTCTCCAATAAAGCAAATGTTGCATCATACGCTTCTTTACGCGCCAGTTTGGTATTTACGCTAAAATAAAATTTGATCTTAGGCTCTGTGCCTGAAGGGCGGGCAGAGATCTTACTTCCATCTGCCGTGATAAACTGCAGCACATTACTTTTAGGTAACTGAATGGTCCATGTTTCGCCGGTAACAAGGTTGGTTCCTTTCTGCAACTGATAATCCAGCAAAGTAGTTACCTGCGCACCGCTGATGGTTTTAGGCGGGTTGCTGCGGAAACCTTCCATCATGTCTGCGATCTCTTTCTGTCCGTTCATGCCTTTCTTGGTAATACTGATCAGGTTCTCGTAAAAGAATCCGTATTGAATGTACAGTTCGATCATCTTATCAAACAAAGTCTTGCCCTGGTTCTTTTCGTAGGCAGCCATTTCGCACATCAGCGCTACGGCGCTTACGGCATCTTTATCGCGGATCTGGTTGCCTATCATCAAACCAAAACTTTCTTCTCCGCCAATCACATAATTCTTTTGCCCGTCAAGTTCTTTGATCTTCTCTGCGATCCATTTAAAACCGGTTAATACATTGTAGCAGGCCACATTATTTTCTTTGGCCACTGCGTTGATCATTTCGGTGGTTACAATGGTGGTGATCACCATATCGTTGGGTTGCGCAATGCCTTTGGCTTTGCGGGCTTCCATCATGTAACTGAAGGCAAGTACGGCGGTTTGGTTACCGTTCATTAATACCCACTCGCCTTTGTGATTTTTTACACCAATACCCACACGGTCTGCATCAGGGTCGGTGCCCAATAAAATATCGGCATCCAGTTCTTTGGCTTTTTTGAGCCCAATGCCCATCGTTTCGCTCTCTTCCGGATTTGGATAAGCCACGGTTGGAAAATTACCATCCGGGGTAGCCTGTTCTTCAACAACAGTTACATTGGTAAAACCAAAGGTCTTCAACACTTCGGGTACCAGTGTGATACCTGTTCCGTGTATTGGCGTATAAACAATTTTCAGATCGTGTTGTTTGCTGATCACATCCGGGTAAACACTCAATCCTTTTACCATCTTGATATACGCGTTATCCATATCCTTACCCAGAATGGTAATATTTTCAGCATGTCCGTCCCATTTCACATCATTCACGCTGGTAATGGCTTCTACTTCTGTTATCACATTCACATCATGTGGTGGCACAAGCTGTCCGCCATCATTCCAATAAGCTTTGTACCCATTATATTCTTTCGGGTTATGCGATGCGGTACAAACCACGCCGCCTTTGCAATGCAGGGTGCGGATCGCAAAACTTAATTCAGGTGTTGGTCTTAATGATTCAAACAAAAATACCTTGATGCCATTGGCAGCAAATACGTTGGCTGTTGTTTCGGCAAAAAAACGGCTGTTGTTGCGGCTATCATGTGCAATGGCAACGCTTACTTCTTCATTACCATACGTTTTTTTAAGATAATTGGCAAACCCCTGTGTAGCCATTCCAATGGTGTATTTATTAATGCGGTTGGTACCCACACCCATAATACCCCTTAGTCCGCCGGTACCAAACTCGAGGTTACGGTAAAATGCATCGGCTAATTCATCGGGGTTTTCGGCTTGTAATTTAGTGATGGAATCTTTAGTGGCCTGGTCGTAATTTCCATTGATCCAGACATTGATCTTTTCCTGAATGGCAGCGTCCATAGTTATTTTTTTTATTGATCCTTACGCGATTATAGGACAAGTTTATGAATATTTTTTACATTTTCAACCTCAACCGGCAGAAGTCTGCCTATTTACTGGTTATGTTTGAGGTAGTGAAGAAAACCTTGTTGATAGCACCCATTTTTTTCTGCCAGTCGTTGCTCTGCCAGGATACTACAGGAAAGTACGCTGCAATAACATGGAAGGCCGATAGCCCGCAAACTAAAACGCGTATTTACCTGTCTGCTTTAGGCAGCGCCGTTGGCTACGGGGGCAGCCTGGTTGTTCTGTCCAACGCATGGTACAATCATTATCCGCAATCGTCTTTTCATTTTTTTAATGATACTAACGACTGGCTTCAGATGGATAAGGCCGGACATATGTTCAGCGCCTATACTGCCGGAAGGATGAATATGGAACTTTGGCGCTGGGCAGGTTTATCGAGAAAGAAGCGGATCTGGACGGGAGGTTTAAGTGGCACTGCATTTATGACGTTTGTAGAAATTCTTGATGGATTTTCATCTGAATGGGGTTTCAGCGTAAGCGATATCTCGGCCAACCTTGTTGGCACTGGTTTGTTTATTGCGCAGGAGCTGGCATGGGATGAGCAAAGGATACAGGCCAAATTCTCTTTCCATACCAATGATTACGGGAATCCGCAACTAAACCAACGGGCCGATGCGCTTTTTGGAAGGCGGTTTACGGAGCGGATGCTAAAAGATTATAATGGACAAACCTATTGGCTAAGTGTGAACCTGAAATCGTTTGCCAAACAATCCGGATTGCCTGCCTGGCTGAATATTGCAGTAGGATATGGTGCAGAAGGCATGTTTGGCGGAACAGAAAATCTGCAGAAAGATGCCAATGGTAATATCATCTTCGACCGGCGGGATATCCCCCGTTACCGGAAATGGTATCTCTCCCCCGACATTGACCTCACAAAGATCAAAACCAAAAGCAGGTTTTTAAAGATCACATTCTTTCTCCTCAACTCATTCAAATTTCCCGCACCCTCTATTGGCCTTTCCAGGAAAGGTGTTGAATGGAACTGGGCGAAGTTTTGAGAAGTCTGGAGTTAGGAGTCTGGAGTTTGGGGTTTAATTACTCCAGACTCCTAACTCCTAACTCCTAACTCTTATTTACTCCACATACGCTCCCATCACCTCTCCATCTTTTACTTCTACCTGTATATGATCCTGTAGAGTGGTGGCAACGGATAGGCCTACATAATCGGGTTTTACGGGATATAGTTTATGCATTCTTTCAACCAATACCAATGTCTGGATAGATTTGGGATGAAATTCCAGCAATGGTTTTAAGGCATATAATAAAGCTTTACCGCTATTGGTTACATCATCGGCTACCACCACGTGCAGGTTATTGAGATCGATCTGTTCGCTGAGTTCTACTTTAACAGGGCGGGATTTATCCATGGTAACAGAGATGATCTTTATATCGTTGGTTACGTATTTTTTCAGAAACCCGCCTACTATATCGGCAATAACAGTACCGCTGTTGCGGATGCCGATGATGATGACAGGAACATGATCACCATTCAATTCTTCTGCCAGTTCCAGCGCCATACGGTGCAATTTCTGGATGGCTTCTTCTTTACTGAGGATATATTTTTTTTGTTCCATGTTGGTTTGATTGATCATTCAAAATAAAGTGATATTCATTTACAGAGTCTGCTGCAACCATCGGCTTCTTTTCCGTGCCTTGGTGCCTTTGTGTGAAACAAATTGTACACAAAGGCACCAAGGCACGGTTTTGCATGGCCGGGTTGATGCGTTACCCAAAATAACAACAATAAAAGCATCCCGCAATCGGGTTTACAACAATCCAAAACTGTTACCTTAGCATAATAACGATTACTTATGCAGTATATTCAGCAGGCCCTGTTTGTGTTGCTTTCCGCAATAGCCATCTGGCTGTTTGCCAAAAAAGCCGGTGAGATCAAAAGAAATATTTTGCTGGGCAAAGATGAGAACCTGAACGATCATCCCGCCCAACGTTTCAAAAACCTGTTACTGCTGGCCCTGGGGCAGAAAAAAATGTTTAAGAATCCACTGGTAGCATTGATGCACCTGGTGGTTTATGCAGGCTTTATCATCATTAACCTGGAAGTGCTGGAAATTGTGCTGGATGGCGTATTGGGTACCCATCGTTTATTCTTCCCTTACCTTGGATCTGTTTATACCTGGCTGATCAATGGTTTTGAGTTTTTAGCAGCAGGTGTGATCGTTGTTTGTATCATTTTCCTTTGCAGGAGAAACCTGGTTAAGCTGAAACGCTTTATCCATAAGGACCTGAACGGATGGCCACGCAGTGATGCCAACTATATTCTTTTTACCGAGATCATTTTAATGAGTTTGTTTCTTACCATGAATGCTACCGACCAGGTATTGCAGGCTAATGGTAATGATCATTACCATCAAACAGGCGCTTTCTTTTTTTCTAAACTGCTTATGCCCATCTTTAGCGGGATGAGTGATGGCAGCCTTATAGCCATAGAGAGAACCTGCTGGTGGCTGCATATTGCGGGTATTTTTGCATTTTTAAATTACCTGCCCTATTCCAAACACCTGCATATTATGCTGGCCTTCCCCAATGCCTATTATGCAAGACTGGAACTGCCCGGTAAAATGAAAAACATGCCGGCAGTTCAGAACGAAGTACTCTATGCCATGCAACCCGAAACCGCCCCTACAGATGCTGCACCGCCTGCCCGTTTTGGCGCCAAAGATATTTTTGACCTGAGCTGGAAAAATTTGCTCGATGCTTACAGTTGCACAGAGTGCGGACGTTGTACTGCTTCCTGTCCGGCTAATCTTACAGGTAAATTATTAAGTCCGAGAAAGATCATGATGGCTACCCGCGACAGGATGGAGGACATCGGCAAAAACATCAACCAAAACAAAGCATTTGCAGACGACGGAAAATCTTTGTTGCACGATTATATCAGTGTAGAAGAGCTACGCGCCTGCACCACCTGCAATGCCTGTGTGGAAGCCTGCCCTGTAAGTATTTCACCGCTTGAAATTATTGCAGAACTGCGCCGTTCGCTTATCATGGAAGAAAGCAATGCACCGCAGGAATGGAACGGCACTTTCAGCAATATTGAAAACAATTTTGCCCCCTGGAAATTCTCCCCCGACGACAGGGACAAGTGGGCGGTGGAAGCTTAGGGAATGTTGAATATTGAACAAGGAATATTGAATATTGAGTGAATATTGAAGCAACCACATTTGTGTTGGATGTGTTATTCAATAAAAAAATAAACTTAAATGAACCTTTCTCCTTTTCCTTTCTCCATTACTGATTTTTCAACAATAGAACCCACCATTCATTCGGGTATTACCGGACATGCAGAATGGCGAACATTGCACAGGGATAATATCAGGATCCGTTTGGTTACTTATTCTCCCAACTATTTAGCTGATCACTGGTGCAGTAAAGGGCATATTATTTTTTGCGTGGAAGGCGAAATGGAAACTGAATTAAACGATGGCAGCAAACACTTACTCACCAAAGGATTGATGTATACCGTTGGCGATAACTGCGGCGAGCACCGGACTTTTTCTAAAGATGGATGTGTGATATTTATTGTAGACTGATAACAAATTATTTTTTTATATATTCGTTTAAATATATATCATGAAAAAAATAATCAGTTTTTCACTTTCCCTTTTTATTATATCTACAACGATCAAAGCACAGAATACAATGAAAACCGGGTGGGTAGTAACAAATTCCGGTGATACAATAAATTGTTTAATCAATTATAAACAATGGAATGTTAATCCGCAAAAATTGGATTGCAAGACTGATAAACTGATTACTTATAAGATTGGCGATCTTAAAGCATTTGGGGTACCAGGTGAGGATACATATCAGCGGTTTGCTATCAAACGACACCCATTGCCTATGAATGACGCTGATAACATTCCGGATAACGAAGATTCAATTGTTACTTCTTCCGAATGGTTACGGATAATCATTAATGGTGGATACGGACTTGCAGAATTCAGAACCCCGGAACGCCCATATTTCTATTCAATAGAAGGCACTACCGCGGAAGAACTGGTTTATTATAAAGGAATAAAATCATATACCAGCGACAAGTATTTACAAACATCTTACTACGGCAAAACTCTTTCCCTGGAAAGAACCACTTTCCGAAACCAATTATCCGCGCTGGCTGAAAAGATTACCTCCAAAAAAGTACCCATCCCTGAAAATCTCAGATACACTGAATATGAACTTAGTAACTATTTAAACAAAATGAATGGATTTAACGGAAAGATTATCAAAAGTTCAAAAAGCAACTGGGGCATTACTGCAGGAGTTTGTCTTGATCAATACAGTTTTTCAGGATTTAATGGGTTAAGCTCATTTAGTGGTACGGCTAAAACAACTATCTCGCCATTAATTGCTTTAAACTATACTATTCTTTCAACCCGCAATCAATCAAGGACAGGTGTAATGCTTGACCTTGGTGTTACTACTATTAACACAACAGGGAATAGCACTCCTTTCTCAGATGTTACTCACGAAATTCATGTTAAGAATACGTATGTTCAATTTACGGCCACACCATTTTACATATTTACGCCCATATCGCCGACACAATTTTATGTTGGCGCAGGGTTACGGGTTATAAGCCTGGTCTCTTCAAACAATTCAATCATACAAAAGAATCTCACCAGCGGATTAACAACTACACTTAAAGACCAGCCTGGTGCAAAAAGCCTTATAACCGGGCAGCTAATTACAGGTATCATCTCCGGTCGGCTGAATTATTACCTATCTTATTCACCCACCGGTAACATAAGCACCAATGCATTTGCTTCACTGAAAAATAATCGCATTGCAGTATCTGTACGAATTCAGTTGGGGCATTAAATTCTAATTCTATTTAAATTAAATCCACGGCTTATACAACATCCTGTATAACTGAATCAAAGCCGTGATCATAAACACGATTCCCATTACTTTATTGAGGGTTCGGTTGCTGGTCTTCATTTTATTAACCAGCCAGTTGCCGCCGTGAATGTACACAGCCAGGCCTGTTAAAGTACCAGTTCCGGCGCCGATGGTAAATGCGTTGAATGGTACTGATGCAATGGCAATTACTTTGGCCTGGATTAAAGTGGATGTCCATAAAAACCAGAAGGGGATCTGAACGGGATTTAAGGCGCTCATGGTTAATCCCAAAAGAAACCTGTTCAGTTTATTATCGAGCAATAAAGCTTTCTTTTCCGTTTCCTGTTTGCGGGCAGTGTTGAATGCCATCACCCCCAATACCAAAAATAATGCGACCGTTAGCCAGCCAAGGGCCAGGAACAGTGATCTGTGCTGTACCACCCAATCCATACCCGTTAAAGCGAGGCGCAGGTAAATCATTTCTACAATAGCTACGCCTATTGCATATTGCCAGGCTTTGGAAAACCCTTCCTGGATACAGATCTGCGTAGAAGTAAAACTCATATTCCCCAAAGGCAACTGCCCCAGGAAACTAACCAGGAAACCCATAAAAGCAACATAGATCATAGTGTGATGAAATTACGATAAGTCTTTGAATGATGAATATTGAACGCTGAATATTGAATTTTGAAGAGCTACTATATTTCGTCATTCAATATTCAGCGTTCAATATTCAATATTTCCTCCTTCCCCACGGGCTATCCAAATTTCACCGTACATTCGTATAAATCTTTCGCATATGAAGGTGAATACCATGGCCGAAATGATGATGAATGGAGAAACACCGGAAATCCTTTTCTGGGTAGGATGTGCCGGCAGCTTCGATCAACGCGCACAGAAAATCACCAAAGCATTTGCTGCCATCCTTGATAAAGCAGGATATAAATATGCCATCCTTGGCAAAGAAGAAGCCTGTACCGGCGATCCTGCCAGGCGTGCCGGTAATGAGTTCCTGTTTCAGATGATGGCCTATCAGAACATCCAGGTATTGAATGGTTATGGTATTAAAAAGATTGTAACTACCTGCCCGCATTGCTTTAACACACTAAAGAATGAATATCCCGAACTGGGCGGTACTTATGAAGTGATCCATCACACCACTTTATTGCAGCAACTGATTGATGAGGGAAGGATCAAACTAAAAGAAGGTGGTAGTTTTAAAGGCAAAAAAATATCTTACCACGATAGTTGTTATCTCGGGCGCGCCAACCAACTATACGAAGCTCCCAGAAAAGTACTGGAAGCATTAGATGCAGAGCTGGTTGAAATGAAACGCTGCAAGAGCAATGGTTTATGCTGCGGCGCCGGCGGCGCGCAGATGTTTAAGGAAGATGAACCCGGCGATAAACGCATCAATATTGAACGTACCGATGAGGCGTTAACTACGGGCGCTTCTTTTATTGCCTCTGCCTGCCCTTTTTGTAATACGATGTTAACCGATGGCGTTAAAAACCGGGAAAAAGAAAATGAAGTGGCTGTGCTGGATATAGCTGAAATGATTGCGGCAAGTATGGATTAGCTTTTGGAAAGTTGAGAACTTTCCAAAAGCTACCGGCATTATGGAAACTAACTTCTGAATTGACAGGTTTAGCAATTTTTTAAAGAACCATATTCAAGTCATGGTTGAACTGCGAAACAATGCCAAGAAATATTATCTACTATCGGTGCTTTTGTTAACAGGTATTACAAGCTGCTTTGCACAAACCGATACCACAACTCAGCAAACATCAGTAACTACCCTAAAAAAAATTATAGTTGGTGTTGAATCTGGTTTTGAATGGGAGCAAAAGATTAGCAGAACGTCAACACTATCATTCTTCGGTGGGATTGGTGTTGGGTTCGCTAGCTCCGAAGTCAGCTTTGCCGCATTTCAAACAAAGATTATAGCAGGACCATCAGGCTATGTCGCTTTTAAAAAGTACTACAATTTACATCAACGAGTGCGCATAGGGAGATCAATTACTAACAATGCTGGCAACTTTCTTTTCGCACATGCAGAGATATACTTGCCGGTAGAAAATCAGAACTACACGAATTTATTGTTTAGTCTTGGGTGGGGAATGCAACGTCCCGTTAGCAAAAGACTCAATATTGAATTGCAGGTGGGCATTACCCAGCATGTATTGTACGACAACCCCCAAAAAGGGCCTTATAGCAGATTCCATCCATTCACCAATGTACTTTCCATTTCTTATTTATTATAAATCATAACCAAAACAACAAGAAAATATTTGAGGTTTCTCTGTTAAAATCTGTGAATTTGCGGCGCTAAAATAAAGGAAATCTGAGTTTTATACTATCTCTCCCCCCTCCGGTTGTCTAACCAATATTCGGACGCTCATTTCAGGTAAAACTGTACTTTTGCACTATGAATTTCGAATACCAACACCTCATCCCGGAAGATTTCAGCCCTTCATCACGTGTTTGGATTTACCAAAGCAACCGTTTGTTCTTTATCAGCGAAGCTTTGCAGATTGAAGACATGCTGAATAATTTTGTTGCCAACTGGAACACACATGGCACACCCGTAAAAGGATATGCCAACCTCCTCTTTGGCCAGTTCATTGTTCTGATAGCCGATGAAACCGTTACCGGCGTTAGCGGATGCAGTACCGACAGTTCGGTAAGAGTTATTAAACAGATGGAAGAGTTATTTAAAGTAGACCTGTTTAACCGCCAGAACCTTGCATTTGTGGTGAAAGATAAAATTCAGACGCTTCCTATGTTTCAACTGGACTATGCAATGGATAACGGGTTTATTACACCCGACACCATTTACTTTAATAACCTGGTATCTAACAAGGCCACTCTCCTTAAAAACTGGATGGTGCCTGTTAAAGATAGCTGGCTGGCAGCAAAAATTGCCAAGCAGCCTGCATAAACAACATACTCAACCGTGCCTTGGTGCCTTTGTGTGGAAATTTAATAGCACACAAAGGCACCAAGGCACGGTTTTATTTTTGGATCAGCTTATCAAGCGCTTCCTTCTTCTGCTTATCATCCAGCTTACTCTTGATCATCGTTTTACTTAACTGGTAACTTACCGATAACCTGAAATTCCGGGTATTACTTTGGCTATGACTTTCAATATTGAAATTCGTTCCATACGTAAACCCATTGTATACCTGTAACCCAAACGGGTCAATAGCAGAGAGTGCTATCATCAATCGTTTATTAAAAAACCGCCGTTGCACGCTGATGCTCATGTTAATATTGCTGCGCGATTTTCCTTGTGGATTGGCAAAACTGCTGTATCGGTTATTGGCTTCAATTACTGTTAGATTATCGGGTGCGTAACTGTAATTGAAAGTGGTATAAAAAGTTCCTCCGTCAATATACCTGTACAACAATTTTTCTTTTTCGCTGTACTTATTAAAGTTGTATCCCGCACTGATGTTGATTTTGAATTTGCGGGTTATGTTAATGCCTGTCCATAAACTGGCCTGAAACTCTTCCTGGTCGGAGATATTCTGGTAAGTGATCTGTGTTTTACCGCTGTCGATCAGCGTACGGATAGAATTAAATACATTTTTTATCCGGTTATACCCAAGGTTGGCGTTGATGTTGAATTTCTTTTCTACATAACTAATGTTGAAATCGTAGTTATCTGTAAGCGCCGGCTGAATAAAAGGGTTTCCGAAGCGGATATTGTACGGGTCGCTGTAATCTATATTGGGATTGAGTTCTGTGATGCCCGGCCGCCTGATGGTTTCCCTGAAAACCCATGCCATATTCAGTTCCTTACTGAATTCCTTCCGCAAAGTAAGATTAGGCAATAAGCGCCAGTAAGCATTATTGGCATCCGCCGAATTGCCTTTGATAAATCTGAAATCCGATTGTGTATGCTCGGCCTGTGCACCTGCTATCAATCGCCATTGAAAAGGCAAACTAAGTACCAATGCGGCTCTTGCAGTAAAAATGGATTGATGAAAATAAAAATTATTACTCAGCAGATCGTTACCAACAAACACCTGGTCTGTCTTGCGCAGAAAACTGGTGCTTAAAATATTGTGATACGTATTGCTTGAATAGGCGGCACCCATGGTTAGATAAACAGTGCCTGTATCATTCAGGGGTTTGTTGTAGTTGCTGTTGATATAAAAGGAATTGATAAAATTATCGGTTAATTGTATCTGCGTAGAGTCAAGCCCGGTGGGCAGAAAATTAGATTGCAGAAACTGCTGATAAAAATCACGGTCGTTATTGTTTTTACTAAAACTGATGCCACTGTACACCTGTAATTTCTCAACCGGGTTCTTCCCTTTCCACTGATAGGAAGCGGAAAAACCGTGACTGTACCCATTACCATCATATTGATTGGCCCTTGTGCTTGCCTTGTAAATATTTTTGGCGCTGTCGCGGTTAGAGTACAACACATCAGAGCTGTTATTAAAATAATTCAGGTTACCCTGGTAAACAAAACTGGCCGTACTTTTTTTATTGAAATCGTAATCCGTCTGAATTCTTGCATTGGGGTGTTGGTTGTTATTCAGGAAAGAAGCATCCGTATAAAAATAGTTAACCGAGTCCCGATAGATATTCTGCCTGTGCGAATAAGAATTGCCTTTCGACTCCGATCTGCCCATACCGATACTGGAGGTAAGATTAAACTTACTGCTTCGGTAATTGAAGTTGCCCGAAATTGCCGCTTCACCTCTTGTACCACCACTCATGCTTATCCTTCTGTAAATGCCTATCCTGCCTTTTTTAGTGATGATATTGATCACCCCACCCGGATAAGTTGCATATTCTGGTGGCGGGGTAGTCATGATCTCTACTTTCTCAACCACGTTTGCCGGCAAGCTTTCAAGCAGGTCTGATAATTGCTGGCCGCTAAGATTAACCGGTTTTTCATCCATCAAAATTAAAGGCTCTTTACCCCGTAATAGCAATGTGCCATCCGGATTGGCATTCATTAATGGAAGATTACGGAGCATCTCCGAAGCGTTGGTACCACTGCTCAGCGGGCTTTCCGACACATTATAAATGACCTTTCCATCCCTGTTCTCGATCAAAGGTTTTTCTGCATATACAATTACTTCGGCAAGTGTGGTAGATGCATCATTTAATTTGATCTCACCAAGATTAATATCTAATCGTTCGGTGTATATATGGATGCTATCCATATTCGTTTTAGCAAAACCTACTACATCAATGGTGATCCTGTAATAACCGGGCAGCAACTTTTCAAATTCAAATGACCCATTCTTATCTGCTACAATGGTAATGAGGTGCGAAGAATCTGCAGGCTCCGATAACCGTATACTGGCATATGCCAATGGCTTGCCGGACCTGCTATCCAGCACATTACCCGTAATACTACCCATGATTGCTTTAGGCTTATTATTAACCTGTGCTTTTAGCGAAGTATGGATAGAGAAAAGAAAAACTAAGACTATAAATTTATACATGTACAATTGCTAAACAGCAAAGTAAGTTTATACAGATGACTTTTGGCTCAGAATATAGATGTATGGCTATTTTTGCAAACATAATCGGTTAACTATGTATACACTCTACGGAATACCTAACTGTAATACAGTAAAAAAGTCGGTTACCTGGCTGCAGGAGCACAAGATCGCATTCGGGTTTCATGATTATAAGAAACTGGGCATTACTGCTGAAAAATTAAAACAGTGGAGCAGCCAGGTGGGCTGGGAAAACCTGCTTAACAAAAAAGGAACTACCTGGCGCAAGCTGGATGAAAAAACACAGGCATCCATCACCAACGAGAAAGCAGCTTTACAATTATTAGCTGCCAATACCAGCGCTATTAAACGGCCTTTGATCGAAAAGGGCAATAAAGTAATTGTGCTGGGGTTTGATGAAGAACAGTATCAGAAGGTTTTTAAAAAATAAGCCGCAGATTCGCAGATTATTTTTCTAATCTGCGAATCTGCGGCTTAAATTTTATCAACCTATAAATTACTTCAACAACTCTTTCAATTTCTGATTCAATGCCTCACCACGAAGATCTTTTGCAATGATCTTGCCTGCAGGGTCAATCAGCATATTTGCCGGAATGCTTTGAATATGGTACAACTGCGCAACAGCATTGTTCCAGTATTGAAGATCACTTACATGTGTCCATGAAAGGTTATCTGCTTTGATGGCTTCCAGCCAGTTGGGTTTATTCTGATCAAGCGATACACCTAATACTGTAAAATTTTTGTCCTTATAAGTCTGATAGGCATTTACCACATTCGGGTTTTCCATGCGGCATGGCCGGCACCAGCTTGCCCAAAAATCTACCAGTACATATTTGCCGCGAAATGATGCCAGAGATACGGCTTTGCCATTCACATCTTTCTGTGTGAATTCAAGCGCCTGTGTTCCAACTGCACCTACCTGTGGCGTTTTTGCGTCTGTAATCGTTTTTTCGATCATAGCGGCAAAAGGACCGCTCTTTGCAGCAGGTTTCAATTGTGCATATTTGGCTTCCAGCTCATCCGGCCCTTCAAATAACCGTATAATCGCAACCAGCAAAAGAGAACTCACCGGTGAGGCAGATTTATCGGTGATGAATTTTTGTGAAGCATTCAGAATATTGGTGCGCAATGAAGTGTACTCCTGCATCAATCCATTCTTTTTAGTGGCATCCTGTTCTGTTTTCAGCAGGTTGCCGACATTATTCAACTTCTCAAACAAGGGATAGAATTCCTGTTTAAAATCAAGGTACTCTTTCTCAACAGCAGAGCCGGCGATCTTCACATTCTTCAGGTCAGCCAGGTCGCCCGTAATAGTTACTTCATCATTTCCAATAAACAGGTCGATTCCTTCTTTACTGCCGGCAAAATTGATCTGTAAAAGATTAGGCGCAGTTAATTTTCCTTTAAGGGTGAACACACCATTTGCCGCTTTATCGGTAATAATTGTTTTGCCATCAACAGCAGACAATAAACTAACCTGTGTATTCAGGCCCTTAACCGTGCCTTTGATGGTAAACCCTGTTTTTAATTGTGCCATGCTCATTAATGGCATCAAAAACATGATCAGAGAAAGTTTTTTCATATTATTTCGAATGACGTTTTTGCAATATATCAATTACGTTTTGCAAATTATACCCTTTAGCGTTAAGTAAAAGCAAATAATGGAACATCAGGTCGGCGGCCTCGTTCAAAAATAGATCTTCGTTATCGTCTTTGGCTTCAATCACCAGTTCAACCGCTTCCTCTCCCACTTTCTGGGCAATTTTATTAATACCTTTCCCAAACAGCCTTGCCACATAAGATTCTTCGGGCGAAGCCTGTTTACGCAGGCGGATAATATCTTCGAGGTACAGTAAAAAATTGTCACTGTAATTCCGCTCGCTCCAGCAGGTATCGGCACCTGTATGACAAACCGGTCCTAACGGATGCGCCTTAATGAGTAGAGTATCCTGGTCGCAATCAGTAGCAATACTTTTCAGCTCCAGAAAATTTCCACTCTGCTCTCCTTTTGTCCATAATCGTTCTTTACTACGACTGTAGAAAGTCACTTTACCTGTTTGCTCTGTTTTTTCCAACGCGGCTTCGTTCATAAAGCCCAGCATCAGTACAACGTGTGTATTATAGTCCTGCACTACGGCGGGCACTAACCCATCGGGATATTTTTTAAAATCTATTTTCATGTTTCCAGCTTTCAGTTAAATAATGATTTGTTGTTGCCTGCCCGTCCGTTCAGGCGGGTGTCGCGCACTTCATCAACAACAATTTTTCTCAGCATTTTTTTAAATCCTTACCTCAATGCCTGCTTTGTGCAGGTATGCTTTCAACTCCGGTATTGCGATCTCTTTAAAATGGAAAATGCTTGCAGCCAATGCAGCGTCTGCTTTTCCATTGGTAAACACATCTACAAAATGTTCCATAGTTCCACCCCCACCGGAGGCAATTACCGGAACGGGTAATTCAGTTGCCAAAGTTGCGGTAATATCCAATGCAAAACCCTGTTTGGTGCCATCGTGATTCATGGAAGTTAATAATATTTCTCCTGCACCGGCGTCTACAGCCTGCCTGGCCCAGTCAATACAACGGGTATCAGTCTTTAAACGCCCCCCGTTCAGGTACACATACCATTCACCATCGGCTTCTTTTTTGGTGTCGATGGCCAGCACTACACATTGACTGCCAAATTCTTTTGCCAGGTCGGCCACTAATTGTGGTTTTTTAAATGCGGCTGTGTTCACAGATATTTTATCGGCACCATTTTGCAGCAATACACTCACATCTTCCACACTGCCAATACCACCGCCTACGGTAAAAGGGATATTGATATGGTGGGATATTTTATTAACCAGTTCACTTAATGTTTTACGTTTTTCAACAGTTGCGGTTATGTCGAGAAACACCAGTTCATCCGCGCCCTGTTGCGCGTAGAAGGCGCCCAGCTCTACAGGGTCACCGGCATCGCGGATGTTTTCGAAATTGACACCTTTAACGGTTCGTCCGTCTTTGATATCAAGGCAGGGAATGATTCTTTTTGTAAGCATAATATATTCATTGTGCCTTCGTGCCTTTGTGTGGGATATATTTTTCACACAAAGGCACGAAGGCACGGTTTTAGAATGTTTTTAACTCATCCAATGATATCCTGTTTTCATAAATCGCTTTCCCTACTATGGCGGCGCTGCAGCCAATTCTTTCCAGATCATTTAAATCTGCGATAGAGCTAACACCACCACTGGCAATAAAATACAGATCAGGAAAACGGGTAATAATATTTTGATACAGCACAGTTGACGGGCCTTCCAGTTTTCCATCCTTGCTTACATCGGTGCAGAATATTTGTTTTACGCCGTGACCGATATATTTTTTTATAAAATCGTAAATGTTGATCTCTGTTGTTTCTAACCATCCACCCACGGCAATTTTTTCATCTTTCACATCGGCGCCTAACAAAAATTTGTCGGCCCCAAACTGTTGCAGCCATTGAACAAACAGGGTTTCATTTTTTACAGCCAGGCTGCCAATGGTAGCCAGTGCGGCACCTGAATTAAAAACGAGCCTTACATCTTCTTCTTTTTTAATACCTCCACCAAAATCAATCACCAAAGATGTGCTGGCAGCAATCGATTCCAATACTTTCCAGTTTTTTACAGCCCCGGCTTTTGCACCATCCAGGTCAACCAGGTGTAACCGTTTTAAACCCGCAGCCTCAAATCCTTTGGCTACTTCCAAAGGGTTTTCGTTGTAAATGGTTTTTTGCCCATAATCGCCCTGCGTAAGGCGGACACATTTTCCATCTATAATATCTATTGCCGGAATGATCTGCATGATTTTTAATTACTCTAGAGTTTGATAAAATTTTTCAAGATCTGTTCCCCTACTGCCGCGCTCTTCTCCGGGTGAAACTGCACACCATAAAAATTATTTTTGTGCAACCCAGAACTATAGGGTTGTATATAATCTGTTGTAGCAATGGTATGCTCACCCAATGCTGCATAATAGCCATGTACAAAATAACAATAACTGTTTTCGGGAACTTCTTTAAACAGGTCTGTTTTCAAGTTATAGATATTATTCCAGCCTATCTGGGGTACCTTGATCGCGGATTTCGCTGATTGGGGGTATGAGTTCTCTGATGGGAGCGCGGATTTCGCTGATTGGGGGTATGATTTCGTTGATGGGAGTGCGGATTTCGTAGATTGGGGGGATGATTTCGCTGATGATTGGTCTGATTTTAAGGATTGAAACCATTTTACCTGTTCATCAAAGATGCCGAGGCATTGGGTGTTGTTTTCTTCGCTGTAGGCGCACATGAGCTGCATGCCAAGGCAGATGCCGAGAACAGGTTGCTTCAGGTTTTTGATCACAGTATCTAATCCTCTTTCTTTCAGATAATTCATGGCGGTGCTGGCTTCGCCTACGCCGGGAAAAATCACTTTATCCGCGGCTCTGATCTGCGCATGGTCATCGGTTACCACGGCTTCCATACCTATCCGCTCCAGCGCATACAATACCGATTGAATATTGCCCGCATTGTATTTGATAATTACCAGTTTCATCTTAACTTTATTTAGTTTCAAAAGCGACAATAGCTCATCCGGTAGAGTATCAGTTTCCCAAACTGAAGGTGGCGGGTTCGAGTCCCGTTTGTCGCTCTTTTTTTTTATTTCATTTATTCCTCTTCTTTTCTATAAATAATATTCAATTGCCCCCGATAAAATGTTTTATTAAATACATCACCTCTGTGTGATCTTTTATAAATATAATCTGATACATTAAAGTAATAATTCCTTGTTGTTAAAGTATCCGTTACCGTGATGGCATAGAAATGGTTTGTTCTTTTCCTGTTCGTCGCAACCAGTTTATTCATGACAACTCCATGAATCTCAAAGGAGGACCTGCTTCCCATTCTGTTAATCAGCCCGAGCGAACTCTTACTGTTTAAGAAAAGAAACAGGTAACACATAATACTGAATAATGAAACAGTCAGTATTAATGCAATCGTATCTGAAATCATTCTTTTTATTATCATGAAACATCCGAACGTAAGAATAATATCAATCAACAAAATAGCCAGCAACACTTTTCGAAAGTGGAATTGAAACCAATTTTCAATCCCATCTGCATCAACGTAACCATTTGGTAGTTGACCGGCAATCGCTATCAAAAAAATTATTCCGAAAACGGAAAACATCAGTAATGTAACCTTGAGCTTTCCAATTCGTTCTTTTTGATCGTTTTCATCAATTGGCTTTGAATACTCTGGCTTTATCACAGTTTTTTATACATTTTATTACTTCAATCGACTCATAAATGATTGAACAGACGATGCAATATTTACGGTTTCTTCCAATGCTTTAATAAACGCTGTCCCAATAATCGCCCCGTTCGCATATTTACAGGCAGATTGAAATGTTTGTTTATCCTTAATACCAAAACCAACCAATACAGGATTTTTTAATTGCATCGATTGCAATCTTTGCAGGTAAACCTCAACCGCATTAAAATCTTTATCCTTGCCTGTTGTGGCAGAAGAACTCACTGCATATAAAAACCCGGCGCTCAGTTTATCTAGTTTTCTTACTCTCTCTTCTGATGTTTCGGGTGTTACCAGGAAAATAAAATCGAGACCATGTTTTTTGATGATGGCGCCGTATTCTGTTTCAAACTCATATTCTGGCAAATCGGGTAAGATCAACCCATCAACACCAACAGCGGCGGCATCTGCGCAGAATTTTTCAAAACCATATTGCAATACAGGATTCATGTAACCCATCAATATTACCGGCACATTGATCTCATTTCTAAACCCCGCTAATTGTTCAAACAGTACGGCAATGGTCATCCCGTTTTCCAATGCTTTGGTGCCACTGGCCTGTATTACCGGTCCATCAGCCAATGGATCGCTGTAGGGCATGCCCAGTTCTACAAGGTCTGCACCATTATCCTGTAAAGATTTTAATATAGTACGTGTGCTGTTAAGCTGCGGGTAGCCTGCTGTGCAGTATACATTCAGCACAGCTTTATTTTTTCTTTTAAATAATTCCTGTATTCTGCTCATATATTTTTTTTGAACCACTAAGCACCAAGAGGCACGAAGTTTATCAGTCAACTAAATATCCATTGCCTTCATATACGTTGCGAGATCTTTGTCGCCACGGCCACTCAGGCAAATCACTACTTTATCTGTTGTTTTCAAATTCAGTTTACCCAGAACAGCAAACGCATGCGCTGTTTCGAGTGCCGGAATAATACCTTCTGTTTTGCTGATATGAAATGCTGCCTGTAAAGCTTCTTCATCGGTTGCACTCAGGAAAGTGCCGCGGCCACTGGCAAATAAGTTAGCGTGCATCGGACCAACACCGGGATAATCCAATCCTGCTGAAATGCTGTGTGGCTCTACCACCTGGCCATCTGCAGTTTGCATTACAAGGCTCTTGCTTCCGTGCAATATTCCGGGTACACCCAATTGTGTGGTGGCTGCACTCATGCCGCTATTCACACCATAGCCCGCAGCTTCTACCGCCACTAATTGTACACTTAACTCATCTAAGAAATGATAGAAAGCGCCTGCTGCATTACTGCCGCCACCTACACAGGCAACTACATGCGTTGGCAACTCGCTACCCGTTTTTTCTTTTAACTGCCATCTTGTTTCTTCACTGATCACACTCTGAAAACGTGCCACCATATCGGGATAAGGGTGCGGGCCTACAACACTGCCAATTATATAATGCGTATCAACAGGGTTGTTGATCCAGTCGCGGATAGCTTCATTGGTAGCGTCTTTCAGCGTTTTACTCCCGCTGGTGGCAGGTATAACTTTGGCGCCAAGCATTTTCATTCTCGCTACATTGGGTGCCTGGCGTTCAATATCTTTTTCGCCCATGTACACAATGCACTCCATTCCTTTTAAGGCACACACTGTTGCAGTCGCAACACCATGCTGCCCTGCACCTGTTTCGGCAATGATGCGCTTCTTACCCAGTTTCAGCGCCAATAAAATCTGGCCGATGGTGTTATTGATCTTGTGGGCGCCGGTATGACAAAGGTCTTCCCGCTTCAGGTAAATAGACGCATTGAATTCTTTGCTCAGCCTTTCAGCCAGGAACAAAGGTGTTGGCCTTCCCACATAATCTTTCAATAACATCTGGAACTCTTTCTGAAAAGAAGGTTCGTACATGATATCCAGGTACTTTGCTTTCAGTTCTTCCACATTCCTGTGCAGCATTTCAGGAATATACGCCCCGCCAAACGGGCCGTAATAGCCATGGGTATTGGGGTTCTGATACGTTTTTGTGTTTGTCATCTTATTCTTTTTCGTCAGATCTGTTTGATCGATGTAACAAAATCTTTTAATTTATGCATGTCCTTCACTCCCGGTGCCAGTTCAAATTTGCTGTTCACATCAATGGAGAAAAGGTCTTTGGCTACGGGGTCTTTTGCAAACTCTTTTAACTTATCTGTATCGCCCGGATCAATTCCACCACTCAAAAAAAATGGTTTGCGGATATTCAGTTCATGTAGCATTTTCCAGTCAAATTTTCTTCCTGTACCGCCGTAGCCCGCACCTTCTGTATCAAAAAGAAACATATCGGCCACATCCTGGTAATCTTTCACTTTCCATAACACATTATCATCTTCACGCAGGCGGAACGCTTTTACTACTGTTACATAGTCTGCAATTTTCTCGCAATATTTTGGTGTTTCATCACCATGCAACTGCACAATGTATAAACCACAATCATCTACTGTTTGCAACACTTCTTCTACCGGTGCATTTACAAATACGCCTACTTTATTAATGCCTTTCCCTTTTATTTTTTTTATCTCAGGCCTGGGCATGAATTTGAATACATACCGTGGCGATTTGGGATAGAAGATAAAACCCGCAAATTCCACTCCCATCTCATCCAGTTGCATTACCTGTTCGGTACTCGTCATGCCGCAAACTTTGATACGCATGTTATTTTGCTTTTAGTTGATTAACAAAATCAGCAAAAGCAACCGAAGGGCTGGGCTGTTTCATAAAGTTCTCCCCTATCAGGAACCCTTTAAAACCTGCACCGCGTAAAGTTACAATAGTATCCACACTACTGATACCGCTTTCAGCTATGGCGGGCTTCTGGCTGGGTATCTTGTTAATAAGGTTGAGCGAGGTTTCAATACTTACCTCAAATGTTTTCAGGTTACGGTTATTTACCCCTACAAGGTCTACCTCATCACAAATATGTTTCAGTTCTTCATCGTTGTGTATCTCAAGCAAAACTTCCAGTCCGAGATTTTTGGCTGTAGCCGCCATTTTCTTCACTTCTGCAGGTGTTAAACAGGCCGCAATCAGCAGGATCACTGAAGCTCCATAGGCTTTGGCTTCTATGATCTGGTATTCATCTATCATAAAATCCTTACGCAACAAAGGCACTTTGTTGATAGTGGCAGCCAACAGATCATCCAATGTACCACCAAAGAATTTTTCATCAGTAAGAACAGAAATACCGGATGCGCCATATCTGGCATAAGCGGTAGTAACTTCTTCTACCGTAACACGGTCGTTAATGATGCCTTTGCTTGGCGATTTTCTTTTAAACTCAGCAATAATGCCTGTTCTGGCAGGATCGAGCAGAAACTTTTTTAATGATAAAGTTTCATGGGCAAAGAACCTGCCCCTCTCCAGTTCTGCAACAGCAGTTTGCTGCTTTCGCAGTGCCACTTCCATTTTTTTCTGTGCAACTATCGTATCAAGAATATTCATAATTACTGGAGGCTGATTAATTTTTGTAATGATTGGTAAGCCTTACCGCTTTCCAGGCTTTCTACTGCTGCGTGGTAAGCATCATCATAATTGCCGTAATTACCGGTACAATTCAAAGCCATGGCAGCGTTGGCAAGCACCACGGCATTTTGCGCCCAGCTTCCTTCTCCTTTAATGATCTTCTTAAAGATCTTTGCGGCTTCCTCAACCGTATTACCGCCGTAAATATCTTCTGCCGCTACCATGCGTTTGCCTAATTGTTCTGGTGTCATCACTTTTTCGCCTTCGTTGGTAATTACTTTGGTATCGTTGGTGAGTGATATCTCATCGTATCCATCAAGGCTGTGAATAATGGTAAATGCCTTGCCTGTTTGCTGTAACAGGTAATTATAAATACGTGCCATTTCCAGATTATATACGCCTACCAACTGAAAAGCAGGTGCAGCAGGGTTAACCATTGGCCCGAGCATATTAAAAAAAGTTCTTACACCGAGGTTCTTACGGATGGGGCCTACAATTTTTAATGCGGGATGGAATAAAGGCGCATGCAGAAAGCAGATATTGGCCGCTTCAATTTCTTTCAACAAACGCTGGTTATCATTTTTAAAAGTATAACCCAACTGTTCCATCACGTTGGATGATCCACTGATAGATGTTGCGCCGTAGTTGCCATGTTTGGCCACTTTCTGCCCGGCGCCGGCTACAATAAAACAGGCGAGTGTGGAGATATTGAATGTATTCTTTCCATCACCACCTGTGCCTACAATATCCATTACACGGTACCCATTCAGGTCTATCTTCACGCAAAGTTCCAGCAAGGCATCACTGAAGCCCTGTAGCTCTTCAATAGTAATGCTGCGCATGAGGAATACGGTGATAAAAGCAGAGAGCTCACTATCATTATACTGTCCGCGCGACATATTGAGCAACACTTCTTTTGCCTGCTGACGCGACAATGTTTTGTATTCGAATAAATATTGCAGGATCTTTTTCATACTTAATTTTTTAACCAGTTACTGATCATTTTTTCTCCATCAGGTGTTAACACACTCTCCGGGTGAAACTGTACACCCTGCACATCGAAGGTGGAATGTTGTAAAGCCATGATATAATTATTGGCATCACGTGCTGTTATTTCCAACTCAGCAGGAAAATTTTGTTCACTGACTATCCAGCTATGGTAACGGCCAACTTCTATTTCATCGGGCAGGCCTGCAAACAGGGTTGTCCGTGAATCGCGAGACATGAGGCCTGAATTCTTTTCTCCACTCACGACTGACGATTCACGACTCAGGAGCTCAATTTTCGTGGCCACCCCATGATACACTGTTGACAGGTTGGTAAGCGTTGCCCCAAACGCTTCTCCGATGGCCTGGTGTCCCAAACAAACACCCAGTATAGATTTGGAGGATGCATATTCTTTGATCAGCGGCAATAACATACCTGCTTCAGAAGGAATGCCGGGGCCGGGAGAAAGAATAATTTTATCATAAGCTTTCACTTTTTCCATCGGTATCCCGTCGTTGCGGAACACATCTACTTTACCATGCGTGATCTTCTCAACAAGGTGAACCAGGTTATAGGTGAAGGAATCGTAATTATCAAAAACTAAAATTTTCATTTGATTTTCTTTACTGGGTATGCTACTAAATATTTTCTGCCAGGTCGATCGCTTTTTTCAAAGCATTTAATTTGTTGTTTACTTCCTGCAGTTCATTCTCCGGAACACTTGCAGCCACAATACCGGCGCCTGCCTGGTAAGTGAGTGTATTGTTCCTGCTCAGGAAAGTGCGTATCATAATGGCGTGGTTGCAACTGCCGTCAAATCCCATAAATCCAATACCACCGCCATAATAGCTGCGGGCTGTTGGTTCATAATCATCAATAATTTTCATGGCCTTGAATTTTGGCGCGCCGCTCAGTGTTCCGGCAGGAAATGTTTTGGCCAGTAATTCAAATGGGTTCTGGTCTTTTTTTACTTTGCCTGTTACTTCGCTTACCAGGTGTATTACGTGACTGTAATAATGTACCTGCCTGAAATGGCTTACCACCACATTATCGCAGGCTCTGCTCAGATCGTTACGGGCAAGATCAACAAGCATAATATGTTCTGCATTTTCTTTGGCATCGTTCAGTAAGTTTTCCGCCATCTGCTGGTCGGTCTCAGGATCGCCGGTTCTTTTAACCGTTCCGGCTATGGGATGAACGATGGCTTTACCGTTTTCAATAATGAGTTGAGACTCGGGAGAAGACCCCATCAGTTTATAATCGCCGTAGTCGAAAAAGAATAAATAAGGAGAAGGGTTTACACTGCGCAGCGCCCTGTACACATTAAATTCATCGCCCGTAAAACCCTGTTTAAACCGTCGGCTCAGCACAATCTGGAACACATCGCCACGCAAACAACGCTGGATACCTTTTTGTACCATGTCCTTGTATCCTTCATCTGTCATATTAGACAACTCATCCCTTTTTGCAAGGAATGGAAATACGGGAACATCTTTGCTTTTGATCAGCGACTCTACAACAGCGATCTCAGATTCAACGCCTGCCAATTTATTCTCACAAATAAAAAGCTCATCTTTAAAATGGTTGAAGGCGATCACATATTGATAAAGGCGATAGCGCATCAATGGTATAATGGGTGCCTCACTGTTAGCCGTTTTCAGGGTGATGGTATCGAAGAACTGAACTGCATCAAAGCAGGTATAACCAAACAATCCCTGGGCAAATTTGCCTTCTTTCATATCGGGCGCTTTTACATCAAAGCCCTGCATAAAATTCCACAGCAGGCCCGGCACTTCCGAAGTGTTTTTGATGGATACTCTTTCCGGCTTCTGTCCGGGTAATTTAAACTCAACCTGGTTGGTCGAACTTATTTCAATACCACCGATGGCATTGATGCCGATAAATGAATAACTGTTCTCTGCAGCATGATGGTCTGTGCTTTCGAGCAAAACAGTGTCCCTGAAACGGTCGCGCACCCTTAGATAAATACCTACCGGAGTAAATACATCCGCCAGCATTTTTTTGCATTCTGTCCGTAATTCTATTTTCTTCATACCATATTCCCCGGAAGGGGGTTTATGCTTCAGCCATCTGAAAAGCCTGAAGCAAGTGATTAAAAGTTCCCCCTAAACAAACCTGCAAAAATGCTTCGTCTGTTGTGTCTCCCCCTTCAGGGGCCTGGGAGTAGGTAAACAAAAAACCCCGACAATCTCTGTCGGGGTTCTGAATATAATTCAAAAAGTACTGGCTATGCCATTACAATCCCCGAACGGAGTTTGTATGCCACCACCAATATTTGTTTGTTACCTGATTCATTGCTGCAAATTTGGGGGAGAAAATCATTATAAACAAATTTTTTTTGGCTTGTGACTACTTGTCTTAACTTCATGCCAACTAACTGCTATGAGAAACAAGCTCTTCTTCCTATGGCTAATGCTATGGGCAATCCAATCCATTTCGGCCCAAAAAGCCGATACAGGCCTGCTGTTAAAACCCGACAGATTATTCGATGGTGAACAAATGCACAATAACTGGTCGGTACTTGTACAAAACAATATGATTATTGCCGTGGGCGAAACATCCTCGCTCAGGCCCGCATCACCCTATAAATCTATCGAACTAAAAGGTACCACTTTATTGCCCGGCTTAATTGAGGGGCATTCACATTTATTCCTGCACCCTTACAATGAAACCAAGTGGGATGACCAGGTTGTTAATGAATCAAGGGCCGAGCGGAATGCCCGTGCAGTAGTACATGCCAATAAAACATTGATGGCAGGTTTTACTACTGTGAGAGACCTTGGAACCGAAGGACTTTTTTATGATGATGCAGGTTTAAAAACAGCCATAGAAAAAGGCATTGTGCCCGGGCCGAGAATTATTGCAGCTACCCGTGCCATTGTGGCTACCGGCACCTATGGGCCAAGGGCAAAAAATACCATGAACAGGCTGATTAAAGGAGCTGCTGAAGCAGATGGTATTGATGACCTGATTAAAGAAACCCGCAGGCAGATAGGCAAAGGCGCAGATGTGGTAAAAGTGTATGCCGATTATCGCTGGGGAATTGATAAAAAAATTGCTGAACCCACTTATACATTGGAAGAGTTAAAAGCAGTGGTGGCAGCAGCGGCAAGCAGCGGACGAAAAGTTGCTGCACATGCAAGCACGGAAGAAGGCATGCGCAGAGCCATATTGGCGGGTATCTCAACCATTGAGCATGGAGATGAAGGAACAGCAGAAATATTTGACCTGATGGTTGCCAATAAAACAGCCTACTGCCCAACCCTTAGTGCCACCGAAGCCCTATGTTCTTATGAAGGATGGAAAAAAGGCACCATGCCCGAGCCTGAAAGAGTTACCATCAAGAAAAAGGCATTTTCCATTGCATTACAGAAAGGCGTTACCATTTGTATGGGTGGCGATGTAGGCGTATATGCGCATGGCGACAATGCACGTGAAATGGAAGCGATGGCAGCCTATGGTATGAAACCTGTTGATGTATTAAAAAGCGCCACATCTATTAATGCAGATGTGTTTGGATACGGAGATAAGATAGGCAGGATTAAAAAAGGCTTACTGGCCGATATCATTGCAGTAAAAGGCAACCCTGCCGAAAATATTTCCGATGTGCGGAAAACAGTGCTGGTAATGAAGGATGGCACCATCTATGTAAATAATTCACATTAAATATTCCGATAAGAGATAAACCTGGAAAAAGAGCAAAGAAGAATACCTCTTATACCTTCTCCGCTTATCTTTTATTGAACCTAACCACTTAATTGCTTTATGAAGAAATTATTTTTGATCGTTTGTTGCTTTATCGGGCTCACTGCATTTGCCAATACCAATCCCGATGATATTGTTGGAATCTGGCTGAATGGAAACGGGCAGGGACAAATACAGATCTATAAAGAAGGCGATAAATACTTCGGAAAATTATACTGGCTGAAAGAGCCCAATGGCCCCAAAGGCAATCCCAAACTGGATGCAAACAATCCTGATCCTCAACAAAAGAACAAACCATTGTTAGGTTCACTCATCCTCCGCAATTTCAAATATGATGACGGCGAATGGAACAGTGGCCGCATTTACGACCCGCAGAATGGCAAAGACTATAAATGCTACATCAAACTGAAAGACCCAAAAACACTGAGTCTGCGCGGATATATCGGAATCTCTTTGCTGGGAAGGACAGAGGTTTGGACGAGAGTGAGATGATTAATTAGTAATTAATAGTTAGTAGTTAGTAATTGTTCCATCAAAATGATAAGGTTTCATTTATTTATTACTAATTACTAACTATTAATTACTAATTATTGATTGCCTCTAAAGTACCCCTTTAGTTGAAGGCAAATAATTACTCAACGGGTCTCTTTTTACTGCCATTTTTATTGCTTTGGCGAAGGCTTTGAAGATCGCTTCTATTTTGTGGTGTTCGTTTTCTCCTTTGCATTCGATATTCAGGTTGCATTTTGCAGCATCGCTGAATGATTTGAAAAAGTGAAAGAACATTTCGGAAGGCATCTCGCCTATTTTTTCTCTCTTAAATTCTGCGTTCCACACAATCCAGTTACGTCCGCCAAAATCGATGAGTACTTTGGCTTCTGCTTCATCCATGGGTAAGGCAAAGCCATAGCGCTCCATTCCGCGTTTATCCGCAAGGGCTTTGGCAAACGCTTCTCCCAGCGCAATACCGGTGTCTTCAATGGTGTGGTGTTCATCAATATGCAGATCGCCTTTGGCGGTAATGTTCAGATCCATTTTTCCGTGGCGGGCTATCTGGTCGAGCATATGATCAAAAAATCCGAGACCGGTATTGATAATGGCTTTGCCACTGCCATCCAGATTCAGTTCAACTTTGATCTGTGTTTCGTTGGTATTTCTTTCATGCACCAGTTTGCGCAATCCCAGTTTCAGGAACGAATAAATATCGGCCCAGCTATCCGTTTCAAATGCAATGGTATCTCTCAATCTTGCTTCCTGCTCCTCTGTTAATAAAAGAGATTGCACAGGTGAACGGAAATAAATGGCTTTACAGCCAAGATGCTTTGCCAGTTCAATATCACTCCACCTGTCGCCAATTACATATGAATTGGCAAGATCAAATTGATCATTGTTCACCAAATGTTGCACCATGGCAATACCCGGTTTACGTGTTGGTTTGTTTTCTTCAGCAAAAGTCTTGTCAACATGGATCTCATCAAACACAAATCCTTCTCCTTCCAAAGTGCGGATCATCAGGTTCTGGTAAGGATAAAAGTCTGCTTCAGGATAAGAAGCTGTGCCCAGGCCATCCTGGTTTGTTACCATCACTTTATAATAATCCAATTCTGCTGCAATGCGCGCTAAAGCAGTGATAGCGCCGGGTACAAAAGATGTTTTGTCTGTACTGTCTACCTGGAAATTGGTTGGGGGTTCCTGTAACACAACGCCATCCCTGTCTATGAAGAGAATTCTTTTACTTCCCGGCTGCGCCGGAGCAAGCCCTACAGCGTTTGTATTATTTTCCACATTTAACTTATTACTCATAATTATTTAATTGTTGCCCGCACTCTTTTTACTTCTGCGGGTGTTACGTGAGAGGCTTTGTTTGTCCAGCTATTTCTTACATACGTTAATACATCCGCTATCTGCTGATCAGAAAGATCGCTATGCGGCGCCATATTGTTGCTGTAAAATTCACCGTCTATCTCTACCCTGTCTGTCATGCCTTTCAGCACAATACGGATCAGTTTTGATTTGTCTTTACCCACCACCGCCGTTGCACCATCAAGCGGCGCATTCATATGAGGCACGCCACCGCCGTCAACCTGGTGGCAGGCAAGGCATACCTGCAGGTAAACCTGTTTTCCCCGCTCAATAGAAGCCTGCAACATGGCAGGTGAAATTGCCGCAGGTTTCGATTTTGTGGATGCCTGTTTTTTTGTGATGGTTTGAAAACCCATCAAACCTATTATCAATACCGAAGAGCCGATCAGTTTCTTCATTAATTTTTTATTTGCCGTTATATATGATTCGATAGATAGTACCTTTTACATCATCAGATACATACAATGATCCATCAGGGCCCTGGGCCAAACCACATGGGCGGTGTGCTGCACCTCTTGTACCTGTTACCACTTCCATTCCGGAAAATCCGTTGGCGAATATTTCCCATTTGCCGGTAGGATTACCGTTTTCAAACGGAACAAAGGCAACATAATATCCTTCCTGCGGTAATGGTGCACGGTTCCATGATCCATGAAATGCGATGAACGCGCCGTTCTTATATTTTGCAGGAAACATATTTCCTGTATAAAACAGCAGTCCATTAGGCGCCAGGTGTGCAGGGAAAGCCATAGCCGGTTCTTTAAAATCTTTGCTGCCTTCTTTTTTACCATCTCCACCATATTCAGGATTTACTATTTTTTTATGTTGGAAAGGATCATAATAAACATAGGGCCAGCCCGCATTATCGCCTTTATTCAAAGCATACATTGTTTCTGCCGGAAGATCAGCGCTCGACTGGTTATCATACAAAGCCGGAAACAGATCATGCAACTGGTCACGGCCGTGCTGCATAACGTATAACTGGTTTGTTTGCGTGTTCCAATCAAGTCCTACCACATTCCGTAAACCTGTTGCGTAACGAACCCCATCGCCATAGGTCTGGTTAAGCTTATCGGCTTTAAACTGCCAGATACCGCCCGCAGAATCAAGAATAGGGCAAGGCATCCTTCCTTTTGAACCCGGCGTTCTGTCCTGCTCCTGGCATGAATTGGAATAAGCGCCAATATTTACATAAATATTTCCTGCATTATCGAGTGTAACAGATTTTGTTTCGTGTTGATTTCCTTTCTTTAAACCGGTGATGATTTTTTCTGCCTGTACAGGATCGATCACTTCACCTTTATCATTCAGTTTGTAACGAAAAACTTCTTCATCTGAAGAGGCATAGAGATAACCGTTTTTGATAGCGATACCGGTACCGCCATAATTACCCAGCCCCGTAATTTGTTCAAACTTACCATCGTCATTGGTATCGCGCAGCCTGAGGATGGCTTTACCTGCAGCTACCCTGCCCATGATCTTTGCATACAAATCGCCCTTGGCTGTAACAGCAATATGGCGAACATGCCCCAGGTTATCGGCCACTTTAACTGCACTAAAACCGGCAGGCAGTTTTAAGCCCGCATTATCTGCATCCGCTGCAACACCTGTTTTTGTTGCTATTTTGAGAGAATCACCAGCACAGGCATTCAGGCTGGTAAGCCCTGTTATAACAAGCAGGAGCGATAAGTAAGAAATTATTTTTTTCATATATTGGTTGTATTAGCGTTTGAAATTACAAATCAAAACAGATAAATACAGAGATTGTTTATTGAGCGTACCATTCGTGCATGGCATCTACCAGCATGGTATTTTCTTTTTCCGTTCCAACGGTAATACGGAGACAGTCTTCACAAAGTTTCACATTACTCCTGTCGCGCAGCACAATACCTTTTGTAAGCAGGAACTCATAGATCTTTCTTGCCTCTTTTATTTTAACCAGGATAAAATTGGCATCTGAAGGATATACTTTTTCTACTGTTGGCATCGACAGGAATACTTCGGCCAGGGCATCACGCATATCTACCAGTAAACGAATCATATCATTCACCTGTCCTACTTCATCCAGCGCTTTCAGTACAAGTTCCTGTGTTGCCTGATTAATATTGTAGGGAGGTTTTACCTTATCCAGTATTTCAATGATAGCGGCAGAAGCAAAAGCCATGCCCATCCGCAAGCCCGCCAATCCCCACGCTTTGCTGAAAGTCTGTAACACTACCAGGTTAGGATAATCGGTCAGCTCCTGTATAAATGATTTTTGTTTGGCAAAGTTGATATACGCTTCATCAATTACTACAATACCATCAAAATTATTCAGTACCGCTTCAATATCTGTTCTGTTAAGACAGTTCCCTGTTGGGTTATTGGGAGAGCATAACCAGATTAGTTTGGTATTGGCATCTACGAGGTTTTCAAGGTGTACAAGGTCAAGCTGAAAATCTTCCAGCAATGGTGCTTTTTTAACGGCCACATCATTGATATTGGCACTTACCTCGTACATGCCGTAAGTGGGCGGACAAATGATCACATTATCCTTACCCGGCTCACAAAATGCACGGAACAGCAGATCTATGCATTCATCGCTGCCATTACCCAGAAAAATATGTTCAGGAGCAATGCCTTTCACAACACTTAATTTTTCCTTGATTGCACGCTGGTGCGGATCGGGGTAACGGTTATACCATTTGGTAAGGGGCGATCCTAAACTATTTTCATTCGCATCAAGGAACACTTTGGCATCACCACTAAATTCATCTCTTGCAGATGAATAGGGTGTTAGCTTCTGAATGTTTGGCCTGGTTAATTTATTAAGGTCGAAAGACATACTCTTTTATAAAATTGTTATTAAAATACTGCTCTCATTTATAATGTGCGCTGGTAGTGGAATCCGATAATTTTGTATCCTTCATTTGCCCAGAATTTTTGACCGCCGCTATTGGTTACGTAACAATTGAGTTCTGAAGCAACACAACCTTTTGAACGACCGTATGCATACACATTCTCCATCATAGCTTCTCCAATTCCTTTGCCCCTGTATTCAGGCAATATCATCACATTATCAGGCTCTACATGTCGCCCCACATAATATTTGGTCAACATCCAGAGGCCGCAGATACCTATCAGCCTGCCATTATCATACGCACCCATGCATTCATACCCATTCTTTACCATTTCAGTCAGGCGTTCCTGCAATGTTTCTTCTGTTATCTTATCATTCAATATCCGCAAAAGAGGAATAATGGATGATATATCACTGGCTGGTATTAAGCGATAAGTGTACATACAAACTGTTTTTTGTTACCCGTTTATTCTTCTACCCGAATGCGTACCGCATTCGCGTGAGCAGTTAACCCCTCAGCATCCGCCATCAACTCAACTGTTTTTGCAATATTCTCTAATCCTTGTTTTGATAATTTCTGGTAAGTGATCTTCTTCACAAAACTATCTACACTAACCCCGCTGTATGCTTTGGCAAAACCGTTGGTTGGCAATGTATGGTTGGTGCCACTCGCATAATCGCCCGCACTTTCGGGCGAATAATTTCCAAGGAACACAGAACCGGCATTGATGATTTTTTCTGCAATGGCTTCATCTTCTTTACAGGCAATGATCAGGTGTTCGGCAGCATATTCATTCACTAAAGAAATTCCTTCTTCAATATCTTTCACTAAAATGATCGTGCTGTTTTCCAGTGCTTTTTCTGCCAGGTTTTTTCTTGGCAATACGGCCAGTTGTTTTTGCAATGCCGACTGTACCGCATCAACCAATAAAGCAGAAGTAGTTACTAATACCACCTGGCTATCTACTCCGTGTTCGGCCTGACTTAACAGATCAGCAGCAATAAATGCAGCGTTGGCAGATTCATCGGCCAATACACAAACTTCGCTTGGACCAGCGGGCATATCAATGGCAATACCATCCTGTTGTACCAGTTGTTTGGCGCAGGTTACGTATTGATTACCCGGGCCAAATATTTTTGAAACCTGTGGCACGGTAGCCGTTCCATAAGCCATGGCAGCAATAGCCTGTACGCCGCCGATCTTGCAAATCTTCGTGATTCCTACCAGTTGCGCGGCAAATAAAATGGCAGGGTGCAATTTCCCTTCTTTATCAGGTGGAGAGCAAAGAACCACTTCTTTGCATCCTGCAATTTTAGCAGGAATTCCCAACATCAAAATAGTGGAGAACAAAGGCGCCGTTCCACCAGGAATATATAAACCCACTTTTTCTATACCCACACTTTTGCGCCAGCATTTTACCCCGGGCATTGTTTCAACCACTTCAACAGCAGCTACCTGTTTTTCGTGAAACAATGTAACATTGGCAGCTGCCTGCCTGATAGCCTGTTTAAGTTCATCACTAAGCAATGCTTCCGATTCGCTGATCTCTTTTGCCGATACAACCACATTATCCAATACCACCCCATCAAACTGTTGGGTAAATTGCTTCACAGCCACATCGCCCTGCTGCTTCACTTCATTCATTACTGCTTTTACTTTCTGCAATAAAGAAGTATTGTCGATAGCAGGCCGTTGCAGTATCTGCTTCCAGGTATCTGGCAATGGATATTTTATCAGTTTCATTGTATTGGTTTCAATTTTATATATTTCAATCGTGAGTCGTGAATCGTCAGTCGTGAGTTAGCATATTCAGCAACCCTCTCACGACTGACGACTCACGATTCACGACTCACGCTCTCACACTATCATTTTTTCAATCGGCACAACCAGTATCCCCTGTGCCCCTGCTGCTTTCAGTTGCTCAATAATATCCCAGAAATCATTTTCATTCAGCACACTGTGCACGCTGCTCCAGCCTGCTTCTGCCAAAGGCAATACGGTGGGGCTTTTCATGCCGGGTAATAAACTAATGATCTCCTGTAGCTTATCATTAGGCGCATTCAGCAAAATGTATTTATTATTCTTTGCTTTTTTAACTGATTGAATGCGGAACAACAAACGATCCAGCAGTTGCTGTTTGGCTGGTTCAAGACCAATTGTTTTAATGAGCACCGCCTGCGACTGCAGGATGGATTCTGTTTCTTTTAAACCGTTCATGAATAAGGTAGAGCCACTGCTCACCAGATCGCAGATAGCATCTGCAAGGCCAATGCCCGGTGCAATTTCTACGCTGCCGCTGATCTCATGAATTTCTGCCTGTACCCCTTTTGCTTTCAGGAAATCACCTAAAATAACAGGGTAGCTGGTAGCGATCCTTTTGCCCGATAAAAACGAAACACCCTTGTATTCTTCCCCTTTTCTCACGGCCAGGCTGAGACGGCATTTGCCGAAGCCCAGTTTTTCCACCACGTCTACTTTCTTTTTCTTCTCATACACTACGTTCTCGCCAACAAAACCGATATCGGCTACAGAATCTTCCACGTATTGCGGAATATCGTCATCGCGCAGAAAATAAACTTCTATCGGGAAGTTGTTGGCTTCTGCTTTCAGTTTGTTTACGCCATTGCTGATATCGATACCGCATTCTTTTAACAGGCGGATCGAATCATCATGCAACCGGCCACTTTTCTGGATGGCTAATTTCAATTTAACACCAGCTTCTAAAGGGGTGCTTTGTTTGGTCTCTTTCATACAATTGATCGCGTTTAACGATAATATTTTTCCTGAAGATTGATACCCCCTTCAGGGATGGGGCTAAATAAAAAAGGCCTACCGTTCAGGTAAGCCCTTTAATGTTTTATTGCAACAGGCACAAAACACCAACAGCCTACCCCTGGGGTAAGAAATGATGGTGATGAGTATGTACCAGTATTTTCATAATGAGACACAAAAGTAAAGTCATCCTGCTTTACCTGCAAATTTTTTTCAGTCACTCATCAAAAGCTCCGGAAACATGCCCTTTTTATAAGTAACTTGCCTCCCCGTTAAATGCAAGTCATATGAAGAAAATTTCGCTTATCATTATCAGTTGTATCACCCTTTCTGCCTGTATTACCAGCGCTATGGCCCAGACCAAAAAAAAGCTGGTCTGGAGTGATGAATTCAATTACAAAGGCCTTCCCGATTCTACCAAATGGAGTTATGATGTAGGTGGCTCCGGATGGGGCAACAATGAGTTACAATACTATACCCTTAAACAGGAAGGCAATGCCCGGGTTGAGAATGGACTCCTGATCATTGAAGCGAAAAAAGAAAATATTGAAAAAAATGCCTATTCATCTGCTCGCTTGGTAACCAAGGGTAAGGGCGACTGGACCTATGGCCATATTGATGTTAAAGCCCGCTTACCGAAAGGGGTGGGTACCTGGCCGGCTATCTGGATGCTGGGATCAACTACTCCCCTGAAATGGCCTGATGATGGTGAGATAGATATCATGGAGCATGTTGGTTATAATCATGGAGTGATACATGGCACAACACACTCGCTGAAATATTTTCATGGCATCGGCACCCAGAAATCTGCTACCACTTCCATACCCGATTGCAGCGAAGCATTTCATGTGTATTCAATGGATTGGGATGCGGAAAGTATTACCATGCTGATTGATAACAAACCTTACTTCAATTTCAAGAACGAACATACCGGAAATGATGCGTGGCCATTCAACAAACCTTTTCATTTATTGCTGAATATTGCCATTGGCGGAAATTGGGGTGGACAAAAAGGTGTAGACGATTCTATCTTCCCGCAAAAGATGGAGATAGACTATGTGCGTGTGTATCAATAGTGCTTTGCTGAGCAAACTACTGACTATGAGAAACATAAAACGCCTCACCCTGGTGAGTTATCTGCTTTTTGCGTGTAGCTTTTTATTTGGGCAGGATGCAGTAAGCTATCAAACACCACCAAAAGACATTGCCGATCTGTTATTGGCAAAACCTACACCCGCAGTGCGGATCAACAGTAAAGCAGAATGGTTATTACTGAGTGAACGAAACTCCTATCCTACGGTGGAAGAATTGGGACAACCCGAAAGCCGTATTGCCGGGTTGCGATTGAACCCGAATAATTTTTCGCCCAGCAGGCAGGTTTTCATTAACAATTTCAGGTTAAAGAATATTAAAAGCGATAAAGAGTTTGCGATTGATGGTTTACCCGCCAACCTGCTGGCCGGTAATGCAGGCTGGAGCCCTTCAGAAACAAAAATCGCGTTTACCAATACTACCGGCAACAGAGTAGATCTGTATGTAATTGATATTGCCGCCAAAAAAGCAACCAGGATTAATAAGCAGGCGGTGAATATGGTTTTAGGGCTTCCCTATACATGGCTTGATGATAATACCATCCTCTACAAAGCTGCTACACATCTTGCTGCGCTTGCCCCTAAACGGCCCATCACACCCAAAGGCCCAACTGTGCAGCAAAACCTTGGTAAAACTGCACCCAGTCCTACATTTCAGGATCTGATCAAATCTCCTTACGATGAGCAGTTATTCGAGTTTTATGCCACTGCACAACTGGTGCAGAATAAAAATGGGGTAGAAACAAGTATTGGCAAAGCAGGACTGATCAGTTCTTTCACGCCGTCTCCTGACAAAAAATATTTACTGATACGCACGCTGAAAAAACCTTTTTCTTACCTCGTTACGGCATTGGGTTTCCCTTCCACTATCAGTGTAACTGATCTGAGTGGAAAAGTAGTAAAAATATTGGCTGAATTACCTTCTGCTGAAGGAACCCCATCAGGATATGATAACACACAAAATATTCCACGCGGATTTGACTGGAGAGATGATGAAGCGGCAACCATTACATGGGCAATGCCCTTAGATAGCGGCCTGATCAAAAAACAAGTGGACTATCATGATGCAGTGTATTCTTTAAGTGCACCATTTGCAGGGGATGCAAAAGAATTGTTTAAAACCAAAACAAGGTATGCAGGTACAACATGGGGAGATGCTTCACTGGCATTGGTTATGGAGGTATTACGCTCCAAGCAGATGACGAGGGTTAGCCGATACAATAGTACTACTGATCAATTGGAATTATTGTATGAGCGTAACCTGACAGATGCATATAATAACCCCGGATCTCCTGTAACGGTAAAAAACAAATATGGCAGATCTGTTATCCGCCTAACTGATAACGGAACAAAAATGCTGATGAATAATACCACAGGATCTTCGCCCAATGGCGATCTTCCTTTCCTGGCCAAATTTGATCTGACCACAAAAAAGAACGAGATCATCTGGCGTTGCAGTGAGGGCGTTTTTGAAGCAGTAGAGGAAGTGATAGATGCAGATAAGCTGGTATTATTTACAAAGCGTGAATCGCAAAAAGACGTACCGAATTATTTTATTAAAAACCTGATTCTCCGGATAGCAGACAGGCCGGTAACGCATTTCAGTAATCCCTATCCACAACTGGAAGGTATTACCAAGGAGAAGGTAAAATACAAAAGAGCAGATGGTGTTGATCTTACAGGCGATCTTTATTTGCCCAAAGGCTACAATAAAGACAAAGACGGACCACTGCCTGTAGTAATATGGGCATACCCGAGAGAATTTAATTCGGCTGCAGATGCAGCACAGATCAGGGGCAGTAAAGACAGGTTTACAACCCTGAGTTGGGGTTCGCCTGTATATTATGTAACGCAAGGCTATGCCATACTGGATAATGCAGAGATGCCGATCGTATCATCGGGTCCCGATAAAAAACCAAATGATGATTTTATTGCCCAGCTAAAAATGAATGCTGAAGCAGCTATTAATAAACTGGCAGACATGGGCGTTGGCGATAAAAACCGTGTGGCCGTAGGCGGTCACAGCTATGGCGCTTTTATGACGGCGAACCTGCTGGCACATACCAACCTTTTTAAAGCAGGTATTGCAAGAAGCGGCGCTTATAACAGAACGCTTACACCATTTGGTTTTCAGAATGAAGACCGTACCTATTGGCAGGCACCCCAATTATATTACGAGATGAGCCCGTTCAGTTACGCGGATAAAATTAAAACTCCGATCCTGCTCATTCATGGCGAAGCAGACGATAATACAGGCACTTACCCCATCAACAGCGAACGCCTGTTTGCTGCCATTAAAGGCAATGGAGGAACCGTTCGTTTTGTTTACCTGCCTTATGAGGCTCATGGTTACCGGGGCAAAGAAAATCTGTTGCACATGCTTTGGGAGCAAAACCAGTGGCTGGAAAAATATGTGAAGGCGAATAAGTAAGTTAAATAAATAAGCCGCAGATTCCCATATTAAAAAATCTGCGAATCTGCGGCTTACTTTATTTAGTACCATCTACCCTTTCAGCAACCGCGCTATCGTAGCTTCAAATTCTTTTTTGAATTCTTCGTAATGCAATCCGGTGCCCGGCCCTTCAAACCCGGTATGAATTTTAGCTACTTTTCCTGTCTTGTCAATGAATATCATGGAAGGAAACGACTGTATAGGCGTTAACTGCGGCAATGTTTTTTCTGTTCGCAAACTATCTGATACAGCAACACCTGTATTCAGCATAGGGTACTGCACATTGAAACGTTTTTTAAATTTCTCAATGCTCTTTTTAGACCGTTCAAAATCGGTGCTGTATTCGTATGCGAGGCCAATGATCTCAATTCCTCTTTGTTTATTACGGTTATAATACTCACTCAAAAAAGCGGTCTCATCCATACAATTCGGGCACCAGGAGCCCATGATCTGAACGATCACTACTTTATTTTTAAACCGTGCATCATTAATGGATACGGGCTTTTTATTCAGGTCCGGGAATCTGAAATTCAATCTTTCCTCCCCTTCTTTCAGGTACATGGCAGCCAGGTCGGGTAAAACAGCCTTTTCATTTTTCTCAGCCACCCATGGCTCTGCACTAACAGCGCCTGAATAAAACATACCACCTGTTATTTGTCTGTCGTTATTCACTTTGGCAGTAAACAGGAAAGCATGTGCCCCGTCAAAAGTTGACAACTGCAAACTATCTCCATTCACCACACCCGTGAGGTAACGGTAATCTCCGGTGGGAGTTAATATCGTTCCAACAAGTGCAGAACCTTTTTGCTGCCACTCGCCAATAGCAGGTTTGTATAGTTCTTTGTTTTTAATAAAAGTAACCGCCCATCTGCCTGTAATATCCACGATAGCAGGTTGCGTTGTTGAAAGTTTGCTGCTTTGCTGTGCTTCTGCCACAAAAGGCATTACCTGTGTTTTTACAGAACCGCCTTTCGTCCATATACCCTCCCATTTTTCAGCAGAAAGTTTTTTTATTTTAAAAGCAGATTCAAACACAGGCATCTCAATAAAAACAGAATCTTTGGTTATCCTGATCTTATCTACCCTGATTTTTTCTCCGGCATTGATCACATACAATACCGTTTTGCGATTCTCTGTTTTAATATCAAAATGAAAAGGGATCTTATTCCCATCTCCCCTGACTAATTGCCCACGCCAGGCCCCCTGTTTCATTGTGCTTTGTGCCGACACCTGTGTAATCATCATCCATGCTGCAATACAACTCATTATCCTTTTCAAGTGCATATTTTTTTTAAGACCGCAAGATTACTAATAGTCTATTGAAATAGTATGTTAATTAATGATAAGCGAAACCGCGGCCTGTTTAATTACGCTTTTTGATCTGCAACTCTTTCCACGGGGTTGAGCCATCTTCTTCGCGGGTAAAGATCAGTTCTTTGGATTCGCTGATCACAATTTCGGCAGTAGTATATACTTTGCAGCCATCCAGCAAATGGCCGCCAATGGTTTTGCCGGTGCTGTCTGAAACAGATAAATGTATATGAGAGCCATTTACAGATAAAGTGCCCACTAAGCTCACAATCTCAAAATGCCCCTTATCACCGTAACCATTAGGTTGATTGGCAAGGCGGATATTATATTCGGTAAGACTGCCTACACAGGTGTTTATCCAGCCGGCCTGTATGTTCTTTGCTTTTACAAAACTGTCTATGGATTGATTGAGGTCCTGACCTGGTTTTAAACGGAATGCATGAGTAGCTGGCATAGAAGAATTTGTTTTACAGGATGCAAAGAACAAAAGAATGCAAACGATTGAGGTAATTTGTTTGACCATAGCGCTAAGATACAGGATGCCGATGATTTGATATTCCAAACCACACTTGTTCTGAAGCATTCTCACCACAGACCTGCCTGCCAACAAAGGCAGGTTCACAGATTTTTCTGTGGACTTTCTGTGAAAATCTGTGAATCTGTGGCTATACACCTGAAAAATGTATAATCTTCCAAACTCCCTCCGCCACCCATCCCACCCGTGCCTTCCCCTGCAAATTCCAACTTCCTATTTCTCACCTGCAATCTCTATCTTAGAGCCTCAAAAACTACCAGCCATGCGATTGTTGCTCACTATTTGTATTTCTTTTTGCGCCATCACTATTTCTGCACAAAATTATTACCTGTTTGCAGGTACCTATACCACGGGTAAAAGCAAAGGCATTTATGTGTATGAATTTAATTCGAAAAACGGTGAAGTAAAATGGGTGAGCAATACCGACAGTGCTGATAACCCCTCTTTCTTAACCATTGCTCCCGATGGCAAACACCTGTATGCAGTGAATGAAATAGATAAGGATAATGCCGGCAGGGTATCAGCCTATGCGTTTGATGCCGAAACCGGTAACCTCAGTTTTATTAATCAGCAATCAAGCGGAAGCGAGCATCCATGTCATATTTCCATTACTAAAAATGGCAAATGGCTTACTGTAGCGAATTACACCGGTGGAAGTCTGGCAGCGTTTCCTGTTAACAAAGATGGCTCTGTAGGGCCTTTTTCACAACATATTATTCATAAAGGGAAAAGTGTTAATGCCGACAGGCAGGAAAAGGCGCATGTGCACGCTACATTTTTCTCGCCCGATGAAAAGTTTTTGTTTACGCCCGACCTTGGAACCGATAAAGTAAATATTTACCAGTTCAACGGAAATGCATCAAAGCCCTTGCAACCTGCCGCAGTTCCTTATTTAACCGTTGACCCCGGTGCAGGACCAAGACATCTTGATTTTTCTCCCAACAAAAAATACCTATACCTGATGGAAGAAATGGGCGGCACCGTATCTGTGTATGCGTATAATAATGGCGCACCTAAACGGATACAACGAATAGCTACCCATCCGGCAGATTTTAAAGGGCAACCGGGCAGCGCTGATATTCATGTATCGCCTGATGGAAAATTCCTGTATGCCTCTAACCGTGGCGATGAAAATAACCTGGCCATTTTTTCGGTAGACGCCGTAACAGGCAAGTTAACTAATGTTGGATACCAGTCTACCCTTGGTGTGCAACCAAGAAACTTCATGATAGACCCAACAGGAAGATTTCTGTTAGTGGCTAATCAGAAAACAAATAATATAGTGGTGTTTAAAAGAGACGCTGTTACAGGCTTATTACAGCAAACATTGCAGCAGATCGAAATACCCAGCCCTGTTTGTTTGAAGATGCTGGCAAAATGAGTTAACGAAGATTAGTGAGGAATGTTTCAATATGAGAAAGACAGAAGAGAAGAGAGCCATCGGGTTCATAACTTCTGTTACAAAATGAAAACCTTTTAATCAGCTATTATGCAAAACTGGAAGATCAAAACTTCGCTGTTCCTGAACTATTTTGTATTTGCCATATTGCTCAACAGTGTGGGTACAGTTATTCTGCAGGTACAGAATAATTATGGCATTTCGCAGGGAACAGCTTCTATCCTGGAAGCATTTAAAGATTTCAGTATTGCCATTGTATCTTTCCTTATCTCATCATACATCACGAGGATCGGTTATAAGAATGCCATGCTGATTGCATTGGGCTTTGTTACAACAGTTTGTTTTATCATGCCATTCACCAGTAGCTTCTTTACCACAAAACTGCTGTTTGCGGCTGTAGGCTCTGGTTTTGCACTGATTAAAATGTCGGTATACAGCACCATTGGACTGGTTACCAAAAATGAGAAAGAGCATATCAGTCTGATGAATTTTATCGAATCATTTTTCATGATCGGTATCTTAACCGGTTATTTTATTTTCAGCTCTTTTGTAGACAATGCAAATCCGCAGTCAACTTCATGGCTTAATGTATATTATGTATTAGGCACCATCTCTTTGCTGGCTTTTCTTTTATTGCTAAGCGCTCCGCTGGATGAATCGCCTGTTAAAAACCAGCAACCCGATTCTATGCTGAAAGATTTTTCTAAAATGTTTCAACTGCTGATATCGCCTATTGTACTGGTATTTATCTGCTGCGCATTCTTTTATGTGCTGATCGAACAAAGCATCATGAGCTGGCTGCCCACTTTTAATAATAAAGTATTGCTCCTGCCCGCAGCGCTCAGTATTCAAATGGCAAGCATCCTAGCAGGCTCTACAGCGGTTGGTCGTTTCTTAGCCGGACTCTTATTAAAAAAACTAAACTGGTTTATCGTGCTCGCCTCCTGCCTGGTACTGGCGGCTTTATTGGTAGTGGTGGCAATTCCGCTGGCGCAGAAAGTATCGGGCACACCCATTACAGGCTGGGGTACTGCACCTTTAGCGGCTTTTATTTTTCCGCTGATCGGTTTATTAATTGCACCGGTATACCCTGCTGTAAACTCTTTAATACTCAGTACGCTGCCGGTAAAAAAACATGGGTTGATGTCGGGACTGATCATCATCTTCTCTGCATTGGGCGGTACAACCGGTTCTATTATTACCGGCCATATTTTTGAGAGTTATGGCGGACAAAATGCTTTTTATTTTTCACTGATACCGATCGGGATACTCATTATTTGCCTGTTCATTTTTAAACGCCTGCAGAGCAAATTCAAAGTTGCCAATCCGGATCAGATCAAATAGTTGTTGCAGTATGCCCATCCTTCCGCATTTTTATATTGAAAGTTTGTCGCCTTTGTACGAGGATGTTCAATCAGGCGAAATATTTTCTGATTCAAAATTTTTTGTGGATTGTGTACCGTTGTTCACGCCTGACGATATCCTTTCAAAATACAGCAGGGAGAAAAATAAAAAAGGATTTGATCTTAAAGCATTTGTTACAACACATTTTGCCCCGCCTGCCGAACCTGATAACAGCTATTCATCAGCAAACAAAACCCTGCACGACCATTTATCCGGGCTCTGGAACGTATTAACCCGCAAACCTGATGAACTGGGCGGCACATTGATACCGCTACCTCATCCCTATATCGTGCCCGGCGGGCGTTTCAGGGAAGTGTATTATTGGGACAGTTATTTTACCATGCTTGGTTTGCAGGTTTCCAAAAGAACAGATATCATTCAGAACATGGTTGATAATTTCGCGTACCTGATCAACCAGGTTGGCTTTATACCTAATGGCAACCGCACTTACTATCTTGGCAGATCGCAACCACCTTTTTTTGCATTGATGGTATCTGTATTGGCTGAAGAAAAAGGCAAAGCAACACTGCTGAAATACCTGCCGCAATTAGAAAAAGAATATGCATTCTGGATGGATGGTGCAGATAGTTTAAGTGAAAAAAATCCGGTTCATCGCAGAGTGGTTTTATTACCGGATGGCAGTATCATGAACCGGTATTGGGATGATCGCGATACGCCCAGGCCTGAAGCTTTTATTGAAGACACACATATTGCTAAAAAATCGGGTAAAGATCCTGCAACTGTTTACCGCCATATCCGCGCCGCTGCAGAATCGGGCTGGGATTTCAGCAGCCGTTGGTTTCGGGATGGCGGGAATATGGAAACCATACAAACAACAGAATTGATTCCCGTTGACCTGAACTGTTTACTATTTTATTTAGAAACAACTTTGTGCAGGATCTATGAAAAAACAGACACTACGCGATACACCAAGATGCTGGCTAAAGTAAATAGCCGGAAAAAAGCCATCCAGGAATATTGCTGGAATGAAGCAAAAGGATTCTATTTCGACTATCATTTTAAAGACAAAGAACAAAGCAGCGCCTATACCTTAGCCGCAGCTTTTCCTATGTTCTTTAAACTGGTAACGCTTGAGCAATCCAGCAGGGTAGCACTTTGCCTGAAAGAAAAATTTCTTAAACCCGGAGGCCTTGTCACAACATTGAATACAACCGGCCAGCAATGGGATGCTCCGAATGGTTGGGCGCCGCTGCAATGGATCGCTTACAAAGGTTTAAAAAATACCGGTCACGGTAATTTAGCCGACCAGGTAAAACTGAACTGGATGCGCAACTGTGAAAAAGTGTTTTTGGCTACCGGTAAAATGATGGAGAAATACAATGTAACAGATATCAGTACTAAAGCAGGTGGCGGCGAATATCCTAACCAGGATGGGTTTGGGTGGACCAATGGGGTGTACCTCAAATTTTTAACCAAGGATAAAACCCGGACTCCGGTATTAGGCTCCTAAAATAAACCGTGCCTTAGTGCCTTTGTGTGTAAATTATTTCTCACACAAAGGCACTAAGGCACGGTTTTATTGAATCTATTTGTGTTTCCTGTGCTTGTGATGATGGCTCTTTGGCTGCAGATGCGGGTGTGCCTGTTTTTCCGAATCAACAACTATCTTTCGCTGATTCTGCAACGCGCCCAAACCAATTAATGCAATACCTAATATCAGGAACACATATTGCACAACAAATGTTTCACCAATCAACAACCACTCAATTACAACAAACACGCCAATAATCATCCCCTGTATCATGATGAAAAAGGAGTAGAACCTGAATTTTCTGTAGATAAGGAATATAACCAAGGCACTGAACAGTGCCACTGTAAATAATAGTATCCAGCCTACCGAATAATAGTTGGTAAATACAGACCCATTAAGCAAATAAAACGGCAGGCCAAGTGATGTGCCCGTTGGGTCAGTTATCATATGGTAACTGGCGATCAGCGTTGTTATACAGAGCAAAAACAAAATGGCAACCGATAATTGACGGGCGGTTTTCATTGTTGTACGATTTATGTTACAAAGTACAAAAAATACAGCTGATTACCAATACTTTAATCAATTCTTAATTTGGTTAATCGCCTGCTGATAACGACTCAGCTTTATCTTAAAACTTTTTCCTCTTTCGCTTTCGATAGAAGTTTATTAAAGTCTCTTGGAGGTATTGTTGGACAAAACTGACCGAATGTCCATTTATCTTTTTTATTTCCATTTTTCCCAACTATGAAATATGATAAACGATATTCAATTTTGCCAACTTGTAGCATTTTAGCTGTTTTTGGGCCTTTAATTTTTTTTCGTTTTAAGCGCTCGAAGAAAAAGCATTTTTCCTTGTTATTATGTTGAAATAGGTATGTATATTTTTCTAGTTTGAATAAATGTTTCCCTTTTCTGCTAATATCTTTAAGCGAAATCAATTTGTCAGTGTCTTGCAAAATGTTTTTTCTTTCGAGTATTTTATTAAATGACTCTTGAAGCTTTTTATTCATGTTACTGTGATTTGAGGTATTTTTTTTGATAAGTTTAGAATCAAAATCGTCTTTACAAATTGCACACAACAGGCTTATTTCACATTACTGCTCCAGTTAAAAAAAGCATCCACATCTTTCTTAAACTGCTGGAGTGATGGTTTGTGAATGTAATACATATGTCCTGCCTCATAAAAATAGAACTGGATGTTCTTCCTTTGCTCCGGTCTCAGCAGCATATGTTCCACATCAAACTGGGAAGTAAAATAAGGGGTTGCAAAATCGTAATAGCCGCATCCAACATACACTTTCAACGATGGGTTTTTCGCCATCGCATCGCGCAGGCTTTCTGCCACATTCAGGAACTGGTTTTGTACATTGCTGTAATTCCACGGTCCCACATCTCCAAAAATATTGTAGCCTTTTTCTTCCTTAAAATTCAATTCCTTTTCAAAGTAATCATTCATGGTTGCAGTGAAAGGACCATCAATATTGGCGAAAGAAGGATCGAAACTGAAATTTTCTCCGGCATCATCTAAATCACGGCCCGTAAATCTTGCATCCAGGCGGCCAACCGTTAATCCATCTTTTCTCCTGAGTTCTTTCCAGAAACGGTTCTCTTCTACCCGCAGGTTAGATTGCAAACAAAACTCCTTACTCAAACCTGTGTAATAACTCATTTTAGTTGCCACAGCATCCTTTTCTGTATCAGTTAACCAGCCACCTTTTAATAAGGCAGATGCATATTCGCCTAAGGCAAACTGTTCAGACTCTTTCAATGTCTTCTTCAGATCTGTTTGTAATGCAGGAGCCAGTTTTTTATGATACCATGCCGCTGCGGTATAAGAAGGAATATATAATGCCCTTGGCAGATCATTCCCAACATAATAATCATTGGTACCAAAATTCAGGATACTTGAAATAAGAAAAATACCATTGAGAAATACCCGGTAACGGTCCTGCAAAAATTTGGATAAACCCGCAGCCCTGGTGGTACCATAACTTTCACCTGCCAGGAATTTGGGCGAGCCCCACCGCTCATAACGGGATAAAAAATGACGGATAAATGAACCCATGGAAGAGATATCTTCTACATATCCGTGAAACTGTTTGGGATTCTCTCCGGCCGCGGCACGACTGAATCCTGTTGAAACAGGATCGATAAATACAAGATCGGTTTTATTGAGCCAGCTATATTCGTTATTGACATATTGATATGGCGGAGCAGTGGCGGTACCATCATCCTGCAATAACACACGTTTTGGTCCAAGGCCACCCATATGCAGCCAAACAGACGACGAACCCGGGCCACCATTAAATGTAAAAGTTACCGGGCGCTTACCGGCTTCTTCCCCATCTTTTTTATAGTAGGTGAAGAATACTTTAGCGATCAGTTTCCCCGTATCATTTTTGAGATCCAGATAACCGGTGTGAGCGGTATAGTCTATTTTTTTTCCGTCAACAGTAACACTGTTATGGGTTACTGTTACATTAACCCCGGCAGGTATAAGTTCCGGAATAACAGTGGGAGTGGTGTTTTTTTGGGCGATAGCTGCAAAAGATAACAGGCAGCCGGCTAAGAGCAGTGATCTGATTTTCATAAGTATTAGTTGGATCATCAAAATACGAAAAAAAACATTCCTTCGGCCTTTGTGCGCATCCTTTTCTCATACAAAGTCACGGTTTTGATCACTATTTTTTTGTAGCCACTACGTCTATATCAAACACCAATACACTGTTTGGAGGAATGGCTTTGCTGCGGCTGCGGATGGTATAGGCTAATGCAGACGGAATAAATATCCTGATCTTACCACCCACCTTACAAACCGGGAGTGCCACCTGCCAGCCCCTGATCAGTCGCTTTAGCGGGAAGGTGGCTGGCTTGTCTTTGGTTTGATCAAATACACTTCCGTCTTTCAATAAGGAACCTTTATAAAAAACAGTTACTGTATCATTCACAGAAACAAAATCGCCTACCCCTTCTTTTAATAGCTGATAATACACACCGTCTTTACTACCGGTTGTATCAATTTGTTTGGCACGTATGGCATCAAATATCATTTGCTGGTCTTTTGCGGCTTGTGCAGCGCTGTCAGCATTCTTATTCCAGTCTATCAAAGGCTTCTGGCCGGTTGCCTGCCTGGTAAACAAGTCGCCATACACAGCCGTTGCGCGTTGAAAGCCCCCGTTCCACAAATAAAATTTTCCATCCGCAACACCAGCACCATAATCAATCCTGTCGCCTGCTTTACCGGTGGCATCATAAGAAAAACTGCTCTTCGTTAATTCCAACCATTGGCCATTTTCTTTTTGTATCCACTGGTTACCAAAAAATGCTTTGCGTTGTAACTGACCATTCACCCCAACAAAATTTTCATTGAAAGAATAGAGATTGTGTAGTAGTTGACCATCTTTCGGGGCTTTAAAACTGGCAATCAATTTCCATTTTTGTAATTCGGGGATAAAGAAGTAGCCGGTATAGATAGTTGTTTGCGATGCGCTATCCGTTAATGCTGTAACCAGCAGTTTATAGGTTTGTCCTGTTTGCCATGGGTACACCCAATGACTATGCCCGCCTGTTCCTTCGTTACCAAAACCATCCGCAAACACTTCTTCTCCTTTTGCCAACAGTTGTACTTTGTTGGAGTCGGGCACATTTTTCCGGTCAACCGCTTCTTTACCTGCATCCCACACAGAAAAAATAACCCGTCTTTCTGTTTCACTGTTTACCTGTATCCCAAAATAACCCCTCGCAAAACCGCAGGCCATATAATAACTGTGCAGGTGATCAAAGCCTTTGGGTATGGTTATCTCATTATAAAAAGCGATCGCCTTTGTTGAATCGGGTAATGGATACCGCAGGTGTACGGATGCCGCATTACGTCTTGATTTGGGATTGAAGTGAATACCCACAGATGCAGAACCGGATAATTGAACAGAGCGGATATCGGCAATCGTGTTTCTCGATTTCTTAATAACCGAAATGGTCAGCGAATAAAAGCCACTGTCTTTAATAGTTATAGCACCCGCTTCAAGTTTTTTGAATTTTGAAGACTCCGGCACTTTCATCAGAAAATTTTTATTGGCAATGTTTAATTTGAGGATCGTTCCTTCCTCCGCATTTTTTGCATCAATACTTATAGATAATTTACCGCCTCTCCGCACATAAAAAAAATATTGAACCTGCTTGGAAGCGTCTGTCCAGTGCTGCAAACCGTTTTTCTCTGAAAACATGGATGCATCTTCTGTTTCAGCAGGTAATACATAACCTGTGTAAGCAGGAATTGAAATACTTTGAGATCTGAGTAGGGTACTGATACATAAAACAAGGATCAGTAAAACGGAACGGGGCATGCCTGGTTATTTAGGTAACCAAACTTAATAAAAGAAATTCAGGAAGTTTTTAAAAAATCGCGGAACCAGTAGCCTGAGTTTTTAATGGTGCGCAGTTGTGTTTTAAAATCAAGGTGTATTAAACCAAAGCGGGGGCGGTAACCTTCCGACCATTCAAAATTATCAGTAAGTGTCCAGGCAAAATAGCCGTTTACATTAACGCCTTCTTTTTTGGCCCTGAGCATGGCCGAGAGGTACTGTTCATAATAATCTATACGCTTCACATCGTTTACCACACCATTAACCAGTTCGTCTTTAAAATAGGCTCCCCCTTCAGTTACGATGATCTCTTTTACGCCGCCATATAACCAGAACCTTTTAATCATGCGGTAAAAACTGTCGGCATTGATCTCCCAGCCCATATCGGTATGCGGTACTTTGCGGGTGGTTGCTTTTACTTCTGATGCATGTATGTAAGGAATGATCGCATTATACTTAACTGTGAGTGAAAAATAATTTTGCAACCCAATGAAATCGAAATTGAATTTCATCTTGTCGCCATATTTCCATGCTTTATTGTAAAGATGCAGTTTATCAAGCAACGGAAAATTTTCTTCCTTCGGGTAGCCCCTGCCCAGCACGGGTTCGATGAATAAGCGATTGAGCATGGCATCTACTCTTCTGGCTGCCAGCACATCTTCTTCGCGCTGGGTATAAGGCATTACCTCACTGCACGAAAAAGTAGTACCAATATTTGCTTTCGTAACCAGCGACCGTACAATGCGTCCGCCCTCTGCCTGGCAAAGCAAAGCATTATGTACTGCCGGAAGAAAATTGTTAAGACCTGTTTTACCGGGTGCATGCATGCCCAGCATATAGCCCAATGAAGTAAAGCCCATGGGTTCATTTAAGATGATCCAGTTCTTTACCTTATCGCCATATTCTTCTGCGCAAACAGTTACAAAACGGGTAAACCATTTTAGCATCTGGTGGCTCGTCCATCCGCCATTTTTTTGTAATTCCTGGGGCAGATCCCAGTGATACAGGGTTACATAAGGTGTAAGTCCCAGTTGCAAACACTCATCAATCAGTTTATGATAAAATGCAATTCCTTCTTTATTTACACGCCCCATACCTTCCGGCAAAATGCGGCTCCACGAAATAGAAAAACGGAACACCGTAAAGCCCAATGCTTTTACCAGCATCAGATCATCTTTGTAGCGATAATAAAAATCGCAGGCTTCATACGGTTTGCCGCCGCCTTTAATCTTGCCTGTTCTGCGCGAGAACGTGTCCCATATAGATAATCCACGGCCATCTGCATTATACGCACCTTCATTCTGGGCCGCAGCTATGGCTACTCCCCATAAAAAACCGGGACCAAATGATGCGGCATGTATTTTTTGCTGATAGGCCAAAGCAGATATTTACGCAAAAATGAGTATAAGTTCCGGTTAGTAATCATTATTGTATTGTTATATTTTGTTTTTTTGGACCAGGATTCAGTATTCCCTGAATCGTCAGATACTAACCGTACAAAATTTGTTTTACTTTCAGCTATGATCAACTATAACCCTAAAGGTTGGTTCCCGTTCATTTTCCGTTTTCATAAAGCGGATACCATCCGTAAATTATTTCCTGCCATTCTTTTTATCTGTTGTTATTCCTGGCTGGCTACTTTCCTGCAAACGGAGTACCTGCATCTGCCTGCCAGCAGTTTTGTAAAGAATATACCTGTTATGCACAGCCTGCTTGGTTTTGCTATTTCCATGTTACTGGTATTCAGAACCAATACCGCTTACGACCGTTGGTGGGAAGGACGGAAACTCTGGGGTGCACTGGTAAACAATAGCCGAAACCTTGCTGTAAAACTTAACAGCATGCTTCCTAATGATGATGAAAAAGACCGTGCTTTTTTTAAGAAGCTGATCCCATTATTTGCCGATGAATTAAGGCATCACTTACAGAATGAACGTACCAGGCTGGCGCTCGATACCACTCCGCACCCTGAGATTCCTGATTTTGATACCAGCAAACATATCCCTAATCAGGTAGCTATGTTATTGATGAACAAAATCAACCTGATGCACCGCGATGAAAAAATTACCGGTTACCAATTGTTACTATTGAATAATGAGCTGCAATCCTTCCTCGACATTTGCGGGGGATGTGAGCGGATCAAGAATACACCGATCCCTTATTCATATAGTGTTTTCATTAAAAAATTCCTTTTCATCTATATCCTCACCCTGCCTTTAGGTTTTCCGCTAACCTTGGGTTACCTCACTATACCCGTAACGGCATTTATCACCTTTGTACTTGGCAGCCTGGAAATGATTGCAGAAGAAATTGAAGATCCTTTCGGAAAAGACGAGAATGACCTTCCCATGCACAAGATTGCAGAAAATATCCGGAAGAATATCCACGATATCCTCAACTGATTATCAATAAATTAATACGTCCCGGTTTACCGGTCATGGATTTTTGGTTGTTTTCGCAATTTAAACGTTTGTTTAATTCAAACATTTGTTTAATCTTCGCGCCTCCAACCAAAAAAATATGATGATCTGTAAGCGAGACCATATTATGAACGTAGCCATAGAACTCTTTGCAGAAAAGGGTTTCGAGGGCACGTCTATCCGCGACCTGGCCACCAAAGCGGATGTGAACGTGGCGATGATCAATTATTATTTTGGGTCGAAAGACAAGCTGTACGAGGCCATTGTAGAATATAGGGCATCTTTTATGCGCGGTAAACTTGATGAAATTGAAGCCGATACCAAATTAAGCGAGATAGAAAAAATAGATGCCATCATTGAAAATTATGTGGCCAAGATCTTGTCGCAACCAGATTTTCACCGGGTGCTTCACCAGGAACTATTGATGGGCGAACGTGAGACCATGCATGAGAACATTATCAAAATTTTTGTAAGAAACACCAAAACATTGCGCAATATCATCGAACAGGGGATCAGGAAAAAAGTGTTCAGGAAAGTAGACCCAGAATTAACCATGGCCACTTTAATCGGCACCATCAACCAGGTAATGTTATCAAAGGCCCTGTGTGTGATGCTGGTAGAGCAGGGAAAAAATTTTGATCCCTATACCGATACGGCTTTCAAAAACCGCGTTATCAAACACCTGAAACAGATCATGCACGCCTACCTGCTGATCAAATAAATATAAAACCGAAACAACTAACTATAAACAACAAACCATTCACATGTCATCAGCAAGCAAAAAAAATTACGCAAAAAAAGGAATACTCCTACTGGTATTACTGGTTGCCGTTTACTTCGGTTATAAAAAGATCCATTATGTGTTTACACACGAAACCACCGATAATGCACAGATCGAAACACAGATCACACCGGTATTGCCACGTGTGGCAGGGTATGTAAAAAGCATTGCGGTAAAAGATTATGATTCGGTTGAAACAGGCCAGTTGGTAGTTGAACTGGATGATGCTGAATTACAAACTCAGTTGCTTGAAATGGAAGCCGATTTTCGCCAGGCAGAAGTAGATGTAATCAATGCAAAAGCTGCACTGAATAACGCCATTGTATCGCTCCGTGTAAATAAAGGCAATATTGAATTAAGCCAGGTGAGAAGAAAAAAAGCAGAAGATGATCTGAAAAGAGATCAAAGCCTGTATACCGACCAGGCCATCACCCGGAAACAACTGGATGATTCAAAATTCAATCTGGAAGCTACTGCGCAACAATTAGAGAACAGCAAAACAGATCTTACTGCTGCACAAAGCCGTATTGCTGTTTTACAGGCCGGTGTTGAAAAAGCAACAGCAGGCCTTGACGTGAAGAAAGCAAAGATCGAACAAACCAAACTCAAGCTTACTTATACAAAGATCTATGCGCCACAGGCAGGCAAGATCGGTAAGAAAAATGTATCTGAAGGGCAGTATGTACAGGCAGGCACCCCATTATTCTCTATTGTGAACGATACCACTTATTGGGTAATTGCCAATTTTAAAGAGAACCAGCTAAAAAAATTATATCCCGGCAAAGAAGTAGATATAGAAATTGATGCCTGGCCGGATACCAAAGTAAAAGGCGTGATAGAAAGCCTGAGTGACGCTACCGGCGCTAAATTTTCGCTGCTGCCTCCGGATAATGCCAGCGGAAATTTTGTAAAAGTAACCCAACGCGTGCCTGTAAAAATTCAGATCAAAGACATTGGGCAATACAGGAACATGCTGAAAGCAGGGCTAAGTGTATTTGTGAGTGCAGAAGTAAAATAAGTTTTAACCCTCCCCCGCCCATCCCTGACAAGAGAAGGAAAATATTTAGAGAATGGCAACACCTAAAGGATTTGCGAAAGCAATTATTGTACTAACCACTGTAACAGCCGCCGTAATGGAGTTGATAGACACCTCCATTGTGAACGTGGCGTTGAGTGATATGAGCGGCAGCCTTGGCGTGAACATTGAAGATATCAGTTGGGTAATTACTTCTTACGCAATTGCCAATGTGATCATCATCCCGCTCACCGGTTTTCTGGCAGAATATTTTGGGCGAAAGAATTACTATATCGTATCAATGATCATATTCACCATTGCCTCGTACATGTGCGGACAATCGGATACATTGGTAGAGATCATTATATGGCGTTTTATACAGGGTGTGGGCGGCGGCGCCCTGCTGTCTACTTCGCAGGCAATCCTGTTTGACGCGTTTGAACCTCAGGACAGGCCCATTGCTTCCGGCCTGTTTGGTATGGGCATTGTACTGGGGCCAACGCTGGGGCCTACACTGGGTGGTTATATCATAGATCACGCGTCATGGCCACTGATCTTCATGATCAATATACCGATTGGTATCCTGGCTACTTTTTTAGCATTCACTTTCATTGATAAAAAAGAAGGAGAAGGCGAAAAGAAAAAAGAGATCAAGATCGATTATACAGGAATCCTTTTGCTGATGGTGGGCATCGGTTGTTTGCAGTATGTATTGGAAAGAGGCGAATCGGAAGATTGGTTCAGCAGCCAAACCATACAGATCACAGCAGTACTGGCATTTATCGGTATGGCTGGTTTTATCTGGTACGAGTTAAGCATCAAGAACCCGGCAGTAAACCTGAAAATACTTGGTAACAGAAACCTGGCATTTACTACCATCTTTACGTTTGTAGTAGGACTTGGCTTATTTACCTCTGTATTTGTATTTCCCGTACTGGCCCAGCGAACATTGGGTTTTACCGCCTACGAAACAGGTTTAACCTTATTGGCGCCAACATTAATTACGGTAGTGATGATGCCGGTTATTGGCAAACTGATGAGCAAAGGTGTAACACCAATCCCTTTTGTAGTAGTTGGCTTTCTGCTATTTGCGGGTTATTCCTGGCTGAGTGCTGAAGTGAGTCCGGATGTAGGCAAGGGCGATTTCTTTTTCCCGCTTGCTTTACGCGCCGTAGGTATCAGCATGGTACAGTTACCATTGATTAACCAGGCTGTGGCGGGATTACAGCCAAAAGATTATCCGTCGGGAATCGCATTAAATAATATGATACGACAATTAGGTGGCGCCTTTGGTATTGCGCTGGCCAATAACTATATCGCACACCAATATGCGCAACACCGATACGATCTGGTAACAAAAGTAACCGGCGAATCGCAGATGTTTCTTGAGCGGAGTAATACGATCACGCAAGGCATCATAGCCAGGTCTGGTGATGTAGCAGGGGCAGGCACCAAAGCCCTCGCAACCATTAATGGGATTGTAGACAGGCAGGCCTATTACCTTTCTTACCTCGACACCTTCCGCTTGATCACCATATTTTTTATACTGGTGATTCCGTTGGTGGCATTCCTGCGGGTGAAAAAGAAATCGGCTTCAGAAATAGCAGCGTCATTGAAAGCTGCGGAGGAAGCGCATTAAAGAGATTGGGAAATTTTGGAATTGGGAAATTGGGAAATTGAGAGAATGGTTAGACGGGGGTATTGTTTGGGTAACTGATAAAAATTAAAACAGAATTTATATACAATGAAAAAGATACTTGTTACAACATTCATCCTCTTTGCTGCACTGGTTTTACGGGCGCAGGTTACGGTGAATAATGAATTGAAAGGATTGATCAACCAGTCGTTCGGATATTTTCCGAAAATAAAAGAGGTGCAGAATACAGTTGCTACTGCGCAGGAAAAAGTAACGTTATCACAACTGAATAAATTTCCTGATGTAACGGCAGATGCTTCTTACGCATATGTGAGACCAAAAATTGAACTGCCCCTGAATGGCGAAACATTCCAGTTTGCACCACTGCATAATTTCAGTGGTTCCTTCAATGCAACCTATGCCCTGTTCGATTTTGGCAGGCTCCAGGCAAATATTGAACGTTCAAAAGATGATCTGCAGTTTGCCAAACACAACGTAGATTATGTAAAATCGCAACTGGCTTACCAGGTAGCCAATGTGTATTACAATATTGTTTACCTGCAGAAAGCCATCAGCATACAGGACAGTGTTTTGAACTTTCTGAACGAGAATAAAAAAATTGTAGAGAGCCAGTTACAAAACGGAACAGCGCTAAAAATAGACCTGTTAAATATCCAGGCCTCTATTGATAACGAAGAAAACCGGAAAGTGGATCTGAAAAACAGCTTGCAAAAACAACTGAACCTGTTAGATTACACAACCGGCATTAAACTCAGCAGTGGCAATACTTTTGACTTTGATATCAACCTTACAGATGTCAACAGTGCACTCGGTCTTGCGCAAACCAATAATCTTGATTTTTCCCTTGCAAGGGATAAGATCAAACAGGCACAAAGCGATCTGGCCATTACCAAACTGTCTGAGAAACCATTGGTAGGATTAAAAGCTGCTGCCGGTGTTAAAAATGGCTATGTACCTTATGTTACCGACATGCGCTTCAATTATGTGGCAGGTGTTTCCTTCAGCGTTCCTATTTACAACGGCGGAAAAATGAAACAACAGCAGAAACTGCAGCAAAACATCATCAAACAAAACGAACTGGCTGTTGAAAGTTTGAGCAGCACCTATAAAAAAGATATTGAACAGGCATTAACAGATATTGCCACTAATCTAGAAAGAATTAAAAACACACACGGCCAGACAGAGCAGGCCAAAGCAGCACAGGTATTGGCCACCAATCGTTTAAAAGGCGGCACCGGCACCAATCTTGAAATTACCAATGCCGGCACTAACGTACAACGTGCAGCCCTTACCAAACTGCAATACGAGTACCAGTTGTGCCTGGCTAAAGTGGAATTAACGAGGTTGTTGGGGTATCAATATTGGTAGGGGGGGTAATTAGTAATGAGTAGTTAGTAATTAGTAATAAAAAAGCAAATCAATTACTAATTACTAACTACTCATTACTAATTAAAACACTACTTCGCTTCAAACCATATCGGCGTCTCATCATCCGGGACTGCATTGTAGTTGATGAACAGCTCCTCTCCTTTTTTGATGGGCCGGACAGTTTTGATGGTCATCAGCTCTGCATCAAAATCCATCTCATAATCGCAGTTAGCGTTATAGGCATGATTGTACAGAGATAGATACCCAAGGGCAATACAGACCTTCCGGGCTTTGGGTTCTCCCCATTCAAAAATATAATCGAATAATAAGGTCTTCTCTACATGTTTTCTGTCTTTAGCACTCAGCACCAATACAGGTGAAATTTCAATAATAGTATTGGCCGGAATTTTTTCTGAGGCAAATACACCCCGGCCCCGTTTATCTGATGGCGCCACAACTAAAATCGGTAGTATCATAATACTGTGAAGATAGGGCAAAGAATAGTCAATACTGAACAGGCCCATCTCACCGGGCAGGGAAAACTGAATGTTGAATTTTCGCAGCCAGGTGTCGAATCCTTAATTATTAATTTTTAATTCTTAATTACTAATTAAATTGCAGCCCATGTCGCTCGAATTAGAACAGCCAGGCATCTTTGAGCAGTTTGAACAACTGATTGCAAAAGAAGATAAGCTTCAGATACGTGAGTTTCTGAATGACCAGAACATCAGTGATGTGGCTGACCTGATGAACGAGTTCCCTGAATACGAGGCGCAGATCATTGCCAATATGGCCATTCATCGCGCAGCCAGTGTATTTAAAATATTAGATATTGCCCAGCAGAAGGATATTGTCAAAGAATTACCGTCGGCCAAAACAGCCGAATTATTGAATGAATTACCGGCGGATGACCGTACAGACTTTCTGGAAGAACTGCCCAAAGCTGCTATCCGCGACCTGATCAAACTGCTTGATCCGGAAGAAAGAAAGATCACACTATCATTGTTAGGCTATCCTGAAGACAGTGTGGGACGTTTGATGACGCCCGATTATGTTTACATCTACCAATACAACACCATCAGTGATGTATTTGAAACTGTTCGCAAACACGCTAAAAATAGCGAAACCATTGATGTATTGTATGTGATCGATGAGAAGGGTCAGTTGATAGATGATGTACGTATCCGCGATATCATCCTTGCATCGCCTGAAAAACGTGTTGATGAGATCATTGATGGCCGTTATGTTTCACTGAATGTGAACGATGACCAGGAACACGCCAGCCAGGTATTTAAAATGAATAACCGCGTGGCACTACCGGTAGTGGATGATAATAATATCCTGCTGGGCATTGTAACCATAGACGATATGTTATGGGTGGCCAATGAAGAGTTTAGTGAAGACATGCAGAAAATGGGTGGTACCGAAGCCCTGAACGAACCTTATCTTGACATACCCCTGTTCAAACTCTTCCGCAAACGCATTGGATGGCTGGTTGTTTTATTTCTTGGGGAAATGCTTACCGCAACAGCCATGGGGTATTTTGAGAATGAAATAGCACAGGCAATTGTACTTACGCTGTTTATACCCCTGATTATTTCAAGTGGCGGTAACAGTGGCTCTCAGGCTTCCACGCTGATTATACAGGCTATGGCTGTTGGAGAGATCACTATCTCAGATTGGTGGCGCGTTCTACGCAGGGAACTAACCAGTGGCTTGTTACTTGGTTCGGTATTGGGTATTATCGGTTTTATCCGCGTAGTGGTATGGCATTCTATTGCACCTGCGCTTTACGGTGCTAAATGGATGATGATAGCAACTACAGTTGGCTTTGCATTAGTGGGCGTTGTATTATGGGGCACATTGGCCGGTTCTATGCTGCCTATTGTTCTCAAAAAAATTGGCGCCGATCCCGCTGCCTCATCCGCACCTTTTGTAGCAACATTAGTTGATGTTACTGGATTGATCATTTATTTCAGTGTAGCTTCTTTGTTTATTTTATAGGTCCTTGCGTTGTTGTTGCAATACGATATCTCATATAGCCATGCATTACAACACTAATTGAACCGGCCAATTTTATAATACCATTTCTGCTATCTCTTAGTTGCCCATACAATGTTCCTTTTTCATCTTTTTACAGAAATGTAGAAGGCCGGATTGTTGCTTACTTTAAAAATAATAATACCAATAAAGCAATCGCAAAAATAACCCCATAGCCAAAGTAAAGATAGTTTCTTAGTGCCTTGCTGCCGGCCCATATACCGATGCCCATTTTAACCACTGTATTAGTGATAGTAGCTATCAGCACGGCTTTGGCGGCTATAGAAAAATCAAGATTAACCCCTGCCAGTTTTGAAACGGTGATAGTAATGGCATCAATATCAGACAACCCGGCAAAGGCGCTGGAAACCAACATGCCTTTGTCTCCAAGGTGGGCATTGGCATAACTGATAACCAATAAAATAATGATATAAATTGTTCCAAACAAAAATGCCCCTTTCAGATCCAGTGGTTTATTCTGACGGATAGCAGATTCAATATTTGCTTTTTCTGTTTGTTTAAAATAGAGATATAATGTGACCCCTATGGCCGATAAGAATACGAGGATAAATGCCCAGTAAACCTGGTCAAATAATACTTTATTAAAAACAAAGATCCATATCAGCACACGAACAATCATTACTGAAGAAGCAGCCAATATAGCAATGGCACAGCTTCGCGAGTAAGCTTCATTTTCGTGGCTCTTCTTCGCAAATACCCAGGTAACGGCAGTGCTTGAAACTATTCCGCCAATAATGCCACTTAGCAGCATCCCTTTTTTGGGTTCCATCAATTTCATCAGGATATAGCCGATAAAACCAAAACCTGATATAAGAATGATCACCCAGCCTATTTCGCGGGGATTGATCACATCGTAAGGCCCATATGTTTTGTTGGGTAAAAAAGGGAAGATCAGGAGCGCTACAACAACAAATCGGATAAAATCGTACAGTTCCTCGGGTGTAATGCTTCCTATAAAAGTGTGCAGTTTTAATTTAGAAGAAAGCAACACAACCACCACTACTGTTATCGTGAGGCTGATCTCAATAAATCCTAAAAAACAAAAAGTGCCTAATAAGAAATTGATCAATACGGTAACTTCAGTAGTTGCACCTATTTGTCCCTGCGAAGCGGTGATCCAGTAAGACACGCCGGTTATTATGGCTACTATCAATAACACGGAAAAATAAACCCAGGGAGAAAGAACGTAAAACGTGATACCGGCCATAAAACCCAGCAATGCAACAAATACAAATGTTCTGATGCCGGCAAAACTTTCAATTTTTTCTTTCATGGCAGCATGCTCACGTTCCAGCCCTATTAAGGCTCCCATGCCAATAGCTACCAGAAACCTGATAATAAAATCAGCCTGCGACAATTGAAAAGTACTGGTATCAATGAGTAAATCGTCCATGATCCTGATAATTGCTTTATCTGTGAGAACGATGCAGCGGCACTATTGTTTTAGTACAAACACAGATAGCTAAACAACTGCCGGAGAGCTACTTTAAAGTTACTTCATTTTAGAGATAGTATATAGCAAAACTCTGCCTGTGAAACGACTATTTTTACCTGCTTTGCCCTGATTCCCAAAAAAAGAATCAAAAGATGATCCAAATAGAAAAGAGGGGAAACATTCCCCTCTTTTCTTCTTAACCAGTTATTCAACATGCATTTTTAAATACAATGCTAATTAAGCAGCTGCTATTTTTTTTGTACCCTGAAATTAAGTGTCCCGTTAAAATTGGAAAGTTCAAGCCTGATTTTCCATGCACCTGCCACTCCAACTGAAGTTGATTCATTTCCTGTTGTTTTCAGGTCGTTGATGGAAACATTCGTACCATCTTTATCAAATAGCAGTATTCTGGCAGTGCCTGAAGTAAGAATTCCCGACTTATCAATGGTAGCCATGGTACCCGAATTTGCCCAGGTATAATCAATGGTAGTAGTAACCTGTGTTACATTGCTTGCCTGCAACTGAAAATTATCGGCAACGTTGGCAATTTCAGGTTGAAAATTTGCCAGGCTGTTATTTTGGCTTTTGGAACAGGATGTGAAAATACTTAAGCAAATAATGCTGACAATAGTAAAATACTTAAATGTTGTTTTCATGGATTTGGATTTAAAAGGATTTGGTTCAAATATAATTCTTAGCGGGCAGCTAAGAAATAATTATCCATGCAAATTATGTTTAGATTAACCTTCTCCTATACATATTTAAAAAATCCATTCAACAACCTGTGAGGCCGGAAAAGCCTTATCCATACAAAGTTTGAAGCTTTACTGAATTTGCATCTGAATGGCAGGCCAAATATTACCACTACATTCTTCAATTATAATGTAATACTATTTTTACATGAGGCACAGCTTTACTCTACAAGATATTTTGAAACAGAAGCAAGTTTCTTAACATATAATAAAGAGTTTACTTTTATGCAATACTCTTCTATTCCAACTTCAGATGCCCCTTTTGCCCAATCGTACGAATAGCCAAGCCTTGTCCATGGCAGAGGTATGGCCGTACTATAATACGAATCGTAAATATTCTGGTTGAACCATTTTATATAATTCGCATCTGAGTTTGGTGGAAAATATAATCCGGCAGTTCTGGTATCAATTCGCGGGTCTGCAGCGGGGCGGTAAAGGTCTTTGGGTTTTACCCATAATTCAACAATATATGTGCTGCTATTGGATGGTGGCAAGCCGATCAATTGGCGGGTTCGCAACAGTGTATCTGTATACGGGAAATAAGTTGTTTTCATTTTGCTTTTATATTGCTCAGGGATGAATACCCATATTACGCCCCATGAATTAGTTACAGTGCTGTCTTTATAACTGTTAGGGTATTTATTAAAGCTTCCCATCAATACATATTGTTCATCGTTAAACGTCTTCCACACCAATCTTGTATTGCTTGAACTGATGGGCCAAAGCGTATCGCAGATCTCGGAAGAGTCTGCAATCATAGCATCTATAATAGAAGCATGGTAAAGTGCATCCAGATTAATGGGTTCAACATAAGGGGTTACATCTTTTTTACAACCGGAGCTGAAAATGAGTATGAGGGCGGCAAGGCTAAGAGCCAGTACTTTTTTCATAAAATACTTTTTAGAATAACTGCAATAATTGCAAGTGCACTGCTCTTGTACATTTTTAATTTGCGCGGCTAACGGGAAGGGCTTTAAGCAGTTGGAGAAAGTAGATCCGTAACGCAATGGCTACAGCCGCAATGCAAAGTTACTAAAGATCAAAACATGGCTGGCTGATTAGTTCCAGCAGATTGTTGCACAAGCAGATAAGTATGATCAAATTTTAGCAGTTATCCGGTTCGTTCAAACCTGCCGGTTGCCCAGAATTTTATAGTCCTTCACTCAGTTTTTCTGTTTCCGTATCATACAGCAACACCCCTTCAGATTTATCATCAAGTTGCCCAACTATTTTGCCTTCTTTATTCCAAACCGAAGAATTTCCAGTGCACACATAGGCGCCTGATTGCCCAATAAAATTGGACATCAGCACTGTCATCTGGTAAGTTCTTGCTATGCCCGAAAGTTTCTCACTATCACCTATAACTCCATTGGCAGAATTTACAACACTTGCTATGTAGATATCGGCATTGTTCTCATGCGCCTTCTGTGAATGCTCTTTGTCTGAAAGGTCGTAGCAAATAGCAGGTGCTACAATATGCCTGCCATCAAATTTCAGAAACACCTGTTGGGTCCCTGGCTTAAAAACAGCGTCTTCGCCAGGGTATAGATTTTGTTTAGAATAAGTAATGCGTTCTTTGCAGGGTTGAAAAATGATCATACTAATAAATAAATCGTTACCCGCTTTGGTGGGCATCCCAACAGCAATTACTAATTTATGTGAATCAGCTAATTCCTGGAAAATATCTAATCGTTCATCATTTTGATCGGCAGCCAGTTCGTGGGCCAGTTCCAGTTCATATCCAGTTAATGAGAGCTCAGGAAAAACAATCATGTCTGCTTTGTTTGAGATAGCAGTATGTATCATTCTTTTATGCGTGTCAATGTTTTTCGGAATATCTCCCGCAACTGATCTTGTCTGGGCTATACAAATTCTCATTACACTGTTTGGTTTATATTATATTAACGCGCTGTGCTATTTAAAAGGCAATTTTGATAAAAAATTTCTCTGCGGTGATTTGAATTGGTTAATTAAAACAAGTCGACGATTAACCAAGTGACTTTCACCGCTGAGTCGCAGAGTAAAAGAGTTTACGCAGAGTCATTATATATCCCTTCAGGTGATGTTTTGATTAAAACAACTGACGGCTTTAAATAGCACAACACATTATATTTATCAATTCTATCCTAAGTTTCAAGCATTAATAGTTTATTATCTTCTCAAAACACAAGCTATTCTCAATTCCGGCATACTGGCCATAGTTGGGTATGATACAGTATCCGTTCTTCTGATAAAGATTGATCGCTTCCGGCTGCCTTTTCCCGGTTTCAAGAATACATTTTGTATAATACATTTCACTTGCCCAATTCTCAAGTTCAGTAAGAATTTTAGAAGCTATTCCTCTTCCCCTGCTTTCCGGTAGTGTGAACATTCTTTTAACCTCTACAGTGTTTGGTGAATATTGTTTGATAGCGCCGCAACCTGCCGGATTGCCGTCTTCATACAACACAACAACATATTTAATTTTATCAATTGCATTGAATTGGGCATAAAAAGCATGCTCACCGTCATCTCTGTTCGCAAGATCGCAGTCGAGCTGCTTCACCAGTTCAATGAAGTCATGATTAGTTGAATCTGTTCTAACTATTTCGATCATATTTCTTCCCTAAAAGAATATCAAGTCTTTCTTTTTGTTTCAGGTGATGGCGCAAATGCATTTCTGCAAACTGCACCCATTCCTGTTCGCTGAAATAACCAAGTCCCGGATGTTTCGCTTTACCTTTTCGACCGCTATCAATGATCTTTTTCCAGATCATATTCATCTCCTGTTTCAACTCTATCATTGCTTCCTGAAGCAGTTTCTTACTAACGGGTTGCCGTACATTTTCTGAAACAGACGGATCGCCTTTAATTCTTACATCAGGAAGCTCATTCTTCAAAAACATGGTTTTTGCATTCTCACTCATATTTTCTGAGATGAAACTGCCGTGATTCAAACAAAATTCTATTTGTTCAATATAATATCTTGTGTCTTCAATAACATGCATAAAAACCTGCCCCAAAGACCAGCCTGCAGCATCAGGCTTTGCCAGTAATTCATCAAATCTGTACTGCTCCAATTCAGTAATCCAGGTATCAATTGTATTGTTGAATTGATCAATAAACATAATCAGATAGTTGCTTGTAAATGAAATATGATCACTATTGAGATCGTCAGTACTGTCACTGATTTAAAGAAATTACAACGCTTATGATACTGGTTATTGGGGGGACAAACTTTCTCCAGCGCAATTTGTCGGCGTTGAGCAAATATACAATGCAGGAAAAATATATTCTCAGAAAAATGGGTGGTTGCTTAATAACTCGCCCGATAATATCGCTCAGGCACCTGATGCAAACGTTTGCATAAAGGCGATTATAGATTTCTGTTGCAGCTATTTTTCTTTCAGGCCATCTCAACCGTGTGTATCAACAAACAATTGTTCTGAAGGTTAAATTTACTCTTTGTTTTTCAACCAACTTTGTGGGTGGTAACCGGTGCAGCCAATTGGTTTGCGTTGTACCTTTCATTACCAGCAGGCTGCCATGTTCTAAAATCAATGCAGCTATCTCTTTGGTTGTTTTATGTTTAAATGCAAATTTTCGTTCGGCGCCAAAACTCAGTGAGCCGATTGCGCCATCCTTCTTTAAATCTTTTTCTCCATCGCTGTGCCAGGTCATTCCTTCGCTGCCATCGTGGTACAGGTTAAGCAGGCATGAATTAAATTTCTCACCGGTTTTTTCTTCAACCAGTCCCTTCAACTCCAATAGCTCTTTTGTCCATGGCAGGGCCTGCTTGGTAGTATTAGAATAAGTATAGTTGAAATTACGATCACCATACCATGCTACTTTTCTTTTGGTAATGATATGTTTACCCATGATAAAAGCTTCATCATTCTTCCAGTCAATATTATTGAGTAAGCGCTCCAAATAATCATTGGCTTGCTGAACCGGCATAATCCTTCCATAATAATTTACTGTGCCGTCTTTCGGCAATAAATTCTCAGTTTCGCTTGGTTCATTATTGAATAAATCCATTTTCCATCTTTTATATGCTGCTTTCATACAGTGCCCGCAAGGCCGGAAACCATTCTTCAGTGCTTCGGGTTCTGATGAAAAGAAAACCCTGTTTACCCGTTTCATTCGTTTGCCTGATACACATTGCAGTGTTCCATATATCTTCAATTTTTGATTCCCCCCTAAACAAACAACCTGTTGTTTGATCAATCTATGCAAATCTATATCGCTTATTTTGCTGTGCTGTATCATTTTGCAAATGTATCCGACATGTGTAATTCATAAACGGATTTTCTCATTATTTAACGTGTTATGTTTCAATAAAAGAGAGACAGAAGAAAAAGAGTGTCTCTGAAATTCGGAGTATCCTCTTTCTCTTCTTTTCTTCTGTCTTTCGCTTATTGAAAACACTAGGTAGCCATCTGTTAATAGCGCAACACGTTATTATTTACAAAGTCGCTATTTCACAAAAAATATCAGACAATTCCCGTGGTTTGCTGAAGAAAGGCGAATGGCTTGTTGCCATGCTGTACACTTTCTCACAAGGTGTTTCTGTATACATTTTTCTTTGAATAAAAGGAGTAACAGCCCTGTCTTCTGTGCATTCAATATAAAACCTGCGCACGCTTCCGTAATTTTCTTCTGATAATTGCAGTGGCGTAATGCCTGATTCTACCGGTTCGTGGCTCAGCAGCAATTTTGCCAGATCTGTAATATGATCATCACAATCGTGATAAAGCCCTTCCTTATAAATTTCTGTTTGCAGGGTATGTGAGTTAGACTCGGGATACCTTGTTACATAGGGTTTTAATACACCATTGGTATCCTGCGCTGAATATTCTCCCTGTGTTTTGCCATTGGGAATTAAATAGGCCGCCAGATATATTAATTTCTCAATTTTTTCCGGCCTATATTCAGCCACCTGCGAGATCATGATGCCATTCTTGCTATGCCCTACAAGAATTACTTTGCCTTCAATCCGATCTATCAGGTCGCAAATGGATTGAACAGTGGTTGCCATCTTCACTTCACTGACGGGCGTTTTGTCTCTGCCCATCCCGGGCAGATCAATGGCAATTGCCTGATGCCCTTTAGATTCTAAAATTGGAATTACCCTGTGCCAGTTCCAGGAACTATGCCAGGAACCATGAATTAAAACAAATGTTTTCATCGTTATTTTTTTAATACTGTAAAATTGATATTCCCGGATGTTTTAGCAAACCCGATTCTTGCTCAATCAGGCATTTACCTTAGCACTTTCCCAGCCTATGATTGCTGTTTTCCTGGTATTGCCCCACATGTAACCGCCAAATGTTCCGGTACTCTGAATAACGCGGTGGCAGGGAATTAAGAAAGCAACGGGATTGCTTCCGATGGCTGTTCCTACCGCTCTTGAGGCGGTAGATTTTTCTATTTGTTTGGCTATGGAACCGTAGGTAGACAGTTGGCCCATAGGTATTTTAAGCAATGCTTCCCAAACCTTTAACTGAAAATCCGTTCCTTTTAAATGCAGTTTTATCTGGTTAAGTTTGCTCCAGTCGTTTTGAAAGATGAACAAAGCGTTCTGCTGAATCAGGTCCAGTCTCCTGTTAAACGTAGCATTAGGAAAATGGCGCTGCATTGTTGCAAATGCAGTTGGTTCATCATCGGCAAAAGCCATATGGCAGATGCCTTTTTGCGTAGAGGCAACAATGATATTGCCAAACGGACTTTCTGCAAAGCTAAAATTGACTGACAGGTTTCTGCCGCCATTCTTGTATTCCGCCGGGGTCATTCCTTCGATATTGATAAACAGGTCGTGCAGGCGACTGGTACCAGAAAGGCCTGTTTCGTATGCAGCATCGAAAAGAGTAGCCTGGTTTTCTTTTAATAGTTTTTTAGCGTGTTCCACGCTGATGTATTGCAGGAATTTTTTGGGGCTGGTGCCTGCCCATTCAGTAAAAAGACGTTGGAAATGAAACGGGCTCAGGTGTACTTTTTCGGCAACCTTATCAAGGCTGGGCTGTTCTTTAAAATGATGGTTGATATAATCTATTGCTTCTGCAATGCGATTATAATTTACATTTTGCTGTTCGTTCATTTTGTTTAATTGTATCATACAAATGTCGAAACAGTTTTGCAGATATTAAATCTGAAACTTGCTCAATTTGAAATTCCCGTACTCCCCTATTAGCCACCGGAGAAATTACAATCCGGCAGGATGTAACTGCTGATCAATTAAACCTTTTGTTGTAGTTGATTTACCCGTTCCGGGAGATACCTGCAAAGAATTTTTGTTTTATGAAATGGGCACCCTGCGCAGAAGGAAATGGATGCTGGACAATATATCTGCTGTTCTTTCCCGCCGTTATTTATCTATCAATTTCAACCAGTCTTTAATGATCTTTTGTAATGCTTTTTGTTTTTCTTTTATATCTGCCAGGTCCTTAAAAATTACAATTCGCCGGCCATCTTTATAGTCGCCTTCCAAAAGCCCGGACTTATCATTCACTTTTGCACCGCTTGGAAACACCAGCATCATCCGTCCTTTGAAAAGATTCATCACGATCATATCCCGCTTGTATTCTTTAGGGTCAGATTCTTTCATCTCGCCTGTGTAGTAAAAACTTGGGTTATTCCATTTAATCCGTTCACCAATTTCTTTGTCGGTACTTAAAATAATTTGCCTCAAAGCCCCAACAGCCTCAGCCAGTTTTGCCTCAAGTTTTTTGATGTGTTGAGATACCTGTTCCTGGTCAGTAAGTTTTGATTTAGTGGGCATAAAAAATTATTGTGCAATGTTGTATGCTGATTTGTCAACCTGTTGGTTGAGCTATTTTTTTAGACATTTCAATAAGTGATATTTACAGAATTTGAACTTTTTAACGAACGTTGGCCGATAGTTTTACCGCAAAGACACAAAGTCGCCAGGGATCGCGAAGTAGGTTGTTAAGAAAATCCTTGCGTACCATTGCCGCTTTGCGTCCTTGCGGTAAAATATTTCAAAATAAAGCCTTGCCCGTTAAGTTTCGAACAACTCCGTCAACAGATTAATTTGTCATAATAAAAATACTTTAAAAGTATTTTTGATCTTTACCTCCCACCATTTAATTGATTACGGTTAAGATATCCTTCAGCCACAACTCCCTGGAAGATGCTCCGATCATGATTCTGAAATCACCCGGTTCAATCACAGTTTTCATCTGTTTATTCAGCATTTCAAGCATAGCTGGCGTAATATCAAATGTTATCTGTTGGGTTTCGCCGGCAAGCAAATGTATCCGCTGAAATCCTTTCAGTTCCAATACCGGCCGGGCAACAGAAGAGAGCATATCCCTGATGTATAACTGAACCACTTCATCGCCCGCTTTATTTCCTGTATTGGTAACAGTACAATGAACCTTAACAGATTCATTCGTTTTGATCTGCTTTTTCTCAAGGTGAATATTACTGTATAAAAACTTTGTATAACTTAATCCATACCCGAAGGGGAAAAGCGGCAACCCGCTCAGGTTATTATAATCATCGCCCCTGCCGGTTGGTTTGTGGTTATACACCAATGGAAGTTGTGCTTCTGATGCAGGAAAAGTAATGGGCAAACGACCGGCAGGATTATAATCGCCAAACAATACATCAGCCACTGCCCTGCCACCTTCTTCGCCGGGATACCAGACATCTATTACCCCGTTTACTTTACTTAACCAGTTGTTCATGGTTACAGCACTTCCACCAACTAGCAGCACAACAACAGGCCTGCCTGTTTCAGCAAGTCTTAGTATCAATGTTTCCTGACGACCGGGTAAAGAGAGCATGACCCTGTCTTGAAACTCACCTTCCTCTATACCTGCCACAACAACCACTACATCCGATTGTTTTGCTGCTGATACGGCTTCTTCTATTTTTTGTTCAGTTTCATTTGTAACACCCATATTCCATATTAAACGGATATGTGCATTACCGGCAGGTTCATAAAACTCAACACGGATATCATACTGCCTGTCTTTCTCAAAAATAAAATCAACAGTTTTTGTACTGTAGGTTTGTTTGTGCCAGTTATCAATAAGCAACTGGTTATCGATGTATAAACGAAACCCATCATTTCCATCTAACCCAATTTTGTATTTACCAGTCGCAGTAGCTTTCAATTTACCTGTCCAGCGAACTGCATACTGGTCTGTATGCAGTAAAGCGTCTGGAGGAAAAAGTGTCCAGTTAAAATCCAGTACCTTATCTACCCTTGTTACCACAGTTTTTTCACCAGGTATGAGTGATGCAGAATATTCACCTTTCAGCCCGGTAACTGTTTCATTGTTAACAATAGTACTCAACAGATGAGAAGGAATAGTTTGCCATTCTATATTTTTTCTGCCGCAACCCGCCGCATAGTTAATTGTAACACCTGCGCCAAGTTTCTCACGTATACCATCTACAATAGATACCTTACCATTACCGGGACCACTGTAACCACCCAGTCTTGCCTCGGCAGCATCGGTTCCTATCACTGCAATGGATCGTATATTTTTATTAAAAGGCAACAGCGCATTTTCATTCTTTAACAGAACAATCGATTTTAGAGCTGCTTCTTTTGCCAGCGATTTGTGTGCAGTATTGTTTAGCCATTGTTCAGCCTCCTGTTCAGACACATAAGGGTGATCAAATAATCCTAATTCGAACTTCGCTCTTAATACCCTTGCTACTGCATCATCAATTCTTTTTGAGTCTATCTCCCCATTTAAAAAGGGAGGGATGAATAATTGATGATGTTCATAAGCGGTTTGAAAGATCACATCCAACCCATTAGTGATGGCTTTCCTGCCTGCATCAGCGTAGTCTTTCGCCGTAAAATGCAACACATTGGCGCCACCCACTGCACTTGCATCCGAGATCACAAAACCATTGAAATGCCAGTCTTTTTTTAGTTTTTTATTCAACAACCAATCATTGGCGGTGCTCGGGCTGCCATCCAATGAATTGTAGGCGGTCATTACAGAACGCGCCCCACCTCTCCTGATAGCCGCTTTAAACGGTGGAAGAAAAACTTCCTCAAGTAACCTTTCATTATAATGAACAGGATAACTATCGCGGCCACCATCACCAACATTTGCAATAAAATGTTTGGGTGTAGTAATGATGCCGTTTTTTTCAAAAGGGGTTACAAAGGCAACCGCCATTTCGGAAGACAGGAAAGGGTCTTCTCCATACGTTTCTTCTGTTCTGCCCCAGCGAACATCACTGGCAATATTTACTACCGGTGTTAATACATCGCGTATACCACGAACTTTTGTTTCAAGTGCTATTGCGGTTGCTACGCGTTTCATCAATCCTGTATCCCAACTTGCCGCCAACCCGATAGCCTGCGGAAAAGAAGTGGCACCACTTCTCACAAGCCCGTGCAATGATTCATCAAAAGCAATCATGGGTATGCCCAGTCTTGTTTTCTCTACAAAAAACTTTTGAATTGCATTAATTTTTTTAACCAGGGTCAAAGCATTTTCTGAAGTACCATAATGTAATAATTGCGAAGCCGCATCACCACCCTGCGAAGCGGCACTTATCTGGAACCCGAAAATGCCGTTTGCATATTTGGTTTCATCAGTACCCAAATCGCCGGGTATCATAAAAAGCTGCCAGAATTTTTCTTCGGGCGTCATGCGTTGCAAAAGGTCTTTCACCCTTTGTTCTATGGGTAATCGGGCATTTTTATATACAACTGTTTTTTGTGCAGGCACATTTATAACTGCTAACAGCAAAACACCTAAAAAGAAAATTGATCGTTTCATAACAGATAGTATATCCGGTAAATTGGAAAGTTACTCATTAGAGCTTCATAAATAGTTTCTCCTTCACCCCACTCTCCCATTCATCCTTCAAAATACTCAATACAATACTATCTCTCCGGCTGCCATCCGGTTTAATACTGTGACTTCTTAATACACCTTCCTCAATACAGCCAATACTTTTCATGGCGGCAATACTTTTTTCATTACTGTTGTCTGCACGAAACTCTACTCTTTCCATACCCACTTGTTCAAATGCAAATTGCAGCAGCAAAAATTTGCAATGTTTGTTCAGGCCGCTACCCTGAAATTTTTTCCCATACCAGGTATAGCCCAATTGCAGTGTTTTGTTTGTTAGCTGAATATCATAAAAACGCGTACAGCCCGCAAACTCCTGTGTACGCTTATCAAACACAATAAAAGGATATTCTTTGCCCTTTGCCCTTGCGGCTAATGCTGTTTCAATATATGTTGCGAGATTTGCTTCACCTGCGCCGCTTAACAATGAATATTTCCATAGTTCCGGCTCGTTTAAAGAAAAAGTTAGCAGGTTTTTGCAGTCATCCATCTTCAAAGGCCGCAATAAAACGCAAGTATCTTCAAGTATATACTCTTTTGTGGTGTCAAATGCTTGTATCATTTCAAAAAAAGGTTAATTAATAGTTGCTAAATTGCATATATATAAGAGCTTTGCAGCAAATTACATAAACTTAAACTAACCTAACCCAAGAAACCATGTGTGGAATAGTTGGATATACCGGTCACAGAGAAGCATACCCCGTTATCATTAAAGGCTTAAAACGTTTGGAATATCGTGGCTACGACAGCTCCGGGGTGGCTTTATTGCACGACAATCAATTGAATGTTTATAAAAAGAAAGGCAAGGTTTCTGAACTGGAAGAAAGTGTTCTGGGCAAAGACCTGCATGGTATGATCGGTATTGGCCATACCCGTTGGGCCACACACGGCGAGCCGAGCGACAGGAATGCACACCCGCATAAATCGCAGAGCGGCGAGCTGGCAATGATACATAACGGGATCATTGAGAACTATACACAGATCAAACAGGAACTGCTTTCCAAAGGTTATACTTTTCAGAGTGATACGGATACTGAGGTGTTGTTGAATTTTATTGAGGACATCAAAAAAAATAACGATTGTTCTGTTGAAGAAGCTTTACGTATTGCGTTAAAACGTGTGGTAGGCGCTTATTGCATTTTATTGATCTCGAACGACGAACCGGAAACCATTATTGCAGCAAGAAAAGGCAGTCCGTTGGTAATTGGCATCGGCAAAGGCGAACACTTTTTGGCAAGCGACGCCTCTCCCATCATCGAATACACAAAAGAAGTAGTGTATGTGAACGATTATGAAATAGCGATCGTTCGTCCGGATGAGCTGATCCTGAAAAATCTCGGTAACGAAAAGCAAACACCTTTCATTACCAAACTGGATATGGAACTGGCCGCTATTGAAAAAGGCGGTTACAGTCATTTCATGCTTAAAGAAATTCATGAGCAGCCCGAAACTATTTTCGACTGTTTACGCGGCAGGTTGCTTACCCAATCTGGCAAGATCATGATGGCGGGTATTGAGAATAATATTGATGCATTTATCAATGCCCCGCGCATCATCATTGTTGCCTGCGGAACCAGTTGGCATGCGGGTTTGGTTGCTGAATATTTAATTGAAGAATTATGCCGCATACCGGTAGAAGTAGAATATGCTTCTGAATTCCGGTATCGTAACCCTGTTATACATAAAGGCGATGTGATCATTGCCATCTCACAAAGCGGTGAAACGGCCGATACCCTTGTGGCGCTTGAAAGTGCCAAAGAAAAAGGCGCCTTTATTTTTGGCGTGGTGAATGCGGTTGGCAGCAGTATAGCCAGGCTCAGTCATGCCGGTGCTTACACCCACTCAGGCCCTGAAATTGGTGTGGCCAGTACCAAAGCATTTACCGGTCAGTTAGCTGTGCTTACCATGATGGCGTTAAAAATAGGATATGCCAAAGGCACCATTGATCAGAAAAGATACCAGCAACTGATGCAGGACCTGGAAGCTATTCCTGAGAAAGTGAAAGAGATATTACAGGACACATCAAATATTCAGCGCATTGCAGCTAAATACAAAGATGCAACCGATTTCCTTTTCTTAGGAAGGGGTTATAACTTCCCTGTTGCGCTGGAAGGTGCACTAAAACTAAAAGAGATCTCTTACATACATGCCGAGGGATATCCTGCAGCAGAAATGAAACATGGCCCTATTGCATTGGTTGATGATCAATTACCGGTTGTATTTGTGGCTACCAAAGATTCTTATTACCAGAAGATCGTATCCAATGTTCAGGAGATCAAAGCCCGTAAAGGTAAAGTGATAGCCGTTGCTACCACAGGTGATGAAGTGATTCCGGGCATGGCCGATGATGTAATGTTTGTGCCGGATGCGGATGAAGCAATAGCGCCATTATTAAGTGTGATCCCACTACAATTACTAAGTTATTATACCGGTCTTGCCAAAGGATTGGATGTAGACAAACCCCGCAACCTTGCTAAAAGTGTAACGGTGGAGTAAATTTCCGCTTTTTACACCATACAAACAGGCTTGTATTAAAAACGAACTGAATGGCTCAAAATATTATCTACAAAACGCCAATGGACGCGTTAGGTTATAAATTCATTAAGGATGAATTTATTCCAAAAGGCAAGAATGAATATTACCTGCGCAATATGCAGATCAGGAACGGGATCAATTACCGTAAACTGACCGCCTACGAAATTGAAATGCTCGTCCGCAATGGCAATACCAGCGATGACTGGAACAATATATTGGTATCAGATGCATTCAACCCCGAACTGGTAAAGAACTGTAAGTTTTATGGCCTTGTGCGAATAGGAAAATTAGAACCATTCTGTCTTGGCTTCAGCGACCTGAAAGCGCCGGTGGGTTTATATAATTCAACCATCATCAGTTGCGATTTTGGCGATAATGTGGTGATCGATAATGTTAACTATCTCTCACACTATATCATCGGAACGGAAGTAATTATTACCAATGTAAATGAACTGGTAACAACCAACCACGCCAAATTTGGTAACGGTATTATTAAACAGGGCGAAGAAGAAGATGTAAGAATATGGGTAGAGATCTGTAATGAAAATACGGGCCGCAGGGTAATGCCTTTTAACGGAATGCTGGCCGGCGATGCTTATTTATGGAGCCGTAACCGCAACGATGCTTTATTACAGGAAAAGTTTAAACAATTTACCGAAGAGCGGTTTGATAACAGGCGCGGGTATTATGGAAAAATAGGCGACAGAACAGTGATTAAGAACTGTAGTATCATTAAAGATGTTTGGGTAGGCACTGATGCCTATATTAAAGGCGCCAACAAATTAAAAAATCTCACCGTAAACTCCGGTCCGGAAGGAGCCACACAAATTGGAGAAGGTTGCGAAGTAGTAAACGGGATCATCGGTTTTGGCTGCCGTTTATTTTATGGCGTAAAAGCTATTCGTTTCATCATGGCCTCGCATTCACAGTTAAAATATGGTGCAAGGCTGATCAACTCATACCTTGGCAATAACGCCACCATCTCCTGCTGCGAAGTATTGAACTCGCTCATCTTCCCTGCGCACGAGCAACACCATAACAATTCTTTTTTATGCGCGGCGCTGGTAATGGGACAAAGTAATATTGCCGCCGGCGCTACTATCGGGTCAAACCATAACAGCCGGGGGGCAGATGGAGAAGTAATTATGGGCCGTGGTTTCTGGCCGGGACTTTGTGTAAGTTTAAAACACAATTCAAAATTTGCCAGCTTCAGCATTCTTACCAAAGGTGATTACCCGGCAGAACTGAATGTACCTTTTCCTTTCTCACTCATCAGTAACGATGCAAGTAAGGACCAGATCACCATTATGCCCGGTTACTGGTTCCTGTATAATTTATATGCTCTTGCCCGTAACTCCTGGAAATATATTGACAGGGATAAACGAACTGAACGTATCCAGCATCTGGAATACGAGTTTCTCGCTCCTGATACAGCCAATGAAATGTTCACATCACTGCAACTGATGGAAACCTTTACAGGTAAGGCATACAACGCCTCAATCAAAAAAGCCGGCAAACCTGCCGATCTTGCTGCTGCAGGAAAACAACTGCTGCAACGCTCAGATACTATTGTTGGCCAGTTAGAAATTCTTGCAGACAATATAGAGAACAGTAAAAGAAAAGTAGTACTGATAAAAGTATTACCTGCCTATAAAGCTTTTGAAGACCTGCTGGTTTATTATGGCGTAACACAGTTGCTGCAGTTTATTAAAGAAAATGAATTTACTTCCTTCAAAGCAATGATTGCTGCATTGCCTGCTCGTCCTGTTCGTGGCGAATGGAGCAATATCGGCGGACAACTGATGCCGGTTGAAGACATAAGCACATTAAAAGAAAAAATACGCAGCGGCAGGATCAAATCATGGAATGCTGTTCATGATTACTACAAGATACAGGGAGAAAAATATCCCCAGCAAAAACTAAAACACGCGCTGGCCTCTTTAACCGAGATAACAGGTATCCGGTTAAAAAGCATGACACCACAGCAGTTTACTGATCTGCTCAACAAGGTAGTTGCCACCAAAGAATGGTTAACCCAAGGCATCCACGATTCAAGGGCAAAAGATTACAACAACCCTTACCGTAAAATGGTATACGAAAGTATTGGAGAGATGAATGAGGTGCTTGGCAAACTGGAAGACAACAGCTTTATTAAACAGCAGGTTGCCGAAATGAAGAATTTCAAAAAAGAAATTGTTTCCCTCAAAAAGAAATTCAAGCTGAAGGACGCTTAACGCGGAACGCTGAACGCAGAACGCTAAAGGCATAATGTAAAACGCTTAACGTTAAAACGCAGTTCTATTCCTTGCGTTCAGCATTAAGCGTTTTGCGTTAAGCGTTAAAAGCGTTCAGCGTTAAAAGCATTTTAGAACCTAAGTCCCAGCCCCAACTGTATTTGCTGGTTGGTCCATTTATCCTGCTTGTCAATATCATTGATGTTCTGCAGGCCAATATTATAGCGGCCATAAATACGCAGGTATTTCAGGTTAACCTGGGCGCCTGCCACCATGGCAAAATCGCCGCTTTTAAAAGCAGATTGTCCGTTCTGCAATAAGGTATTATCTTTTTTAATGAGAATACTGTACTGCGGACCTACCAGGAAAGAAAACATACCTGTTACATTATAACGAAGGAGCACCGGTATGGACAAATAATCAAGTTTAATATTCTGCTGCCCATCCAAAAATGGATTAACTGATGTGGTGCTGGCATAAATAGTTTTAAAACTGGAAGGTTTTCCGGATGATTGGCTCCATAATAACTCAGGTTGTATACCCCATGCCTTATTGAAATCAATTTCAAGAAAACCGCCTGCATGGTATGAGAGATCAAAACCATCATTAAATGACTTACCTGATATTTTGTTCAGGTTGGCTCCTGCCTTAACACCCAACCTGATTCCCTGTGCCTGCGATACCCCTGTAAACAGTATAAGTACAAGCGCTGATAAAATTACTTTCTTCATAAATTTGGTTTTATTTACATACCTGATTCCAATAGCCGTGCCAAAAACTGCTTTTGCAGAAAAAAATATTGATAACTGCTGTTTTGTTAAGCTTAATCTTCGGTGAATGGTGAATTGTGAATGGTGAATGGTGAATTTGGAGTACCTTAACAGTTAAGTTAATTGTCACGACTCACGACTCACGACTCACGACTCACGACTCACGACTCACGACTCACGACTCACGACTCACGACTCACGACTCACCACTCACCACTCACCACTCACCACTCACCACTCACCACTCACCACTCACGTAACCTACCTGTTCAGCTCAATTCTATCACTGTAATCTCCGGTAAAATACCTACCCTGCCGGGATAACCGATAAAGCCATAGCCCCTGTTCACATACAATTTTTGCTTTCCTTCTTCATACAGTCCTGCCCACTGTTTATACATCCATTGTACCGGGCTCCATTTAAAATAGGGGTTCTCCAGTCCAAACTGCATCCCATGGGTGTGGCCGGCCAGCATCAGGTCAATATCCGGATATTTAACTTTTACTTCAGCATCCCAGTGGCTGGGGTCGTGACTGAGTAAGATCTTAAAAGGGATATGTTCCGTTCCGGGATGGGCCTCATGCATCTTTCCATATTTCGGAAAACGCCCTTTCGCTCCCCAGTTCTCAATACCCAGCAAAGCGATCTGGTCGCCTTCTTTTTCTAATAACACATGCTCGTTCATCAGCAAACGCCAGCCTAATTGACCATGCACCTGTTTTAACCGTTCAAGGTTTTCTTTTTTTGCTTCCATTGAGGGCCATGCCACATAATCTCCATAATCATGGTTGCCTAAAGAGCTGTAAACACCCATTGGGGCAGTTACGCGGCTAAACACATCCATATAACCTGTCATTTCATCAGCCCGGTCGTTCACCAGATCACCGGTAAACAGTACCAGGTCGGGTTTTTGACGCAGTATCATATCCACCCCATGATTCACCGCCTCTTTATTCTGGAAACTGCCGCTATGGATATCGCTGATATGAACAATTTTTAACCCGGCAAAAGCCTGTGGCAGATTGTCAAAGGCCAGCTTCACATGCTTAACCTGGTATTTGTATTTATTATTGAATCCATATAATAACGCACCAAATAAACTGCCCCCCATACCAAGACCCAGCCAGCTCATAAAAGCAGAACGTGGTATGGAAATCCCTTCTGAAGCACCACGTGCATAGGCACGCGGTAAAATTTTAGCTGTAAGCCAAAGTCCGCCCCTGCGCAGGTCATCGGCCGTAAAAAATACCGCGCTCACCAGTTTGGCAAAAAATAATCCTACCATAATGGCAAATACATAATTCCGGAAAACTTTCGAACTCTGCATACCCTGGAAATAAGGAAACGAGATCAGGGTGGCAAGCGTTAAGCCAGAGATCACCCAGTAAGTAACCTGAACCACTATCCTTAGTTTCTCATTCGAGTTCTGGGTAACTGTTTTAAGGGCCTGGTACACATACAGGTCAAGCAGAAACATGATCAGGGCAATAATCCACCAGGTGCTGGCATTTCTCATTAACTAAGTTTTATATCTGTTTCAGGTAGACGTATCAAAATGGCATTTATTGTTTAAAAATGAACCGTTTATCAAATTACATCGGCCAAAGGTACTGCCCCGGCAGCCATTTTGCCACTAACCGGCACTTGTTGAAAACTTGGCTTCCATTCATAACAGGGTTTGGATAATATTGTTTCGGCAGATGTGCCCTAAAGTGTATTTTTGACGACTTTCAAAGAAACCGGGTTATTCCAGTAAGGCAAGCCAGATTACATAACCGGAAAACCGCAGAAAGAAACACATGAAACTGACTTATTACGGACATTCCTGTTTTGAAGTAGAGATCAAGGGCAAAAGAATACTTTTTGACCCCTTTATTACCTACAATGAACTGGCGGTTAATGTGGACGTAGATAAAATTGTGCCGGATTATATATTTCTATCGCACAGTCATTCCGACCATACGGCAGATTGTGTATCCATAGCCCAAAGAACCGGTTGCAAAGTGGTGGCCAACTGGGAAAATCATGAGTGGCTGAATAAACAGGGGGTAAGTAATACCCACCCGATGAACACCGGCGGAAAATGGCATTTTGATTTTGGAACCGTTAAATGTGTGGTAGCACAACATAGCAGCAGTATGGCCGATGGCAGTTACGGCGGCAACCCGATGGGTTTTATTTTTATAACAGACGAAGGCAATTTTTATTATAGTGGGGATACGGCGCTTACACTGGATATGCAATTAGTACCCGGTTGGGCCCAACTGAAATTTGCGGTACTGCCTATCGGCGATAATTTTACGATGGATGTGGCAGATGCGGTTCGCGCAGCAGACTTTATTGCGTGTAAAACAATAGTAGGCGTACATTACAACACATTTGGTTTTATTAAAATAAACGAAACGGAAGCAATCAACACTTTTGCCGCATCAGGCAAAAAATTATTGCTACCGGCTATCGGAACAACAATAGATATTTAACTCATTCATCAAACAAAAGCCCCGTAAGGGGTTGGGAGTAGTTATGGCGAGAATTATCGGAGTGGCCAATCAAAAAGGCGGGGTAGGTAAAACAACAACAGCTATTAATGTGGCAGCCAGCCTGGCAGTATTGGAATTTAAAACTTTACTGGTAGATGCAGACCCACAGGCCAACAGTACCACCGGTGTTGGATTTGACCTGCACAATATTACCAGCAGCCTTTACGACTGTATGGTAAATAACGCACTGGCGGCAGATGTGATATTGAAAAGTGAAGTTCCTAATCTTGATATCATCCCTTCGCATATTGACCTGGTAGGCGCTGAGATTGAAATGATCAATTACCCCAACCGCGAAAATGTGTTGAAAGGGATATTGGATGCGGTTCGCGACAGGTATGATTTTATCATCATCGACTGCTCTCCTTCTTTGGGATTGATCACTGTAAATTCATTGGTTGCATCAGACAGTGTGATCGTTCCCGTACAGTGCGAATTTTTTGCGTTGGAAGGTTTGGGTAAATTATTAAACACCATCAAGATCGTTCAAAGCCGCCTCAATCCGGAATTACAGATAGAAGGTATTCTGATGACCATGTATGATGGCCGTTTACGTTTATGCAACCAGGTAGTAAGTGAAGTAAGAAGGCATTTTGATGATATGGTTTTTGATACCATCATCCACCGAAACACAAGATTAAGTGAGGCCCCCAGCGTAGGCAAACCCGTAATACTCTACGATGCCGAAAGCAAGGGCGCCGTTAATTACCTGAATCTTGCCAAAGAAATTTTACAAAACAATGGCATGACCAAAATGACAAACCAGGAAAGAATCATAGAGTGATTTTGAAATTTTGAAATTGGGAAATTTTGAAATTGACGTGCTCCCAATTTTTACTTTTTAATTTTTAATTTTTAATTCGAATGTCCACTCCCAAGCAAAATAAAGACCTCATAGGAAAAGGGCTCCGCTCTTTGTTACAGAATATTGATGCTGATCTTAAAACAACTGCAGGTACCTTAAAAACCGATGTGGTAGAACAGGTAACACATACCGCGCGTATCCCCATCAGCGATATCCAGATCAACCCCAAACAACCGCGCAGGGATTTTGATGAACAGGCCTTGAACGAACTGGCAGCTTCTATTAAACTGCATGATATCATTCAGCCGCTCACTGTTTCAAAATTACCAAGCGGCAAATACCAATTGATTGCGGGTGAACGCCGTTTTCGTGCATCTAAGATTGCAGGACTTAAAGATGTTCCCGCTTATGTGCGCCAGGCAAATGATCAGCAATTACTCGAACTGGCTTTACTGGAAAACCTGCAGAGAGAAGACCTTAACGCCATAGAAATTGCCATCAGCTACAAACGGATGATGGAAGAACTGAACCACACCCAGGAACAGGTAGCAGAGCGGATGGGTAAAGAAAGAACCACTGTTACCAATTACCTGCGCTTGTTAAAATTACCGCCCGATATCCAGCTCGCAGTCCGCAATGGCAGTTTAAGCATGGGGCATGCAAGGGCTTTGGTAAATATTGATACCATAGATAAACAGTTATTTGTTTATAAAGAAATACAGCAAAAAGGTCTGAACGTACGCCAAACAGAAGAGCTGGTTCGGAATATGTACAAGGCCGAAAAAAATAATGGTGTTAAATCTTCCGTAAAGTCGGAACTGCCGCCTGCCTTCAAAAAAATTGAAGATAATTTAGCTTCACATTTCGGAACCAAAGTAAAGATGGCCCATAACAAAAAGGGCTATGGCAGCATTACACTCGAGTATTATTCATTGGAAGAACTGAATAAATTACTGGATGCGATGAATGTTACCGTGAGTTAAATTTCGCATGAAAGTATACAGGCTCCTCATATTATTTTTTGTTTGTACCGGCTTCATAACCGATGCCCTGGCCCAGGATGAAAAAAAAGCACTCGCCACCAGCAGCCTGCTGCCCGGAAAGAGCGATACCTCATCACTTGAAAAAAAAGTTAGTACCCCCGTTACAGCAGCTACCGCAAAAAAAGATACTGTTGCCCGACATAACCCACGCATTGCTACCAGGCGCTCTGCATTAATACCGGGTTGGGGACAGGCCTATAACAAAGAATACTGGAAAATTCCGCTGGTATATGGTATCCTTGCCATACCGGTGGCTACCTATTTCTACAATGACAGCTATTACAAAAAAACAAAGTTTGCGTATGAAGCAAGATTTAAAGAGGCTCAGAGAGATAGTACCGATATTCCTTTCATAGACGCACAATTAAAAAACCTTGGTCTTTCATCATTGCAGAGTTACCGTAACGCTTTTCGCCGAGACAGGGACTATTCTGTTTTATGGTTTTTACTTGCCTGGGGCTTACAGGTAGCCGATGCCACTGTGTTTGCACACCTGAAACAATTTGATGTTAGTGATGATCTCTCCATGAAACTTACCCCAACATTCAACCCCTATACCCGCTCTCCCGGACTGGGCCTCACACTGAACCTTAAAGACCATCCCCGAAAACAGCTCATCGCCCGTTAATAACTGCCTGGGTAATGGTTATTTAGCCTTATCTGCTTTTCAACCCGGATAAATCTTATGAATTGTACCTGATTTCTTATCACTAAATACTTTATTTGCAGAAAAATAGGTTTGCCCGTTAGCTTTGCATGCTAACAGCACAACATCATACAAATCATACATAAATCATCAAAATCAGAGGTCATGAGAATCGCATTGATCGGTTACGGGAAAATGGGTAAGGCAATTGAAGCAGTTGCAATATCTAAAGGACATGAGGTTGTATTAAAAATAGACTTAGACAATGCTGTCGACCTGAATAAAGAAAACATCTCAAAAGCAGAGGTAGCCATTGAGTTTACCGGCCCGCACAGTGCATTTGCCAATGTGATGAAATGCCTGGAACTGGGTGTACCGGTTGTATGCGGATCTACCGGCTGGTTAGACAAATGGAACGAAGTAAAACAATACTGCGAACAACAGAGCGGAACGCTGATCTACGCCAGCAACTATAGTATTGGGGTGAACCTGTTTTTTGAACTGAATACTTATCTCGCCAAACTAATGAGCAGCCATACAGACTACAAAGTTTCTATGGAAGAGATACACCACACACAAAAGAAAGACGCACCCAGTGGAACGGCCATCACTTTGGCAGAGCAGGTTTTGCAGCATATCAAAACCAAAAAACAATGGGTAAATCACCTGAGCAATAACCCGGAAGAGCTGGAGATCATTTCTGAACGGATCGATCCGGCTCCGGGTACGCATAAGATCAAATATGCCTCTGCTGTTGACGATATTGAGATCATTCATACCGCCCATAGCCGGGTTGGCTTTGCCGGAGGCGCTGTTCTGGCGGCTGAATTTGCTATCAATAAAAAGGGTATCTTCGGTATGAAAGAGGTATTGGGATTATAGCCCTTGTTGAACAGGGCTGATTGCAAGGAAAGAAATAGTGCCCCCTATGAAATTCCCTGAACTGGAAATACCGTTTTTCTCTTTATAGAAAAATCATTTTTTTATTAACTTACCTGCTTTGTATGCTTTCGAAGAAAACACAATATGCACTTAAGGCCCTCACCTTTATGGCTGAGCGGAAAAAAGACGGGCCCATACTGATTGCCGAGATCGCCAAAAAGAAAAAGATCCCCCTCAAATTCCTGGAGAATATTTTACTCGAACTGCGTAAAGCAGGTTTATTGGAGAGTAAAAAAGGAAAAGGCGGCGGCTATTTTTTTAAAGTAGATCCGAAAGATATTCCACTGGCACAGGTAATGCGGCTGATTGAAGGCCCTATTGCCCTGCTGCCCTGTGTAAGCCTTAACTTTTACCAGAAATGTAAAGATTGCGATGAAAAAAAATGCGGATTAAACAGGGTGATGAAATTAGTAAGAGACAATACCCTTGAAATTCTCGAGAATAAAACTGTAGCTGACCTGATGGCTAAATAAAACAAGTAACCTATTTAATAATCAAATGATTTTTTATATGAAAAAAAATGTCTTATTACTATTTGGACTTCTTTTGGCAGGAACCATAAGTGTAAAAGCGCAGGATATTGGCCAGATCATTTCAGGTTCTGCTGCCGATGCAAATAAATACCTGAACGCTTATCTTGAACCTTTTGGGAAAGGGGAAGTATTAAATATGGGACGTGGTTGGTATAATACAGCAAGGGTTCATAAAAAATTCGGAATAGATATTACCGTAAGCGGGCAGGCAGCTATTGTTCCAAATGATAAACTGAATTTCATTTTCAGGAATTCCGACTACTCTACTTTTAAATTAACCAATACAGCCATCACTTCTGCCAGTGTACCAACTTTTGTTGGAGATAAAACCACACAATCGATTTCTGTAAATACAACAGTAAATGGAAGAGATGTTTCTTACCAGTTCAATACCCCTACCGGTGTTGGTGACGACATGAAAAAAGCAATTGGTGTGGTAGCAGTTCCCTTACCTGTTGCCCAGGTTGGTTTGGGCTTATTTAAACACACCGATATTAAATTCAGGTATTTCCCAACAACAGATTTCAGCGGTACGCAAGTAGGCGTTTTTGGTGTTGCGTTGCAACATGAGTTCAGCAACTATCTCCCTTTCATCAAAAAAGTTCCTATCCTTCACCTCTCCAGCTTGATAGGATATAACAGTGTAACAACAAGCTACGACCTGACCGGGAAGGGTATGGAAGGAACCAATCAAAAAGCAGAGATCAAAATGTCTGCTGTAACAGTTCAGGGAATTGCTTCTGTGAAACTTGCACTTTTTGAGGTTTACACAGCTCTTGGTTACACTACCGGAAAAGCAGATGCCAACTTAAAAGGTAATTATGTGGTAAGCTATACCGATAAAAACACCGGGCTCGTTTACAAGAACACGGTAACAGATCCGGTTGCCCTAAACTTTAAAAACAGTGGCGTATCAAACACATGGGGACTTAGAGTGAATCTGCTCTTCCTGAAAATATTTGCCGACTATACTTTCGCCAACTACAATGGTGCAGGTGCCGGAGTTTCATTTAGTTTCAGGTAATAAAAAATAATGCAGGAACAGGATCTTCACCTTCCTGACCTAAAAGCAAACATAAATGCCCCGAAACCATCGGGGCATTCATGTTTTTAATCCGTTAATCCACTAATCCGTAATCCGCCAATTAGTAATTACCACCTCCTTCCAGGCTTTCCAGCATATCCACCGTCATCTTGCTTAAATCGTACTCGGGCTTCCATCCCCAATCTCTCCTGGCAATACTATCGTCAATACTTTGCGGCCAGCTATCTGCAATCGCCTGCCTGTAATCTGGCGCATAACTTATTTTAAAATCGGGCACGTGTTTGCTGATCTCTGCCCCTATTTCTGCAGGCGAAAAACTCATGCCTGAAATATTGTAGGAGGTACGTACCGTAATATTTTCAGCCGGCGCATCCATTAATTCCAGCGTAGCCCTGATGGCATCAGGCATATACATCATTGGCAGATAAGTATCTTCTTTCAAAAAACATTTGTATTTTTTTTCTTCCCTTGCCCCGTGAAATATGCTAATGGCATAATCGGTAGTACCTCCGCCGGGTTCTGATTTGTAACTGATCAGTCCGGGGTAGCGGATACTGCGCACATCAACCCCGTAACGGTTATGATAATAATTGCACCAGAATTCCCCTGCATATTTGCTGATACCATATACAGTGATGGGTTCAATAATGGTTTGCTGCGGACAGTTTTGTTTGGGAGATGTTGGTCCGAATACCGCAATACTGCTGGGCCAGTAAACCTTATGCAGTTTTTCTTCACGTGCAATATCCAACACATTTAATAAGCCCTGCATGTTTAAATGCCAGGCAAGATTGGGATTTTTTTCGCCGGTGGCAGATAAGATAGCGGCTAACAGATAGATCTGTGTAATGTTCTGGCGGATCACCTGCACATGCAACATTTCTTTGTTCATCACATCAAGGCTAACATAAGGACCGCTGCCTTTCAGTAATGGATTCTCCTCGCGCAGATCGGAAGCCACTACATTGTTATTACCATACTTTTTTCGCAAGGCCATCGTAAGTTCAACACCTATCTGGCCTGAGGCACCTATCACTAATATTTTATCTTTTAAAACAGACATTGGCAATCGTTTTATTAAAGACAAAGAAAGTTAAGAATATCGAATATTGAACAGGGAATATTGAATTACGAAGTGATTTTACTTCACTATTCGATATTCCCTGTTCAATATTCATTATTCAAAAAGCTGTAATTTCGCACACTACATACTCATACATATGCTTCCATCCTACTTACCAGAATTTTTCAAACAACAATCTTACAATCCTGATAATTTCTTTCTTATTGCAGGCCCCTGTGTGGTGGAAAGCGAAGAACTGGTAATGGAAGTGGCCGATAAAGTATCTGCTATCTGTAAACGCCTTGAAATACCTTATGTATTTAAGGCCAGTTACCGCAAAGCAAACAGAACCAGTGCCGGATCATTTACAGGCATTGGAGATGATAATGGGCTTTCATTGATCAAAAAAGTGGGCGATACCTATCACCTGCCCACCACTTCAGATATTCATGCCCACGAAGAAGCCGCCATGGCCGCTCCTTTTATAGATATTTTACAGATCCCCGCATTCCTTTGCCGCCAAACCGATTTATTGATCGCGGCTGCTGAAACAGGAAAAATTGTGAACGTAAAAAAAGGCCAGTTCTTAAGCGGGCCATCAATGAAATTTGCAGTTGAAAAAATCAGGAATGCCGGAAATGATAAGGTAATGCTTACCGAAAGAGGTAACACCTTCGGCTACCAGGACCTGGTAGTTGATTACAGAAATATTCCCTGGATGCAGGAAAACAAAGTTCCGGTGATCATGGATTGCACACACTCCTTACAGCAACCCAATCAAACTTCAGGCGTTACCGGCGGTAATCCACAATTAATTGGCACTATTGCCAGCGCTGCTATTGCAACCGGTGCAGATGGATTATTTATTGAAACACATCCCAACCCCGCAGTTGCAAAAAGCGATGGGGCCAATATGTTAAAACTTGATTTATTGGAACCTTTGCTGGAAAGATTGGTTAGGCTTAGGAAAGCGGGTTTTTGATTTTGGAATTTTGGAATTGGGAAATTGGGAAATTGAAAAAAGAAAGCCGCAGATTCGCAGATTTTTATTGAAAAGATCTGCGAATTTGCGGCGCAAATATCATTCCCAATTTCCCAATTTCCCAATTTCCCAATTTCCCAATTTCCCAATTTCCCAATTTCCCAATTTCCCAATTTCCCAATTTCCCAATTTCCCAATTTCCCAATTTCCCAATTTCCCAATTTCCCAATTTCCCAATTTCCCAATTTTACCAATTCCTAATCGGGTTTCTCTTCCCGGCCAATATATAATTCTTGATATTGATCCAGAAAGCGAGGATCATATAGATGATTACGGGCGAACCCAGTGTGAGAAAAGAAACATAAATAAACCACATTCTGATACGGGATGAGGCAATACCCAGCTTTTCACCAATTGCAGAGCAAACGCCGAAAGCATGTAATTCCATAAATTCTCTGATCTTTTGCATATTTCTCGTTTGAATCCTGGGGGGTATCCTTATTTCAGTATGCAATTTAGACAAATCGTGCATATAAAAGTTTAAAACAGTTTTTACCCCCTCCCGTTTTTTCGTAAATTCGCGACTCTAAGCGAAACGCTCAGTGCAAAACGCTTAACGCAGGTTCCCCTTTCTTTATTGGCGTTAAGCATTCGGCCTTAAGCGTTCAGCATCCCAAAACAAATCTTAAATAAAAAAATATGGCTTTTGACATCGAAATGATCAAAAAAGTGTACGCCGAAATGCCGGCAAAAGTAGACGCTGCCCGTAAAGCACTGGGGCGTCCGCTCACACTTAGTGAAAAAATATTATTTGCCCACCTGCATGCCGACCAAAAGCTGGCAGGTTTTGAAAGAGGCAAGAGTTATGTAGACTTTGCGCCAGACCGCGTTGCTATGCAGGATGCTACAGCGCAAATGGCCCTTTTGCAGTTTATGCAGGCTGGTCGCCCAAAAGTGGCCGTACCTTCTACTGTGCATTGTGATCACCTGATCACCGCTAAAGTTGCCGCTAAACCGGATCTGCAGGTAGCCAATACAGAAAGTAAGGAAGTGTATGATTTCCTCGCTTCCGTATCCAATAAATACGGTATTGGTTTCTGGAAACCTGGTGCAGGTATCATTCACCAGGTGGTATTGGAAAACTATGCTTTCCCCGGTGGAATGATGATCGGAACCGATTCTCACACCGTTAATGCCGGCGGTCTCGGAATGATTGCCATTGGTGTAGGTGGCGCCGATGCCTGTGATGTAATGGCAGGACTGCCATGGGAACTGAAATGGCCCAAACTGATCGGTATTAAACTGACAGGTAAATTAAATGGCTGGACAGCCCCTAAAGATGTAATCTTAAAAGTAGCAGGTATCCTTACCGTAAAAGGTGGTACCGGTGCTATTGTGGAATATTTTGGCGAAGGCGCCACCAGCATGAGCTGTACCGGTAAAGGTACCATCTGTAACATGGGTGCCGAAATTGGTGCAACCACTTCTACTTTTGGTTACGACAGCAGCATGAGCCGTTACCTGAAAGCCACCGGCCGCGAGCAGGTAGCTGAACTGGCCGATGGTATTGCCTCTTACCTGAATGCAGATGCAGAAGTATATGCCGATCCAAAAAAATATTTTGATGAAGTGATCGAGATTAACCTGAGCGAACTGGAGCCGCACCTTAACGGACCATTCACTCCGGATCTGGCTACCCCTATTTCAAAAATGAAAGAAGCGGCAGCAGCCAATGGATGGCCAACAAAAATTGAAGTGGGTTTGATAGGTAGCTGTACCAACAGTTCTTATGAAGATATCAGTCGCGCAGTAAGCTTGGCTAAACAGGTGCATGCAAAAGACCTTACCCTGAAAAGTGAATTTACCATTACACCGGGTTCTGAGCAGGTTCGTTATACTATTGAAAGAGACGGATTCCTGGATGAGTTTAATAAAATAGGCGCCAAAGTATTTGCCAATGCCTGCGGACCTTGTATTGGTATGTGGGACAGGGTTGGTGCTGAGAAAAAAGAAAAGAACACCATCGTACACAGCTTCAACCGCAACTTTGCAAAACGTGCCGACGGTAATCCCAACACTTTTGCTTTTGTAGGTTCTCCTGAACTGGTAACCGCATTGGCTATTGCCGGCGACCTGAATTTTAATCCACTTACCGATACCCTTACCAATAACAAAGGCGAACAGGTAAAATTAGATGCCCCAAGTGGTTTTGAATTACCGGTGAAGGGTTTTGCGGTTGATGATCCCGGCTACCAGGCACCTGCAGCAGATGGCAGTGGTGTAACCGTAGCTGTTGCAGTAGATAGCAAGCGTTTACAATTGCTCGCTCCTTTTGCACCATGGGAAGGAACAGACCTGAAAGGATTAAAACTCCTTATCAAAGCCAAAGGAAAATGTACGACCGACCATATCAGTATGGCAGGCCCATGGTTAAAATTCCGTGGCCACCTCGATAACATCAGTAACAATATGCTGATTGGTGCTGTAAACTTCTACAACGAGAAAACAGATAATGTAAAGAATCAACTCACCGGCGAATATGGTGCGGTACCTGCTACCCAGCGTGCTTACAAAGCGGCAGGCGTAGGAAGCATTGTAGTAGGTGATGAAAACTATGGCGAAGGAAGTTCTCGTGAGCACGCTGCTATGGAACCACGTTTTCTCGGTGTTCGTGCCATATTGGTAAAATCATTTGCCCGTATCCACGAAACCAATCTGAAAAAACAAGGTATGCTGGCGCTCACATTTGCTGATAAATCTGACTACGATAAAATTCAGGAAGATGACAGCATTGATATCACCGGCTTAACAACTTTTGCTCCGGGCAAACCATTAACACTGGTATTTACCCATGCAGATGGCAGCAAAGACACCATCATTGCCAACCACACTTACAACGAACAGCAGATCGAGTGGTTTAAAGCAGGTGCCGCCTTAAACATCATCCGCAAACAGGTAGCCGGCTAAACGGTCGGGGCGCTAACCGGTCGGGGCGCTAAAGCGACCTGAACGTTACACCCACCAATAATTATAATTACACATAAAAAAATCCCGCGAGACCGCGGGATTTTTTTATGTAACCATCCGTAGTGTGTATCGCATCAGTTGTTACAACAGCGTGTCGGCAAAAGACCACACGCCTATAATAAACCTTTGCTCAATTAATTCTTCGGAAAATTCGGATCAGCCTTTACTTCATTGATCTGTTGCATGTGCCGGTTACTATGTGCACCTATGAACAGGATCATCTGGTAACTGTCAAATACACCAACAGGCAACTGTGCCACATGATTTCTAAGATCATCATTGGTGGTGTTTACATACTCGATTAATTTATCCCTGCTTGCAGAAAAAGACTCCCATGCCTCCGCTAAAGTTTTATACGGTGTATTAACCGGCTCCAATGGTGCAAAGGTTTTTACCTTTGTACTGCGGTCTTCTATTTTCTTGATCACATCCTCATCTGTTACTTTAATATCAGCTCTTTTTTCCGGAGCAGCAGGCTGTTTTAACCCGGCTTCTACCATACCCCATAACATCTGCTCCGTCATGGCAATATGTTTGAGGCAATCTTCCACACTCCAACGATCGGGAGCAGGTTTGAACTTTAGTTGGGCTTCACTTAACCCCTGTGTGGCATCCCATACCCCTTTTTTTGTTTCCTTTAAAAAATCAGTAGCTATTTTCCTTTCTTCTTTACTGATAGTTGGATCCGCAGAAGAAAAAGAAAACAACAGGAATGCGGATAAAACAAATGCAATTTTTTTCATAGTAATGATTTTGGTTAAATAAATAGCATGATAACAGGGCTTACATCATGCAGAAAATAAAAATACAATAAACCATGAACAGATTATGAAGATTTGATGACCGGTAATCATCAATACATATTCCCATTCAAAAAAACAACAGGATCAATCTCCGGCAATTAACATAATTCGCAGAGCACCAAAGCTTTCTCTCCCAAATAAAAAAGTTTACCTCTGTCGGGCCCTCAAAAATATTACGGTTTGTTAATACGTAATTTCTGAAAAAAATCTTCCTCGTCCATTTCTCTTACTTCTCCCGGCTTCATATCTCCCAACTGAATGTCTTCAATAGAAATACGAATCAACCTTTTACATGGATGATGAATGGCGGCCACCATTTTCCGTACCTGGTGAAATTTACCTTCGGTTAAAGTGATTTGCAGCCATGTGCAGAGAACACCTTCCCTTAGCTCATACCCTGAAGAAAATAAATTAGCAGGCGCTGCTACCGCCTCAACATCACAGGGAGTAGTCACATACCCTTCTCCGCCTTTTATTCTGATATTGATACCCGTTCTTAATTGCTCCAGGCTTGCTTCCGTAACAATATTCTTTACCTGCACCAGGTAAGTACGTGAGTGCGGCACCGTATCCTGGAACAATAACCTTGTAATTTTTTTATTGGTGGTTAGCAATAGCAGTCCCTCAGAATTATTATCCAATCGCCCAATGGCATGCGTACCTGCAGGAAAATCAAAATCCAGCTCACCCAGCAACACCACATCGTGCGAGCTTACAAACTGCGACACCATGTTGTAGGGCTTGTTAAGCATAAAATAACGGTGATGCTCCATGGAACGGAAATTAAACAGATATAAGTAATTGTCAACTAATTAATCTGTGAACTATGCAAGTTATAACCATATATGTGTAACAAATTCATATTGTCAACCCAGACCTTTGAGTGGTATACTATTGTTGGATGCATTATCCTCACATGGTTGATTCACGGTTTAAAAAATCATCACAATAAATTAAATAAGTATGAAAAAAATCAACAAAATATTGCCTGTTATGATAGGCATTATGACTATTGGGTTTGCACTGATTTCATGTAAATCCGGTTCCGATTCAAAAAACGTGAGTGAAGATTCGCTCAAAGCGGCAATGGGAATGGATTCCGCCATAACAGTACATGAAATGCAGATGGATTCTACCAAAAAAGGTATGGTAATGATCGGAAGAGCCAAGCCCAATCCTGATAAAAAACGCGGGAAAGGAACAATCGTTTTACAGTCCGACTGGGAAAAGGAATATGAAAAACGAAATACCAATACAGCCATTGAGATGGACAAGGAAGGTATTTATAACAGAGCAGAGATCAAGCCTTCTTTTCCTGGTGGGGAAAAAGCTCTGGCCAAATTCATACAGGATAATATTGTGTACCCCGAAACGGCCATAGACAATGGTGTGGAAGGAACTGTTGAGGTGATTTTTGCCGTTGATGAAAATGGGAAAGTGTACACCCCAAGACTCAAAGGGGTTAAAGAAGGATATGGTCTTGATGAAGCTTCATTGACTGTGGTAAGTAAAATGCCAAAATGGAACCCCGGACAGATCAAAGGTAAAAATGTAAAGAGTTATTACAGCCTGCCCATCAGTTTTGTGATCAATTAACTATCTGACCGCCCAAACAACCTTAATTTTTAAAAGTAATATCAAGCTAAAATCCTGCTCAGTTGAGCGGGATTTTTATTAGACCATCTTCCTGGCTTATGGCAGCATTTGTTGCGTCGCACACTTCGGCTTTCATCCTGCTTTCAAATTAAGCGTATTTATTCATCGTATTTCTCACGGGTATTAACCGCATCCCGTTCTGACTGGAAGCTACTTCCTTAATTTTAAAAAATGGAAGCAGTTATCATTCAACAAAAAATATTTGAGATCAGGGGAGAGAAAGTTATGCTCGATTTTGATCTTGCCCTGCTTTACAGTGTAGAAACAAAACGGTTAAATGAGCAGGTGAAACGAAATCTCACACGTTTTCCTGAAGACTTTATGTTTCAATTAACTGTAAACGAATGGGAGCTTGTTCAAAAAAACGCAAACTTTCTCATCACCTTTAACCGGTCGCAAAATGCGACCGCATCACTCAGGAAACGTAATAAACAATACCTGCCATATGCATTCACAGAGCATGGGGTTACCATGCTGGCCAGTGTATTAAAGAGCGAGAAAGCTGTTATCGCCAATATAGCCATTGTACGGGCCTTCATCGCCCTCCGGCAGGTAGCACTGCAATACAAAGAACTGGCCGATAAGCTGTCCCATTTGGAAAATACCAACAACAAACAATTCAAAGAAATTTACCAGGCCCTCAATTTCCTGATCGATAAAAAACAGAAAGAAGAAGATTTCAGCAAGCGGCAAAGGATTGGTTTTACAAGATAAATGCCTAACATTACATCCTGTCAATACACTATGGAACAACACTCCAACGACCCGCTTCATGGAAAGACCCTACAGGTAATCGTTACAGAACTGGTTGCCTTTTTTGGCTGGGAAACTTTGGCGCAACATATTCCTATCAATTGTTTTAAGAGTAATCCAAGCATCAATTCAAGTCTTAAGTTCCTGCGCAAAACCCCATGGGCAAGAAAAAAAGTGGAAGATCTGTATTTGAGGATGATTGAAAAATAATCAATGTTGGTCAGGCGACCAACATTGGCATAGGTGAAAAATAACTAAAACCAAGGTATAAATACCCTATGTATATTCCTGCGCCCGCTTTAGATTAGCTGATCAAACAATTGGAATGAATCAGGAGCAGGATGCGGTGTTTATTGAAGAACACATTACACAAAAGATTTACTTTTTAAGAGCCAGGAAGGTTATGCTTGACCGGGATCTGGCCATTTTATACAACGTAAAAGCCATTCGTTTAAGAGAACAGGTAAAAAGAAATATTAACCGTTTTCCTTCTCATTTTATGTTCCAATTAACTGAAGACGAAGTCACTCAAATGGTATCGCAAAATGCGATACCATCTTTACAGCACCTGGGAGGGGCATTACCCTATGCATTTACCGAACACGGCATTTTAATGTTGGCAAGCACTTTGAAAAGTGAAACTGCCATGCAGATCAGTGTCAAAATAATTGAGATTTTTATTAAAATGCGCGAACTGCTTATTAATCAAAAAGAGTTTCTATTAAAGCTGGAGCAATTAGACAGGAAGGTTCTTAGTCATGAAACAAGCATTCAAACTATTTTAAAAATCCTAAAGCAGATGATGAAAGTGCCTGAATCTCCACCCAGAAGAAGGATTGGTTTTAGAAGATCCACAGATGATGATTGACTTTTTTCCTTCTTGATTCTGCTATTACCGGCATTTATAGGGGTGCGATTTTTTTCTCGATAAAACAGGTATTTATACCTGTTTCCCCCTTTTTTTAACCCAAAGCAAAAAATTAGCAGGAGAAATATTTACTTTTGAAATGAATATATCGCAGGGAATGACAATTACTACCACCGACATACAACTCTATGAAATTTTAAGACAGAAACTCGGCAATGCTGAAGCAGAGGCATTGGTTGGTTTTGTTGATTTAAAGCTGAAAGCAGCTCATGAGGATAATGTAAAAAACCTGGCTACCAAAGAGGATATAAAAAATGTTGAATTAAAAATATTTGAAACCAAAACGGATATCATCCGGTGGGTATTCGCCTTCTTTATCCCGTTAATGTTGGCCATCATCGGGTTATATGTAAGAAAATGAAAACCAATAATTATTGGTCAGGCAAAACATAGAATAAGAAAGCCCCGGCAAAAATGCCGGGGCTTTCTTATAAATCATATAAAAATCCGCGTAATCCGCGATCTTATTTAACCTCTTCAAACTGCGCATCTTCCACTGTATCGCTTCCACCCTGCGCACCTGCAGCATGAGCTCCGGGTTCACCGTTTGGTTGTGCACCGGCTGCGCCTTGTGCTCCTTCTGCCTGTGCCTTATAAATCTCTTCACTGGCGGCGGTCCATGCAGTATTCATTTCAGTCATCGCTGCATCGATACCAGCAATATCCTGATTTTTATGCGCTTCTTTCAGTTTTGCAAGTGCAGCTTCAATAGGTGCTTTTTTATCAGCAGAGATCTTATCGCCAAACTCTTTAAACTGTTTCTCTGTCTGGAAGATCATACTATCAGCCGCATTCAGTTTTTCAACTTTTTCTCTTGCCTCTTTATCGGCAGCCTCATTGGCTTTGGCTTCAGCTTTCATTTTCTCTACTTCTTCTTTGCTCAAACCGCTACCTGCTTCAATACGGATCTTCTGTTCTTTACCGGTGCCTTTGTCTTTTGCACTTACATGCAGCATACCATTGGCATCAATATCAAACGTTACTTCGATCTGAGGTACGCCACGTGGAGCCGGTGGAATACCATCCAGGTTAAACATCCCAAGACTCTTATTCTGGTTAGCCATTGGTCTTTCGCCCTGCAATACATGTATTTGTACACCGGGTTGGTTATCGCTGGCTGTAGAATATACTTCTGTTTTCTTGGTTGGAATGGTTGTGTTAGATGGGATCATAGTTGTCATAACACCACCCATGGTTTCAATACCCAGGCTTAATGGGGTAACATCCAGCAACAATACATCTTTCACTTCACCGGTTAATACCGCACCCTGGATAGCTGCACCTAATGCAACCACTTCATCAGGGTTAACACCTTTATTTGGTTTTTTACCGAAGAACTTCTCTACGATCTCCTGTACTTTAGGAATACGTGTTGAACCACCCACCAGGATCACTTCATCAATTTGTGAAATATTGTATCCGGCATCTTTCAATGCTTCTTCACATGGCTTTAAACAACGGGCAAATAATTTGTCTGACAACTGCTCAAATTTGGCACGGCTTAATTTTACCACCAGGTGTTTAGGTACACCATCCACAGCAGTAATATAAGGCAGGTTGATCTCTGTTTCAGAAGAAGAACTCAATTCAACTTTTGCTTTTTCAGAAGCTTCTTTTAAGCGCTGTAAAGCCATAGGGTCTTTACGCAGGTCGATCGCTTCCTGTGATTTGAATTCATCAGCCAGCCAGTCCATGATCACTTTATCAAAATCATCACCACCAAGGTGGGTATCACCATTGGTTGATTTTACTTCAAACACACCATCACCCAGTTCAAGGATAGAGATATCGAATGTACCGCCACCCAGGTCAAATACGGCGATCTTCTGATCGGCATGCTTTTTATCCAGTCCATATGCCAAAGCTGCAGCAGTAGGCTCATTCACAATACGGCGAACAGCCAGTCCGGCAATTTCACCAGCTTCTTTGGTTGCCTGGCGCTGTGCATCATTAAAATAAGCCGGAACGGTAATAACCGCTTCCGTTACCTCATGGCCCAGGTAATCTTCTGCTGTTTTCTTCATTTTCTGAAGGATCATGGCAGATATCTCCTGTGGCGTATATAAACGGTCTTCAATAGCTACGCGAACCGTATTATTGTCACCTTTGGCTACTTTATAGCTCCAATGGCTGATCTCTTCAGTCACTTCGTCGTACCGGCGGCCCATAAAACGCTTAACACTGCTGATGGTATTAGCAGGGTTGGTAATAGCCTGTCTTTTGGCAGGATCACCCACTTTACGTTCCCCATTCTTAAGGAATGCTACCACCGAAGGGGTTGTTCTACGCCCTTCATCATTAGCAATCACTACCGGTTCGTTACCTTCCATAACGGCTACACAACTATTCGTTGTACCGAGGTCAATTCCTATTATTTTGCCCATAAAATTGAATTTCAGATTAATAATCACAGTTTTATTGTCAATCACCATGCCATCAGACAGGGGAATGAAAAATTGTCAGCCCTGAACCCCGGTTGTTCCCATTATAGCAGGCCGCCTGTGGATTACCGGTTAAACCTGTCAGATTTATTCGCTCAAAAAAATGATTAATCGTAGTTTTATACAGGTCCCCCTACCATCTCTTTCTGAGCCAGAAAACCCGGAATGGGCTGCGGGAGGTTACCATCCAATCCAATCCTTGATTAATCCTTTGTTTATTAACCTCCGGTAGAAACCCTGGCGTGAAGAAAAATGATTACCTGATCCGCAAAGCGGTTCTGTTTTTTTGGTGTGTACTGCTGTGCTCCGCCGTTTGGTCGCAGAAGGGTTACGTGCGTGGTAAAGTGATCAATGATTTTACAAAAGAAACCGTTCCTTTTGCCAGCATTTTCTGGAAAAAAGCAGGCTTCGGCATCACCAGCGACAGTGCAGGGAATTTTGCCATCAGGTTCAGTCATCACGTCTACGATACACTTGTTGTTAGTTATGTTGGATTTGTAGATATCTACAAACCTTTCTATAGTTCGAATAAAGACACTACCAACGTTGAATTGATCTTAAACCAGCTAAAACTTGCCAACACAGTAGAGGTCAAATCAAAATTCAATAAAGGACTCAGGTGGTGGAAGGCCATAGTTGCCAACAAGGCAAAGAATAATCCTTATAAATATAACAGCTATACTTATGAGTTATACAACAAAGTAGAACTCGATATCAACAACGTAAACCGGAAATATTTTACCGATAAAAAACTGCTGAGGCCATTTGTATTTTTATTAGATAACATTGATAGTGTATCTGACCACACACCTTTCCTGCCGGTATATATTACAGAGGCACTCTCAGACTATTATTATTCCAATGATCCGCATAAAGTTCGCGAAGAGATCAAAGCTGCCAAGACAGAAGGATTGAAAAATGAAAGTATGCTGCAGTTCATCGGTGGCATGAACCAGAAAGTGAATGTGTATGAGAACATCACCAACGCGATGGGAAAAGAATTCATCAGCCCTTTAAGCAATGTTGGCAACCGGTACTACAATTATAAGGGAGCAGACACGCAATATATTGGCGGGCAACGGTACCTGCATCTTCTGTTCACCCCAAAAAGAGCGGGAGAAAATACATTTAGCGGTGATTGCTGGATACATGGCGGCAATTGGGGCATATACAGGATCAACCTGAATATTTCTGAAACGGCCAATATCAATTTCGTAAACCGGCTGAGCATTGTGCAGGAATTTAGCCTGGGGTCCGATAGCGCATGGATGTTTGCGAAAGATAAAACAGTGATTGATTTTACACCTTTCGGGAAGGAAAAACTATCCTTCATTGCACGCAAGACCAGCACTTACAGGAACGTGGTTGTGAATGATTCATCAATTATAAAAAAACTATCAGAAAATTCAAGGAAAGAAGAAATTATTGTATCCGATTCGGCACGCGATAAAAATAAACAGTTCTGGAGTAAGCAAAGGCATGAAGCGCTTAGTGTGAATGAACAAAAAGTGTATCAGATGATGGACACTATCAAAACCATTCCGGCCTTTATCAAATATACCAAAGCCATTACTTTTATTTTTGACGGCCATAAAAAGTTCGGGGCTGTTGAAATTGGCCCGTGGTATAAATGGGTGAGCGGTAACCAACTGGAAAGGTTTCGGATGCGTTTTGATCTTGGCACCACAGAACAGTTCAGTAAACACCTGCGGCTGCATGGTTACCTTGCCTATGGTTTTAAAGATACCAGGCTGAAAGGCAGGATAGATATAACTTACAGGCTACCCGGAGATCAGGGCATCACTATTTTCACTTCCTATACGCACGATTTGGATAATGGACGTACCCGTTATAACGATGAGGACATCACAACTGATAATATTTTCAGCCAGCTCATCCGAAGACATGGTATTCCACAGAAATTTTTGGGTGTTGATGAAATTAAACTGGCAATTACGAAAGAATGGAAAAATAAATTCTCAGTTCAGCCATTCGCCACACGTACAGAATACGAAACGTTTAATCCTTTGCCTGCAACCAATACACTGTGGAGCAGGTTATCTCAAAACCATATCATCAACTCAGAGATAGGAGTGAAACTTAGATATGCCCCGGGAGAAAGAACTCTGGCAAGACACAGAAAAGAAACAAAGCTGAAAGGGAGCCTGCCGGTATTGGAGTTAAGACCTGCATGGGGCATAAAGAATTTATTGGGCTCAGACTATCAATATGTACGCCTCAGTGCCAATATCTCTCAAACCACGCGCATCCCCCGCTGGGGCAAATTGAATTACCTTATTTATGCAGGAAGAATTTTAACCAACGAACCATTGCCATTTATGCTGTTGGAAACACACCCGGGTAACGAAATATATTATTACAACAAACAATCCTTTAACCTGATGAATCGTTTTGAATATGTGAGCGACAGGTTTATTGGCATTAACCTGGAGCATAATATTGAAAAGAAATTACTGAACCTGTTGCCTTTTATGCGCAAATCAAATATCCGCCAGTTCTGGAATTTTAAAACGGTTGTTGGCGATCTGACAGATAAAAGCAGGGCGCTTAACAGAATAGAATATTATAACGAATACCGCTTACGCTCACTAAGAGGTGGCTTTTATACCGAGGTAGGCACCGGCTTTGAAAACATCTTTAAATTATTGCGGATAGATCTGGTATGGCGCAACGCCCCGCTGCGGAATATACCGGCAGGATTAAACCCCCAGCTCTTCAAATCCAATACGAATGATTTTGGCGTGTTTGGCAGTGTGAGGTTACAGTTTTAATTACGCTATTCAGATCTTCGCAAAATCTTTGTGAGCGGTTCTGTTTCCGGATTCGCCTTTGCTTATCTTTAGCAGTATGAAAAGAATCCTTACCGCTTGCTGTATCTTCTTTTTGCTTCCGCTTACCTATGCTAATTCTGTGGATTTAAAAGCGGGTATGACTATCACCGCATCAATAACAGTAAACCCGAAAACATATAACCTGAATGGCACTCCGGGTATTACAAAGCCGGTTATTATTATTGACGGACATGATATTATTGTCGACTTTCAGAATTCGATCCTGCAGGGCTCCAACGATAAAGTAAGGCCTGATGAATTCTATGGTTTATCTATCCTCATCAAAAAAGGTTCAAAAAATATCACTATCAAAAATGCTGCTATTCACGGATACAAAGTGGCTATCCTTGCTGATAGTATTGAAAACCTCACCATCGATCACTGCGATCTTGGCTATAACTGGCGCCAGCATTTACAAAGTAACCTTGATAGAGAAGACATCAGCGACTGGATGAGTTATCATAAAAATGAAAACGATGAATGGTTAAGATACGGCGCCGCTATTTACCTGAAAAATTGTACCAAGGCAGTGATATCAAACAACACAGTTACCGGCGGGCAATGTGCGTTGATGATGACAAAAACTGAAAAAGCGGAAGTGTACGATAACGATTTTTCCTTTAATTCCGGGATCGGCATCGGGCTATACAAGAGCAGCAACAATAACATCTATCACAACCGCCTTGATTATAATGTGCGCGGTTTTAGTGATGGAAAATACAAACGCGGCCAGGATAGTGCAGCCATACTTGTGTTTGAACAAAGCAGCAACAATGTATTCGCATTTAATACCGCCACGCACAGTGGTGATGGATTTTTTTTATGGGCAGGCCAAACCACTATGGACTCAGGCAAGGGCGGATGCAACGATAATTTTATTTATGGCAACGATTTCTCCTACGCACCAACCAATGGCGTGGAACTTACTTTCAGCAGGAACCTGATCATGAAAAACATCATCCACGAATGTGATCATGGCATTTGGGGCGGGTATAGTTATGAGACCGATATTACAGACAATAGTTTTGAGAAGAACCGCATTGGCATTGCAATTGAACATGGGCAGGGCATTAATATTGCGCTTAACAGTTTCACAGGCGACAAAACAGGAATTAAATTATGGTCGAGAGAAAAGCAGCCTGAAGATTGGCAATACGCCAAACTGCGAAACACCGAAAGCCGGAACTACTGGATAGCCGCCAACCGCTTTACCTCCAATGAAACTGCTTTTGATATTATGGGAACAGACACGGTTGTTTTTAGCGGGAACAGCAAATTGATGGTAAACGAAAATTTGCGCTTAGGCGACAGGGTTGATAATATTGATACATCGCGCGACGACAGTTTTTTAGACATCGATTACCAGAAAGATGAAAGGCTGACAAAAATCAAAGCCAGTCAGTTGCCCGAAAGAATAGTGCCGAAAGAAAAGAAAGAAATGCGCATCACAGAATGGGGGCCATACGATTTCCGTTACCCGATGTTATGGCTTGCAAATATCGACAGCAGCGGCTTGTACCATTTTGAAGTGCTTGGTCCCAGAGGCAAATGGGATATCAGCAGTGTGCAAGGATTTGAGATCAGTAAAAAAGGTGCAGACAGCTTTCCTTCATACATCATTGCAAAAGCAGACACCGGTATGCAATACAGAAATATTGATCTTATTTATACCGGTCCCTCCTTTGTAAATGCTTTTGGTAAAATGCAGGAAAGCAATACAACTCACTTATTCAGCTACCGGCAATTTCAACCCTTAACAAGCTGGAAAGTGAACTGGCACAAATGGGATCCAGAGCATGATCCATCAAAAAACTATGAAACTTTCGCAAAACTATTTGATCAATCGCCCATTTACTCATCAATTACAAGTAAAATAGACAATACATGGTGGGGCAGCATTGGGAAAAATTTACCGGCAGATTCTTTTGCAACTGTTGCAATATCAAAAATGAACCTGAAAGAGGGGAACTATAGCATTGGCATTACGGCCGATGATTATGCAAAGCTGTATATCGATGGCAAAGAAGTAATCAATGCATGGGATGCTTCATACACTGAGTATGATGAGAACACCCATCATCGCATCAACATTCAGTTAACAGGTGGAGAGCATACCTTCAAAATTATTCATGCAGAAAATAAGGGGTTGGCAACGCTGATGTTTTACATCAATCCTGAAACATTACAATCAATACATTAAGACTGTGCGGCCGGCTTAAATGTAAAATTCTTCTGTGTAAGATAGCTGAAGGCAACCACAAAAACAGTGGTAAGCATTTTTGATGGTGTAGGGTACCACTTGAACACATCCACAAATAATTTCAAAAACCCATAGTTCAAAAACAGGCAGCCTAGTACCACAACAAAATATTTGCTTAACTGACGCCGCTTGCCCACTGTTGTTTCCTGGAAAACAACATAACGGCTCAGGTAAAAACCAATAGGAAAAGTAACGGTGAACCCAATTAAAAAAGCCGCAATATGCGGACCGATGGTTAGAAAAGAGATATGAATCGGCTGTTTATGCAGGATAAAATTGTACGAAATAAAGAAAAGCGTAATATCCAAACAGGTATTAAAACCGCCACAAGCCGCATACCTGAAGGTTTGCAGCGGCATCACCCGCCGGAATAGCGGATAAAAGAGGTCAACCGCCCCTAATATGAGTCTACGCAGACGTTCATGCAGTTTTCGCATAAGTGTGGCGAAGGTAGGGCTTAATTAGTTACTTTTGCCAGCCGAAATTGTTAAGAATATGAGCGTGGTTACAAAGATCAAAGAAGCTACCGTTAAAGCCATCAGTCATTTATATGGCATGGAATTGCAGGCACAGGATATTCTTGTTAATGCCACCAAACCCGAATTTGAAGGCGATTATACCGTTGTACTATTTGCATTTGTAAAGCAATTAAAAAAATCGCCCGATGCACTCGGGCAGGAACTCGGTGATACGATTGTTGCACAAAATGCCAACCTGTTTACAGGATATAATGTGATCAAGGGATTTTTAAACCTCAGTATCTCTCATAATTACTGGGTTCATTTTGTTCAGCAGGAATTTGCGAACACGCAGTTTGGATATCTGCCCAATAACGGACAAAGGGTGATGGTTGAATACTCCTCTCCCAACACCAATAAACCTTTGCACCTTGGCCATTTAAGAAATAATTTTTTGGGACGAAGCATTGCCGAAATACTCAAGGCCGTTGGATATGATGTAGCCAAAACCTGCATCGTAAACGACCGCGGTATACATATCTGCAAAAGCATGGTGGCATGGCAATTATTTGCCAATGGCGCCACACCTGCAAGTACCCATACCAAAGGCGATCATTTTGTAGGTGATTATTATGTAAAGTTCAACGACGAATATAAAAATCAGGTAGCCGAACTAAAAGCACAGGGCAAGCTGGATGAAGAAGCAGAACAAACAGCCCCCATCCTCAAAGCTGCCCAGCAAATGCTGCTCGATTGGGAAGCCGGAAAGCCCGAGGTGAAACAACTATGGCAGCAAATGAATAGCTGGGTGTACGAAGGCTTTGATACTACCTATAAAAGAATAGGAAGTGATTTTGATAAAACTTATTTCGAAAGCAATACTTATTTATTGGGCAAAGACCTGGTAGATACAGGTTTGGCAAAAGGCGTTTTCTTTCAGAAAGCAGATGGCAGTGTTTGGATTGATCTGACCGCTGACGGATTGGATGAAAAATTAGTGAGAAGAAAAGATGGCACCTCTGTGTACATCACGCAGGACATTGGCCTTGCCGAACAAAAGCAAAAAGAATTTAATGCCCGTCAAAGTATTTATGTAGTGGGGGATGAACAGAATTACCATTTTAAAGTATTAAAACTGATCTGCCAGAAACTTGGGTTACCCTCTGCAGATGGCATCTATCATTTAAGCTATGGCATGGTGGAACTGCCTACCGGTAAAATGAAAAGTCGCGAAGGAACCGTGGTAGATGCAGACGACCTGGTAGATGAAATGGTAAACATTGCCAAACAAAAAACAGAAGAGCTTGGTAAGGTAAAAGACTTTACACAGGAAGAACTGGTAGAATTATATGATACTCTCGGCCTGGGTGCATTAAAATTTTTCCTTTTGCGTGTTGACCCCAAAAAGAAAATGGTCTTCAACCCCGAAGAAAGCATCGACTTCCACGGTTTCACCGGCCCCTTCATACAATACACCCACGCAAGAATAAAAAGTATCTTACGGAAGGCGGGAGGAGAAGAACAACCACAGACCACAGACCACAGACCACAGACTTTACTCCCTTTGGAGAAAGACCTCTCCATCCACCTCGAAATGTTCCCAACCGTATTGCAGGATGCAGCCAATGAGCACGACCCTTCCAAAGTGGCCATCTATGTGTTCAACCTGGCCAAAATATTTAACTCATTCTATGCTGAACATTCCATTGCCAATGCGGAGAGTGAGGAGAAGAAAATTCTCCGTTTACAGCTATCTAAGCTAACCGCACAGGTTATTAAAAACGGAATGAATGTGTTGGGGATAAGGGTTCCGGAACGTATGTAAATAAAATAGCCACAGACGACACCGATTTCCACAGATTTTTCTGTGCTAATCTGTGTCGTCTGTGGCAAAAAATCTTCCCACTCTACAAAGGAAGCTCCAAATAATTAACTGTTTTTCCTTTACTTTGCAGCTCTCAACGCGGAGGTGGCGAAATTGGTAGACGCACTACTTTGAGGTGGTAGCGCCTTTTACCGGGCGTGGGAGTTCGAATCTCCTCTTCCGCACAGAACTAACCCGACTTATTACAAGTCGGGTTTTTATTTTCGATAGCTTAAGCTTAATTTGTAAAAAAATATTCATGGCAGGCTTCATCATAACATGTCCCAATTGCAATAACCAATTTGAACCCGGCGATTCGATCCGTGATGAGATCGAGAAAGAACTGCGGGGCAAAATGGTGGATTGGCAGAAAAAAAAGGACGAAGAATTCAAACAGAAAGAAACCGCCTTCGCCCAACAGCTAAAACAGAAGGAAGAAGAAGCGGCATTGCAGATAGAAGCTGAAAAAAAGAAATTACAGACCGAGTTACAGGAATCCATCCGCAAATCAGTTGCCACCGATTTTGAGAACCAGCTTACCATGCTGCAGCAAAATGCTGCCGATAACGAAGAAAAATTAAAAGAAGCGCGCAAAAAAGAGCTTGAGTTTCTGCAGAAAGAACAAAGTCTGAAAATAAAAGAAGAAGAACTGCAAATAACCGTTCAAAGGCAATTGATAGAAGAACGTGAGAAACTAAAAGAACAATTACAAAAAGAAGAAACCGAACGGCTGAGCCTGAAAGAACAGGAATACCAGTTACGCATGAAAGAACTGGAGAAACAACTCGACGACCAGAAAAGATTGGCCGAAGAAATGCGCCGTAAATCTGAACAGGGCAGCATGCAGTTACAGGGAGAAGTACAGGAACTGATGCTGGAAGAAATGTTGCAGTCTGCTTTTACCTACGATAAGATAGACCCCGTTGGCAAAGGCGTTCGTGGCGCCGATTGTATTCAAACAGTACACAACCGTTTTGGCAACGAAGCCGGCAGAATTATTTATGAAAGCAAACGCACCAAAGATTTTTCAAACGACTGGATAGAAAAACTGAAAGCTGATATGCGCACACTTGGCGCAGACGTTGCCGTAATTGTAACACAGTCCTTCCCTAAAGACATGGACAGGTTTGGCGAAAAAGAAGGCGTATACATCTGCTCTTTTGCCGAAGTAAAAAGCGTTGCTATGCTGCTTCGCGATGCCCTGTTAAAAGTGTATGAGGCTAAAAAAAGCCAGGAGAACAAAGGCGATAAAATGGTAATGCTGTACGATTACCTTACCGGTGCAGAATTTAATGAACAATGGAAAGCCATCCGCGAAGGTTTCATGAGCATGAAACTTAGCATACAACGCGAAAGGGACGCCATGGAAAAACTATGGAAGGCCCGCGAAAAACAATTAGAAAAAGTGTTGCTCAATGCCGCCTTTATCCGTGGATCTATTGAAGGAATTGCGGGCACCGATGTAAACCTGAACCTATTAGAAGACAACGATCCACTGATCCTTGAATAACCAGTTTCAAAATATCAAAACAGGAGATCATCCCGACAAACCTTCCAAAAAGAAACCCATCTTTCCGGTTAACGCACATTTGCGCCAGTATCTTCTTAAATATGGACGGGAAGTGCACCTGCACGCAAGTTACCAGGACCTTCAACGCTTTACCTATACCGTTCCCATAAAAGATAAAAACGGCAATGATACGGCATGGGAGAAAGTTTCTTACGATATGAAAGAGTGGGAGTTCCTGAGAGAGAACCTCGTTCGCAACTATGCCATCCTTAAAACAGAAGGTGATATGAGCTTTGTTGATCACCTGGATGTGGCAAGCATCGATTTCTGCTACTTCGGCAACAGCCAGCCTTTCCGTATCCGTATCGTGAACAAGTTTAATGAGAACTACGACCACTATTACATTAAACAGGCCGATGCAAGCAGAATTTATGGCCTTGAACTGGAACACCTGCTGGCGCCCAACCGGATGAGTTATTTCACTGATAAGAACACGCTCATCGAAGAACATATTCCCGGCATTCCCGGCGATATTTTTATCAAAGAGTACCTGCACAATCCCAATACCAACCAGGTACGGCTGGCCAAAGAATTTGTCAAATTCAACGAACGCTGTTTTGTGCATTTACTTGGCGATATGCGCGCATATAATTTTGTGGTGAACATCACTCCCGATATTGAGGATTTCCAATACCGTATCCGCGCCATTGATTTTGATCAGCAATCGTATGAGGGTAGAAAAAACCTGTACCTGCCACAGTTTTTTAAAGAGAATAAAGAGCTGGTAGATGTGGTAATCAAACACCTCAACAATAAATCCATTGCCCAATACCAGGCAGAAGAACGGACCATGATGACTTTCCGCCTTGCATCGTCCCGCTACCGGATTAAAGAGATCGTGGATATCATGACAAACGATACCATTTCTAAGCCGGAAAAAATTGAACAGCTAAAAAACGAACTGGCCGCTCACTACGGAAATACCACCGTTTTTAACAAAGCCAAAACCATGGGACAATTAGTAAAAATTCAAATGAAACAGTTGCTCAGTAAGAGTTTGAAACTGGTTCCGAAGACAAAGGTTAGGTTTGATGACTGATTGTGGATTGGGAAATTTTGGAATTGGGAAATTGGGAAATTTTGGTCTCGGCTTAGCCGGGAGGGAAATTTTCATTCTATCATTCACTCATTCTATCATTCATTCATTGGCTATCCACGCTAAACTCAATCCGTCGCGTAGTTGGTAATGGATGGGCAAGGGGATATTTATTTGATCTTTCATAAATTTTGCAGAGATAACTCCTGCATCAGAAAAATGAAAATCCTGTATCCGCAACACTTCACTAAAATCAACATCGCCATTGCCCCACCATTTAAACATGGCTTCTTTGGCGCTCCAGAGCAAGGTTAACAGTTTTATCTGTTGAGAACTATCATGCGATTGAACAAAAATTAATTCATCGGGATGCAGGAATTTGTGTTTGATCTTTTCTACACGGGGTGTGATCATTTCAATATCTATCCCTACCCTTTCAGTGCTGCTTACTAATGCCGCAGCATAATCGCCGCAATGTGAGATGGAGAAATGATATTGTTCACCCGGCAAAAAAGGTTTTCGTGTATCAGCAATCTCAATTTCTTCAGTTGGAAAATCAGTAAACAGAAAAGGCAACAGGTAACGGCCCGCCAGGTGTTGCAGGCGTTTATGCGGATGTGTGATCTCACGCTGCAATGGCACCGATCGCAAAAAGAAATGCTCCTCTTCTCCGATCTTCCAGATACCCAAACGGGTGGTTTCGTTAATATCTTGTTGATAAAACAGTGGCACTGCGGAAATTTAGAAATTAGATTGCAGATTTAAGATTTATTTGCATCCGAACCTATAAAATAGTTGAAAGAATGATCCTGACAGATTCACGCATACTCGAAGAAATGGCCAAAGGAACGATCAAGATTGAACCCTACAAACGTGAAGACCTCGGCAGTAACAGTTACGATGTACACCTTGGAAGCTGCCTCGCTACTTATGTAAATGCAGAACTGGATGCAAAAAAACATAATAAGATAGAGTACTTCGAAATACCCGATGAAGGCTTTGTATTGCAACCACATTCTTTCTATTTAGGCGTTACCGAAGAATATACAGAAACACATGCCCATGTTCCTTTTCTGGAAGGAAAATCTTCTACGGGGCGTCTGGGTATTGATATCCACGCTACTGCCGGTAAAGGCGACGTTGGTTTTTGCGGAAACTGGACACTCGAAATTTCCTGCAAACAGCCCGTTCGTATTTACAAAGGAATGCCCATCGGCCAGTTGATCTATTTCCCTGTTGAAGGAGAGATTGAAGTAAAATACAACCAGAAAAGCAACGCCAAATACAGCGGCCAGCCCAATAAGCCGGTGGAGAGTATGATGTGGAAGAATAAGTTTTAGGGATGTGCTTCGAGCCATGAGCTGTGAGCTATGAGCCTTTTCTCGCAGCTCACAGCTCATAGCCCGCAGCTTACAACTTTCCATACTTTCTCTGATACGCTATCAACCACCCCACCACTTCATCATAACTTTTCACTCCCTGTAATTGTTTGTTCATTTTCAGGTATTGATCATACAGGCCGGATACTGCGGGTGAGATGCGGTTTCTTCTTTTGTAAAAGAACTCGCGGATCTCTTTCCGGTCTTTTTTAACGAGTGTATCAAGGTGCAACCTGTTATACTGCACAACCGCTTCAAAAGCTTTAAAATCTTTTTCTTTCCCATACAGCATGATCTCTGCACCCTGCGCATAAGAAAACAGATCATTGTATACCGAATAACGGAAATACACATCCGTTGAAGCTGCAGCGGCAAGGTATCCTACAAAATTGGCCTCGCTCTCGCTGGCATAACCAAGCTGGTGGGCCATCTCATGACAGGTGATATACGGTATCAGTAACCGCGGAATATCTGAACGTACCTGCGCTTCTCCTGTAAATGGATTATAATATCCCGTAAAACCCATGTAATCTCCCAGACTGCTAAAAATACTCGCCTTCACAGAGCGGTTACGGTAATTTAAAAATGGCAGCTCCATTGAAACAGTGCGGTAAGAGCGGAACGCTTCCAGGTAAATAGAATCCAATGCCGGTGTGGGCAGCACCGTATCTTTCAGTTGCCTGCGGCATTCATTTAATTTATCGATGAGTTGGTTGGTGAGTTGGGTAACTTCTTCTTTGGTGTATTCGTTCTTCACAATCCGCAACTGGTATTCTATTCCCAGCCTGTCGTAATTCAGGCCCCAAAGCAGTTTAAAAATGATATAAACCCATAGGATCATTCTTCCGGTCCGGAACAGGAAGTACCCTAACATGCCCCGGGTGTACTGTTTCCGATAAATCTGCAGGCCGCCTTTTATGGCATTAATGATCAAAAAAATGATGATCCATATATAGATCACGTCCCCGATACTTAAGGGCGACCAGCGGGTTAAAATGCGGAGGGCAGATGATAAACCGGGGTAAACCCCCACCGAATAAAGCCGCTCCACAAGCTCCGGGAAATACGAAAACACGCTGATTATCAATGCCAATGCAAATAAGGCGCCTAATTTCACCCACATAAAGCCTGATATCCGGGTTTCGCGTTTCATATATACAAATATGCCGTAAAATAGTCTATCATTGCCTACCGCTCAAAGAACCAGGCAGATTCAATTTTCTTTGGGATTTTGGCTGTTTTAGCGTACCTTTGCAAGCCCTTAAAAAACGGTTATGAGTCAGCGCCGGGAATATGAGATAGCATTTGTGGGTTTGAAGCCGGGGATGCACGTATACGAATACCGCATTGAGGATAAGTTCTTTGTACCGTATGGCCAGCAGGATTTTGAACACTGCGTTGCCAATATCAAATTAAGCCTTGAGAAAAACACGGGCTTTATGCAATTGAAATTTGATGTTGACGGAAGCGCGGATGTTGCCTGCGACAGGTGTGGAAACACACTGCCCATGCAGCTTTGGGACGAATTCAACATCATTGTAAAAATAGTTGATGAGCCCGAAGTAATGAACGAACAGGAAGAAGACCCTGACGTATATTATATTGGCCGCGGAGAAAGTCATCTGCACCTGGCCGACTGGATATACGAGTTTGTAAACCTGAGTATCCCTTTACAGAAAATGTGTAAAGAAGAAGAGATCGGTGGTCCGAAATGTAACAAAGAGGTGCTGGAAAAGCTGAGAAAGATGGAAGAAGAAGTGCAGAAAGACAACAACAAGGTTTGGAAAGGGTTGGACAAATTTAAAAACTTAGATTAATTTTTTTTTGATATTATAAATACAGAGATATGCCGAATCCTAAACGCAGACATTCACAACAGCGCAGCGCTAAGAGAAGAACTCATTACGTAGCACAGGAAGTTACTTTGAGTAAAGACAGCACCACTGGTGAACTCCATGTACGTCACCGCGCACATGTAAGCGAAGGTAAATTGTTCTACAAAGGTAAACTGGTTGCTGAAAAAGCACCTCTGAAAGCGTAACCTTTTAGTTCAACTACACTTCCTGCCGAATGAATATTGGTCTAGACATGATGGGTGGAGATTTTGCACCGCTTGAGGCGGTGAAAGGCCTGCAATTATACTTGTCTGACGGTAGTCGTACGGCATCTTTATTTTGTATAGGTGATGAAGCACAGGTTAAACCCCTGCTTGCAGAACATGGGATCACATCGCCCAATGTTCATGTTATTCATGCCCCCGAAGTAATCGGTTACCACGAACATCCTACCAAAGCGCTGAAAGAAAAACAGCGTTCGTCCATCGCCATCGGTTTCCATATGTTGGCAACAGGTAAGATAGATGCCTTTCTGAGTGCGGGTAATACCGGCGCTATGCTGGTAGGCGCCATGTTCAGCATTAAAACCATCGAAGGTATACTCAGGCCAACCATTGCAACAGTGGTTCCCAAAATAAACGGCGGTACAGGTATATTGGTAGATGCCGGCCTTAACGCAGATTGCAAACCGGAGCAACTGAACCAGTTTGCTGTTTTGGGCAGTTTATATGCCGAGTTTGTTCTCAATGTGCCTTCTCCAAAAATTGGTTTGATGAATGTGGGTGAAGAAGAAGGAAAAGGCAATGCGTTAACCCAGGCCACTTATCCCCTGCTGAAAGAAAATAAACAGGTCAATTTTATCGGTAATATAGAAGGCCGCGATCTTTTTAATGATAAGGCTGATGTGATTGTTTGCGACGGTTTTACCGGCAATATCATTCTTAAACTGGCAGAATCTGTTTACGATATTGCCCAACAACGCGGTTTTGGCAACGATGCCTATTTTACCCGTTTCCATTACGAGAATTATGGCGGTACCCCGGTTTTAGGTGTTAATAAGCCGGTGATCATTGGCCACGGCATCAGTGAAGCAAGGGCCTTTAAGAATATGATCCTCGTAGGTGAGAAAATGATCGAAAGCCAGCTTTGCAGCAAAATGACTGAGCTGTTTAAGTCGTAGACGCCCCTTTCCTTATTCAATTATTAAATTTCAGCCATTATTCCGCACGTGCAGGGAATAATGAATATTAAACAGGGAATATTGAATGATGAAGTAGTATTTTAAACACACTTCAATATTCAATATTCCCTGTTCAATATTCGATATTCATCTCCCTTTATCCCCTCAGAAACCACAGTTTCAAAGGTGAATCCGCCCCAAGTTCACTCTAAAAGCTTCATTTATACAGCCATTTTTCCGTTCATCACAATCCTCAAAGCCTCTCCATCCACCCCTGTTTCCTCCAAACCCCTTGTGTTTACTGCATTCCAAAGCATAACTCACTATTATTTTATAGGAAATACCAACTTTAAAATGGTACTATGTATTGCATAGTATTATTCCAGTACATATCTTTGTTATATCAAAGTAAATAAACCATTAAAAATAACCGTTATGAAAAAGTTCATTTTTACCGCAAACATGATAGCCATCATTGCCCTGGTACCAGCCGTAGTATTTGGTTATCTGCACAACAACAACCAGTCAAAACAAAACAAGGCCAATACAGAAATAGCAACAGACGTAACCAATGGCCAGAACGATGATGGAACCATTATCCATTTAGTAAAAAGTTTTTAGTCTTGCAGCCAGACAACAGGTACCCCAACAGGTTACCACAACCACGATATTCCCGAGGGTAGCGGGTAGTACAAACGGCAAGGATGATTATCCGCTCCCCTTTTACATTTTCCCTATTTCGCATAATCTATTTTGCCAATGGTTGTTATCCGGCTGAGCAAAACTTTACCTTTGGTGCAAATCAGCATCAGTAAATTATGTGGCTCAACAATATTCTGGAAACAATAGGCAATACTCCCCTCATCAGGCTTAACAGGATCACTAAAGATATTCCCGCCACAGTGCTGGCCAAAGTGGATTATTTTAATCCCGGCAATTCTATCAAAGACCGTATGGCGTTGAAGATGATTGAAGTGGCAGAGCAGGAAGGCAAACTGCAACCCGGCGGTACCATTATTGAAGGTACCAGCGGCAATACCGGTATGGGCCTTGCACTGGCAGCCTGCGTAAAAGGCTATAAATGCATTTTTGTAACCACCGATAAACAATCAAAAGAAAAGGCCGACATACTGAAAGCAGTTGGTGCAGAAGTGATCGTTTGTCCTACCAATGTTCTTCCCGAAGACCCCAGAAGTTATTATAGTGTGGCAAAACGTTTGGGCAAAGAGATCCCGAACTCTATGTACATGAACCAGTATGATAACCTGGCCAATCGTCAGGCGCATTACGAAAGTACCGGGCCGGAGATCTGGGAGCAGACAGAAGGAAGAATTACTCATCTTGTTTGTACAGCCGGCACCGGAGGTACCATTACCGGAACAGCCATGTACCTGAAAGAAAAAAATCCTAATATCAAAGTCTGGGCGATAGATGTGTATGGCTCGCTGCTTACCAAATACTTCAACACCGGTGAAATTGATATGAATGAGGTACACCCTTATATTTCTGAAGGTTTTGGGGAAGACTTTGTGCCGCAGAATTATGATATGAGTGTGATTGATGCTTTTGAGCAGGTGACTGATAAAGATGGCGCGGTGATGGCAAGAAGAATTGCGAAGGAAGAAGGACTGTTCTGCGGTTACAGTGCCGGCAGTTGTATACAGGGATTAATGCAGCTAAAAGCATCGCTCACCAAAGATGATGTGGTAGTATGTATTTTTCACGACCATGGCAGCCGATATGTTGGAAAAATTTATAATGATGAATGGATGATGGAGCGCGGATTTTTAGATGTGAAATCATTTAAAGACATTGTTAGCGGAAGAACAGCAAAAAGATTGGTAACCATTGATCCGGCCAAAACGGTTGCAGAAGCTGTTGAATTACTGAAGCGATATGATATTGAACAGATACCGGTAATGAAAGACGGAGAACTGGTTGGCGCGATAAGCGAAAGTGGTTTATTCCAGAAAGTATTTAACAACCCCGAGATCAGGAATGCAACGGTTGAGAGTGTGATGGAACACGCCTACCCTGTTGTGGATTTTGAAACACCGGTAGAACGATTGGGCAGCCTGATTACCAAAGAGAATGGAGCCGTGCTGGCAAAAGATGAAAAAGGTGATTACCATATTGTAACTAAGTACGATGTGATACATAGTTTGGCGAAATAGTAAGGTGGCAATGGGCAATGGTGAGTAGTCAGTGGTGAGTGGTGAGTATCTGTGTTGATTCCCAATTCCCAACTCCCAACTCCAAACTCCAAACTCCAAACTCCTAACTCCTATGATCTCAACACGCCATGATGTTTTCCTGACGGTAGCGCAGCAGAAAAGCTTTTCAAAGGCGAGTCAGGTATTGTATATATCTCAACCTGCCATCAGCAAGCATATCAAATCGCTGGAGGAGTTTTATAAAACAAAGCTGTTCGACAGGAAAGGGATTCATATTGAACTGACAGAAGCCGGCAGAATACTGATGGAAAAACTGGTGGAAGTTAAACGCATACAGGAGCAGGTTGAATATGAAATATCCACCATCAAAGATGTACTGCAGGCTAAAGGCGTATTAAAGCTGGGGGCAAGTACTACGGTTTCTTTATACATCCTTCCCAAAGTATTATCTGCATTTAACCAGCATTATCCGCATATCCATATCACTTCACTCAACCGTAATTCTGAGTTGGTGCTGGAAGCCTTGCTTAACCAGGATATTGATCTCGGCATTATTGAAGGGCGCGCAAAACTGACACATGTAGATTATCAACCCTTTTTAACAGACAGGGTAGTTGCGGTTTGCAGCAAGAAAAGCCCGATCGCCAAAAAGAAAACATACAACATAAAAGATATCCTCACCATGCCCGTTGCTATCCGTGAGCGTGGAAGCGGCACGCTGGCAACATTAAAATATTCACTCGAAAAAAATAAGATCAAACTGAGTGATCTTGATATCAAGGTGAGACTGGGTGGTACAGAGGCGTTAAAGAATTTTCTGATCGAATCAGACTCACTGGGCTTTTTGCCGCATAGATCCATCATCAAAGAATTAAAATACGGTGAGTTGACAGAGGTTCATTTTGAAGGATTGCATGTTGAAAGAAACTTCTACTTTGTTCAGCGAAAAGGCGAAAACAGCGGGTTAAATAAAAGTTTTATCAAACTGGCTCGCAAGGTATATAACGTATAGTTATGGATTATAACAACTATACATATTGCAGGTTATATCTATCCGCTACATTTACTGCGTGGAAACAGCAGTCTCAAACATCTCTTTTATAACAGGCCTGCGTTGCGCTTCGTGCGGACGTAGTTATCCTTTTACAGAAATTCAAACCTTTGCTACCTGCTGCAACCAGCCATTACTGGCAGAGTATAACCTTGTTCCCTTATCCCGCAAATACCTTGATGGAAAGCCTTTTAACATGTGGCGCTACCGAGCATTCCTGCCGGTTTTAGATCCGCACAATATTGTTAGTCTGGAAGAAGGCTGGACACCCATTCATAGCCTGAGAAAAATTACGGCTGCGCTTGGGATACACAGGGTATTGTTAAAAGATGAAAGTGTTAATCCAACAGGCTCATTTAAAGCAAGGGGTTTAAGTGCAGCCATCTCCAAAGCAAAAGAAACGGGTATAACACATTGCATTATACCCACTGCCGGTAATGCCGGCGGGGCGTTGAGTGCGTATGCCGCAAAGGCCAATATTAAAGCCACGATTGTTATGCCACGCCATACACCCCAAACTTTACAGGAAGAATGCCGGTGCTATGGTGCAGAGCTGATATTGATGGATGGACTGATTGATACCTGCGGTAAAAAAGCAAAACAACTTGCTGCTGAAACTGGTGCATTTGATATGTCTACTATGAAAGAACCTTACCGGCTGGAAGGCAAAAAAACATTAGGCTTTGAAATAGCCGAGCAACTGCATTGGCAACTACCCGACACCATCATTTACCCAACAGGTGGAGGCACCGGGTTAATAGGCATGTGGAAAGCATTCAAAGAAATGCAGCAGATAGGCTGGATAACCAAAGGCCGATTACCTAAAATGATTATTGTACAATCTGAAAATTGCAATCCAATGATACAAATGTTTGAAGACGGCGTTTTTCCTGAATCGTATTCACCTGAAGCATCTGCTGCGTATGGACTGGCCGTACCTAACCCATTTGCGAAAGACCTGATTCAACAGGTAGTTCGTGAAAGCGGTGGTGCTGCTGTAGCGGTTAGTGAAGACGAAATACAAAAAGGGATTCTCGAGCTTGCATCGAAAGAAGGTTTATTACTTTCTCCCGAAGGAAGCGCTACGTATATCGGCTTAAAGAAACTGATAGAAAAAGATTATATCAGGGAAGATGAAACGGTTCTGTTGTTCAACACAGGATCGTGGTACAAATACAGGTAAGAGAGCATGAGTATAATCTTCCGGCCTGTTAAAACTTCTCAGTATTTTAGCTGATGCCTTTTTATACAGACCAGTTGAACAGGGTAATTGAACTCAAAGAATTCCCAAAGCGGATCATCTCGCTGGTTCCCTCACAAACAGAATTGTTGTTTGACCTTGGCCTGGAAGATGAAGTGATCGGCATCACTAAATTCTGTGTACATCCCCATGAGTGGTTTAGGAATAAAACAAGGGTTGGCGGAACCAAATCAGTTAACCCTGATACGGTTATGTCTCTCCAACCCGATCTTATCATCGCCAATAAAGAAGAGAACATAAAAGAGCAGGTAGGGGCCCTTGAAAAAATTGCCCCGGTCTGGATCAGTGATATCTGCAATACAAATGATGCATTAAGCATGATCAAAAGCATTGGTGAGATAACGGGCAGGGCAGGTTCTGCTAGCAATCTTATCTATCAAATAGAAAAAGAATGGGCTGCATTACAAACGTTTGTAAGTAAAAATAAAACCAGGAAATTAAGAACCGCTTACCTGATCTGGAAAGAACCTTATATGGCCGCCGGAGGAAATACTTTTATTGATGAGGTGTTACAATTAAATGGTCTCCACAATGTGTTTGCGGAATTTGAAAGGTATCCTGCTATTGACATGGAGCAGCTAAAAAACAATCATACAGAACTGGTTTTACTGTCATCCGAGCCTTATCCATTCAATCAGGCACATCAGAAAGAATTACAAAAAGCATTGCCGGGTATACGCATTTTATTGGCAGATGGTGAAATGTTTAGCTGGTATGGCAGCAGGATGTTGCCTGCAGCGGGATATTTTCAGGAGTTGCAACAACTTATCCATAATACTAATGTGTAAAATTGCCCATACGCTTTTGCGGCACATGCAGTATCTTGCCCAAAATTTACAGCACCCCCATTTAACAAATAAACATTTACACAATGAAAAAGTACCGTGCCGGGGTTTTATTCGGCGATGAATTAGAAGCATTATACAATGATGCAAAAGACAACCAGTTTGCGATACCTGCAGTAAATACCATTGGTACCAATACCATCAATGCGGTTCTGGAAACAGCAGCAAAAGTAAATTCTCCGGTTATTATACAATTCTCTAACGGCGGTGCACAATTTATTGCCGGTAAAGGAATGCCTAACGATAAATTACAGGGCAATATCTCAGGTGCCATTTCCGGTGCCTTACATATTCATAATGTAGCTAAATATTATGGCGTACCTGTTGTATTGCATACCGACCACGCTGCCAAAAAATGGTTACCATGGATCAGCGGTTTGATCGATGCAGGTGAGCAATTTCATAAAGAAAAAGGCCAGCCTCTTTTCAGCTCTCATATGCTCGATCTTTCTGAAGAACCCATTGAAGAGAACATCCAAACCTCTGTTGAATTTTACAAACGCATGGCCCCATTGGGTATGAGTATTGAAATTGAACTGGGTGTTACCGGTGGTGAAGAAGATGGTGTAGATAACAGCGGCGTTGAGAATGATAAATTATACACCCAGCCACAACACGTTGCATACTCTTATACCGAGTTGAGCAAAGTAGGTAAACTGTTCACAGTTGCTGCTGCTTTCGGTAATGTACACGGTGTGTACAGTCCGGGTAATGTGGAACTCCGTCCGGAGATCCTGAAAAATAGCCAGGATTATATTGAGAAGGAACTGAAGACCGGTCCTAAGCCCGTATACTTTGTATTCCATGGTGGCAGTGGTTCACCACAACACCAGATCCGTGAAGCGATCAGCTATGGCGCTATCAAAATGAATATTGATACCGACATGCAGTGGGCTTTCTGGGAAGGCATCAAAGACTTCTACAAAAAGAACGAAGCTTACCTGCAGGGCCAGTTGGGCAATCCTGAAGGAGCTGATAAGCCAAATAAAAAATTCTACGATCCACGTGTATGGCTGCGTAAAGGAGAAGAGAACTTCATCAAGCGATTGGAAGTTGCGTTTGAAGATCTGAACTGTATTAACAGAAATGCATAAAACAAGGGCCCGGTAAACGATACCGGGCCTTTTTTATTATTTCCCTGCAAATAATCCGGCTTTTTGGCGTAAAAATGGTAATTTAATTAACTGTTTAAGTTTTTGTGTATAAACGGTTTTATGGCCATTAATCCTTTGATTTTATAAATATCGTTATCTTCGACCCCCCAACGTATTGACCGTTATGAAAAAAGAACGTGAAGAAGATTTTGAAGCAAATTTAACCGGCGACGAAAGCCAGGGAGGCGATCCGGCAAAGCCGCGATGGTTCAAGCGTATCAGGAAAGGAATCCTTACGTCTACAGCCGATAAAAAAGAAACACCGGAAGGGTTATGGACCAAATGTCCGGAGTGTAATTATATCTGCACCACAACAGAATTAAGGGAAAACCTGTTTGTTTGCCCTAAGTGTAATTACCATCATCGTATTGGCAGTGAAGAATATTTTGAATTCATTTTCGATAACAAAGAATACACTGAACTGTTTGATACCATCCGTAGTAAAGACGCCCTTGGTTTCACCGATCTGAAATCTTACCAGAAACGTTTGGATGATATCCATTCAAAAACGGATCTGAAAGATTCGATGCGTGTAGCCACCGGAACCGTTAATGGCGAGGGTATTGTAATTGCCTGTATGGACTTTGAATTTATTGGCGGCTCACTGGGCAGTGTGATGGGAGAAAAATTCAGCCGTGCGGTTGATTATTGTATCGAACACAAACTGGCTTATCTGGTGATCAGCAAGAGCGGTGGTGCGCGTATGATGGAGAGTGCGTTCAGCCTGATGCAGTTGGCAAAAACAAGCGGTAAACTCTCGCAGTTAAGCGACGCGAAGCTTCCTTATATCTCACTACTCACCGACCCTACTTTTGGCGGTATCTCTGCCAGCTTTGGAATGCTGGGTGATCTCAACATTGCCGAACCCGGCGCCCTGATCGGGTTTGCGGGCCCACGTGTAATTAAAGAAACCATCAAAAAAGACCTTCCCGAAGGTTTCCAGCGAAGCGAATTTTTACTGGAGCATGGTTTCCTTGATTTTATTATTGACAGGAAAGCATTGAGGGATAAACTCTCGCAGTTGGTATTGCTCTTCAGAAGCTGATACCCCCCAGCCCCCTGAAGGGGGAGTTAGGATAGTTTTCAATAGAGGCGGCGATTATGGGAACAATACAAATTACTTTCGCTTTGATAAATCAGAAATAATATTAATTCCCCCTTCAGGGGGTTAGGGGGTGGTATGGCAAACGAGATGAACAACAGGCAGGCTTATTTTCATTACTACATAGAAGATAAATATGTAGCGGGCATTGCTTTGCTGGGCACAGAAGTAAAATCCATCCGCGATGGGAAACTGAGCTTTAATGATGCCTTTTGTTTGTTTGATGAAGGTGAACTTTGGGTAAGAGGTTTGTTCATCGCCAGCTACTCACATGGTACAGCCAATAACCATATTGAGGTGCACGACCGGAAATTATTACTCAATAAAAAAGAACTAAAAAAAATTCAGGCCAAGCTGAAAGAGAAAGGCTATACCATTGTTCCGCTGAAAGTATTTTTTAATGAAAAGAATCTTGTAAAGGTTGAGATAGGATTAGGTAAGGGAAAGAAATTATACGATAAACGTGAAACCATCAAGAACAGGGATGTAGAGAAGGATATTAAACGGCATCTTGGGTAGCCCTAGAACACCTATGATTTTTACGACTATCTATTTTTTTCTGTTATAATTGTAATTGAAAATTGAAGCAAACATAATTTTACCAAGCCCTACTCCTTATACTTTCGTTTCTTAACTTCCTTAAATTCCAATTGCTCCACCAATGCTTCCGGAGTAGGATTTTTTGTAACTGAAATAGCGATCTGGAAAAGGGCTAAGTAAATAAGAATGGTGGCCAGCAATTCGCTCCATGTTATCCAGTAACCCCAGAAAGCATATACAGCAGCTTTATCAGGCGAACCTGATTCATAAATTACTTCGAGTGTATCTCCCTCTTTCCAGTTGCGTAAAAAATACCGCGCATCAATGTTGTGTTGTTTCAAGCCATCAGAATAAACGGCCTGGGGTATATTTTTATGTGAAACACTATCTGACAATAACTTTATTACAGCCGGTGATTTTTCACCATCAAAATAATCCGGTTGGCGGGTGAACAGGATGTAACACCCGAAGCAAACGAGGTATAATATGGTAATACTTTTGTACATCAGGCAAATGTAACCAGATATCGTTTTAGTTAATAAAGTATGGTTCCGGTATCAAGTGAATCAGCCATGACCATATGCGTATATGTTCGCACGCAAAGCGCACCACGCTTGCCTGAGCTTAGCGGACGGGAAAGCACGGTTTGCTTTTAGCGAAGGTTATAACCGCAGTTTTAATAATTCTTTACCCAACTCGTGCAGGCCGGATTCTATTCTTCGCTTTTGGGTATCACTGGCAAATGCATGTCCTGTTTTGTATTGCCTGAGCAATGAGGGATTCATTTTAATTTTTTTCGCAAACCCGCTTATATCCAATACACCAATGTGTTCAAAAATGCTTTGGATATCGTACCTGTAAACAAAAGTTAGCTTACCGCCATTAAGTTCCTTCGGCATCGGCTCTTTTGAAGACCGGTACGATTCTACCACTTCTTTGAAAGATGTTTCAAAATCATTTTTCGCATTCTCTACTGTTTTAGCATAACCGGTGATACCGGGAAGCGATTCTGAGAATGCGCCATAGCCGGTTGAAGATGCTTCAATAACAACAGTTACTTGCTTGAATCTCATTTCAGCGATTTTTTGTTTAACCTATTTCAGTCCGGCTGCCTTCAGTATCGAATTTAATGTTCCTTTTGGCACTTCATCACCGGCATGTTTACCCACCGGTATCTTCCCCGGCTTGATTGTATGCACATAGATATGATGCTTTGCTGTTCTTTCAATATACCAACCATCCCTTTTCAGCAGCCTTTGCAGTTCTGAAAATTTCATTTGTGAAATTTGCAGGGTTTAAAAATATAACATATTTATTATAATCAAAAAATGTTTTATAACAAATATGTTATTTATTGACTAAAAGATCGGCCTAAAATAACGATCAGCGCTAAAGAAAGAAATACGGCAACTACCTGATTATTTTACTAAAAACACGGTATGCACGGGCAAAAAAAATATCTGCCGTTGGGCAGATATTTTAAATGTATTGATTTGTGGCTGGTTATTTAATTTGCCAGGCTTCTGAAGTCCACCGGCACCAGTTTGCTTACACCGGGTTCTTGCATGGTTACACCATAGATCACATCAACCGCACTCATGGTTTGTTTGTTGTGTGTTACAATAATGAACTGTGAGTTATCACTGAACTTCTTGATCATCTGTGTAAACTTACCAACGTTTGCATCATCCAGCGGTGCATCTACCTCATCCAGAATACAGAACGGTGCCGGTTTGATGAGGTAAATAGAGAACAACAATGCTGTTGCAGTTAACGTTTTCTCACCACCACTTAACTGGGTAATGGAAGATGGACGTTTACCTTTTGGCTTGGCAATGATCTCAATTCCTGTTTCTGCCAGGTTCTCCGGGTTTACCAGAATCATATCTGCCGTGTCTTCTTCCGTAAACAAGGCCTTGAACACTTTCTGGAAATTTTCACGTACCTGGTTAAAGGTATCGAGGAATTGCTGGTTGGCAGTAGCTTCCACTTCCTGTATAGTTTGCAGGAGGCTTTCCTTAGCTGATACCAGGTCGTTCTTTTGTTCAAGGATGAATTCGTAACGCTTCTTCATCTCCGTATACGCTTCAATAGCCGTAGGGTTAACTTCACCCATATTATCAAGGCGCTTGCGCATACGGTCTGAACTTGCCTGTAACTCTTCCAGGCTGGTAGTAGTGGTTCTTTCCTGTTCTAATATCTCATCCAGCTCTACTTTAAACTCAACAATCAATCTTTCTTTCATTCCTGCAAGCTGTAATTTCAACTCATTCAGCTTATCCTTGATATCTGTCAGGAGGTGATCGATCATTTCCCTGCTCTTCACTTTTAACCTCAGTTCGCTTTCTTTTTCCTGTAAAGCGTTCCGCAGATTATAATATGCCTGGTCTGCTTCATTTAATTTCTTCTCTTCTTCTTCTTTCTTGCGCAGCATCTCCAGCAACATTTCTTCCGAACCTACCAATGCTTTCTCGCCTTCTGTAATATCTGCAGAAGCCTCAGACAACTGTGCGGTATTATTAGTGATCTGAATATGCAGGTCGTTCAACTGGTTTTCTTTAAACACCAGTTCCTGCTGCAAAGTGGTGATCTTACTTTGCTGGCGGGTGTACTGCAAATTGGTTTCATTGTATTGAACCGATGCATAATTGTATTCCTGTTCAGACAACTGGTAATCCTGCTCAACTGTTTTCAGTTCATCAGTGGTTGATTGCAACTGATCATTCAACTGCTGGAATTCTTCACGCGTAGAAGCAATCGCGTCATGTTCGGCCTGTAAACGCTGATCAATATCTTCCAGTCGCTGCAAACCATTCTGTTGTGCCACCTGCAGGTTCTCTATCCTGTTCTTTGCAGCAAATACCTGGTTGGTAAGCTGGTTGATCTCGTTCTCGGTCTGTTTAATCACATTCTCTTTCAACTGGTCATTGAAAGCGATCACTTCATTGTGCTTGGCCTGTATATCTGATTTCAGCAGGTTAACAACTGATTCCTGGTCGGAAATTTCTTCTGATAATTTTTCCAGGTTCTTGGCACGGCCAATTTTCTTTCCTTCAAACAAACCAACGCTTCCGCCGGTAAGTGTGTATTTTCCTTTTACGTATTTACCATGTTTTTCCAGAACCACCGCACCATTACTGTTAACAATGGCTTCATCATTTTCGGCTATGTAAACATTGCCTAAAAGATATTCGGCTAATTTCCAGTATTGGGTGTCTACCTCAACCACATCCAGCGCTTTAATGGTACCGGCGGGTTGGTGGGTATCTACCCTGATATCTGCGAACTTCTCCAGCATGAAGAAATTTGCCTTGCCTTTTTTATGTGCATCCAACAGGTTAACCGCCTGCAGGCCTTCTTCCAGGTTATTTACCACATAATAGTTCAGGTATGGCTCAAGCACATTTTCAACCGCCGTTCTGTATTCTTCTTTTACATAAATAATATCAGACAGAATAGGCGCTGCATGATTCCATTCAGGGTTTTTATGCAGGAATTTGATACTCTCCGGATAGCCTTCCATCGAATCGATCAGGCTCTTTAACAGGTTAAACTCATTTCGTTTTGAATCGAGTTTACGGTTCTCTTCATTCAGTTCATTCCGCAATACTTCTAATTGCGCCTGTGTTTCAAATATCTGCTCTTTGGTTTTTTCCTGGTGTTCCTGCAATTGCTGCAGATCAATACGCTTCGCTTCAAGGGTTGATTCTTTTTCTTCCAGTTCAACACTCAACTGCTGTAATTGCGATTCGCGATTTTGTTTTTCATCATTCAACTGCGACTGCGCCCTTTGCAGGTTAAGAATAGACGTATCTGCAACAGCTACTTTTTTCTCGGCATCAAACTGGCTGCGCTGTATTTGCTGGTAACGGTTACGTAAAGCATCTACCCCGCTTCTTTTCTCGTCAAAAATGCGGCGCTTATCTTCTACATCAAATTTGGAAGTTTCTACTTTTTCCTGCAGATCAAGCAAATTAGCCTGCTCTTCTCCTACCTGCATTTGGGTGTATTCAATAGAGTCGCCGATGGTTTTTAATTGTCCCTCCGCTTTTTCCAGAAACTCTTTCAGGTTGCTTTCTTTCTCTTTCAGGTAATGCAGTTTCTGGGTAGCCAGGTTCTTTTCGTTCTCTTTGCTGCGGAGGTCCTGCAGGTATTCGTTAAACTCGTGCTGCATGCTTTGCAAAGCCCTTTCTTTCTCAACAAATCCAACTTTTTCCTGCTCTATCGCGGCTTCTTCGGTAGCGATCTCTGCTTCTAATTGTATTTTTTTATCGGTTTCCTGCTCCTGCTGTTCGTTCAGGTCTTTATAGGTAACATTAAACCCTTCCAGCGCAGCTTTCACCAACTCTATCGCTACTTCTTTGTATTCTTTTTTGATCTCGTAAAACTTCTCCGCTTTTTTAGCCTGGCTCTCGAGTGTTTTTAACTGGTTGTTGATCTCGAACAACAGGTCTTCAATACGGGCAAGATCCTGCTCAGTAGCATCCAGTTTATTCTTGGCTTCTTTTTTACGTGTTTTGTAGATGGTGATACCGGCAGCCTGCTCTAACATTCTGCGGCGGCTGTTTTCTTTGTCTTTGATGATATCATCCACCATACCCAATTCGATGATGGCATAACTATCGGTACTTACACCGGTATCAAGAAAAAGATTATGAATATCTTTTAAACGGCACGAAACATCATTTAGCCTGTACTCACTTTCACCATTTTTATAAAAACGGCGGGTTACAGTTACCGTATTGAATTCGGTTGGAAGAAGGTTTTTGGTATTCTCGAAAGTAAGGCTCACTTCTGCAAGACCACTTGGGCTTCTTGTTTTACTGCCATTAAAAACCAATGCCTCGAGGTTTTCACTTCTGAGTGCAGATATTTTTTGTTCTCCGATTACCCAACGGATACTATCAATGATATTGGATTTTCCACAACCATTTGGACCGATGATACCTGTTATACCTTCGTCGAAGCTGACTACGGTTTTATCAGCAAAACTTTTGAACCCTTTGATTTCTAACGACTTTAATCTCACGTCTATCCTGTTTAAGTACCTGCGAACATACAGTAAAAACGGCGACTATGTATGTGTGGGAAAAAATCCTGTGTATAAGAGGTGGAGAAGTAAAATGGTGCAAAAAGAAGATATTATAAAAAAAATTGCAATCATTTGACTATCAATAAAATGTAATACATTTATTCCTGTTAAACTGTATGCTGTTACGGGCTGACACAATCTTAAAACAGACCATCAATCTCTGCTATTTTGCCAAAGATCATTTTTACAGTTACCAACGACCTGAGTTACGACCAGCGTATGCAACGGATTGCAGGCACACTGGCCGAGGCTGGTTATGAGGTGGTGTTAACTGGCAGAAAGCTGAAGGGATCCATACCAATCAAACCACAGGCTTATGCACAGGTAAGATTGGATTGTTTTTTTTCGAAGGGATTTTTGTTTTATTCGGAATATAACCTGCGGTTGTTTTTCTTTCTCCTGTTTAGTAAGGCTGATATACTTTGCGCGATTGACCTTGATACTATCCTGCCGGTTTATTTTGCCAGCATCTTAAGAAAACAAAAAAGGGTTTACGATGCGCATGAAATATTTACTGAGCAGAAAGAGATACTCACCCGCCCGTTCATTCATGCAATATGGCTGGCTATTGAAAAATTTGCGGTGCCAAAATTTAAAACGGGTTATACCGTTAACCAATCAATAGTTGATGAGCTGGCTAAACGCTATGGGGTACATTATGGGTTGATCAGAAATTTGCCACGTTCCTATTCTTTACCGTTAAATACGAATCAGCAGGAAAAATGGTTATTATACCAGGGAGCCGTTAATGAAGGACGCTGTTTTGAAACGCTGATACCCGCCATGAAAGAAGTAAATGCAAGACTGGTGATCTGCGGAAAAGGCAATTTTTATGAGCAGGCCAAACAACTGATCAAACAATATGGATTAGAAGGCAAGATCGAGCTAAAAGGCAGCCTGTCGCCTGCTGAACTTGTTCAATTAACCCCACAGGCTTATGCGGGAATTACTTTGTTTGAACGTGAAGGCATGAACCAGTATTATTCACTTGCCAACCGGTTTTTCGATTATATAATGGCGGGCATACCGCAACTATGCGTTAACTACCCGGAGTATGCAGCCATAAACAATGAATACGGCGTTGCCAGTTTAATAGACGATACAAAGCCCGAAACAATTGCCGGCGCATTGAACAATTTACTAACCGATACTGTTCTTTATAATACACTGCGCCGGCAATGCCTGAAGGCAAGGGAGATATGGAACTGGGAACACGAACAGCAGGCCCTGCTGAACATTTATAACAAGCTATAACCCTGGAAAAGCATTTACATATCATTGCATTCAACGTGCCATACCCTGCCGATTATGGCGGTTTGATAGATGTGTTTTACAAACTACCCGCATTACAGGCGCAGGGAATCAGCATTCACTTACACTGCTTTACTTATGGACGTTTGGAGCAACCTGAATTGAATAAATATTGTGCCAGTGTACACTACTATGCGCGGCATACGGGACATAAAGGCATATCCAACACACTGCCTTATATTGTTTCGAGCAGGAAGAATGAACAATTACTGGAGAATCTTTTAAAAGATGATTATCCCATTTTGATGGAAGGTGTGCATTGCACCTGCCTTTTGACAGACAGCCGGTTTAAAAACCGACAATGTTTTGTGAGACTGCATAATGTGGAACACCAATATTATCGGGAGCTGGGGAGAAACACCTCATCGCCCGTAAAAAAATTGTATTACTGGATTGAAAGCAAACTGCTGAAAGTGTATGAAAAGAAGATCGCTTCAAAAGCCATGTTCTTTGGGATAACAGAAAAAGATGTTGCAGTATGCAGGGATAACCTGAACTGCAAACAGATTGAACACTTACCACTTTTCATTCCCGACTGGAAGGTGCAATGCGTTGAAGGAATGGGCGCGTACTGTTTATACCATGGCGACCTGAGTGTGGATGCCAATGAAAAAGCAGCTTTCTGGTTAATGGAGAAAGTGTTTCCAAGGCTTAAAGTTCCACTTGTGATTGCAGGAAAAAATCCATCCAAAGAATTACAGGAAATGGCACATGCCAATAACCATACCTGTTTGGTGGCCAATCCATCCGAAAAAGAAATGCAGGATATGATTGCCAAAGCGCATATTAATATCCTGCCATCTTATACCACAACAGGTATAAAAGTTAAACTGGTAAACACTTTATTTAATGGAAGACATTGTGTGGTGAATGATGCCACCGTTGCTGGAAGCGGGCTTGAAGCGGCATGTCATATCGGTACTACAACCAATGCTTTTCAGGAAATTATTGCACAGTTATATCATCAGCCGTTTACTTCTGAAGAAATTGAATTGAGAAAGCGATTACTTACCGGGATGTTTAATAATGAGGTTAATGCAAAGAAAATAACTGCCTGGATATGGGGTTAGTTTTTGCCACACTTGCCCGTCCGGCCAGGCGGGGGTTACACAGATCAACACAGAGGGTTTGCTATACAGCAACCGCAGCGCTATCTATTACTTTGCCATTCTCGGTTTTCAACATTCTTGAAGGATAGCGGTTGATCACAATAAAATCGTGCGTTGCCATTATTACTGCAGTACCATAATCTTTAGCGATCTGGATGAGCAACTGCATGATCTCATCACTGGTCTCGGGGTCAAGGTTTCCGGTTGGCTCATCGGCCAGTATTAATTTGGGAGAGTTGAGTAAGGCGCGGGCAATATCTACACGCTGCTGTTCTCCGCCACTCATCTCGAAGGGCATTTTAAATCCTTTGCTTTTAAGGCCTACTTTATCAAGCACATCATTGATCTTTTCTTCCATCAAACGCTCATCTTTCCAGCCCGTAGCTTTTAATACAAAGCGCAGGTTTTCCTGCACGTTTCTATCAGTAAGCAATTGAAAATCCTGGAATACCACACCAAGGTTTCTGCGTAAGAAAGGAACTTTTTTCCAGTCCATAGTGCGCAGATCAAACCCTACCACAGAGCCATTGCCTTCGCGCAGGGTTAATTCACCATACAATGTTTTTAATAAACTGCTTTTACCTGTTCCGGTTTTACCAACCAGGTACACGAATTCGCCCCTGTTAACGGTAAAATTTACATTTTGCAGCACCAGGTTATTGCCCTGGTAAATATTCGCATTCTGGATAGAAACAACGGTGTCTGACATAACTCTAAATTACAATTTCTTACTAAGATTTTAATGTCTCACTTTCACCAGCCGGTTAGGATGCAGGTGAAAAGCCTGTTAATATTCATACTTCAGTTCGCCAAAGCTTCCTTTGAGCAAGAGAGATGATTGTGTTGCAGGCTCTACCCTGCCTATCACCTTAGCTTCTATATTGAATGAATTAGCAGCTTCGATCATTTTCTGCGCGGCAGATTCGTTAGTAAATACTTCCAGGCGATGCCCCATATTAAATACCTGGTACATTTCCCTGAAATCGGCACCAGAGTTTTTCCGGATCAACTGGAAAATCGGAGGGATATCAAATAGATTGTCTTTAATGATGGATAGTGGTTGCGGCAAATATTTCATGCACTTGGTCTGGCCGCCACCGCTGCAATGGATCAATCCATTGATATCTTCAAAATAATTATCCAGCAAAACCTTCAGCAATGGCGCATAGGTTCTGGTGGGCGACAATAATAGTTTTCCAACATTTATCTTTTCGTTACCGATGGTTAACTCATCCGACATTTTATTTGTGCCGAGATAAACTACCTCATCATTCAGTTTGGGCTCGAATGTTTCGGGATATTTCTCTGCGTAATATTTACTCAACACATCATGACGGGCGCTGGTTAAGCCATTACTGCCAAGGCCGCTGTTATATTCCGTTTCGTAAGACGCTTTGCCCGAACTGCCAAAGCCAACGATCACATTGCCCGGTGCAATTTTATCGTTGGTAACTAATTTTGATTTGGGCCAGCGGGCAGTCATGGTGCCGTTTACAGCAATTGTTCTAACCACATCGCCCACATCGGCAGTTTCGCCGCCGAGGTAATGGATATGAACGCCAAATGTTTTCAGTGTATCAAAGAATTCCTGCGTGCCATTGATCACGGCCTGCAAAATTTCGCCGGTGATGAGCAGTTTATTCCTGTCGATGGTAGAAGAAAATAGCAAATTATCGGTAACGCCCACGCAAAGCAGGTCGTCAAGATTCATAGCCACGGCATCCTGTGCGATCCCTTTCCATACACTTACATCGCCGGTTTCTTTCCAGTAGAGATAGGCCAGAATACTTTTGGTACCTGCCCCATCGGCGTGCATAATGTTTACCCAATCATTATCGTCACATAAAAAATCTGCATATATCTTACAAAAGGCGTTGGGGTACAGGCCCTGGTCCAGTTTCTGGATGGCCGCATGTACTTCTTCTTTCTGAGCCGAAACACCACGTTTAGCGTATAATGACATCTTGGAATTTTGGAATTGGGAAATTTTGGAATTGCTGCAAATGTAAGGATTAGCCATGAGGTCAAAAGAAACCAGCCCTTTCAATTTCCCAATTTCCCAATTTCCCAATTCCAAAATTTCCCGATTTTGTCCCTTACTTTTGCCCAACTATGAGGGTACATCGTGAATTAGCGGGCTCATTACCTGAATTTAACCGGGCAGTAGTTACTATCGGAACTTTTGATGGTGTGCATCTGGGGCATAAAAAGATCATTGCACAATTAAAAGAAGAGGCCACCCGTATTGGCGGAGAAACGGTGATCATCACTTTTCATCCCCACCCCCGCAAAGTTGTTTCTTCTGTGCCCGGAGACATCAAACTGCTTAGCACCCTCGACGAAAAAATAGGCCTGTTGGATGCAGCCGGTATTGACCACCTGGTAGTGGTTCCGTTTAATCATGTATTTGCCAACCAGACTGCCGAGCAATATGTAAAAGATTTTCTTTATAAATATTTCAAACCGCATACAGTGATCATCGGGTATGATCATCGTTTTGGCAAAGGGCGCGAGGGTGATTACCATATGATGAAGGAGTATGGTAAAACATTTGGGTTCGAGGTGAAGGAAATATCGGAACAGATCATCAATGAAATTGTGATCAGCTCTACCAGGATCCGCCATGCATTGGTAGCGAATGATATTGAACGGGCAAATACTTTTTTAGGCTACCCATATTTTTTTGATGGGTTGGTGATTGAAGGCAATAAACTGGGGCGAACGATAGGTTACCCAACTGCCAATCTGCATATTGCCAGCGAAGAAAAATTAATCCCCGGAAATGGGGTGTATGCCGTTACTGTTGTGATGCACGAATCACCTATCGCGGATAAGATGTATAAGGGCATGATGAATATTGGCTTGCGGCCAACGGTTGATGGAAAGAAGAAAGTGATTGAAGTGAATATTTTTGATTTTGATGAAGATATCTATGGGCAAACAATACAGGTACATGTACACCACTACCTGCGCGGAGAAATAAAATTCAATGGACTTGATGAATTAAAAACACAGCTCGAAAAAGACAAGCAGGATGCAATAGCAGTTTTAGCTAAATAAACACGATTCACGTCTCACGATTCACGCTTCCTCCTAAACAATTCCTCCGGGTCAAAATCAATGATCTGCCGGTAATTATCCAGTCCGAAAATTTCTGCCAGCCTGATCAGGCTTTCAATTTTAACTTCTGAGACCCCGTTTTCCCAGGTAGAAAGTGTGGATCGGCCAACGCCGAGTTCAGAGGCCACGAAACGCTGGTCGAAATTTCTTAGTTCTCTTATCAGCCTGATATTACGGGCTATCCGGAGACGTTCCTCGCTTACTTTATACATTGACAGATATTAAACGATGATATAAGAGTACAATACTAAGCGCTGCCCATTGCAAAAAAAAGGGTGTAAACACGCTATTACAGGCCGTATTTAAACGGTATTTTTCTCCCCGTAAAAAGCTGTCAGGCAGGCTAACATTGTTCTGATGCAAATACTTGGTTTCCGAAATGCAGGTTCAGAATTTTATTGCATCATTTGGCCAATGGTAAATGGGCAATTAAAAAACCTCTGATACCCATGCACGATGCGAAAATGAAGAGGGAAATCAAAACTACATTTTATGAAAACGATGGAATTAAACAAAATGGGGCTGGCCCCAATTGATTGTTTCGAAATGAGTAATACCAACGGTGGCGCCGGAGCCTGGAAGAAATTCCTGAAAAGGGTAACCCTGTTTGGAATTCTCAACGAGGTCATTGACCATTGGGATGAAATCAAACATGGATTGGGAGAGGGCTGGAATTTTGATAAACATGCAAAATAAAACAACTATGAAAAAAGTACAATTATTGTCAGATTCATTCGACTGCTTAACCGACCTGACAGCGGACGAACTATTAGCAGTGGAGGGAGGTAGTTTTTGGGAGGACCTAGCATACGTTGCAGGTGTTACTGCGAAATGTTTTTATGTATTTGCAAAAACCGCAAGTGAATTTCAGGCATCATTACCGCCCAATTTGAAAAAGTAGTCACACTTGGGAGCAGGTATTTCCTGCTCCCTTTCATCACTTATTTCAGTTAAATAAAAAGTCATCCTTCAAAAAACATTGTATGATTCCCTCTCTAACAAAACAAAATGCTCAGTTTGACAAGCTGGTAAATAAACTCGCAAACTATTCTGCCCCCAGTCTCATTTTGGGGGGCGTTTTAGCAGACATATTCATCACATGCATCTTCAATTTTATTTTATTCCCTAATCACACTGCAGGCCCCAATTTTAAGGCTGATATTGAGGGATTCATCATAGTAGTTTTGGCGGCACCACTATTAGAAACCTGGATTTTTCAAACCTGGATCCTCAAAGGCATTTTAAAATACACCAATAATAATAAACTGTTAGCCATCTCAATCTCATCTATCTTATTTGGCCTTGGACATCATTATTCTATTCCATATATATTAAAGGCCACCTTAGCAGGATCAATATACGGAGTTCTTTATTTATCGATTTTAGATAAAAAAAAGAATCCATTTTTTTATATTGTTATCACACATAGTATTTATAATTTCATCGGTTTTATTATTACTTACTTCGACAAAAGTTAATTATCAGCAGCAATCCGATTGGGGTTAATTCATTCAGGAAAGATACCATCTCACTTAATCCAGTACAGGATACTGATCTGGTTTCTATCTCGTGATCTTATGCTGAAATAACCGAACATCAACAACTTACCATTACTTCAAAATAAAATCAGAAACATTGATTCATTGCTTTCCATGCAGTTGGTCTATTAGCACGCTATCTCGTTGTTAACAACTCGCCAACTATTTTAAAATAAACTAAATGGACTTTTTATCAGACAATAACATCTGGTTTTTCAAAAGCAAAGCCAGAAAGGCGAACCATTCCATTTATATATGCCTGTTGATTCTTGTTATTACGTCGCTGGCATCGCTGCCATTTATCAAATGGACTATTGTTATCAAAACAGCCGGCATTACACGTCCACAAAATGAAAGAACCGAAATAATGCCGGTTATAACCGGCATTATTGATACCCTATACTATAAAGAAGGTGATGAAATCACAAAAGGTTCGGTGATCCTGAGGATTAAGGACCTCAATACCAAAAGCAAAAGAACACGCAATCAATTTGAGATCAATCAGCGCAGGGATTTTGTACATGATCTTTTGCTGCTTACCTCACTGCCTCCCACAGAAAGTGTGGCAACGAAACTACTATCACAAGTGTATATTGAGCAACTGAACCATTTTCTGCAACAAAAAACAGAACAGGACATACTGTTAAAAAAAGCTGATAAAGAGGTTGAGATCAATACCCCACTGGCAAAAGAAAAAGTAATTTCTCCGAAAGAGTTTTTTGACATTCGAAATAATCAGGAAAAAATGCAGGCTTCCTGTAAAGCTTTTATCAAAGGGCAATTAAGTACCTGGCAGCAGGATCTGGCGCGTTATCAAATGGAGCTTGCCCAGTTTACAGAACAGCTAGATGAAGTAAATACCAATGCAGGTTATTACGAAGTCAGGGCCCCTGTTTCCGGAATTATACAAGGCATTCATACCCGTTATACGGGCGGTTTAGTACAAGCCAATGAACCCATCTGCAGCATTTCGCCTGAAGGCAGTATTATCGGTGAATGCATGGTGCAAACAAAAGATATAGGCTTATTGCATAAAGGCCAACCAGTCCGCTACCAGATAGAGGCCTTTGATTACAATTATTTTGGCGTATTAACCGGTAAGATACTTAGCATTGACAATGATTTTACCCCAATTGACAACAAGCCATTATTTAAAGTCCGCTGCAGCTTCGACAGTACCAAAATGCGCCTAAAAAACGGTTATACCGGCCAGATAAAAAAAGGTTTGGGGTTTCAGGCAAGTTTTACAGTAGCCCGCCGCAGCCTCTGGCAACTGTTATTTGATAAACTGGATAATTGGCTAAACCCTAACGCTCCACCCGTAAACCTGACCGCCAACCTTTGAATAAAGCAATTAAAATACAACAACGGGATATAACCGATTGCGGAGCAGCTTGTCTTGCTTCTGTTGCCGCCTACTATCATTTACGCCTGCCGCTAAGCAGGATACGCCAGTATGCAGGAACAGATAAACAAGGCACCAATATATTAGGCATGGTAGAAGCCGCAGAAAAATTGGGTTTCCAGGCTAAAGGCGCAAAAGGCCCCCTGGAGAGTTTATCAAAAATACCTTTACCCGCCATTGCCCATGTAATTGTAAAAGGAAGTTTGCACCATTTTGTGGTGATATATAAAGTAAGCAAAACATCCGTCACTGTTATGGATCCCGCCGATGGCAGATTATACAGAAAGAAAAAAAATCATTTTGTAAAAGAATGGACAGGAGTGATTGTTCTGCTTTTGCCAGATGAACAGTTTACCGCGGTAAATCAAAAAACAGCTAATATCCTTCGCTTCTGGCAACTCATCAGGCCACACAAAGGCATTATGTTGCAGGCTTTAATCGGCGCATTGGTATATACCCTGCTTGGACTGTCTGTTTCTATTTACCTGCAAAAGATCATTGACTTTGTTCTGGTAGACGGAAATACAAAACTATTGAACCTGCTGAGCATTATTATGATCGCGATACTTGTTTGCGAATTATTCATCGGTGCATTTAAAACAGTATTGGGTTTGCAAACAGGACAACAGATTGATGCCCGGCTGATATTGGGTTACTACAAACATCTTTTGCAATTACCACAGCGCTTCTTTGATACCATGCGTGTTGGTGAGATCATCAGCCGGGTGAATGATGCAGTTAAAATAAGAATGTTTATTAATGATATTGCCTTGAACATGGTAGTCAATGTGCTGATCGTTGGGTTCTCTATTGGTGTTATGTTTTTATATTACTGGAAACTGGCATTGTTAATGCTGGCCATTATTCCGGCCTATCTTACTATTTACTGGATAAGTAACCTTGTAAATAAAAAATGGCAACGCACATTAATGGAGAACAGTGCAGAGCTTGAAACCCAATTAGTAGAAAGCCTGAATGCAGCAGGAACTATCAAACGTTTCGGACTGGAATCATACGCAAGTACAAAAACAGAGAACCGGTTCATTGTATTGCTCCAAAACATTTATACCAGCAGCATCAAAAACCTTTACCTGGGAACGGCCTCAGATTTTTGCACAAAACTTTTCACCATCCTGATCTTATGGGCCGGAAGTTATTTTGTGATAAAAAGGGAGCTAAGTCCCGGAGAACTGCTCTCTTTCTATGCTTTGATTGGTTATTTTACGGGCCCGGCCTCCTCATTGATCGGCGCCAATAAAAATATACAGGATGCCCTGATTGCTGCTGACAGGCTATTCGAAATAATCGACCTTGAAACCGAGACATCCAACAACCATCAAATAGAATTAACACCCGAGCTGATAGGCGATATCTGTTTCAATAACGTCCGCTTCAGGTATGGAACAAGAGTTACAGTATTTGAAAATTTGCAAATACAGATTAAAAAAGGAAACACAACTGCCATTGTTGGTGAAAGCGGGAGTGGTAAATCAACCTTGCTTTCCATTTTACAGAATCTTTACCCTGTTACAGAAGGCAATATCACTATCGGGGAATTAGACATACAATATATCAGCAACCGCAGTCTCAGGCAAATGATCTCTGTTGTACCCCAGCATATCGACCTGTTTGCAGGGACCGTTATTGAAAATATTGCTATCGGAGATCCGGAACCTGATCTGCAAAAGATCATCCACTTATCCAACAGACTGGGCATTCATGAATTTATTGAGAAACTGCCCGCTTCTTATAATACGCTGTTGAATGAACAGGGTATTAACTTATCCGGCGGACAGCGCCAGCGCATTGCCATTGCACGTGCACTATACAGGAATCCTGAAATATTAATACTTGATGAAGCAACTGCATCGCTTGACCCCACTAGTGAACAAAAAGTACAGGAAACCATTGAATGGCTTAAACAACAGGGAAAAACAATCATCATTATTGCACACCGGCTCACCACTATTAAAAACTGCGACGAAATTTTAGTACTGAAAAACGGTCGGTTAGTGGAACAGGGAAATCATGATAGCTTATTGGGGATTAAGGGAAATTATTTTCTGTTATGGCAACATCATGCAGGAATGATCGTTTGATCAAATGATATTTATTTCAGGAAAGAGCAATATGTAAATACAGCATTAGAAAGTATATTTCATGCCTACGCCATCATCTTCACTGCCATCTCTTTCATCAATCCCGCATCAGAAGTATTCCCATCATGAACACCTACACTACGCAGGTTGTATTGGTGCAATAAGAGAAGAATTTTCTCTACACCTTTATAATCATATTTTTTTGCGGCACCAAGATAGTCGCGCACGAAATAAGGATTTACACCAAGGGCAGATGCCACTGTTTTCTCATCAGGGCTTGATACGCTGTATATCATGTAAACCTTACTGAAGAAATTATACAACGCAGGCAGTATCATTTGTATCGGGCCGGCTTTGGGATTGGCTTCAAAATACTGTATGATTCGGATAGCTTTCGACATATTTTTTTGCGCGATCGCTGCCTGCAATTCAAACACGTTGAATTCTTTACTTACGCCGATATAGTTTTCAATATCATCTTCCGTAATGTTTTTACGGGCGCCCAGGTTAACGGCTAATTTTTCTATTTCGTTGCGGATGCGGCTAAGGTCGTTTCCAATATGATCAACCAGTAAAAAAAGCGCTTTCTGTGTAATACTTAATCCATGATGTTGTATCATCTGGCTGGCCCATTCGGGCAACTGGCTGTCATACATTTTTTTGGTGGTAAGCATCTCTCCTTTCTGCTTCAGCAGTTTGGATAATTTGGAGCGCCCATCAACTTTCTTGTCTTTATAACTTACCACGAACACGGTAGATGGCAACGGGTTTTCAATATATCCCTCCAGCTTTTCAATTTCACGCATTTGCTGGGCTTCTTTCAACAATACCACCTGTCGCTCGGCAAACATGGGGTAACGCATGCAGGCGTTAACTACCGAAGCCCAGTCTGCATCCCTTCCATAAAATATGGTAAGATTAAAGCCCGCTTCCGCCTCGCTCAGGATATGATGCTCGGCATATTCTACCACCTGGTCAATGAAAAATGACTCTTCCCCCTCTAACCAATAGATGGGTTTAAAAATACCTTTTTTCCATTCTGAGATGATCTTTTCCGCCGACATGGTTGCAAAGATGTGGCACGAAGCACTAAACACGAAAAATAGCTGCCGAAAGTTGTAAACATTGATGTGAGTCGCAGTCGATAGCCCCATACAGCTACCCCATCTGTTTTGACCGTAGACCTCAAACTCCTGACTCCTAACTCCTAACTACCGCTACACTACACCACCACTATCCGGTCGTTGGTTAGCAAAGGCCTATCCAGAAACCGCAGTATGATATTGGCCGTAACCACCACATCTTTCTGGCAATAAGCCACAATCCGTGGCAGGTCTCTTTCTTTATAATAAACATCCTGTACCATGCTACCATCAATATCCGATTTGGACGAGGGTATGCCCAATACATTGGCCAGTAAATGGAGAGAAACATAGTTCTTATTATCGCCAAACTTCCACCAGTTCAGGGTATCAAACATTTTCACTTCCCACGGCTTTTTATCGTGCAACTGCAAATATTCCGGCAATGGCAACCTGTTAATGAGTAAACGGCGGCAGATATAGGGGATATCAAATTCCCTGATATTATGCCCTCCAAACTGGAAATGCCGGTGGTGCTGCTGCATTTTATTACATAAATCAGTAAAAATCCTGAGTATTTCTACCTCATCATCCCCGTAAATACTTTTCATTTTCAGGGATAATCCGTGTTGTTCATCTTCGTAAAAAAAGGCAGTAGAAATGCATACGATCTTACCAAATTCGGCCAGTATACCCGCTTTTTTCCGGTAGCATTCTTCCATGCCCATATCTTCTGGCACGGTTTTAGCAATTTTATCGCTAAACAGGGTCTGCCAGCTCAAATCCATATCAGTAAAGGATGGAAACTGGGGCACCGTTTCAATATCTAATAATAAAAGTTCTGTTATCATACAATAAAAAGTAATAAATTCCGAAATCCAAAAACAAACAACATGAGTTACACTGACACAAGCAATGCCGGTACAGGCACCCAATATCCGCAACAAAAAGACAACCGTAAACTAATATACGGTATTCTGATCGCAGCCCTGATTGGCACCTGGGCTTACATTTTTTACGACAAAAGCAAAACCAAAGAAACGGTAACGCAGTTAGAAACAAGGATCGTTAATGTGGATAGTGCCCGTAACGCCATTCAGCAGGAATTCCTGGCTGTTTCGGCTAAGGCAGATTCGTTAACCCAGAACAATATCCAGTTACAGGGCGACCTGGCTGATAAAAATTCTGCCATTCAGAAACTGAAAGGCAATATCAGCGGCATCCTGAAAAAGAAAAATGCATCAGATGCAGAACTGGCCCAGGCCAAACAAATGATCGGTGAACTGAATGGTAAAATTGACGGTCTGTTTGCTGAAATAGATAAATTAAAAGGTGAGAACCAGCAATTGACCTCTGCCAACCAGCAGTTAAGCACAGAAAAAACACAGCTTACTGCCGACAAACAAAGCCTCGAACAAAACCTCTCTACCACTAAAACAGAAAAGAAACAACTGGAAGATAAAGTAGACGTGGCTTCTACCCTGCACGCCTCTTATATTGGCATTGCAGCCATTAAAGTAAGCAGCAGCGGAAAAGAAAAAGAAACCACTACCGCTAAAAGAGCCAACCTGATCCGTATCTCTTTCCGCCTGGATGAGAACAGGGTTACTCCTTCAGGTACTAAAGATATTTATGTGGTTGTAACAGGACCTGATGGCAAGATTATTACCGAAGGCGGCTCTTTTGTTACAAGAGAAGAGGGAGACAAATCATTTACCAGCAAAGTAAGCGTAAACTATGAGCAGGGAAAAGTTACCCCTGTTAGCTTTGACTGGAAACAAACCGACAAATACAAAGAAGGCAACTATACAATTGAGATCTATAATAACGGATTTAAAATTGGGCAAGGCGTAAAAACCCTGAAGAAAGGTGGTTTATTCAGCTAAGCAAAAAAATCATTTTACAATTGAGAGGGCAGTTACTTCGGGTAGCTGCCTTTTTTTATAAGGATTGACGGATTACGGATTGACGGATTACGGATTGACGGATTACGGATTAGCGAATTACGGATTGTGAATTAACGGATTCAAGCTTGAAACACATAAATTTACTTACTCAATCCGCTAATCCGTAATTCGCTAATTCGCCAATCATGATACCACAATGGCTTAACTGGAAAATTGTTCTGATCTGCATAGCGATTGTATTGGTAAGCGGTACCATTTTCTATTCGCAATATGTGGCCGGGAAAATTGCAAAAGAAGAACGTAAAAATGTGGAAGCATGGGTAGAGGCGCAACGTACTATCCTTAATTCATCCGATAGTGCCAGTATTAATCTTGCTACTAAAATATCTACCGAAAATAACCAGATACCCATTATTGAAACCAATGAGCGAGACAGCATTACCGGCAATTACCTCAACCTTGATGCCGACCAGGTAAAATCTGAAACGGGTTACCTGAAAAGGAAACTGACAGAATTTAAAAGGTACCGGCATCAGCCAATTGTGCTTGTTTTAAAAGAAAAACCCTATACAGCCAATCAATATTATTATGGCGAGAGTGATCTGTTGAAAGAGGTTAAGCTATATCCCATCATACAACTCATCATTGTAGCCTTATTCATCACCATTGCCATCCTTGCCCTGCAAACATCTTACCGGAGTGCACAGAACCAGTTATGGGCATCAATGGCCAAAGAAACGGCACACCAGTTGGGTACGCCGGTATCCAGTTTACAGGGTTGGCTGGAGATTTTAAAAGAACATGAAGTAAACAAAGCGATTGTTCCGGAGATAGCGAAAGATGTAAATCGTTTACGGCTTGTTACAGACAGGTTTGGTAAAATAGGAAGTCAGCCACAATTAGAACTGAGCAACCCGGCAGAACAAATACATCATATGCTGGAGTACATGAAAAAGAGAACCGGTGGTCATGTACAGATCAACTTTGATGATCAGCCGATCAGGAATTTAGTTACCATGCTCTCCCCTCCTTTGTTCGACTGGGTAATGGAAAACCTGATCAAAAATGCATTGGATGCCATTGAAGGAAATGGATCGATCAATATTACCACAGCCGTAACAGAAGGCTACCTGCTAATTGATGTAACGGATACGGGCAAAGGCATTGCACACCATCATCTGAATAATGTGTTTAACCCTGGATTTACTACTAAGAAACGCGGATGGGGGTTGGGCCTCACTTTAAGTAAGAGGATAATTGAGCAGTATCACAAAGGGAAACTCTTTGTGAAGTGGAGTGAGCAGGGTAAAGGCAGTACGTTCCGGATTATTCTGCCTCTTCAATCATCGCCACAGGCTGTGTAGCAGCCATCATACCAAAACAACTCATCGCAGCATACCATTGATGCAGTGATTGTGTGGTGGTAGTGTCGATATACAGGTTGGCCTCACTGCATAAACTTAATAATTCTGTTTCTGCATCTGCCATCTCTGTATTGTCTTCCGTTTCGCCAATACGGCGAATGCAACTGTGCATCCTGGATAATTTCTCATCCGATAAATGATCAAATGCATGCTGTTGCATTAATTGTCCTGCGGCATTAACCAGTAATTCATACGAGGTCGTTTTCATGTCCTTAGGTTTATGTTAGCAATTAACTATATAGACACCAAAATGGAGGTAAAAGTTGATTAGCAAATTGTTAACGGCTTTTTTTGGTGGATAAATTGGGGATAGTGAGCGTAGATAAAGGATTGTGGCCGGGATGAACGGTAAGAATTTAGCTGAAGATTCGCAGATTTAAAGAAGCAAAATTGCCACAGAAGGCACAGATTTTCACAATTTCTGTGTTATTCTGTGCCTTCTGTGGCAAAAAACATCATCAATATATTTTCATTTTTTAAACACGCAAGATCGTCGGTCAGCACCTAACTCTGCCTTTTTACAGAGCCACCGCTGTTCACATTAATATCACGGATCAATGCCTCGCCTTTAAACCTGATAAAACCACCACTATTGGCTTTGGCAGATATTTCTTTCGTAACAGTTATTTGTATACCTGCACCACTGCTGGCTTCTGCGATGCAGTTAACAGCGCTCAAACCATACCCACGAAACTGGGCGCCACTGCTTCCATCTACATCCAGTGAGGCAACGGTGCCGGATAAATTAATGGTACCACCGCTGTTTAAACGGGCAGTAAGTTTTTCAAGACTAATATCTGTACCGTTTACAGATCCACCGCTGGTTGCTTTTACTGCATCAAGGGTTTTGTATGATACATATACTTTTACCCTCCAATTTTTCCACTTGTTCCAGAATTTCCAATCGCCCTGACGGGATATTTTTAATGTGCCTTTTTCTACAACCGTGCTTACTTCGTTCAGGTATTCGGTATTACCCACACTAACGGCCAGTTCTTCCTTATCACCTTTACTGATGATCACTTCTATACCCGATGAGGTTTCAATGGCATGAAAGGAGCTGATATCCCTTTTCCGGGCATTATTATCATCATACACTACTTTTTGTGCAATTGAGGCTGAAATTGCCATCAGTACAGCCACACACGAGATCAATATCTTTTTCATAAATGTATTTTTTAGCATGTAACGGGCCTGAAACATAAATGTTACACCCGTCTTAAAAAAACCACTCTGTGAAACGCTCAATCTCCGTGTTCTTAGCCATTGTTGGTCGCTATTAGCCATTGTTGGTCGCTGACCAACAATTAATTCCGATAATGTTTGTTGTTGGTCAGCGACCAACAACGGCAAGTATCTGAGTGTTTTTTAAACACAGAGAGCACAGGGAAACAGAGGTACACGGAGAGTTAGCGTAATACTACTGCACCAAGGGCGGGCAGGTGCACCTTCAGTTTATAGCATTTGGAAGGCTTATCCACCAGTTCTGATTGAATGGATGGATTGTATACATCCCCGGTTCCCCAGAATTCTTTGCTATCGCTGTTAAATATTTCGCTCCATTTGCCTTTTCCGTGCACATATACTTCCCAATCGTTCCGCACAACAGGTGTTACATTCAGAATGATCAGTACATCATCCTTTTCTTTTTTTCCTTTCCTTGCATATACCAATACCGATTCGCTGCGATGATTCAGATCAACCCATTCAAAACCTCCGGGTTCAAATTGCTTTTCATATAATGCCGGTTCTGAGCGGTAGAGTTCGTTGAGCTTTTGGATACAGTATTTCATTCCGCCATGACTGGGGAATTGCAACAGGTCCCACTGTAATTCACTCTTATAATTCCACTCATTGGTAGCGCCAAATTCATCACCCATAAATAAAAGTTTGGCGCCGGGGTGTGTGAACATGTAAGTGTACAGGATGCGCAGGTTGGCAAACTTCTGCCATTCATCACCGGGCATTTTGTACAACATGGGGCTTTTGCCGTGTACCACTTCATCATGACTCAGCGGCAGCATAAAATTTTCATCATAGAAATACATCATGCTGAATGAAAATTTATCCTGCTGAAACTGGCGGAAGATGGGGTCCAGTTTAAAATAATCCAATGTATCGTGCATCCAGCCCATCATCCATTTCATTCCAAACCCTAAACCACCTTCAAAAGTTGGCCTGCTTGTTTTAGGCCAGTCGGTTGATTCTTCCGCAATGGTTTGTATATCCGGAAAATCGCGGTACAGTGTTTCATTCAGGTCTTTAATAAATGCAATGGCTTCTAAGTTGCCGTTACCGCCGTATTCATTAGGTTCCCACTGGCTCATGTTACGGCTGTAATCCAACCGCAGCATAGAACTCACCGCATCTACACGAATGCCATCTGTATGAAACTGATCGCACCAGAAACGGGCGCTGCTGATGAGGAATGATTTTACTTCACCCCTTTTGTAATTAAAAATGTACGAGTTCCAGTCGGGATGATAGCCTTTACGCATATCTGCATACTCATACGTATGCGTTCCATCAAACATGAACAATCCATGTGCATCGTATGGAAAATGCGAAGGAACCCAATCCAGTATTACGCCAACTCCTGCCTGGTGAAAAGCATCTACCATTGCCGCATAATCCTGCGGCGACCCAAAGCGTGAGGTAGGTGCAAAGTAGCCCGTGCCCTGGTAGCCCCAACTGCCATCAAAAGGGTGCTCCATTACCGGCATGAATTCTACATGCGTAAAACCCATTTCTTTTACATAAGGCACTAATCTTTCAGTGATTTGCTGGTAGGTATTGTATACCTCTTCATCATTTTTATCAGGGCGCATCCAACTGGCAAGGTGTACTTCATAAACAGAATATGGGGATGTGAGTGCATTGTGTTTTTTTCTTTCTTTCATCCACTGCGCATCCTTCCATTCATAATTTGTTTGCCAGGTAATAGAGGCTGTGAATGGGCGCTTCTCCCAAAAATGTGCAAACGGGTCTCCTTTATCCAGCTTAATGCCTTTGTATCCATGTATATGATACTTATACGCTTCACCTGCAGGCACGTTGGGTATAAAGCCTTCCCAGATACCTGAATTATCTGAACGGACTTTTAAAGGATGCGATTCTTTATTCCACTCATTAAAATAGCCCACTATCGAAACGAATGTGGCATTGGGCGCCCATACGGCAAAATAAGTACCGTGTGTATCCAGTATGTCTAATTGTTTATTGCCAAACAGCTTATACAAACTATAATGTGTGCCTTGCTGAAAATTTTTGATATCATCATCTGTAAACAAAGAATAGTTCCATACCGCCTGCCGCTGATCAACAAAATGAACCTCTTCATACTTTTTTGGAGAAGATTTTCCAACTTTCGAGCTACTCTTATCTCCTGTTGTGGAGTTTGCTGGTGATGTTGGCTTTTGTTCAGACATATCCTTATCCTTAGTTGAGCTCATAAATCAGTGATTATCAAATAATAATTTTTTTTAACATTTGTTTACGACTAATTTCTTAGTTATAACCGGATTCTTTATGGATTTTACATCCGCTTGCATCCTATACGTTAACCAGACTAACCAATGAGAAAATTACGCCTTCTGTCCGCAATCTTCAGCATTTTTATATTGAACACTGTTGTTGCCCAACAAAGTTCTCTTAAAGGTACCATAACAGATACCTTAAACAAACAAAATCTTCACAACGCTGTGATCTCTGTTTTACGGACGAAAGATTCTGTGTTGGTAAAATATACCAGAACAGATACCAAAGGACATTTTGAGATAAAGAACCTGAATGCCGGAAATTTTATACTGATGGTATCTTATCCATCTTATGCCGATTATGTGGAGAAGATAAGTGTTGAAGCCGGCACAGATAAATCGTTGGGCAGCCTCCCACTCATTACCAAAGCAAAGCTGCTGGAAGAAGTGATCGTCAGGCAACGTATTGGAGCCATCAGGGTAAAAGGTGATACAACAGAATACAGGGCCGATAGTTTTCATGTAAGCCCTAATGCAGACGTACAGGAACTGCTGCGCAAAATGCCCGGCATACAGGTTAACAGTAAAGGAGAAATTACCGCGCAGGGAGAAAAAGTACAGAAGGTGCTGGTTGATGGAGAAGAATTTTTTAGCGATGACCCCGCAGTAGTTACCAAAAACCTGCGCGCAGACGCTGTAGACAAAATACAGGCTTTTGATAAAAAAAGCGATCAGGCGGTTTTTAGTGGCATCGATGACGGACAAAAAACGAAAACGCTGAACATCCAGTTAAAAGAGGATAAGAAAAAAGGATATTTTGGAAAAGTGGAAGCAGGCAGTAATCTTGATAAATACCGCTATGGAAAATTATTGGCCAATGCTTTTAAAGGCAAGCGGAAATTTTCGGCTTATGCAACAATAGATAATACCAAATACGAATCTTTAAACTGGGATGAGAACCGGAATTATGCCGGCGAAACCAATGTAACTACTGAAGTTAACGATGATGGCGGCATTATGATGTGGAGCCAGGGAGATGATTTTAGCTGGGGCCGCGGATATCCTACGTCTACTACCGGTGGTGTCCATTTCAGTAATAAATGGGACAAGGATAAGCACAACACCAATAACACATACCAATATAACCATCTGGAAGTAACCGGTAATACAACCAGCAAAACACAAAACATTTTACCAGATACCAGTTTTACCAATACCACCTCGCAGGACCAGGTTTCAGAAAAAACAAGGCATAAACTAACCAGTATTTATGAATGGCAGATCGATTCATCCAGTTCTCTTAAACTAACTGTAAGAGGTTCAACAATAAAAGGCCTTAGTAAATCCAATTATCTTGGCCAGTCTATCAGCCAGGATGGTAAAGTAATTAATGAAAGCAACCGTACCACCGATAATAACAGCGATAACAACACGCTAAACGATAATATTTTCTGGCGCAAGAAATTCCAGAAAAAAGGGCGCACCATCTCTCTCAACTCAGATCTGAATTTTGGCAACAGCAGCGAAAACATTCTGCTACAGGCAGTCAATAATTTTTATGATAAAAACGGCACCTTGATAAGAACCGATAATGTAGACCAGATGAAGGTGAACAGACAGCATACGTCTACAATCAACTCACTGCTTTCTTACACAGAACCTTTATGGAAAAATACTTTCCTTGTAGTAAGCTATCGCCTAAGCCTGAACAGGAATGATGCAGAAAGGAATACGTTGAGCAAAAACGGGTTTGGGAAATATGAAAATATGGTTGATACTTTAAGTAACCACTTCGTTTTTAATACAACAGGCCACCTAGGAAAGGTTATAATACGATACAATGTGAAGAAAATTAATTTTTCAATAGGTACGGGGCTTGGCACATCTACCTATCATCTGAACGATGTTAGAAAAAATACAGACCGCGAAGTAAGCTTCAATAATTTTGTTCCATCGGTTTCGTTTAACTATACGCCTAAACAGCAACGCAGGCTTAATTTCAATTATAACGGCAATACCCAAAACCCTACCCTGCTACAGATACAACCCATTGCCGACAATATTGATCCCTTAAACATTACCATCGGCAACCCTAACCTGAAACAATCATTCACGCATAATTTCAGTTTATGGGCATCTGATTTTAAGGTATTAAAAAGCAGGAGTCTTTACATGAACGCCAATTATTCCATAACCGAAAATGCTATTACCAATTCATCTACAGTAGATAATTTAGGAAGAAGAGTTAGTCAGGCTATTAATGTCTCAGGCAATTATAATGCCTCTCTTTACGCCGGTTATAGATTTGATCTTGCCCCATCTTTAAATGTTGGTGTAAGTATTGGTCCCGGTAAAAGCAAATATGTTAGTGTTGTAAACGGGGTTAACAACGCTACAGTAACTACCAATGTAAGAATTGGCATCAATGCAGGTTATTGGTCTGATAAATGGATAAATTTCTGGATGAATGTTAATGCAACCAATAATAGGAGCCTGTCTTCGATACGCCCGGATGTAGTAACGCAATATTGGTCGTACGACACCTATAGCGAAGTTCAGCTAAAGTTCAAGAAAATAAAAACATATATCGATCTAAATCTCCAGGCAAATATCTACCAGAAAACATCGGCATTTGCCAATCAACAGAATTCATTTGTTTTCAGCCCCTCAGTAAGAAAGGTCTTTACCAAAGACGACAAATGGGAAGCGAAGGTGTATGTGAACGACCTGTTTAACCAGAATGTTGGTATTAACAGGAGCGCTACCAGCAACTTTATTTCTGAGACCACTACACAAACCATTAAACGGTATGTGATGTTTTCGCTGATCTATAATTTTAGTAAAAACGGTAAACCCACAAACAATGGCTTCTAATATGAAAACAATATTACTGATCGCGGCATGCGGCATCGTGTTGGCTACATCTGCCCAAACACAATTTATTAGTAAGGGCAGGGTAGAATATGAAAAGAAGACCAACCAGCACAAAGCGATAGAGGAGCAGGCTGAGAGCAGTTCCTGGATGCAGACCATCATGAAATCATATCCCAAATTTGTTACAGATGTTTACGAGCTACGCTTTGATGATAAAAAATCGGTGTACAAACTGGCCAAAGAAAACTCAGACAATAAATACCTCATGTGGGGAACCAAACCATCCGAAACCGATGGTGTAGTGCAGGATCTGGAAAACAAAACCGTATCTACACAAAAAGATGTTTTTGAAAACACTTACGTTATTAAAGACAGTCTCAGAAATCTTGACTGGCGCATTACCGACGAAACCCGCGACATTGCCGGTTTTGAATGCAGGAAAGCTGTAACAAAGATCTGCGACTCGGTTTATGTAGTTGCTTTTTATACAGACCAGATAGCCGTTAGCAGTGGCCCGGAAAGTTTTGGGGGATTACCGGGGTTGATTCTCGGGCTTGCTGTTCCAAGATTATACACCACATGGTTTGCCACCAAATTAGAATTGATTGAACCCACTGCTGCACAATTAAACCCAACACAGAAAGGAAAGAAAGTCAACTGGAATCAGTTATATGCAGAATTAAAGAAAGGACTTAAAGACTGGGGCAAAGAAGCTGAAAAGAGACTTTGGATTGTATCCCTGTAAACAACTGCGCCTTGGCGTCTTGGCGAGCAATTTAAATTTCACACAAAGGCACCAAGGCACAGTTTATTTAACTATCTACTTAGCTAATTCTATCACATACATTTTCTTGGCAGGAATCGTAAACTGCTCTCCTACTTCTGCACCATTAGTTACTTCTTTCCCTTTGCTGAAGCCTTTTGTTCTTTCTGCATAATCGGAGAACTGAACGGTTTTTTCTTTATCAGAAGTATTCATCACACACATCACTGTTTTGGCAGCATCATACCTGAAATAAACATACAAACCATCTACGGGCAGGTATTGCATCAATTTACCTGTTTGTAAGGCAGTGGTGTTTTTACGGTACATCCCCAGCATGCGTGTGTATTGCTGTACTTCTTTTTCTGTTTCTGTTAAACCATCACCGGTAAACGCGTTTTTCTTATCGCCTTTCCATCCACCGGGAAAATCAAGGCGTACCCAGCCATCAGGGTTACTAACGCCTTTCATAATTACTTCCGTTCCGTAATACAATTGCGGAATACCACGGCAGGTAAATAACCAGGCAAGGCCTATTTTATGTTTTGCAACATCTTCTCCAACAGTAGAAAAGAAGCGCGTCATATCATGGTTATCAAGAAAGATCACATTACGGGTAGGATCTTTGTAAACAAAATCATTGCTCAGTGTATTGTATAACCGATTAACTCCTTCGGTCCAGCCAAAGGGTTGATTTAATGCGGGCTGGATACCATAAAAAAGCGACTGAAAATCTACTGAACCCTGCAGGTTGCTTTTAAACGGAACGTTCAGGTTGTTATCTACAAAATAGGCCTGGTTAAGTACACCATGCACCCAGATCTCTCCAAACAAGGTCATACGCGGATACTCATCTGTAAGCGCTTTATTACAACGGTTCATGAATTTCAGATCGTTGTAGATATAGGTATCAATGCGCCATCCATCCACACCAAATTCTTCCACACTCCACAACGCATGTTGTATCAGGAAATTGGCAACGAATGGATTGCCATGATTAAGGTCGGGCATCTGGGTAGTAAACCATCCGTCTGAACTCTTTACTGCATCAGCTTTTGACGCATACGGATCGAACAGGGGCTGATCTTTGTAACTGGTTTGTGTAAACTTAGGCCACTGGTGTAACCAGTCTTTAGATGGCGCATCTGTTACAATAAAATGATAGCTGCCTACATGGTTGTATACGGCATCCTGTATCAGTTTCATGCCACGTTTATGCAGTGCATCGCTTAATTTTTTATATCCGGCCTCGCCGCCAAGTCGGGCGTCTATTTTATAATGATTGGTAAATGCGTAACCGTGTTCTGTACGATTGGGCATATCATTTTCAATCACCGGTGTCATCCAGAGTGTAGTTACACCAAGACTTTGCAGGTAATCGAGGTGGTCGATCACACCCTGCATATCTCCGCCATGACGAAGATAGATCGAATCGCGATCAAGGCTCTGATCTCGCATACCGGCAATTTTATCATTACTTATATCTCCGTTACTAAACCGGTCGGGCATTAAAAAGTAAATAAAATCAGTAGCATTAACGCCTTGCGCAAATGTTTTGCTGCGACCTTCCCTTCTTGGTTTTAACGGCCAGTGTACTTCGTGTTTTTTTGTGCCTGCAGTAAAATTTATCACAACATCGCCGGGCCTGGCTGCTGCAGAAACAGTAACATCAAGGGCAAGGTATTTGCCGTTTTCAAAGCTGCTCACTTTATCCAGTGAAACACCCGGATATTGAATACTTACTTTTTCATTTTTTAATCCATCATTTTCTCCGCGAACAAGTATCTGTACTTTGTTCCATTTCATACCTGTATACCAGTTTGACGGGTACAGTTCGGCATATTGAGAGAAAGAACTCAGACAAATACACAACAATACTCCGGCAAACAAACTATTCTTCTTCATAACTATTCTTTTGCTTTATTTTCTTTAACGATCAATGCGCAGGCAATAGCTGCCAGGCATAATAAACAGCCCCCTATCTGAACGGCTAACAACCTGTCGTTGTGCAGAACAGTTTCCATTACCTTACCAAAGAATAGAGAAGCAATGATCTCTGGCAATACAATGAAGAAATTGAAAACGCCCATATAGATACCTATTTTCCCTTCCGGCAAACAACCCGCCAGCATAGAATAAGGCATAGATAAAATTGATGCCCATGCAATACCCACCAAACCCATAGCCACATACAGCATAGAAGGTTCGTGTATATAGTTTACCGATATCAGGCCTAAGCCCCCTGCCAGCAAACAGGCCGTATGCGTGTATTTTTTCCCAAGTTTACCAACCCAGAAAGGCAACGAAAATGAAAAAGCAAACGTTACCAGGTTAAGTATGGCCGATGTAGTATTGGCATATTCAATACCGCGTGTATATAAGTCGCTGCTGGTTTTCGGATCACCTTTAAAAATATCTGTGGCAACACCTGTGCTGTAATAGAACCACATTAAGAATAATCCGGGCCAGGTAAGAAAGTTTACCAATGCCAGCCGTTTCATTTGATCGGGCATTTCTTTGATGGAGCTAATAATTTCTTTTACCCCTCCGCCAAAACCTTTATTGGAAGCTTTTAATTTCTCTTTCCAATCAGGGTCTGCCGGCGGGTATTCCTTGCTTTTAATTACGGTGTATAAAACAGCTATCAGGAAAACAGCGCCACCAATATAAAATGATAGCATGATGTTTTGAGGAATCCCTCCCCCGGTTTTATCTCTTGATACACCAAACCATTCTACTAATTTCTGCGGAAGGTAACCTGCGATAAATGAAGCAAGACCGATAAACATACTCTGCATCGCAAAGCCCATCGACCGTTGCTTTTCATCAAGATTGTCTGCAACAAATGCGCGAAATGGTTCCATGCTCACATTGATACAGGAATCCAGTATCCACAAAGTACCGGCAGCCATCCATATTACAGATGCATTGGGCATTACAAATAATGCGAGTGAGCTAAGAATGGCGCCGATTAAAAAATAAGGGCGCCTGCGGCCCAGTTTAGGATGCCATGTCCTGTCGCTCATGTAGCCAATAATCGGTTGTACAATCAAACCGGTCATAGGGGCTGCCAGCCATAAGCCGGGGATCTGTTCGGGAGAAGCGCCAAGGTATTCGTAAATAGCACTCATATTACCCATCTGCAGGCTCCATCCAAACTGGATACCAAAAAAGCCAAAGCACATGTTCCATATTTGCCAGAAACTGAGCTGGGGTTTAACACCCGTGTAAGTTGTAGACATAGCAATCGTTTAAGTATGTATCATGTATTTATTACACGAACTCTAAAATACAATAAAAAACATCCCCTCAGGGATGTTTTTTTGAATGATATCAGTCTTCGGTAAGCATTGATTAAATAACAAATCCATCAGGTAAAACAGCCATTTTTTTCACCACCACAATACCATCTTTTACGGTATACAAAGCATGGTCTGTATTAGCCAGATGTTTACCGCCGTTAATACGAACATCATTACCTATGCGGCAGTTCTTATCAATAATGGCATCTTTAATATAACAACGTTCGCCAATACCAATTTTGGGTAAGCCTTTTGATTTATTCAGTTCCATTTCTTCAATGGTTTCATAAAAATCGTTACCCATAATATAAGAGCTTACAATAGTAGTGCCATGACCGATCCTTGCGCGTATACCCACTACACTCTGCTCAATACGGCTGGCATGAATAATAGAACCTTCGGCGATGATTGTTTTTTCGAGTGTGGTGCCGCTGATCTTGGCCGGTGGCAACATCCTGGCCCGACTGTAAACAGTTTTGCTGTTGTCGAATAAATTGAACGGAGGGATTTCTTGTGTTAATGCCAGGTTGGCCTCATAGAAAGAATAAATATTTCCGATATCAGTCCAGTAACCATCGTACTGGAAGCTGGCCACTTTATAATTGGCAATAGAATCAGGTATGATTTCTTTACCAAAATCGGTTGCCTGGGGGTGGGCTGTATTCAGCAGATCGTATAATACCTGTTTGCTGAAAATATAAATACCCATAGAGGCGAGGTAATTCCTTCCTTCTCTTTGCATTTCGGCGCCGGTATCGCTAACCCATTCTGGCAGTATCTCTTTCTTTGGCTTCTCGATGAATGAAGAGATGTAGTTGTTCTCATCCGTTTTAAGTATACCAAACTCCGGCGCGTCGCGATCATTAACAGGGATGGTAGCAATTGAAATATCGGCACCTTTTTTTATATGATCTTTCATCATATCGCTAAAATCCATCTGGTATAACTGGTCGCCACTCAGGATCAGGATATATTCAAAGTCCATGTTCGAAATATGGCGCAGTGATTGCCTTACCGCATCAGCCGTGCCCTGAAACCAGCCCGGGTTATCGGGTGTTTGTTCGGCAGCAAGGATATCTACAAAACCCGTACTGAAAGCACTGAAGTGATAAGTGTTCTTGATGTGCTTGTTAAGAGAAGCAGAGTTAAACTGCGTAAGCACAAACATGCGGTTAATGTTGCTGTTAATACAGTTACTGATGGGTATGTCTACCAAACGATACTTACCTGCAATAGGAACAGCAGGTTTAGAACGGCTTGATGTTAGTGGATACAGGCGGCTTCCGGCCCCACCTCCCAGGATTACTGCTACAACAGATTTTGACAGACTTTTCATATAAGCAATTTGATGTTAGGGTCCCGGATCTCAGACACACTAATTTCCGGATTATTTTGGTGATACGATTTTCAAATTATTGTAAACTTTTGTACAACTGCGTGTATTGGTCTACGGTACTCTCCCAGCTATGGTCTATCTGCATCATGTGTTTGCGCATCTTTTCCATATATGCCTTATCCTTATAAACCGATACGGCACGACCTATCGAATAATCCACATCAGCAATGGTTGCTTCATTAAAACGGATACCGAACCCATCGGGATCGCCCATATCTACAACGGTATCCTGCAAGCCTCCTGTGCTTCTTACCATCGGCACTGTTCCATAACGCATGGCATACATCTGGTTCAGTCCACAGGGTTCAACACGGCTCGGCATCAGTAAAAAATCAGCGCCTGCATACATTTTATGGCTCAGCGTTTCATCATACCCGATCACTGTATTAAAAATACCTTTGTACGGTTCTACCATTTGCTGGAATGCCCATTCTACATGTGTTTCACCACTACCCAGCACTAAAAAGGATGCTGCACCCTGTGTATTGTAGATAGCTGTTTTAATGGCATCTGGTAAAATATCTGCTGCCTTCTCTCCCACTAATCGCCCGATAAAAACAAACAATGGTTTGTCGGGATCAAGGCCAAACTGTTTGCACAGGGCCTCTTTGTTTTTTTGCTTTCCTGCCGTTACGGTTTTTGCATTAAAATGTTCGGTAAGGTATTTATCTGTTGAGGGATCCCATACTTCATTATCTATTCCGTTTAAAATACCGGAACATTTGCCTCTCTCATATTCAAATAATTTCTCCATGCCATTGGAGTTGTACCTGAGTTCATCCATATAACTCCAGCTAACAGTTGTTACTTTTGATGAACATTTAACTGCTGATGCAAGTGGATTAATGGTATCGGCCCACTCAAGCATTCCTCTTTTCCATAAGTCCCAACGCGGTATGTACCTGCTTTTATCCCAGCCCATCCAGCCCTGGTATTGTGCATTATGAATAGTAAATACGGTAGGTATGGAGCTGAGTTTATTGTAATCGTAACAATACTGCATCATAAAAGGAACAAGTCCTGTATGGTGATCGTGGCAATGAACGATATCGGGTTGGTGTTCCCAACTGCTCATCCAGTTAACAAGCGCTATCTGGAAAGCGGTAAACCTTTCTGTGTCATCATCATACCCATAGATCTTTTGCCTGTCGAGCAATCCATTGATATCAATCAGGAACAGATCAAAGCCAAGCTTATTAGTACTTTCTTTAATAACTGTGTACTCAAAAAACCAGTTACCAAGATTGGATGAGCCTTTAAAATCAACCGTCCACTCATTATCATACAGGAATTTGGTGCGGTACATTGGCATTACAACTTTTGCTATATGTCCGGCTTTCACCTGATATTTAGGCAATGCGCCAACTACATCGCCCAGTCCGCCTGCTTTGGCAACGGGATAGCACTCGGCACTAACGTGAATGATCTCCATCAAACTCCTTTTAAAAGATTTTTTTCAAGTTAGTAACTAAAATCATTCCACCAAATTCTGTTTTAAAATTTTTCCTTCCTCAAATTCTCTTTATTTTACAGCCCGGACCTAAAAACCACGATTGTATGAACCATCCTAAACAACCCACCAATACCGGTGCTCTTGCTACACTGGTAATGGTATTTTTCTTCTGGGGATTTATTGCTGCATCCAACAGTATCTTTATTCCTTTTTGCAAGACCCATTTTAATCTTAACCAATTTCAATCACAACTGATCGGCTCCGCGTTTTACGGAGCTTACTTTATCGGTTCACTGATTCTGTTTATCAGCTCTAATGTTTTAGGGTATGATATCTTAAACAAGATTGGTTACAAGAGAGGAATCATTTACGGATTATTGATTTCTGTTGTAGGTGCCTTGCTGATCATTCCTTCAGCCAATGCCAATTCATTCCCGGCTATCCTGGCTTCATTCTTTGTGGTAGCACTCGGATTTTCTTTACAACAAACCGCTGCACAACCTTTTGCTATTGTATTGGGCGATCCTTCTACCGGTTCGCACAGGTTGAATCTTGGCGGAAGTGTTAACTCACTGGGTACCACACTGGGGCCACTTATCGTGAGTTTCTTTTTGTTTGGTACGGCTGATAGTAAAAATGCAGTTGTTACAGTTACCAATATCAATGTGCTGTATATGATTGTTGCCGGCGTATTTGCGGCAGTGGCCATATTCTTCAGCATTTCAAAACTGCCTGATGGCAAAAACGATGAGAAATTCGAGAAAGCCAATAAGGCCGCGGGTTCTCTCCTTGTAATGACTTTGCTGATCGGAGCCATTATTGTGGTAGGACAGTTAACCGAGATCCCAAAACTTACTTTACTGATCATGACCATTGTTTCTGTTGTAGCTGTACTGTTTTATTCTAACAGTGCCGCCACTAGAAACAGTGAAGGCTGGGGCGCCATGAAGTACCAGCAATTAGTGTATGGTATGATCGGCATATTTGTATATGTAGGTGTGGAAGTAACCATCGACAATAATTTTGGCGCCTTATTAAAAACGCCGGGCTATTTAACAGATATGGGATTGGACGAAAGTAAGATCTCCAAATATGTATCCCTGTATTGGGGCAGTTTGATGATTGGCCGGTGGACCGGTGCCATCAGCGTTTTTAACCTGAAAGGGATGACAAGAAAAATTGTAACGGTGATTGTTCCTTTTGCTGCTTTTGCGCTTGTGCTTGGGGTAAGTAAAATTTATGGCAATGATATTTCTGATCTGTTCGGCTATGCCGCATGGATCGCTATTGCTATCGCTGCTTTCTTTTTTGGACAGGAAAAACCGGTTAAAACATTATTAACCGTTGCTACACTGGCATGCACGGCTATGCTGATAGGTGTGTTTACAAACGGCATTATTTCTGTATACGCATTTATGGCAGGCGGTTTATTTTGCTCAGTAATGTGGCCTTGTATTTTCTCGTTAGGTGTAGGCGGATTGGGCAAATATACCAGCCAGGGTTCTGCTTTCTTAATTATGATGATCCTTGGCGGGGCGGTAATTCCACCATTACAGGGAGCTATCGGCGATAAGATCTCTATGCATTCATCGTACATATTGGCTGCAGTATGTTTCGCATTCCTGGCTTTCCTTGCATACAAATTAAAGGGTGTTCTCCATGCTCAGGGATTGGATTTTGATGAACAATTGAGCGGCGGACACTAACTTTGATGAGTATTTAATTCGATTGATCATGTCAGACCAGGAAAACACAAGTATTATGGCCAGAGCAAAACCCAGTGTAGAACAATTAGCCGTTGGAATTGATATCGGCGGCACCGGAACCAAATTTGGTATCGTTGACAGGTTAGGCAACCTGCTTTTCTCCAGCGAAATGTCGACAAGAAACCACGACGAACTGGAAGGATATATTGATGACCTTTACAACAATGTAGCGCCTTTAATAGAACAGGCCGGAGGTATTGGCCGAATGAAAGGTATCGGTCTGGGTGCACCCAATGGTAACTATTATACAGGTACTGTTGAGTATGCACCAAACCTTCCATGGAAAGGTATTCTGCCTTTGGCTAAACTGGTAGAAGATAAATTCAAATTACCGGTAGTGCTTACCAACGATGCCAATGCAGCAGCATTGGGCGAAATGATGTACGGCGCTGCACAGGGTATGAATGATTTTATCATGATCACTCTCGGTACCGGCGTTGGAAGTGGTATTGTTGCTAATGGCAAACTGATCTATGGTCATGATGGATTTGCTGGTGAACTTGGGCATACCATCATTATACCCGACGGACGTTTACACGAAGGCACCGGAAAAAGAGGCTCTCTTGAAAGTTATGCTTCAGCAACCGGTGTTTGTTTAACAGCAAGGGAACTGCTTGACCAAAGTACAAGGCCCAGCCTGCTCAGAAGCGTTCCAAAAGGTGAAATGGATTCTAAAAAAGTATATGAGGCTGCAATGGAAGGTGATGAACTGGCCAAAGAAATTTTTGAATACACAGGAAAGATACTGGGCATGGCATTAGCTAATTTTGTGATGTTCTCCAGTCCTGAAGCAATTGTTTTATTTGGCGGTTTAACCAAAGCCGGCGACCTCATCCTCAAACCTACACGCGAGCATATGGAAGCTAACCTCATCCAGGTATTTCAGAATAAAGTGAAAATACTGGTGAGTCATTTAAAAGCATCCGATGCCGCAATATTGGGAGCGAGTGCGCTTGTTTGGGATTTGAAGTAATTAGAAATTACGAATTAGGCATTTATACGCTAATTTGATAAAAAAGCATTTACTACTTTGGTGGTAAATGCTTTTTTTATGAAGGGATAATATAGTGCCTGAGAAGAGTTATCGTTTTGCTTTGAGAATGGTTAATCTTCTGCAAATGTCTGCCGTTGTTGGTCGTCTCTTCCGTTGTTGGTCGCCTGACCAACAACTCATTCGGTTTCATTAAACAACATGACATTATTTATAGACCAGACCTGCCCACTAAGTTGCTTCCAATTTCAAACAGGACTGCTTCACAATGAAATACACCGGTAGTTGTTGGTCAGGCGACCAACAACGGCTATAAGGCTACCAACAATGGCTATAAACTTAAACACTAAAAACAATTTTTACTTTTTAATTAAAATCACCGCCGGCACAGCCCTCTGTCCCTGCTTATCACTTGGTGTAATGGTTTGTTTGCCGTTGATGAGCAAACAACTGCTTCCTCCCCCATCCAAATTCAGTGCCTCCACACATCCTATCTGCTTAAGCATCGTAGCTTCCTGTACCAATGTTGCACCCTCTGCTTTTCCGGGAAAACGTCCTTCAATAACAAGGAAAATTAATTTACCATCTGCAGTATAGCCCATCGCTGTGCGCGGATGTTTATCGTTGATGGCTTTGCCTGCAAATTTCAGTTCTTCATTATTGGTAATCTGCGCCTCACCATGCTGCACCAAAACAGGTCCCCCGCCAACTGCAGTCCGCATCTTCCATTTTTTGAACGATCCTTTTTGCAGCATGTCTTTTTTAACAGGATGCTTTACAGAATCTTTAAACACATTAATTACATCCTGGCTTGCATAAGCATACGCTTCAGCAGTATCTGTATACAGCCATGCCACATCTGCCCTTCTTTTTGCATCAATGCCAATGGCGCTTCCAAAACTGTGGCGGTAGGTTAAGGTATCTTTCCCTTTGCCTGCAATAGTGTGTACCTGGTAAGCCAGCAACTTTCCATCCCTGATCACTACATTCAGGTTACTGTTGTGTTCAAACTCGAAGAAAGTAGTATTCATTACCAGCAAAGGTTTCTGCTCCTGCTCAAAATACTGCGAAGGCGTATATCTTTTTCCATTGCCTATCTGTGTAGTAAAATTCAGCGACTTATCTTTTAATGCTGCACTTACATAATAAGCAATATTAGGTTTGCCTTCGGTAGAATCATTGGTTATGTATACGTGTACAGAGGCGGGCAGGGGTTGATACAGCGAATCCACGTTTAGCCATTTCCATTGTGCATGTAGTGCTATGGATATAAAACATAGTAAGGCTGTAACCGTCAAATATTTTTTCATACTGTAATCATAAAAAAACACGCCAGAGTTTGTCTGGCGTGTTTCGTATTTAAATCGTTACTTTTTGTTTTTCTTCCATCCATTTATTCCTGCCATACCCTGCAATCACATGTTTCTCGCTGTGATAAGATGAACGAACCAGCGGACCGCTTTCAACATAATCAAAACCTATCTCATACCCTATCTCACGCAATTCCGCAAACTCATCAGGATGCACAAAACGCTGAACTGGTAAATGTTTTTTGGTAGGCTGAAGGTATTGGCCAAGCGTTAATACATCGGTACCAACTGCTACCAGGTCTTTCATGGTTTGTATCACTTCTTCTTTGGTTTCGCCCAGGCCCAGCATCATGCCTGTTTTGGTGCGCATGCCCCCTTCTTTCAGCATCCTTAATACATCCAGGCTGCGGCGGTATTTGGCCTGCACACGTACCTGTTTGGTAAGCCTTTCGCAGGTTTCCATATTATGACTCACCACATGCGGTGCCGCATTAATAATACGTTGTACCTGGTCGGCCTTACCCTGAAAATCGGGTATCAGGGTTTCCATGGTGGTATCAGGGTTCAGTCCTTTAACAGCTTCAATGGTATTATACCAAATTATAGAGCCGCCATCTTTTAATTCATCCCGATCAACACTTGTTAAAACAGCATGCTTCACTTTCATCAGGTGAATGGCTTCTGCTACCCGTTGGGGTTCATCCCATTCAACCGGGGCTGGCCTGCCGGTAGCAACGGCGCAGAATCCGCAACTGCGGGTGCATACATTGCCCAGTATCATAAAAGTGGCTGTTCCTTCTCCCCAGCATTCGCCCATATTGGGACAGTTGCCGCTTTCGCAGATGGTGTGCAGTTTGTGGGTATCAACAAGGCCACGTACATGCTTATAGCTTTCGCCGATAGGCAGTTTTACACGAAGCCAGTTTGGTTTTTTTAAAACAGTATTTGTAGCATCGGCTTTAGCTACCACGGGTAATTCCTGCATCACTAAGGGTTTGGGGTTTGGAGCTTGGGGTTTGGAGTTATTAAATAGGTTAATACTCCGGATTCCAGGCTCCTGACTTATAATTTCAGATTTGCAAAAATAGCTTACTTTCTCTTACCAAAAACGAGGGATATATAGGCGTTGAAAAAGAATTTATTCTCTTTATTGAGCAACAAAATGGGCATTGATTGGGAATAATATTCTGCGTTTACGCCTACTTCCATAGCTGAAAGTACCTCATTATACCGGCCATAATCAAAACGGAGTGCCGCTCTGGCATGTACACCCGGCACAAACTTTATTTCATTAAAACCCTTCCCAAAACTGCCTTTCCCGAGGATAATGGAAGGATTGAGGAACAGGCTATCGTTGTTAGTATATTTGATCTGTTCTTTCTGGTTGGTAGACGGGTTTTGTATTTCTATATAATACGGTTTCAGCAAACCAGCCGAAAAACCTCCCCCATAAATAGCCGAAACGGCCACACCATTTTTATTGCCTTTGCCACCGATCAGCACCTGCTGACCCAGCCCTGCTTTCAGGTAGTAAAAATTATTCTGCTTGCCATAAATATAACTGGAGATGATCAGGAATCCCTGCGAAGCGCTAAGGGTAGGAACTTTTTCTTCTTTGGGATGTTTACGTTCACCTAATTCGAGCCACCATAAATTTGTTTTGGTGATCGTTTTGTACCGGCCATGCTCATAAAACATGCTCCATGCATCTGTATTAAACTTAAAACCAAATGCTCCCTGCTTCTGATAGATAAGCGCACCTTCCTCTTCCTGTTTGATGAGTTGGTTGATCTTTTCCCTGCGCTCTGCTTTTTTTAATTGTTTCGCATCCGCACCGGTAGATTTTACTTTCTGCTGTGCCGAAACAAAAACAGAACTGAGCATGAATGATATAAAAAATAGCTTCTTCACTTCCATTTGATTTGTTACTTGTAAATTTATGGCAAAATGATACAATGACTTCACAAATTATTTATAACGGCGACCTGCGCACTACCGCTACCCATCTTCAAAGCGGAACGGGAATTGAAACGGATGCACCTACTGATAACCAGGGCAAAGGCGAACGTTTTTCTCCCACCGACCTTGTTGTTACTGCCCTTGGCACCTGTATGATCACCACTATGGCTATTAAGGCCAGAACCATGGATATCAAGCTGGATGGCACCCGTTTGGATGTTACCAAAATCATGGTAAGCGATCCACGGCGCATTGGCAAGATCATCGTACAGGTATTTTTACCTTCCGATCTTAATCTTGATGATAAACAAAAAGAGATCCTCGAAAGAACCGGCCGTTACTGCCCCGTTGAAAGAACTTTACATCCTGATGTTGAGCTTGATATCACATTCAACTGGTGATGTTCGTGAGGCGTGAATCGTGAATCGTGAGTCGTCAATCGTGAGTCGTGAGAAAATGTATTAAAAATAACTCACGATTGACGACTGACGACTCACGATTGACGACTCACGATTCACGCCTCACGCTACAAGACGTCATTTCTCAGTATTTTGTTGCCTACCGCACATTCGAGGCATCGTTTGTGCATGCAATAATTATTTGTTAATTCTATCAGTGCCTGCGAGTCGAGTGCCGATTGGTGGCCAATACCCCATTGTTGCCATTGCCGGGTGATCCGGTTTTGTTCGGCAGGTAATTGGTACAGCCAGTGAATGCACCTGTCTTTATAAGCCTGCTCCTTACTCTGCAATCCGTAAGCAAACAGCAGAGGTATCACCGTATTGATCAGGATATTTTCTGCCATCTGCCGGCCAACATGTTTGGGTTGAAGCGTGGTGCATTCATCAAAACGGTAATGGTTGTTCCAGTAATCATTTGCAGTAACCATAAACATTTCCAGCACCTTTGCCAATTCAGTATTTTCTTTTATGATTGAGAAAAGATGCGATGACTGATGCACTACCATTGCCAACTGTGCCAGGCGTACCGTTGGAAAAGCTGCCGGCCGCATACGCAGAAAAGCCGGCTGTTTATTGATTACCTGTAACCCATATTTCTTCTTCAGAAACCAGTACTCGCGCTGAAGCATTATTGGATACGCTTCTTCATATTTATTTGATAATAAATTGGCCTGCCCCAACAACAATGCTTCCAGTTGGTGGATCTGGTTCTTATGCCTGGCAAGAATGTTGATGGAAATATTTTTTGCCACCAGTTCAAACAAAACACTGTTTACTTTAATGCCAAAATTAGCGGCCAGTAACCACCAGCATACTTCTTCCCAGTGATGATTGGATTGCTGCAGCAACGATACTACCTGCGCCGATTTTCTTTCCAGCCTTTCGGCTGCAAGCCGCTCTTTCCATGCTGTCCAGCCTAAATGATTGAGCGCAGGCAAAAAAGAATGGCAGGGAACTACCTGCATTGTTTCCATCATAGACCGGTAATGATCCAGCAATAATTTTGAGATACGCGATTGTAATGCCAAAGTTGGCACAGGGTTACCGTTCCTGTCGTAAACAGGCTGGTCGTCTTCCCAAACCACATGCAGGATGATATTGGCATACCTGCTGTCTGTAGTATGCCCGTGTTTTTGCCAATCGGATGAGAGCAGGTGCAACTCGATATTACCCACCCAAAGGGTATTGTTGATACGGATGATGGCTTCAGAAAAATCGGGCCCCTGGTGTTGGTTAAGTGTGCCCGGCTTTACAACCTGTACTGTTTCGCCCTGTGTGGTCAGGCAATCCTGTTTGCGGTAGTACTGAAACCGCCAGATAAATTGAAGTAATTTTTCATTCATAACAAACCGCTTTTGTTGCGGCCAACTGAAAAATTACAAACTAAGGGAACGTTATAAATACCTGATTTTTGTTCAGAAATTTATTGTATGTAATGCCTGCACTACCCTGCTTACAGGCAGGCCCATCACATTATAAAAATCACCTTTTACAGATTGTATGCCAACAACGCCAATCCATTCCTGTATAGCGTAGGCGCCTGCTTTATCGTAAGGCTCATATTTATCTACATAAAATTCGATCTGCTCATCGGTAAGCGGATGAAAGTTCACTTCTGTGGTATCAGCAAATGCGATCTCGCCCCCTGCATGTAATAAAACAACCCCGGTGATCACATGGTGTTGTTTCCCTGAAAGGGATTGCAATATCCTGATCGCATCTGCCCTGTCGGTTGGTTTGCCTATCACCTTACCATCCAGCACCACAATCGTATCTGCCGCAAGAACAGGTTTACCGGCCATCTCCCCATGAAAAGCTGTTTGTACATACGTTTCAACAGCCCTGGCTTTTTTCCGGGCGATATGCACTGCCACTTCTGAAACGGTAAGTTCTGCAGGAAAATCTTCATCCGTATGCCGCACAATCACTTCAAAAGAAACCTCCGCCCATTCCAGTAACATTTTTCTTCTGGGAGATTGGGAGGCCAAAATAATATCCTGCATACAATAATTTTTTATAGGGGGCTTTAATAGATCCTGAAGAACAACATAGATACAATACCAGTAAGCATAACCAGTTTAACCACCGTGCTTAACCGGTGAAAATCTTCCGGAGATTGCGCTTTAAACAATTGCCATAATATCCATAAAAGCGGGGCAATGATCAGTAAAAAACAATACAACACACTCATCCACCAGCCAAAAGGCAATACATAAAACTGGAGTATGGTTAACACTGCAACCAACACAATGATCCATACCGCTACAAATACTTTACTGGCGTTAATACCCCAAACAATGGGCATAGTACGACAATTATATTTCCTGTCGCCTTCCACATCTTCCATATCCTTGATCACTTCTCGGATAAGTGAGATGATAAAAGCAAATGCAGCATAAATAACGGTTAGTCTGAAAAAGCGGATCTGGTTATGATCAACCTCAAGCAGTGTGTTTATTTTTAAAAGATATTTTGAAAAGAAGATGATGCCGATTACCCATGCCGTTAACAACGAAATGATCACGTTACCGATCAGCAGTTGTTTTTTGAAATTGGTTGAATAAAACCAAAGCAGGATAATGCTTGCAAGGTTGCCTAAAACAAGGTACCAGTATTCGGCAATGGGCAATGCTGATACTGTAAAGAAAAGTCCCAGTAAACTTAAGCACATGTGCCAGAAAATAACCCACCTGCGGCTGATGATGGCATTTACTACCACCTTACCCGGTTTATTTACCTGGTCTATATTCAAATCAAAATAATCATTGATAATATAACCTGCCGCAGCTATCAGCACAGACGCAGTTACAAGAAAAAAGAATTGCCTTGTTTCGGCAGGGTTACCTGCACCATAAATTTTCTGATAAATGCAATACTCAAACAACAACTGTGTTAAAGCGATAAACACGAGGTTGGGCCATCTAACCAGTCGTAAAAATGCGGCAATGATTTTCAAAATACGTATTTATAGTTACAAGGTAACCAACAGTAAAGACAAACTGAATAATTCCCGATTATTGCGATCTTACAGTTGTATCTTCTCCCCAGTCGCCACGTAATTTCATTACTTTTTCTATCACATCCCTTGCACAGCCTTCTCCTCCTTTCAGGTGCGACATATAAGTGGATTTTTCTTTGATCTCCTGTACCGCATCAGCTGGGCAACAGGGTAACCCGGCCAGTTGTATCACCTGCAGGTCCGGGATATCATCTCCCATAAACAATACTTCGTTGCGGGATAATTTATTTACCTGCATAAAATTTTCCAGCACTGCTGCTTTATTCTCAACCTGCATCCACACATCCTTTACACCCAGTTTTTCTAACCTGTTTTTTACTTCAGGTGAGTTGCCGCCCGAAATAACAATCACGCGATACCCTTTTTTTATGGCTAATTGCAAAGCATACCCGTCTTTAATATTCATGCGGCGGGCCATCAAACCATCGGGCAGTACAAATAAGTTACCGTCGGTTAATACACCGTCAACATCAAAAACAAAACTGGTGATATGTTTAAACTGTTCGAGCAAGCGTTAAAATTTTGGAATTGGGAAATTGGGAAATTGGGAAACTGAAAAATCAAATTTCCCTCCCGGCTTAGCCGGGACCAAAATCTCCCAATCATTTCTGATTATCTCTCCACTCATACACCCAGGCACTCTGTATCATTTCCAGATGCCCCTCAGTACTTTGTTCGCGGGTGCCCCCGAAATTAGGTATTTCCAGTATCCAGTTCAACAGATCTGTAAAACGGAGGCGATAAATTTTCCCTTCATTAAACTCATCACCAAAACGCTCGTATAATTTCATCGCTATGTCTTCGTGATCATTCCAGTGTATCGGTGGTTCAAAATGCGCCATATCGGGTTTGGAGTTTGGGGTTTGGGGTTTGGAGTTTTTTTTGGTTATTCACCTAAGAATTGGGTTTGATCGGGGAGGGTTATTTCTACTTCACCTTCACCCGCCTGTAAAATGCATTGGCAACCCAATCTTGAATTGATGCGGGGATTTATAGCGCGGTCTATAAAATCTTCCTCCCTGTCGCCCAGTTCTTCCAGGTGGTTCATTCCTTTGTCTACGTACAAATGACAGGTGCTGCAGGCACAAACCGCGCCACAGTTATGGTGAAGCTCTATCCCATTATCAAGGCATACCTCCAGCAAACTCTGGTCGTCTCCTATATTAGTAAGTGTAATGGGTTCAAGCCCTTTCTGTTCAAATTTTACCTTAATGGTATACATACCGTTCTGTTTGGCTGGCAAAAGTATCTTAGAATGCTTATTTATCCATTCGAGTTTGGAAAAAGTTTACTACCAGACTGTAAATACAGGGTTTTAGATCAGCTTATGCCCAAAACAGGCGCCGATACTCTCAGTCATGGCCCGGTATATTTTTTCTATATCGGGATAAGAGGCTAATAACTGCAGGTGTTTTTCCACCGTTTGCCTGTCGCCCCTGAAAGCCGGGCCTGCCTGCACCTCTTTGGGATGTTGGTTCTGTATGGCCTGCGCTGTTTCTTCGATAATAGAATAGAAAAAGCGGAAATCGATCTGCTCTTTTGCACAATAATCAGCAGCCAGATGATAGAGGTGATTGCTGAAATTGGCCGTAAAAGCCGCCAGCATATGCATTTTTATTCTCTGCTCATCATCGGCCCGTGTAACAACGGGTGATAGCTCGTAGGCAAGTTTTTCTATTTCTCCAATCACCGCTTCCGAACTTCCATCAACCACTATACTAACCGGTTCCAGCGTTGGCATAGACTTCCGGATCATCTTCATGGGCCATAACACCCCATACCTGTCTGTTACTTTATTTAATATCTCTTTTGAAACAGAACCTGCCGTATGAATGACCAGTTTTCCCGGCAATAAAAGCTGCCCTGCCACAGCAGGCAATGCATCGTCCGTAACCGCCAACAGGTATAGATCAGCTTCCCCGTTAATCTTTTTAAGATCAGTTACTGCCTCCGCATTCAACACGGTTGCCAGGTCCTTTGCATGATCGGCATGCCTGCTGAACACCTGTACTATGGTATGCCCGTTCTGTACCAGTAACCGCCCCATTACCGTGGCCACATTACCCGAACCTATGATCGTAACCTGCATATCTTTGAACTTATGAAGATGAAATTAGCACAAAGGCTTTTGATTGGCTATTATAAAACAAAACTAAAAACCATTGGCATTGTTTCGCCCACAAAAGCTGCAGAAGCGGCATACCGGTTATTCTGTACACCCATGTATGGCAAGCCAAAGCGGGAAGCCCCGGCATCATTTCATAAAGCAGAAAAACTTTCATTTGAGATGGATGGCCATACCGTAAGAGGTTTCAGGTGGCAGGCCGGTCACTCCAATGGCAAATCCATTCTCATCATCCATGGATTCAGCAGTTATGCATACAAATTTGAAAAATATGTTTCCCTGCTACAAAAAGAAGGTTTTAATGTGCTGGCTTTTGATGCCCCCGGCCATGGTACCAGCGATGGAAAACGGATCAATGCATACATATATAAGAGTATGCTGCTTCAGATTGAAGAACGCTACGGCCCCTTGTATGGGCTTATGGGGCACTCTTTGGGCGGACTTGCCGCCGCACTGGCTTTTGAAGAGCTAAACAACCGGCAAAACAGGAAATTGGTATTGGTTGCCCCGGCAACAGAAACACAAAGAGCCATTGATAATTTTTTCTCCATCATACCCGTGGATACAAAAACCAGGCAGGCATTTGATCAATTGATCACCAATATCGCTCGTAAACCCATCAGTTATTACTCGGTGAGCCGGGTAGTAAAAAATATTGATGCCCCGGTTTTATGGGTGCATGACAGGCACGACACCATTTGCAGTTTTGATGACGTAAAACCCGTTCAGGCGCTGAACCTGCCGCATGTCAGATTCCTGGTAACCGGGCAATTGGGGCATAGCAAAGTGTACAAAGACAATGCCGTAAGCAAAGAGATCGTACAGTTTTTCACCGATTACCATTCCTGATATTTTTTGCGTTTTGATGGTTTCACCTAATATTGCATGGCAGCAACCTGCAGATTCTCCCCCTCCGGGGAGAATTTTATAGGGTGCCGGTTAATTGAAAAAACTTAATAAAAGTTCCGTCCGAAACGGATTTACAGGCTCTATGGCAAAGAATTTATTGATTGTTGAGTCACCGGCAAAAGCCAAAACAATAGAAAAAATCCTCGGAAGCGATTTTGAGGTGAGAAGTTGTTACGGGCATATACGCGACCTGGAGAAAGACGATATGGGTATTGATGTAAACAATCATTACCTGCCCAGGTATAAAGTACCCGACGACAAGGAAAGAGTGGTGAGGGAACTGAAACAAATGGCCAAAAAAGCGGATGAAGTATGGCTGGCATCGGATGAGGACCGTGAAGGGGAAAGTATTAGCTGGCACCTGGCAGAAGTGCTGGGACTGGATCCTAAGGTAACCAAGCGTATTGTTTTTCATGAGATCACCGCACCTGCCATTAAAGCGGCAGTTCAGAATCCGCGCAGGATTAATATGGACCTGGTAAATGCACAGCAGGCAAGGCGTGTACTGGACCGTTTGGTGGGATTTGAGCTGAGTCCGGTATTATGGCGCAAAATAGGCATGCAGAGAAGTCTGAGCGCAGGCCGTGTGCAGAGTGTAGCCGTACGTTTGATTGTGGAAAGAGAAAGGGAGATCAATCATTTTGTTCCTGAAAGCAGTTATAAGATAGACGCTTATTTTACAGCAGCTGATATCAATAATAAACAGGTAACTTTTAAAGCCGAAGGCCCTTCAAAATTATCGGTATTAAAAGATGCGCAGGCATTTTTAGACAGTTGCAAAGGAGCCGGTTATACGGTTACCGACATACAGGTAAAGCCAGCCAAACGAACACCGGCGGCGCCTTTTACCACTTCTACCCTGCAACAGGAAGCCTCCCGTAAATTGGGTTATGGTGTAAGCCGTACCATGTTGCTGGCACAGAAACTATACGAAAGCGGTAAGATCACTTACATGCGTACGGACAGTATCAGCCTAAGTGATACAGCTTTAACAGATATCCGCAGCCAGATAACCAACGCTTACGGAAGCGAATACCATCAGCCAAGAAAGTTTAAAAACAAAAACGAAAGTGCGCAGGAAGCGCACGAAGCCATCCGTCCTACCTACATGAGTAATTTATCTGTAGAAGATGAAGATGCCAGAAGATTATACGAACTGATCTGGAAAAGAACCATCGCTTCACAAATGAGCGATGCTGAGTTTGAAAAAACAACCGCAAAGATCAATATCAGTACCAATCAAGAAACCCTTTCTGCCACAGGTGAAGTGATGAAGTTTGACGGATTCTTAAAAGTATACATGGAAGGTAAAGATGAGGAAGATGATGAGGCTACCGAAGGCATGCTGCCGCCATTAACCACCGGTCAATCACTCAGCTTTACGCAGATGACCGCAACAGAAAAATTTACCCGCCCCGCTGCCCGTTACACGGAAGCCGCGCTGGTAAAGAAACTGGAAGAACTGGGTATTGGCCGCCCCTCTACTTATGCCCCAACCATTTCTACCATTATTAAAAGAAATTATGTTGAGAAGCGTGATAAGGAAGGCGTAAAAAGAGCCATGAACCTGTTGCGTCTCACTAAAAATGATTCGATAGAAAAAGAGGTGGTGCTGGAAAATACCGGAGCAGAAAAGAATAAACTCTTCCCTACCGACCTGGGTATTGTGGTAACAGATTTTCTGAAACAATATTTTACCAAGGTGATGGACTTTGGCTTCACCGCCAAAATAGAACAGGAGTTTGATGAAATTGCAGAGGGTAAAATTAAATGGAGCAGCATGATTGATGGTTTTTACAAACCATTCCATGATACCATTGAACATACACTTGAAAATGCCGAGCGTGCCAAAGGCGAGAGAGAATTAGGCATTGATGAGGCTACCGGTAAAAAAGTAATTGCCCGCATGGGCCGCTATGGCCCCATGGTGCAGATTGGCGACACGGCTGATGAAACAGAAAAACCAAGGTTTGCCAAACTAAACCCATCGCAAAGCATTGAGACCATCACCATGGAAGAAGCGATGCAGTTGTTCTCTTTGCCAAGAACATTGGGCGAATATGAAGGACAGGAGCTATCGGTTAATGTGGGCCGATTCGGGCCTTATATAAAACTGGGTGATCAATTTATTTCTATTCCCAAAGGTGAGGACCTGCATACGATTGAACTGGACAGGGCCATACAGCTCATCACTGAGAAACAGCAGGCAGATGCGCCGATTGGTTTTTATAATGAACTGCCGGTAACAAAAGGTAAAGGACGTTTTGGGCCCTTTATCAAATGGAACGACATGTACATCAATATTCCACGCGCTTATAATTTTGACGCGCTTACACAAAAAGATATTGATGAACTGATTGAGAAAAAAGTTGCCAAAGAAGCCAACCGTTTTATCAGGCAATGGCCCGAAGAAAAAATATCTATCGAGAATGGCCGCTGGGGTCCGTTCATCCGCTTCAATAAAAAGATGCTGAAACTGGGCCGGAAGCCGGATACCGCTAAATACACAGCAGAAGAACTGGTTGATATCGATATTGAACTGATCAAAAAAATGATCGAAGAGCAGGTACCTAATGCTTTTGCGAAAAAAACAGCCACAAAGAAAGCCGCAGTTAAAAAAACGGCGAAGAAGACGGCAACTAAAAAGGCAGTGGCTAAAAAGTAAAAAGTCAAAATTAAAAAGTCAAAAATGGTTTCATTTTTGACTTTTTAATTTTGACTTTTGCCTTACCTCGCAATCATATAAAAATCCGCGTAATCCGCGATCGATCAATCGTATTTCCCCATCTGTCTCAAAAACCTTACGTGCGCCACTACAGCTTTGCGCATGGTTGGATATTCGATGTATTGCAACTGGTACTCCCTGCAAACACTTCTTACAATCTCGCTGATAGCGGGATAGTGTACGTGTGATATTTTAGGGAACAGGTGGTGTTCTATCTGGAAATTTAATCCGCCTACCAACCAGCTTACTAATTTATTACGTGTAGCAAAGTTTGCAGTGGTCTTGATCTGGTGTGCCGCAAATTCATCCGGCATCTTATTGGTTTCAACATCGGCCACAGGGAACTCGGTATGCTCTACTGTATGCGCCAACTGGAAAACAATACTTAATACAAATCCTGCTACCAAGCTCATCGTTAAGAATCCAATGACCCAGCTTATCCAGCCCACAGATAAAACAGGCAGTACAATAAATACGGCTGCATGATACACTTTTACACTCCAGAACTCAAAATGGTCTTTCAGGCTCATTGGTTTCAAAGGCACACTGCCGATCTTTCTGGAAAAATATTTTTTGTAGTCGGTGAAGAATATCCAGAATACATACAGCAGCATATACAAAAACCAGAAATAAAAATGCTGAAAACGGTGCATCTTATACCGTTTCTGTGTAGGTGCCATCCGCATTAAAATGCCGATCTCAATATCATCATCCACCCCATCAATATTGGTGAAGCTGTGGTGAATCATATTATGTTTCATATTCCACATAAAATGATTGGCGCCTAATAAACTGATAGAAGATGCGGCAATCCTGTTCACCCATTTATTGGTACTGAAACTGCCATGGCTTCCATCATGCATCACATTAAACCCGATGCCTGCAACTAATCCACCCAATATTATACACTCGCCTATTGCGAGGTACCAAACGGGTGTCCAGACCAACAGGTGAATATATACCAACACCAGGGCAATAACCATGGTAATGGCTTTGGTAAACAATTTAGGCGTACCGGTTGAAACAATCCCGCGTTCATCAAAATACTGCTGAACTCTCTTTTTCAAGTCGGAATGCAGTGACTTTGAAACAGTAGGGAATTTGGGAATGGCAAAATCTGACATAGAATGCTTTAAATGATAAGGTGCAAAAGTAGCTATTAAAGGCCTTTGTGAGGTGTTAATTTTGGTAAATTGTACCTATTGGCAGTCCCGTAACGTACATATAAGCTTATTATTACTTCAAAGGATATTCATATTTCCACATGTATAGGATAACTTAACGGGCATGGATAACAAAAATTTAATTTAGTTTGATGAGGAAATCATGAGAAACTAACGGTAATCCAACCGATTATACATCATGTTTAACCGGAGCTTGTATGCAGGAAACCAGAGAAATCAATGCACTTTTTACACTGATCGATGACCCCGATGAGGAGGTCTATTCCACTGTTTCCGAGAAAATAGTGGCGTATGGGAAGAATATCATCCCCAACCTGGAGCATTTATGGGAGACCACACTGAGTGAAGATGTGCAGGAACGCATTGAAATGATCATCCACCACCTGCATTTTACCGACCTGCATAACGATCTTGTTGAATGGCGCGACGGCGCTTACCATGATCTGTTGTTTGGCGCTTTACTGGTTTCAAAATTCCAGTATCCCGATCTTCATACCACACCTGTTTTACAGGATATTGAAAAAATACGCCGCAACGTATGGCTGGAATTGAATAGTTTTTTAACGCCGCTTGAGCAGGCAAATGTGTTATCAAGCATCATCTACAATTACTATAACCTGAAAGGTGTTGAAGTTAATTATGAGCACCCGGATGATTTTTTCCTGCACAAAGTATTGGAGAGCAAAAAAGGCAACGCGTTAACCAATGGCATCCTTTACCAGGTAATGTGCGACCAGTTGGATATTAATGCCAAGATCATCAATATACCCAAGCAGTGCATTATTGCTTTTTATCATTCAGATTATGATGCCGGCACCCATGTGGGGCACCCGCAGGATAAAATACATTTTTATGTAGACGCCACCACCGGGCAGGCATTCTCGCACAAAGACGTGGAGAATTATTTTAATCGGATATCTGTACCACCTACTCCTTCTTATTTTAAGCCACAATCGCACAAACGCATCATTCAGACCTTGCTGGAAGAGGTTTCTAAATGTTTCGACAGGCCTTCCAATGAATACAAGCAAAAAGAGCTGATGCAACTTGCCGATCTTTTAGATCAATAATTCTTACCTGTGGTAGTAATAGTTATAAGAGAAAAACTCCGTGTCTTTCTTCCAGCCATTTCTTTCGTACACTTTCTGGGCACGGTAATTACCTGCAGCGGTTTGCAGTACCAGCCAGCGGCTTTCTGTTTCAGATCCCAGTTCCTGTGCCGCTTTCAGTAAAATATCTGCCGCACCTGAGCCACGTGATTCTTCTGCAACATACAGATCGTTCAATACCCAGCAGCGTTTCATACTTACAGAAGAGAACACCGGATACAATTGGGTAAATCCAACAATAACATTGTCGATCAATGCAACAAAAATTACTGATTCATTACGCTGGATACGTTCAGAAAGAAATTCTTTGGCGGCTGGGATATCAGAAGACTGTTTGTAAAAAATTCTGTATTGATCGAACAATACAGCTAATGAATCAACATCTTCGATAGTGGCTTTTCTGATTTTCATATAACAAGATTTGAAGTGTTTCTTATCACGATCACACAGATGAAAAAACGTTAACCTGTCATCTGTCTGATCAATATTATCCAACTAATACATTAAACCAAACTGGCTTCTAAATGAATGGGCATGCTATAAGCCTTGCTAACAGGGCAATTGGCCTTGGCATCTGCCGCGCATTCCTGGAATTTTTCTGCACTGATCCCGGGTACTTTACCTTTTACAGCAAGGAAAGAACCGGTGATCACTCCTTCTTCCAGTGCAATGGCGCAGGTTACTTCAAGTGTTTCGGGAGTAAACCCTGCAGCGCCCAAAACAAAACTCAGCTTCATGGCAAAACAACCGGCATGAGCGGCAGCCATCAACTCTTCAGGATTGGTACCAATGCCATCGGCAAAGCGGGAATTAAATGAATATTGGTTGTTGTTAAGTACCGTACTTTGTGTGCTCACTTTGCCATTACCCTCTTTTCCCGAACCATTCCATACGGCTGTTGCTGTGCGTTTCATAAGCATTTAATTTTTAGATTTGAAAAAAACTGGTACCATGATCAATTGGGACGACTTTGAAAAAATAGATATCCGCATTGGAACCATTATTGAAGTTACTGAATTCCCCAAAGCGAAAAAACCTGCTTACCAATTAACTATCGATTTTGGTCCTTTAGGCATCAAACATTCTTCTGCACAGATCACCCATTATTATACCAAAGAGGCATTAAAAGGCAAACAGATCCTGGCTGTGGTTAACTTTCCGCCCAAACAAATTGCCAACTATTTTAGTGAATGCTTAGTATTAGGTGTGTATGATGAGAATAATCAGGTAATTTTATTGCAAACAGAACGCCCCGTAACTAACGGGCAACGTGTTGGCTGATGAGTGAACTGCATTATACATATTATGAAAGCCCGATCGGGATGCTGAAGATTGGTGGCACCGATCAGTACATAGGTGAGTTGACTTTCGTTGACAATACGGATCAGTTAACCTATGGGGAGCCCGGCATTACTGAAGTTATGCATCAATGCACCGAGCAACTGATCGAATATTTTCATGGCACACGTAAAGCATTTGATATACCCGTGCACCAGGAAGGCACCGAATTTCAATTAAGGGTTTGGAGTGAACTGATGGAGATCGCTTATGGAAAAACCATCAGCTATATGGACATGGCCAAACGCCTTGGCGACCCCAAAGTGATACGTGCAGCGGCCAGCACCAATGGAAAAAATAAAATAGCCATTATAGTTCCCTGTCACCGCGTTATTGGCAGCGACCGTTCGCTTGTTGGTTATTCCGGTGGCATGTGGCGGAAAAAATGGTTATTGGGGCTTGAGTTTAAGATCGCACATGGTGTGCAGACCTTGTTTTAATATTGAATTTTGAATATTGAACAACGAATATTGAAGTGATGGAGCTAACTCAATCTCATATTAACATTTCTTTGAATAATTCCTTTTCAACCAACAGTTGAATGAAATACTTTTACAGTAATGGCACGTGTTGGTAAAATCATATTTCTTTTTATTTGTCTGACCATATTGGCTGCTAAAGGATGGTCGCAGGCCTGTACTACTTTAGGGCAAAACCCCTATTCTGCTTTTCCTGTTTGCGGGGCAACTGATTTTGTTCAGAAGAATGTTCCTATCTGTAACAATGCAGTGGTGCCCGCCAAAGGATGCACCAATTCAACTTTTGCTACTGCCAATCCGTATTGGTACAAATTCACCTGTTATACATCGGGTACGCTTGGATTTGTGATTACTCCTTTGAATACGCTTCCGGAAGATTATGACTGGCAGCTATTTGATATTACCGGGCACGATCCGATGGATGTATTTACAGATACCTCACTAATTGTAACAGCTAACTGGGTAGGAACTTATGGACCTACCGGAGCATCCGCGGCCGGAACTTCGGTATTTTCATGCGCGTCTGATCCCCGGCAAAATCTTTCTGCTTTTGCCAAAATGCCCAATATCGTAGCCGGGCATGAATATCTTTTATTGGTTAGTCATTTTTTACTCAACAGTACCAGTGAAGTAGGATATACACTCTCCTTCTCTAACGGTAAACCGGGCGGGGGCACTGCCAGTATTGTTAACCCCATCATACCTGCTATTCAAAATGCATGGGGTGTTTGTGACGGTACCGAAATTGTTGTGAAACTGAAAAGCAGGATCGATTGTAGTACCATTGCCGCCAATGGCTCAGATTTTACAGTAAGCGGTCCCGGTGGCGTAAAAATTGTTTCTGCTACCGGTAATGGTTGTGCTGCCGGTTTTGACTCAGATTCTATTTTCCTGAAATTAGACCGTGTTTTATCTCCGGGTACTTATACCGTAACAGCCCAACTGGGCACAGACGGCAATACCCTTTCAGATAACTGCGCCAACACACTACCTGTGGGTAATAATGCTAGTCTGAAATTTAGGCCTGCACAACCCACACCCATGGACAGCATCAGCCCGGTGATCTGTATGAAAGATACGTTACAGCTTGTTTTCAGCAGGCCTATGAGCTGTAACTCCATCGCGCCTGACGGTAGCGATTTTTCTATTACCGGACCAGCCACCGTTACAGTAAAATCTGCAGCAGGTATTTGCACTAACGGAGTGAGTACCGTGATCAGGATCATTCTTACTGCACCCATACGTACTAACGGAACCTTCACCATTTTACTGAAGAACGGATCGGATGGCAATACGTTGCTTGATGAATGCAGTGAGGTAACACCTGCCGGATCTACCCTGTCCTTCACCACAAAAGATATTACTACCGCCGATTTTGTGGCCTCCGTAAACCCCGGTTGCAAAATTGATACATTATACCTCACACATAATGGTTACGGTGGCACCACACAATGGCAATGGAGTCTTGATAGTAATGCATTAAGTATTTCGCAGAATACAACACTTGTTTCTAAAGCATATGGCCCGCATACGGTACAGTTGTTTGTTACCAATGGCAAATGCAGCGATACGGCCTCAACCCGTTTTACTTTTCCTGATTATACTGTGAAAGCGGCATTTGTTAGTGCAGATACTTTATGTCCGTCTGATACCCTGCATTTTACCGACAGAAGCAGCGGCAATGCTACTTTATGGAATTGGGATTTTGGTAATGGTGTTACCAGCACATTACAGGCACCGGGACCGCAGCGTTACCCGCTTGCCAGCCGATCCGGCACTTATGTTGCCAGGCTGGTAGCAGGAAACAATCTTAACTGCACCGACACTACTTATAAACTGATTACCGTATTAGCCAGTTGTTACATTGCCGTACCATCCGCGTTTACGCCTAATGGTGATGGGTTGAATGATTATCTCTATCCCCTGAATGCATTCAAGGCCGATAACCTTTTGTTCAAAGTATATAACCGCTACGGCCAGGTAATTTTTGAATCGAAGGATTATTCTAAAAAATGGGATGGCCGCTTAAACAGTGTTCCCCAACCCAGCGGCACTTATGTGTGGACATTCAGTTACACCGATCATGATACGGGCCAGCCGGTGTTTTTGAAAGGGACGGTGGTGCTGATTCGGTGAGTCAAAAATAAAAAGTCAAAAGTCAAAATCAGGTATCCGTTATTTTGACTTTTTAATTTTTAATTCTTAATTCTTAACTACCGCATATCTTCCCCCGAAAACCCAAACGGCAATAAACTTGCTGCCCGGGGGATTACAAATATTTTTCCTTCCATTCCGCCCAATACCAAACGGATAGGGTGTTTTAATATGGTTTCATATTCTACCATTGTTTGCCGGCAAATGCCGCAGGGCGAAATGGGGCGGTCGCTTTTACCCTGCTCATTAAGATAACTGATGGCGATGGTTTTAATAGGAACACCAGGATAAACAGAAGAAGCGGCAGATAATAAAACCCGTTCAGCACAGATGCCTACAGGATAGCTTGCATTTTCCTGGTTACTGCCCAATATTGTTTTATCATTTGTTAGAAGAGCTGCAGCGCCAACCCTGAAATGAGAATAAGGAGCATAAGAAATACCGGTGGCTTTTTGCGCCTCGAGCAGCAAAGCCGCATCTTCTGCAGAAAGCTGTTCAATGGAATCGTATACATCAAATTCGATACTGATCTTTTGATGGTTCATATCTTCAATATTTTTCTGTGTTACATTATAATCTCAAAACCGTGCCTTAGTGCCTTAGTGAGCATTTTTTCTCACTAAGGCACGGTTTGATTTACTTGCGTCGGGAAGAATTCATTTTTTCGATCTTTTTATTTGCAACACGTTATTTATCAGACAAAAAAGTCCTCAGAGCCGTTTGCTCTGAGGACCCCTCCGTTGATTAAAGATAATTATTTTATACCATTGAACAATCGTTTCCAGCGTGGGCCTTTATCCCAGCTAAACCATATCAGGGAGGCTTTTCCTACTATATGTGTTTCGGGTACAAAACCCCAATAGCGGCTATCCTGGCTGCGGTGGCGGTTATCACCCATCATCCAGTAATAACCATATTTAGTGGTATAAGAAGTAGCTTCTTTTCCGTTAAGGATGAACTTACCATTTACTTCATCAAGTGTATTATGTTCGTAAGTAATAATTAACCTTCGGTAAAGGGCGATGGTTTGTGGTGTAAGCGGCAATACATCTCCTTTCTTCGGGATTCTGAGTGGCCCGTAATTATCTACAGTCCATGGATAATTTGCTTCATCATTCGGGAAGGTCATACCTACCTGGTTATCTGAATAAGCGGTAACAGATTTTACATTAGGCTGTGCTTTTACTTTAGCAGCTTCTGAGGGAGTGAGGTTAAGTACCATTGTGCCGGGAGTTGCAGAAGTACGCACCTGATCGCCTGGGTTCTCCATATCAATACCTAATTCGTCTTTCATAAATTCTTCCGTAAAACCGGTTCCATTGGTTTCAATCAGGTATTCTGTCTGCGAATTACCCGGAACAGGTGATGGCTGTTTGTTTACATACAGCGATCCATTTTTAACCTGTATCTCATCGCCACTAACAGCCACACATCTTTTAATGTAGTTATCGGTTTTATCCATTGGATGCACGATAACGGGATATGTGGCATTGAGCGCTGCCCTGTCGCCTTTAAATTCTTCGCGCAGCACATCATAATAAGGTCTTGCACTACCAAACTCAGGCAGGTTGATAATGGTATCTCCTTCCGGAAAATTGAATACTACTACATCATTTCGTTTTACTTCTGTTATTGCAGGTAAACGTTTATATGACAACTGCAAAGCACTGATATATGAAGGAGTGGTTTTTGAAAAAGGCATGGTATTGTGCACAAACGGGAACGACAATGGTGTTTGCGGGATACGCGGGCCGTAACTCATCTTGTTCACAAACAGGAAATCGTTAACCAGCAGCGTTTTTTCCATGCTGCCGGTAGGAATTACATACGCTTCAAAAATAAATGTGCGGATGATGGTGGCCGCCACTACAGCAAACACGCCGGCATCAATCCACTCGCGTGAGGCGGGTTTGTGGTAATGTTTCAGCACATCTTCCCCATACCATTTTTCTTTTTCTGAAAAACCGAGATATGGAAAATAAATAAAAGGAACTAATACGGTAAGCGAGTGGTCGATCACAGTAACCCTTTTGAAATGCATCACGAAAATGATGGTGATCCAGATTGTGATGAACTGTCCGGCAATAGGTATCAGTTGCAGCCAGAACCAGTATTTATTGATCTTGCATTTTTCAACAATCAGCCAGGTATTATATAAAGGGATCAATGCTTTCCATGGCACTATTCCTGCCTTTTTAAACATACCATACATACCCACATGCCAACCGATAACGCCGATAATTAGTAGAATTAAGCCCATAGTTTACAATTAAGTAGTAACAAAAATATCCTTTTAGCCCGGACAGGGAAGCTTTACGGGTAAAAGTTTTCTTAAATGTGGGAAGGGGTGATTAAGTTAAAAGGGTTAAAATAGTTAAAGTGGTTACAGTAGTGACGCCTTATTATAACCATTTTAACTATTTTAACTATTTTAACCACTTTAACTATTTTAACCACTTTAACCACTTTAACCTCTTTAACTATCCCTACCTCACATAAGCCTCCACATCGGCCACAGCAATCTCTTTGCCTGATAAAATGATCAGGCGCTCCACCACATTTCTTAATTCGCGGATATTGCCTGTCCAGTTATGCTGCTGCAGGGCGGCCATGGCTTTTTTGTCGATGGCCTTTTTTGCCTGGCCGTATTCTTCGGCTATATCGGCGAGGAATTTATCAACCAGTAATGGAATATCATCCCTGCGCTCGTTTAGAGGTGGTACATGTATTAAAATTACCCCCAGGCGGTGGTAAAGATCGAGGCGGAAATTCTTTTCATTTACTTCCTGCAACAGGTCTTTATTGGTTGCAGCAATTACGCGCACGTCAACAGCTATTTCTTTATCTCCACCTACCCTTGTTATTTTGCCTTCCTGCAAAGCACGTAACACTTTGGCCTGCGCGCTCAAACTCATGTCTCCTATCTCATCCAGAAATAAAGTGCCTCCGTTTGCCTGTTCAAACTTACCAATGCGTTGTTTGATGGCGGAGGTGAAAGAACCTTTTTCATGACCAAATAATTCGCTTTCTATCAGTTCGCCGGGAATGGCCGCACAGTTCACTTCTACGATGGGTGCATTGGCGCGGTTACTTTTTTCGTGAAGCCATCTTGCCACCAGTTCCTTACCACTGCCATTTTCGCCGGTAATCAGTACACGCGCATCGGTGGGCGCTACTTTTTCAATCGTTTCTTTTACTTTTCTGATGCCTTCGCTTTCTCCGATGATCTCCTGCACTCTTGACACTTTTCTTTTCAGCACTTTGGTTTCTTTTACCAATGTGGTTTTATCGAGTGCGTTACGGATAGTGATGAGCAGGCGATTCAGGTCTGGCGGTTTGGCAATATAATCAAACGCACCTTTCTTAACAGCATCAACAGCAGTTTCAATATTTCCGTGCCCGCTGATCATAATGACCGGTGTTTCTGAATTTGAATCGATCACTTTCTGTAAAAATTCAATTCCATCCAGTTTGGGCATTTTGATATCGCAAAGCACCACATCGTACGAACCTGAAGTAAATTTTTTCAACCCTTCTTCTCCATCGTTTGCTTCTTCTACAGTAAAGCCTTCATTGGCTAAAATCTCTTTCAGTACGTTGCGGATGGCTTTTTCATCGTCTATGATCAGAATTGCAGGCATCTATGTTTTTATTTTATTGCTAAGATAAACTAAGTTAAAAGATATGATTAAAATCTATGGCGATGGTGTTAAAACCGGTATAAAACCCCTGTATAAACATTTATAGTGCCGGCAGGATTATAATATCGTTTTCCGGCAGCATTAATGTCGTTACCAAGACTATACGTCTGGTTTAACAGGTTATCAATCCCAAAGAAAATATCAAATTGTTTCCCTTTCTGTTTGCAGCGATAACCGGTTTTTAACTGCAGTAATTGATAGGCCGCTGCATACGCATCATTGGCGTCTGTTAACGGCAATTTTGATGTACAGTTCAACGATACATTCATGTACAAGCCTTTTGATGTTTCCATATCAACCCCGCCAAGCCAGATATTGCGCGGTACGCCGGTAAGTTCATTCCCGGAATAGTTATTGCTTATTTGCCTGTAATCATCAAAACGATAGGGCTGATAACTATAGCTGCTCCATGCGGTAAGTCCGGAAATAAAGCCTTTGCTTTTTTGCACCAGTTGATATCTGATCAAAGCCTCTACTCCATTTTGTCTGGTACCACCGGCATTCACAAAATATTCTGCGCCTGCGGTGTTATTTCGTCTAACAATGGCATTTTTCAACTTAAAAAAATAAGCCGCCACATCAAACTGCAGGCGTTGATCCAGTAATTCTCCTTTAATTCCTGTTTCATAATTCCAGCCATACTCTGCTTCCAGGTTAGCATAATAATTTCCATCCGACGGCCTGAGTTCTGCCAGTGCAGGTGGCGAAAATCCTTTGGCAGCAATGGCATACAACGAAATATTTTTTGTAAGCCTGTACAGCACTGCCAATCTTGGCGTAAATACACTATTGATATTTCTTGTAACAAACAACGAACCCGGATCGGTTAGTCTTTTGTAGCGATACGATTGATTGTTCAGGCTCAATCCTGCAGTAAAGCTCCATATATCATCAATCATATATTTTACCTGCGAAAAAGCAAACCATTGAACAGCGTGTACCTCATCTTTAAACTGCACCGTATCTGCATTGCCCGAACGGTTACCAAAATCATTGATAAGGGAATGATTGTATAACCATTCTGCACCGTTCATCCATTGAAAAGAAGCATGTGCAGTGCTGGTTTGATACACAAGATTGCTACCTGCACCCGCATTAGCTTCTCCTCTTTTTTCGTAATTGGTGATGAAAGGATTGGTAAAAGATGTGTGGTTACCTGTAATAAATGATTTTACAGAGAAGTGATTCCCGAGGTCAAGTTCATGATGCAGTCCCCCAAAAATGGTTTTGTTATACACAGCCGATTTTTGCTGAACAGCTCCGGGCAAAGCGCCTGCGGGCTGCCGGGATAATTTAGGATTGGTCTGCATCTGCGCCAATGTAATACCACCGGGTGTTTGATAAAAAATATCAGCGTAAAAAACAAGAAACCGGAATTCCTGTTTTGCGTTCTGCCAACTACCCTGCCATTTGAAGATATCCTTTCTGGTGCCGGATTGTTCGCGATAACCATCCGACTGCTGATGCATTTGCTGAACAGAGGAAGCAAAATTTTTGGTACTGTATTGCCATCCCGCCTGTTGCTGGAATAACCCGAATGAACCTCCTGTGATCCCGGCAGTAAAATGATTTTGTGGTGTTGTAGAAAAATATTGATCCGATTTTAATAATAATGCCCCGCCCGTTCCTGCCCCATACATACTGGCAACCGGCCCTTTGATGATCTCTGCACCAGACAACTGACTCATATCCACCATATTTAAATAGGCATTTCCACCCGCATCTGTTAACGGGATACCATTCCAATACAGTTTTACATTTCTTACACCAAAAGGAGATCGCAACAGGCTTCCGCGTATGGATAAACGATAACTGGCCGGTGAGCGCTCTTCCATACGTATACCGGGTACTGTATTCAATGCCGGAACAAGTGAGGTGCCCGCATAGCGATTCATTTCTTTAGAGGTGATAACGGCAACAGCCGCCGGCAGTGTTTTCCAGTGCTGGCGCGAATAAAATGCGTTTACCACTACCTCCTGCAAACTACTGTCGTTAACGGAATGGAGCTGACTGTTATTTGCCTTCTGGGAAAATAGCAGAGCAGGCAAAAAGAAATGATATATAAAAAAAACTAAGCGCATCAGTAAACTTTCTCTGTCAAAGTATCCTATAAAAGTTCTTGCTGAACAGAAAGCAAAAACCCGAAGTGTACTGCTTCGGGTTTTCTGTTCTTATGGATAGTATTATTTTTTAAGGTACATCACTTCTTTTACCAGCTTCACCGTTCTTTCCACATCAGGAATGGCTAATGCGGCAAGATTGGGTGCATAGTGCATAGGTGCATCGGCGCTTGTAATACGGCGGATAGGTGCATCCAGGTAATCGAACCCTTCTTTCTGTATACGGTAACTGATCTCTGAAGAAACGGAGGCAAATGGCCATTGTTCTTCCACGATCACCAATCTATTGGTTTTCTTCACGCTTTCCAGGATGGTCATCCAGTCTAGCGGACGGATTGTTCTCAGATCTATCACTTCAGCGCTGATCCCTTCTTTTTCCAAAGCAGCAGCAGCATCCAAAGAAACTTTCACCATTTTATTAAAAGAAACGAGGGTTACGTCGCGGCCTTGTTTTTTTACATCGGCCTTACCCAATGGGATATAATATTCTTCATCAGGGATATCGCATTTATCGCCATACATCACTTCACTTTCCATAAACATCACAGGGTCCTTTTCGTAACGGATGGCCTGTTTTAATAAACCTTTTGCATCGTACCCGTTAGAAGGGGATACCACTTTTAATCCGGGGATATTGGCATAATAGCTTTCAAATGCAGTGGAGTGCTGGGCGCCTAACTGGCCGGCGCTGCCGTTACCGCCACGGAAAACGATAGGGCAACTGATCTGCCCGCCACTCATGGCCAGCATTTTAGAGGCGGTATTCAGGATCTGGTCAAGCGCCAGAACGGCGAAGTTCCAGGTCATAAATTCAACAATCGGTTTTAAGCCGTTTTGGGCAGCTCCAACGCCTACTGCGGTAAAACCCAGTTCAGCAATAGGGGTATCTATCACACGTTTTGGACCAAATTCGGCCAGCATTCCCTGGCTCACCTTGTAAGCGCCATTATATTCGGCTACTTCTTCACCCATCAAGAAGACCCTCTCGTCTCTTCTCATTTCTTCATTCATGGCTTCACGGATAGCCTCTCTGAAAGCAATAGAACGCATCATGTCGGTTTTTAAATGAGCAGCAAAAATATAAGATTATCGAGTACAAAACCAAAAATGCTTGAATACAGCTTATAGCTGTGAGCCGCGAGCCTTGAGCTGCGATTTTGTGGGAAAAATTGTTATTTACTGATGGAAAACAAAGATCCCCCGTCAGAAATGACAGGGGATCTTTGTTATTTTATTACCAGCCTGATAAAATGGCCATTTTTAAAACTTTCAAACTATGATGACTCGCAGCTCAAGGCTCATAGCTCACAGCTAATTCCTAAAATACATTCCAGCCGTAGCTAACATAGTATAAACCTCCGATAGCGGGGTTACCATAGCCGGTTTGGTAATACCTGTTAAACAGGTTGGTAGCGCCAACTTTGATCAGAGATTTGGTTGAAGGGAGTTTGTAGCTCACCATCGCATCTACTGTTCTGGTAAAAGGCATTCTGCCTGAAGAGAAAGTTCCTTCATAGGTATAAACATCGGTCCACCTGTACACCACGCTGAAACCAAAACGGTTACCCTTACCAAAGCCGCTATTATTGAAAGCCATGTTCACACGGTATTTTGGTGTATTGAAATAAGATACGAAGCCTGCAGGCAGGTCGCCAATCATATCTGAATACAGGTTACCGCTAACAGAAAAGTTCTTAGGTAACAGGTATTCTGCTGATGCACCCCATCCATTGGTTTTTACATCTCCGGGAGTGTTAACAGAAATACTGTAGCCGATACGCTTATTTGCATCCAGCACATCAAATACGCTGGCTGGTCCTGAAGGAGCATTTCTTGCCTGGATAACAGTTACACCGCTCAGGAAGTCTTTATAAGTAGCCCAGTAAGCATATACATCGATCAATAATCTCTGCGCGATCAGGCCTTTATAACCCACTTCAAAAGACTGGCTTGACTCTGGTTTGAATTCACCAAACTGCTGTTGTTGTAACAGGGCCGGGTTTGGAGAACCAGCCAATGCACTGGCTCCAAATGCCTGCACGCTGGCAAGTGTATAAGCAGGGTTAGTGCTGAATTTATAGAAATCTCTCAATTGTGGTAAGCCACCCATTAAGCGGGTACCGCCACCAATTGTGAGGTTAATCCATTGGTTCTGTGTGGTTGGGAAGCGATACGCCTGCTGATAAGAGAAACGCAGATTGTGGTCTTTCGCCAGTTTTATTACGGCAGAAGCTCTTGGCGTAAAACGTCCTTTAAAATTCGAGTTCTTATCATAACGGCCGGAAACAGTCAGTTTCAGCCCATCATTCAATAATTTCTGAGATAATTGGGCATAAGCGCCAATCTCGTCTATATTGATATTACCTGCTGTATCGGCAAACAAAGTACCTTTGGAATTCAGTACAAATCTTCTTGTGCTGGCACCAACCAACAGATCAGTACCGCTTTTCGCGAGCCCGAGATCTTCTGTAAGATTGTATTGACCTTCAAATACATTCAGTCTTGATGCATCAAGGAACAAACCACCACCCTGAGAAATAGGGGTACCTGCTACTTTCTTAAACAAATCTGTAGCTCCGATAAAACCGGTAGGTCTGCCCTGATCTGCTACTGACCGGGCAACATTTAATAAAGCCAGTTTATTAGAAGTAACCACTCCCGGAGCAGCAGCCTGTGCAGCAGCTAAAGCCGCCGCAGGTGTTAATCCGGCACCCAGTCCGGCAGCATACCCTGCACCTAATGCACCTACATAAGTACCAACAGCCGCACCAACTGAAGCGGCAACAAACTTAGGATACCATACTGTGGCACTTGGGCTCCATGCTTCGTTGAAAAGACGTGCGGTAATAGTTGAGTTGAAGGTACTGCCTGAATTCTCATGCGTAGTATAGGCTCTTAAGTACCAGTTTTTGCTCTTCACCTCTAATTTGTACTGACCCATTTTCAGGTCTTTCAGAGAATACCGGTCGCTACCGGTATACACACTGTTACCTGTTCCCCAGTTGGCCTGGAAAGATGCTTCCGTTTTATCTGATAATTTATAATGTAAGGATCCGCTTAATTTAACATTCAAAGTAATAGGATCTACCACATCTTTTTCATTGTAACCGGTTCTTGAAACATACAATGGAACGGCAGAAAAACCGTACAACAGGGATGATGGAATTGGTGTAGGCGTTGTAATACCGGGGAACGCACCGGCAGGGATCACACCAAGGAAAGGTGTAGTTGCAATCAGATTTGCATAAGCACCTCTCAGGTCTGCATTGGTTTCATCACCATAAACATTCACACCATCATAGTTAGGGTCTGAAAGCCTGTCGCCAATAGTGGCAGCGCCATTAGGCCCTACAGAACCCGGACTTGGCGGGCGGAGATAGTTATTGGTTTGAGTAGCCAGCCAGTCGTTAGCCTGTACAAACTGTGCACCAATTTTGAAAGCTAATTTGTCGTTTATTTTTTTGGCCCAGCGAACACTCCAGTCGTAGAAAGGAGAAATATTCCGCTGACGCTGATCCACATCTTTCACACCCTGTTTGATCTGAAAACTCAGGCCCTGGTATTTGAAAGGGTTTTTACTGTTGATCAACACCGTACCATTCATACCACCTGATCCATACAATGCAGAAGATGCACCGGGAAGTAATTCGATATTTTCAACATCAAGCTCTGTTAAACCAACAATGCTACCTACGGCAAAGTTTAAGCCCGGCGCCTGGTTATCCATACCGTCAACGATCTGGTTTAAACGGGCGTTACCGCTATTATTGAATCCACGGGTACCCACGCTGCGGAAGGTTAAGCTGGCTGCTACCACATCCACTCCTTTCAGGTTGGTGATCATATCGTAATAACTTGTGGCAGGCGTATTGCGGATGGCGGCTGTACTGATCCTTTCAATAGATACCGGCGACTCCAGAATCCGCTCCGGTACCCTTGAAGCCGCTACTACCACCTCATCGCCCAAAGTATAGGCAGCATCAAGCTCTACATTCACCACTTCGTTATCTTTTTTTACGGCTACTTCTTTATTAGAATAACCAACAGAAGAGAAGACCAGTGTAAAAGGCAGTTTTTGTACGGTAGAAAACTTAAAAGTACCCTTGTCATCGGTAAATGTGCCTGTTGATGTTCCTTTGATGGTAACGGATACCGCCGAAACGGCTTCTTTAGATTTACCGTTCTTTACGCTACCGGAGACAGTAGTTGATTGCTGGGCAGTAGCAGAAATGCAAAAAGCTGCACCGATGGCCAGCAACCCGTAACGGGTTAATAGTCTTCTCATATTAGCAAGTTTTAATGAATTGTTACTAAAAATAGCATTTGTTAGTTTCGTACAAAAATTTAATTTGTTCACAAATAACGGTAAGGTGTTGAGAAAAATTATGTTCACTAACCCCTATTTATCAATCGACTATCTAATTTTGGCCCATGCCATCCTTTCAATTCCCCTTTCAGACCAACCTTTATCATGGTAAAGTAAGAGATGTTTATAGTATAAAAGATAACTGGCTGGTGATGATAGCCAGCGACAGGATCTCTGCTTTTGATGTGATATTGCCCCGGCCTATCCCTTATAAAGGACAGGTTTTAAACCAGATTGCAGCCTTTATGCTGGATGCAACCCGTGATATCTGCCCCAACTGGCTGGTAGATGTTCCTGCGCCAAATGTTTCTATCGGCAAACGTTGTGTTCCTTTTAAAATAGAAATGGTGGTACGTGGAAACGTGGTGGGCCATGCCTGGAGAACCTATAGCAATGGTAAAAGAGAACTATGTGGTGAAAAAATGGCTGAAGGGTTAAAAGAAAATGATTTTTTCCCAACACCCATCATTACCCCATCAACCAAAGCGGAGGAGGGCCATGATGAGGATATTTCGAAAGCAGACATTATTGCCAAAGGTTTGGTAAGTGCCCAAGACTGGAAAGTACTGGAAGAGTACACATTGAAATTATTTGCAAGGGGCAAAGAGATCGCTGCCAAACAGGGATTGATACTGGCGGATACAAAATATGAGTTTGGAAAAATAGGCGATACCATTTACCTGATGGATGAAGTGCATACACCGGATTCATCCAGGTATTTTATTGCTGATGGTTTTGAAGAAAGACAGGCCAAAGGCGAAAAACAAAAACAACTGAGCAAGGAATTTGTGAGGGAATGGCTGATCGCCAATAATTTTATGGGCAAGGAAGGACAAACCGTTCCGGAAATGACTGATGAATGGATAGACACCATCAGTAAAAGATATATTGAGTTGTTTGAAAAAGTAATCGGTAAAAAATTCGTTCCGGAAAATATCAGCGAACAGGAAACCTATCAAAGGGTTCTCGCTTCTCTTGAGAAAAATGCGTTTTGAAAAAGATAAAAATGGCCGGAATTTGAACCGGCCATTTTTATTTAAAATCCTGCTTTCAAACTCACAATAAAATTTCTGCCCGGCGCAGAAATACCGCTGGCAAAATAGCGGTAATTTCTGTCGAGAATATTTTCAACCTGTACCTGCAGGGATACCTGTTTTCCAAAATTTACAAGTCCGCGTACATTTAATGTATACCATGATGGCATTCCATCTGCAGTGGCATATTGCACATTATCCTCTCCATCCGGGTTGTAATCTGCTATGCGCTTCCATCCGTTAAACAGAACATAGCCTTCTGCCTGCCATGCATTCTTTGTGTGTTTGATCCCTACCCTGCCATACACGGGCGGAATATGATCTAACGGAACTGTTACACCTGCATTGGTAAATTTTCCTTTTGTATAAGTGTACACAGCTTCAATATTGGTTGAGGGCATCAGCTTCCAGACAGCATTTACACTAAAGCCTGCCAGCCATGCTTTTGCTTTGTTTTGCGGTGCAAACACAGCGCTTTGCACGTTCTGGTAAACAATGCTGTCGCTTCCATTGAACAGAAATCTATCTACAACAATGGCGTTTTTAAACCATGTATAAAATACCGATCCACCAAATCTGACTGTTTCGCCATACTGGTTAAAATTGATCTCTGCGTTATACGTATACTCCGGTTTCAGGTCTTTATTGGGCACTACCACATAGCCTGTTCTGGTATCGAACACTTTGGTCAGATCATCCACATTAGGTGATCTGAATCCACTGCTGAGCTGAAAGGCGATCCTGAATTGATTGGGTGTTGCATATACCAGTCCAAGGTTTGCCGTAGGCGCTATATTATTTTGTATCGCTTTTGTAAAAGGCAGATGCATTAATGAAGTATCTGCAAAACTTGCATCCATCTTTACAAAATTAATGCGCAGCCCGTCGTTCAATGTCCATCTGTCATTTATCTTAAGCGTATGCTGTGCATACACTGCATTAAAACTCATTTTAGTTGGTCCATCACTATAGCGTGTTGCAATTCTGCTTAAAACTCCTGTAACAATATTCATTCTTTCGGCAGTTGATCTTACGTAGTTGGTATAAGATTCCAATCCAACATGCAATTCATTCTTTCCGCTGTAATGTTTGGCATCTGCATTAAAGCCCCATACATTAACCCGCTCCCAGCGTGAATCTTTATTATTGTTTCTGAACTTTCTTGTAATGCGGCTTTCTTCAATATCCTGGTAACTTGCTACCAGTTTGATCTCTTTGAAAAAACCCGAAAGTTGATTTGCCGAAAACTGATACGCCAGCATATTCCTGATCTGTGGCCCGTAGTACCACTCTGCATAAGCAGGTACCCCTGCGGTTGATTCACTAAGCCTGTCGTACCGCTGCACATTACCCGAATTGCTTAGCTGTATATTCAGGGTATGCTGGATATCGCTTTTGGGCTGAAACAATATCTTCTCCGCAAAGTCTACCTGTTTATAATCGCTTGCCACCTGCCTGTTAGGGTCAGGGTTACGGAAAGCGCTATCGGTATTACCATAACGCTGCAAAATAAAATTTTTCAAACCAAAATCAGGATAGGCCGATTGACGGCTGGCACCCTGTTTTACATTGCCAAAACTGCCATAGGTGATTGAGGTAAGAGAGGCCCATTGAGCCCCGCTGATGGTAACATCGGCATGCCCCCTTGCTTCTTCTGTAGCAGTTGCATATCTAACAGAAGCATTACCGCCCACAAACGTTTTTCCTGTTTTACTCAACACAGGATTCCTGGTGTACATATTTACAACACCACCCAAGGCATCACTGCCATACAGGGTGGATGAGGGCCCATAAAGCACTTCCATCCTGTCGAGGATCATATTGTCGATAGTGATCACATTTTGCAGATGGCCGGAGCGGTAAATGGCATTATTCATCCTTACACCATCCACCATTAATAATACGCGGCTTGCTTCAAATCCGCGTATGGTGGGACTGCTTCCACCCTGCTGACTTTTCTGCACAAATACAGATCCGGTGTTCAATAATATATCGCCTGCGTTTGCCTGGTTATTCAGTGTATTCCTGTCGTTGATCACCTTAACAGATTGCGTAAGGTGTTTTATCAGCTCAGGAAATTTATTGGCATACACAACAACCTCGTTAAGTGTAACCGGTTCTTTTTGCACGGTATCCTGCGAACGTTCTGCCTGCGCTATTGAGATAACAGGTATAGTCATGGCACAGGCCATGAACAATAATATAGGTTTCATTAACTGATTTTAAATGAAGAATACAGGGTTAGGTATAATAAGCACAAATCTGCTCCCAGATAGCGTTTCCACTATTTACTTTTTTGTCTTGATACAAAAAAGTAACAAAAAAAATCAATCCCGCCCAAGGCGGGATGAAAAAAAGCTAAAATTTACTGCATTCCGCTAAAATGAACGAAGTCTAAAGCCAAACTTTAAAGCAGCAATTGAGCAAATGTGTCTTTCAGCGCTTAACCAAAGCCAGGCATCGTTCATTTCTTAACGCTTCATTACGTAAATTTCTTAACGCTTTTTTTCAGAGGCCAACATAAAAACCAATAAGAATGCTATTCTGTGTTTAATCTACCTAATCCTATGAAGAATAATACTGTCTATAAAACAATTGTACTAAGCCTTGCCAGCTTCAGGAGGTGGCGACAGTACATCAACCGCTGCGCCAACCGGCTTATTGCCGCGTGCAGGGTGGGCATTCTTCAGTATAATATAATTAAGCGGTTGAAGTAAGTTTTGCGGAAGATCAAATGCGGTAAGCTGCATTTTTTGAAATACTGCTTTGGTGCCTGCAGACTGATTTGTTTGTTTGTGAAGAATTTGTTCTGCCTGTTTTTCCAGTGCTTTTTCCTTATGATCGTTAATGCAATAAATGGTTGCAGTATTCTTTTCATAACGGATAGCGATAACATCATACATCTCTCCGCGATACCTGAATTCTTTGTTCGTTTCTTCCCATTCAAAAGACGGGTCTTTGATCGCACCATTTACTGATCTGAAGCTGAGGTAGGTGCCGTAACGTGTACCGTTATTGGCTGCCAGGCAGGTTCGCATTTCTTTTTTAAGACTATGCTGATACGCAATATATACCAGGTGATATCCGCCTATATAAATAACCAGGCAGCACAGAATTAATATCGTGACTATTTTCCTCAAAGCAGTTTAGAAAAAGGAAGATAACAAATGTTTTAGTCCGGGTGTATTGAAAATGATGAACGCTTGCTATTTGAATGTAAACCTGAAATTAACCCCTCCGTATAAAGTTGATTTAGGGCCGGGTGTAAAATACCTTGGCGCTACACCGTTGATAGCTACCTGGTTAATGACCACAAACTGCGCATACCGGGCGTTAAATATATTATTGGCACCGCCAAACAGGTCAACACTGAACCGTGATTTTCCAAAGGTTCCGAATTCTTTTCTGAAACCTGTTCTCAGGTTTACCAGATTATAAGAATCTGAAAAAACAGTATTGTCGAGGGTAATAGGCATGCGGTCAGTGAACATATCCGTAAAGTTCAGGTAAAAGCCACCACCTGCTTCCAGGTCCAGTCCTGTGTTCAGTATATTACCTGCAAGGCCACTTACACGAAGATTGGAATAGTCTTTGGTAAAGGAACTATTATTGTTATCGCTTTTCAGATCAGAATTGCGGCTGCCATTAAAAGTGTAGGTAAGAAACGGGCGGAACATCTGCAGAAACCCTTTCTGTTTTGGCACCAGCGCATAGTTGATGGTTAATTCAGCCCCGATAAAATTAACAGAGCCCGAATTTACCAATGCAAAATATGCCGGGGTACCAAACGCCGCAGGGAAAAACTGTGGAACCAGTTTATCAGATACTTCCATATTAAAGAAAGCAAAATCGAGGTATAAAGATTCTTTAAACAGGCTTGCCTTGGTTCCTACCTCAAAGGTATTACTGATCTCCGGTTTGATCTTATCATTTACTCTCCCGGTTTGGGGAATAATATACTGGTTGGTGCCCGGCTGGGCATAACCCATACTGTAATTGGAATAAACCGACACATGTTTGCTGATAAGATGATTCACCACCCATCGGGGCGTAACCAAAGGAGTGAAGGCTTTAAAACCCGATTGATTGATATATCCGCCGCCTGAAGCCCGGAGATCTTCATTGTCGTAAGTAATAAAATTGGCGCTCCCGCTAAATACCATCAAGGTGTTTTTGGCAAGGTTTAATTCAATCATACCAAACATATTCCATTGCGAAGGTTTTAACTCCATATCTGAAGTAAGTGAACCCAGTGCACCGTTATTGAGATTATACGTTTTCTGGTAAGTGATATTTTTTGTTCCTTCAAAGCCTAAAGTAAAACGGGTTGACACATTTCCGATCTGCGGCGTATAAATGAAAGCTGATCTCACACCAAAACTGCTCTTATTTGTTTTAGTGAGTACCGCTGCCACCGACTGACCAATTTCCTGTGTACCAAGGAAAAATGTGGTTTTATTGGTGAATAATGGTGAAAAAATATATTCATAAGAAACACCCATCCTGAAACTTTCCAGGTCGCTGTGCGAATTGTTTTTGATATACCTGATATCTGCACTGTCGGGATAATTAATCAACCCGAGGCTGTCTAACTGGCCTGATAAAGCATCATACGATTTTGTATAGTATGTAAAGAAACGTAAAGTGCTTTTGGGATTACTGTAAATAGATGCATTCAGGTTCCAGAAATCTTTTTTTGAATTACTGTTCATCCGGTAGCCATCTGTTTTTTGCTGGCCGTAATTAAACAGGATATTCGCCTTATCGTTACCCAACCCAATTGAAGAGGTAGTTCTGAAAAGATTATCAGATCCGGTTAGCAGAGATTGCCTCACCGAAATACCTTGCGGTGCTTTTTCGGATAACAGGTTTACCACACCGCCGATTCCTGTTCCATATACGCTGGATACGGGGCCACGAAAAACTTCTATCCTGCCCAGTGTAGCGTAATCAATATCGTCTAAGTTGGTGGTGCCGTCAGCATCAGTAAGGGGGATATCATTGTAATAGGCTTTATAGCCGATACCATTGTTGTTGTTCTGGTTTCCATAACCGCGCAAAATGATTCTTGCACCGGTATTGATATTGCGGAATTCCATTCTTGCGCCGGGCAACAAATTAAAACTCCGCTGAAGATCGATCTGGTTATTACGTTCAAAATCGTGTGCCGTAAGTGTGGCAATTGAACCGGGTGTTTCCAATAAATTTTTCCCATTGTACAAACCCCTTACCTGCAGCGAGTTTGCCTGGTAATTATGGGGCTCCAGAAAAATGGTGAATATCTTAAAGGTATTGGTCACTTTTATGTCTGCAGGAAGATAGCCTTTGGCAGAAACATTCACAATTTCCATAACACCATCTTTCAACACCAGCGGGAACTCACCATTGTCATCAGCAACAACAATATCTTTTCCATTGATCACAACTGATGCGCCGGGGATAACCTGAGCAAAATAAACATCTTTTACTACGCACTTTACCGTTACCTGTTGTGCAGCAACCTGCATAACACCTGTGCTTAACAATAAAAGCCATAGAAATTTCTTCATCAGTTATATTCTGGTTCTGGTGTGAAAATATCACAAACACTTAAATCAAAAGAATATTATACCATCTTATCGGTTAACAGGTGCCAGTTCCGGCCGAAGCCTTGCTTTACTCTTGTTGAAAATATTCTGTCCGTTCTCGATCCCCTTGCGTATCTCTTTTTGTCGCTCTGCCGGCAGGTGAATCGTTTCCTTACATTCTGTACTGCAGCAACCATCGTATGCTTTGGCACATTCTTCGCATTGGATAAAAAGCAGGTGGCAGCCATTGTTTTTGCAATTGGTATGATCATCGCAGGGTTTGCCGCACTGATGGCAGCGGGCAATCACGTCATCGGTGATCCGCTCGCCCAGCCTGTCGTCAAAAACGAAATTTTTACCAATGAATTTTGTTTCAAGGGCTGCTTCTTTTACCTGTTTTGCATAGTTGATAATTCCCCCTTCCAGGTGAAATACATTCTTAAAACCTTTGTGCAGCATATAGGCACTCGCTTTCTCGCAACGGATACCGCCGGTGCAATACATGATGATATTCTTCTCTTCTTTACCTTTCATCATATGCGCAGCCATTGGTAACTGATCGCGAAAAGTATCGGAGGGTACTTCAATGGCATTTACAAAATGACCCACTTCATACTCGTAGTGGTTACGCATATCCACCACAACAGTATCAGGGTCTTTGAGCAGATCATTCATTTCTGCGGCATTCACATACCTGCCTTTGTTTTCCATGCTGAAGCCGGGATCATTTATCCCGTCGGCAACTATTTTACTGCGCACTTTGATCTTCAATACCCAGAAGCTTTTTCCATCATCGTCTACCGCAATGTTTAAACGCAATCCGCTTAATGGTTCAATAGCATACAGGAAAGTTTTGAAAGCCTCAAAATGTTCAGCAGGCACACTGATCTGTGCATTGATACCTTCATGAGCCACATAAATTCTGCCGAATACCCCCAAAGCATCCAGGTTCCTGTACAGGAAATCACGAAACTCCTGAGGGTTCTGTATGGGAAAATAACAATAAAAACTGATGGTGGTTCTCAGGAAGGGTTCTTCCATAAGGCGCTTCTTCAGCTCCTCGTTTGAAACGCGGTTGTGTAATACTGCCATAATTATTCATTTTAGACATCTCCGGAGGAAATGTTCCATTAATTAAAAAGGAGCCACTTGCAGGGTGGCCAAAATTGATGGCAAAGGTAAGCAATTATGGATTTTAGTCCCAAAACCGTGCCTTTGTGCCTTTGTGTGAGATTTAATTTGCACACAAGGGCACAAAGGCACGGTTTAAAGGATTGTTAGAACACCGGGATCCTGATGCGGAAACCGCTGGGCCTTCCGCCACCTTTTTCGAAGCCCTGCACAAAATCTACGCGGAAAATCTTCAGGATATTTTCTATCCCGCCAAACACTTCATAATAATTTACTGATCTGTCTGCATGCAGTGCATTCACGCCGCCAACAAAGAACCAGTTCAGTTTTTTAAAGCCGGGAATCTTATTACTGATCAATCCATTCAGGTGATACTCTACATGTGCTGTTCCCTGGAAACCTGATGTGTTACTGTATTGATAATAAGGAACCAGTTGAAAGCTATTCAACTCCTGCGAAGCAATGACTGTTTGATTTCCAAGATAATGCTGGTAATCGGGTATGAATACTTTCTTCGCATCAAAGAACCCGCCTGCTGTAATGCGGTAGCTGAATTTTCCAAACAGTTTCAGATCAAGATCATCATTAACCGTTATCCGCCATTTGGTGTAATCCACGTCACTGCCCAACAATCCTTTGATGCCTTTGGTAACAGAGGCTGTGATGGTGGGATAATCAGATCCTATATTTATTTTTCTATCAGGGAACTCAATATAATCTGCACCCGGCAGCCAGGTTAGCCCAACGGTTAAAATGCTGGCCTTGTTAGGCGCCATCTGCGTATTGGTTAACTCTATCGGATAATTAGGCGTGTATTCCCTGTTTTTAGGATTTTTCCAGTTAACGGGATCGGCGAGGTTATCGAGCGGCATCCTGTTTTGAAACTGGAAGGAAGCATTCAATGTTAGGCCGCTGCCAATGCCGGTTCCATAGCCTATTCTAAAATAATCAGCTTCATATATCTTCAGGTAATTCGCTTTATAATATAATGTACTGATCGAATTAATACGTTCGCTGATGGAGCCGTTGTTGTTAAAATGAAATACGCCCCTTCCACCGGATACATTAAGTGAATGAATGTATTTATTTCCAAAATTGTACCCAATCGTCACAGAAGGATTGAGATGCTTATTAGCGAAGCCATAACGGATATCGGGATTAATAAACAATGATTTTCTTCCATCAATCCCACTATCAAAACGCCGGTGGTAACTGGCAGTAAAATTTACCACACCGCCTTCTACTGTATTATAATTAAGCGTATTCAACAATGGTCTAATGCTGATGTTCTCGCGTATCTTTCTTTTTATGAACGATTGCCCTGTAAAGAGCAGACCGCTAAGTTTTAGTTTATTGGTTTTCCTGTCGAGAGAATCAAGGTAACGGGGATCTTTTCTAACCTGTTCAAGACTATCTTTCTTTTTATAATCACTCACCTCTTCCGATAATAAAGGCAGTGGGCGGATACTGTCCCAATAAGCCATCGTTTTTTTGTTGGAACTGTCGAGAAATTTAAGCAGCGTATGGTCAAAGAATCCCGGTTTGAATTTTGGGTTCATATCAAACTTATCATACACCTGAACAAAATTCCCGAAGAAATCAAACCCAAAAAATTTACCGGAGGGATAGATCACCTGGTTTTTTATCACCCAAACGTTTCCGGATGGCACATAGAGCTGCTGTATGCGAAGCGTATCCAGCAACTGCATCTGTTGTTCTTTATACAGCGTCAAATCCAGGCTATGAATGCGCCACTCATTTTCTACAATGTTGATATAGCCGTTAAACACGGGTTCATAAGAACGTTTAGGCGATACTTTTATACGGCTGATCTCCCGGCCATTCTCATAAAACGTTCCTTCAAATTTGTATTTGTAAAAGTTGAGTGCGCCCGAAGCTATGGGTGAAATAAACCCTCTTGGGTTAAGGTCTTCTCCTGCCGTAATATTATTTTCATAAAAGGAGATGATCTGCGGATCACTAAAACCAAAACCATTGCTGCGGCCGCTAACTTTGGTAGAAACCACTTCTATTTTTCGTTTACCGGGTTCCTGCACCGAATATTTTGCAATGGATTCTGACAGAAAGATCATTTTCTTTTTGCTGGTATCCCCGTCTTCAAAATCAACTTTTTTTCCAAGAATTGATTTTGGGAAACTGTGCAATTGTAACTGCCCCTTTATATACACTTCGCACTGAAACGCTTTGATCTCTTTTAAATGTTCGGTTCTTTTTTCAATCACCTTTCGGATGATGGCATAGGCTGGGTCTTCACCACCGCTTTGCACCAATACCTCTTTCAGGTTGTATTGCTGCTCTTCCAGTTCAAAGTCAACAACCATATCTGCCTTACCCAGTTTTATTTTTTTCTCTGCGGTTTTATGACCGATGTATTGACAAACCAATATGTACTCGCCGGGTTCAAGCGTGATGGTATATACCCCTTTACTATTAGCTGAAACGCCTTGTGTAGTACCCTTAACCAGAATGGATGAAAAAGGCAAAGCAGCACCATTTCTTTCTTTAATGGTTCCGCTGATGGTTGCCGAATGGAGAGACAAGCTGATGAATAGTGTAAGAAATAAAGTAAACAGTTTGCGCATAAGTTCCGGTTACAACGAAATTAGATGCTTAAACCTGTGATTAGTTACGTTGCATTCTAAAATGGTCAGCTTTAACTAATTGTTAATGAAAAAAAATGGCAGGGCAACTAGTGTTTTGTTAAGCTTAATGTGCCCTAATTTGTGAGTGGTGAGTAGTGAGTGAGTAGATACCGATAACAAATTGACTCACCACTGACTACTCACCACTGACCACTCACCACTCACGATTAACGTAACACCAGTTAGTCATCTCAAAAAACAAGCGCCCTGTTAACTGATTAACAGGGCGCTCTGCGCTTTTAAAATGATGCTCTAAAATTATTTTGATTTGCGCAGGTAGCTTCCGGCTAAAGCAGCCAGGCCGCTTACCAATCCGCCTACAATACCTGTTACAAGGATCAGCACTATGTAAGAGCCACCTAAAGGTAATATCTGCGCCACTTTGGTTGATAAAATATGTTCATTGGCTACATCTTTTATCAAAGCCAATCCTGCCCACAACAAAAACAAGCCGAGAAAACCGGCAAGAAAAGATTTACCCGGCTTCTGGTGTATTGCAACCGAAACAACAAATGAGGATATGGCAAAACTCCACCAGGGCAGTGTGCTGTATATGCCCAACACATAAGCAAGAAACGCGGTGATAACAATAGCTGTAATTATTTTCATAAAGATTTTTTAACTGTTAGTGAATGTGATATGCCATTTCATTTTTTCATGTTTGGCTGCGGCTGCTTTGTTTACAAACAGTACACGGTAGTATTTACCCGCTGCCCAACTATCAACAAAGCTGTCGTAATATTTACTGCCGGGGTTGCCGTTTTGTCCGCCGGGATATACCACATACGCTTCTATCTCATCTGTTAAATGAACAATCATACGCCAGCTTGGCCCGTGTGTGGGTTTGGTTGCATTGATCATATGCTCACCACCGCCAATAGGCAGATGCAGTCTGCTTAATGCAGGTATTTTTAAAAGATGGTTCACCCTTGTGTCTTTAAATTTACCCCACTCAAGCGTATTGCTTGCCTCCAGTTCTTTCAGGTGTGCGGTTGCTTTTTTTATGGCAGCCATCGCATCATCCTTAATGGTTTCTTTTTTATCAGGGGTATTAATATTATCTGCAAATGCATATACTGAGTCGTGCATCAGGTTCTCAAGTAAAGTAGGTGCATCAGGCCATGGCATTGGCAGTTTTGATTTTTGATAATCATCCCGCCATACTTCCGCCTCTAAGCTATCCCAAAAACATTTGAATACGGTTGCCCCTTTCTCATTATAATCGCCTTTCAGGTTCCAGTTTTTAACTATGTCGATATATTTTTTCTCGTCGGCATTTAAAGCGTTTTCATCAACATTCCACAATAACACAGGCCTTGCCATTTCTGCAAATACATTGTAGTTCTCCATTTGCAGGTGCTGCATATCTTCAGGCGTAATGCCATTCATCTCAGTAAGTTTCCGGTTGATGATAATGCCCCTGTATAACGGGAAACTGTTTGCTGTACCCAGGTAATATGGATAAGTTGTATCTACAGCCATCTGGTTGGCGCTGCTCACAAAACCCCGTGCCGGATTTTTGATCATCGGGTTCTCATCAATTGGTATAATACCCTGCCAATCGTAACTGCTGTCGGTACCCGGCATAATAAAATCTCCCTGGCGTTTCCATTTGGCAACAAATGCTCCCTGCTGTTTAATGGCTATATCATTGGTTTTGGAGGCAAATACAAAATTTTGTCCGGGGCACGACCATAACGAAGTTGCTTTAAGATAATCATCATAATTTTTTGCGCGGTTCAGCCTGTAAAAAGTTTCAACAGCATTACCCGGCGTACTTGCTGTCCATTTAACAGCTAAATATTTGCCTTCCGAACTTTGGTTTTTATAGGCCCTGTCGTACATCACCGGACCAAAAACTGTCATCGCCATATCTTCTACCTGGTCTGGTTTTCCTTTTATTTTTATCACCTCTTTGCGGTGTGTGGCTTTTGTCCAAACCCCGTTATACATGTATTCAGACATTGTGCTGTCTTTAAACTTCATGTCAAAAAAGTCAAGCACATCCCTTCCGGCATTGGTCACACCCCATGCAATACTATCGTTAAATCCGATGATCACTGCAGGCGATCCGGGGAAACTGGCGCCATAGGTATTATGTGTAGGTGTATTGATCTGTACCTCGTACCAGAGTGATGGCAGGTTCAGTCCAAGATGTGGATCATTACATAAAATGGGTCTGCCGCTTTTTGTTTTAGAACCGGATACCGCCCAGTTATTACTGCCATTATCTTTATCAGGCACAACAGGCGCCATCGCAGTAGAATTAATGGTTTTACCAAAATAGGCCGAGTCAATATTTGCCGGTGTTTGGGGTACAATAGCCGGTTTAACAAACATTGTTCCTTTTGGAATGATCGGATCCAGTGAATCTTCTACATTAGGAAACAGTTTATTAAAATCTTCATACCCAAAATAATTCTTGGCATTGGTCATCTGAAGATCACTGGTAGACCCTTTTCCTGTAAGGTCGTACGACATATACATCAGGAAGAGATAAGTCTTAAACGGCGACCATGCTTCGGGTTTATAATCGAGCAGTTTATATTCGAATGGGATCTGCTGCGGCAGTAATGATTTAATATAGGCATTAACCCCGTCGGAATAAGCTTCCATGGTTGCTTTCATTTCCGGGTTCTTTTCCATATTGGCCATTGTTTGTTCTGCGCCATACACCATACCCAGGCGCCTGAAAAAACGGTCGGTAGGCAAGCGTTCTTCACCCACAATTTCACTTAATCTTCCACCAGCCACATAGGTTTGAAACTCCATTTGCCATAACCTGTATTTGGCATGCAGGTAACCTTCAACATAATAGGCATCAAGATCGTTCTCTGCATAAATATGTGGAACAAGGCGATCATCCATATACACGTCTACCTTACCTTTTAAGTTCGCCAGTTTTACTTCGCCCGAAAAATTGGTATTGGCAGATTCGGCATTTTGCCAGAAACCCAGTTGGGGAGAAAGGAAATAACCGAGGCGGGGTGTTTTACTGCCACCGGCAGGTAACTGTGTGTTCAGTGCTATCACCAGGCCTACAGTACATAACCCTGAGAGCAGAAAAGGAACAATTCTCATAGCAAGCATTATTAGATGATGAAAATAACGAATTTTAGGAATCAGGCAACAGAATATCTATTAGGCATCCGTTGCGTCGCACACTTGTACTTCCGGAACCTGCGTGTGCTTTTTTTGCCACAGATTGCACAGATTAGCACAGATTTTTATTAGCGCTTAGTGAACCCCAAACTATCTCCGTATTTTTGCATCCATCATGAAGCAATTTAACGTACCCAATATATACCGCAGCCCGCTCATCAGTGCTATTAAACAGCAGCGCAAACAGCAGGATAAACTGAAAAAAGATTATACCCCTACCCTGCTTGATCTTGGCTCGATACAGCTTTACCTGGCCCGGCATTTTGGTTTTTGTTATGGAGTAGAAAATGCCATCGAGATCGCTTTTGATACTATTGACGATAATCCTGGTAAACGGATCTTTTTATTGAGCGAGATGATCCATAACCCGCAGGTAAATGCGAACCTGGTTGCAAAAGGGGTACAGTTTCTGCAGGATACTTATGGCAAACAATTAATTCCGTTTGAAGAAATTACTGCAGATGATGTGGTCATCATCCCTGCTTTTGGCACCACACTCGAAATTGAAAAAATGCTGAACGGGAAAGGTATTACTACTGCCAAATATAATACCACCTGCCCTTTTGTTGAAAAAGTATGGAACCGCAGCGAACAGATAGCAGAAAAAGGATACAGCATTGTGGTTCATGGCAAGCCCAAACACGAAGAAACAAGGGCAACTTTTTCACATGCCTCCTCACATACACCAACCGTAGTGGTAAATGATATGGCAGAAACCATAGAACTGGCCAAATACATCACCGGCGAAAAACCAGCCAGCCTGTTTTATACAGAATTCAAAGGCCGTTATTCAGAAGGATTTAGCATTGAAAAAGACCTGCAAAAAATTGGCGTGGTTAACCAGACTACCCAGTTGGCAAGCGATACACAGGCTATTTCTGATTATTTAAAAAACGTGATCATCCGCCATTATGGTTTAACGGCTGCAACTATTGGAGAACGTTTTGCAGATACAAGAGATACTTTATGCTATGCCACCAACGATAACCAGACCGCAGTTTCAGGCATGCTGGAAACAGCGGCAGATCTCGCCATTGTAATAGGTGGGCATAACAGCAGCAACAGTTCTCACCTGGTAGAATTGTGTGAGAATGTGTTACCAACCTATTTCATTGATTCGGCCAACAGGCTGCATGACCAAACCACTATCGAACACCGTAACTGGAAAACCAAGGAGCTCTCAACTATTACCGGCTATCTCCCAAATAATGCTCCGCTAAAGATCCTTATCACCAGTGGCGCCAGTTGCCCGGACGCTGAAGTGGAAAAAGTGATCCGCAAACTGGCCGGTTTTTATGGGGTAGAAGAAAAAGTAGACTTGCTGATTGAAGCTTTCAGCTAATATTGTACACCACTTATTCCATCAGGTTATTTGTTAACTTGTATCCCTATACCAGTAATATCATACTTATGAGAAATATTTACCTCTCCGTTATCTGCATGCTTATAGCGGCAGCCGTTGTTGCCCAGCAAAAACCAGCCTATATTTTATACAATGCCAAAGGCAAGAAGATAGGTTATGAAAAAATGATCAAACAACTTGGCGAAAAAGATATTGTATTGTTTGGCGAGTTTCATAACAACCCTATCGCACATTGGTTACAACTGGAAGTAACCACTTCACTCAAACAAACAAGAGACCTTGTTATGGGCGCTGAAATGTTTGAACAGGATAACCAGGAAGCGCTTGACCTGTACCTGCAGGGCAAGATAAAAGCGAAGGGGCTGGATTCGATGGCGCGCTTATGGAAAAACTACCCTACCGATTACGCGCCACTGGTAAATTTTGCCAAAGCAAACCAGATCGCATTTGCAGCAAGTAATGTTCCGAGAAGATATGCAGGAATGGTTGCAAAAGGCGGATTTGAGGCGTTAGACACAATATCAACCAAAGAAAAAGCATGGATCGCTCCCCTACCTATCGTGTATGATGCAGAATTACCCGGCTATAAAAAAATGATAGAAATGATGGGCGGACATGGCGGTGCCAATTTACCCAAGGCCCAGGCTATTAAAGATGCAACCATGGCCCATTTTATTCTGCAGTATTATAAAACAGGCAGCCTGTTTATACATTTTAACGGGTCTTATCATTCAGATAACCATGAAGGCATTTTGTGGTACCTCAAAAACAAAAGACCCGAATTAAAATATGCCACCATCTCCACCGTTTCACAAAAAGATATCAAAACCTTACTGGAAGAAAATAAAGGACGGGCAGATTTCATCATTTGCGTAGATGAAAATATGACCACCACTTATTAGTTTACCTAATCATAACTGAGCCTTTGGCCTTGGCGAGCATATATTCTCCCTCAAAAGCACGGATTTTATCTGGTTTAATGTGCATTTTTTGTAAATCCCTGACACTGAATGCAGGCAGATAGCATTGCATTAATAAAATTGCTTATTTTGTTTAAGCAAATTATCAGAATCAATGGTTCGGAAGTATTTATTAGTATGTTTTTGCTTTTTGCTCATCTGCGGCAGGACTAACAGCCAGTCGTCTGCCATTGATAAATATTCCAACCAGCTATTGTTTAATGCATTTAAAGAGCAACCGGATCCTTCCATTACTGATTTTTTAAAACTTTATATTCCTTCGCTATACGAAAAGAAAGGGAAAGAAGGCCTATTGCTTGCAAAAGGCCAAGTAACCGGGCAGGATAATCATGAAGAAGTGCATTCATTTATTTTCACCAAACATCCTTTTTTAAAAGCCAGTTTTACACAGGGGAAGCTGGAATTTTATTGTGTAAGAAAAAATGACATCAAAGACACACAGGTAACAAATGCCAAACTCTGGCTTGAGTTTGATACACAGCCCGAAGCAGAGATGGCTTTTTCCAACCTTGTTGAAACTTTTATCCCGATCAGCACCACCAAAAAATTCAGCAGCACCAATGGTGCTCAAAAAGCAGAATTCACTGATAATAAAGAAACAAAAGGTTATGGCAGGGTTCGTTTGCGGTTAACAGCCGATAACCTTGACAGGCACACATATAAAATACTTTTTGAAACAGAGAATGATCTGTAAAAAGAGGGTTTATGTTTATGTTTACTTTCCGATCGTTTCCTTTGCCCATCGTAACACAATCTCCAGTTGTTCTTCTCTGGTAAGATTGGAATTATCCAGTTCTATGGCATCTGCTGCTTTCCGCAGTGGACTGAATTCGCGGTTACTATCAATATAGTCGCGCATTTCAAGATTGGCCCTTACTTCTTCAATGGTGATACTGGGATTTTTTGCGTAAAGCTCTTTATATCTTCTTTCCACGCGCACAGCAGGATCTGCAGTTACAAATATTTTCAGTTCTGCATCAGGAAAAACAGTGGTACCAATATCCCTTCCATCCATCACGATCTTTTTCTTCAGTCCCATTGCCTGCTGCTGGGCCACAGCAAATTCGCGAACCTCTTTTAAAGCTGCCACCTCACTTACATGCTCACTTACCAGCATATCGCGTATCAGGGTCTCCACATCCTCATCATTCAAATACATATCGCTGTGCCCTGTAATTTCGTTGTACTGGAAATCGAGACTGATTTCACCCAAAGCTTTATGGATTTCTTTTTCATGCTTCCAGTCAACATGCTGCCGCAGAAAATACAGTGTAATGGCACGATACATCGCACCGCTATCGATAAATACATAATTTAATTCATTGGCTAATTGTTTGGCCAGTGTGCTTTTGCCGCAGGATGAATAGCCGTCTAAGGTGATGATGATGTCTTTCATATATTATCGGTCTGGACGCTAAAGCGGCCTGACCGATACAAAGAAACGGAACTTTTTATTGCCAAAAGAGCGCATCATTACAATTGACCAAACAGATCGGGATAATCTGAGATCACACCATCCACTCCCATCTTTTTGAGTTCACGGATCTTTTCAGGATCATTCACCGTCCATGGAAGAAGCTGGATACCCGCATCATGGCATTGCTTAACGAGTAATGGAGTAACCAGGGAATAGGCAGGACTATAAATAGTTGGAATAAAACCCAGGTCTTTTAACTGCAATGCAAATGTTTTTTTATCAAAGTCCTCAACCAATAATGCGGTTTTGAATTCGGGATAATGTTCGTGCAGGTATTGTAAGGTGCGTGGATCAAAAGACTGGATGATAACACGTTTTTCAATTTTCTTTTCTTTGATCACTGCCACCAGCAACTCTACAAACTCAGCCGGTCTGGGGTGATACAGATCATCTGTTTCAGGATGACTCTTCGTTTCAATATTATAATTTGGCAGGGGTTTCTGATGGCTGATGCAATATTGCTCCACCGCATCAATCATATCAGCCAGCAAAGGTTTGGCAACCGCCAGTTTTTGCTGTTTGGGAAAACGTGGGTGAGGGCGAAGGCCCACATCAAATCTCTTCACCTCGTCGTAGTCCATCCGGTAAATATTGAGGCTTTTCTCTTCTTTTTCATTTACTAATGAGCCATCGGGTTTAGTTGCAATTTCATGATTGAAAAAAGGCTCGTGACTAAGAATTACTTTTTTGTCTTTGGTAATGATGGCGTCTGTTTCAAGCGTAGTAACACCCAGGTCGATGGCTTTCAGCATAGCGGGGATAGTATTCTCCGGCATCAGCCCCCTACAGCCCCGGTGGCCCTCTTTATCAAAATGCTTTACTTCCAATTGATGGGATTTATGGGTACTGAAACAGGCCGTTACACTAACACACACTACGGCTACAACTATTTTTTTCATGAGGGAAAGAGTTGATCTTTTCGCTTATGCATCTCGGCGGCTACCGCTTGTGCATCTGCATCGCCGGTGTCTAATTTAGCAAGAATATTTTCAAAACTCTGCTTATCCCTGTTTTGGCTTAGCTTAAAAACATGGTTGAGCGAAGTTATTTTTATCTCAAAACCTACAATAGCTTTCGACAGGCGTGTGATATATTCTTCAGACAACTCTTTATACAATGATGGGGAAGCATCATTATTCTCATAATAACTTGTCAGTTCGTCCAGCATCATCAATAATTCATCGTTCCCCAGAAAACTCAATTCACCTTTGGCATGAACAGCCATATAGTTCCAGGTGGACGCCTGTTGTTGATTGCTGTACCAACTGGCACTCACATAAGTGTGCGGACCGGTAAACACAGCCAGTACCTGTTTATTGACTTCAAAAGCTTTGTGATGATCGGTTCCTTTCATGATATGGCCACGCAGGTAGAGGTAACCATCTTTCTCGGCAAATAAAAACGGGATCTGCGTAGCAACAGGTTGCTGTTCTGCATCAACACCCATCAGCACGGCGAAGGGATGCTGCTTCATAAAATCGATTACAACTGCGCTGTCTTTCTCTTTATAGTATGGTAAACTGTACATGGGATGAAGGTAGGAAATGTAAAAAAATCATTCGTACTTCAAAATGATGAGTGGATAGTAATCATCAATGAGACCGGCTTCCTCAAAACAAAATGAGAGGAAGGCAATAACAGATAATATATCGTTTCCCTGCTACTATTTTTCCGTTTCCCTGAGTATTAATACGCCGTATTAATTGCTTTTTTAAAATCAGCCTTACTCATACATTCAATTTCTCATTAAAAATTATTTTTTAATGGTAGCATTTTTACTACCTTTATTTCACGGTTAACTCAATTTCTGTATGAAATCATCAGAATTGCACCGCAGGATCAGGAAGAACGGATGGCGTTATATGAAAGCAGAAGGCAGCCATTACATTTATGAAAAGAACGGGCAGATATATCCGGTTCCATTTCACGGGACAAAAGAAATTCCCGAAGGGTTGCGAAAAAAAATAATGAAACAGATGGAACTCAAATAATCCATTCTTTCATTCAGCTATTAAACCGCTTTAGATGAAACAGGTTAAAATTATTATTGAAAGAGGAAAGGACCAGTACGCAGCTTATGCCGAAAATATTGAAGGCATTTATGGTGCAGGAGATACACCCAATGAAGCCAAAAAATCAGTGGTTGAAGCTATCTCGTTATTCAAAAAATACAATACCTCCAAAAACATCCCTGCTATTCTGAAAGGGGAATATGAACTGGTTTACCGCTTCGATACACAAAGCCTGTTAAATTATTATAAAGGGGTATTTACCAATGCAGCACTGGAACGTATTACCGGCATTAATCAAAAACAATTTCAACATTATGCTTCAGGCCTAAAAAAGCCAAGACAGATCCAAACAAAAAAAATTGAATCGGCATTACACAAACTGGGAAATGAATTACTGTCTGTTGAGCTGTAATTGAAAAGTACTCAACCAAAAACTGCACCTTCACACCTTTGAGTGAAAAAAATATGCACACAAAGGCCCGAAGGCGTAGTAGAAAAAAGAGTTTTAATATCACAATTCTTTCGTCATCTGTATCACCTCTGTCTGAGGCATGCTGGCATTTCTTCGCGCAATATTTCTTACAGCGCTCGATACAAAATCCCTGAAAGATTTTTTAGTGATCTCATCATCGCCCACCATAGCAGGAACTCCGGAATCACCTCCTTCACGGATGCTTTGCACCAGCGGTATCTGTCCAAGGAAAGACAAATCATATTCATCAGCCAAACGCATTCCACCTTCTTTACCGAAGAGATAATACTTATTGTTTGGCAACTCTGCAGGGGTAAAATAAGCCATGTTCTCTACCAATCCGATAATCGGCACATTGATCTGGGCCTGGCCAAACATGGCAATAGCTTTCTTCGCATCAGCCAGTGCCACGTTTTGCGGCGTGGTAACGATCACCACACCTGTTACCGGTACTATCTGCATCAGGGTTAAATGAATATCGCCGGTGCCGGGTGGCATATCAATGATGAGGTAATCCAGTTCGCCCCAATCCACATCGGTAATAAACTGACGGATGGCGCTGCTGGCCATCGGGCCACGCCAAACCACTGCGTTCTTTTCATCAACCAATAAACCGATACTGATCAGGCTGATGCCATATTTATTCAAAGGCACAATCATGCCTTTACCGTCTTTTTCCTTCATCATAGGGCGTTCTCCCCTAACACCAAACATCATAGGCACACTTGGTCCGTAAATATCCGCATCCATCAAACCCACAGAAGCGCCACCCTCGGCCAGCGCCAGTGCAAGGTTGGCCGAAACGGTGCTTTTACCCACGCCTCCTTTGCCGCTCACAACAGCAATAATATTTTTTACACCAGAAAGTACCTGCTGATCGTCTTTGCGCTTGGTGGTGGTATTGGCTGTAAAATTCACTGTGATATTGGCTTCCTTATTCACAAGAATCTTAATGGCATTCTCACTGGCGGTACGCATCATGTCTTTCATTGGGCAGGCAGGAGTGGTGAGGATGATCGTAAAACTCACATCATTGCCATTGATCACAATGTCTTTAACCATGTTAAGCGTTACAAGATCCTTGCCCAGATCGGGCTCCTGCACATTACTTAATGCCTTTAAAATTGCTTCTTCTGTCATCACGAAAGTTTTTGTTAAAAAAGAATTCAGGCAGCAAAGTTAACCTTTGACATCTTTACTTTGTCGGAATTTCAAAGGAAGAACGGTTTGTGCCCGTTTTATGTACAAAGGCATGTATTTTTGACCCGAATGAAGAAAACGCTACGATACATTTTATTACTGGTTGTGCTGCTTTCCGCCGGAAAAGGCTGGTCGCAGGCAAACCCTAACCGCGATTCTGTGGTTCAGCTATATGGTGTGGTGATGACGGCAGACAGTCTCCAGGGCATCCCTTCCTGTAGCGTGATAGTTGAGGGCAAAGGCCGGGGTACTATTACCAGTTACGATGGGGTATTTTCCATTGTTGTATTAAAAGGCGACCGAATCACGTTTTCCAGCATCGGCTTCAAAAACCGGAGTATCCAGATTCCGCGAAACCTTACAGAAAACCAATATAGTGTTATTCAGCTTTTAATAAGTGATACGGCTTACCTGCCCGCTACCATCCTCAAACCAAGGCCAACGCGGGAGCAGTTTGAACGGGATTTTGTGAACAACAAAGTAACAGACGACCTGTATGAAACTGCAAGAAAAAACCTTGATGAGACCCAGCGCCGCGCCATAATTGCCAACTTACCGGCAGATGGACGGGAGGCGGTTAATTTCCAGCTTCGTCAGCAAGCCACTAAATCTTATTATACAGGCCAGGTAGCCCCCATGAATATTCTTAACCCTGCAGCATGGGCCGATTTTATACAGGCATGGAAGCGGGGTGATTTTAAAAAGAAGAACTGAGCGTAGCAGTGTTTGTGTCCTCACAAACACCGGCAGGTTTTTTCGCAGATTTTTGTATGATTGGGTGGCAAATTGTTTGAGGGGAGCAGCAGCAGTGTTTGTGTCCTCACAAACACCACCAGGGTTTTACATAATTATACTGCCGCTACCCTGCTTAAAATCTTTCCAAATAAATACGCCAATAGCACGTTAAGATTTTACATTTGCTATAGAGCAGGTTGCTCTGTTATTCAAAAAATCTAACTGCTATGACAATACAGAACATAACCGTTGTTGGGGCCGGCACCATGGGCAATGGCATTGCCCACGTATTTGCACAGAATGGATTTAGTGTTGTGCTGGTAGATGTAAACCCCACCCAACTGGAAAGGGCAATACAAACCATCGGTAAAAATCTCGACAGGCAGATAGCCAAAGGGGTACTGACCGAGACAGAGAAACAAAAAACACTAGCCAATCTTACTATCCAGACAGATATTGCCATCGGCGCCTCCCAGGCCGATCTTGTGGTGGAAGCAGCTACAGAAAACATAGACCTGAAACTGTCTATTTTTAAACAATTAGATGAAGCCGCACCAAAGAATGCCATCTTAGCCAGTAATACTTCTTCCATTTCCATCACAAAAATTGCAGCAGTAACAGGCAGGCCGCAATTGGTTATCGGCATGCACTTCATGAACCCCGTTCCTGTAATGAAATTAGTGGAGATCATTAACGGATATGCCACTGCTACAGAAGTAACCAATACCATTGCTGCACTGAGCAAACAATTAGGTAAAGTACCCTGCGTGGTAAATGATTATCCCGGTTTTATTGCCAACCGTATTCTCATGCCAATGATCAACGAAGCTATTTACAGTTTATATGAAGGTGTTGCAGAAGTGGATGCGATTGATACGGTAATGAAACTGGGAATGGCGCACCCGATGGGACCTCTGCAACTGGCTGATTTTATCGGACTGGACGTGTGTTTGAGCATTTTAAACGTGCTGCATGCAGGCTTTGGTAATCCTAAATATGCACCTTGTCCTTTATTGGTAAACATGGTAACTGCCGGTAAACTGGGCGTGAAAAGCGGAGAAGGTTTTTACCAATACACACCGGGCAGTAAAGAGCTGGTTGTGAGTGGCAGGTTTAAAAAATAGAACGATTTTTTTCTCATCTGCTTCCGGCATGGTAAATGTGCGATGGCACAGAAAAAATAAATCGCCGATATTTTAGAAGCAAAAATTATTTACATATTAAAGACGCTGACTTATGTTTTTCATCCTGTCAAAAATATTGTTCTTCCTGCTCATCCCTTTTTGGTGGATCGTGATCCTGTTTGTATGGATGAAACTGAGCAAATCAGCAAAAGTAAAAAAACGGTTGATCGCGTTAATGATCATTATTGGCATTGTATTTACAAATCCATTAATTTACAAGACGCTTGTTACTCAATGGCAGCCAACTCCTACTGATTTTAGTGCCAATCAAAAATTTGAAACAGGCATTCTCCTTGGTGGACTATCCGGTTATGACAAAAACAAGCGTGGATATTTTAGCGATAATGCCGACAGGTTTATTGCCGCTGCAAATCTTTACCACCAGGGTATTATTAAGAAAATAATTGTAAGTAGCGGCACCGGTAAACTTAGCCAGGATGAAACGGCCGAGTCGCTTTTTCTTCGTGAACAACTGATCAAAAATGGTGTGCAGGATTCAGCCATCATCATCGAAAGCAGGTCAAGAAACACTTATGAAAACGGGATCTACTCAAAACAGATCTGCGATTCATTACACTTAAATCCTCCTTTTGTTCTGGTAACTTCTGCCATACACATGAAACGTTCCATGAGCGTATTCAAAAAAGCAGGATTTGATTGTATCCCTTATCCATGCGATTACAAAGTGACACCCAAAAAATTCAATCTTCTGGAAAGCATTGTTCCTGAAATAGGGTTATTCAGAGATTGGTCGTTTTTTATTAAAGAAGTAGTAGGCCTATATGTATACAAACTAACAGGGAAGGCATAAACCGGGATCTTATTTTTTAACAGGCGTAACTTCAATGGTATGAATCTCCTTCAACCGGTAAAGTACTTCGTCCAGTCTTGCCTTGGGGATACCTACTTCCAAGAGGCAGAATAATTGCATTTCCTGTCCTACCACGCTGCAGCCGCACTGTTTTACAATCATCATTACATCATTCATCTGGGTATAATCAAACTGCAGTTGGTACAGTACTTCTATCGGTTTCTGAATAACCGGCACTAATTGCAATGCCATAGCCGTAGCCGATTTATATGCCTGTATCAATCCCGGTACACCTAATAAAGTACCACCAAAATATCGCACCACAATCACTACCACATTGGTAAGTTGTTTGCTGTCTATTTGCCCAAGAATCGGCTTACCTGCAGTGCCTGATGGCTCTCCATCATCACTTACCCTGAATACATTTCCTTCCCATCCAATACGGTAGGCAAAACAATGGTGTACAGCTTTTGGGTGCTCTTTCTTGAGTTGCTGCAGCAGTTGCTTGCACTCCTCCACCGTTTGAACAGGATAGGCATAAGCAAGAAACTTACTGCCCCTGTCTTTATATTCTGCGTAAGAGGCTTTCTCAATGGTTTGATAATATTCTGCGTCACTCATATCTTATCTCCGAATGCGATGAGGTAAATAGCGATAACCGAAAGTGCAATACCCGCCCAGTTAAGTTTAGATAATTTTTCTTTAAAAAGCAGCCAGGCCATGATTGAACTAAACAAAACAATACCCATATTATTTACCGGGATGCTTGCACTGCTTTGCCAGGGGCTTTCTTTTAAAAACCTTACCAAAAACCAGATTGAGAAATAATTGGGTATGCCTATCAAAACCCCTGCCAACACATGTTTAAATGCAAACTGCTGACGGCCACGGGCATATTGAATAAACAGGACCGTAAAACCAATAACACCGGCAGATAAAAAACCACTGATCAGGTAAGCATTGCGGTTACCCTCTGTTACATATTGTTTCTGCACATGGTTGATCAATGCATCCAGCAAACCGCTGCCAATAAACAGGATCAAGGGCAGGAAATATTCCCATTTTTTGATGCCGCTTGGTTTTTGCGTATTCTTTTCTTTTGACTGATAACAGGTAAGCACAACAGCCAGCAAAGCCAATAATACACCTGCCAGTTTCCAGCCCTGCACTGTTTCTCCATACAGATACACAGACAATACAACCGGAATAATTAATGATAATTTATTGGCAACAGATGCTACCGCCACATTTATTTTTTGTGCCGTAATACCTACCACATTAAAAATAGATACAAACAATACCCCCATCACACAGGCCCACTGAAACCAAGGGGTATGCACTGTTTCTGCATTGATCGGGAATGAACCATTTACAACAGACCCGGTAATTACACAGGTGAGATAATTGAAAACGATGGCCTGAAAAATGCTCACCTTATATTTCTCACAGGCTTTAAATGCAAGTGTTAAATAACTGGTTAATACAATGCTTCCTGCAAGATAGAACATGTGTGTGTTAGGTTTATAAGCTTACCGGTTGTTTAAAAAATACCGGATCGTGTCATTAATTATTTTCTCTGAACCAATTTCAACAGATGGTGGAAGCAAAGGTGCGCTTAATCCATCAGTAACTATCAATGTCTCGTTGGTAATCACTCTTGCCTCATCCCAAAAACCTTCAGCGATAAAAGATTGCAGCAATTTTGTTCCACCTTCTACCAATATGCTTTGTATATTCAGTTCATAAGCAGCATGCATGATTTGTTCAATGAGGTTGGCCCCGTCCTTTAATTGATAATACATCAAATGGCCATCATCCTTATGCTGTACCCGGTTGAAAATAATTGTTTTCTGTTGGCGGTCAAATATTTTTAAAGAACCCGGTAACCGCAAACTCATATCCAACACTAATCGTACTGGCTTCTTACCTTCCCACAAACGATTATCCAGGGCAGGATTATCCAGCAGGGCGGTATTGGTGCCAACTAAAATGGCAGCTTCTTCTGACCTCCATTGGTGCACCAGCCGGTTAGTATATTCATTACTGATAAGCAACCTTTCATTGGAAACACCAGCTATTTTACCATTGGCAGTTTGTGCCCATTTGAGAATAATGTATGGCCTGTGTTGGGTATGAAATGTAAAAAAACGTTTATTCAGTTCTTTACATTCTTTTTCCAGCACACCTGTTACTACTTCAATGCCGGCCTGCTGTAATTTCTCAATACCTTTGCCGTTCACTTCCACAAAAGGGTCGCGGCAACCTATTACTACTTTTTTTATTTTTTTCCGGATGATCAGATCGCTGCAGGGCGGTGTTTTGCCAAAATGCGCACAGGGCTCCAGCGAAACGTAGATGGTGGAAGAGGGGATCAGTTTTTGATCATCCTCAGACACACTATTAATACAGTTCACTTCTGCATGCGCCCCGCCATATTCGCGGTGATAGCCCTCGCCTATTATCCTGCCATTATGCACCAAAACCGCCCCTACCTGCGGGTTGGGCGCCACTTTACCTGCACCCAGGCGGGCCAGGTTAATACAGCGTTGCATATATAATTGATCAGGATCGGACATAACAGAATTGGCAAAAATAACCAAATGGTGCTAACATTGCAGCATGACTATCCAACAGGCCCAGCAACTAACCCTTTTAGAATTAAAAAACCTATATGATGAAAGGGAATCGGCCAATATTGCCGATTGGGTAATGGAGCATATTACCGGTAAAAAAAGAATTGACCGGCTGATGGATAAACAGGCCATATTAACCGAACAACAGTTATCGCAGTTACAATCCATCCTGGCAGAACTGGCCACGCATAAACCCATTCAATACGTATTGGGCGAAGCTTGGTTTGCGGGGATGAAATTTTATGTGAATGAAGCGGTGCTGATTCCGAGGCCGGAGACGGAAGAGCTGATTTCATGGACAGCAGCAGAAATTCAAAATTCATCCCGCCGTTGGCGGGACAAAATTCAAAATTTGGTTGATATCGGAACAGGCAGCGGGTGCATTCCAATCAGTTTGAAAAAAAAATTACCACAGCTTTCTGTTACAGCGATTGATGTAAGCGGAGACGCGTTACAGGTTGCCAGGCAAAACGCAGAATCGTTAACCGCAGATATTAATTTTTTACAGCTTGATTTTTTGAACGAAGCAAATTGGGATCATTTGCCTGTGTTTGATATCATTGTAAGCAACCCTCCATACATTAAACAATCAGAAGAGCAAAGCATGTCTGCCAATGTGCTTGCCTTTGAGCCTTCATTAGCTTTGTTTGTACCAGATGAGGATGCGCTTTTATTTTACAGGAAGATAGCAGCATTTGGAAAAACACATCTGTCAAAACACGGAATGGTCTTTCTGGAAATCAATGAAGCATTGGGAGAAGACGTGAAAACATTGTTTGAATTAAACGGCTACACAACCGAATTGCGAAAAGATATGCAGGGCAAGGACAGGATGGTGAAGGTCAATTTGAAAATATGCTAATTTGAAAATGAACTCATTTTCAAATTAGCATATTACCCCATTTTCAAATTCTAATGCCCACTGTTATCCACGGCCATTACCGGCGTTGCACCCAGTTTTTTGATCACCTGCATCACACGTATGGCGGTTCCTAAATGAGAGGTACTGTCGCCGTTAATCACCACAGATGGTTTATCGGTTTCTTTGGCTAAGTAGGCTTTCAGCTCAACCTCCAATTCGCCCATCGATACTTTTTTCTGCGCCAGGAAGAGGTTCTGGTCTTTATCAACCGTTATTACAACAGTTTGTTTTGATTTGGTATCGCTTTTAGCCTTAGGGTTAGACACCTTGATCACATTCGGGTTGGCCAATGTAGAAACGATCAGGAAAAACAATAACAGGATGAACAAAATATCGTTCAACGCACCGGTATGTACTTCGGGATGTGATTTTAATCGTTTCCTGATATTCATGTTTATTAATTAGTAATTGGTAATTAGTGGTTAGTAATTACCAATTTGTTTGTTCCTGTTGAGTTATGTTCAAACCGTACAAGTGTGCGACGCAACGATGTTAAATTTCTATTCTGAAGCCCGGCCCATAATAATTACTAACTACTAATTAACCCTACTTCGTCGGCTCCTGCAACACATCAATAAACTCCGCACTTGCCGCTTCCATTTTATTCGCTGTCTTATCTATCTGCGTTGTTAATGCATTATGTCCGATGTATGCCAGCAAACCAATGATCAAACCGGTACCTGAGGTGATCATTTTTACATAAATACCCCCGGCAATATCATTCAGTGTAAACTGTCCTGAACTGGCAATACCGTAGAACAACTGGATCATACCCATAATGGTTCCGAGAAAACCAAACATGGGGGCAATACCGGCAATGAGCGAAAGGATAGAAAGATTTCTTTCCATCTTATACATTTCCAGCTTGCCAACATTCTCCATACTTTTTTCAATGGCATCTATCGGTTTGCCAATACGCTGCAAGCCTTTATCAATCATCCTTGCAACGGGGTTATCTGTATTTTTTGACAAACTTCTGGCGGCGGTTACATTACCGTTCACAATATGATCGCGGATGATGTTCATGAAATTGCCGTCAATGCGGGATGCCTTGCGGATGGCGAGCAGTCTTTCAAAAAAAACAAAAATAGCCCCAACAAACAGCACATATAAAGGGTACATGATCCAGCCGCCTTTTTCGAGGAGCGACCAGAGGGAAATTTTTTCAGCTACCGCGGGTACAGCATTGGCTGCTTTGTGCAATGTATCTATCTGCAGGAGATCAAACATCTCGTAGGGGTTTTAGGTGAAGCTAAAATTAGATGCTTCTACAAAAGAACAGTGTTAGTGTGAATAAAAATGTGAAGGCCCGGCTTTTTAGGAAAGCTTTTACACATATTAAGATGTAATGGCGGCAATTTTAACAAATACTACTCTGCGGGAACTCCCCATTCTCTGCGGCGAATGAGGCTGCTTCTCATCGCAGAGTCGCAGAGGTTTCGCAGGGAATGACTAATTTCAATAGGGCAACACGTCAAAAAACAATTCTTTCAGCAACCTGCGACTTAATATGAAGGGCTAACTGATAATACGCTTTTGCTTCATCTTCATCCGGAATTATAGTAAAATCCGGATAACGTGCCTGTACGGCATAGGCATTAATATTCATTGCATCAATAGTAGCGAATACAGCATCAAAGTCTGCAGCTTGAGAAAGCAGGAAGATAATATTATGTGTTCTTTCCGTTTCTTTTCCGTTGTAATTCAGATATGCTTTCAGGTATTTTTCGATAGCCTGCTGACAATGAAAACAGGCATTATCAAGTATCATAGGCTTGATATCCAGCAAACGCTGAGCAGTAGCCAGATCGTTGTCCGCCTTTTCAAGCCATGATTCAATATAGTCTCTGAGTGCAGGTGTCATAAAGCAATGCCTTCTCTAACAGCAGACCGGATAATATGACCGGGTAAAGATTGTTTTGCTTTTACCTCTTCTTCACTATTAAGTAAAAGATCTACAGGAGCCTTAATAGCAGCAACCAATGCTTTATCCAATCGGGTACTCCATTGAATCTTTTCTTTTGGGGTAAATGTTTCGGGGGTGATAATCAGCAGATCATAATCGCTATGCACATCTGCACCGCCGCGGGCATGGGAGCCAAACAGCAATATCCTTACACCCGGCAGGCAACTATCCACCGCCCGGCGTATTTGTTGATATTTTGCTGTCTCGTCCATACCCAAATATACAATTTGCTGATCTTATTGCCACAAAATTCGGGAATGGACAATTATACTATTTTTTACACTCTCTGGCATAATCCTTGGAATCTTAACGCTTTATGTGATTATAGTGGATATGATTAAGGTGTTGTTTTTTAAGAAGACGGCGATTTGATTTTCTTGAATTTCTAAGCATCATGTAGTAGTCCTAAACAAACAATTTTTCCATCTTAAAAGAATGCACACAAGAATAGAAAACTATTATTATTGAATAACAAACAGGTCCAAGGTATTCCAAATTTGTTTGAAGCATAATTACTCCGTACTTTTAAAAGTTAGTGAAAAGTTATTTAAACTCTCATAAAGTGAAAAGACCATTTGACATTATCAGAGAAATATTCTTTGAAAACCTTGACAAACTAAAAGAAAATCAGAGATACAATTTTTCAAACTCTGATAAATATATGATTTGGGTTGTTGGTTTTGCAATTAGCGGCCTATCTATAATCGTTACAAATCTTACAAATTTCAATAACATATTTAGTCATAGTATCATTAAAACTATTTTAGTGCTTCTATCCACATCTATTATTTCTGGAATAATTTATAGGTGGTTTTTTTATCTCTGGCAGTTACAATATCAAAATATCGAGTTTTATCTTCAAGGTGCTTTTTCGGATAAAGAAGTCATGGAGACAAACCCAGACGACTTAACACACGAAAAAGACATTAAGGAGGTCGTACGACGTATAAAGATTGATTTCGGAGAAGACGTTTCATTGGCTTTGGAAGAATATAACAAAGCAACTACTAACAAAGAAAAAGAATATCTGCTAAACGACTTAAAAGAACATCATAAAAGAGTCGGGGATTGGGTAAAGAAAGATTACGAATTTGGAATGAATTATGTAAAAAATATTTATAAGTCAGCGTTTGGTTTATCTGAAATACAAATCAACAGGATTTTTAATTCTAATTCTGCGAAGAGACTAAAATTATTTGGGTGGGTAACTGCCATTACTTTCATGCTAAGCTGCCTATCATTTATTGCAGTCATAGTTATCCTCTGCATTGAATATTGAAAATTTATCACTAAAATCGGATTTTTTCATTTTTTACTCCAAAGAGTACCCGAAAAAAAAATTCTTGGCAAATGTCCCGAATAACAACAGTTCATAACATCATATCCAAACATTAATCGCCAAAAGCATGGAAAGACCCTACATCGAAGATCAACTATTCGACAAAACAGATTTCTCTGAAAAAGCTTTGGCCGAAGGCGATTATGAAGGTTGCAGTTTTACCAACTGCAATTTTTCAAGTGCAGACCTGGCAAAAATTAATTTCACCGATTGCCAGTTTACCGGCTGTAACCTAAGCCTGGCCAAACTTTCACAAACAACATTTAACGATGTTGCATTCAAAGACTGCAAATTATTAGGACTGCATTTTGACACCTGCAATGAATTTCTCTTCACCGTTGATTTCGATAATTGCAATCTTGATATGTGTTCATTTTACAAACGAAAAATGAAAAACACCAGCTTCAAAAACTCAAGCCTGCAGGAAACAGATTTTACAGGAGCAGATCTAACAGGCGCTACATTTGATAACTGCAACCTGTCCAGGACCGTATTTGACAACACCATATTAGAAAAAGCAGATTTCCGCAATTCCTATAACTATTCCATAGATCCTGAAATAAACCGGATCAAAAAAGCAAGGTTTTCCTCCTCTGGTATCGCCGGTCTGCTGCATAAATACGATATCAAAATAGATTAGCACTCCTTCCCTAACGAAATCCCGGCAAAAAAATAAATCTCAAAATCTCAGAGATCATAACCGTGCCTTAGTGCCTTTGTGTGAGAAATAGTTGCACACAAAGGCACTAAGGCACGGTTTGAACGCTACGCTTACAAATACCCTGCTTACAAAAAAAATGTTGAAGCAATCTCTCACTTCAACATTCAATATTCATTATTCAATATTCTCTATCCTTTCGTCATCTCTTTCATCTTCACCATCGCCATGATCTGGCGCATATTGTTTTCCATGCCTTCGGGGCTGCCATCAAGGAAAATAATATTACCCTTGCCTACTTCCGCAAAATTCTTAATAGCTTCTGTCCACATACTAAAAAGGATCACATTGGTATCGAGGTTGGCCTGTTTCATTTGTTCGGCGGCCTGAGTCATACCCTTGGCCACTTCTTCGCGGAACAAAGCCACACCCTGTCCGCGCAAACGGGCAGCTTCTTTTTCTGCATTAGCTGAAATTTTTATGGCATTACCTTCTGCCTCGGCAGCTTTTGTTTTAGTAATCAGCAAAGCCTGTCCTTCATTTTCTGCTGCGGCTTTCAGGTTATTGCTGGCCACTACCCTGCTCATACTTTCCATAATTACCTGGTCGAAGGTGATATCGTTGATCTGCAGGTCCTGCAAATGATAACCCCAGCTTTCTAAAGATTGGTCTATCTGTTGTTTCACAAACTCAACAATCTCGCGGCGAAGCAATAATATTTCCGCCTGTTTTTTAGTGGCTACAAAGCCACGGATACTTCCTTCAACAGTGCGTATCAGGGCCTGCATCAGGTCTTTATCGCTGATGAATTTGAAAGCCACATTCTTAATGCTCTCCTCATCCTGGTTAATAACTGAATACAGCAACATGCTTTTAAAATACACATTGGCCTGGTCAAGCGTTACCGCCTGGAACTCCAGTTCCACCGAGCGGTTCTGGATACTAACAGATTTAAACACCTGTTCAATAACAGGGATCTTAAAATTCAGGCCCGGGCGCAGAATGCGGCGATATTTACCAAACAGGGTTACTACTGCTATGGTACCCTGGTTTACTGTTACCAGCCCGCTGAAAAGAATAAAAAGCAGCACCAGTACCCACCAGAAGTCTAATAGAATATTCATTGGTATGATTTTTATGTAAGTTAATACGAATAAAAGGTTAGTAGTTAAAAAAGATGAAATATTACAGTAACCAACCTGCCGGATTTTCTTTATTTGTCTTTTTCAACCCAAAAACCATCACCCCTGCTCTGGCACCAGGCTTTTTCTACTTTCCCGTTCGCATCCCTCACAAAAAGAATATTCATCCCCATTGATGAAAAATAATCCGGCGCATCTTTATAGAGATGAAAAAAATGGCGCATGTCCTTGCCATCCCAAACAAAATAGAGTGCATTATTTTCCTGGTTAATAACCAATTGTTTGCCCAACTTGTTCCGATAAGTTCCTTCATACGCCGCATATTCGCTGGTTCTGTTTACTGCTACCGGAATAGCACAGGCAGCAATACTATCCATCTCCCTGATCAGTTCGTCCGCAAATGCAATCATATTCTTCCTGCCCTTTTCTTTTGTGCCCAAAGCTGCATAACCATTGATACCGCTAGGGTTCAGGTTTCCACCTTTTATCATAACCGGCGACATGCTTCCTGCTTTCCCTTTCATGCTCGAATCGTTTACCGCTTTGCGCATATCAACCAGGTCGGGGCGCAGGCTAAGTACATTGGAGGTTTCAATTTCGTCTGCATGACCGCCATATGATTTTGTCCTGAACTGCGCTTCTGCATTTTCAATACCGGGCCTGCTGTAGCTGCTGTAATAAAGCAATATGCCTTCTTCTGCAAGAGTTTTGGCTGCAAATTCCAAAGTTGGTGTTGTACTTACACCTACATTAATAATATAAAAACGTTTGGGGCCATACGCAGCAAGGCTTCTAACAATCTGCACCACCATGTTGGCGGCAGTCACAAAATTGGTACTGGTAGAGCCGGGATATTTCAGAAAAGCAGGATAGAAACCGTAATTAACAATTGGTGTGATGATTACTTTGCGTTTTAACGCAATCGCATTGGCTAATCCTGTTGCCTGAATAAAATCTGTTGACAGTGGCAGATGCGGGCCATGTTCTTTTGCCTGTGCGCCCAGAGGAATAACAACAAAAGCATCGGGCTGCAGGTATTTTTCTGCGGTTGTCCAACTGATATCTTCCAGAAAAATGGCTTTATTGGCAGGGTTCCTTTTTTGCGCCATGCCATTGATTATACAAACAGAAAAAACAAATAGCAGTATCTTTTTCATAGTATTTAATTTATTGCCGGATAAATTATCGCTCTTACGAAACAAGGCTTTGGGCAAACAGGTTTTCCAGTTCTGCCGCATTGGTTCGCAGTAAAGTTTCATTAATGGTTAAGAGGAGATCATTGGGGCCCATCCCTGATCTTGCTATCACGCCATTACTTTTCAGATTATCAATGAAAGCTTTGGCAGGCATGTTTTTCACTGTTACCCGAACAATATTGGTTCCCGAAGTAATTTCACGTACTTCAAAATCACTATTCTTTTTTAGTTTCTGAATAAATTCTTTTGAAATAGCTACCGCTTTATTAAACCGTTCAGGAAATCCATCAACATAATAATTGGCCACTGCGGCAAAGGGCCATGCCTGGTGTAGTCCAGAGCCAAACATTCTCCGCGTATGATACATAGGCGCAATTATATTTTTGGGCCCCGCAAGGATAGCACCTGATGCTGCGTTAAAATATTTGTAGAGTGATACATAAACCGTATCAAACAAAAAAGCATACTCACTATGCGTAACACCTGTATATGGCGTTGCCAGAAAAACACGGGCGCCGTCTAAATGGGTTTTGATATCATTCTCTTTTGCATATTTTGATATCCGTTTCATTTCCTCATAATCAAACACCTCTCCTGTTTTTCTTCTTACGGGCGATTCAATGGAAATCACACCAACTTTAGCCGCTACCCTGCCACCGGCTGTTCGCTTAACTACTTCTGCAACTTCATCCACTGTAAAGCCCGCTTTATTGGCACCTAATGGAACCAGGTTCAGGTTACTTAGTATCTGTGTGCCATCACCGGTATCATTATAAACATGACTTTCATTCTGAACAATTACCCTGTTGGCGTTTCCGGCCAATGCACGGATGGCTAAATGATTGGCGAGGGTGCCGGTTGGCATAAACACTGCTGCTTCTTTGCCCAGCAGTTTGGCAAATTTATTTTCCAGTTCTTCTACTATCCCATTTAAAGAATAGTAATCAGCCTGTATTGTATTGTTCTGTGTAAGTGTTAAAAGTAATTGAGAATACTCAGATGGAGTAAGGTTCAATCCATCACCCGTAAAATCTGCTATTATTTTGGGTGTATCGGCTGTTTGTCCGTTAAATGCAAAACCGGAAAAACTCAAGGCAGGTATGGCGGCTGCGGTTGTGGACAGTTTTAGAAAATTTCTACGTTGCATACTGTTTGGTTTTAGTATTGATGATGAACTTCAGAAAAAAACAGTTTTTTTTATAGTCTTTTTATCGCCACAGATGCACAGATTTTCGTAGCATAAAAATCAGGCCTTTTCTTCCCAAACCTGCACCAGCGCTACCAGCATCTCAACCGCTTTTTCCATATCGTTTACGCCTATCCATTCATGCCTGCTGTGTATGGCCTGCATGCCGGTGAATAAATTCGGGCAGGGCAAACCCATAAAACTTAACCTGCTGCCATCTGTTCCGCCGCGAATAGGCTCTTTTACCGGCGTTAATCCCACACGGCGATAAGCTTCTTCAGCATAGGCAATAATTTGCGGGTGTTGATCAATCACTTCTTTCATATTCCGGTATTGCTCATTTACTTCAAATTGCATACTGGCTTTGGGGTAGTGGGTCATTATTTCTTCTGCTATCTTTTTCAGGCGTGCCGTATGTTCTGCCAATTTTATTTTGTCAAAATCTCGCACTAAAAATTCAAGTGTGGCTTTCTCGGCCAACCCATCAACGCGCAATGCATGAACAAATCCTTCACGGCCTTCGGTTACTTCGGGGCACCATTCGTTTTTGGGTAATGCAGATAATATATCGCCTGCTATCTTCAAAGCATTCACCATCTTTCCTTTTCCATAACCTGGATGGGCAATCACACCATGAATGGTGATGACTATACCATCTGCACTAAACGTTTCATCTTCCAGCATACCGGCTTCTGCGCCGTCTAATGTATACGCGTAATCTGCACCCAGTTTTGCCAGATCCAGTTTAACTGTTCCCTGCCCCACTTCTTCATCGGGTGTAAACAAAATTTTTATCGTCCCATGTTTAACCTCAGGGTGTGTAACGAGGTAATTAGCCATATCCATGATCTCTGCAACACCTGCTTTATCATCCGCGCCAAGCAAGGTTTTTCCGCTGGCGGTTATCACACTGCCACCAATTTGTTTTTTTAGATGCGGATAATCTGTTGCAGTAATTACCTGCGTTGTATCGTGGGGCAATACAATATCCTGTCCCTGGTAATTTAGATGCAGTATTGGTTTTACACCTGTACCGCTGCAATCAGGAGCTGTATCTACATGACTGCAAAAGCAGATAACCGGAATATCATTATCGGTGTTGGATGGAATGGTGGCGTATACATAACCAAACACATCTGTATGTGCATCAGCAATACCCATGGTTGCTAATTCCTGTGCCAATAAAGATGAAAGCTGTTTTTGTTTTTCAGAACTGGGATGGGTTATACTCAGCGGGTCGCTTTGTGTGTCTATCTGTACGTAACGCATAAACCGTTCTGCAACGGTATAAGAATAGCCTTGTAACATGAACCTGATTTTACAGCAAGATAAGTTAAGTAACAGCACCACGCAAAGACTGATTTACTATGCCTTGGCGCCTTAGCGTGCAGGCAATATTTTACAAACACCTATTGCAAATACAAAAAGCATTATCTATTTTGTTAATCAAACCAAAATCCTTCATATGAAGAAATCTATCGTTGGCGCCATTGTTGGCGGCTTGCTTATTTTTATCTGGCAATTTCTTTCGTGGACCGTTCTTGACCTGCACCGGCCTGCGCAGGACTATCATCCCAAACAGGATTCGATCTTGCAATACCTGAATGCCAATATTGATAAAGATGGAGGCTACCTGCTTCCTTCCGTTCCCAAAGGAACTTCTTTTGATGAAGCCAATAAAAAAGGAGAGCAAATGGTTGGTAAGCCATGGGCATCTATCCAATACCACAAAGCGTACAAGATCAACATGAGCGAAATGTACATGAACCTGGTGCGTGGCCTGGTATCTTCCATATTCATGGTTTGGCTGCTTTGCTGGATTCTTGGCAAATGGGGCAAAACCGGTTTTGTAAATGTTTTTATGGCCTGCCTCTTTATCGGTCTCATCGTATTTATTAATGAACCATACAGCAATTATATCTGGTACAAAATTTTTGATGTTCGTGCCCATCTTATTGATGCACTGGTTAGCTGGGGAGCCTGCGGGGTTTGGCTGGGATGGTGGATGAAGAAATAATTAGTAATTAATAATTAGTAGTTAGTAATTGGGGTTGTCTTAATGTTTAAGACGTTAATAAAAAGGGAAGCCTGATGAAAATTCATCAGGCTTCCCTTTGATCAAATAATTACTAATTACTAATTATTAATTGCTAATTACCCCCTACGGCATAATGATCAAAGGCTTGCTGCCACTGATCTCTACCAGTTCAAGATCAAAGATCAGGTCCTGACCAGCCAATGGGTGATTGGCATCAAGGATCACTACTTCTTCTCTCACTTCTACAATCACAACAGGAAAATTCTGTCCCTGCGGATTGCTCATATTCAGTTGCATACCGGCTTCAGGTGTCAGGTCTGCAGGAAAACGATCTTTAGGAAATTCCATGATCATATCTTCCTGTTTAGGACCATACGCCTCATCAGCAGGAATCTGAATTGTTTTCTTTTCTCCTATTGCCATTCCGGTAACTCCCTGGTCAAATCCGGGGATAACCATTCCGCCGCCAACTTCAAATTCCAAAGGCTCACGTCCTTCCGAAGAATCAAAAGTGGTTCCATCTGTTAACTTTCCGTGATAATGTACTTTTACAGTATCACCTTTTTTTACCTGTTGCATGTTTGATTTTTAAAACCCGGCTTACACCAGGCAAGTTTGAAATAATGTGGGGACCAGCTTGTAACTCTTTCCGCATCATCCGTTGCATTGCACACCCGCTAAACTGAAGGAATACTAATCAACAAACAAATGGAAACACCGATTTCCGGCGCCAAAAGTACAATGGTAAATTAAGAATGCCCCGGTATTTTTGATTAATTTTCAGTCTTAAACAGCCCTTGTTATATGACAAAAATATTAACTATATTAACACTGGTGTTCTCATCCGTTACACTGGCAGCCCAGAAACCAGCTCCAAAAACCGGGATCACTCCTGCAGCTTACCGCACACAGGTTTACCTGCCATTGCTAAAAGGAAAGCGTGTTGGCATATTTGCTAACCATACCGCAACCATTGGGAACAGGCATCTTGTAGACACATTGGTATCGCTGGGTATCCGCATTACCAAAGCATTTGGACCCGAACATGGATTCAGGGGTACTGCAGATGCAGGTGAAAAAGTTGACAATTATATTGATTCTGCTACCGGCATTCCAGTGATCTCTTTATATGGCAAAAAAAGGCGCCCCAGTGCAGAAGACCTTGCAGATGTTGATGTATTGCTCTTCGATATTCAGGATGTGGGTACCCGTTTTTACACTTTTATTTCTTCGTTGCAGGAATACATGGAAGCCGCTTTTGAAAACAGCAAACCGCTGATGATCCTCGACAGGCCCAATCCCAATGGTTTTTATGTTGATGGCCCTGTGCTGGATACTGCCTACAGAAGTTTTGTGGGCATGCAACCTATCCCTATTGTGTATGGCATGACGATGGCCGAATACGCCTTCATGATAGCCGGTGAAAAATGGCTAAGTGCAAAAGCCAATGAGAAATACGGGTATTATCAACGCGCAAAAAACTCTGCCGATACCGCCTTTCATTTTCAGGTGATCAAATGTGCCAATTACACGCATAAAAGCAAATACATTATTCCTGTAAAACCTTCACCCAATCTGCCTGATATGTCGTCTATCTATTGGTATGGCAGCACCTGCTTGTTTGAAGGAACAATACTTAGTGAAGGGCGTGGAACTGATCATCCTTTTGCCATTTTCGGTCATCCCTCGTTACCAAAAAATTTATTTGCCTTTACGCCTACCAGTCGCGATGGCGCCAAAGAACCCAAGCTGAAAGATCAATTGTGTTATGGATGGAATCTATCAGGCAGCAAAGAGCGGGTATTAAAACAGGTGAATAATCAAGTACAGATCAAATACATCATTAACGCATATAAAGCGTTTCCTGATAAAGAAAATTTTTTCCTGAAACCCAAGAATGGCAAAGCTGTAAGCTATTCATTTAACAGGCTGGCCGGCAATAGAGAGCTGATGGAACAGATCAAAGCAGGTAAATCTGAAATAGAGATCAGGAAAAGCTGGCAACCTAAACTGGATGCTTTTAAAAAGATCAGGAAGAAATATTTATTATACGCAGATTTTGAATAGTACATCATAAGCTGTTCAGGAAGTAACTTTGCCGAATGTCAACTACAGATCACAACACAGAAGCTATCAACTTGCGGATTGTTTTTATGGGCACGCCCGATTTCGCTGTTGCATCACTTGATGCATTGGTAAGAGCCGGATGCAATATAGTAAGTGTTGTTACGGCCCCTGATAAGCCCGCAGGACGTGGCATGAAGCTAACTGAAAGTGCTGTAAAAAAATATGCGGTTGAAAAAGGGCTGCCTGTTTTGCAACCCGAAAAATTAAAGAACCCCGCATTTATTGAAGAACTGCGTGCATTAAAAGCCGATCTGCAAATTGTGGTTGCTTTCAGGATGTTACCCGAAATGGTGTGGAACATGCCGCCATTGGGTACCGTAAATCTTCATGGTTCTCTACTACCGCAATACCGCGGCGCAGCGCCAATTCACTGGGCAGTGATTAATGGTGAAAAAGAAACCGGTGTTACTACTTTTAAGCTGAAACACGAAATAGATACCGGCGATATTCTTTTGCAAAAAAGTTTTGCCATTGGAGAAGATGAAACCACCGGTGAAGTGCACGACAGGATGAAAATAATTGGTGCCGACCTGTTGGTTGAAACGGTGAAAGGCCTGGCAGCAGGCAGTTTACAGGAAACAGCTCAATCATCGGTAATGAGCGGAGAACCGGCAGTATTGAAGCATGCACCAAAAATATTTACCGAAACCTGCCAGATTGATTGGAGCAAACCGGCCGACAGTATTCATAACCTGATCCGGGGCTTATCACCTTTCCCCGGAGCATTAACTTCTTTGGATGGAAAAATCCTGAAAGTATACCGGAGCAAAAAAGAAAAAGCGGCACCCCAGCTACCGGCAGGAAAAGTTTTATCCGACGGAAAAACATTTATCAAGTTTACCTGTGCGGATGGTTATATCCATATCCTCGATCTGCAACTGGAAGGAAAGAAAAGAATGCTGGTAGCGGATTTCTTACGGGGATACCGGTTGGGGGGAAGTTAGATTAGTTAAAAGGGTTAAAGTAGTTAAATTGGCAAAACACCCCTTTAACTACTTTAACTATTTTAACCCTTTTAACTCTTTTAACCACTTTAACTATTTCACCCCTAATTACCCAACTGCTTCTTCAACTCATCCAGATCAACTACACCCTGCTTGCGCCAAACTTCTTTCCCTTTTTTATAAACGATAAAAACAGGAAGTGCCTCTACGTTTTGCGCTTTCATCACATCAATATCCAATCCGCCATCTACTTTTGCCAGGGTGAAGGCATTGGGCAAATCGTTCTGCAGTTGTTTTAATACAGGCTCCATTTTTTTGCAGGGTGGACACCAGTCGGCGCCAAAATCAACCAATACCACATCGGCTGATTTTGTAAGTTGATCATATTCAGCAACTGTTAATTGTGCTTTGCTGTTATCGGTTTCAACAGATTTCCCTTCCAGTTTCCAGGCGGTTAGTCCGCCTTTTAAATTCTGTACATCCTTAAAACCCTTATCCAGCAACCATTTGGCAGCCGAAGCGCTCCTTACACCTGATGCGCAATAAACAAGTACCGGTCTGTTTTTATCCAGGTATTTAACACGGTCTGCAAACTGGTCTTTGTTTAACCAATCGGCCTGCAAAGAATTCTTTAAATGCCCGGTCTGGTATTCTTGTGCAGTTCTTACATCCAGCAATTGCGGGTTTTGTGTATTGATCTTTTTTTCAAATTCGGCAGTAGATAGTCCATCTTGCCCGTCAACACTAACGCATGACAATACACTGAACAAACAAATAATAGCGGCAATTTTTTTCATAATGGTATACATAGTTATTCAAAATAAGTAACGGTAACAGTAAACTTAGCATCGGTAATACCCAGTGCAGATATGGCCGAGTTGCTAATGCGTAATAACAAGCCCGCGGCGCCTTTTGTTTCCTGCAAAGGTCCCAGCACCATCGCACAAATACTTTTATTGGTTGTACCGGTAATACGAACAACGGTGCGGGGTGCCACATCATTCATCAATACATAATATTTTCTGTCTGTCCAGCCGCTGATCGTTTTAAAAGCAGCCGCATCGCCTGAACGGAACTGTTGTGTTTGTTCTTTTGCATGATCTGTGTAAGCAGCGGCAAAATAGCCTTCATCGCCCTCTTTAGGTATGTAGTCAGCCCTTTCTTCCGGTTTTTTAACAGCAGGCTTTACTTCTTTATTCGTTTTATTTTCTGTTATTGGTAAAACAACAGCAGGCTGCTCTTGCACCTCCTTCTTCTTAACCGGAGCAGGCGTTGGCGTAACCACATTTTCAACAGGAGTCTGCTGCACTGGCAACTGTTTTACTTCTTTTAGTACAGAAGTATTTGTTTGTACCGGCGCAACAACCTTCCCCTCTTTCTTCGATTCTGCGGTTGTTACTTCGGTAGCCGAAACCGGTGCATTTACCATAAAGCCAACAATCAATAGCTGCCCGTTTTTTACCACATCATTTTTCATATGGTTCCATTCCTTCAGTAAACTAAGGGGCACTTTGTTGTAAGCCAAACTAAGACGGTATAAATTATCTCCCTTTTGAATAACATGATACAATGGGGCACTGTTATCATTTTTTCTTTGTACGATCAGGTCGTTCGACAGCGGGATCTTAACACCTGTTCCTTTAGGTAATACGGCTGAAGACTTGAGCGCATTATAAGCAGCCAGTTTAGTAACCGATTGACCATACAGGTTACTGATCGTTTGCAGGGTTTCTTTGCCATTAACAGTATGCACAACATACCTGTTGGATGCTTTACCCATTACCACCAGTTTTTCCTGGGCAGAAACAGACAAGGTAAAAAAACAGGCAATCAGCCAACTAAATTTATTCATAGTTATTCGGATTATGGTGCGCAAATTTACTCTTTTAATATTCTCCATTCTGAAGGATAATAATTATTGATGCGGTTAGGCAAAACTTTCACCCATCCCAGCGGCAATCCGCTGTAACTTACCAGGTTCCAGCCTTTAGGTGCATCATTAATTAACAAATCTTTTCGTTTTAAATATTGCAAAGCCTGCTCTTTTGTAAGTGCAATGGCAGTAAAGGCTTCACGCGATAAAAAGCTAAGCGCCAGCTCATGTGCCGGGATCACATCCTTTCCTTTAATGGCGCCAACCTCAATACCGGCCTTTTTAATATATAAACATTTGGCCAGCACCTGCAGATCAGGCAGCCATTCTTTTTTAATTAATCGTATAGATTCGGAAGGTTTAAATAATACATAATCATCAGGGATTGCCATAAACGAATGGATCTGCTGTACTTCCTGTTTGGTTGGCAGGGTTAATGACTGTTCTTTTAAACGGATGCTATCACCTGCCGGTGTTCTCTTTTGAAAAACAGCCATAAACAATCCTTCCCCTCTTAGTTTATCCGGGTAAAAGCGATAGCCATACGCCTTTTGCAGTGGCGATATTGTTTCAACAATGCCCCAGCTATTTTCCGGGTGGAGTTGTTTACTTTCCATACCCATTTCTGCTACCAGCCAGTCTGCGATAGTTTCATCTTCTTCTGCAGAATAAGAACAGGTTGAATAAATAAGCAGCCCGTCTTCTTTCAATGCGGGCAATACATCGGCCAGGATCCTTTGCTGGCGCTGGCTACAGAGTTGCACATTATCCAGGCTCCATTCACTGATGGCATCCGGATCTTTTCTGAACAGGCCACTGCCACTGCAGGGCGCATCAATCACCATCACATCAAAATAACCCGGCAGCGATTGAAAATGTGAAGGATCGTTATTGGTAACAACAACCTGGCTGCTGCCCCATTTGGTAATATTCTCTACCAGTATGGATGCCCTTGATTTGATCACTTCATTGGCCACCACCAATCCGTCGGTAAAATAAGAAGCTAATAAAGTACTCTTACCACCCGGTGCTGCACACAGATCCAGTACTTTCTTTTTAGTATCAATGCCAATACTTTCTTTCAGTGCATGCCACAAAAACATACTGCTGGCCTCCTGCACATAATAGGCGCCGGCATGAAAACAGGGATCGAGTGTAAAAGATGGGCGGGAAGAAAGATAAAGACCATGCGGGCACCATGGTACCTGATCTCCAATCATTGCGTTATCCGCAACCAGCTTGCCCGGGTTTAAACGGATAGAAGTGACCTGCGCTCCAGACTTGTGTACTACCTCAAACGCTTCACGGTTAAAACCCGGAGCATCGGAAAGTGATTGCAATAATTGGGGAGGCAATGACATGGTTCAAATATACTTAGAAGCTGAAAGGCAAATGATACTTAAAAAATAAAAATGAAGAAATAAAAAATCGCACTCACCTTCTCACGATTCACGATTCACGATTTTCATTTCTTCCCCTGTGCAAACAACCACTTCATTAATTCTGGCTCTGCAAAGGCTTTTTGCCAACTGTTATGTTCTACTCCTTTGTATTCAGTATAACGGGTGTTGGTTGCCGCTTTTTTTAAGCGCTTATAGTAATTGCGCGAAAAATCAACAGGCACCACAGGGTCCTTATCTCCATGAAATAACCATAACATCGTTTTACCTGCAAACAGCTTAGCTGTAGCAGGTTCGCCTGCGCCACACATAGAGATAGCAGCGGCAAAAGTTTCCGGGTAACGTGCAATCATATCCAGCACCCCCATCCCCCCCTGCGAGAGACCCGCAATATATATTTTATCGGTTGCGATCTTACCTGTGGTTATCAAAGAATCAACCAGTTTTTTTAACAGACCTGTAATGAGTGTTGGTTGCGGCAGGAAAGGAAATTTCCAATCGGTGGCATAACCCGTTGTGAGATCTATTCTGTTCTCAAAATAAGCCCAGGAATCGTCTTCAGGACATTGAGGGAACAAAACATAAGCGGGATAATTTTTACGGATAGAATCACGCAGAAAAAACCGCCCACCAATAGTCAATTGCTTTTCATTATCAATCCCCTTTTCAAAAGCGCCATGCAAAAAAATTAGCAACGGATATTTTTGAGAAAGGTCGGCATCGGGCAATAAAAGCCGGTATGGTAATATAACCTGATCATGAGAGAAAGTATTTTTTTGATAAGCAGAAAAATCCTGAGCCGATAAAGATCGGCACAGCAATAATGCCATCACAAAACAAAATAATAATCTCATATTAAAAACGGACAATAAAATGTTGTTTCACTTTTTGCTCTTTCCGGAAAAACACCAGGCCGATAAAGAACAGGTCGATACTTAGTGTTACAGACGGATCTTCTTTAATGGTTTCCCATGCCTGCTCCATTTCTTTACTCCAGTGAATATCATCAAAGATCAATATCGAATATTCATGCGCTGCAGGTAATAATTCTTTAAAATACCTGACAGTAGGCTCCAGCCGGTGGTTGCCGTCTATAAAAGCAAGGTCAAGTTTTTGGGTTCTTTTCATCACATCACTTAAAGTCTTATCAAAATTACCTTCCACCATCTCAATGTTATCCAATTGCAGTTTTTTAAAATTCTGTTTAGCCAAAGCTGCAACAGCACTGGCTCCTTCCATTGTGACAACAGTCGTATTTTTTTTTGCGGAAGCAAGATAGGCTGTAGTAATACCCAGCGAAGTGCCTAATTCAAGAATATTGTCGGGCGCATACCTGTCAACAATACGAAACAGCAACTGGCCAAACTTTTTGGGTTTTAGTGAAGAATCTGCAATATCACAAACAGCTCGGGTATTTGTTTTTTTTACCCTCGATCCTGCACCAAAATCTTCAATATCCAGTTCACGTTTATCAATCAGCAGTAACTCGCGAACATTTTCGATAGATTGATATGCATAAAAATTTCGGTCATCATTCAGCACTTTTGTAATAAAATCAAACACAAACGGAGAATGCACACCATGTCCTTTACCATTGGAGGCGATTACATAATATTTCAAATATTTTATTCCTAACTCAAACGGCGAATACATTATGCTGCAGGTGATTGATAAGGTAATTTGTTCAGCAGCCAAACTAAGGCATACGTTGAACATAACAGGCAAAAATACCCTGTTATCTTAAATGGCAGATCAAAAGTGTTCCATGAAAATACAGGAAAAACATTGTACAGTAATACCACTACAAACAAACTAAGCAGCTTGTTTTTGCCAAGTTGTTTATGCAAAAAAAAGAAAGGTAAAAAAATGACCAATACTAAACGGATCATTAAATAGCTATTTATTTCGGGCATATACCCTTTGCTATATCCGAATTGCCGGCCAAGCTGGTACAGCCCAAGCAGTTGCCTGATCAAATAAAGCGAATAACCGATCAGCAAAATATTAGAAACAACCAGCAGGTTAATACAATATTTTTTATAGCGTTCACTGCCGATCAAAGTCAATAAAAGCAATACAGGAACAGTAACACAATAAGCAACTTTAATAAACTCTAACATAGTTAACTATCCTTTATTTCTTTCCCATACCTGGAAATGATAAGGATAGGCATGTTTTTCATCTGCGGGAAATGATCGTTCGGACACCATCTGCCAATCCTTTGTATCAATCCCCGGAAAAGAAGTGTCTCCTTCCAGTTCAGCATCTACGCGGGTAAGATAAATTCTGTCTGCTATCGGCATGGCTTCTTTATAAACCTGGCCACCCCCAATGATCATCACATCTTTATAATGAGCGGCATACGCAGTTTGAATGGCTTCTTCCAGAGAATTTACAACTGTTACGCCTTCTGGTTTCCAGTCACTCTGCCTTGTAATAACAATATTAAACCTGCCCGGCAATGGCTTACCCAATGCTTCATATGTTTTTCTTCCCATTAATACCGGTAAAGCCCAGGTAGTGTTCTTGAAAAACTTCATATCATTAGGCAAGGCCCATAGCAACTGGTTATTTTTACCAATGGAATTATTTGTTGAAACAGCTACTATCAAAGAAACAGACATCTGAAATACAGTTTATAAGTAAGGACCCAAAAACCGCCTCAATCAATAATTTTTAATTATTAATTACACCGCAACCGGTGCTTTAATATGCGGATGACTCTGGTAATTTTCTAAAGTAAAATCTTCAAACCGGAAACTGAATATATCTTTTACAGCAGGGTTCAGTTTCATTGTTGGTAATGCATAAGGTGTACGGCTCAGTTGAAGCTGTGCCTGTTCAATATGGTTATTGTAGAGATGCACATCACCAAAACTGTGTACAAAATCGCCATATTCCAGACCACATACCTGCGCTATCATCATAGTTAAAAGCGCATAAGAAGCAATATTAAAAGGTACGCCCAGAAAAACATCTGCGCTGCGCTGGTATAACTGGCAGCTTAGTTTTCCATCTGCCACATAAAACTGGAACAGGCTATGGCATGGCATCAACGCCATCTTTGGCAATTCTGCCACATTCCATGCACTTACAATTAAACGCCTGCTGTCAGGATTTTTTTTGATCTGGTTAACCACATCCGTTATCTGATCTATCGTAGTTCCATCTGCACCCTGCCAGCTACGCCATTGTTTGCCATATACCGGCCCGAGTTCTCCATTGGCATCGGCCCATTCGTTCCAGATATTTACGCCGTGTTCGTTAAGGTATTTGATATTGGTATCTCCCTGCAAAAACCATAGCAGTTCATAGATGATACTCTTGAGATGCAATTTTTTAGTAGTTATCAACGGAAAGCCTTCCTGTAAGTTAAAACGTGCCTGGTAACCAAAACAACTGATCGTGCCGGTACCGGTACGGTCTGTTTTTTGTGCACCGTTCTCTAAAATATGCCTGAGTAATTGATGGTATTGCTGCATGGGCTGCAAAATACACTTGAAAAAGCGATGCGGGAAAGAATGATAGTCACATTGGGGAGAATCTGTGAATTCTTACCCTTTTCTGCGTTTTAATTCCTTCCTGATCAACGTCAGCTCCCTGCCTGTCTGCCCGCTCACACTGCTGTTTTCCTGCGCCCTGCGCATCAGGTAAGGGATAACATCGCGGATAGGACCAAAAGGCAGGTATTTACTCACATTAATGCCTTCTTTGGCCAGGTTGAAGGTGATATTATCACTCATCCCGTATAGCTGCGAGAAATGGACATGGGGGTGATTATGCGCTAACCCTTTTTTATCTAATAAACGGGCTGCATACAGGTTGGTGTCTTCGTTATGCGAAGCAATAATAACAGAGATCTCGTCAATATGATCAATACAATAAGCAACCGATGCATCATAGTCGCGGTCGGTAGATGCCTTATCCGGCTGTATCGGACTGGCATATCCTCTATCATAGGCTCTTTCTCTTTCTTTTTCCATATAGGCACCACGAACTAATTTCATGCCCAGCTTAAAACCCTGCTGTTTGGCAATCTGGTGCGACATTCTAAGAAAATGCAACCTGTCGTGGCGGTATAACTGAATCGTATTAAACACGATCACTTTCTCTTTATTGAATATCTCCATCATCTCCATCGTAAGCCTGTCTACCGGGTCCTGTATCCAGCTCTCTTCGGCATCAATCAATACCCCGATGTTTTTCTGAGCCGCTGCTTCACAGATGGTGTACATTCTTTCGCGAACCCTGTCCCATTCAGCTACTTCTTCTTCATGATCATGAATACCACTGCGTAAACGTGGTGCTTCATCAAGCGTTTGCAGCAGGCCAAAACGTGCAAGTCCTGTTACTTTAATGCTGATAAAAGGAATATTACTTTGTGTTGCTGCGTAATTGATCACACGGATAAACTGATCAGTGGCCTGTTCATAATTTTCTTCTCCCTCTTTACCTTCCACACCATAATCAAGAATTACCTGCACCCCGTATTTGCCAAGTGTGGCGCCTACTTCAGCGGTTTCTTCCAATGTTTCTCCGCCAACAAACTGCTTGAAAATAGTTTTGCGGATAATGCCATGCACCGGCAAACCGGTTTTCATAACAAAAGGTGTTAATCGCGTTCCTATCTGAACAAACCAGGGAAAGCCCATTGTTTTAAACAGGAACCTGGCGCTTTTCAATTCTTTGTCAGATTTGTAGGCAAACGCGTTTTCGGTATTATCAAAGGAAATATTCATACTAACAGGTGTTCGTGATGCGAATATCGGTAGCCAAACGGGAAGTAAAAAAAGCTTTTACTAAAAACTGTGAATTATTTTATAAATACTGCAAAACCCGGTGAATTAAACACCCGCACCACGTTTTTTTCACTAACAACCTGCAAATTTCTATCCTATCCCGTTTATAAGAAATCTGAAAACTATTTACAATAAATACGGAAATTCGCTCATGACTATCACCCATACTGAGATCTACAAATACACCATTCCAATGGTGCCTTTTACCATTGCTACCGGTACAATGGAACATGCACAAAACCTGTTTATCCGCATACATACCAGCGGGGGCATCACAGGGGTGGGCGAATGCTCAGCCTTTCCTATGATAGTTGGAGAAACGCAGGCTACCTGCTTCGAAATGGCTAAAGATTTTGCTGCTATCTGGAAGAATAAACCAGCCAACGCCATAGCCGACAGGCTGAACGAACTGGACCTGCTTACTGCAGGCAATTACACAGCCAAAAGCGCTTTTGATCTTGCCTTGTATGATATCGCTGCAAAAGCTGCCAATCAACCCTTGTATCAATACCTAGGCGGGCATAAGAAGCCCATCGAAAGCGACCTGACCATTGGCATAGGCACACCTGAGAAAATGGCTGAAACAGCTATTGAATTCAAAGAAAAGGGTGTGAAGATGATCAAAGTAAAACTGGGCAAAAATGCGGTAGAAGATATTGAGCGTATCCGATTGATCAGGCAGGCTGTTGGCAACGATATGATTTTGCGGATAGACGCCAACCAGGGCTGGAGCTTTGAGGACGCCGCTTTTGCTTTAACCGCTATCAGTGAATTCAATATCCAGTTTTGCGAACAGCCCATGCGCAAATGGAACGATGAGTTATTACCTGCTTTATGCAAAATTTCTCCCATCCCGCTGATGGCAGATGAGAGTGTATTTACACATTATGATGCTGAACGTATCATCCGCAATAAGGCCGCGGCTTTTATCAATATTAAATTTGCCAAAAGCGGCGGCATCCACGAAGCGCTGTTGATCAATGAAGTTTCTGAAAAAAACAATATCTCCTGTATGATGGGCGGTATGCTCGAGAGCCGTTTGGCACTTACCGCCAAAGTGCATTTTGCCATGGCGATGGACAATATCAAATTCTACGACCTTGATACCTGCCTGCTTGGCCATCTTACCGACCCTGTAACCGGCGGCGCTACTTATTCAGGTATGCACCTGGATGTGTCTGATGCACCTGGTATTGGAGCAGATGTAGACAATGCCTTTCTTAAGAAACTGGAACAGGTGGTAATTTGATTTTCATGACTGTATCTTTACATCAAACAAAAACAATGGAAGCGAGAAAAGCGAGCGAAAGTTTTATAGTGATGAACGAAATAGTGCTGCCCAACGACACCAACACTTTTGGTAACCTGATGGGGGGACGTTTAATGTACTGGATGGATATTGCTGCAGGTATTGCTGCGGGCAGACATTGTAATACACCCAGCATGACCGCCTCGGTAGATAACCTGAGCTTTAAAAACCCTGTAAAACTGGGCAACGTGGTACGTATTGAAGCTAAGGTTTGCCGTGCTTTTAACACCTCTATGGAGATCAATATCAAAGTTTGGGGGGAAGATCTCTTACATCAATACAAATATGAAAGTAATGAAGCCTTCTTCACTTTTGTAGCATTGGACCCCAACGGAAAACCCAGAAAAGTACCGGAACTGATCCCTGAAACAGAAGAAGAAAAACGTTTGTACGATGGCGCACTGCGCAGAAGACAATTAAGATTGATACTGGCAGGGAAAATGAAACCCGATGATGCCAGTGAACTAAAAGCATTTTTTACAAAAGAGTAAATAAAAACTGTCTCAACCAACGAGACAGTTTTTATTTATCAAGCAGGTGCATAATGTGGTGCCTGCTGCGAAGCATATAATTTTTACTTTGTTCTATCGCTTCCATTACCTGGTCAAGTATTTCTTCAACCGGCTGTGTATAATCAATGATCATAGGTTCTTTAAACCGAACGGATAGCAAAGAACCTTTCTTCTTAAACACCAGCCCTTTTTTATTAAACGCCCGCCAGAATCCATTGATCACCACCGGAACAACCACCGGCTGATTATTTTTGATGATATGTGCGGTACCTTTTCTGCCCGGTGCAAAAGGTTTGGTGGTTCCCTGCGGAAAAGTGATCACCCAGCTTTTATCAAGCGCTTTATCAATTTTCTGTGTATCCGATTCATCGCGTGGCCGCGCTATATCTTTTCCTTCCGCACGCCAGGTTCTCTTGATGGTTAGCGCACCACCTAATTTAAACAACCTGCTTATCCAGCTCCCGTTCATTGTTTCTTCAGCAGCTACAAAATATACGTTTGTAAAGGGATTGATCAGGTAATACGGAAGACCAAGCTTGTTTTTCTTCCGCCATTTAACAGCACAAAAAATATGAATAAAGGCAATCACGTCTGCAAAATAGGTCTGGTGATTACTTACAAAAAGTACATTTTTCCGGGGCAGTTTTTCCAGGTGCTCTGTTCCCTCAATACTTATTTTATTAATAAGCGCAAGTCCCGGATAAGTAAACACACCAACCACCCCATATACCAACGAACGAATAACCTTGATATACTTGAATCGCTCAATTAATTTCATAGTTGGGGTTTTGGCAATCTGTGCAAAATAAGAAATTCAGGAAAATGTTAGTTTATTATTTAAAAAAAAGCACTTATCGGAGTATCCTATTCCCCGTACTGATACTTTTGCATCCTGAAATATACAATATGGAATTGAATACAGTCATTTTTGATATTGACGGATTGCTCATCGACAGTGAACCTTTATGGAATGAGGCGGCAGCAGAAGTATTTAAACAGTATGGCGTTGATCTGACCGAAGAACAATACAAAACAACTACAGGCCTTCGCACAAAGGAATTTGTACAGTGGTGGTTTTCTTATTATAATATCGGACATGAAGAATTTGCCCGAGCCGAAAAAAATATTGTAGAAAAAGTACTGTTCAAAATAGAACAGAAAGGAAAGATCATGCCGGGTGTACCTTATATTTTCGATTTCTTCCATAAAAAGAAATTCAAGATTGGATTAGCAACCTCTTCTCCACCAGCATTAATAGATCTGGTGGTAGGCATCACCGGCATTAAAGATTACCTGCATGCAACTTCGTCTGCCGAAGATCTTCCTTTTGGCAAACCACACCCACAGGTATACCTGGATTGTGCCGAAGCGCTTAACAGCAAACCCGTAGAGTGTATTTGTTTTGAAGATTCTTTTAACGGACTGATCGCAGCCAAAGCGGCACGTATGGCCTGTGTAGTGGTACCGCATATATCACAGATAAAAGACGACAGGTGGGGCGCCGCCGATCTCAAGCTCTCCTCACTCCAGAATTTTGGAGAGCTTCATTTTAACCTGGTTAATCCTTAGTATAAATTTCTATCAAAAAAAACCGTGCCTTTGTGCCCTTGTGTGCAAATAAATTCTCACACAAGGGCACAAAGGCACGGTAAAGTGTAACGCCATTCGGATATTTTTAAAAATCGAATAGTGCGTAATCTTCAAGTAATTCTGAAAACGAAAAGCCCCACAACAGTGGGGCTTTTCAATCATATTTAAATCGGTGTAATCAGCGATTGATTACTTGCTTTTCAGGTTTGGATGTGGAGCAGGTACAGTGTTTGGACCATCTTCAAGTGTTCCCTGAAGATCAACAGTATTGGCATCGCCATCCTGAGCAAACACGAATATTAATCTGCTTTCAGAGACACCTTGTTTTTCAACTAAGTATTTGATAACAGCATTTACTCTTTCCCAGCTTAATTGCTGTGCTGATTTGCTTGACGCACCATAACCGATCACTTTAACTTTACAGTTTGGATTGGCTTTGATTCTGTCAGCAGCGCTTGCCAGTACTTTCTGAGCATCTTTAGACAGTTTTGCACCACCTTTGAATTGTACACTTGGCAGGTTACCAATAGTACACTCAGCTTTTTCTGGTTTCCAGTTAGCCATCATGTCTTTGATCTCTTTGCAACAAGCTGGTTCAGGACAGGTTCCGATACCATCATTGTTAACAGGGAAACATGATTTTGGAGTTAATACTTCTTTATCTCTGAAATCAGGAACACCATCACCATCAGTATCTTTAGAAACACCATGGCTATCAACAGGCGCGCCTTTTGGAGTGTTTGGCTCCAGGTCAAACTGGTCAGTTACACCATCACCATCTGCATCAGGCAGAACCACTTTTGGCAATTTCATATGCTTAGGTGAGTTCAGCTCGTTGTAGATGAAGTTGTTTGGATTGATCCACCATAATGGAGCAACTCTTTTGGCTTTGTTACCAAGGTTAACATTAAGTCTAACGCTGGTATAAGAGTAGTAATCATTGCTGTTACCACCTTTCCATGCATCCAGGTAATCATATCCGGGAGCAGTAAAAGTATATTTCTGCTCAAAACCAAGGTTCAGTTTGTCGCTCAGTTTAAATGCGATACCGGCACCCAGGTTAAGACCATGGAACAGGGTGAAAGCATTTCTGCCATTAATTTTCGCACCACCCATAGTAGTAATGGTACCAGCCTGGCTATTGGGATTATTCAGACCATAAAAGATTGAATAGCCACCTGACTGATTACCGCCTGGGATAGGTGTTTTGTAAAGTACTCTCGCAGCATTAAGGCTATAACCGCCTAATACATAGATATCAGTTTTGGGATTACCTCTGTAATGACTGATACTGTTCAGCGATGCGATAACATCAACACTCAACTGGTGAGTTTGATTTTTATAGTCAACCTGTCCTATGCTTGCGCCATAAGGATTAGGAGAACCGGAGTTCAATAAACCAGTAAGACCGGTTCTGATAGAGAATACATTACTAAGGGCTTTTCTCAAAGTAATAGTACCACCAAATCCTGTCTTTGATTTAACGTCTCCGCTAATACCGCTGAAACCAACGCCAAATCCAAGTTCCCATTGGCTTCTTGGTTTAGCCGGGTAAGGGTATTGATTGTTTAAAAACTCATTGTGTTGAGGTAAGTTCTTTACTGCGACTTTAGAAGTGTCCTTCCAGTCCCAACCCCAATCTGTTTGTGCTAAACCGACCGACTGTATCAGAACGATCAGAACAGCCACTAAAATGTACTTTTTGCTTGCCATAAGTGATATTTATTAATAAAAGTGAATATTGGTAAAAGAAAACATGACAAAATTATACATTATGAGGGAATTGTACAATTTTTGCCAACAATTAAATACTATTTATTTACTACGGTAAATCCCCAGTAAAGACCGCATTAAATGAATTAACGCTGCTTCTATTAGATTTATTGTCCATATCAGCCCTATATTGCATCATAATTCAGCCATGAACTTAGCAAAACAGGTTATAGCACAGGAACTTATCACGTTCGAGGTACACTTTAAAGAAGCTGTAAAAAGCAGAATTTCTTTATTAGACAGGATCATGCAGTACATCGTTAAGCGAAAAGGCAAGCAAATGAGGCCTATGTTCGTTTTATTAAGTGCAAAAATGGGTGGCGCGATCAACGACAGCACTTACCGGGCAGCTTCTCTTGTAGAACTTGTTCATACAGCAACACTGGTTCACGACGATGTTGTAGATGATTCTATGGAAAGAAGAGGTTTTTTCTCTGTGAATGCACTCTGGAAAAATAAGATAGCCATACTTGTAGGCGACTATCTTTTATCAAAAGGGTTGCTGTTATCTCTCACCAATAAAGACCATATGGTGCTGGAGATCTTAACAGAGGCTTTTAAACTGATGAGTGAAGGAGAACTCCTTCAATTTGAAAAATCACGCAAGCTAAACCTGCAGGAAGATATTTATTACGATATCATCAAAGGCAAAACGGCTTCTTTATTAGCTTCAGCCTGTGCTGCGGGCGCTTCTACCACTTTTGATAATCCTGCAGACGTTGAAAAACTAAAAATGTTTGGCGAAAAAGTGGGTATGGCTTTCCAGATCAAAGACGACCTGTTTGATTATGGCACCAGCGATATTGGCAAACCAACCGGCAATGATATTAAGGAGAAAAAATTAACGCTGCCGTTAATCTATACCCTCAATAATTGTTCTCCCGCAATAAGAAGAAAACTCATCTACATTGTAAAAAATGAAAATACACAGAAAGAGAAAGTGGATTTTCTGCTTAAAACAGTAAAAGATACCGGTGGCATCCGTTATGCTACTGAAAAAATGTTCTCTTTCAGAGATGAAGCCCTCAAAATTTTATATGAGTTCCCCGACTCAGATGTGAGAAAAGCATTGGAAGACCTTGTTCGCTATACCACCGACCGAACGTATTGATGCAGAAAAGATGGAACATATTACCAACTGCCGAAGCAAAAGCAGATGCGCTGCATGATGCACTGAAAATAAATAAAACGCTTTGCAGTATCCTTGTTCAACGCGGGATAGATGATTTTGAAAAAGCCAAACACTATTTCCGTCCGCAATTAACCGACCTGCATGATCCCTGGCTGATGAAAGACATGGATAAAGCAGTTGAACGGATCATCACCGCTTTTGAGAAACAGGAGAAAGTGCTTGTTTTTGGGGATTATGATGTAGATGGTACTACTTCTGTTGCCAGCCTTTTTCAGTTTATCCGGAACATTTATAGTGAAACTGATTTTTATATCCCCCACCGTTACCGTGAAGGGTATGGCGTGTCTAAGCAGGGTATCGACTTCGCCAAAGAAAATGGTTTTACGCTCATCATTTCTCTCGACTGCGGCATCAAGTCTGTAGAACTGATCAGCTATGCCAAAACATTGGGGATCGATTTTGTTGTGTGCGATCACCATTTGCCAGACAAAGAATTGCCGCCAGCTGTGGCTATCCTCAATCCCAAACAATCCGATTGTAATTACCCGTACAAAGAATTATGCGGCTGTGGTGTTGGATTTAAACTGATGACGGCACTGTCTAATAAATTAGGATTGCCCGATGCTGCATACCTCGAATACCTCGATCTTGTTGCAACAGCCATTGCTGCGGATATTGTGCCTATGACAGGTGAAAACAGGGCATTGGCATTTTACGGATTGCAAAAAGTTAATGAAAACCCCTGTGCCGGCATCAAAGCACTGATGCAGTTGGCCGGTGTGCAGAAACAGATGCATATCACCAACCTCGTTTTTGTAATTGCACCAAGAATAAATGCGGCGGGAAGAATGGATGATGCACGGAAAGCCGTACAGTTATTTATAGAAAAAGATTATACGCAGGCCCTTGCTTTTGCTGAAATGCTGCACAGCGATAATGTTGACCGCCGCGAAGCAGATACCAGCATTACCGAAGAAGCCATGGCCCTGCTTGCCGGCGACCCTCAATCTGCCAACCGCAAAACAACCGTAGTATTTCAGGAACATTGGCACAAAGGCGTGGTAGGCATTGTTGCCAGCAGGTTGATTGAAACCTATTATCGCCCAACTATTGTACTTACCAGAAGCGGTGATTATGTTGCAGGCAGCGCCAGAAGTGTGGCCGGTTTTAATCTATATGAAGCCATCCATGCCTGCCGCGAACATTTATTGGGATATGGCGGTCACTTTGCCGCTGCGGGTATGACCCTGCTACCGGAAAATGTGCAGGCCTTTGCTGATGCATTTGAAAATGAAGTAAGCAGACTGATCACCGATGAGCAATTAGTACCGGAGATCATCATAGATGCAGAGATCCGTTTTACAGAAATTACTAAATCTTTCTTCAGTATCCTCTCCCAAATGGAACCTTTCGGGCCGGAAAATATGCGGCCCGTATTTATAGCACGGAAAGTGATGGATACCGGGTTCTCTAAAATTGTGAAAGAGCAGCATATCCGCTTTGTGCTCAAACAAAATAACATCACCCTCACCGGCATCGGTTTTAATATGGCCGATAAATTTTCGCTGATACAATCTCAACAACCTCTCGACATCGTTTTTACTATTGATGAAAATGAATGGAATGGGGAGAAGAATCTGCAGTTGAAGATGATTGATCTGAGGATTGCTGAAGCATAATAATTGGTTCTGCACACAAAGGCACAAAGGCACAGTTTGAATTGCATTATAGTGAGCCGTTTATAATACGCTTGATTCCTGTTTTAAGAAGTTCTTCATTAAAATTGATGAGTAAGCCGAGTTTGACACCCGACAATTTCAGATAGGTCAACATTTGCTTGTAATGAACAGGAGCCAATGATTCAATCGATTTAAGTTCTACAATCAATTTATTCTCGACCAATAGATCAGCTCTGTATCCCAGTTCCATTTTAGCACCATCCCAAATAACAGGAATAGGAAATTGTCTTACTACATTCAGTTTGTGTTTACTAACAAGTTCGTGTTCCATGATTGTTTCATAAACAGATTCAAATAAACCCGGACCAAGATTTGAATGAATACTGTAAGAAACCGACACTATAATTTTCGCTATTTCATTTTCATGCATAGAGCGTTGTATTTATTCGCAAAATAGCGTTTTCAGCAAGCCAACAAATGCGTATAAATACCCTAAAATCGGCAACAAAAAACCGTGCCTTTGTGCCTTTGTGTGAAAATTTAATCTCACACAAAAGCACAAAGGCACGGTTAAATCGATTTCAATTTTATTCTGCTATATCCGCCTTATTCTTCTCCCCTTGCAACAACTCAACACTCCTGTTAATAAAATTGGTAAGCTCAGATCCTTTTAATAGTCCTTGCGATAACAATGCCAGGTCGGCCAGGTTACGTACCTGCTTTTGCTGCACCTCTGTATCAGTTACTTTCAGCAATGTTTGATAGATCGGGTGATTCCCATTCACTGTTAATGTTACTTCATCAGGCATCTGTGCATAGAAGGCCGCCATGCCACCACCTACGGCACCCATATCTTTCATGCGTCGCATAAACTCTGGTCTTGTAGCTACAACCGGCGCAGATTCAGGACTCAACCCTTTTATCTCAGTAGTAACGTGCAGTTCAGGGATCTGAAGGGTAAACAATTCTTTTAATTTACCTTCTTCCTCTTTATTCAACACACTCTCATTAGTCTCCTGTTTATCAACCAGGTTATCTACAATATCAGCATCTACCCTAACAAAAGTTACATTCTCCCATTTCATCTCCATTGTGTTGATGAAAGCTGCATCAACAAGGGTTTCCATTTTTACAACAGTGTACCCTTTGGTTTTACAGGCCTGTACATAAGCATCCTGCTGAACCGGGTTGGTGGTATATAATATCACCTGCTTACCTTCTTTATTCTTTTGTAAAGTTTCTGTAAGCGTTTTGTATTCTTCCAGTGTGTGGAATTTGCCATCGGTATCTTCCATTACCAGAAACTTATTGGCTTTTTCCAGGAATTTGTCATCCGTCATCATACCATACTTCACAAACAATCCGAGGCTTTCCCATTTTTCTTCGAGGGAGCTTCTTTCGTTGCGGAATATCTCATCCAGTTTATCGGCAACTTTTTTGGTGATGTGCGCATTGATCTTTTTCACATTCGGATCGCCCTGCAAATAGCTACGGCTAACGTTCAACGGGATATCCGGACTATCTATCACACCCTGCAGTAACATTAAAAACTCAGGCACAATATCTTTTACCTCATCCGTTACAAAAACCTGGTTACAGTAAAGCTGAATTTTATCTTTCTGTATTTCGTAGCTCTGCTTGATCTTGGGAAAATACAGTACCCCTGTAAGGTTAAAAGGATAATCCACATTCAGATGAATCCAGAATAATGGTGTTTCGTTGAAGGGGTATAATTCCTTGTAAAATTTCTCGTAATCTTCTTTGGTTAATTCAGAAGGTTTTTTAACCCAAAGGGGATCTGTATTGTTGATTGATTTTTCTTCGCCTTCTTTTTTCTCACCTGCCTCAGAAAAGTAGATAGCTACCGGCAAAAATTTACAGAATCTTTCCAATATACCTTTGATCCTTCCTGCTTCCAGGAATTCTTTACTTTCTTCATTGATGTGCAGAACAATCTTGGTACCACGTTCATTATAATCAACATCATACAATTCAAATTCAGGACTACCATCGCAGCTCCAGTAAACACCACTGCCTTCTTTATGACTCTTTGTAAAGATCTCCACTTTATCGCTCACCATGAAAGAGCTGTAAAAACCTAATCCAAAATGGCCGATGATATTGGCATCCTTATATTTCTCCATAAACTCTTCAGCACCGCTAAATGCCACCTGGTTGATGTATTTATCCACTTCTTCGCCGGTCATACCCACCCCACGGTCGATAATGCTGAGTGTTTTTTCTTTGGCATCCAGTACCACATCAATCCGAAGCTCTCCCAACTCACCCTTTGCTTCGCCAATAGATGACAGGGTTTTGAGTTTTTGAGAAGCATCCACTGCATTACTTACTAATTCGCGTAAAAAGATCTCATGGTCGCTGTAGAGGAATTTTTTGATGATCGGGAATATGTTTTCTGTCTGAACCCGTATCTGGCCTTTTTGCATAGTACTTCGTTTGGCAGCCATTGAACAAAGAAAATACCAGATAGCCTTTTGCTGACAGGATGGCAAGCAAATACGCATACCTACCCGCTTATCTCGCTTTTTGACAGGAAAAATCTTCAGAAAGATTAGTTTCCCACCACCCGCACATTATCGAGCTGGAAACTGGTGTTTCGCTTATCTACAGCGGCTGAAGGGTCGGCTCCATCATAGCGAAAAGCGATATACACCTGGCCTGTATAACCTGCCAGGCTGATATTACCGGATGCTGTCCAATTACTACCAAAACCCGTAGCAGACCCTTTGGAAATATTGGCTTTCAGTAAAACCCATTTTGCTTTCCATGGACTATTGCCACCATCGTAATTGGTTGAAACGTATGCCTGCAAAATAGCTCCGTTATCAAACCCATCCTTGGTTTGAAAGTTGAGTACTTCATTGGCAGTGTTACTAAGATTAACAGGCGGTGATATTAACCAGGATACGATTGCAGGCTGATTGGCGGCCAATGCACTTATCTCTGCATACCTGTTATTGTTAGATGCTTTACACTGGTAAACCCTGCCCCCGGATTCTGTGATGTTTTTCCATCCATTTACAACCAGGTCTGCATTAGGAGAGCTGTTTTCAAAATCTTCCGCTAATAAAACTTTAACGCCGGGGCCGGTACATCTTAAACCATTCATCTGCACATCAGAGGTGTCGCGTATCAGTAATTGTTTTTCCGTTTTAAAAATGCTGTACACCGCTGTAATAGTTCCATTGCCGCGAGGTGTTTTTATATTGGCAAAATCTGCAAAGCCAACCGTTCGCAGGTACAGGCTGCCTCCACCACAAACTTTTATGGTTCTGTTTGCAGACAGTTTATTCACCGCATCGGCATAAGGCCGGCCTGTATCAGCCGGCGAAAATTCAACATTATTAATCCTGATCAAACAGCTTTGCAGCGAATCATTTAGTTGATCTAGTTTAACCTCTCTCGGAAGAACAATATTGTTCAGCCCCTTCTTTACAATATATCTGTCAAACAGCGGAACAGGGATAGCTGTCAGCTCCGGAAAAACAGGACCCGATCTGTCTACACCTCCGCCTACCTGCAACATACCTGCATAATCGCCCAGCCAAAGATTCTTAAGTTTAACGGCTATCTTTCTTCCAACGGGATATGCAGTGTACAAACCTGTTCCATCCAAGCGGATGATAACCCCACCTGTGCTATCCTGCAACACAATTGATTTGTAAAAATTATCCTTACTGTCATCCGCAATTACAATTCCCTCTATAATATAATCATCCAGCACCTGTTCAAAATTTCCATTAAAATGCATGGCCCTGAGATCATGGATAGCAAGGTTGGGCTGAATATCCGGGCCACTATATTCAGGGGGCTCATCAAATTTCTTATTGCAGGAAACAGATGCTATTAACCCCACTAATAACAGCAACACCATCCCCATGATATTACTTATAGATACATAATTGTATTGCTTTCTCATAACAGGCGCAGTGTAATATTTGCTGAAAAATTTAAACCCATTGCATAAAACAGTTTTGGGGGAAATTTATCCGGATCTTTTTCATTAGCATCAAAACGCAATTGTTCATAACCGCCTGAAATCAGGTGCCGGTTATCCAGCAGGTTATTAATGCTGAGATGAAAGAGGATGGTTCTTTTTGTTTTCGATCCAAACAATTTCGTTCTTACAGAGCTGCCCGCAGAAAGATCGATCGTGTATTGTACCGGAAGGCTTATCTGCTCAATCATCCGTTTCCACTGATCAGTTCCCGGTACTATATTTTCTATGGCAGCATAGGTTCTGCGCAATGGGTTATAGGAAAGCCATTGCTGCGTAAAATAACTGCCCGACACATCCAAATAAAATGCGCCGGATGATTGATAATGCAAGCCAAATCCGTAAGCTTCCTGTGGTGTTCCTGCAACCCGAAAATTTTTAGAATAAACAAGCGTTCTCTCCAGCACGGAAGCGTCATTATCCATTGTTGCCGTAACCTGCTGCCGGCTATTTTCATAATAGCGGCCAACAGATGCGGCGATATTAACAGAATAGTGTGCCGACAGTTTCCATTCTATTCCAAGCTCCGCTCCAATATGCACTTTTTGAATTCCAGATAAAGCATAATTTACAAAACCACCATAACCATCATGATAAAAAGTGGTAACATTCATGCCGTGTGAAAAACGGGTAAGATAGGAACTGAGTCTGCATTTCAGCCTTGGCGTATTCCTGACATATCCAAGTTCGAGTGTTTGGATTTTTTCGTTATCTATATGATCCTGCTCCGTATCTCTTGTTCTTGGAGAGATGAATACATCATCAAACAAAGGGGCTTTTGTTATGGCAGCGCCATGCAGGTACAAATATTTTCGTCCGTTGATCTTATAAGTGATCCCGGCTTTAAATGCATAGTGGGTAAACTCATTTAATCGGGATCTTCCGAAAGAATTCTCCGGAAATAACCCGTTCTGCATATGCCCATCGCGCAGGTAAGCAGTATAGCCGAGCAACAATGCAGTAAAATAATCCACCTTTCTTTGAACTCCGTTTATTTGTAACCATCCATTTGCTTTCCGGGTCAGAACAGCGTAATCATACCCATAAACATCCCCCGCATGCAATACCCTGTTGGGATGATTAAGGTCGTTCTGGATAAGTTTTTCATTATTGAGAAAATCCCTTTCGGCAAACTGATTAAGGTCTGCAAAATAGTCGCCACCCAACAAATCATTCACTCTTTCAAAATAGCGGCTATGCTGCAGTTGAAAAGAGATTCCTGATGAAAAAGAAATAGCAGGGTTGATAATAGTATTAAACACACTGTTTATATCGAACCTTTTTATTTCAGTAACCCTTTCTTCCAGTATATAGTGCGATCTGAGTCCCGAAACGGTATTCCCTGCAACCCCATCAACATCCGCTATTGTTTCCCTGCTGTTCCTGTTTACATCATATAAATGATCCCAGTTAATTTGTCTTAACTGTTCATTGTTGCTCATCGCTTCAGTAAGCTGTATCCGCATTAGCGAATCTTTTTGATACCCCGGCAGGTAACGGTAATAATCAGGCCTGGGATCGGGTGCATTGTACCAATCCAATGCCGTGGTGCTTTTGCTGCCTTCGGTAAAACTTATAGCGCTTACCCATGTGGTATGGTTGTTGAATCGCAGATCATGAGTAAGAATGACCACCGGCTGATGAGCTGATGACACATTTGCATTTCTTTTCTTCCCTGATTGATAACCCCAATATGGGTTGTAAAAATTTGAGCCTGCCAATGCAACCGACTCTTCCAATATGGCTCCCTGCCTTGCATTCACGGTAGCTGAACCAAAAAAAACAAGAGACAATAACCGGTCCTGCCCCACGCGTTTATCAATACCAATAAAATAACCGGCACCGCTATGGCTGGTTCCCGGAACATACCCTTCCAATGCACTGCGCCAACTGGCCGATACCGTATATGCCCAGCCTTTATGATTAAAACCTTTACTCCGGGTATACATCCACCGATGGGTGAAACTCCGGTTAGAAAAAGCATAACTGAACTGATCCTGCACACGCTGTTTTGAAGCCCGCATATCAATAGCAGTATTGGTCCCGATATTCCCAAAACTCAATTCACTGTTCCGCAAACCCAGCCAGTTTTGTGTGTTACGTGTTACATCGTTTAGTCCACTCCACATGTTCCATTGGGTAACACCATCATCCGGATTGTTCATCGATATGCCATTGATCTTTGTCTCTGAACAAGAAGCATCATACCCACGCAAACGAAAACGCATTGGGTTAAAATGAAAGGCTGCCATTGTTTGCAATACATCCCTGTTGGCATACAACAGCGATGGTAAAAATCCTGCATCCCCATCCCCTTTCTCCATATCCGTCAATGCAAGCACCGGAAGATCGTACACCATATCTTCGCCCGTTTTCACAGCTTCGAGGCTGTCAAACAGTTTGTTTTTCTGAATTCTTTTTAAAGGCTTTGTTTGTGCACTTGCTCCCTGGATCAGGCACAACAAAACCCATAGCCAGCATAGTTTCTGCATAGCAGATGATGTTTTGATTAGTAAATGGTCAGGGAGAAAACAATCAACCGAAACAAACAGGAATTAAAAATACCGCATGATTTTACTCAAACATCAACTGCGTATTTTTTCTGCGGTAAATACGCTATGCGGCACCTGTTTATCACGGTAAGTTTGTGCTCATCAAACCGTGACTTCCCGCCCGCTAAGCTTAGGCGAGCGGGTGTGCCATTGTGTGAAAATAAATCTCACAAAGACACCAGGGCACGGTTGGTTGCGGCAAAGCAGAAATAACTATTAAATACAAAACAAGCTAACAGATGACCAGGTTACTACTACTTCTTGCACTGAATACGATACAAAGTATATCCGCACAACAGAAACATGTTAAAGCATGCATCGTTGCTTTTTATAATCTTGAAAATTTGTATGATACTATTAATAACCCAATAGTTAACGATGATGATTTTACACCCAATGGAATCAAACATTACACAAGTGATATTTATGCAGACAAACTGACTAAACTCGCCTCTGTGATCAGCCTGATCGGTACAGATATTTCTCCGGCGGGTTTTGCATTACTGGGTGTTGCAGAAATTGAAAATGATACCGTATTAAATGATCTGATCCATCACCCCTTACTAAGGCACAGGAAATACCAGCTTGTTCATTTCGATTCCAAAGATCCGCGTGGTATAGATGTGGCACTCCTGTACAACCCGAAATTTTTTCTGCCGGTTACCGCTGAAAAAATATACGTCTCATTACCGGGCAACAGTAAAACCGCTTTTTACACAAGAGATATTTTATACGTGAGCGGCAGTCTGGCAGGAGAAACTGTTCATGTATTGGTAAATCACTGGCCCAGCAGGCGGGGTGGGGAAGAAAGAAGTTCACCCGCAAGAGAAGCGGCTGCAGCTATTTGTAAAAAGCAGGCAACCGTTATCCTCGAAAAAGACCCCAATGCAAAAATCATTATCATGGGCGATCTGAACGATGATCCCGACAGTCCGAGCATCATTGATATCTTAAAAGCAAAAGGGAAAATATCTGATACCCATCAAGGGGATCTGTTTAACCCGTGGGCAGTGCTATACGAAAAAGGCATTGGCACGCTGGCTAACCGCGATAGCTGGGGGCTGTTCGACCAGATCATCCTTTCCCACGCCTGGTTAAACCGGCAACAGGAAGGGCTATTTTACCACCACCAGTATATTTTCAGCCGTAATTTCATGAAAGAGGATGCAGGCCGCTACAAAGGCTACCCTATGCGCACCTGGGACGGCAATACCTACCGTGGCGGCTACAGCGACCATTTCCCTACCTATATCGTATTACTAAAAAGTATAAAATGAAGGTTTGATTGCGATAAAATCCGATACGGGTCAAAAAAACTCCAAACTACAAACCCCAAACTCCAAACTTTTCCCTACTTTTGCAGCCCCAAATCTGTTTTGGCAGATTCTTCCCACCGGGATTCCGGAGCGGGATGACCACTGGGAGAAACCAAATTTAAAACCTAAAAATTCAGGTAATGAACAGTTACGAATTGATGGTGATTTTTACTCCGGTACTGTCTGAAGAAGATTTCAAAGCTTCTCAGAAAAAGTATTCCGACCTGATCGCAGAATTAGGCGGTGCTACTGTACACAGCAACCCATGGGGCTTAAAATCACTCGCTTACCCAATCCAGAAAAAAACAACCGGTATTTACTGGGTGTTGGAATTCCAGGGACCTTCAGACATTAACGAAAAACTGAAGATCCAGATGTTGCGCGATGAGCAGATCATGCGCCACATGATTACACGTCTCGATAAATACGCCGTCGAGTACAACCATGTAAAAAGGAATGGCGGATTTGCAATGCAGGATAAAATTGAAGCTTAATCATGGCAAAGAATGAGATAAAATACCTGACGGCCATCAAACAGGAGAAGCCACGGAAAAAATTCTGCCGCTTCAAAAAATATGGCATTAAATACGTTGATTATAAAGACATCGAATTCCTGAAAAAATTCATCAACGAGCAGGGTAAATTATTACCTCGCCGTTTATCAGGTAACTCTTTGAAATACCAGCGTAAAGTACAGGACGCAGTTAAGAAAGCCCGTCAAATGGCTTTGTTACCTTACGTAACAGATTTATTGAAATAGAATTAGTAACCTTCCCTAACTCGTCCGCCACAGCATCAGCAAAGGTGGATGAAGACAGTCGAAAACGCGAAAGCGGACTGGGCTCTTGGGACTAAAAAACAACCTATGCAAGTCATTTTAATTCAAGACGTAGATAACCTGGGTGGCCGCAATGAGCTGGTAACCGTAAAGAATGGTTATGCACGTAACTACCTGATACCGCAAAAATTTGCTGTTGAAGCCAGTCCTTCCAATTTAAAACAACACGAAGAACGCCTCAAAGTTAAGACCAAGAAAGAAGCAGCAATGCTTGCTGAGCTTAACAAGGTTATCGAGGTATTAAAAGCTTCTGCTGTAACCATCGGCGCTAAAACCGGTACCAGCGGTAAGATCTTCGGTAGCGTTACTTCTTTACAGATCGCCCGTGCTATCCGCGACCAGAAAGGTTACGAGATCGACCGCAAGCGTATCTCTATCGTTGAAGAAGTTAAAGAATTAGGTACACACAAAGCTTCTATCGATTTCGGTAACGGAAACATCGTTGAAATTGATTTTGAAGTGGTAGCTGAATAAGCATATACCTTACCATACTAAAAAAGCCTGTTCCCCGGAACGGGCTTTTTTGTTTCCGAAAAGCGGCTGAATGATGAATATTGAACACGGAATTTTGAATTTTGAAGTTTTTGGATACCACCCGGTTCAAAATTCAAAATTCCGTGTTCAATATTCAATATCCCCCCCTCTCTAAAGAAGACAAAACACTCTTCTTCTGCCTTTTTCCCTTTTTATAAAAAAAAACTCAAAATGATTAAAATACCTATCTTCGGGAGTCCAATGGCAGTTCTTCCATATTCCAGAAGGTTTTTTAACGTAAATGCTTCAGGGTTTTTGGTTACTGTTTATCCATTGGTTTTTTGATCATTTAATTTTTTTTAGAACATGAACATTTACGTTGGAAATCTGAACTGGGCTATGACCAGTGACGATCTGCAAAACCTTTTTGCACCCTATGGCGAAGTAACCAGCGCCAAAATTGTTACCGACAAATTCAATAACGACCGCAGCAAAGGTTTCGGTTTTGTTGAAATGGCTGATGATGAAGCAGCCCGTACAGCTATCGCGGCATTACATGATACAGAAGTATCTGGCCGTAAAATAGTTGTTAACGAATCTACCCCACGCCCTGAAGGCGAAAGAGGCGGCTTCAAAAAGAAGAGCTTCGGTGGCGGCGGCGGAAGCCGTGGCGGTTATGGCGGAGGTGGAAACCGTGGCGGCAGCGGCGGCGGATACAACCGCGACCGTGGTGGCAATGGTGGTGGCGGTGGATACAACAGGTATTAATCCCACACAACAATTTAAACTACTCAAGTCCGGCTACTCGCCGGACTTTTTTTGTATCCCCTTCTTTTCAAAAAGGGGGATCGATGCTTATGCATGTTTCAATTCCCTACTTTTGATGCATGAAATCCTCCAACATCAGTTCACCTGTAGCCGGCTGTATGCGCTGGGGAGTATGGGGCGCCAACTTCTCAACCGCTGATTACCGCCGCATGATTGAAGCCTGCCTGCAAAATGGTATCAACAGTTTTGATCATGCAGATATTTATGGCAATTACACTACCGAAGCTGAATTTGGAGAAGCGCTAAAAGAGAATCCTTCGCTAAGGCAACACATGCAACTGGTAACCAAATGCGGTATCCAGATGTTAACACCTAACCGGCCCGAACATACGATCAAATCTTACAACACCTCTAAGGAACACATCATCCGGTCGGTTGAAAGATCTTTGGAAAATTTTGGAACCGATTACCTCGATGTTTTATTAATACACCGGCCTGATCCCCTGCTCGATCCTGCCGAAGTTGCCGAAGCTGTTGAACAATTGAAACAACAGGGGAAAATATTATCCTTTGGTGTTTCTAATTTTCTGCCACATCAAACAGACCTGCTTTCCAGGTATACGCTGATAGAATACAACCAGGTAGAGATCTCCATCATTCACCTGGATGCCTTAACAGATGGCACACTGGAAAACTGCATCAAACATAAAATTATCCCAATGGCCTGGGCACCGCTTGGTGGCGGGCTATTCACAGACGATAGCCATCCGCATTTCAGAAGTATCTCAGCAACTGCCAATGAGCTGGCCGAAAAATACAATACCGGTTTAAACGAGATATTACTGGCATGGTTGCATACACACCCTTCAGGCATACTTTCGGTAATTGGTACCACCAAGATTGAAAGATTGCTGCAGGCAAAAGCGGCGGCCTCGATAAGGCTGGAGCGGGAAGACTGGTTTAAATTGCTGATCGCTTCTACCGGTGAAGATGTTGCTTGACGGTAACAAAGATCACTAAACAATATTCCAGCCAATTGCTTTATTAACACTAACTCTTATCACATCCAATGCAGCGTTGATGGCTGCTTCTGCAGCTAACAATCCTAACCCAACTTCTGTTGCTATTACCATCTGTGCAGCATTTTTCTGCATGCTGATTAAGAAAGCAGCTTTCTCCTGTGTAATGGTGCCGTTAATTTTCATCTGCTCAACAGCAACAATATTCTGTGCAATGTTTTGGAATGATGTGATCGCTAAATCTTTTATTCCCGGCCAGTTCCGGCCCAGGCTGGTTTTGGCTGCATCTATCATCTCATTTAAAAGCTTATTGGTATCCAGTGCCATAGCGTACTGTTTTTAAATTATTCATTTATTTTCAGCCGGGGTGTTCTTCTCTCTTTTTAAAGCATTCTGCAATTGTATGATTGCCCTGAATTCTACATCGAATGTGCTTTTAATAATTTTGAGAGAAGCTGTATCGGTAAGGCTGATACCTGCTTTGTGGTAACCTTCCAGGTTTTTAAAAGTTGCATCCAGCCCTTCAGCATGTATAACCACCTGGTGGTACTTAGGCAATGCATTGCATCTCACTTTAATGCTTTCTATCTGCCCTTCAATATCCTCATATTGTGATTTATATTTTGCAAACTTATTTTCTACTGAGTCGGCAAGATTATTTTGCACTCCCACCAATAAACGGGCAATGCGGTTTTGAATTTTCTGAAAGCCCTGATCAGTCACTTCATCATAGGCACCGATTAATACTACGTGGCAGCTTATCAATACAAATGAGATAAAGAAAACGGGAAGCAGGCGCCTGACTATTTTTTTCATAGAATGGATTATTATGCAGTAAACATAAGAAACAGGGCACATTTAAATACCAGTAAAAAAACGGAAACGGTACGGGAAAATTCCCGCAGGGGTTATGTCAGCGGAGAATAAGATTAAAAGACAGCCTCTATCTGAGAGGCCAGGAAAATCAAGCACTCTAACTAAAACGAGGGATGGTATAAAACAAAAATGCCTTCCAGTTTCCTGAAAGGCATTTAATAAATATGGCAGCTACCTACTCTCCCGGCTTAACGCGAGTACCATCGGCCATGAGGGACTTAACTTCTCTGTTCGGAATGGGAAGAGGTGAACACCCTCGGCTAAACCACCATAAGATCTTCATAAGTTATAAGTTTTAGGTAGTAAGTTGTAAGTACGAATACTTATAACTTAAAACTTATTACTTACCACTTAAATAAGTTACATATTGGGAAGCTAATGAATTACAAGAAAAAAAATAAAGCTTACGGGCAATTAGTACTACTTGGCTTTACTATTACTAGTTTTACACCTATAGCCTATCAACGTCATAGTCTTTGACGACCCTTAAAAGTAAACTCATCTTGTGGAAGGTTTCACGCTTAGATGCTTTCAGCGTTTATCCTTGCCGTGCGTAGCTACTCTGCATTGCACCTGGCGGCACAACAGATACACCAGCGGCACGTACGTCCCGGTCCTCTCGTACTAAGGACATGTCCACTCAATTTACTAGCGCCCACCACAGATAGGGACCGAACTGTCTTGCGACGTTCTGAACCCAGTTCACGTGCCACTTTAATCGGCGAACAGCCGAACCCTTGGGACCTTCTCCAGCCCCAGGATGTGACGAACCGACATCGAGGTGCCAAACCTTACCGTCGATATGAGCTCTTGGGTAAGATCAGCCTGTTATCCCCGGAGTACCTTTTATCCTTTGAGCGATGGCCCTTCCATACAGAACCACCGGATCACTTTAGCCAGCTTTCGCTCCTGCTCGACGTGTTTGTCTCACAGTCAAGCACCCTTTTACTAATGCGCTCTTCGTACGATTACCAACCGTACTGAGGGTACCTTTGCGAGCCTCCGTTACTTTTTAGGAGGCGACCACCCCAGTCAAACTACCCACCATGCAATGTCCCCCGCAAGGGGTTAGGTTCTAAGCAACAAAAGGTTGGTATTTCAACGATGACTCCACAATACCTGGCGATACTGCTTCAAAGTCTCCCAACTATCCTACACATTTGTTGCTCAAAATCAATGCAAAGTTGTAGTGAAGGTTCACGGGGTCTTTCCGTCCCGTGGCGGGTAACCGGCATCTTCACCGATACTACAATTTCACCGGGCTCGTGGAGGAGACAGTGTACAACTCATTAGACCATTCGTGCAGGTCGGAACTTACCCGACAAGGAATTTCGCTACCTTAGGACCGTTATAGTTACGGCCGCCGTTTACTGGGGCTTCAGTCAGGAGCTTTGGCTTGCGCCGAACACCCTTCCTTAACCTTCCAGCACCGGGCAGGTTTCAGGCTCTATACGTCAACTTACGTTTTTGCAGGGCCCTGTGTTTTTGTTAAACAGTTGGTTGTACCATTTTACTGTGACCGCATCGCTGCGGTACGCTTTATCCCGAAGTTACAGCGTTAATTTGCCTAGTTCCTTCTCCACGGCTCACCCGAGCGCGTTAGAATACTCATCCCGTCTACCTGTGTCGGATTCCGGTACTGGCTGCTATGCTCGCTTTTCTTGGCAGGGATTTTATGATTTCGCTTCGTCCGAAGACTCCACTCAGGCGTACACTTCCGTACGTACGCAACCACCACGTCCCTGCGTCACTTTTAATGCATAGCAGGTGAAGGAATATTAACCTTCTTTCCATCAGATACCCCTTTCGGGTTTTCCTAAGGACCAGACTAACCCTGATCCGATTAACGTTGATCAGGAAACCTTAGACTTTTCGCGTTAAAGTTTTTCACTTTAATTATCGTTACTTATGCCTACATTTTCTTTTCAAATCGCTCCAGCATACGTCGCCGTACACCTTCTGTGCAGATTTGAATGCTCCCCTACCACTCTAGCAAGCTAGAATTTAGAACTTCGGTTCGTAGTTTGATGCCCGATTATTTTCCGTGCAGGATCTCTCGACCAGTGAGCTGTT